>WBZO01000070.1_pt1 | contig 268782 bp, 248 predicted proteins | sample 5204261 | NCBI WGS metagenome assembly WBZO01 (sample SAMN12412400, study PRJNA552823) | activated sludge metagenome | isolation source: activated sludge from anammox sidestream of wastewater treatment plant... | place: USA: North Carolina | collected 2017-09 | reverse complement strand
GTCGTCCTACGGACTCCTTCCGTTAACCGCTCCTTCCCGCAATTCTGTTAACTATTTTAGTTAACTCTGATATTAATTCAATGAATTATAGACACCTTAACATATAAGGGGTGAAATATCGGGAAAACAATGATACCATGCCACCCCTACAGGGTTAACCGTGATTGCATAACGATATGCTATAATCATGACATCCCTTCGGGATTACAGAATCAATATTTTGTTCACCCATAGTGTTTGTGAGCGAAAGTACGCTGAATAGTTACGATGATTTTCGGTATGCAAAAATTGATCTTCTACAATTCAAAAGTTTCCGAGGAATTTTCTCCCAGAAGGACATAATGCCTGATACTTTGAAGCTTACTAAGGTTTGTTCTACCAATTCTGGATGGACATCAACCAGACTTTGCCGACCACTGAACGTCGCATTGGTCGCAGATGCCTTTTGAATATCATTCGTTGAAAGTACCCCATGATTTTGTTACGATAGCGTTCAGGAAATTTCTCCATTGTCGTTCTCCCCTGTTGTCTCTAAAATTCAGTGGTTAGGTTCCACTTTAACAAAATCCAATATACACGCAGGAGAACAGTTTTAAAGTTTTGATCACGGTCCGGCTACAACTATGGAATACATTAGTATCACGGGAACAGAATTGAGCGCTTCGCGAATTGGCCTGGGAACATGGGCAATTGGAGGCTGGATGTGGGGAGGTACAGACGAGGAAACTTCGGTTCGCACCATCCACAAGGCCCTCGAACAAGGAATTAACCTCATCGATACTGCACCAGTCTACGGGCAGGGCCGGTCAGAGGAAATTGTTGGTAAGGCAATAGAACGGTATGGCCGCCGTGAAGAAGTGATCATTGCTACAAAGGTTGGTTTAGAATGGATCGGCACAAAGATTGTTCGCAATTCCTCACGCAAACGTATCTTTCAAGAGGTTACAGACTCGCTGCAGCGCCTGCGTACAGATGTCATTGATATCTATCAGGTACATTGGCCTGATTCGTCTGTCCCGATAGAAGAAACCGCCAGCGCTATGAATCAGTTGTATCAGCAAGGCAAAATACGCGCTATTGGTGTGAGTAATTACTCTCCCGACCAAATGAACATCTTCCGTCAGGCTGCACCACTCCATGTTGTTCAGCCGCCTTATAACCTGTTTGAACGTCAGCAAGAACAAGATGTTCTTGCTTATACCCGCACATACCATCTGACGACGCTCACTTACGGCGCCTTGTGCCGCGGACTGCTTACGGGAAGGATGAAACCCGATACGCAATTCACCGGAGATGACCTGCGCAGGATCGACCCAAAATTCCAGCAACCTCACTACGGTGAGTACCTGGAAGCAGTAGCACAACTCGATCGCTTTGCCCGCAAGCACTTTAAAAAAAGCGTGCTGTTGCTGGCGGTTCGGTGGTTGCTTGATCAGCCTGGGGTAAGTATTGCCCTGTGGGGAGCACGTAGGCCCGACCAGGTAGACGCCGTTAGCGAGGTTATGGGATGGACTATTGACGATGAGTCGCGCATGATTATCGACCAGATACTCCGGGATGCCATCAAGAAACCGATCGGACCAGAGTTCATGGCGCCACCATCGCGTGATACCGTTACATGAGATTTGCTTTCCTATGCTATGAACAAAAATGGCGGTTATTATCTATTCCCGCACAATTTGCCCCGGGTTAAATCTGCATTGAAAATTCGGGAACAGTCTGCAAACCGGACTCTTCGCAAGAAGGTTTGAATTAACCCTTGTTCCACGACTTTAAATTTTAAAATACTTAACTCCCTCGGTAAGCACCTTATCAATTATTTTTGTCATACGCACAGCGACTTCTATTCTCTGAACAATTTTATCGATATCCGCTTTTAATGTATCGAGCCGTTTATTTACATTATCAACTTTCGAAACTAGTTCTTTGAACTTTTCTGTGTTTGATTGAATGTGCGCTCTGTTCAATTCAGTAAGGATGTCAAATACGCCTTCCTGTATCCCTCGGATGCGATCCTTATCGACAATCGTCGTTGCACTCCAGTACGCATCATCAAGGGCCTTATAAAGCTCGCCGAAAAGGTCGCGGATTTCCTGCTGGGTGAATTCTTTCTTTCCTTCCTTTGCCATAGACTATCCTCCTTGTTGTATAAAAACCATCGTGTTCATGTGTAAAACCTTCTTTCTTTAACCAGTTTTTTCACAATCCCTTTAGTTCCCCACGAACAGTCGGGTATTCAGAAAAGTGCTACACCATCGCTCGCGGGATGCGATTGTTACTGTGCTACGCTATCGGCTTCCGTTATTCTTTTGCAAGACTTTTATAAAATTTGCCTATTCTTTTTCCCTCATCAATAAGTTCGGCAATAAGATTTTCCAACGTTGGACATGTTTTATCAAAGGCCTTTACTAATTCATCGTGCGTCATCCTGAGTTTTTTTAAGGCATCCTGTGTTGCCTTCAGGGTCAGATCCGCCTTGTACTGCTCTTCAACGATAGCCGGAAGTCTTGCGATAGCTTCTGCTTTTGTCACAGGATCAAACTTATCTTTATGGTGATCAATGTAGCTGATGTGCTCCTTTAACATTACCTCATACTGGATCCAGGATTGATTTCTTAATCCAAAGCCCCCTGCCCCCGCTTTATCCATGGGTTGCCCAATATCAGAGACAAGGGTGTTGCAAATGCTTTCGATGGGTTGCTTCATGTCTGCAACTATTTCTCTGACTCCTTTCTCCCGTTTGTAATCAATGAAAAAACATCCAACCACATCAACCGCAGTGACAAAGGCATTGATATTCGCCTGAGATGCTCCGCTGTTTATATTTTTGAAAGCGTCATTTTCCCTTAGTTTTTGGAGAGATTTCCCAAATGCCTTTGTTTCAGCGTCAAATTCTTTCATCCGTGTATCGCTTATGATATCTGCCAGTTTTTGAGCGTAGCGTTGCAGTCCCTTAAATAATTGTTCACGCGTCTCCAGATCCTGCCCGGCAAGAAAATGCATTTCGGTATTCGGGTTAAAGCCTTTTTCGTCGTAGTTATTAACTAATAATGCTACCTTGGTGCAGTAAAATTTCTGATCCACGGTTTCAAAGGCGTCCGTTGTATTCGTCGTGGCAATAGATAGCGCCGTAGAAAAAGCAGCTATTCTTTTTTGCGCATTCGGGGCAGCACAACCGACAGAAAAAAGAATGATGCCGGCAAATCCTAGCATTCCTGACACAAAGACAGGATTTTTAAAAAATAACCCTCTTTTCTTTCTCATAGCTGAGACTCCTCCTCACAAATGAATAAAAACAAAACCTTAAGAAGTATACTATAATCAGATTTTGTTCACCGAACGAGGCATACTTCTTTCTTTTTTACCGTATTACCTTATAAAATCTTTTCTCTCTCTTCGGGCTTTTTGCCCACCCACGGACGTCAATAAACCCCTTCAGTAGATCAAACCCATCTTCAACATTCTTGCGTACATACGCAAGATTTATTTGTGTTGTACTAAAAAAACAAAGCAAGGTCTTCTTTATTTCGGATTCCGGGAGCCTGGAAATCGTATCTTTCACACCTCAAAGATATTTCGGCCCCTGCTGTAGCAGTGGGCGGCACAATAACGTCTAAAAAGACAGGGGAATCTATGTTTATGGAATATAAGATTTTTTTCTCGCCGTCCATGATGCTTGCACTCCATTCATTAACTGCCTGGCGAATAAGACACAAAATAAACAAAGGCCAGACCAATTCCCGCTTCCAGCATCTGAACCCCAAACATACCTCGACTCCTTTCCTCTATCTGAATGCAATAGCTCCTCTCTTTTTATTTCTGGTATCCAGCGGCGAATCAATCGGTTGATTACAGAAAACATAAGATTGCTTCGCGGTTGCTCACAATGACAATAACCTACGTGGATATTTTTGTTAAATGCTTACATGGGCGCTCCACGTCTCAGATAAAATTCTAAATCGAACGAATCGGCGAAGTTTAATGATTTGGTAATTTGCAAACATCGCATACAATAATAAGCGAATAAACATTTTTAACTCACCCGATCGTGTTAATACAAAAAGATCGAATTATTCCCAATTGGGATTAGCCTGCAAAACCTATCACAGAAACCATCTGTGCAACGAATTGTGACCTGCTTGAATCACCTATTAAGTGTATAGATTTTCATCGTGCTAAACGGTTAGGTTGAGATAATTCCATATTCCCGCCTGTGATGCGGAATATTGGCGTATGGCGCTGCACGCTGACCATTTCATCTCTAAGTCACATTTTTAGTACCCTCCAATAGCCCATCAGAAATGCATTCGTTTATAGCATACTCTAACTCATTGCTCGTTATGCCAAAGAACTCTGAAAATTTTCTGTATGTTTCGGCCTGTTTAAAGTAGTTGAGATGGTAGACATGCTCTGACGATTTATATGCGTGGCTTAATGTCTTTTTACCCTGAATGCCTTTCGGCCAGTCAACAATCATTTTGTCTGTATCAACCACTAAATCATTTGCGTCACCGAAATAGATATCAGCAATGCCGTCAATGATATCATCACAGACCCCACCCCGGAAGATTCCTGAAGGTTCGAAATCAGATCCAATTGTGTCATACGTTACATTCCCTTTTATACCGCCGCTTTTTGTGTTTAGCGTGGCAAGAAACTCAGAATTGGGATCCATTGCCCAGATGCCTGGGATTGATTGATCCTTGATTTTTTTGGAAATAAACTTTACCAACCCACCGGCGAGGGTGAAGAAAATTTTCATGGATGCCCCGCCGGCGAAAAAGAAGATATTGGTTAACAGATTGAGCATTTTGGCCAATGATTCCCATTTTCTGGTATCTGCCAAACTAGTGCCATCTGCGGGACATGCAACCATTATTACTTTATCCACATATTGACATCCATCATCCGTAAGCTCAACAAGAGACCGCAATACAAGGCCACCCCGGCTATGAGTTACTACATCAAATTTCAAGCCCTCATCTAAAAGACGAGAATCCTTCAATTTCATGAGCATCTCATTGGCATTCTCTAACGGGGTTTTTGACAAGGTAAAATGGTCATATCCCAGGATAAGAGGATAATCATCTTTGAATGTCTCCAAAATTACCGGCGGTACATTTTCAAATCCACCCTCAAGAGAACTCCCCGTTCCATGAATAAAAAGGAGCGCCTTCTTTTTGTCTTTTATTAAAGCCCTGATATTATCCCAATTGGTTATCGGATCGGTCTTTGAAAGACCTTCAACAAACCCTTTCCTATGTTTGATGAGCTTAAAACCCTCTTTAATTGCCTCTTTTTCAAAGGACTGTAACATCTTCCTGATAGCTTCAGAACTGCCTTCCCGGAACCAATCCGTTGCAAATGTAACGACATAGACAATTTTACTCCATATCCCACGGGTCGTTCTATCCTGCACCTTAAAAGGGATAGTAAAAAAACTTATTGGCCGTGTCTCATCAACTAATACCTCCCTCTGGTTCCCGTCGTCTTCCTTAAAATGCCATGTCCAGACGCCGTCTTCGAATGAGAGAAGGATGGTATCTTCTTCAGGTTCTCCGGGTTTTTTTGATGTGCCGCGCACAGCAAGTCGAATTGGTTTTACCGATTCTTCTATACCGATAGTACGTTGTTCACCAGGACAGAATTCCAGCGCCTTTTTGATTCTGAAGTATTCTCCATTTTCCAGAAAATCGAGACATGCCGGATGATAAGCATCGCCAATTGAATCGCGGACTCCATCCTTTGACTTTCGGTTTGCTATGTCGGTCAGATCCCTTACCGTTCCGGTAAATTCGGACGATCTGAGGAGAATCACATCGTTTGAAATTGCACAATTGGTATTCTTCGAGGAGATGCGCATCTGTCTTAACGCCTCTTTTTTCCTCTGTGGTTTAAAATCTGATGCTGAAAGGTCAGAAGAGTCCGGGATGACGAAGTCTTTCGGCGGATGTCCTTCTTTGCATGTCAATGGATGGCCATATTCACATGTGGATTCACGTTCAGGGGGGGCCGAAAGGAATCTCATATCTTTTAATTTCTTATTCCCGTCCATTTGTGGGATCTGGCTGTATGAATTAAAGGAGAGACTGTTTTGTACCTTTGTTATGAGTTCCTGATACGTTATAATTCCCCGTGCGTCACGTATTGTCTTGCAGAGATAATAGGTAAAGGCGCCTGCGTAATTATTATTAATATTTGCATCTGCTGATGTTTGATCGTCCATGCAGCCAGCCAGAAGAATGTGTTTCGATGCTGCAGAACTTTGAGACCCTTCGTTCTTTTTATCCTCCTTTATCCTTGATGCGAGCCTCCGTATTCCTACTTTTTTACCATAACTTCTCAAAGCAACATCTGCCGGCGGCTCAATAAAACGAGATTGTATTTTCATCTCCATCCGTGGTAATTGCAATCCGGACGTCAGCAATTCCAGATCTCTCGTTGCTGTTCCTGAGTGACAGGAATCAATACAGACCGTTAAAAAAATACCCTTGGGTAAACGATCGATAACATTGTTAAAATCATCATCAAGAAGGTAGGAATCCGGATTCCTGAAATCCATATCATGTAAACACAGAATTTCATCCAGGTTGTCGTCTAATTCGTCTCCATCAATGTCTTGTATCTGAGAACCATGTCCTGAAAAATGAAATAGCATTAAATCTCCCTCTTGAGCTCCGTCTAAAAGCCAATCGAAACAGTTCATCAGGTTATTTCGCGTGGCGCCTTCATCAACTAGCGTGCGGATCTCGTCTGTTGAAAATCCATAAAAACTTGTCAGGATATCAGCCATATTCCGTACGTCATTGACACATCCGTTCAAGGGTCTAACGTATTTGTACTTATTGATTCCGACTAATAACGCTTTCTTGGCCATTTTTCACTCCTTTCAGAAGTATTTGAATCTCTCAAACTCCAATCCGGTCTCGACAAACCAGGTTTATCCATCCATCTTTACGCGTTGAGATTCTAACCATAATCAAACAGGAAAGACTCAGGCGTTTATTGTGCCATTCCACAGTTGGAATTCCTTTATCTCGTTCGGCTTCGCATCGTCAATCGTAAAAAGTACATAATCAACAGATCTTTGGCTCCCAAATACGATATCGCCCTTTTTATACTTACTGGGAACTATCCGTTTTCTCCAAGTGCCGGTATTTATGTAATATTTTTCTTTCCCATTCCTTACGTCCAACAATTGGGCATAGCTTTCGTGGGTATGGCCAAAGAGAATGTAATCGCACGTACGGCTGATTCTGGCCATTGCCTGTTTTGCATAGAGGTCTTCCTGATTAAAAAAGCCGGAAAATTTTTCATATAATTTTGCCATGCCTGTACTCGTAAGACAATCGAGACCCTTTTTGAGTTTAAAGTAATCATCCCAGTGTTTTTCAGCCCATTTGCTAACAAATGGTTTACCAGAGAATACCTCAAGGAGACTCTCCCATTGTTCCTGCAGAATATTCTTTAAATCTTTTCTTTCATTGCTTACGTAGTGGATCCAGAATGGTGCAATCGATGAAGGTCTCAGATTATCGATTTCCTGAAGCTTCTTAAAGATATTTTTATCGTTTTGGAGGTCATACACTTTTTGGGGATATAAATTAATTAAAAGAGTCACAATCGCATCGCCCAAAGGGTTCAGGGCATCACCTTCCGGATTTTCAATATTTATCGTCATGTTGTATACATCGTAATCGTTACCATGCGCTGCATAGATAGGCAGATCTCCGGCGGGGTATGTCCATGGGAATTTTTCCCCCGTGGGATCATGACCTAGTGCAACCTGTATCTTTTTCCTAATATCATCATATCCTTCACTGTTAATTAACCGATCGTGATTGCCCATTACATAGGTAAGAGTAGTACCTAGCTCCTTTTTATAAGACTTTAGCTCATCAAAAACAGGTTTGTTTTTTTCAAGAACATCCTGTACGATGGCATCAACGGTAACCTTAATAATCTTTTTGTCTGCCCATGGCTGCATTTTCCCTTTCCATCGTGTTGAGCGAATAATATCAATGAAATCTCCTAACACAACAAGTTCCAGCTTTTCATGCCCGCCGGCATCGAAAACATCCCTTTCGATATCATTCCAAAAACCTCTTAAGGTATTCAGCGTAATATTATGATCACCCGTAGTGGTATCAGAAAGATGGATATCACTGATAAACACCTTTGTGGACACAATCTCCTCCTCTCCCGTAAAATTTACTGTTTTTTTGAAGACAAGCGTTATAATGGAAATCTTTCAGATATTGTAACGATTTGGCCTTATGAAAAAGGTAGCATCGTTCCTTGCAATCAGTCTCTGCGGAAGGCTTCGTCGTGGGCTCAGTCATACGATAAACCATCTGCGCTACGTATGTTGTTTCGTGTCGGTTGCATAGAAAGGTACGAATATTCAAAGAACCAAATTGTTGCAAAATATCTTATTCCGATAAAGACAGAAAAAAAATATTACTCCCTAAAAGAACTGAGCCAATTGCTGGAACAGCGAAATTGTGCCCATACCCCCCAAAGGCGTTAAAATGGCCATTATAATGGGATTTTGCAATGAAATGGCCGGTGAGAACGCCCCATTTTTTATATTCCGGATTTCATTCATAACAGACTCGATCGACCTCGATCTCTGTTCAATAAGTTTGGATTTTTTGTCATTGAATGCATCTATGTTTTCAGGTAAATGGGTATTTATCAATTTTAACAATTCTTCACGCAAACCGGAGATCATTTGCTTCCGCACCCTTTTTGCCTCAGAAAAGAGAATCATTGTGCAGGCTAAAGCAATCATTGTGGTTAATCCAATCACCATCGCCAGGGGAGCGGTCCATGTCCAATTATCAAAATACTTGTGACGGGAGACCAGGAGCAAAAATAGAATCAGAAATGGGTACTTTATCATTTCACCAATGACCCTTGTTTTTTCCCCGATAATCTTCATGGTAAACCAGTAAGCCAGGGTATCGTCAGCAATTTGTTTGTCATAGGTAGCCAGACATTCTGCATATTTCAGCTTACATTCATTACTATCTTTCCTGCAGGGGTCATCTTTCAGCGAGCAGTGTGCGCTTAATATTCCTGGCGTATTTCTTATATATTCTGAATCTATGAATTCCTTGATAAACTTTATGCAAAGCCATGTGGTATTAATTACAAATGCAATGAGAATCAGCATGAACAGGAGACTTAAAAAGAGAATGCATATGTCCACCCACCAACTGAGTTCACCACGATAAGGGATAAGCGGTTCGCCACATTTCCAAATAAATACACTACCCGCAGCTAAATATCCTCCGGCTGCAATTCCGATAAAGAGCCAGCTATTCTTTCGTTTGTTATTGTCTTGATATTTTTTCCATACGGTAAGGATCGAATGATGTTTTTTATCTGGTGGATTTATGTCTGTGTTTGGTTGAGGAAAAAACTGACGGATCCTTTTTCGATTAAAAATAAGGGCTTGAATCGAGAAAAACAGGAAATATAGGGCGAGGAGTCCACCAGACAGGCGAAGCAATTCCGTTGGCCAAATACTAATGCCGTCAAAAAATGTTATCGGTTCGCCATCGCCGTTCCATGACGATAGGAATGCACAAACTGTTAGGGCTGCAAAAGATGTCACACAGAAGGCAAAAAAACCTATCCAATTCTTCTTCCATCTCCGCGTCTTCTTTAATCCGATATTTTTAGTCCTTTGTATGTTGTAATAACATAAGCCGCCAAATACGCATACAGGGAGAAAAAACAGGAAAAACAGGCAGAACAACCAATCCCCCCAATCGGAAATCCACTCCCAAACTCTCCAGCCCTTTAAAGAAACCTTGCTGCTCCAGACATCCCGGCGATCAGGATGTAAAGCTTTTTCACGGGAAGAATTTAACCGGCTATCAGGAACCGGAGTCAAATCGTACGCCCCCCGAATTCCAATTTCAAAGATACGGGGAAGAATTTTATTGAAATCAGGTTTGTTTATAATACCAAGCGCCTGAAGCGCTGCAGTGAATAGAGAGGATTGGTAGACAGAGCGAAAGGGGGGGATTCCACCCTGAAGATCGTGGTGCAATTGAAGCCCGTAGCTGGATGCCACAATAAGATTTCGCGTCCAGGGAAGTTCTGTATAGTGGAAGAGACGGGCATCCAGGTCGGTAGTGAAAAAGATAGCGCCCGGGAACTGCTCGCGCAGCGCCCGTAATATAAGCAACTTGTCGTATATGTCGTTGCCAAGGACACCAATAGCAATCACTTTACGTTCAGTATACTCCTGGATTATTCTATTGGTCAGACGGCGTATATAATCAAACTGATCCTGCCCAAAAGGTTGTTCAAAAGCCGGCATGAAATAACTGTAACCAGGCCGATTCTCGTTTTTTCCCCCGGCATCGGCAGACTTCCCTGGCGATGTACGGGAACTAATATCCTCATTGGATATCACACCATCAATGCCCCGCATGTAGTTGAAAACGTGTATCTTTTCAAGTGAGGAAAGGGTATTCCGTGAATTAGAACTTTGGCTATAGTTATCACCAGCTTCCCGATCTTTATCCTTCAGCAAAGATATGATGAAAGATACCGGTAAGGCACGTCCGTAAAAAGTATCCCAATCGCTAACGAGGACAATATCACCAGAATCTTTTCCGCCAATCTTTTTGATACGCCGGCTCAGTTCTTCTACTAATGTATCCGTCAATTCATGGTCCGTGTGAATGGATCTTTGTAAATTAACCTCTTTATATTTCAAAATTAGCTTGAAAATAGTATCTTCTTTAAGGAGATCGTCATCTTTGTCTTTTTGAGGAATGCCATGAGTCTGGATCTCCTTATACATGTTATCAAGTATATCCAACTGCATCGGCTTTTTTATCATCATTAAAAGCGGGTCTGCCGTTGCCCAGGGTGAGTACATCTCAAATTTCACCGCGAGTCCGTTCGCCGTTTTTTGTATTTCATCTTTTAAAGCATTCTTAGCGGCTTCAAACTCTGAGTTCGTCCTTTCTAAGTCACCTTTGGCGCTAAGATATTCATTTTTTCTTTTTATATAGTTATAGAAAGCGCCAGTATCCGGAAGCGCTTCTGAAACAATTTCTTTAAGATCTGTAGAATTGGTTGGACCAAGGACTTTCATGAGTAATTGAAATTTGCTATCGAAACATTTCTGTATGTCTTCAAACAAGTCCCCCAATTCTTTACATGGTTCTTTTTCAAAATATTCGTCACCCAGCCAGAGAACAAGCACTGCGTCGTACGTCCTTTCACGAAGCAACGAGTTTACTGGTAAGGGATCTGAGGTAAACCATTCATAGGGTATTGTGCGGGGTTGCCCATGGATAGCTCTTTCAAAATATCCGATATGTTCCGCATGTTTTGGCTGGTAACCGGCAACATGGAGCGCCGAAAGCACGGCATACCGGCTCCGCAGGCGTTCCTCAATATTTTCACTGAAGCATCCTGCTGTTATCATAACGGGTAGGATTAATACGCTGTGAATTTCCGGGTCTAACTCCGGTTTAAAATTTTTAGAATCTCTGTCCTTTTCCATTATTTTAAAAGAGCCATCCTGGGCCTTTCTGTATCGGATATGATTTTCAACCGCTTGAAAGGGGTCCTGCCACATTCGTGCCAGTACATCTTCTTCACCTAATGGTTGTTCATAATCTTTTTCAACCAGAGGAGGACGCAAGGTATTCAGAGGGGCGTAGAATTTGAAAATCCCGCCTGCAACGATGGCGATGATGAGCAAAATGGTAGGAATTGGGTACGAGAATTTATCTTCTTGTTGATCAGCCATAGCAACGTATTAACAGTCTCGAAATAGTAGTTATAAACTTCCGGAATAATTTGACACGCCTGGTGATTTTACCGGGCATCTGAAAAACAAACACGGCTAGATTCCTGCTAAAAACATGCAGGAAAGATCACTCTAAGGTACAGACTTTTATGAGACCCTTAATAATTCCTGAACAATTCTCATAAGGGCATTACAAAACAATAAATAAAAAAGCCTTACCGCAAAAATGTTCATTTGAAAACATTTTCGGCAGTAAGGCTGTCTTTTCTACATCATAGAAGGCGTATGCCATACGCCCCTGCAAAAGACCCTTTACTTTGCGTCTCCTGATCGCTCAGGGTTTGCCTTTGTCGTTATGCTTTTTATTTTTAATTGTTAACTGAGTGTGTTAGCGTGTGCAGAATATATTATTTTTTTCCCGTGTCAAGAAAAATAGTAAAAAATATGCGCATGCCTCACCTTTATAGACTAACAAGTTATATGATGCCATTTCCCTTGACTGTCTTCGTGTTACTGATAAAATAAGAGTCTTTTGTAAATTTTATTTTACATCATATCGGTATTTACGTTTTCCGGGACATAAAAATATATGGAACATTTCGAACAGGAACGCCTTGATAAACTCCAAAAGCTGCGGGAAAAGGGGATCGAACCCTATGGCAGGCGGTGTGACAATACCCAATCGATTCAATCAATTTTGGATAGCTTTATCGCAGACCGGGACGATATAAAGGTCAGGGCAGCCGGGCGCATCTCGACCATGCGTCCGCATGGAAAGACGGCATTTTTAGATATAAAGGATTGGACCGGAAGGATACAAGTATATATAAAGCTGGATAAGGTTGGCCCGGAAAAGTTTGAGGTGTTTAAATTGCTGGATCTGGGTGATATTGTTGGTGTGGAAGGCGTACTCTTTAAAACCCGAACCGGTGAAATTACGATTTATGCAGATGATTTTACCATCCTGACAAAATCCCTGTTAACTCCGCCCGAAAAGTGGCATGGCCTGAAGGATGTTGAGCTAAGGCACCGGCAGCGGTACGTCGATTTATTTACCAATACCGAGGTCATGGATACCTTCCTGAAACGGATAAAGATCATGAAGCATATACGGAAATTCCTGGATGACCGGGGTTTTGTAGAAGTGGAAACCCCCATGATGCAGTCTATCCCCGGCGGAGCCGTGGCACGGCCTTTCATCACACATCACAATGCCCTCGATATCGATCTCTATCTGAGGATTGCACCGGAACTCTATCTGAAACGGTTGCTTGTGGGCGGCATGGAACGGGTTTATGAGATCAACCGTAATTTCAGAAATGAAGGCATCTCTACGCGACACAACCCGGAATTTACCATGATGGAGTTGTATCAGGCCTACAGTGACTATCATGGCATGATGGAACTTACGGAGAGTCTGGTGACATCACTGGCCAAGGAATTATATGGTGGATACGAGATTCCTTTTGGGGAACGGAAGATTGATATGACGCCGCCCTGGCGCCGTGCAACTTTCTGTGAATTACTGAAGGAGTGTAGCGGTGTGAGTTTTGAAGACGAGGCCGGATTGATAAGAAAATCGAAGGAACTGGGACTGGAGACCCAGGGCGTGGACAGGGACAATATGGCCAACACTATCTTTGAGCATACCGTAGAGCCAACGCTGAACAATCCTACCTTTGTGTTAGACTACCCCACCTCGATTTGCCCTTTAACAAAGACCTGTGAGCACGATCCACGTTTTGCCCAGCGGTTTGAGCTGTACATGGCATCGATGGAAGTGGCCAATTCGTATTCCGAGCTTAACGACGCACCGGAGCAGGATAAGCGGTTCCGTGAACAATTAGGAACCGAGGCAGATATTACCGGGAAGATAGACGAGGATTTCCTGACCGCCTTGAAGTACGGTATGCCGCCAGCCGGCGGGCTGGGGATTGGCATAGACAGGCTGATCATGATCCTTACCAACAACGTCTCCATTCGGGAAGTTATCCTCTTTCCGCTTCTAAAACCGAAATGATTTTACCAAGTATCGTGAACAAAACAAATTATACCTTCGGTTACCGTGTGATATATTCCAAACCCATGCGTATATTCAAACAACATGGACAAACAAGTTTGTCCATGCCACCCTGTAACCCGTTTAAACAAATGAGAATTCCTATACAATAAAGTTACTCGCCCTTATCGAAGGGGGAGTAGGAGGTTGTGGCTTTTCAAGAAAAATGGCTCTTGCAATCCCCTCTGTCCCCCTTATTTTAATGGGGATTTGTCTATGTTTTCGTATCGCTAACTATAATTCACCAGAAACAAAGGACCCCAAAAAAATTTACATGACGAATATTGATGAACCTTTATATGTAGCAATCTCTCTGGATATCGATCCGGATGCCAATAGCGCTGTGGAAGGCCGGCATGATACCCTTTCTTTTCCTATAGAACATGGCAAAATAAACATCGAGGCCTGCAGGAAGGGACTGCAAAGGATACTGGAATGCCTGGACTTCTATGATATAGACGCCACCTTATTTTATGAGGCACGAACAGCCCAAATGCTTATTGCGGACAGGATGGATTTACCCGGATTATCCGAACGGCATGAAGTGGCCTGCCATTCCTTGAAACACGAGGATTTTTTAGGGAAGGTCTCGGGTATGCCTATGGATGAAAAATCCATTGATAATGCAGTAACAGAGGCTAAGAGGATACTGGAAGATATTTTTAAGAGAGATATAAAAGGGTTTCGTGCACCCTATACAAGAATCAATCGTGCTATTGTAAAGATCCTGGAACAGACAGGGTTTCAATATGACTCCTCTGAGACAATAGCTATGGGGAAAGAATGGAAAGGGGGGCCGTTTCCCCTTGAAATGTTTGATTCGAATCTTCTGGAATTGGCATTACCGTCCTTTTACGATGCAAAGGGCAAAAGGATGTCTTCTTACCTATGGGCAATTTTTGAGGGCCGGAGGGTTTCTGGCGATTATATTGATGCAGTTTTGTGGGCAAGGGGTGTAGCAAAAGGCGGACTCTTCGTTTTTTCGATCCATCCCTGGCATTTGTATGTAGATTGTCAGGGAAATCCGTTTAACAGGGAACAGGTACAAAAAAACTGGGAGAATTTGGAATATATACTTTCCCAGCTTAAACGGATGCAGGGGGTGCAAATAATCCGACAGGATAATTATTTGGATCAATGGTTACAATCATGACATGGCAAATTCTTTCGGAAAGATTCAGACCCACTGCCAAACAGGCTGATTTCTTAGATTACAGGCGGATTATAGAACAGATATTTAAAATTCCTTATTCATAAAGGAAAAGTAATTCCTACCGCCTTTGTACTGGTCTCATGCGGGGTCAGGTTTATCACCCGCCTTCAATATTTTGAATAGTTAATATTCCTACTACCCGCACAGAGCGTTAATACCGGGATAAACTCATGGGTTCCGGCTGCAACCCTAAAATATAGAAAAGTTATAACACTTTAGTTTTTTTAACCCTCTATTAGGAATAATATTATCCGGTAGGGGCAGGTTTCAAACCTGCCCCTTTCTGCATTTCATATTCAGTTTTTATGGAAATTTTCAAAAGACTAAAATATTACAAAAATCAAAAGATCGTAAAGACCTTATCTTTATTGACGTTTATAACGAACAGAAGGGTATAACGTCCCGTTAAACTATTTGCAGAGTATTCATGTAAAAACAAAGAATGTCTACTCCCTGCGGTTCTCTGTGTTGCTTCGTTCTCTGTTTATTTCCGGCTGTTTTTTCAGGGAAAGAGAGATCCTCTTCCTTTTCAAGTCCACATCCAGTACGGTAACATTCACCTTCTGATGAACTTTAACCACCTCGTTGGGATTCTTTACAAAGCGATCTGAAAGCTGGCTGATATGTACTAATCCATCCTGATGTACCCCGATATCGACGAAGGCGCCAAATGCGGTTATGTTCGTCACCACACCGGGGAGTTTTATACCCGGAGTAACGTCCTCGATTTTCTCTATCCCTTTGGTAAAACTAAAGATTTCAAACTCCTTGCGCGGATCACGGCCTGGTTTGGCCAATTCCTGCATGATATCATTGAGCGTAGGCAACCCTACCGAATCTTTTACATATTTTGTGAGGTCAATCCTCTTCCGGAGATTCTCATTTTGTATTAAATCGAGCACTGAACATTCCATGTCCCTTGCCATAGCATCCACAATATGGTAGCTTTCCGGATGGACGGCGCTTCTATCAAGGGGATTCTCCGCGTCCCTGATGCGCAAGAAACCTGCCGCCTGCTCAAATGCCCTCGGCCCTAATTTACTGACATGCTTCAATTCCTCTCTGGACCGAAACGGGCCGTGTTCATTCCGGTATTCAACGATATTTCCGGCAAGCTGATGTCCCAGGCCGGATATGTACATGAGCAACTGCTTACTCGCCGTATTGACCTCAACACCAACGAGATTTACGCAACTGCTAACTACGTCATCCAGGCTGCGTTTTAAGACTCCCTGATCAACATCGTGCTGGTATTGTCCCACACCTATGGATTTAGGGTCGATTTTCACCAGTTCTGCAAGAGGATCCATAAGCCGTCTGCCGATAGACACTGCACCGCGCACCGTCACATCCTGATCAGGGAACTCTTCACGGGCAACATCTGATGCAGAATAGACGGATGCCCCGCTTTCATTAACCATAACGACCAGAATCTTTTTGTCCAGGCCGAGCGTTTTGATAAACGCCTCAGTTTCCCTTCCCGCGGTACCATTTCCTATTGCAATAGTTTCCACCTCAAACCTATTGCAGAGGCTGATAATCTTTGCGGCTGCCTCAGATAAATTTTCCCCGGCCTGATGAGGGTATATCGTATCGGTATGAAGGAGTTTCCCTTGTCTGTCCATACAGACGACCTTACATCCCGTGCGAAAACCCGGATCGATGGCGAGGACGTTTTTTTGCCCCAACGGCGATGCGAGCAAGAGTTGCCGGAGATTTTCAGCGAAGACCCTGATTGCTTCTTCGTCCGCTCTCTTCTTTGTCTCCAGCCGTATCTCTGTTTCCATAGATATAGACAAAAGCCGTTTATAACAATCCTGAACGGCAATCTTGACATGCTGGGATGCGGCGCCCTCTCCTTTCACAAAAAGCGAATCCAGGATGGCAAGGGCTTCTTCTTCCGGCGGGAATACCCGCAGGCTCAAAAAACCCTCCTTTTCGCCACGCCTCATCGCTAAAATTCTATGAGACGGGGCTGTCGACACGGACTCTTGCCAATCAAAATAGTCCTTATACTTAACCCCTTCATCTTCCTTGCCTGTAATTACCTTTGTCCTGAAAATGCCTTTTGCAACAAAAAGCTCCCGAATCTTCTCCCTGGCATTTTGATCCTCATTAACCCATTCTGCTATAATATCCCGGGCGCCTCCAAGGGCATCCTCAGCGGAGCCAACGCCTCTTTCTGCATCGAGAAAGGCTTCTGCTGCAGCGAAAGGATCGGTATCATCCTGGGTAAAGAGACGCTGAGCCAAAGGCTCTAACCCCTTTTCTCTGGCAATGGTAGCTCTGGTGCGCCGCTTGGGCCGATAGGGCAGATAGATATCCTCCAGTGCTGTCATTGTTTCTGCCATAAGAATTTTTCCTTTCAGTTCATCTGATAGTTGCCCTCTCTCCTCCAGCGATTTAAGAATGGCTTCCCGTCGTTTGTCCAGTTCCCGGAGTTGGGCTATCCGGTCGCGAATCGTTGTAATGGCTATTTCATCCAGAGATCCGGTAGCTTCCTTTCTATACCGTGCAATGAAGGGTACCGTAGCGTCATCATCCAGGAGCGTGGAAGTTGTCAGCACTTGCTTTGTTGTCAGATTGAGTTCTTTGGCAATCTTTTCGATCTGCCCATTGCTCATGATATCGTCTCCTAAATAGTCATCTATTGTTTGGATATTTAAAACGCGTTCAGATGTTTAACGAAATTGTTTGAATCTGAATAGATCCGGATTCTGAACGAAAACATGGCTGTTTTGGTATGGTTAACCTGTTTATGCGATAATCTGTTCCTGAAAAAATACCAAAATTTATTCTTTGAGTCTATAAAGAATACGTTGTTGTGGGCATTGTTTTACGCGAACACGGCAACATCTTAGGACGCCATATGTTAAAAGAAGTTGAGTTCCGTTTTAGCCGAGGGAAAGATAGTTGCTACGGTAAACAATGGCAAACACCGTCTAAAACAGAAATAAAATATTTGTTGTAATGCATTGAAATACTGGTGGACACAAAAATGTAGATACAGTATTCATGGAGTAACTGCCCCGTACACATTTCTATGGGGGTGGATTCTGTTAAACGTTTAAATAAAATGGGAGTTCCTACACGAGAAAATCAAACACCTTCCTTGAGCAGCGCTTTCTGTTCAAAGGACTTTTCGAAATGCCGGCCCCAGTTCTCACCACACAGCGGTTCCTCCGTAATATCCGGATTCTTACAGCCACACACATAGGCATGTATCCCGAAATCCTTCGCCCATCGCGAAATATTCTCATAAGCCCGCTTTCTGTATTCCACGGATAGGGCAGTCACGCGGGATTGCTCTGCACGGAGATTCAGGGAGATCGCGTTTTTATAATGTCCCAGAATCCTCTGTAGAAAAGGCGTGTTCCTCAGTGCCTCACATAGGTTCTCCTTTATTTTTGGCCTCAGAAACAGGTAATTGATACCCGTGGAATTCACTCCTAACCCATGAAGCGCCTTAAATAAGATGTTTAAATTCGACTCTGTATCAGTTACACCAGGAATCAAGGGGTCTAATTTTACTTCGGGCACAATGCCTATTGCACGAAGCCGTTTAATATTGAGTAATCTTTCTTGTGGCGTTGCTGCAAACGGTTCTATCTTTTTCTGAATATCCCGGTCTAATGTTGTAATACCAATCTGGACGTGTACTAATTTCTTATACTGGTTAAACAATTCCAGGAATTTCAGAGGAATCCTGCCTTTTGTCAGAAGATTTATCCCGATACCGTATCCGAGTAAAATATTCATTAACTCATAGGTTATCCTGAGTACCTGGGGTATTGGCTGTATGACATCACAGGTAGAACTGAAAAAAACATAGGCCGGCAGCTTTCGTCGGGTGGACAATTCTTTCTTCAATTTTTCAGGCATGTTCCCATAAATAAGCACCTTGCCGTCACCCGGATAAATCGAGTATCCCCTTGCATAACAATAGGCACATTGATGCATGCAACCCAGGGCTGGGTTGATGGACGCTACCAAACTGAGGCATTTTAGGGTAGATCTGGTTAGGACATAACCTTTACGTTCGATAAAATCTATCTGCATAAGATTTATTTTGGATTACAGAATCCGGATTTTAGGTTTTAAACCGGGCTGTTAGGGTTTCCGGTATTCTTGATGGATAAAACACTAATGGCTGTTGTTTATCATTTTTCCCCATGAAATAATTAAACAACACAGTATCAATAATTTTCATCATCTTTCGTAATTCAAGACAAAGCAAGGTTGTATTCGCTTCTTCCGGATGCAACGGATAGATTCAAAATAAAGTTGAATCTCCGGCCTTGTCCGGCATACTACTCCGTAGTTACGCGGCGGTAGAAGCTCGTGTATGATATACCGGATTACCAATGAATCTGCATTTCATGTTATGTAGAACTTCCTGCAAGGTGCAATCATATTTTTGTAAATTTTTTCTGTGCTCTTATTCATGCCAGTACGGTCTATCTTTATCCGTTTTATAAATAACCTTATGAATACGGAATTGTTCATTATCTCATTTATTTAACACCAACCCCCCGTTTGAGCGATACAATAACAGATGCTCTGCAATGAGATCATGAAAGGTATCATGGTCTCCCTGGTAGTCTATTAACATCCCTATGCCGCTAACTTCCTCGGTCTTTGATGGTGTTGAGACGCCCTGACTATGATTGTTTCCATCATAAATATCATTTCCGCTAAAATCCGCCAGAACCCCGATACCTTTTTCCAGGCCAACGCCCTGCGAAGTAGTTTTACTCCGATACGTGTCATTCCCGTAATCATCCACCAGAAACCCAATGCCGGTGTCGTGTCCACACCCCTGCGAAACACCAAAGGTAGATTCGTAGGTATCGTCTCCGTAGGTATCCTGTAAAAATCCGATGGCTGAATGGATGCCAGCACCCTGGGCATAACGCCCGGCACGATAGGTATCGTTGCCGCGACCATCCCATAAAAATCCCAAGGCGAAATAATAGCCGCTACCCTGCGAGAAATAATCCCCGAAATACTGATCATCCCCTTCCCGATCTATCAGCATGCCAAGCCCACCCGATGCGCCAACCGTAGATTCTTCCGGCCGGATACCCATCCCTATTCCCTGCGACATAGACTGGAACGATTTCTCCGGATCACGGAAATCCGGATATTCTCCTCCGGCAAAGTAGAAATCTTTTCCACAAACATCTAGTAGCACTCCCAAGCCCTTGGTAAATCCAACACCCTGGGCAAATTGCCGGCTAAAATAAACGTCATTACCGCTCCGATCGTTCAGCAAACCTGCCCCAAAAAAACCGGCCCCTTGATTTACGACATGACCGCTATAGAAATCGTTACCATCATCATCTCTTAACATTCCTATACCATAGATGCATGACCCCTGTGAAAAATCCTGACTTATATATTTATCATTCCCCTTACAATCCCGCAGGATTCCGACCCCAAATCTTCCGGTGCCTTGCGAGAATGGGGCATCTGTATGGTAAATATCGTCTCCGGACAAATCGATGCAGAGGGAAACCGGAATGTCTTTACGGGAAGAGCCCGCGTTGTTGAAGTAATAGTCATTCCCTCCCAGATCGATAATCAGCGCAGCATCGCCATAATAATATGACGTACCTGTTCCACCCACAACGATTTTTCCCACGCTTGTATCCTGCACAAATAAGATGTCACCAGCAAAATCCTGCGATGTTCCTATCCCCTCTTTCTCTAACTCTTTCCCGCCAGGGGAGAGTATCCTGTTTATTGGTAAATCACCTGTTTTCGTTTCTCCAGCCACTGCAACACTCTCCGATGATTTATCTCTCATGGATGCTTTATCAGGAATTTCTTGATGGTTTGCACAATGAAGGGATGCCGGCAGACGAAATGGAGTTACGGTAGGCGGTATCGCATCGGGATGTGTCTTTTCCTGCCCGGCTGCACCCTGTTCATTCCTGAAAGGTGCAAGTTGACTCAACAGCAATGATGTCGCTTTAAACAACTTTGCTAGGTTAATCTTTTGGGATAGCGCCAGTATTCTGGCAAGATCCCGCGGTTCAATCTTCTCGTTGGGCAACCAAACTTTATGGGCGTTTTGATACAGAAATCCCGCCTCTTCCGGTGACAGGTCTCTGAATGCTCCTTCCACAAGTGCAACACAGGACGGCAAACTGTCGATGATGACCTGGAGTTGCTCTTGTAAAGAATCGCTCGTTTTTATTTTTTTACGTGGATCAGCATCTGGTGGAATCACGGTCTTATTGGCCTTCCCCTCATCCCTGTCATCGAGGCAATCTATTTTAATATCCAACAATTCCGCGGCATAGCCAGGTTGAGCACAGAGGTCCTTTCCGCAAAATGTATCAACGATAGCCTGCCCAATCTTTGGGGTATCGAAGGGGTGCAACATAAAATAGTTTATGATGGATAAACGAAACGGGTTGACCTCGTCGTTGGATTGAAAGCCTTCCCGTGCATATGCCTCCTCACCAATGCGTTGTAATGTTGAACCAAGCAGATCCCTGTATTTTTCGTTTTTGATAGCGAATTCCACAAAACTCATCCTGAAGCATTCTGGGTCGGGAGATGTCTTTTCTCCTCCATTCGGAGATAGATCTTTGGCAGGCTTATCCGCTTTTTGCGAAAAGCTGGATAGAGAAGGGGCATCTATATCCTCACCAGTAAGTTTGGATCTTGTCTCTGAGAGAAAAGGGGGATCTGATACGGACCCACCTTTTAGCAGTTTCCCAAAGAGCCTCGGTGTAAATACCATTTCAACATTATCCCGGAAAACCGTAAGCGCAGGCATACCCCCAGTGCCGATGGCTTCTATGGTCTTCTTGAATTGAATGAGGTTGAGATTGTCCGTGCCGGAGATAGGCTCACCGTTAATCTTCGTAATAATATCTCCAGTCTTTAAACCGGCCTCAGCGGCGGGTGATCCCTGGGTGATCTCTTTTACAAGAATGCCCTTTCCTTCTGCATTTTCCATAAAGATACCCAACCAGCCTTTATTGAAATTGACCTTATCTCTCTCAAATCCCAGAGTTTCAAGATCAAAAAAGCCTTTTGTGCTAAAACGCTGTCCATCGACAGAGATGCGCATATCTTCTTCCGCAAAAGCATCGGAGATCACTGCGGATAGTGCCAGAATGGCAGAAGAAAGGAATATGGAACGCAATATTTTCTGGAGCATAAAAAAACTTACTTTCTGAACACCGTTGTCCGGTTAGAAATTTGCATGTCTTGTTTTATTGCACTTGAGATGTCATTCCCGCATGTTTCCCCGCTTATGCGAGGACAAGCTTAGCGGGAACCCAGGAGGTTCAGGGTTCACTGGATACCCGATAAAAGCGTTCGGGTATGACAAAACCGTACATGCAAATTTCTAACCGGACAACACTGCTTTCTGATAGATTTTGCAGCAACTGAGTTTTTTGAAAATTTTCAATACAAACCGGGTATTACATGCAGTAGGGGCAGGTTTCAAACCTGCACCGATAAGACAACATTATTCATACAAAGGGTTTTTTTAAAAAATTAAATTGTTACAAATTTTTTTGAAAGATCCGGTGCTTTTCTTATCCTGCTCCCCGGGAAGGGTTATTTTGATAACGCAACAGCCATAAAGAAAATTCAGGATAATAGAAGCATCTGTCAAAAGCAATGGGAAAATAAAAAGAAAGATTTTTGGTAAAAAAATCGATTTAGTGATAAAGACCGCATGGATTTTAAAAAGAGAAAAAGATCTCTTTGCTGTAATAAGAGGTATTATAAGGTTATTGATGAAGCAAAAGAATTTCCCCGGGACGATGAGGAGCAGATACCCGGGAATACCAAAGAATGGCATGGTGGGTATGCATGATAAACGTATTCACGAATATTTTGGCGTGAATGGAGTTTTCCCACAGAAAACTATCTAACAGGATTTACCGGAATTTTAAGTGCTTATTTCAAAAGTTGAGGATAAATTGAAGGATGTGAATGCCAGGAATACATCTTGTACCCTTTGAAAGCCATGGTTTAACAGACAGGTAATCGCCTTCCAACACACGAGAAATGCCTTGATACAAAGCGGGATTTCCGTTATAAATGGATCGGCTTATATCAATCATCAATTAAAGCGGGAGTCTTAACATCATGATACGAAAGGCATTGCTTCTCAAAATTTTCGATGCTGCTTACATGCAAAGATGGAACGATAAGATACGTCCTATAGAGCTAATCGAACTGGATAAACAAGCCCACAAAATGGTAATTGCCTATTTTTTAGGTAAGTTCGAGGAAGATAATCGTGATTTTAACTGGATAGATATCATTGAAGGAGGGATTTTTGAGCTTTTACAGCGCATTGTCATTACGGATTTGAAACCGCCAATTTTTTATAAGATAAAAGAGGATGCGGATAAATACCAGCAATTAAACGAGTGGGTTTATAAAGAATTGCAATACATTCTATCGCCCTTGGGCAGGGATTTCTGTGAAAGATTTTGCAGATATTTTTTAAGGAGTGACGACACATTAAACAAGAGGATCCTAAGCGCTGCTCACTTTTATGCCACGAAGTGGGAGTTTAACATTGTAGAGCATGCTGATCCGCAGGGCTACGAGATAGATACGATTAGGAAAGACTTACAGGAAAAGCAGGAACGATACTATGATTTAAAGGGTATGGATCAATTGACAAAGCATTCAAAATATAAAAATTTTATCGACCTGTGCGGTCAGCTCAGATTCCAGTCAAGATGGGCGCATCTCCACAGGATACCAAAGACTTCCGTCCTTGGACATTCATTATTTGTTGCGATACTCTCTTATCTCTTTTCCCTGGAAATCAAGGCATGCAAGAAAAGGTGCGTTAATAACTACTTTACCGGACTGTTTCATGACTTGCCAGAAGTTCTTACCAGAGATATCATTTCTCCTGTGAAAAGGTCGGTTGAGGGGCTCAGTGATCTGATAAAAGGATATGAGAGAGAGCAGATGGAGAAAGAAGTATACGGCCTGATTCCGGAGGAATGGCATCCGGAAATCAGGATGTTTACGGAAGACGAATTTGACAGCGTTGTGACAATAAGCGGGGAAAGAAAAAAATCCAGCAGCAAAGAGATCACCGAGACGTATAACAATGACAAGTTCAACCCAAAAGATGGGGAGCTTGTTAAGGCAGCCGACAGCCTCGCCGGATTCATAGAGGCATCCGTAGCGATACGAAATGGAAGCGCAAGTCCGGAACTTCAATATGCGAAACTATCGGTAAAGAAACAATATGAAAGAGTTGATATTGCAAACATAAATTTCGGAGAAATCTATGCAGATTTTGATTGAGAAAATAAAATTAAGTTCCACAATTTATAGCAGGTACTTTATAACGCTATGGTATCCTTTTGCATTGGAATTTTAACGAATTTCAATATAGTATTCCCGATTTTAAAATCTGAACATATTTGGTAAAGAAAAATATTAATTAAAAACAACGTAATGCTCTAGCCTTTGAAAACCATCTACATGCATGCGATTATTTTGTAAGGGCAGGTTTGAAACCTGCCCCCGACGCATTTGATAACCCACTTTTATTAGAATTTTCAAAAAACCAAAATATTGCAATACAGCTAGTCTCATATGGTTAAAGGAATAAAACGAAATTATAATTGGAAACGGTTCTGGTGCTCAAGAGCAGATAGCTTCGATCTGTCTGATGGTGGATATCTTAGTGATCCGGATTCAGAATGGGGTCATCTGTATAATCCCCATGTCAAATCATTTGAGTCTATAGCTTCAATCCCATGCCTGATACTGCTTGGTGAGCCAGGAATTGGTAAAACGTATGCCATGCAAACAGCACAAAAAGCCGTTTCCGCTGAGATTAAAGAAAAAGGCGAGCGGGTACTTAACTTCGATCTTCGTTCATATGGAAGCGAAGATCGATTGGTTCGTGAACTATTTGGAGGTAAAATCTTTTCTGATTGGATAAAGGCTGAATACAGACTTCATGTATTTTTAGATAGTTTGGATGAGTGTCTGTTACGGATAGATACTCTTGCTGCACTTTTAGTTGATAAATTAAAAGAATATCCCGTTAATCGCATCTGTCTTCGTATTGCTTGCCGAACGGCAGACTGGCCAAGAAGTCTTGAAGAGGGACTAAAACAACTCTGGGGTGAAGACGCCGTAGGGGTGTATGAATTAACTCCATTACGACGGGTAGATGTTATTGAAGCAGCAAATGCGCACAATTTAGACCACAACGATTTTTTACAAAAAATTGACAAAAAAGAAGTTGTTCCTTTAGCGATTAAACCAGTTACCCTTAACTTTCTTATAAATACATATAGTAAGAACGGCGGATTCCCTTCAACTCAGGCAGAGTTGTATTTGCAAGGGTGCCGCTTATTATGTGAAGAAACCAATGAAGGGCGTCGCGATGCACGACTCACAGGCTCTTTTACCCCTGAACAACGATTAGCTGTGGCATCACGTATCGCCGCTGTAACAATCTTTTCTAATCGGTATGCTGTCTGGACGGGTATTGATTGTGGAGATGTTCCTGATGAAGATGTGACAGTTCAAAAGTTATGTGGTGGAAGCGAGGATGCCGATGGTTCGCAATTTGACGTAACCAAGGAGGCCATCGAAGAAACACTAAGCACCGGGCTATTTTCTTCCAGAGGGCTAAACCGTATGGGATGGGCGCATCAGACCTATGCTGAGTTTCTTGCAGCCAGGTATTTAGAAAAGCACAAAATGACACTCACACAAATCAGGAGTTTCTTCATCCACCCAGGAGATAATGAGGCAGGGCTTATTCCACAACTCCATGAAACTGCCGCCTGGTTAGCTAGTATGTCGCCAGAAGTATTTAAAGAAATCGCGAGAGTAAATCCTGAGGTATTACTCAGAAGCGACGTAGCAACAGCCGAGATAAGGGATCGGGTTGCCCTGGTAGAGAGTTTGCTCAAGGCGTACGACGAAAAGGGATGCCGGGCTCCAGATTTGAATAATCAAAAACGGTACAAAAAGCTGGGTCATCCGGGCTTGAAGGATCAGCTTCGACCGTACATTTGTGATAGTACAAAGGGTAGTGATGTACGGAGCGAAGCGATCAAAATTGCGGAGGCCTGTGGGTTGCGGACATTTCAAGACAATCTCGCAACGATAGCCCTTGATAAAAAAGAGCCGTTAGAGATACGAAAAAGGGCTATTTATGCCATAAAGCATATTGCTGATGCCAATACAAAAGTAAAATTGAAACCATTGGTTACTGGTGATACCGTGGAGGACTCTAATGACGATTTGAAGGTTTACAGTCTTATGGCACTATGGCCTGATCACATAAAGGCTAAAGAATTGTTTACCGCAATAACCAGTATTAAACAGAGAAATCACGTTGTCGCTTATTGGTGGTTCCTATCACACGAACTTGTACCAAAACTCAAACCATCCGATCTTCCGGTCGCATTAAAATGGGTAGAACAACAGGCATCTTTGCAGGATTTAACGTACTGCTTTAAAGAACTGATGGATGCAATTATTTTGAAGGCATGGGAACACCTTGACACACCGCGGGTATTACGGGCTTTTGTAAAAGCAGTTTTGTCTCGGTTTAAACAACATTATAAAATCGTAGAAAGCGGTACCGAATTCAGAAAGATTTTGAGCGACGAAGACAATAACAATAAACGAAGAAAGACGATAGAGGCAATAATTCCCTTGATTTCGGATGTCAAACCGGGAGTGTTATACATGGTCTTTTTTGAAACGCCATTGATATTCAGTAAGGACGTAATATGGATGCTAGACCGCCTTCAGGCAGAGAAATCAAAAGAACACCAGTTCATATGGGCAAAACTAATAGCTTCGATTTTTGATCGGCACGAACCTGGCCAGCGCGATGCCATTATTGATGCATGCGACAAAAATGAGATCCTGGCTGAAACATTTTCAAGACATCTTAAACGCATTGAATTAAATTCATCTGAAGCGGAAAAAATGAAGGCAGATTATTCAAGAACACAAGAACGGCTAAAACGCGATGAAGAACAGCCACTTTTGTACCGACTCCAAGCAAAAAGAATTCTTAAGCTTTTAGATAAATGTGAATCGGGTAATCCTTCAGCATGGTGGCGTTTAAATAGGGAAATGACACTTGAACCAGACAGCAGAGTTCACAGCAGTGACTATGAATCAGACCTAACAGTCCTTCCCGGATGGAAAAATGCCGATGATGCGACCAGACGTCGGATTGTTGAAGCTGCTAAAAGGTATGTATTGGAACAAGGCACAGGGACGCATGAGTGGTTAGGCACAGACATTATACATCCCCCTGCGTATGCTGGATATCGGGCGCTGCAACTGTTGTTACAAGAAATTCCTGATTTCATTCCCTCTCTCTCCGTTGATGTATGGAAAAAGTGGGCGCCAATCATACTTGACTATCCGATATTTGGAAGTGGTAGTGGCGACAGAAATATTGAAGTTCAAAAGGAACTAATAAAATTATCTTACCAATATGCTCCTGATGAGATTATACAAACTCTGGTAACCATAATCGACAAAGAGAATACGGATTATGGCCAAATTTTTATTACTCAACGTATAGAACGTATAAAAGGTTGCTGGGATAGTCGTTTGGCAAGCGTGTTGATGGATAAAGTAAAAGATGCTAATCTTAACCCGGAGTGCATGGGTGTTTTGCTTAGTAATCTTCTTGGGCATAACGTTACGGAAGCGAGAATATTCGCAGAATCACTTATTTCTTCGATATCTCTTTCAGACGAAATTGGACTATCCAGGGCAATTATTGCAGCCCGTGAACTTCTGCTTTACACAAAGGATGCAGGTCGGTCGGTTATATGGCCAGCCATCCAAAAGGATACTGGATTTGGTAAAAAAGTAATCGAACGATTAGCATCTGACCCTGAAAAACCTTACGAGTTTCCCGAAAATGCTGAAAAAGCACTCACGGAAGGTCAATTAGCTGATCTGTATATCTGTATCGTTCACCAGTATCCGCATACGGAAGACCCTGAACTCGATGAAGATGGTAAAGTAGATACCAGAACGAAGATTGCGATCTTTCGTGACTCGATTCTTGACTATCTCAAACAGCTGGGTACCCCTGAAGCATGTAAAGCAATTCAACAGATTATAAACGAATTTCCAGAATTGAACTGGTTGAAATGGAAATTGCACGAAGCGCAGGAAATCATGCGACGTAAAACATGGGAGCCACTGAAACCTTGCGAGATTCTTAAAATTGCCAGAGATCAAGCAGTACGTTTGATTCAAAATGGCGAACAGCTCCTTGAGGTATTAGTGGAATCTCTGGAACGATTGGAGAAAGAGCTTCAAAGGAAACCCCAGCCAGCCGCAATTTACTTATGGAACAAGATTAAGAAGGGTAAGAAGAATGCCTATAGCCCAAAGGATGAAAATGAAATTTCTGATTATATAGCAAGACATTTACGTAAAGATTTGTGCGAAAGGGGGGTTGTTATTAATCGGGAAGTAGAAATTCAACATGGCGAAGGGTCTGGACAAGGCGAGAGAACTGATATCCTTGTTAATGCCGTTATACGAAATCAAGATAATGAAATATATGATACAATAACCGTAATTATAGAGGTAAAAGGTTGTTGGCATCGGGATTTAGATAATGCGATGGAGACACAATTGGTAGACCGATACCTGAAGGACAACCACTGCCAGTATGGTTTATATCTCGTTGGCTGGTTTAATTGTGATCAATGGGATACTACGGATTCTAGAAAAAAACGTTCTCAAGACAGTGACATAAATAAAGCAAGAAGGCAATTCGATGAACAAGCTTCTACATTATCTCAACAAGATGTCCGAATTAAGGCGTTTGTTATAAACATGGCACTCCATTAATGAATTTTTATTCTTCGATTTATTGCCTGGATGCCATTTCACGGATCTTTACCAAAATTTAGCAATATTTTAAACCAGAGGCAAGCAAAGAAGATATATGTGGGCTAAAGTCCTCAAGTCGGCAATGATACATACGTTTACCAAAGTATGCATTTTTGGAAATATGACAAACTGTGAGGGTTACAACTAAATGAATATGGGGTAATTGTTGAAAACGAAGGGATAAAAATGATGGAAATACGTTTTAACATTTGATAGATAATGCATAGTGATAGCATATTTATGTGTATGGGCAGGTTTGAAACCTGCCCATATCAACCAACATTATCAATGCAGAGGGTTTTTCAAAAGTCTAAATTGTTACTAAAATAAAAAATCCTGTGAAGAACGCCTGACAATCACTATTTTATGAATACATTATCCGGAATAGAGACGAATTAGACAGGATCAGGCAATATATTACCGACAATCCTTTACAATGGGATATTGATAAGGAAAATCCCAGGAACACAATAATATCGCGGGGACATGTCGCACCGTGTCTCTCCTCAGACCTATGAAAGTCAACCAAAAACTACGGATTTCATCAATGACACAGATTTCTCTGTTTGTTCAAAATTTTACAAAAATACTTCTTCGGGGTGTTAGCCAGGTGTTTTTGCTGAACAATGTAATAACAGGCGCCTTATTTCTGACAGGGATTTTTTATAACTCATGGACAATGGGAATCGGGGCAATCGTAGGTGTCTTCGCTGGGACATTTACTGCACTCTTTCTTAAATATGACAAAAATGCAATTAACCAGGGTTTTTACGGATATAATGGCACGCTGGTTGGTTTAGCCCTTACCTGTTTCTTTGGCTTTAACATTTCGTCAGTAATCGCTATCGTTTTCGGTTCCGTCTTGTCATCAATTCTTCAGAAGGGAATGGTGACGTGGAAATTGCCTTCTTACACTGCGCCATTTATCATCTCGACTTGGTTAGTAATGTCCATTCTCATCATGGGTAATATTACTCCACTCCAGACTGCGTCATTATCAAATAGAAATCAGATAGAAATTATACCAGCGGTAAGTAATGGTATTGGTCAGGTAATGTTTCTGGAAAACTTTATTTCCTGCTATATATTATTTGTTGGAATTCTGGTAAGTTCAAGGATTTCTGCCTTGTATGCGCTTTTAGGGGCTTTGGTGGGAGTTTTTGTGGCCTTTGCATCATCGCTCCCGGTTAGCATGATACATGCAGGGCTATTTGCCTTCAATGGAGTTTTGTGCGGGCTGGCGCTGGCAAAGGTAACGTGGGGCAATCTAATTCTTGCAGTAGTGGCAAGCATAGTTTCCGTCTATATAACCTATGGAATTATGAATCTCGGTATCATTACTTTGACCTCACCTTTTGTACTATCCACATGGCTCGCTTTGTTGCTTGGTCGCAGTTTGGGGGTAAAGTATTTGCCATAATTGGCGTGAATGCGTTCACGTCCAAACCGGCAGAGTACAGAATCTTGTTGATATTTTTGCGACGGTTTCAAAAAATATGCCATGCAGAAAGCGAGATCAGTAAAACTACCAAAAATAAAAAAAGCCATGCGATTTTTGTTTCACATGGCTTTCCCTGAATATATATGACCCCATGGGGATTTGAACCCCAGTTCACAGATCGAAAATCTGTTGTCCTAGACCAGGCTAGACGATGGGGCCATGTAAGTGTTTCCTGCTGACGTTTTCCGGAATGACCCTAAATAAAAACGTTTTCTACTCACTTTGCAGATCCGGTTTTTTCACTCCTTACTCTTCTCTGGAATATTCTGTGCCTTTCTGTGTAAACAGATACAAAATGAGGGCAGATGGACTCGAACCATCGACGCCCGCCTTAAAAGGGCGGTGCTCTACCAACTGAGCTATGCCCCCATTATAACCACTTTTTTAATAATTTCATACAAAAAATATCTTCTAATGAGTTTTGCATTCTTCGAATTTTGAATTCATACCTTAAGGATTTCTTCTATTTTTTTCTTAACCGCATCGTTCAGTTTGCTCTCATACTCATGAATAATTTTCTGGATCTCATCCTTCGTCCGTTTTGCATCGTCTTCAGTCAAAATACCTTCTTTTTCTTCCTTGTCTGCCTGTTTGTTTGCTTCGTGTCTAATATTCCTCAGAGATACCTTTGCAGTTTCCCCAAACTCTTTTGCATGGGTGGAAAGTTTCTTTCTTCGCTCTTCATTGAGTGGTGGAATCTGGATACGCAGGAATTTCCCTTCGGCCGATGGAACTAAGCCAATATCGGACTGCAATATCGCCTTTTCAATATTTGAAACAAGAGAGACATCATACGGTTTAATCAGGATGGACTGGGCATCTGGTGTTGAGATGACTGCAATCTGCTTTAATGGGGACATATCACCATAGCACTCTATCCTTATATTTTCCACCAAACCCGTACTCGCCCTGCCGGTTCTCAGCCCTTTCAATTCCTCCTGCAGGTGCATTGCAACCTTTTCCATCTTTGTCCTTGCTTCTTTGCATATAACATCTTTTGTCATATAACATTATTCCCCGACATACGTCCCAACTGGCTTTCCTGAAACTGCCTTTCCAATGTTTTCATATTTATTTATATTAAAAACAATAATCGGTAATTTATTTTCCATACTCAAGGAAATTGCTGTGAGATCCATTACCCTCAGTCGTTTGTTCAGGACGTCCAGATAGCTTAGCTTTTTATATAATTTTGCGGATGGGTTTTTCACCGGATCATCTGTATAAATACCATCAACCTGTGTGGCCTTTAACATTACCTCAGCATCGATCTCAATTGCGCGAAGCGCCGCTGCAGTGTCGGTTGTAAAATAAGGATGCCCCGTACCTCCTGCAAAGACGATCACTTTTTTTTCTTTCAAATATTGTAAGCAATTACGCAGCACAAAGGGTTCGGTAATATTTTTAATTTCTATAGCACTGACAACATGGGTGTTTACATTGAATCTTTCTAAGGTATCCTGCAGGAGGAGCGCATTAACTGCTGTAGCAACCATGCCCGCCTGATCTGCCTGCACCCGCGATTTACCCGTATCACTGAATTTAGCCCCGCGGAGGATATTACCGCCTCCCACAACAATCGCCAACTCAACTCCCGAGCGGGAAAGTTTCTCGATTTCTTTCGCCAGGGGAATAAATCGTTCCATTTCAAGACCGCGTCCACCATCATCTCCAAAACCTTCACCGCTCAATTTTAACAATACACGCTTATAACGGACAGTTCTTTTCATGGACGCCGAGACTGAACAATTTTTACGGTCGTTAGCACTCCCCAACCTCAAACCGGACAAAACGATTAATTTTAATATTTTCCCCTATTTTAGCGATATTTGCAACTAATAAATCCTGGATCGTCTGCGTATCATCCTTTATGAAGGGCTGCTCCAGGAGGCATTTCTCTTTGTAAAAATTATCCATCTTTCCGCTAATAATCTTTTCCAGAATATTAACGGGCTTTCCCTTCGCTTCTTCATTAAATATCTTCTTTTGTTCCTCGATAAGGTGACCGGGAATGTCTTCTCGTCTTACGGCAAGCGGTTTTGTGGCGGCTACCTGCATGCAAATATCTTTCAGCAGCTGTAGAAAGACCTCATTCTTTGCTACAAAATCTGTTTCACAATTCAGCTCTACCATTACCCCCAGTTTCCCATTTGTGTGGATATAGGTACCAATCCTGCCCTCCGCAGTCATTCGCTGTTCTTTCTTTGCAGCCTTGGCGATCCCCTTCTTTTTGATGATTTCCAGGGCCTTTTCAAAATCCCCTTTAACCTCATCCAAGGCGTTTCTGCACTCCAAAATTCCTGCGCCTGTCTGCTCTCTCAACTTCATGATACTTGATGTATCCGCCATGAAGACCCCCATAAAATACGGAAAATTATAAGATATCTTATGTTAAAATACGGCAATTTTAGTTGTAAAAAATAATCCAAAAATAGAATCCTTTTGAAATGCTTTTTGAAGGCAGCAGTCAGACTTGTAATGTAGCGGACAAAAAACGTTTATCTTCTACAGGAATGGAAGGATTTTATCTTGAACCTTCTGTAACTTATATCATTAAACCTTTACACCAGCAGTCATGAGTTCCTTTCCGGCCAAAACAGCATTTGCCGTCCTTGTCAAAAAGAGGTCAATTGCCCGAATAGCATCATCATTTCCAGGAACACAAATATCGATCATGTCCGGGTCGCAATCCGTGTCAGCAAGACATACCGTTGGAATGCCAAGTTTTTTTGCCTCTTTGACGGCATTGTGTTCGTGTTTTGGATCGACAATTACCAGCACACCGGGAAGTGAATTCATCTTACGAATACCCTCAAGGTTTGTAAGGATCTTTTTCCGTTCACGGTTAAGAGAAGAAATTATTTTCTTACTGAACTGATTAATGCCACCGGTTTTTTCCAGGTTTTCTAATTCTTCCAGACGTTCCAACCGTTTCCGAATAGTGTCGAAATTGGTCAACGTACCTCCCAACCAGCGTTCACTCACATAATGCATACCGCAACGCTGTGCCTCACGGATCGTTATATCCCGCGCCTGCCATTTAGTTCCTACAAAAAGCACATCTTTTTTTGTCTGGACAAGATTTGTCAAAAATTTACCTGCGACCACAAGGCCCTTTACCGTTTCACGTAAATTAATGATATGAATTAAATTTCTCTTGCCGAAGATAAATGGCTTCATTTTCGGATTCCACTTGCTGGTCCTGTGGCCGAAATGAAATCCTGCATCCACTAATTCCTGAATACTCACTGTAGACAAATAATCTCCTCTCCTCGTTAATGTATAAAAGAAGCTACAAATGTTCAGAAAGTTTAGAATTATATTATCTAAGGTGGAAAAGTCAAGCTTATTTTTCGTAAGGTGATGTTACGAAGAACGAAATCTGATAAAAGCGCACGCTAACCTTTCCGTATCGTTCCTCTTCTAAATCGGCCAATTTTTAAGTACATGCCAATATTTGCTGCACTATTCAGAACAGGAACTATTTTACCTTCGGCAGAGGTAAGTAGTGTGGTTACCCCGGGGCCGTGCCCGGCAGTTGCGCAGTTGCTGTGAACAATCACCCCAATACTTACCGCTCCTGTTTTATAGATCCTTCCGTAGGAATGGTCGGCATCGGTAATTGCCACAACATCACCAAAACGCAACGTTTGCAAATGATATTGTTCTACGGTTTGTTTGTCAAAAAGTTGTATGTCATAATCTCCCCGGTAACAGTTCTGAGATCCCAAACCTGAACCCATGATGGCCGCCGGAACGATATGCGTCACGGGAATGTGTAAGACTTGTCTCGTTTTGTCTTCCCGAATAGGGAATACCTTTAAGAGATTGGGAGACATGTTTAACAGTTTAATCTGCGGATATCCGGTAAATGACAGACCTACACCAACGCCACGAATAAGTATTTTATCTCCAATAGCTAGTTTTTCCAAAGCCTTGTCTTCAAAATCAACCAGTACATTCTCTATACCCCCGTGTTTTCCTGTCACAATACCGGCACTGCCTTTTGCATCACCCGTTATCACCCTGGCAGCATTTCCAATGCAGGACAACAAATTTAATGCACCATTCTCTTCTCTGTCCTTATTTTTTACAGATACGCAGGGCTCCACATGATCAGCCTCCCATTGGACAGCATTGTCGCCGACTTTGACATTGTACGTAATTCCACCGATACCAGGGAGCACTTTGGGTTTTCCATCAGGAGTTATACTGTATGGTGATGAACCACTTTGCGGACTCGATACCTCACCGATAACCGAAATTTCCACGAGATTTTTTTCGTTGGTTTCCATATCTTTACCTTAAAAGATTGTCTGATGACAGGATTCAATAAATTTAATGTATAGAAAGTTCAATCCTCTATGATCTTCTCTGAAAAAAGCGAAACGCACCCCTTGGTACTCTATCGAAAGATGAGTTAGAAAGCAAAATAAGAATACCGACAAAAAAGGAGAAAATCAAGAAGAAGCTATTCATTCAGAAAAATCAGCGGGATGGTCGCAAAGATTAAAGGTAGTGTTCGGACGGTAACACACCAAAGCCAGGTAAAACAAGGCAAAGCCTGAGAGAGTTGTTTGTGGAAGACATTATTTTGCATTAAAATAAATCTCTTGTTGCAATGATGAATTCGACTCAAGTCTCCCTGGTTTTGTTGTCTGGCTTTTCTGAGTTCTTCCTTCCTTACCGCATCCACGGTTTCATTGAGATACTTCTTTACATGAAAATGATCCAATACTATCATGGCATTCTTCAAATGCTCTTTCGTAGACATGCGACAAGGCCAACCAACCCAGTCCATTACTGATATGGAGGTAACACCGCAACAACCTCGGATGTGAAAGAGCTTCCTGGTATTCAGAAACGGTTGGAAGAAGTAGGGATGAAACCCGGCGAACAATATGCAGATGCTGGATTTGTGAACGGTCAAACCATAGGGGATTCACGCGACAGAGTCATATCGCTGGAATGTCTGAGTTCGGAACGTTTCCAATCTTTTGAAAAATTTCAAACCGAAGACAGATCGCTTGATACGGTTGCTTTTGAAACTAGTCTGGAAGGAGGTGGCCGAAAAGAAATCGTACGTGCCAAACACATTCCGACTGGCAAAGCACTCAGCGAGAGCACAGGAAAGATGCTGGTGGATTTTGGTCCGGCGATTTGTTCTGCCTGTAGGATAAGCGATACCCGGCAAAGATTGGCAAGCATGCTGTCACCTTAATCATTGATGATGCATCGTATCGGGGAGCACCCGGCATTATCAGTACATGGAGAATACGGATTACCGTAAGCAGTGTGTGACCCGCGCTGGCGCGGAAGCCAGGGTGGGCGAAATGGTTTGCTTTTATGGGGTCAGAAAATCAGGCATCGAACTGAAAAAAGGGCATGATTGCAGGTACTATTTGCTGCTATTGCCCGCAACGTAAAGAGATTCATCAGACACGGGCTTCCCCGTGGGTACGTGGCGCCATGTGCAGGCACAATGACGGTTGTCTGCTCTTTTTCCCATATAAAAATGGTGTTTCGACGCATTTGTTCCATTTTTTACGACTCTCATGTATTGAGGTTATTCAACAGAGTCGTATATTATCCCTCGCCAAAGTGAACATTGTTGGATCTCCGATTTTAATCTCCATACCCGGATGCACAATTTTATTGACCGCTACCCTGGTATCTTTACTAACAGACACCGTTTCCTTGCTCATGAGGACTTGATTTTTCATACATACCCTGGCCAACCACCACGTATAAGAGATTTTTGATATAACGATTTTTCTTGACAATTTTTTGAGGTATACTACAATGCATTCTATTTAATAAATCACAAATTAATAAATCACATAAATTTAGGGAAATATTGAAAAAGAATATGAAAAAACATTGCGAGGCGAATATTCGCGGTTCTTTAAAATGGATTTGCAGTGGGTTAGCCTTTTATATCTCTGTTTTTATTATAATATGTTCCGGATGTGGTAAAAAGAAAGAGGTTACGGAAATATCCGAAATACTTGAAGAGATTGTTTTGACACCGGTTGAAACTCAGCTTTCAGAAGAGGCAGTGGGCACATCTACGATTGCGGTTCAACAATCAACGCCTCTTCACCCCATCCAGACAAGCCTCACTCCACAACCTAACGATTCCAGAGTAGCAAATGAGCTTTACCGCGAGGGTCTGGAATATTTCAACCAGGGCAGATTGCAGGATGCCGTTGACGCCTTTAACAAAGCCACAGACCGGGACAATACCATAGTCGATGCCTATAGAAAGAAGGCTATTGTTTACCAAACACTAGGACTAACGAATGAGGCAATTGCTGCTTGTAAGAAGGTTATTGAACTGGCGCCGAATGATTCCGAGGCTTATCTGACCTTGACAACTTTTTATCTCAAAAGAGGAATGGATCATGAAGCGCTGGCAATGTTAGAAAAATATGTAGCCGCAAATCCGGAAGATGCACGGATTTATTATAATCTGGGATGTCTGTATGGAAAAATGAAGCTTTTTAACAGGGCAATTACAGCGTATCAGCGAGCAGTAAAAATCAATCCCGGTTATGACGATGCTTATTACAATCTCGGCGTTGTTTATCTCGACACCGGAAAGTATGATGATGCTATAAGAGTTTTTCGTAAGGTTTTAACAAACAATCCCAAGAATTATGAAGTCCGTTATAATCTTGCGGTTGCCTACACCAAGAAAGGGGCGTATGAGGATACCATCGCAACCTGTAAAAAGTTATTAGAACTGGACCCAGGGAACGCAAATGCTCATTTTTTGATGGGTGACGCCTACAATAAATTGGGAAAGGCCAACGAAGCAAAGAACGAATACGATCTCTATAAAAAATTGTTGTTTACACAGTGAGAACCAGATGGAATTTAACGATGAAGAAGATATTACTCGCTATTTTCCTGTTTTTGATACCACAAATTCTTCATCCTGGTTTTGCCGTTCTGGCGCAGGTGATTGTAGCACTTCCTGCAACCGCAACAGAATCATCGATACCCGCGCAACCTGCGCAAAGTCCTCTAGCGGAAATTCCGCCAACACCACGGTCTAAGCTTGAAATTATCCAATATGTCCTGTTGTCGTTTGCCATAGGGGCATCTATCTGGATAATACTACGTCTGGAAAAAATGGAAAAGGAAGGAGGGAAAGAAAACAAAGAAAAATCGTGATGCCCAGCGCATACACATAGCCCTGCCTTTTATCCACAGATTGATAAATCATAAATAACAAGGTACTGGTTCAACACCGGCAAGTTGAGTTTGCACGTATCACTCCTTAAGACCTGTATGGCATTTCATAAAATCTATACACAAACGCATATCATTGCAAGGAATGGAGCGACAAGGCAGTCTGCAGTCTACAAAAGGTTTAAGATTGCATTGCTTCGTTCACTATAATAACAGCAAATGCTTTATCCCTTGAACCAACGTAAGACAGCAAATCTTTTCTTGCATGCGGGTTCTGCCAGGTCTTTTTCTGACTAAAACACTATTATGTAAGAGATATTGATCAATCCCTGGCACGTTGAGTTACTGTGGCTGGGCGCATCATGCGGATGCCGTGGTGGTGTGGACCGTAGTAATTGGTCAGATATTTCCGATCAATGAAGCCCATCTTATGATAAAGATTAATGGCCTTCTGGTTTTCGGCATGGACTTCCAAAAATATTCGCTGGGCTCCGTGTGATGTAAGTGTTTTGAGGACATAATCAGTCAGTTTCTTTCCGATACGCATTCCTTGTGCATCAGGGTGTACAGCAATCGCATAGAGCCGGCCGGAACATCGGTGTCGATCGCGTCGTAACAACCCAGCGGCCCAACCCATTATCGCTCCTTTCCGTTCGGCAACTACCACAATTGCGCGGGGATTTGCAATCAGTCTTTGTAACTGCCTGCGGTTAAACATCTCTTCAGCACGGTCAAAGCAGGAGGTTTCCAATTCGTAGATCGAAGCGGCATCTCCGGCTTCAGCAGAGCGGAGACGGATGTGAGGACAACGGGTCCTGGATGGCGTCATAAATTCAGGCTACGGATTCTGTATCGACTTAACTCAATTGTGAAAACCTCAAACCTATTACTTAAGCAAAGAATAAATACACCCACGCTTCTCATTTGGCAATTGTTCACAACAAAATCTCAAGAGTGAATTGAGAGATGGTTAAAAAAGATGAGCCATTTGCGGTATATATAACAAATAAGTATCTTTGCAAGGATGGTATCCGAAAGCAATCTCCGGTGATCGCATCGCCTCACAGAGTTACACAGAGAAAAACGTTTGTGTTAACTATAGATTTTGTCTTTAAAAGCCAATTTAATTACTGATCGTGTTTTAGAGCGGATTCTTTTTGGCTTGCCTTCTGTATGCTTTTGAGGAGCTGAGTATCATGCTCATCGCGATATGGTTTGATATCTAAATCAAAGGGAATTCGACGCAGCTTTTCATGCCCGACATCCTTAATGTGGAGTTGCATAAACCGATCGTATTCTCGCCACGATACACCCGCTGCATGAACTGCTGCCTCTTCTGCACGGAGGGCGATCTGGTGTGCATGTTGATAGTGCAGACCAAGTTTGTCGAGTAATGCCTTTTCTACGGCTTCATGAAGGATGAGGAATCGGTCAACGCCGACTCGCCGGCCACGGGTCTTGCAAAATCTGGGCAGATGACGGTCAATATAGATTGTCCCGCCATCACAGCTATACCCTGCCAGGTAAGGAATATCATAGGTGCGGTCTAATCTGGTACGACGCAGGATCGCCTGAACAGCGTGCTTGAGCATCGTTGCGGATACCAAGGTATCATTATGGCCTATGCGGCATCTATGCTTACGGTGTGCCGCTTTTGCCAAGGCTTTTCCTGAGCGCTGCATCAATTCAGCTCCATGCGATTGGGATCGTCGGTGGTAATATCAATTACTTTCCCCTGGTATTGTGATAATGAATTACCCCTGGCAAGAGGCATTTTTTACACCTCTTTGGCGTTAATCCATTTCATCATCTTCCGTAATTCCCTGCCAACTTTCTCAATGAGGTGTCCTTTGTCCTTTTTCTCCAGGGCATTGAAGACAGGGCGACCTGCCTGATTTTCCAGGATCCATTCCCTGGCAAACCGGCCGCTTTGTATCTCGGACAAGATCCGTTTCATCTCTTTCTTTGTTTCTTCCGTAACAATGCGCGGTCCGCGGGTGAGATCTCCATATTCGGCGGTATTGCTGATTGAATATCGCATATAGCTGAGGCCACCCTGATAAAAAAGGTCGACAATCAGCTTCAGTTCGTGCATACACTCAAAATAAGCAAGTTCCGGCTGGTATCCCGCTTCCACTAAGGTTTCGAATCCTGCCTTGACGAGTGCTGCTGCCCCGCCGCAGAGCACGGCCTGTTCTCCAAAAAGATCCGTTTCGGTTTCTTCCGCAAAGGTGGTCTCCATTACACCGGCCCTGGTTCCGCCAATACCATGAGCATAGGCCATGGCTTTCTCTCTGGCTTTTCCCGTGGCATTCTGATGGATAGCCATGAGGCACGGAACACCGCCTCCCTTTTCAAACTCACTGCGGACAAGATGGCCCGGCCCCTTGGGTGCGACCATGATAACATCGATATTTGACGGAGGTACAACTTGGCCAAAGTGGATGTTGAATCCGTGCGAAAAACACAGCGTCTTTCCGTCTTTCAGGTGGGGTTTTATTTGTGCCTCATAAACCGCCCTCTGTGTCTCATCAGGCATGAGTATCTGAATGAAATCACCCTGTTGTGCCGCCTCGTCCACGCTGAGAGGTTTAAATCCATGTTTGATTGCCAACTGATAATTTGGCGTGCCGGCCCTCGTGGATACGACAACTTCCATGCCCGATTCTCTGAGATTCTGTGCCTGTGCATGTCCCTGGCTGCCGTATCCGATTACGGCGATCTTTTTCCCTTTCAGTATATTGATGTCTGCGTCCTTCTCATAATACATTTTTAGCATGTTATCTCTTCCTTTTTATTTTTAAAAATTTCACTTTGTGCCACGGCCAATAGCAATACTTCCTGTCCTTACCAATTCTTTTATACCATAAGGTCTCAGCAAATTTACCATGGCTTCCAGTTTTTCTTCAGCTCCGGCAAGCTCAATAACAAGATCTTTCTGGCTTACGTCGATGATCTTACCCCGGAAAATTTCGACAATTTCAATAATTTCACCTCTTTTCCCTGCAGGAACATTGACCTTCAGCAGCATAAGATCGCGTTCGACAAACTCTTCGTCGGTGAAGTCGATTACCTTGATTATGTCGATAATCTTTCCTAATTGTTTTCTGACCTGTTCCAGGATGGCATCATCACCCCTGACGACAATGGTCATCCGGGAGAGAGCAGGATTCTCCGTCTCTCCAACTGCAAGACTGTCGATATTGAATCCTCTGCCGCTGATAAGGCCCGTGATGCGGGCCAGGACGCCAACCTTGTTTTCTACAAGAAGAGAAATAACGTGTCGCATAATTTACTGAACCATTCCTGAAAAACCAAAAAAGGCAAGAGCCATGAGCCCTGTGCAAATAAAGGCGATGGGAATGCCGCGTAAGGGTTGGGGGATATTAACAATAGCCAGGCGCTCGCGGATACCTGACATCAGGAGCATAGCTAACGTAAAGCCGATTCCTGCCCCAAAACCTTGCACGGTAGCCTGCAGAAATCCCAGATGTCTCGGAGAATCGGTCGTGTTTAAAAGCGCGACACCCAATACGGCACAATTTGTCGTAATCAGAGGCAAATAAATACCAAGGCTTTCGTATAAGGCGGGCACCATTTTTCTGAGCATCATTTCAACCAGCTGTACTAGTGTTGCGATAACCAGGATATAGCTAATTGTTTTTAATACCTCGACCAGTCCCACCTCCCGTATCGATGGAAAGACCTTTGCAATGATATTTGCATCGCCGGGCAATAGAATGAAGTTGTAGACAATCCATGTAATTGCTGAAGAAAGGGTCATAACGAACGTTACCGCTGCTCCCATCCCCATCGCAGATGATGTCTTTTGTGAAACACCCAGAAATGGGCAAAGCCCCAAAAATTTTGCCAGGACAAAGTTATTAACGAAAACAACACTTATGATAATTAATGCGATTTCCTTAATCATGTTCCATAGATACCTTATACACCTTCATAGTTTTTTCACTTTTTCTGAGTTTCCTCCAGTTGAAGAAACCCAATAAGATCCCCAGCGCAATAAATGCCCCTGGTGCCATAATCATTACCGAAGCGGGCTGATACGATTCAGATACTTTAAGACCAAAGATCGTTCCCGCCCCCAGTACTTCGCGTATAGCAGAAACGAGGCAGAGGGAGAGAGTCCATCCTAACCCCAGCCCTGCCCCATCAAGAACCGAAACCAGAGGTTTATTCTTGTAAGCAAACGATTCCGCACGGTACATGATAATGCAGTTAACCACAATGAGCGGAATGAATATACCCAGTGAAGCATTCAATTCGGGCGGTAAATACGCCTTCATAAGCAATTCCACCATGGTAACGAATGCGGCGATAATCACGATAAAACACGGAATACGGATTTCACGGGGAATGAATGACCGTACGACGGAAATAATAAAATTGGAGCAGATAAGCACAAAGGTTGCTGCTCCACCCATAGCTACTCCATTTTTTACCGAGGTTGTGACTGCAAGACTGGGACACAATCCCAGTACAAGCACAAACAAAGGATTATATTGGATGATTCCCTTAGTAAATTCTTTCAGGTTGTTTTGCTCTGACATGGTGGTTCTGCTCTTTTCGCTTATTTCTGTAGATACTTCTTTTCCCGTGAGTATTTAATTTTTTAAAAATTTCCAATAAAAACAGGGTATTACTTATAGCACAGAGGTGGGGGAGGATTGTTTATGCCGTACTTTTAAAAAATTTTCAAAAAGGTTAAACGTTTTAGGAATAAAAGTCAAGGTAAATTTAACGGAGATACTTATCAATCTCGTTCTTATCAAAACCATAGAGTATCTTGTCGCCAGCCACAACAATCGGTAACTTATCAAGTGATTCAATATCATCGTTGCCAACGATTTTAATAATCTCTTTTCTTGCTTGATCGTCCTTGTCAATATCAAAAGAGACATAATCCGCCTTTCGTTTGCTCAAATAAGCGAGCAATTCGTTACACTTTGGACAAAATGGAGTACAAAATACTTTCAATTTGTAAGTAGCCATTGTTTCCCCTCCTTAAATAAAATATGATAATCTGGAAAAAAGCGATTCAAACAAAAAAAACAAGGACAGTCAATGAAAAAAACACTTTCAGATAAGGAGGATATTCTTTTGACTTGAATTTTTCGTTCTGCTAAAATCGCCGGATAATGAAAAAATAGGTTTTGTTTCCATAAGGAGAGAAAAACGATGGCAAGATTAGAAAGGGCGCTTATCAGCGTTTCTGATAAAACCGGAATTGTGGAATTTTCCAGGGAATTACAGCATTTAGGTGTTGAAATTATTTCCACCGGCGGTACGTCTAAATTACTCAGAGAGAATGACATCCGCGTAGTTGAAATATCTGATCATACCGGATTTCCGGAAATTATGGATGGCCGTGTAAAAACCCTGCATCCTAAGGTGCATGGGGGATTATTGGCTTTACGGGAAAACGAAACTCACAAAAAACAGATGAAGGAACTGGGGATTAAACCGATCGATATGGTCGTTGTTAACTTATACCCCTTTGAAAAGACGATTTCAAAGAAGGGGGTAAGTATGGAAGAGGCAATCGAAAATATTGATATCGGCGGTCCCTCGATGATTCGCTCCGCTTCAAAGAATTATAAACATGTGATCGTTGTGGTGAATCCTAAGCGCTATGAATTCATTATCGAGGAACTCAAGGCCAATCATAAGGATCTTTCCGAAAAGATGCGTTTTGAACTGGCGATTGAGGCATTCAGAACAACAGGCCGTTACGACAGAATTATCGCCAATTATTTTGATGGCCTCGATAAAGAAAAGGGGGGATATCCTACTGCGCTCTCACTGGACTACAGGAAACGACAATCCCTGCGGTATGGTGAAAATCCCCATCAAACGGCCGCATTCTATGTAGAGGAAAATGTCCACGAACCCTGCGTATCCAATGCCCAGCAGTTGTCCGGGAAGGAACTTTCGTATAACAATATTATCGACCTCAACGCTGCCCTGGAATTGGTGAAGGAATTTGAACGGCCTTCCGCCATTGTAATAAAGCATACCAACCCCTGCGGGGCTGCATCAGCGAATACCCTTGCTGAGGCATTTCAAAAGGCGTACAGCAGCGATCCGGTATCCGCTTTTGGCTGTATCCTGGGCTTAAACAAGACCGTGGACGTGGCAACCGCAGATGCCATTACTGAGCCGGGACATTTTGTGGAGGCAATTATTGCACCGGAGTTTGAGCCAAAAGCAGTAGAGATACTTACCACAAAACGCAAGTGGGGGAGCAGTTTAAGGCTGTTAAAGACAGGGGCACTATCAGCAACTGTCATAGATATGTGCGCTTATGATATGAAAAGGGTTGTGGGTGGAATGCTTTTACAAAGCAGAGATCTGTCAGTCTACGATGCTGCCAGCCTTACGGTTGTTTCAAAGAAAAAACCATCTGAGAGAGAGATGTCCGACCTGCGGTTTGCCTTTATTGTTTGTAAGCATGTAAAATCAAATAGTATTGTGCTGGCAAGGAATGAGGCTGTGGTAGGCGTGGGCGCGGGACAGATGAGCCGTATCGACTCCACGGAGATTTCTATAAAAAAAGCAGGTGATAGGGTCAAAGGCGCTGTTATGGCTTCGGATGCCTTTTTCCCTTTCAGAGACAGCGTGGATGTGGCTGCCAGGGCTGGTGTGGTGGCAATCATTCAACCGGGTGGCTCGAATAAGGATGACGAATCGATTGCAGCGGCTGACGGACACGGCATTGTTATGGTATTTACCGGCCAACGGCATTTCAGGCACTAAACTTGGAGGGGCGCGTTACGTATGCACCCCGGTATGCGTCGATGACACATTTGAAAGTGAGACGGTCAATTGAGGAAATCAGAGAAGGGCTTTCTCCTTTGTTTTACGATGAGGGGTTGCGGCTGGTTTTGCTGTTTGGGTCAACGGTTTCAGGGAAAATCCATAACAAAAGCGACATAGACATTGCATTTTTCTTTGGCAAACCGGTTGACATCCTGGCCGCTTACGAACAGGGTCGTCCGGCGACCAGGTTGATGTAGTTGACCTGAAGCGTACAAGTCCGCTTTTAAGATATGTATCGGTAAGGCATGGCAAGCTCCTTTATGAAAGAGAGTCTGGCATGTTTCACGAGTTTTATTCACTTACATTCAGGCGATATGTTGACACAAAAAACTTCGCGATGCACAGGCTCAGTCAATTCAGCAATTTTTACTATCGGGGGGTCTGATGTGAGTCCGCTTGAAAAAGAGATTATCCGGAGAAAACTCCTTATCATAGCGGAAAATCTTAAGGCGCTTGAACCAATAGGGAAGATGACCAGCGGGGAATACATCAGCGATGTATACAAAAGGAAAGCCACCGAGCGGCTCCTGCAGGAATTGATCGAGGCAGCAATTGATATAAATTCCCACCGGATCGTTCAAACAGGTAATGCGGCACCCGATGATTATTGTGAAAGCTTTATAAAAACAGGTGTATTGAAGATAATCCCTGCTGACCTTGCAGAAAAGCTTGCCCCATCAGCAGGACTCAGAAACAGGCGGGTACATGAATACGACTTGCTTGATCACTCGTTAGTTTTAGAAGCGGTTAAGATAGCAGAGAAACTATATCCTAAGTATATACAAGAGATCGAGCCCTTTATCTCAGGAAGAATTTGATTGTCGTGAATGGGAATTTAATCTTTTGGGCTAGTCAAGCCACTAGAAATGTGGTGATCTATTTAATCAATTGTATAAATAATGAGAGTGAAAATCTGTGGCATTACCAATAGCGAAGATGCACAGGATGCGGTAGCATTGGGCGCCGATGCCCTGGGATTCGTCTTTGCAAAGAGTTCTCGGCGGGTAACGAAGGAGCGGGCGAAGGATATTATTGAGCATCTGCCACCTTTTGTTTCACCGGTTGGGGTTTTTGTAGATGAAGCGGTAGAGGCAATAAAGGGGATCTGCAATTTTTGCAGCATACACACCGTTCAGCTCCATGGCAATGAAGATCCTTTGTGTGTTTATGATCTGAAAGGATACACCATTGTAAAGGCCTTTCGGATCAGGGAAGAAGGTGACCTGGAGCCCCTGGCAAATTACAAACCCCATGCCTTTTTGTTGGATAGTTATGTAAAGGGCGTTATGGGTGGGACGGGAGTGCCTTTCAAGTGGGAGATTGCCAGACAGGCGCATAAATATGGAACGGTTATCCTGTCGGGAGGCTTGACCTCTGAAAATGTCAGGGAGGCCATCAATATCGTACAACCTTATGCCGTGGACGTGTCTTCCGGTGTGGAATCATCACCAGGAAAAAAAGACAAGGTGCTGATGAAACGGTTTATCATGAATGCAAAATTTCGGGACGATTAGAATTACCCTAACAAAAAGTAACTATTCAGCGAAGCTGACGGTGAGAGAGAATATTTTCTCAGAATAGTTAGGAGCTATAGGGAAAAACGCACCACGACATTCAACCCTGTAGGGGTGAAATATCGAGAAAATAATGATACCATGCCACCCCTGAGGGGTTAACCATAATGGCATAATGATATGCGATAACAATAACGTCCCTTCGGGATTACATAATCAATATTTTGTTCGCTCATAGTGTTTGTGAGCGAAAGTACGCTGGATAGTTACTGCAAAATATGAATAAAACCAACCCTGTCAGGGTTGACTCACGAATTTCGGTAGCAAAATGGAATATTTCGCCAGGCATGAAAGGCCGTCAGTATATAGCAGGGGGTGAAGCCCCCTGAAAATAATAAGAACACAGGTAAACCCTAAAGAGGTGAAAGAATATTGTTGTTGTTTACCCATGAGACGAGAAAGATCAATCTCTTGTCAGTATTGATCTTTCTTTCACCCCTTCGGAGCTGGTTATTGTGATGTTTTTTTCTCCAGGGGCTACACCCCTGGCTAGATTCTTTTGTCCCTTTGGGACTTATTTATGCGCCAGGACATCATCAGATCAATTCCATCGGTCAATGAACTCCTTGAGTCGCCGGAAATATCAAAATTAACTGATAGGTATCCGAGACGGCTTATTGTTGACGCAATAAGGGCGGTTTTAGAAGATATTCGGCAAGCCGTGACGCACAAAAAAGGCATGTTACAACATAGCCTTAACTGCGATACCTCCTATTCATCCCCTCCTTGCGAAGAAGGAGATCCGGGGGTGGTAAAAGGACTTGCTGAAACACAAAAGATCGATCTCTCTCCACAAAGGCTCTCCCTCTTCGTTCAACAATACCTGCGGCAAAAATTCTGTGGCATCGAGCATGCCATTAATGCAACGGGGATCATACTTCACACGGGACTTGGCCGGGCGCCCATTCCGGATGTGGCAGCACAGCAGATACAAAATATCTTAAAGGGTTTCTGTACCCTGGAAATTGAAAAGAATACTGGCAGAAGGGGAGTGCGGTATCACCACATTGAACAACTCATTTGTATGATTACCGGGGCCGAAGCGGCGCTGGTTGTTAATAACAACGCGGCGGCTGTCTTGCTGGCCTTGGATACCATGGCCAGAGGGAAGGAGACCATCATTTCACGTTCCCAGCTTGTTGAGATCGGTGGGTCATTCCGTATGCCCGATGTTATGACCAGAAGCGGAGCCATATTAATCGAAGTGGGAACAACCAACAAGACATATCTTACCGACTATCGCAATGCCATTACCGAGCGTACCGGGCTTCTCCTGAAGGTGCATCAAAGTAATTTTAAAATTGTGGGTTTTACCGAGACCGTGGATTTAAAGGACCTTGTTTCTCTCGGAAAAGAACGCAGCATCCCTGTTATGTATGATCTGGGAAGCGGCGCATTGATTGATCCGGAAAGATTTGGATTGTCTCATGAGCCGACCGTCCAGGAAAGCATAAAGACGGGGGTTGATATCGTTACGTTTAGTACTGACAAATTGTTAGGCGGGCCGCAAGGCGGCATTATTGCCGGAAAAAAGAAATGGGTCGACCTGTTGAAAAGGAATCCACTGACTCGTGCCCTCCGTGTAGGGAAATTGACCATTGCAGCGCTGGAGGCAACACTGAAGCTGTATCTGGAAGAAGATCTTGTCACTGAAAAAATCCCCGTCCTCGCCATGATTTTTGCTCCCCTTGAGACGATGGAAGAAAGGTGCAAGAGGGTTATGAGCAGGATGACCCCAGAAACAAAGGCTTTTATGAACATTTCTAGGGTGGAAGGTTTTTCAGAGATGGGTGGCGGATCATTGCCTGGTGAAAGGATCCCCACAAAGCTCATTTCACTCTATTCGGAAAAAATAAATGCTGATAAAATCGTCGCACAATTGCGTGGCAACACTCCTCCGATTTTTGCAAGGATTGAGCAAGAACGTGTACTTCTGGATATGCGTACGGTATATGATGCCGAAGTGGATACGATTGCCATCGCATTGGAAAATATATGCCGTTCGTAAGAGAAAGTATTCTATATTTTTCTATAAAGTTTTGAGCATTACGTTGTTAAAAATTTAAGCGGTATTTTTTTTCAGATGAACCAGAATTTTGCATATTGGGAAAAAAATGTTGTCGGGCAGTTTGTTATTGTCTTTGTATCAACTCAAATGGTCCACAATTGATGAATATTTAGATTGACAGGTAGGGTGGTGACCACGGACAAACTCCGTTTGTCCGGTGCCACCCTGTCAGACAGTGCCAAGTTGTTAAATAACACATTGTGAGCATTTTATAGAGGCAATCCATGAATTGCCTATGCTGAATTCATCGTTTTACAGAAAGGGAGGAGATAAACATGCACTCTTTATTCCGCAATCGCTACCTTATCAGGTATCTTGTGGTTTGTTTATCTATTATTTTACCATCGCTCATTCTCGTCCCATGTGTCTATTCGTCTAATACCATTTGCGATAATGGAGATATCATAAATCCGTCTGTCATAAACAGGCAAGATGACGACATATTTGCGCCCGATGGGTTTTCCTCGGAGGGACAGCGATTCGCGCGGGCATGTGCACGGGAAGGCTACTGCAAGTTTCCCCTCTGTTTTATAAAAAATGAGGGACAGATTGATGAAAGGGTGAAGTATTACGAAATGGGTGGCGGGCACAGTGTCTTTTTTGCCAAAGATGGTGTATATCTCTCATTACGGCAGAAGAATGAAGCAAACAAAAAAAACGTTAAGAAGACGACGCCTGCAGATAGCCCTCATGAATTTATACGCCTATTTCCTCTCGGAGCCGACAGAGAGTCTGAAATAGTGGCGGAAGATTTGCAAAAAGGGGTGATAAATTACTTTGTCGGCAGTTCAGAAAAGTGGCGGAGCAATATATCCACCTATGGCACCGTGGTGTATAAAGGGATTTATAACGGCGTAGATATGCGGTTTTACCGCAATAACCGCCGTCTGGAGTATGACGTCATCGTACAGCCAGGGGCAAGCCCTTCACGAGTGCAGTTGTGCTATGAGGGGATAGACGACTTGCGTTTAAGAAAGGATGGTGATCTGGAAATTGTCCTCGAAGAAGGCAGTATCGTCCAGAAAAAACCCTATATCTACCAGATGATAGGTGGGGAAAAGGTTGAGATTCAGGGGGAGTTCAGGATATTGAAAGCAGGAGACGGAAGGCGAAAGCCGGTGGGACAGGGATATTATTATGCGGCCAGACCACAACAGTTTATCTATGGCTTCAAGGTTGCCTCATACGACCAACGCCGTCCCATCGTCATAGACCCAACGCTGGAATACTCCACTTACCTGGGCGGGGGTGGTGAAGATTATGGTTACGGTATTGCCGTGGACGGCTCGGGATCTGCATATGTCACAGGATATACTGCCAGTAGCGATTTTCCAAAGGAATCGGCTTATCAGGCGACTTTGGATGGAGGGATTGATGCCTTTGTGTCCAAGTTTGATGCATCGGGTAACCTTGTGTACTCCACGTATCTGGGCGGAAGTAATGGTGACGCCGGCAGTGGCATTGCCGTGGACAACTCGGGGTCTGCATATATCAATGGTGTTACCACTTCTAACAACTTCCCTACTACACCATCGGCTTATCAGAAGGCTTTAAGTGGATGGCAGGATGCCTTTGTATCTAAGCTTGATGCATCGGGTGACCTTGTGTACTCCACGTACCTGGGCGGAAATGGTGGTGAAGAGGGCAGCGGCATTGCCGTGGATAGCTCAGGGTCTGCATATGTCACGGGTTTTACCTCTTCTAATAACTTTCCTACTACGCCATCGGCTCATCAGGGAGTATTTGGTGGAGGCAATGATGCCTTTATGTCCAGGTTTGATTCGTCTGGCAACCTTGTGTACTCCACGTACCTGGGCGGGGGCGATGCTGACAGGGGCAACAGCATTGCTGTGGACGGCTCGGGGTCTGCATATGTCGCAGGTACTACCTTTTCTAACAACTTTCCTACAACACCCTATGCTTATCAGACAATTTTTTTGGGTGGATATAGTGATGTCTTTGTGGCCAGATTTAATTCATCGGGTAACCTTACGTACTCCACCTACCTGGGCGGAACTGCCGATGAAAAGGGCAGCGGCATTGCCGTGGACAGCTCGGGGTCTGCATATGTCACAGGCTTTACCTTTTCTTACAATTTTCCTACTACGCCATCGGCTTATCAGAAGACTTTGAGTACATATGGTTATAGAGATATCTTTGTGGCCAGGTTTAATTCATGGGGTAACCTTGTCTACTCCACGTACCTGGGCGGGAATGATAATGATTGGGGCAGCGGCATTGCCGTGGACAGCTCGGGGTCTGCATATGTCACAGGTTTTACCTTTTCTTATAACTTTCCTACTACACCATCGGCTTATCAAAAGACTATAAGTGCAGGCGGCCTTGATGCCTTTGTGGTCAGATTTGACCCGTCGGGCGACCTCACGTATTCCACGTACCTGGGCGGGAGTGGTGGTGATTGGGGCGTCAGCATTGCCATGGACGACCAAGAGTCTGCATACGTCACAGGGTATACCGCCAGCAGCGACTTTCCCATGAAATCGGCCTATCAGGGGGCTTTTGGTAATGGGAACTATGATGCCTTTGTGACAAAATTAAGCCTTCTGCCGCCTCCTGTGCCCACACAGACACCTTCGCCAACGCCAGAAGTTTCACCAACAGGGGAAGGTACACCAACGCCACAGCCCACGCCACTTTGCGAGGTTGCGTATGTAATTGCCCTTCCAAGGCCGCTGATAATTCAGAAAGGGAATGGCGCAACAGAGAAGGTGACATTAATATGCACGAATGGAGATCTGGCTGCAGGTGTGGAAGTGACGGCAACGGTTAAGCCTGGTGGTAAGAAGTTAGCGAATGTTTCTCCGCCAAGCGCAACAACGGATGATAAAGGACAGGCAACATTCACGATTACGGCAACAGATAAAACCGGCAACACGAAGATCGAGTTTAAGTCTGGCAGTGAGGCCTGTACAGTACCTGTGAAGGTGAAGAAGAAGTGATAAAGATGTCAGGAGAAATCAAATCCGAAGCGTGAAATTCCCGGGTCAACCCTGTCTGGGTTAATCTTTGCTAAAGACATCACAATTGTCTTTGGAAGATTCTAGTCTGACCGTAACCTGAGCCCGTGCATATACCGGACAACGGAGAAAAGGTATTTTAATAGATATACATAGCGACATAAGTTTACACCTGCCTGTCATCCCGGGGTTGATCCGGAATCCCGTATTTTTCTGGATTCCTGCTTCCGCGGGAATAACATATTCGTATCTGATTGATGACGCTGTGTATAGAATTGCAATCCCGTTAATTTGTAACGGTTCTAAAAACCATTCTAAGGATTACAAGGAGCATTCCGGCAGAAAAGAAAAAAATGGTCACAAAGGTAAGTGGAATACTGGGGTTGTTTTTTACACTGACCGAGACTCCCGGCACAGAATTTACATCTTCGAAAACAATCTTTGCTCCATAGAGCTCCTGCCCATTTTTCATACCGATCGGCAAGAAGATCGGCTTGTCTTCTGCAGCAGAGACTAATTTTACTACTGGATAGCGATATTGGGGAGGCATATACAAGTCAGCAACGCGAACTTGTCTGCCGTTTACGTTAAAGGTTTCATTGACTTTAAGATTGCATGAACGATCGTCTACCTTAAGGACCATGCCCGACGCTAGCCAGCCATAATCCTGCATAAGAATCTCTGATATCCCATGCTGCAAAAGAACGGGATTATTATAACCAAGGGTGTCTGAAAATTCGATTCCATCTTTTCTTATAGCAACAGAGGCAGTTATTTTTTTAGGCATACCATTTGGGTACGAACTTGTCGTCAGATTGGTAACTTTCATTTTAACACCGCCAAGATCAGTCCATTCCTCTGCTACGGTTACCGGGGGTTCCGTTGTTGAATACAGTCCTCCGACGAGATGTGCAATCAGGGTGATAACAAATCCGATATGCACAACGGATGCACCATACAGAGTAACCTTTTTTACGCCGCTCCGTGTCTTTCGTATGATGGAATCAAGTGTGCACAAAAAGGTATTAATACCATAAAGAACACAGGCAAGAAACAGGAGATAAAACCACAGGTGGATTGGGTGCTTATGAATGAAGAAAAAAGAGATGTCTTCTCCGGAAAGTCCTGCATACTGGCGGGGATTGAAGTTCATAATCAGGCTGCCAATAATAAGGAGACCCGTAACTGAAAATCCTATAAGAATACCCAGTTTTTGCGATTTAAATATTGTGTATAGCGTTTTCATTTTATCATATCCACCGGGGATAAACCAGAACAGAAGAAGTCTTACCGATCCACGAGAGATGTCCGGCTATCGAAAACTGTGAGAACTACCAATCAGAAAACTGGTACCCACGTATGTCATCATGAGTATAAAAAATCCTACAATAGCCATAGATGGCTTGTATCGTTTTGCCTCTTGCCAGTAATCAAGGTGCAGACACGTTGCATAAAAAAACCAGATAATAACGGACCAAACGACTTTTGCATCCCAGAGGAAGTATGCCCCCCATGCAACATAGCCCCATAGCCCGCCAAAAATCATCGAAACAGAAAAAATAACAAGCCCATATTGAAATCCCGAGTCAATAAGATGGTCGTACGTTTTTTTCCCATCTCGGGTAAAATAACGCGCCACGGCAGCAGCCATGGCACTCACCCACAAGGCGTAACAAAAGAAAGAAAGAGGAACGTGTAAAATGTACCAAATGGTAAGCATTAAGGGTGGAGCATAACTTAATCCTTTAGGAAAATAGGCCGCCGCTGCGAAAAAGCCGTAACCAACAGCAAACAGGGACATACGGTAGACAGGGCTTTCTGTGCTGATATTTATGAGCAAGATAATGAATGTCGCAATGGCAAATCCGTTAAAGGATTCGAATTTATTAGTTAAGGGGAAATACTCTATTGATATGCCGCGCAGCGTAATCGTTGCAATATGAAGAACGATCATTCCTGCCAGAATAGGAAAACGTAGTTTCAACCGGGTAAATCCAATGCCCCAATACGTTGAATAAGCAACGAAACAGAGCCAATATAAATTGACTGACAAGTGGTTAAGAAAATGTGCCGTATCGATATCCATATCCATAATTACAAGGTAATCTCTATCTTTGTCTTTTCCCTCAGATCCTTAATTAACGCATTCATTTCAAATGCAACCAATTCTTCCCGAACCTTGTCTTTTACCTGACTGTAACTTACGTCTTTGGCAGGGGTTTTGGCAGTGACCTTGATCAGATGATAGCCAAATTCCGTTTTGACCGGATCACTCACCTTGCCCACCTCGGTGGCAAATGCAGCCTTGGCAAAATCTTCAACCATGACGCCATGTCTGGGGAACGAGCCTAGCTCGCCGCCTGTTTTTCCTGTCGGACAGTCGGAATATTTTTTTGCTAATTCGGCAAAATCTGCCCCCTCATCGAGTTCCTTTTTTATTGATTCTATCTTTGCCCTTGCACGGTCTATTTCCTCCTGGGTCTTTTTTCCCTTGGTATCGACCAGGATATGGCTTGCCGTAACGGTTTCGCCATTGAAGTTGCCAATATTTTTCACAAAATACTCTTCTAATGTTTTCTCCGTGATGTTTTTGGATACATAATTTTCAATTGCGGCAGACATATCAATCGCAGTTCTTAACTCGTCAATGTTACTGCCTTGTAATTCTAAAAACTGCTCTAATGTTTTATCTTTCGTAGCAGGATTGTTTTTAATATTATCCCGCATTTTGGTAATCTCTTTATCTACAATATCCGGAGAGACACTCAGTTTCTTTTCAGCCACGAATTGTCTTAATAAACTCTGTGTTACAAGCTGATCTGTGATTTGCTGTTCCATGGAGGATATTGCAGCGGGATTCACGTGTGTTTTAAACCGGTCAAGTATTTTATCAAGATCTTTCCGGAGAATTTTCTCGTTATTAACCGTTGCTATCACTTTATTCGGATCGGCCTTTTCTTTCTTGCCATGGACACTAGTAATACCATGTCCGCCAGAAACACCTTCTTCCGTTGTCATACCCAGTGAATGCATTTTTTCTGTGTCCTCTTTATTAAAATCAACATTCTTATGTATTTTTGCAAAATCTTGTTCGGAGGACTGGCTGCTTACCAGATAACTCTCCGGTTCGTTTCGTTTGCAACCACAGAGAGATAAAACCATGAAGCTTGCAAGAACTGAAAAAATAGCGATTCCTTTTACCATAATAACTCCTTACTTAAAGATGCTTTTGGTCAGAAAAATTAAAACTTACTTACAGAGATGGAGAGGTATGCTTTCTTCCATAATATTCTGTGATAAGCTTTAGGAGGTCTTCTTCCTTCAGGTTTGAGATGTAGTCTAGGGCAATATCTATAAGAAGATTGATAGAGAGTCGGGGATTTTTTGCAGTAATCAACTGTAATGCCTCATAAATTTCAGGACTGATTTCTAACGCTGTTTTTGGCTTAAACACATGATATTTTAAAAGCTTAATAGGATTCATATTTTTATCCTCTCAAACAAAGGATAAAGCAAATTGGTTCCGTAATTATCCATAAATTTTTATAATTAATTTGAATAGCTCATTTATAATAAGGCCGTCATATGGGCGAGGTGGGAGTCGAACCCACACAACCTTTTAGGGTCAAAGGATTTTAAGTCCTTCGTGTCTGCCATTCCACCACTCGCCCACAGGTATAATTGGTTATTGCTCAGTTATCATTGTGCGAATGAAAAGAACCATGGATTGTCTCTTTAAAAACCTTACGTCCCCTCGCAACTGATACTATTTTAAAAAGGCGGCTCTGGGATTCGAACCCAGGATAACGGTTTTGCAAACCGTGGCCTTAGTCCACTTGGCGAAGCCGCCTGCTCTATTTTTTATTTAAGCTTTGTATGTTACCATCTAAAAATATGTATAGCAAGAGGTTTTTTTGCCTCATTAATTATGACCGCAGGAACTTTTCGTTGCCAAAATATAAAGAGATCATTACAGCAAAAAAAAGGGGAAGACAGAGCCTTCCCCTTGGTAGCATCTTAAACGACGTGCAAAAAACGCAGGTAGTTATTATTTTAAATTTTTTAATGCCTTCTCCATTCTGGAGAGCAGGATACTTACCTCATCAAGTGATATTTGAGGAGCAGTAATCCTTTCACATAATAATGCAAAAGTCTTATCGATCTCTTCTGCAGTCTTATTTCCTGATCCCATAAGGGGGAAATGTGGCCCTGAGGTGGAAGAAGTTTCAGGCGCCGAAGGCGTACCAGACGCCTTGGACTTTGCCAACTCTGCCTCTAAGGCATCCTTTGCCTTTTGGAGTTCTGTGATTGTTTTCTGCTTCTCTGCAAGCTCCTGATCCGCTAATTTTTTTGCCTCTGTATAATAAATGAGCTGATTTTTAACCTCGTCTCTATTCCTCTTTACATCGGTAATCTGTAATTCAAACTTCTCCGACAGACTCTTGCTGTCTGCTTCAAGGGCACTCAAATGCTCGGCTAATTTGTTCCTCGTATTTTGTAATTCATTAAGCTTGTTTTGTTGCTCCTGAATGGTATTTTGTAACCCGCTTAATTGAACTCCGACAGCCACCTTGATGGCGCCAAAGGTGTCAACCTCCTTCTGAAGTTCGGATGCCTTTGCCGCAAAACTGTCCTTTTCAGCTGTGCATGCTGTTAATTTGTCATCAACCTCTTTTTTTGCAACCTCAACCTTCTCAATGTTTTCCATAAGTTCCGGGACTTTTAACACTTCCTTGCGTCCGGCGCTCAGTTGTCGTTCAAGACCATGCACCCGCTCTTTCTGTAACCGGTATTTCTCGGTAACGGATACGCCAAAACCAACACACAGTAGTCCAAAAACGCCTACCAAAACTACCATAATTGCCTTTGCCTTCGTATTACAACTTGACATACCATACCCCCTTTTGGTGTACTTTGATTAAATTGTATATGTTTATGGAAGATTTCAAAAAAATTAACTAGGTGAACATAATAGCAAAAGAAAACTCTGGTTTCAAGTAAAATTGTTCTTGCGAAATTGACAACAATTTAGGCTTGATTTTCAGGGTCATGAATTACGATAATACTGGAAAATTACCATTCATTGGTGCAATGAAGCCGCAATCAAATGAGCAACGGCATTTACGGAAATAATGAATATCCAGCACTACAAAAAACTCCATTTTTTATTTTGTTAAATCAAGAACAAAATAACGAAAGACACGTATGAAAAACGATAATTTTATTCATCTCCATGTCCATAGTGAGTATAGTCTTCTCGACGGTGCTTGCAAAATTGGCGATCTTATTGATAGAGCCGTACAACTGAAAATGCCCGCCCTTGCCCTGACCGATCATGGAAATATGTTTGGCGCTGTGGAATTTTATGAAGTGGCCCGGTCGAAAGGAATAAAGCCCGTTTTGGGGTATGAGGCCTATGTGGCACAAGGCAGTCGCTTTGATAAAGAATCGAAAAACGGGAAGGAAACAATCAGCCACATTACCCTCCTTGCGGAAAACAACGAGGGCTATCGCAATCTTCTCAAGCTCACAACATCAGCATATCTTGAGGGTTTTTACTACAAACCAAGGATCGATAAGGCCCTTCTGAAAGCGCATGCTGCAGGGCTCATCTGCCTCAGTGGCTGCATGACTTCGGAAATTAATCGTTATTTGGTACATAACCGCAGAGAAGAAGCAACACTTGTTGCAAAGGAATATAAGGACATCTTCGGGCCAGAACGTTTTTATCTGGAAATTCAAAATAATGGAATCGAACAACAAGCAAAATTGGTGTCTGAGGCGGCAGAGATAGGAAGAGAACTGGGCATCCCTCTTGTCGCAACAAATGACATACATTATATGAATATGGATGACGCTACGGCCCATGATGCACTGCTCTGCATCAATACCGGAAAACATCTGGCTGACGTTCAAAGGATGCGCTTTGGAACGAATGAATTTTATTTCAAAAACTTTCAGGAGATGTACGCCGTCTTCCAACACATACCGGAAGCCATCGAAAATACTGTAAAAATTGCCGACCGATGTAATGTGGAAATGTCTTTCGGAAAGATGCACCTGCCTAAATTTACTGCACCAAACGGTATGACCAATAATGCCTACCTGAGAAAACTTTGTGAGGAGGGCGCAGTACAAAAATACGGCTCTGTTACACAGCATGTCCGTGAACGTCTGGACTATGAACTTGCAGTTATCGAAAATACAGGATTTGTGGACTATTTCCTGATTGTCTGGGATTTTATTCGTTTTGCTATTCACCATCGTATTCCCGCCACTGGCCGTGGTTCCGGTGCAGGCAGCCTTGTTGCTTATGTGCTGAATATTACGAATATTGATCCTCTCGAAAACGACTTGTTGTTTGAGAGGTTTCTGAATGCCGAGAGAATTTCCATGCCGGATCTGGATATCGATTTCTGCGCTGAAGGCCGCGAAAAGGTTATCCAATATGTCCGGGAAAAATACGGCGGCAACAGCAATGTTGCTCAGATCATCACCTTTGGAACGATGAAGGCAAAGGCTGTTATCCGGGACGTTGGGCGGGTGATGAATATACCGTTATCCGAAGTAGACAAGGTGGCTAAACTGATTCCCAACACACTCAATATAACCTTAAAGGAGGCCATGGAACAGGAGCCCGCATTAAAGGCGCTCTACGAAAACGAAAAACACATCCATGAGCTGTTTGATATCTCAAAAAAACTGGAAGGACTCTGCCGCCATGCATCGGTGCATGCCGCAGGGATTGTCATTTCAGATGAACCCTTAACGGAATATGTCCCGCTGGCAAAAAATGGCGACGTGGTTACCACGCAATTTTATGATGAAATCCTGGTAGATAAAATTGGATTACTGAAGGCAGATTTTCTTGGTGTCCGGAAACTGACCGTCATAGATAAAGCGCTGAAGCTGATCCGGGAAACGACAGGGGAGGATATTGATCTGGCAAAGATTCCTATGGACGACAGAAAAACCTATGAATTGTTATCCCGCGGGGATGTGAAGGGAGTCTTCCAGGTCGAAACCAGCCGGGGTTTCAAAGAACTGCTCAAAAAGCTAAAACCCGACGCCTTTTCAGACATCCTGCCTCTCGTAGCCCTGTACAGACCAGGTCCATTGCAAAGCGGAATGGTAGACTCCTTTATTAACCGAAAGCACGGGAGGGAAGAGGTCGCGTACCTTCATCCATCCCTTGAACCGATCCTGAAAGAAACCTACGGGGTAATTTTATATCAGGAGCAGGTCATGCGTATTGCCAACCGTTTGGCGGGATTTTCCCTGAATCAGGCCGACAATCTCCGCAAAGCCATGGGAAAAAAGAAGCCGGAGATTATGGCAAAATTCAAAGACCAGTTTATTAACGGCTCTGTCGCGAATGGAATCCCGAAAGAGACCGCAATCAGCATATTCGAGTTAATGGAGTACTTTGCGGGATACGGATTTAATAAGTCTCATTCTGCAGCCTATGCAGTGATTACGTACCAAACTGCTTATCTGAAGACAAACTATCCGGTGCAGTACATGGTCGCCCAGCTTAGTTGTGAAAAACAGAACATGGATAAGATCGCGGACTATATTGAGGACTGCCGCCATATGGGCATCGGGTTGCTTCCTCCGGATATTAACGAAAGTCAAAACGACTTTACTATCTTCCAGGGAAACAAGATACGGTTTGGATTAGGGGCGATCAAGAATGTTGGTGAAAAGGCTATCGAGTCCATTATCCAGTCCAGGGACAAAGGAGGACATTATGCCTCAATCCTGGATGTATGCAAGCGGGTTGATATGCGGGTGGTCAACAAACAGGTGTTCGAGTCTTTGATCAAATCCGGAGGTTTTGACTCACTGCATGACAATCGGGCAAAACTTCTTGCGGGACTGGATACTGCTATGCAATTGGGTGGTATCGCAAGCAAAGAAAGGCGAAAAGGCCAGAAATCCCTCTTTGATATCGAAAGCGATCTGGATATCAGCGTAAGAGAGGATACCGGAGCAGAGGCTGATGTGAAACAATGGTCGGAAAAGGAGATCCGCCAGGCAGAAAAGGAAAGTCTGGGTTTCTATCTGAGTTCGCATCCATTAAATGCCTGCCAGCAAAAGATTAAACAGTTGTCTACAGTATCTTCCGCAGAAATATCCGAACATGCTGAGGGCGAAGATATCATTATCGGGGGTATTATTGCCAACCTTAAACCGAGCGTAACGAAACGGGGCGACCCCATGATGTATATTACCCTGGAGGATATGAAAGGTACTGTTGAATGTGTTATCTTTAGCAAAGAAATAAAGGTATGTCAGTCCCTGTTAAAAACAGATGAGATTGTTTTTGTAAAGGGACAGATCGGTTTCCAGAGCACAGCCCCGTCTGTGAGGATAAAAGAGATAATATCCGAAAAGGACGCATTAAAGCGTCTGACCAAATGCATAACATTTCAGATTGAAGGGGCGTGTTATGACGAGGCAAAATTACTGCAGATCAGGGAAATGATCAAGAAACACTCCGGCACATGCCCGCTCTTTTTTGAAATCCGCACACCTGAACAAGCCAGTACGATAATCAAATCATCAAGTCAGTATTTCGTGTCGGTAACAGACGATTTTCTGTGTTGTATGAAGGAACTCTTTGGTTCCGTGGCGCTCAGACTTAACCAGGCAGAAATGCTTGCAATGGTTTAATTGTATAGGAATTTTCATTTTTTTAAGCGGGTTACCGAAGATATAACTTGAAAGATTCTCAGGAACGCACCTGACGTTTTTGTCCTGAATGTAATGCCCGTTAGAATGAAAAATAGAATACGGTATTGCAAACACAATTTTCCTTTTGTGTGTTTTTGATAAAAAGTGATTTGTCTCTGAAATCAAGCTATCTTCTTTATTTTCCCGGCATGATATCCGCGCTTTAAAATATGTTGTAATTTCGAGTCAATAAATTATAATGATGTCGGCTGGTAAAAAGGGGGAAGGGAGTTGTCTTCCAATCGTACGTTTCCTGTGTCTTTTTTTACGATAAAAACATTTGTTGTGAGAAAATACTTTTTTGTTGCGGCTATTATTCTTTTATCACCATGCCTCCTGAATACAGGCATCTTTGCTCAACTACCATCCTTTCTCATCCCACCGACAGAATTTAAGGCATTCGATACACCAAACGACGCAGGGGAAACGATATCACTGACCTGGTCAATCTCTCCCAGTGATGCCCCCGATGTTTTCTATGTGGTTTACATCGACAAGGATAAAAACGGCGACTTTGAAAAGGAGGCAATTCGCATAAAGTCTAATGCCAGTTATCGAACTGCTGCACCTGAAATTTATGGGCATAAAAAATCGAATGGAAATTACCACTACGTTCAGATATTTCCCAAAAAGGTTTTCAACGGGGAAACGATTGACAAGAAACGGGTCTATTACTTCAAATTAGCGATGGTTGCGGGGAGTAATAAAATTGTCCTGGATACGATAGCCTCTGCCAGGGCGCATGGGAACTGGTTGCACCTGAAAAAGGTAAACAATTTTCTCATTATGATAACCCTTTCGGCCATTATCCTCTATTTTATTGTTCATGCGCGGCAAAACCCCAACATGTTTTTACGAAAGATTAGTGGATTGGATGCCGTAGATGAAGCGCTGGGACGTGCCACGGAAATGGGTAAGCCCGTGCTGTTTGTCCATGGGCTAACCGGTATGGGAAGTATATCAACCATAGCCGCAACGAATATTCTGGGCAGGATTGCGCGAAAGATTGCAGATTATGATGCAAACTTAAAAGTCGTGAATAATGACCCCATTGTAATGTCGGTTAGTCAGGAGGTAGTGAAGGAATCGTACCTTGAAGCGGGACGTCCCGATGCCTATAGCCCGGACAATGTCTTTCTGGTTGCATCAGAGCAATTTCCATATGTTGCGGCTGTGGGAGGTATTATGACCCGCGAAAGGCCCGCCGCTAATTTTTTTGTAGGATATTTCTATGCAGAGGCATTAATCCTGGCAGAAACCGGCGCTTCTACCGGCGCTATCCAGATTGCCGGTACGGATGCCTATACCCAGTTGCCTTTCTTTATTACTACGTGTGATTATACCCTGATTGGAGAAGAGCTTTATGCCGCCAGCGCCTATTTGTCGAGGGAACCCATGCTTATGGGTACGCTCAGGGCACAGGATGTGGGGAAAGGAATCCTCATTGTCATCTTGATATTAGGTACGATACTCGCCAGTTTCGGGCTGACATTTATCACCCGTCTGTTTGAGGCTTTTTGAAAAATGTGAAAAGAGTAAAAAACGTGAGGTGTTTCGAAGGATTTTTGATGATTCCGTGTAATTCCGTGAAAATCGGTGGTGAACTATGAATTTCTTAAAGCGCACGATTCCGCTCATCATCGCATTTGTCATGGGCGTGCTCATGGCTATGCAGTATTATGTCCCTCATAAACTTTCACAGGACTTGCTGGAGGTAGTATCTAAATGGGATAGGATTATTGCAGGTTTTGCCGTATTTATTGGCGCCTATAGCCTGCTCCATCTCCACTGGACGAGGATTAAGCGGAAGGTGGAGGGATGGGGATACAGTGTCTTTGTCTATTTTGGGGCAATTATTACCCTGCTCTTTGGTTTTCTGAACGGGGGGAAATTTTTCTGGAATGACAAACAGGACGGGACGATGTTTGACTGGCTTTATTATTATGTACAGGTGCCGGCAGGGGCTACCATCTTTTCCATCCTGGCCTTTTTTATTGCATCAGCGGCCTACCGGACATTTCGCGCCCGTACCAACGAATCGACGGTGTTGCTTCTTGCCGCTATCGTCGTTATGCTCGGAAGGGTGCCCATTGGGAATTATATCTCTCCGTATGTTCCGGCGATAGCCGACTGGATCATGGCCGTTCCCAACCTTGCAGCCAAACGCGGCATTCTTTTGGGAGTCAGTCTCGGGGCAATTGCGACCTCCCTTAAAATCATTTTTGGCATTGAACGGTCTTATCTGGGAGGAGGGGACTAGTGGAAAGATTTTTACGGATAGACCGTCGCATCATCTTCGCAAGCATCACGGTCGCCGTTATTGTTTCTCTTGTCTTGCAGTTTGAACTGCCCATACCCGCCTCAGAACCCGTTCAGGAAATTTATGAAGAGATAGAGTCTTTACCGAAGGGTTCCCGTGTCATGATCGCCTTTGATTATGACCCTGCATCCAAGGAAGAACTCCAGCCCATGGCTGTCGCCTTCCTTCATCATTGCTTTAGCAGGGATTTGAAAGTTATCGGCATGACGCATTACCCGGGCGCTCCCGGCCTGGCCGAGCAGGCAATGACCTCTGTAGCCAATCAATATCAGAAAAAATATGGTGAAGACTATGTCTTTTTGGGCTATAAACCAGGGTCGGCCTCTCTCATCATTAATATGGGGGAAAACCTTTATTCGGCATTCCCCAAGGATTTTTACGGGAATGATACCACGACATTGCCGGCCTTACAGGATGTTGATTCGTTACGGGAAATCAATTTCTTGTTCGATCTTGCGGCTGGAACGACAATCGAAACATGGATAGCATTTGGAAAGGAAAAATATAAATTTGATATGGGCGCAGGATGCACCGCCGTGATGGGTCCTGATATGTATCCCTTTCTTCAGTCAAAGCAGCTTACGGGTTTGTTGGGAGGTCTCAAAGGGGCGGCAGAATATGAGGCGCTGATCAAGAAAAAGGCCAATGCCGTGAGTGGAATGCGACCCCAAAGCGTGGTGCATGTGATTATTATTATTTTTGTCATATTCGGTAATATCGTCTATTTTACAACCAGAAGGACGCGGCATGCGTAAGGATTCTAACTTTTTTGTCTTAGTGGGCACCATCGGATTGTTCGTTTGTATTAATATCTTTTTAATGGCATCTGGAAAACTTCCGTTCTCGTTTGATGGGTTTGGCGTTATCCTTGGCGCCGGACTTACTCTGGCCATCTACAGCTTCCTGTACAAAGACAATCCCGCCTTTAAGATTGCCGAGAATCTTTATGTAGGCGTTTCCCTGGGTTATACCATTATTATTACCTGGTTTAATTTCCTGAAACCCGACCTGTACGATCCCCTTATTGTGCCAATGTTTTCAAAGGCCGCAACGAAAGCCCCTCAGTATGCATTAATATTTCCTTCCCTGCTGGGCGTCTTTATGTTCCTGAGATTTTCGAGAAAGTTATCATGGCTGAGCCGCTGGACGTTTGCCTTTGTGGTAGGCCTTGGGGCAGGAGTAAGCATTCCACGAGTCATCTCGGCATTCATCCTTGAACAGATAAAACCCTCCTTACATCCGGTCTTCTCCGGCGGAGAAACACTCTTTTCCAGCGTCAACACCTTGCTGATTATGCTGGGGGTCATCTCGGTGCTTATCTATTTCATCTTTTCTGTCGAACACAAGGGCGCAATTGGAAAGATATCCAAGATCGGGATCTGGTTCCTCATGATCTCCTTCGGCGCTTCTTTTGGCTACACGGTCATGGGCCGGCTATCATTACTTATCGGCCGCATTCAGTTCTTACTCAGGGATTGGCTGGGTGTTTTGCAATGATGGTAGGGGCAGGTTTAAAACCTGCCCCTACTGCGCCTGAGAGTGCACAGTGTCAGAGGGGTGAAAGTCCCCTTCAGGGAGAACGCTTTCCAGACCTGTAACCGGTCGTAACTGCGTCATCGTGAGATGGGGTGGGGAGCAACGAGAGGTAAAAACCTAGTCCGTAGAACTTGTCCTGAGATTGACGAAGGAATGACGAACTCGATTCGGTCTGTTGTAACGGCGAGCCTGCCAGGGAATGTCGAAGTCCAGACCTTTTGGAAGAGGAAGCCTATCAAGCTGAGGGGTAGCGTGCAAAAGCGATGATAGGGAGCAAGGGGTGGTTGGAGACGGAATGGCTGGAAGGCAAGGTGCATGAATCAGGGATACCTGACAGAGGGAGTGACAATGTCAGGAAACAGAGCCTCCATAGGAGCGAGGAAGCATCGTAACGGATGTGGAGCAAAGGGAGGCAGGAAGGTGGATGAGTGAAGACTATAGAGAGGGAAGAAAGACCATCGGAAGTGGGAGAAACCCCTAAGCAAGGTGGAGAAGTCCAAATCCGGGAACGGTGGAGGTGGACAGAACCTTCTGTATGGACGGAACGAATGTTGACGGCTTTGGAGAAAGGAGTGAAAGGAGGCAAATGGTTTAGTTTGGTGGACAAGGTGTACTCAAGCGAGAACCCGAGAGCGTCATGGGAGAAGGTGAGGAGGAACGGAGGTGCAGCAGGAGTAGGCCGACAGGGCATCGAGGCGTATGAGAAAGAAGTGGAAAAGAATCTTGTGGAATCAGAGAAGATACTCAGAGCGGGAAACAACAGGGCTGACGCTGCATCCAGAGAAGACCAAAATAGTAGATGCAATCCAAGAGGGAGGATTTGACTTTCTGGGATACCCCTTTGAACGAGGGATGAGATGGCCACGCAAAGAGAGTATGAATAAGTTCAAAGAAGCAATCCGCCACAAGACGAGACGAACATCGGGAGAGAGTATGAAATGTGTCATAGGTGAACTCAACAAAAGACTCAGGGGCTGGTATGAATACTTTAAACACAGCCACAAAACGACATTTCCAAGAATAGATAGTTGGATACGAATGAGACTGCGGAGTATCCTGAGAAAGCGTCGAGGAGGTAAAGGAAGAGGCCGAGGTGCAGACCATCAGAGATGGCCAAATGTGTACTTTACTAATCTTGGGCTGTTCACATTAGCCGCAGCCCATGCATTAGCCTGTCAATCCCGAAGGGGTAACCACTGACTGGAGAGCCGTATGTGGGAGACCCGCCTGTACGGTTCGGAGGGAGGGGAGGCGAAAGCCTTTCCTGCCCCTATCCAAATAATTTGATGCGACATAAACAGCGCAAAGAATGCCAATATAAGGCAACCGGCAAGGTTATCTATGATGAATTTTGCCCAACATATTCTAAACCCATCATAGATGAAATTGACCGCGTCCTTGCCAGACATTACGGTTTCACGGATGAGGAATTGGACTTCATCATCAATTACGACATCAAATACCGCATGGGACGCGATGCCCTGGAAAATGACGAATCATCGTAATATGGCAATTGTGGATTAGATTGTTGGTTTGTAGGGGCAGGTTTCAAACCTGCCCCTACCGGACATATGGAATACTATGAATTACGACCCAGAAAAACACCGTCGCCGTTCGATCCGTTTGAAAGGATATGATTACACAAGACCGGGGGCATATTTTGTGACTATTTGCACTGAGAACCGGGTACATCTGTTTGGAAATATTTCTGGTGAAACTATGCAGTTGAATGCATTTGGAAGGCTTGTTCAAACGCATTGGGATGATTTGCCGCATCATTATCCACAGGTGAAATTAGACGCATTTGTAATCATGCCTAACCATGTGCATGGAATCATTATTTTAACTGAAATCGATAGGGTAGGGGCGGGTTTCAAACCCGCCCCTACCATTAAATAAAAACAGTATCAACACAAAAAAATTATTTAAGGGCGACCCCTCTTATCCAACTACCCTGCAAACCTATCTTGGCGATGATGCACCCGAATGTATCACTGCTTTGGGCAATCTCAACATACTCCGGAATAACCTCTTTGCCTTGTTCTGCTCAGTTAAATGTCCCGGCAATATTATCCTGCAGGCCCATGACCCTGCGCAACATTTGCTGCAAACAGGGATAACCGTCGCAGGCGGCTTTCATAGTCCGGTAGAGCGTGAATGCCTGGCTATCCTGTTGCTCAGCTCACAGCCAATAATCGTTTGCCCGGCCAGAGGCATTGAAGGTATGAGGGTTCCGGGTACATGACGCCGTCCAATTAACGAAGGGCGCCTTTTAATCCTTTCACCGTTTGAATCAAAACATCGCCGGATTACCGTGGGGCATGGAGGAAAACGGAATAAGTTTGTCGCTGCGATTGCCGACAGGATATTTGTTGCTTATGCAACACCTGGTGGAAAGACAGAGCAATTTTGTCGAAAGGTAATTTCGTGGGGCAAACTCCTCCAGACATCCAGTTGGAATGAGAACAGGAGTTTAATGAGTATTGGAGCAAGACCTGTCGGGATGGAGGGTATAGCACAAGAATTGTTTTGATTGTTCTAGAAAGAGATGCTAGGCCACTATGTCTAAAAGACCCTTTTGCATTTCTTCAGATGTTTTCAATGCAGCGATGTTGGCGGATAAGAGATGTTTGGTGCTCATCTGTGTAAGAGCTTCCTCGGAGTTGTCGACATTTGACGCCTCCGCAATAGTTCCATTTGCATGTTGATACATGGGCCCTGGTTCGGAACTTTCTATGACGTTAACCGTAACCATTTTATGGTTACCCTCGCTTAGGCTAACACGTTGTCTTTTGAATCCATCGGTATTCATGTTTGCCGTATTATGCGCCGATACGTTCAGCGTATGAAACGCTGCTTGTATACCGGAGATTGAAGAGCTGAAAGATAATGACATAACTTACCTCTTTGAATATCTTTTCGTTTTGACAATTTGACAATAAGGTATCATTAACATTATCGACATAATCAAAAGATTTTCAAGTTACGTCTTCAGTTATCGGGTGGCATGGACAAACTTGTTTGTCCATGTTGTTAGAATACACACGGATTTGGAATATATTACACGAACAAACAGTGTTTATTCGTGTAACCCTGTAATCCGCTTGAGTAGACGGAAATTCCTATATCATTAAAATAATCAGGATAACCATCTTGCTGAATAGAACGATTTCTTATGGTGATTAAAGGACTTCCTGAAAGGTTAACGATAATAGTTCGTTGAATCCGTAGGATAAGATGGCTACACATGAAAATGCCAATGAGCAGTCAGACAGAATCCCTCCCGGGATAATTTACTAATTGGAAAAGAAGACGTACAAGGAACGAAGCGGCCTCAGTAAAAAAATACCTCTTGTTGTGAAGCAAAAAAAGATATTATAATGATAAGATTGAGAGATTTTGTGTAAACGTGTATCTGCAGAGGCACGGCAATTCTTTTAGATGATGCTGGATACTATAAGATACAAAACAGGGCAACCACAAAAAACGGTTCATCAATGAAGGCTATTGTTAAAAGAAAACGCACACAAGGGATGGAGTTTGCTGAAGTGCCTGTCCCGAAGGTTGGGCAAAGAGATGTGCTTATTAAGGTCAGGATTGCCTCGATCTGTGGTACGGATGTGCATATTTATGACTGGACCCGCTGGGCGCAATATCGCTTCACGCCTCCGCGTATTATCGGCCATGAATTTGTGGGGATTGTTGCAAAGGTTGGCCCAGAAGTAAGCCGGGTAAAGACCGGCGACCGGGTTTCTGCTGAAAGTCATCTTATCTGCGGGAGTTGTTATCAATGTGAAAACGGGTATCCGGAGGTTTGCAGGAATTTCAAATTGTTAGGGGTTGACCATGACGGCGCATTTGGGGAGTACCTTGTTCTCCCCGAGCATGTCTTGTGGAAAAACGACGAAAAAATTCCGGATGAATGGGCGACCATCCAGGAACCCTTTGGTAACGCCGTTGATACCGTCCTTGCTGAGGATGTCTCGGCAAAGACGGTCTTGATTCTTGGCGCAGGACCGATCGGGCTCTTCGCCACCGGTATTGCCAGGACGTGCGGCGCCTCGCTGATCATTGTCTCGGACCCAAATGACTACCGGCTTGCTATTGGCAAAAAGATGGGGGCGCACATAGCCGTTAATCCCAGGAGGCAGGATATTACCCAGATTGCTATCGAGGCGACGGAAAACAATGGTGTCGACGTCGTTCTCGAATTCTCCGGCAATAACCAGGCGCTGAATCAGGGCCTAAAGGCTATAACCCCCGGTGGCAGAATTTCTATCCTGGGTGTTTATGAGAAACGTGTCAGCATCGATTTAAATAAGGATGTCATTTTCAAAAAAATCCGTATTTATGGAATAACAGGGCGAAAGGTATTTTCCACCTGGTATAAGACAGCACGTTTCTTGTCCTCCGGGCTCGTTGATCCAGGCCCGATCATTACCCATCAGTTTCCCTTGAAGGATTACGAAAAGGGTATGAAGCTCATGAAGGATGGGAAGTGCGGAAAAGTTATTTTAAAAGCATAGGGATTTCATAGTTTTTCCTTGTGCCATTCACCCTCCCCAGAATCCTCTCCCGAGAGGGGACTTTGTAATTACCCTTCCGGGAAAGATTAGGGGTGGGCAAAAATCGTTGGATTTTTCGTCTTTTAAAGCCCCTTTATTTGCCGTTGAGTGAGTATGATGGACAAACTAAATTTTCTTATCAAAGAACTCGACAAGTTAAAAGAAACGGAATTGCTGGTTCACATTCGCACCATTGAAGGGCCTCAGAGGGCGTGGATTATCGTGGATGGAAAGAAGGTATTCAATCTCTGCTCAAACAATTATCTGGGATTTGCCAATAATCCTCAGCTAAAATCAGCAGCACAAAAGGCTATTGAGACATATGGTGTGGGTCCGGCTTCGGTAAGGACCATTGCCGGAACAACGGCACTCCATAAAGAACTCGAAAGAAAACTTGCCCTCTTTAAGGGAGTAGAAAGCGCTCTATCCTTCCAATCCGGATTCTGTGCAAATCTGGCCGTTATCCCTGCAATCGTTGGGGAAGATGACGCTGTCTTTTCAGACGAACTCAACCACGCAAGTATTATTGACGGATGCCGCCTTTCCAGGGCTAAAGTTATCCGGTATGAGCACGGTAACGCCAGGGATCTTCAGGTAAAAATGTCTGAAGAGAGAAATGCACGGCGCAAACTCATTATTACGGACGGTGTTTTCAGCATGGAGGGGGACATTGCACCATTGCCTGAAATCGTGGAGATCGCCGAAAATTTTGGAGCCATTATCATGGTGGATGATGCACACGGAGAAGGGGTGCTGGGACAAGGCGGGAGGGGCATTGCAGACCACTTCAATCTCCATGGCAAGATCGATATCGAAGTGGGTACCCTGTCAAAGGCATTTGGTGTGGTGGGAGGGTACATTGCAGGCAGTAAAAGATTAACGGATTATCTGGCACAGAGAGGGCGCCCTTTCCTCTTTTCCAGTGCAGTTACTGCTGCTGATGTAGCGGCCTGCATTGCAGCAGTGGATATCCTGACCGCTTCGGATTTGCTGGTGAAACAACTTTGGGATAATACCGTGTTTTTTCAGCAGAAGATGAAGCAGGCAGGGTTTAATATTGGCCAAACGAAAACGCCGATTACTCCCGTTATCCTGGGAGACGTAAAGATTGCCAGGGAGTTTAGCCAAAGGTTATTCGATGAAGGTATCTTTTCCCAGGCCATTGGTTACCCCACTGTTCCCATGGGCAAGGCGCGCATCCGTGTGATGATTTCGGCTGCACACGGCAGGGATGACCTTGCGTGGGCGGCAGAACGTTTTGAAAGGATTGGAAAATTATTGGGAATACCGCATTCAAAATGAATGTGGTCAACTCGGTGTTTCGATGTGAAGGTCACATCGAAACCCATGTGCATGGTAAAAAAATTTGTATCACTTTAGTTTTTTTGAAAAACTCCTGTGCTAATAACGACATTATGCATGGAGATGGTAATGCAGGGATTGTCCCTATATTTAAAGAATTCACCCTTGGCGAATCTTCTGAATTGGTAAACAGGGTGGCACGGGCAAACTTCGTTTGTCCGTGTGGAACTTGCACTACGTCGTTTGCGAAACATTCATTTTAAAATTGGGATAGACGACTCAAACCTGATTATTGTAAGTACAGAGTTTTTTGCAGCATGACAAAAACAGAGACAAGCACTGCTTATCCATGCCATCCCGTTAGATTATCGTATGGCTGTCTCACATCTATAATTCACACTATATTAAAGTGATACAAAAATTCCAAATGTGGTTGCACGATGATGTCATTTCTATTGATTTTTCATAGAAAAGCATTTAGTATTCATACCAGTTTGTTTTATTAACTATTAATTTAGCTTATAAGGGTTTTGGGGGCTTTCTTATGAAGAAATTTATTGCCGTAACAATTGCAATCGCATGTCTGTTTGGTTGTGGTAAAAAAGAAACTGAGAATTTAGAGCGGAAAATGGTTTCTTCCGAGACAAAACAAACTGAGGCAAGTCCACGTGGAGATCTTGGATTTATCAAGAACGAGCAGGGTTTCATCGTTCACATGAAGGACATTAAAGTGTTATTGAAGCATTTGTCATCTTCCATTAACCAGCAGAACTGGGAGGCTATTAAACAGGATACAAAAAAACTGAAAGAGGCGAGTCCTGTAGCCTTTACAGGGGCTAACAAAAAAGATTTGCCGGCAGAATTTATAAATCTCGATGTCAAGTTCCACATGAGCGCCCAGGAGTTGATTGGCGCATGCCAGGAAAAGAATAAGGATAGGGCCACGGCCGCCTTTTTTAAAGTGGTAAACAGTTGTGACGAGTGTCATGCCAAATACAATCCCAAGGAGGCATCCACTTCGTGGTTCCAGTAAAATCATAAACAGACAAAATATTAGCCGTTGGTTAGGGTAATACGATAGAGTGAACGCAAAAAGGACGTTGTCATTGCGAGCGCATTCGCATTGCTCCGTGTGAACTCCGCGAAGCAATGCGGGCATGGGAGATTGCTTCAGGCTGTCGCCCTCACGATAATACTGTATGTATACTTCATTTGTTACGCTTACTATAGTTTCCTGAAAAATTTCATAAAAGCAATGTTTACTGAACCGTGTAGGGGAGAAGCATTTGGTGGTCCGGGTATGGACGCTATTCTGTTGATTATGGCAAATGCTTTGTCCCCGCTGAATTTTAGAAAGGGGGTGAGACCTGTGGTGTTGGAAAAAAAACGATTAATCGATTATGCCACCTGTGGCGGGTGAGCAGGCAAGATCCCCGTCGAAGACATGGCGTATGTAGTCAATCATTTACCCGAATATCCCAATGAACGGGTATTGGTTGGCCCAAAAACCTTTGCCGATGCCGGCATTTATAAAATTAATAACGAGATGGCGTTGGTGGAGACCCTGGATTTTTTTACGCCTGTGGTAAACAACCCGTATGATTACGGTCAGATTGCCGCTGCCAACGCATTGAGTGACGTTTATGCTATGGGAGGCAAGCCCCTTACCGCCATGAATATCCTCTGCTATCCTTTAAAATTTCTGGATAGGGATATTATGGTGGAAATACTTAAGGGTGGCGCTGATAAGGTTAACGAGGCTGGTGCAACAGTGATTGGCGGTCATACCCTGCAGGATAATGAGATCAAATACGGATTATCGGTTACAGGTCTTATCCATCCGGATAGGATTGTGACGAATGCTGGTGCAAAGCCCGGTGATGTTCTCGTATTGACCAAACCACTCGGCACAGGGTTAATCATCTCGGCCATCAAGGCTAACAAGGTTTTTGAGGAAGATATAAGCATTGTTACAAGGAGCATGGTTCATCTGAATAAGACAGCTTCGGAAATGATGCTGGAGGTTGGGGTCAGCGCCTGTACAGACATTACCGGATTTGGGCTTATGGGTCATGCTTTTGAGATGGCGGAGGCCAGTAAGGTAACCTTGTCTTTTTTTGCTGAATGCATACCAATATTTGATGGTTGCGAACGCTATGTCAGGATGGGATTGATACCGGGGGTATCAAAGCTTAGTAAGAAATATTTAAAAAATAGCATCAGGATAGATTCCACAATCCGGGAGGAGTTGGTCGATGTATTATTCGATGCACAGACCTCCGGAGGTCTGCTTATCTCCCTCCCCAGGGAAAAGGCGGATATACTTTGTAAAAAACTCAGCGAGAACGGTGTTGTGTCGTTTGGTGTTGTTGGTGAGGTATGCGAAAGAACGGACGTTTCCATTGTCGTTCTGCCATGAGTCATGCAGTGCCGGTGATTTTCAGAGAAAAGCACAGTAGGGGTGGGTTTCAAACCCGCCCCTGCCCAGACTAATAAAGATAGCATGCAGGGAGGAGGTAATATATGGATTGTCCCTATATTCAAAGAATTTACCGTTTGCGAATATTCTAATGGACAAACAGGGTGACACGGACAAACCTCCGTCTGTCCGTGTGGAACTTGCACAACGCCGTTTGTAAAATATTCATTTTAAAATAGGGATAGACGACTCAAGTTTGATTCTTGTAAGCGCAGAGTTTTTTGCAGCGTGACAAAAACAGAGACAAGCGCTGCTTATCCGTGCCACCCCGTTAGAGTATGATATGTCTGTATCACGTTTAGAATTCACAAAGTGTGCGCTTCATGAGTATGCAGACAGTATCTAAGGCGATCTCATCTGTGAACATTTTTCTAAACACGAAAGTGATACTTCAAAATTAAATTATTACGAGGTGCAAAATTTGTGCAAACCGGCGATACTGTATTTCATTATAACAAGTACGATTTTTATACTGACAATCTCTTGTGTAATATTGTTCTTCAACACCAAAACTAAACTTTCAGCTATGGATGATATAAAATCTGCTACGGATGAAGATGCCTATGCACGCCAGCGGAAACGCATGGTGGAAGAACAGATTGCATACCGGGGAATAAAGGATAAAAGAGTGTTGGAAGTCATGGAATCTGTGCCCCGTCACGTATTTATCCCTGAGGAAAATCGCCCGTACAGTTATCATGACCAACCCGTCGCTATCGGCTTTGGGCAAACCATTTCCCAGCCTTATATCGTTGCCTTTATGACAGAATTGTTACAGACAAAAGCCGATGATGTTATTCTGGAAGTGGGCACAGGTTCTGGATATCAGACCGCCGTCCTTTCCAGGCTGGTAAGACAGGTCTATACGATTGAGATTGTAAAGGATCTGGGAGAAAAAGCACGGCTTCGGTTAAAAACCCTGGGGTACGATAATGTAGAAGTTATGATTGGTGACGGCTACAAAGGATGGCCTGAGCATGCGCCTTTTGATGCCATCATTGTTACTGCAGCCGCTGAGCATATTCCTCCTCCCCTGATCGATCAGCTTAAGCCCGGTGGTCGCTTAGTCATTCCGGTGGGTGGCGTTTATGCAGTTCAGGACCTCCTGCTGATAACTAAAGATGAGTCATCGAAGGTCATAAAAGAGTCTATTATTCCCGTTCGGTTTGTCCCTCTTCTCCGGAAATGATTCTTAAACAGAAAGCCTCCCGTAAGGGAAAACCCTGCAGGAGGTCATAACAAATATTATGCGATACAATTAATGCTCGTAGGGATCACATGGATTTCCCTCATGTACAGGAGAGGAATCGGGTTTTGTAATTTTTATCCCTGGTCTTATATCAAAAACCGTCAAATCATCCATGGGATATTTTTCCTGTTGAGATCATGACACGAGGGTTGTGATCATGCATAAGGGTTACGCTAACGTCCGAATTGCAGGACAAACACTTCCTTTGGTAGACAAAATGAAGAATCTTCACCAACACAGCGATTTGTCCGCTGCTTGCAATATACAGGATATCCTTCTCGTAACTGCATTTTAATTTTCGCCCGTCCAGGGCAACGACTTCCATGTAATAACCGTGAGGGTGGAGGGCAAAGACGTAATCAGTATCAATGGCTGTCATACGCTACAAGACCATGTCGTCTTCATAAACCATCTCTTTTTAAAGAAATCAGGCTCGTGGCTTCATCACCGCTAAATTGTTTGCTATAGTTTCTTCTGTTCTGATAGGGAGTTCGGTTTTCGGTATTGTTGCGTTCAACTGAGTAAGATCAAGGGTCTGGCCCGGGTCTATATCATCTTTGTTGAATCGTTGGTTTATGCGGGTTTGCCGTGAAAAATCCTTTTTGACGAGTTTTACACTTCATCCCGCTCTCCTCTGCCTGAGGCGGGTTTGGTTGCACTGTAGTCGTATCAGGAGGTGATATGCTAGTTTCACGCACAAAGATTTTTAAGTGTTTGACAATTATGCCCGCAATTTGTTAAAGATAATAAAGGAGCTTTCTTAATATTCATTAAACCTCTCTCAGGATATTAACAAAAGGAATATAATGAACATGATAAAGAAAATTTGTATTTCCATGATCGTTCTTTTTTTCGTTTTAAAGGCATCGTATGCGTTCGAGACCGGCACCCTTCGCGGAAGAGTTGTGGATGGTTTTGGCAAACCCATTGCGTTGGTAAATATTGAGTCTTTATCCGATGGATTGAAATCGAAAGCCACTTCCGATTCCACAGGGAAGTTTTCTGTAAATTATAATCCTGGGAATATCAGGCTTACCTTTACTAAGGAAGGTTATGTTCCGGCTTATATACCAATTCCTCTTGATGAAAAAACGGATTTTTCCTTAGATGATATTACTATATGGAAAATACCCCCACATGGCGGACTTTATTTTGTGGGTGAAAGCGACTATTTAGAAATGAACAAGGCGGAATACTATTATGAAAGCAGCAGCAAGGAAAGGCGTTTTTACGTAAAAGGCACGCCAACGGTAATTAAAGGTCGGGCATTAAGGATCATCGATTTTCAAACGGATAGTCCTCTTGTAACCGGGAAAACGTTATATCAATTGGATTCAAAAGGTTCGGTAGGTAGTATAACCTTTTATCCCTCACAAAAGTACCTACTCAACAAAGAGGAGGATTCTTACACGAAAATTGCTGACAATGTAGGCCTCAGAAAGATAAATCTTCCACCTGGTCGTTATTTCTATTGTACCGGTGAGATTACCATACGGTCTAAAATTGGTTACGGATTCTTTTTTGAAATAACGTCTTAACGCAGCAAAGTCTCAACCAAATTTCTCCTATCGATCGACTAACCCTTCGGCAGGCCCTGGATGTCGCGCCGTGTAGGGAAGATGGATGTAAAAAACTTGCAAAAAAGGAAGATTTCGTGCGGTAATACTCCAGAGATGAGGATTATTTCCGGGCTTCGGTTTTTCCGGAAATAATTTTTCTCAGCTCTTCTCCATCAACGACCTCCTTCTCCAGAAGAAGTTTTGCAAGGGCTTCTAAGCGGTCTTTGTTTTCCGTGAGAATACCTTTTACCCTCGTATGCGTCTCGAATATAATCTTCTTGACCTCGCTGTCAATGTCTTTCGAGACATCTTCACTCAGTTCGCGATTTGTGCGATACCCGAGCTCCAGAAATTGCGGTCTTCTTCCATTTTGGAATGTCATGGGTCCCAGTTTTTCGCTCATGCCGTATTCCCGAACCATGCTCATCGCGATATCTGTTGCCCGTTCCAGATCATTCTGTGCTCCTGTCGAGATTTCATTAAATTTTATCTCTTCTGCTACACGACCGCCCAGAAGCACGGCAAGCCGATCTAATAATTCTGATCGTGTCAATAGATAGCGATCTTCCGTAGGCAATTGTAAGGTATATCCAAGGGCGGAAATCCCGCGTGGAATGATAGAGATCCTGTGGACTTTGTCAGCGCCCGGAACCGATTCTGCTACTAAGGCATGGCCAGATTCATGGTAAGCAATAATCTCCTGTTCCTTCCTGCTCATAACCTTTTTTTTCTTCTCGAGTCCGGCAATTACCCGATTGATTGCCTCTTCAAAACTGTCCATTCCCACGCCGTCTTTTCCCATACGTGCGGCGAGGAGCGCAGCTTCATTGACCACGTTGGCCAGGTCTGCGCCGACAAATCCGGGCGTCCGCGCAGCAATAATCTTAATGTCAACGTCCTTTCCAAGTTTCACGTTTTTGCAGTGTACCTTGAGTATCTCTTCGCGCCCTTTGATGTCCGGTCTGTCGACAAGGATGTGCCTGTCAAATCTTCCGGGTCTCAACAACGCCGGATCCAGTATCTCCGGCCTGTTCGTTGCGGCCATAAGGATAACGCCTTTTCTTGTGTCAAATCCGTCCATTTCAACGAGCAACTGGTTCAGGGTGTTTTCACGTTCTTCATGCCCGCCGGATATCGGCGTCGCAGCCCTAACCTTTCCCAGGGCGTCAATTTCATCGATAAAGATGATACAAGGCGCCTTCTCCTGACCCTGTTCAAATAAATCTCTTACACGGGCAGCTCCTACGCCCACAAACATCTCGACAAATCCCGATCCGCTTATAGAAAAGAAAGGCACCTTCGCTTCACCGGCAACTGCCCTGGCAAGCAACGTCTTACCTGTACCTGTGGGTCCCACCAGCAGCACCCCTTTGGGTATCTTTCCACCTAATCGCTGATATTTTTGCGGGTTTTGCAAATAATCGATAATCTCTTTTAATTCTTCCTTGGCCTCATCTACGCCAGCCACATCATCAAAGGTGACTCCGGTATCTTTATCGATATAGGGTTTAGCCCGGCTTTTACCAATGGACATCAGCCCTGCCCCTGGTGCGCCTTTCCTCGTGCGCGCCATCAGGATTAAAAATATAATCATGGGAACGAACCATAGTAAAAAGAGACTTTGGCTCCACCCGCTGTCGTTTGCTGCAGAAAATTTTACATTGTGCGCCATCAGCTCCTTAATCAGTTCTGTGTCTTCGACCTTTACCGTTGTTATGCTTTTTTTTGACTTCTGGCCTCCTTCCGCTTTCAAAACAGCCTTGATAGTCGTAGGATTTATAATCACTTCTTCAAGTTTGTCCTGTGAGACCAGTTTTTTGAAATCGCTGTAAGGTATTTTTTCCGTCTCCGAAAATATTGCAAATGCGTTACGGTGTGTAGTTAGAATGATCAGGGAGAGAAAAAATAATATAAAAATGCGCGAGAGATGCCTTTTGATCATTTTATTAATTTCAATAAATTTTGCTTTTTTGAAAATGAAATGTACTCTGTCAAACAGTTGCCGTATCTCGTGTAACTATATCAGATTATACACGTCATTAGCAACGCAGAATTTTATTTGTCATTTTGGATTTCAAATCTTATCGGTATAATTAATAAAATTTGCGTTTTTTTGAATCAACCGGGTTTATAGCGGATGTATAGAAAAAGAGAAACAACGGTTTAAAATGTAAAAAACAGGTGTTTGTTTAAAATTTGGATTTTATATCTTATGTTCCAGCCACGTTATATTAGTTTGTATAGAACAGGCAGCCTCGATGAAAGAATTGAAGAGGCGCGAAAATTATTACACGATTGCCAGATATGTCCGCGCCGGTGCCGGGTTAACCGCTATAAAAATGAACTAGGGGTATGTGGAATTGGTAAGTTACCAAAAATTTCCAGCTATAATCCGCACTTCGGTGAAGAGCCGCCGCTGGTCGGCACTCATGGCTCAGGCACAATCTTCATTACCTCATGTAACTTAGGCTGCGTATTCTGCCAAAATTATGATATCAGCCATCTGAGAGATGGGTATGAAGTTTCTTTTGAACGGCTTGCGCAGATGATGATCGAATTACAAAACCGGGGCTGCCATAACATCAATTTTGTTACACCAACCCATGTCGTACCGCACATACTCGAAGCGCTTCCGATCGCCATCAGAGAAGGGTTACGCATCCCGCTCGTTTACAATACCGGCGGCTACGACCTCGTGGAAACCCTGCAATTGTTGGACGGGGTTTTTGATATTTATATGCCGGATTTTAAATTTTCTGATAGTGATGTTGCCGCCAAATGGTGCAAGGCCAGGGACTACCCTCAGGTGGTCATGGAAGCTATCAGGGAGATGCACAGACAGGTAGGCGACCTCGTGGTAAACGCCCGCGGCATTGCGGAACGGGGGCTCATCGTTCGGCATCTGGTTATGCCTAATGGATTGGCGGGAACCCGTAAGGTCATGCAATTTCTTGCCCAAAAAATTTCTTCCCATACCTATGTAAATATTATGGATCAATATCATCCCTGTGGTCTTGCCCGCAAATATCCGGAGATCAACCGGTGTATTAACGAAAAAGAATTCGAGGATGCCCTTCGCCTAGCCCGCGAAGAAGGTATCACCAGGCTAGCCGGTCAGGCAATTTAACATGGTTTTTTCACCCTCGTCCAAATTAAATTTACTGTATCGGAATTTTCATTGTATTTAAGCGGCTGCAGGGTGGCACGGACAAACGAGTTTGTCCGTGCCACCCTGTAACTCAAGATATAATCCGCCAGGGGGCCAACAAATCCTTGTTTTGTGCGGCCTCTGATGAATGTCTACAAGCCAAAACCTGGAATTTTGAGTTGCTGCTTCCACAAGAGATAAATGTCCGTATTGGACACCCATGATGGTTTTTATTTGACAATAATACTAAAAAAGTTAAAAATGCGTTTATTTCGACAATAGAAACATTCGACAAGGGCAAACCCCGAGCGATCGGGGGACGCAAAGGAAAGGGTCTTTCAGCGTACAGGGACGTACGGGGACACAGACGCAGGGTCCCTTAACGCGTTAAGGAAATGGCTTTAGAAGAGACAGCCTTGCTGACGAAGATGTTTTCGCGAATATCTTTGCAGTAAGGCTTTTTTATTATAGAAAGGAGAGAGAATAATGGAAAGGAGATATTCCGTACGCGGTTTTCTCTTTCTGGTAATTTTATTATTTGTTAACACGACATTTATTGGGTTTGTATCTGTTAATAAGGGGTATGCAGTCCCGGCATCGCCTGAGATTCATACTTTTGTGCAAAGGGATGGCACTGTAATTAGGGCAAAACAATGGGGCGATGAAAACTATCATGGATGGAAAACAGAAGATGGTTATTCCATTGTATTTGATGAAAAATTAGAAAACTGGACATATGCTGTTCATGATTTAACCGGAAATCTTATATCTTCTTCAAAGGTTGTGGGAAGGGATGAATTGCCTGCGAATAGTTACCCGCATTTGAGACCCTTAGAGAAATTTCTCTCAAAAAAAATTCAACGCCAAACAAGCAAAGAACTGTTGATTGAGTCTGAATTCTATCAGAAGGCTGTACCATTAACCGGAACGGCAAAAATTCCCGTTATCCTTATAAACTTCAAGAACAGGTCTTCTACATACACAAAGGGGGATTTTGACTCCCTTCTCTTCAGTTCTGGTACGCACAGTATGAAAGCCTATTATGAGGAAGTATCCTACGGTAAGTTCAGCGTTTCTGGAGGTTCTGGCGGCGTAGTTGGTTGGTATACAGCTTCGGAAAATCACGACTATTATGGGCAAAACGATGTTTATGGTGATGATATGTGGCCAGGCGATCTTGTGTATGAGGCGGTTCATGCAGCGGATGACGATATTGATTTTGCTGAATACGATACAGATAATGACGGTTATGTTGATGTAGTAGATATAGTTCATCAAGGAACTGATGAAGCCGCAGGCGGAAGCGCAACGGATATATGGTCTCATCGCTGGAGTTTAAATGGCGCCCGGTACTATAACCGTAGCCACTATGGAGAGTATACCACGAATGATAAGAACTCTAAAGGAAAGTATGTTAAAATAAACGATTATCTTATAGTAGCCGAAAAACATAATGATAACACACAGGAAACAGTAGGTGTTTTTGCCCATGAATATGGGCATGCACTCGGCCTGCCAGACCTTTACGATACAGACAATAGTTCTGAAGGTATAGGAGAATGGAGTCTGATGGCAGGGGGATCCTATAATCGAACGTCAAGATATGGCGATCGCCCGGCACATTTGGACCCATGGTCAAAATATTTCCTTGGCTGGGTGACTCCTACAAAGGTTACGGGGGATCTTATAAATGAACCGATAACGGAAGCGTCGTCTGCCTCTGATGTATACCAACTTCTTAGCGGAAATCCATCATCGGGGGAATACTTTTTGGTAGAAAACAGACAAAAATCTGGGTTTGATGCCGGATTGCCAGGAAATGGTCTCCTCATCTGGCATATCGATGGAAATGTTATTTCAAATAAGCTATTGAAAAATAAGGTAAATAACAATGAATGCTATCAGCCAAATAATTGCGTCAGTAATCATTATGGTGTGGCGCTTATACAAGCAGATGGTAAATGGGATTTGGAAAAGCACATTAACAGAGGAGACACGACAGACCCCTGGTCAAGTGATTTGGGCAAAACATCATTTACGAATATTTCTTCGCCCAATAGCAAACTTTATAATGGAAGTGATTCTAACATAAGTGTAACAGAAATTAGCAGTTCTGCCTCTACTATGACTGCAACGTTATCAATGCCGTGCAAACCGAAAAAACTTAACGTGAGTCCAGAGTCTTTAAAACTTACAAGGGGGACGAGTGCGCAAGAAACCGTGATCTTAGCCTGCAAAAAAGGTTTACCATCGGCAAACTGTCTGGTGAAGGTTAAAATAGTGAGTGGCAAAAAACGCGTAACAGTTTCACCATCCATGAAAGAGACTGATGAGAATGGTCAAGCGACTTTTGCGATTACCGCTACAGAGAAGACGGGTAATGCGGTAGTGCGATTCAAATATAAAAATCTGACAGGCGATATAACCGTAAAGGTAAGATAAAAGTAGTTATTCATTGATACGGGCTTGGTACGCTAAACAATGAAAAGAGCCGATCCTCAGTTCAAAGGCAAAAAAATGGTCGTTTCGTTTTTTGAAAGGAATTTCCTCTATAATTTTCTCAACGGGTTTCCGAGTGGCATGGACAAACGTGTTTGTCCATGATGTTTGAATCTATGCATGGCTTTGGGGCTCTATCGCACGGACACACTCGTTTGTCCGTGCCACCCGGCGGTTGAAGAGTAGTTGAGCAGCGCGGGCAGTGTGTCACCCGCTTGTATGGGAGATTTTTTATTTTTCTGGCCTTTTGGAAAAGGAGGGATTGTGAAATGGAACATACGAATATGCAGGATAATACAGTTCCGGGTCTTCACGTGCGCAAAAGGGACAAGGTGTTCCGGTATTGTATCATGGTATCTTTCCTGTTTGTTGCGTCAATGATCGTGGATACTGCTTTGACACAGGCATCGTCCGAACATCAGGCCGCATCCGGTGCTGTCGCTGGCTCAAATCCACAATCGACCGGAGATACTGCGCCATCACGGATCATGGAAACCTACGGCAAGCTACCGTTGTATTTCATCCGGAACAACGGACAGATGGCTGAAGAGGTGAAGTTTTACGAAAAGGGCAGCGGACATGCCGCCTTCTTTACCGAAAGAGGCGTAACGTGGTCGTTAACGGGAAAAGAGGAAAAGGAGGCGAGCTGCAGAGATGAAGAAGGATACAAAGCGGTAACGGAGGACGGCACGGCCAAACCAGGTCTGTCCGCGCTGCAGGAACAACGAATGGCGACAGATGACAACAGGGATGCAGCATCGAAGAGAGAAAGACATCATCCCAAACGTTCAACGCATAACACAGCAAGGCCTCAACTCATTACCCTCGTTCCCCTGGGCGCAAAGAAGAATCCGGAGATCGTGGCGGAAGGTGAGCAGGAGTGCAAGGTCAATTACCTCATCGGCAACGACCCGTCGAAGTGGAAAACCCATATCCTCACGTATCAGTCGGTCGTTTGCCGGGAGCTTTACAAAGGCATCGACATGAAGTTCTACGGGAACAACCGCCAGATGGAGTACGATATCATCGTAAAGCCGGGCGCAAGTCCGTCCCGTGTGCAACTGTCCTATGAGGGCGTAGAGGATGTGCGGATTCATGATAATGGCGATATGGAGATCGTCCTGGGAGAAGGGACGCAGCTTAAATCAGGCAGCACGAGACAACCCCCTGAGTCCCCCTTTATTAAGGGGGAAGCCGGAGAATCCCGTGAAAGAAGCGAGCGAACAATCCTCCAAAAAAAGCCCTATGTCTATCAAATCATCGATGGGAAGAAGGTAGAGATTGAGGGGAAGTTTAGAGTTCTGAGTGCAGGGTATGGGGATAAGAACCGAAAATCCGGGGCCAATAGTGGATGGAGTCGGACCAAGAACCGAGCCTCATCGTTCCTGTATGGTTTTACCGTCGCATCGTACGATAAACGCTACCCGCTCGTCATAGACCCTACGCTGGTCTACTCCACGTACCTGGGGGGAAGTGGTATTGATGAGGGTAATAGCATAGCGGTAGACAGCACTGGTAATGCGTATGTGACGGGGTGGACAGATTCTTCCGATTTCCCAACGAAAGACGCCATGTATGGAACCCGTACTGGTGGATACGATGTCTTTGTGACAAAGATAGACGCATCGGGTGCAAGCCTTTCCTACTCCACGTACCTGGGGGGAAGTTATACCGATTATGGTCATAGCATAGCGGTAGACAGCGCCGGCAATGCGTATGTGACGGGGTGGACAAGGTCTTCCGATTTTCCAACGAAAGACGCCATATATGGAAGCCATACTGCCATGTATGGGGGCCATTCTGGTAATGATTATGATGCCTTTGTGACAAAGATAGACGCATCGGGTGCAAGCCTTTCCTACTCCACGTACCTGGGGGGAAGTTATTACGATGGAGGTTATAGCATAGCGGTAGACAGCACTGGTAATGCGTATGTGACGGGGAGAACATACTCTACCGATTTCCCAACGAAAAACGCCATAGATGGAAGCTTGAATGGTGCTTCTGATGCTTTTGTAACAAAGCTAGCTGCATCGGGCGCAAGCCTTTCCTACTCCACGTACCTGGGAGGAAGTGATTGGGATTATGGTAGTAGCATAGCGGTCGACGGCGCCGGCAATGCGTATGTGACGGGGTATACGGGCTCTTCTGATTTCCCAACGAAAAACGCCGTAGATGGAAGCTTGAATGGTGCTTCTGATGCCTTTGTGACAAAGCTAGATGCATCGGGCGCAAGCCTTTCCTACTCCACGTACCTGGGGGGGAGTAGTTTTGATGAAGGTTATGGCATAGCGGTCGACGGCGCCGGCAATGCGTATGTGACGGGGAATACAGGCTCTTCTGATTTCCCAACGGAAAACGCCATGTATGAAAGCTTTAATGGTGGTGTTACCGATGCCTTTGTGACAAAGATGGCAGCATCGGGCACAAGCATTTCCTTCTCCACGTACCTGGGGGGAAATGATAGCGATTGGGGTATGGGCATAGCGGTAGACAGCTCCGGCAATGCGTATGTGACGGGTGAGACATATTCTTCCGATTTCCCAACGGCAAACGCCATAGATGGAAGCTTGAGTGGTCGTGCAGATGCCTTTGTGACAAAGCTAGCTACATCGGGCGCAAGCCTTTCCTACTCCACGTATCTGGGGGGAAGTGATACCGATTATGGTCATAGCATAGCGGTAGACAGCGCTGGCAATGCGTATGTGACGGGAGAGACATATTCTTCCGATTTCCCAACGGCAAACGCCATGTATGGAACCAATACAGGTTCTTTCGATGCCTTTGTGGCAAAGATAGACGCAGGCGCAGGCGAAGACGCAACGCCTACGCCTGTTGCTACACCAACACCATCGCCAACTGTTACATCTACGCCAGACACACCGACACCCACGCCTACGGTAACGTCAACTCCGGGCACACCGACCCCAACGCCATCGCCGACTCCGGAACCTTGTAAACCGAAAAAACTTAAAGTAAGACCAAAATCTTTAAAACTTGCAAGGGAGACGAGTGTGCAAAAAACCGTGACCTTAACCTGCAAAGAAGGTTTACCATCGGCAAACCGTCTGGTGAAGGTTAAAATAGTGAGTGGCAAAAAACGCGTGACGGTTTCACCATCCATGAAAGAGACTGACGGTAATGGTCAAGCCACATTTACAATTACCGCTACCGAGAAGACGGGTAATGCAGTAGTGCGATTCAAATATAAAAACCTGACAGGCGATGTAACCGTAAAGGTGAAGAAAAAGTAATGATCTGTCAATACGGGTTTAACTCGTTGTACAATGGAAAGGGCAGAATCTCAATTCAAAGGCAAAAAAATGGTCGGTTCGTTTTTTGAAAGGAATTCTCTATAGTATTACTTTGTAAAAACTTCTTTTTTTTGCAAGTTTTTTACCACCCTTTTATCCCCTCCTTGCGAAGGAGGGGATAGAGGGGTGGTTATCTTTGGTTGCGACTGTGCTACACTATGTATGATCTTATTGTCATTGGCGGTGGTCCTGCAGGCATGATGGCCGCAGGCCGTGCGGGTGAAAAGGGGAAGAAGGTTGTTCTCCTTGAGAAAAAAGACCGCATGGGCAAAAAACTTCTCCTGTGCGCCACAGGGCGGTGTAACGTAACCAACACGGCATCGTTGGATCAATTCATAACGGCATATGGAAGGGGAGGCCATTTCCTGCGCACGGCATTAGAAACGTTTGACAACGAAAAATTGCGTTCGCTCCTTTTGTCATACGGCGTAGAAACGGTTGTAGAAAATAAGGGGCGGGTCTTTCCCAAAAGCCAGAGGGCAGATTCTGTTTTGCAAGCGCTTGAGGCTTATATGCATGACCACAAGGTAAAGATACAAACACATTCACCCGTCGTGCGGCTAAACTTTGAAGGCAATCGCATATCGGATGTGGAAACCAGTCAAGGGAACGTTTTTGGTAAAAATATTTTGATTGCAACAGGGGGGCTTAGTTATCCTGCCACCGGCAGTAGCGGGGATGGTTATAAATTTGCCTCTTCTGCGGGTCATACCATTTGTCCCACGTATCCCGCTATCATTGCCTTTGAAACGGAGGAAAGCTGGGTAAAATCCCTGCAGGGTACCCCCATTAAAAATGTACATATTACAGCCTATCAATCTGGCAAGAAGATTGCCGAACAATTTGGCGAGGCGCTTTTCACTCATTACGGTCTCTCTGGTCCAACCATTCTGGATATGAGCAAGCGCATGGTTGAGTGTTTGCAAGACGGTCCCGTGAAAATACGCATCGACCTTAAGCCCAAACATTCGCCGGAAGTACTTGAAGGTCTCCTCCTGGATCAAATCAAACGGCACGGTAGTAAGGCCATAAAATCTTGTCTGGCTTTTTTCATTCCCGAAAAATTAACCTCAATTTTTGTGAATCTCTGTAACCTGGAACCTAACAAGAAGGCGTCTCAAATAACGGTATCTGAAAGAAGGAAGATACTGAAACAGCTCAAAGGATTTTGTCTCACCCTAATACATCATCGTCCTATGGAAGAGGCCATTGTAACGGCTGGTGGTGTAAATCTGAATGAAGTTAACGCGAAGACGATGGAATCCAAACTATTGGAAGGCTTATATTTTGCCGGAGAGGTGTTAGATATTGACGGTCCTACAGGGGGTTTTAATCTCCAGGCGGCATTTTCAACCGGATATCTTGCCGGAAATTCTGTTGATTAAAATTTAGGGTATAGATACATGAACCATATTAGCTCACAAAAGAGTTGAAAATATATCACCCTCCTGTAATTCCACACATCGTTCGACTGAGCGTTTGTCTGGGTTTACGCCGAAGACTCACGATAAAGTCAAGAGAGAAAGTTCTTTTGCCATTTATTAGAAAGGGTAAGGGCCCTGGTGAGAGGAATTTTCGTGCCCATTACAGATAATTTATATGTATGTAAAACTTACCCCTATTATTATGAAAAAAGAGATACATTCCGATGGTTTGTGAGAAAAGGTTTTGGCCATTGATGGGAAGGCAGAACTGTAGCTAGCGGTGTTCGGTTAGAAATTTGCGTGGGCGGTTTTTGTCATACCCGAACGCTTTTATCGGATATGCAGAATCGCGTTTAACCGGTATTTTCGCTAGGCTTATCATCGTGGAAATCGGGAAACACGCGGGAATAACAGCTATGGAGCAATAAATAAACATTTGAAGGGGTGGCCTGTTTAAAGTGCTGTCAGGAGGAAACTCCTGACAGCACGAGAAATGTAGCGGTGAAACCACTTATCCTTCTGTGGTATCACCCCCTCTTTACCGTTCCTTGAATTCCTGTAGGTATCTCTTTGCTGGCATAACGTATTTCTCACTTGACGGCGTGTAGTGGCAGTGGAGCACTGGGCAAGTACAGAAAATTGTTATAATCTATTGTCCGCTTCAGCATGTATTTGAAAGTATTTTTTTTGGTTATCATTTATCCGCAAGAAATTTGGAATTGATGTGTAAGGAATCATCTCTTCCGGGACATGTTCAATCCATGATGCTAATTTCTCCTCGCTCCTATTATCCCAAGACTTGCATTCACGACATTTTTGGAGGAGAGAAGATGCGTTACGAATTAGGGTTTCTCTTTTTTGCTTAATTTCGTCTGTGAGCGTTGGATAAAAACATTATTAAATTGTTCCCGCTGTTTCTGTTCAATTATTTTAATCAACTCAAAGGACACATCAAAGGCATCCTCATTTTCAAACTCATAGTCTTCCATTTCTTCATATTTACTCTGTACTTGCTTAATTTCGGCATCCATCACTTCCGGCAAATGTTCATACCCTCGCTCACAGTCATGTAACGCGTCATTGCTAATTGCGTGTCTCAACAATAACTCCTCCCGCGCAAACATAGGCCTGTCTCGTAGTGGGGTTACTAGATTCTTTGGCTAATAAATTGAGAAATTGACATTTTTAAATAGAGTGATTTCGTTCATTAAGGGAGTGATTCGTGTTTTGCGTTCATCCATTGATGCACAAATCAAAAGAAAATAATGCGTTAATGAATAAGGGGTTTATGCCATAACATCGAAAACTCAGTAAAAATCGCCTAGATTTCTTCCAAAAACTTTTGGAAGGAGAAAGAGGCGGTGAAGGATCAAAAAGAATATGAGAAACGGAGTAAGGCAATACATTTGTATGAAGAAGGTTGTGGCTTCAATAAGATACTCCGTATGGTACAAAGGAGTAGATTTTGGCTTTCTAAGTGGCTTAAACGATATAAGGAGCAAGGAGACAAAGGTCTCAAGGATCGCAGTCGTGCGCCGAGACGAATTTGGCGAAAAATTTCTGATCTTTTGGTTAAAAAGATGCTTTCTATACGAGAAGAATTGGAATCTCACAAGACGCGCCGTTCTGCCTTTTGTGGAATTGGAGCAGAGGTTATTCATTGGGAACTTCAACGGCAAAAGATTCGGAATATTCCGAAGGTATGGTATGGTTAACTCCAGTCGTCCTACGGACTCCTTCCGTTAACCATACCTTCCCTTAAATAAACAAAGTTTATATTAAGTTTTCGATGTTATGATACTCATAGGCATTAAAAAACAGTTATCGATGTTATGAGTGCAACCAGGTAATAGACAAGACGTACGACCTTCTGCGTTCGAGGACTTGCTTGTTGGTCGTTCAAGATCTCGTCTGTTTCCATACGTTCATCGTCCTAACAATAATTATACAGTCTGTATAAACCGGACTACAACCCATCGACTGGACTTCGGATGCCGTAACCGCCTTTATGTAAAACATGGGCATAAATCATCGTTGTGCTAACGTCTTTATACCCAAGAAGTTCCTGTAAGTTCAAACAACCTCCTGTGAGACTCGTTTTACGTCTATCCAGTAGTTAAAAAATTTATCAATTTGCGACAATTAACTTCTCTGTCTCTTGATCGATCTTCCGTAAAACTTCTTGAATCGCATCTACTTCTGCTTCTTCAAAATACGGTTCACCGCACTGATTACATACCCATGCCGGAATAGCATCAAACAGCAAGTGATAACCCTTTCTGTCAATGTGAAAAGGTGCTGTCTTTCTTACCATCTCGCCCTGGCAGTAAATGCATTTCATTTCCTTTTCCTCTTTTTTTAAATTATCTTCCCACTGTTCACGATCAGGAAGATATGCTGTTATTATTGCAAGGTAATCTTCTTTTGGTGAACAAACAACATGTATTACCCGCTCACTATCTCCATAACCAAGAATTAAACAACTATGTCTTCTGGCGTCTTCCTGATAATCCTCAATAAGTCCACCGTTATTGATTACCCGATGAACCTCCGATGTGCTAATCGTTCTGTCTGTTCGCGACATCTGCCGAATTGCATGGGATAAAAATATTAATTTTCTAACGATAAAGTTCAGTGGCGTGCGGTAGCACGCCCACGGGAATGTCTTGTTATGCCGTAATCTTTTTGATTTCGGATGGCAATCTATTAATAATAAGTTCCTTCAATTTTACTTTACTGCTGGCATTGTCTATATCAATGCCTACTAATTTACCCTCATCATCGTAATCAAGCACTATACCTTCTGAAATTTCCGTGCTTTCAACACTTACTTTTTCTGAAAGGTCAATATAAAGAGAATCGGTTTCGGGGTAGTATGCTAATTTCATGGCTTAAACCTCCTGTCCGGAAATGCATTATGAATAGTTCTTTTATCCTCAAGGGTAATGACTCGTAATATCTTTCCTCCAAGTTCTGATATTGAACCCCAAAACCTGAACCGATTATGTTCTTGAGGTTCAACTTTAATCGGATTTTCAATAACTTGAATACACCATTCTTTCTTGAGATATGGGCGCTTCCTAATTACCTCATTTTCAAAATATTCAGTGAATTTATATTTGTCCATTTACCAATATATTTCATCTACATTTTTTATGGCATAACAAGGATTATACAGTCTGTATAATCCAGCCTACAACCCATCGACCGGACTTCGGATATCGTAACTCTCTTTGACCATGACATAGGTATAGATTATCGTTGTGTTAACGTCATTGGCGAAGACTATCAGAGATTATCGTTTACCGTTTTACAATGTCAAGATTCTTTGTATTAAGAGATAATATGAAATTGTTTTTTCTCTCAGAAGGGATGATAATACAAAAAAGGAAGAAGAATGCAAGCCTTTTTCGTTTCTTCTGGGGAAAGAACTGGGGGGTAATCGCTCCAGGCTATCCGGGAATTGGTATTTTAGTAAATTCATGTGTTATGAATAAGAAAGATAAAAGGGTAACGATTGTTGTTATACCAGAAAAGGTTTATAGAGTGTAATAATATTATCTGGATTAAGAGGTTTGACAAGGAGGAACCCGTTCTATTAATTGCGATTTCTTTTCTGGTGTAAGTTTTGTTTCCAATTTCCAGCCAGGTATGGCGTGTTTATCCTTCTGTTTGATAAGAAGCCACTCGTTTCCCTTTGCTTTTCCCTTTAGATGAATGAGGGTGAAATTGCCTTTGAGGATTCTACCTTTGAGGGAAAAACTCATTTTGTCATTTTGCATATCAATGGGGACGTAGGTTCCACTGTCCCAGACAACTACGGCGCCTGCTCCGTATTGGTCCTGTGGAATAATACCTTCAAAATCGATATATTCTATAGGATGGTCTTCTACCTGCACTGCCAGACGTTTTTCTGCCGGGTTCATAGAAGGACCTTTAGGAATAGCCCAGGAACGAAGCACTCCCTCCATTTCCAATCTAAAATCATAATGAAGATGAGTAGCATCGTGTTCGTGGACAACAAATCGGTGGCTCATAAGGGTATCTGTTTACCGCTCACGTTTTCAACGGACAACACCGGGTATTTTGAAAGTCTGAATAGAAATTTTTAAGATCGAAATTACCTTATTAACCTTGGGATCATACCAATTTATAGGTGCATTCGCCACAGCAAAAAAATCCGTTTCTCACATTAAGACAAACAAGCACATCTACAATAGACAGAATAAAACCTATCGTTCTGTCCAACATCCATGGAACTGTTACCAGAATCTTTTATGGTTCGTATCTTCCTACAAAATTTATAGCAAAAAGCATTATAGGGTCGTATGCCAGCCCATTGCCCACAATAATTTGCCACTTTGTCTTTGACAGGGACAAAGGGTAAGCCTGTTCTCAGATAGGATCGGTCAAACGAAGATAAGCCCTTTGATGTGAAATACCGGTTGATAAACCGAGAGGAATATTACCAAGTATGGTATCCTGGTAGCCATTACTATTTTTATGAAGCGTTTTTCAAGATCAAGCATTCTATTCATAGCGACACAAGTTTACACCTGCCTGCCTTTCCGGGATTGACCTGTAGTCCCGTATTTTTCTGGATTTCCGCTTCCGCGGGAATGACATGTTCGTATATGATTCATGACGCTGTGTATATTATCTTTCGCCATTCATTATCCCTTGTTTGATATAAGAATTCTTATAAATCTAAGACATGAAGTACTGGGTGCCTATCATTTCAACCTGATAAAAATATAAAAGACATATTCATTCTTGTGAGGTTACTGTCCCGAGGTATATCGTGCCAGATCTTTGATCTGTATCTCCTTATTAAAAATTATAAGAAGTCTTTCGAAACATGTCTATTCAGTTCAAATGTGATATGTATTGTATTTTATAAAAGTAATGGTATGATAAGGTATTAAAATACGTATAACCGTTTTGGCTCTTTGAAAGGAATTTCCCACGCATTTCTTGTGTACGGTAAAAGACGAGACATTTGCCACCTTGCGACACCCCCCCCAGCCCCTCTTTTTAGAGGGGAGAGCAGGAGTCCTATCTGGAAAGAGGGGATTTCGAGGCGTGTTTGATAGGAGCAAACGTCTTATCTTTTATAACGGGCAGTACCTTAATGTTGCTGGGATCTTTCAAAAAACTGGATGGTTACAAAAACTTTAAGGATTGCATTATTAACGATAAGAGGTAATGAAAATAGAATATGAATTGCTCGAAAACCAATAAAAATGAAGACATTCAAGAAGACACGCAACCCTGGTACAAGGAGGGATTGAGGTTTGAATGTCAGCGGTGTGGCAGGTGTTGTCGTGGTGAGCCTGGTGTTGTATGGGTGAATAAAAAGGAGATTGAAGAAATATCTGCATTTCTGGGTATTACAAAGAACGCATTTGCCAAAAACTATTTGAGGAGTGTTAATGACCGAGTCAGTCTGGTTGAATACGGTAACGGTGACTGTGTCATGTATGATAATGGTTGTAAGATTTATGATGTAAGACCTTCCCAGTGCAGATCGTTTCCATTTTGGACATCGAATTTGGAAGACAGGTCTGAGTGGGAAAAAGTAAAGAAGACATGTCCCGGTATAGATAAAGGGAATTTGCATACCATCAAAAGTATAGAGGACAATGTAAAAATCTATGAAGGACGGTTTCGTTGATATGACAGCACAAGAACCATTAGGAGAAATAAACCTTTATTCAGAATTTGTGCTTCTCTATCAACATTTGGAAAAAGAGCTAACACGGATGAATCCGGGATGTAACCGGTGTGGAACATGCTGTAACTTTAGCGCATTTGATCATGTGCTTTATGCGAGTGCAATAGAAGTTGACTTTATTACGCGGAACGTGGAAGTCCCTGATTTTAAGATCTCTGACAACAGGTGTCCTTTTCTGAAAGATAATCAGTGTAGCATTAGAGACTTTCGAACGCTTGGATGCCGTGTTTTTTATTGCAATCCTCATTACAAAGAAGTTTTATGTGGCATGTATGAAAAGTATTATCAAATGATCAAGGAATTAAGCAGGAAGTACAATATTCAGTGGAAATACCTGCCTTTTCTACATCAACTTGCTGAATTCAAATCAGAAACAACAACTGCCCATTGACACCCCCCGACTCGCCGTGGTTTTTAGCCTTAAAGCACAGGGGAAAAAGTTTGACTTGTTTTGTATAAGTATTATACTTATGACAAAGAGACTCAGTTTCAATTAGCGTGTTGTTTGAGAATTTCAAAGTTGCGGTTGTAGCGTGAACTAAAGTTCGTGCTACGTTAAAAAATAGTCGAAGACCTGTTTTAAGAGTAGGAATGAACAAATGTCTGTAACGGATATAAATAAATATAAGGTTGCCCTGGTTGGAAATCCAAATGTTGGAAAAAGTGTAATATTTGGTCTATTAACCGGAAAATACGTGACAGTATCAAACTACCCGGGGACAACAGTAGAGGTATCACGTGGTACTTGCAGTGGCTTGGGAGGAGGCATTGAAGTAGTGGATACACCGGGAGCAAATAGCCTGATTCCTCTTTCTGAAGATGAGAGTGTCACAAGGGATATGCTTTTAGAGGAGTACAAGAAGCACGTTGTCCAGGTGGTGGATGCAAAGAATCTCCGCCGCGGTCTGTTTATTACTACCCAGCTTGCAGAGATGGGGCTACCGGTCGTGATAACTTTGAATATGTGGGATGAACTCTTAGACAGGGGAATGAATATTGATGTAAATGCCTTGCAGGAGAAGCTGCAAGTTCCAATCATAAAAACTATCGCTACTCATAGGGTGGGGGTAAGCGCACTATTTAGTTCTATACCGAATGCAAAGGTCCCTAATCTTTATATTGATTACGGAAAGGTAATCGAAGAAGGCATTTCAAAGATAGAAAAAATATTGCAGGGTAATACGACAGTAAATGAGCGGGCGCTGGCGATAATGCTATTATCAGGCGATGAAGTCCTCGAAGAAAAATTACGACGGAAATTTATGGATCGTATATTTGTTGAAATCCACAGCGTTCGGAATGATGTTCAGGCACATTTTAGCAGTCCGTTGAGTTATGTAATTAACATCAAACGCGCAAATTATGTGGATACCTTAGTTAAGAAAGTGACGCTTAACCTTAAGAAGGAAAAAGAGACTCATCCAATTACGAGAGGTATATTTTTTTATTTCCTTGTGCCAGCAGCTTCTTTTTTCATGGGATATAAGCTCATGGCTTTATTAATGTATATCATTTCATCCCGGTTTTCTCTCAATGGCGGTTTAATTTTTATGTTACCACTTGTCGTTGGCGGCATCTCATCCTTAGGGTTTTCAGCGTACCTCTATTTAAAAGAATACAAGACGAAGAGTACCATTGCAGGGGCATTGGGGCGTATTACCATGCATCCGGTAGCAGCCTTCCCGCTCTTGGTTATTATTTTATGGATTGTTTATAAGCTGGTGGGGGAGTTTGGTGCGGGAACATGCGTAGATTTCTTTGAGGAAAAGGTCTTTGGCCGATCCCTGGTGCCTTCAGGTGGTTTTGACATATCCATATCTATCCCTTTTATTCACAAGACGTATATTTTTACCCACATTAATTTTCAGGGATTCAATTATTATTTTGGACTGCTTGCGCAGAAATTGGTGGATAAAGACAATATTATATTTGAATTGTTTTTGAATGAACAATCTGGTTTAGTGCAAGTGGGGCTTACCTATGCGATTGCCATAGTTTTTCCCATTGTCGGGTTTTTCTTTCTGGCATTCGGAATTATGGAAGATAGCGGTTATCTCCCACGTCTTGCCGTTATGGTGGATAAGATATTTAAGCGCATAGGGCTAAACGGGAAGGCCGTTCTTCCGATGGTGCTGGGTCTGGGATGTGATACCATGGCGACCTTGACAACCCGCATCCTGAATACAAAGAAAGAGAGAATTATTGCTACGTTGTTGCTGGCATTGGCAATCCCGTGTTCTGCGCAATTAGGGGTTATTTCAAGTGTACTGGGTAGGGTTTCGGGAATATATTTTGCCTTGTATGTTTTTATTATTTGTACACAGCTTCTTCTTGTTGGTTATCTGTCATCCAAGGTCTTACCAGGCGCTCCTTCAGATTTTTTGATGGAGATACCGCCGTTTCGGATGCCCAAGGTATCGAATATTCTTGTCAAGACATTTTATAGGATCCATTGGTTCTTAAAGGAGGCGGTGCCCTTATTTATGGTGGGTACTCTTGCATTATTTGTGGCAACAAAAGCGGGCATACTCTCTTTCGTGGAGAGAATGGGAGCGCCAGTTACCCGGAATTTTTTGGGACTTCCGGCAGAAACAACACATGGGTTCATCTTGGGATTCCTGAGAAGGGATTACGGCGCCGTGAGTATCTTTAAGACATTGGAAGAAAAAGGGGGAAGCGGAGGTATTGACCCAAAACAATTATTAGTCTCGCTTGTCGTAATTACGTTGTTTATACCATGTCTCGCCAATTTTTTAGTGATGATTAAAGAGCAGGGCGCAAAAACTGCATTTTTAATGTTTGCGTTTATCATGCCATATTCGATACTTATTGGCGGTATTTTAAGGGTTATTTTACAACAGTTTCCATGAATGCGAATACGTGCGAAAATTATTTCTATCTCTCACAATGCTGCAAAGGTGTGTATCATCAAAGAAAATACCGTATGTGAAAGTTGTTCCGCCTGTCCGAAAAAAATGGGGATACAGGACATTATAACGGTGGCTGCGATAGATGGAATTCAGGTTGGGCAGGAGGTTGTATTACGCGAAGGCAGGAATTGGTTTACAAAAAATATGATGATAGTTGTATTGCTTGCCTTTGTGCTGGGAATGATATTGTCGGAGGTATTATCGGCGTTAGTATCATTCGGCACGTATCATGCAGAAATTGACTTGCTTGGCGGCGCTTTAATAACAATAATTGTAGTAATTGTACTGCGGATCAAGAGTCCAAAATATCTTTTTAGGATAGAGATGCTAGAAGGGGGGAAGAATTAAATATGGCCGAACCTAGTCAAGAGGAGATTCTGGAGTTGATATGGACACTAGATGAAGAAAGCGGAAAAGTCGAAAGAGATACATTAATAAAAAAGATACATCTCCCCGTAGCTGAACAAATATTGGATACCCTCATTTCCGAAGACTACGTGACAATATCGGATAATGAAGTAACGTTAACTAAGAAGGGCATAGCAAACGCGCGGTTGATTATCAGAAGGCACCGATTAGCGGAAAGGTTGTTGAATGATGTCCTGGATGTAAAAGAAGATGTTATGGATTCCAGCGCATGCAAATTTGAGCATATTCTGGATGAGGAAGTCACAGCCAGTATATGTACTTTGTTAGGACATCCGGTAACCTGTCCTCATGGAAAGGCTATTCCGGCGGGAGAGTGTTGTGAAAAGGCGAATAAGGAGATACGGCCAGTGGTAATGCCGTTATCAGATTTAAAATCAGGGGATGATGCGAAAATAGCTTATATTGTAACAAAATATCATGGACGACTCGATAGACTTTCGTCCATGGGTTTATTGCCCGGTGTTCAAATCCACCTGCATCAACGGCAGCCGACATATGTTATTCAGATGGGTGAAACACAAATTGCCCTTGACACTGCTATTGCACGGGATGTATACGTACGCCTGGTGTAATATTTGTATTCCCGCCAGTACGCTGATGATTTTTGATTCGTCAGACTCGTCTAAAATTTCTACAAAAGTAGAAAAAGCACACAGTAATCGTTTCCCCAATCGTTATATATCTAAAAACAGAAAAATTGATATTTAAGATATTTCGTAACACTTTAGTTTTTTGAAATATTTCAATAAAAACAAGGTTATTATGTGCTGCGTAGGGGCAGGTTTCAAACCTGTCCCTACAATACAATGTTATTCATACAGAGAATATTTCAGTTGTGTATTTCGTGGATACATATGCTTATCTCATGAACATAATGTAGATTGACTTTTCTTAAAATCGACATGAGATAACGAGGCATATCATTTGCGTCATCAAAGTAATAAATTGGATGCTGAAAAAATTGATTTAGAATCGTGGAGTTATCCTTGACCTGCAGGGAAACTCCATTATGCCGAGATGCTGGATGATGAAAATAAAAAAGTTTTTACGATAAATAATTTTAATTTTGTGGGGAGTTAAAGAGCATGGATCCCGGTGCACTGATTGGAATGATAATTGGTGGCGCATTAATCTTGGTATCGATTATATTTGAAGGTGGCGCCTCAGCAATACCTGGCTATATTAATATCCCGGCGATGATGATTACCGTGGGAGGTACGCTGGCAGCAACTCTCATAAGATATCCAATCCCTATGGTAGTTGGCGCAATCGCTGTGGTTAAAAAGACGGTTTTTGTAAAAATTGGCGTGGCTGAGGAAACGATTAAGCAGTTAGTTGAGTATTGCAAGATCAGCCGCCGTGAAGGTCTTTTAGGGCTGGAGAAAGAAATCGAAAAGATTAATGACGAGTTTCTGATCAAAGCGATACGGTTATTGGTTGATGGTTCTGACTCTGATACTTTGAGAAATATTCTCGGGACAGAGATCGATAATGTTCGGCAACGACATACGGCCGGCAAGGGGATTGTTGAATTTGCAGGAACGATATTTCCTGCCTTTGGTATGATTGGAACTGTGTTGGGACTTATAGCAATGATGAGAAAACTTGATGATCCCTCGCATATCGGGGAAGCTATGGCGGTAGCCTTTATTGCAACGTTTTATGGCGTTACTTTTTCTAATCTCGTCTTACTACCGCTGGGTGGCAGGTTGGACACCTTAAGCAAAAAGGAGCTCTTCCTGAAAGAAATCGTTGTGGAAGGTGTAGTCTCCATTCAGAAAGGCGATTCACCTATGATAACAGAGGATAAATTGAAATCCTTCCTGGAACCAAGGGCAGCGAACAAATTGTCCTCAGGTTCGAAAGAAAAGGAAAAAACATAATGAGTGACGAAGGCGGTTCCTCAGGGGGGCACGGAGGTCCGGTATGGTTGCTTACTTACTGTGATTTAATCACGTTGCTTGTAGCCTTTTTTGTAATGCTAATCAGCTTTTCCACGATCAATGTGGAAAAATACAAAAAGGATATTCCAAAGATTGAGGAATCTTTTGATCCAACCCTTTGGTCTGCCCGTTTTAAAGGCATTTTTGAAGAAGGCGAGATGTCAAAAAGCGAAAAACCGTTTTCAGGGAGGGATGGGGAATCTTTAATGGAAGGTGGTAGAAATCTGTTGGCAGCCCTCTCCGAAAAGGATTTGCAGATAGAGGAAGAGTCTGAAATGGAAGATCAATCTATAGAAAATTCCATTGACTCTGGACAGGTATATAATTACCTATCAGGCTTTGTAAAAGAAAGTGGGTTGGCAAAATATCTTGATATAGAAGACGTAAAGATAGGATGTAAGATAAAAATACCTGTAGGCGTATGTTTTGAAAAAGGAGAGTCTGCATTGAAAAGAGAGGCGTATGGGGTTTTTCATGAACTGGGTGTCGCGTTGAAAACGGTGAGAGGCAAAATTGTAGTTGGTATTAATGCGGGGAAGATTCAAAGACGAGACAGGCTATTTACCGCAGAGACAGCGATGTCATTAGATAGGGCGGCTAATATTTGTGACTTTTTAGCAACAAAGGAAAAGATAGAACCACAAAAGATTGCGATAGCTGGGTATCATAGTGCAGGTGCGGAAGAACAAAATATGGTCACAATTATGATATTTAAAAAATAAATTCAACGATTCCATACAGATATTTCGAAAAGGCATGTCATCAACCCCTCATCAATCGCACCACAAGAAGAAAAAAATACATGCTTCAGGTACGCCGGATCTGTTCTGGACATCCTATGGTTCTGTGATAACGATCCTCTTGGCCTTTTTTATCATATTTCAAGTCAACTTTACGGAAGAGAAGAAAAAAGAATTTATTGAGGAGTTTAAAAAATCGTCACAAAGAAGTATGATAACCTTGGGTATGGGAGGAATAATGCCTAGCTGGAATGCGGGCTCCGTCGAAGATATCCATAAAATGAAGTATATCTATCCTGACAGTAAAAACGAACTGTCTGAGAATGGGGACAAAGGGGTCGTTCCCTTTGACAAAGAAGAGGAACAAATACCGGCGACAGTAATTGTCCAATTTAATGAAAACGATACCACGTTATCTACCGACGGAAAATGCTCTTTAGATAATTTAATCAATTTAATCGGAGAGAGGCCCTGTTCACTTATCATTGAGGGACATACGAGAAAAAATTTTATACCTTCAAAAGAATACAATACCTGCTGGAAACTTTCCCTGGATCGTGCTGAAGAAGTCGCAAGGTATCTTCATAATAAAGGAAATATCTCTTCGAAAAGGTTGATTACCATTGGATATGGAAATAATAAACCTTTGATAAAAGATATGAGGAATGATTACTATAACGATCGGGTATCCATTATCATAAACATATTGAAATAGTGTGCATTTTATTTTTGACTGTTTTTCTTTTGGCTTGACAACCCCAAGCAGGTGTGATATTAATTCCATTACTATGAAAAAAATGCAAAATTTACTGGGAAAGATCTTTGGGATAGGTGTTCTTCCTGTTATGTTTGTTGTGTGCAATATAAACACATACACCAATACCGGAGGTCTCGGTGCCGAGGTATTTGCTGCACAAAACCAGGAAACACCCATTTCGCTTGTTAAAAAAGATGACGACGTTGTTATTTATAAGAATGATATTATTGTTCGATCAGATGAGCTTAAGAAGGAATTCAAAAAAGAGGTCGATAAGAATAAGCCTGCTGAAAAGCCGGTATCGCAAAAACAAGAAATATCAGCGCTGGATACCGTTAACAAAGATTTAAAAGAGGGTAAAAAATACGAAGCAAGAAATATACTGTCGGATTTATTTATCAACGGAAGTATGCCAGAAAAACAAAAGGAGATAAAGGACCAACTGGACAAGCTGAACGAAGAAATTATCTTCTCGCCAATACCTTTCCCTGATGCTACTATGTATACCGTTCAACCCGGTGATGTACTGGTGCGTGTTGCAAAAAGATTTAACACCAACTATGAATTAATCATGAAAATTAACGGTAAGGCATCCAACCGGTTAAACATCGGTGAGCAGTTAAAAATTTTAACAGGAAAGACAAAGATATTAATCAGCAAACGGAACTTTACGTTGCTATTGTTGTTAAATGATAAGTATGTAAAACAATATCGCATTGCAACAGGAAAGAACAACAAAACACCGGTTGGTACGTTTGAAGTAAAAAATAAAATGAAAGAACCTGTGTGGTATTCGCCGGATGGTGGAGTCTTTCCTTACGGGAGCAAGGAGAATATCCTTGGTACACGTTGGATCGGTTTCAAAGATAAACCAAACATATATGGATACGGGATTCATGGTACAACACAGCCAGAAACAATTGGAACTGCGGCATCAAACGGCTGTGTTCGAATGTTAAATAGTGATGTAGAGGAACTCTATGACTTTGTAACACCGGATACGGAAATTGTTATTCAGGAATAATGATATATGTTGAAATGAATCTTTGGAAAAATATATGGAAAATGTTGCATTTCGACATATAAATTCGAATACGGAAGTAGGCCTTGTTGCAATTAAAGATTATGTGTTAATTAAAAAATACCTCATGAGATACGTTGTGCCGAAAATTAGCAAGAGTGTTTTATAAAGAAATAAAAGGAAGCATTCAAAGGAAAACGGAGATATATCTTTACCATGGAATGGGAAATAAAAAGAGGGTCAAGCGGATGTCTTCTTTGTAATAAAGGGTTTTTTGAAGAGGAGGAATATTATTCAGCCCTTTTTGATGAAAACAAAATGTTTATACGAAAAGATTTTTGTTCTTTATGTTGGAATAAGCGTGAAAATGACGGGGTATTTTCATTTTGGAAGACGAAGGTGCCAAAGAAGGATAAACCTATTCAAACAACAATAAATCTCGAAAGTCTTTTAGATATGTTCATGAAACTCGAGGGAAATAACGAAACTCACCAAAAAAATCTCCGATTCGTGCTTGCATTATATCTTATCAGAAAGAAGGTGTTTAAGTTAAAATCCCTGAAAAGACAAGAAGGCGAGGAGGTCATCGTCCTCTCTTATCCCAGAGAAGACAAAGAATTTGATGTTTTAAATCCATGTCTAAAAGAAGAACAGATTGAATCGATCACTGTGGAGATGTGGCAACTCCTAAATTATCCATACCTGGATTGCGAAGTTCTGAGCATTGCAAACTAAGCAGGCCTGATATACGCCAGACATTTTCCTCCATGTGAGCTAAACACGAATTATAAACTACACTTATTTCTCTTCCCCTGATTGGGATATAGTAGCTGCTGAGCTTCTTGTGGTATTAAAACTACACGTTTGACAATCTACCGCAATTCCTCTTTTTTTCTTTTCTTTTAATGCCGAACGAAGTTCCGTTATCTGGCCGATGTCAATGTTCTTTTCTCTTTGTAATGTTAATAATTTACCGCGTATTTTTCTTGTCCTTCTAATACTGGGACACTTTGTTTTAATCATTCCCACGGGGCAGATACCTACTATTTTCTTTTTATTCACCTTCTTTTTCATAGTTACCATTATACAAAATCCTTTCTTAAATTAATTGCAAGCTTTATTATTTATTTCATGAATTTCATAAGTCATATCGGGGATGATCATTTTCAAGGTCTCTTTTGCTGCGAATTGTTCGGCCTCTTTTTTGTTTTTACCCCATCCTCTGCCATATTCATTGCCTTTTATTAACACACTCACTTCAAATAATTTCCCGTGATCTGGTCCAACTTGCTGCAATACTCGGTAGACTGGCGTAACGCCATGCTCTTTCTGGCTATGTTGTTGCAGGATAGATTTGTAATTTTTTTCATGTTGATTTTTACAAACAATGTCAATCTCTTTTTTAAGATACTTCATTGTAAAATTATATGCTGGCTCAAGACCGCCGTCAAGATAGATTGCAGCAATAACAGCTTCAAATACATTCGCAAGTAGAGATTTTGGAAGAAAATTCCGATCGTGCAACCCTCTCCCCACGTTGAGAAAATTTTTTAACTGTGCTTCCAGGCTAACTTTGGCAAGTGTTGTTTGACTAACTACCACAGATTTTATTTTTGTTAATTCTCCCTCGCTATGTTGAGGCAGGGTCTTGTAAAGATAGTCAGAAATAATCATTCCCAATACGGCATCACCCAAAAATTCTAACCGTTCATTGGAAAAATTATTTTCCAATTTGCAAGAAGTATGGGTAAGCGCCTTTTCAAGCACCTCGGTATTGTTGAAAAAATATCCTATTATGAATTGACACTCACTAAGTTTTTCCGGATTTATATGATTATTCGTTTGAAGGATCATTTTTCTGGAATTTTTTTTCCTTAAATAACATCGACTCCTCTATAGCAGTATATTGTGTGGCAGCATCGATGAGCTCAACAGCCGTGCTGCGTCTAAATGAGACAACCTCTACCCTGCATCCGTGTGCCTTTAGCATTTCCACAAGAGGGGCAAAATCTCCGTCCCCACTTACTAGCACCACGGTGTCTAATTTTGGTGCAATTGCAATTGAGTCGATGGCAATACCCATATCCCAATCACCTTTTGCCGTTCCGTCAGGTCTTAATCGAAGTTCCTTCGATTTAATTTCATAACCTAATCGGCTTAAGGCATCGGTGAAACTTGATTGATCCACATCGGGTTTTTGCACGACATATGCAATTGCGCGAATAAGATTTCTGTCGCCTACAACTTCTAATAAAAGCTTACTATAGTCAATTTTTGATTGATGCAATGCTTTTGCAGAATAAAACATATTTTGGACATCAACAAATATTCCTATTCTTTGTTGAGATCCTTTAATTCGTTCGCCTACCATGTATATCTTCCTTTTAAATAAAGACTTAACACGTTGAAGAATACATAATAATATAAGTACCTAGCTAAATTAAAAAATATTGAATAAAAAACAATGACAAAAATTAGGTAGGTTAAGTAAGATATTATACAAATTCAAAGAGCATAAAATAGTTATGACAAATTTCGTCATAACATACCTTTTTACAAAATATTATGGCAACAGGCACACAATATTATGGGTTATTTTAACAACCTTTTGTTAACAGTCAATCAAAAAAATGAAATAACTTAATTTTATTGACTCTTATCGTAAATTTTGATAAATTTAAGGAATTATGGATAAATATAACTGCTTTGTTTACAATAACTAAAATTAAAATAAGAGAGTTTGACGCTTAGCTAGAAATTTGCCATGGATATAGCTCAATTAAGGAAAGAAATTGATGGTTTAGATTCAAAAATCGTGGATCTTTTAAACGAAAGGGCAAAGATAGTTTTAAAAATAGGTGAAATAAAAAAACAAAACCGCTCTCAGGTTTATGTTCCGAACCGTGAGCGTGAAGTCTATTTGCGGGTTACATCGCAAAATAAAGGACCCTTAACCAATGATTGTTTAATGGCGATATATCGCGAGTTAATGGCCGGTTCCCTGGCATTAGAAAAGGCGATGAAAGTGTCGTATCTCGGTCCGGAGGGGACTTTTAGTTATTTTGCCGCAAAACAAAAATTTGGTTCATCGGTTGAATATGTTCCGGTAAGGGGTATCGATGATGTTTTTCGAGATGTAGCGGCAGGAAGAAGTGATTATGGAATTGTACCAGTTGAGAATTCCACAGAGGGTGGCATCCGGGAAACTCTAAACATGTTTGTAGAGTTTGATGTCAAAGTATGTGCTGAGATTGTTTTTCCAATTCATCATAATTTAATGGCAAATTGTAAAAAAGAAGAGATTAAAAAAGTTTACTCTAAATTACAGATTTTATCTCAATGCAGAAACTGGTTGGCGAGCAATCTTCCTCATGCAGAATTGATTGAAGTCAGCAGCAGTGCCGAAGCTGCTCGTATTTTTGAAACAACATTGAAAACGGTAGAAGAAGGGCACTATTTCGCAATAATTGCTAACGCTGAAATAGCTCAACAGTATGGTTTAAACATCTTATTCAAAAATATTGAAGACAATCCGAATAATGTAACGCGGTTTTTTGTTTTAAGCAAAGAATACGGTGCGCCAAGTGAAAAGGACAGAACGGCTGTGATGTGTTACACCAAGAACCGTCCCGGGGCATTATTGGAAATACTAGAACCTTTTAGAACTTACAACATCAATCTTACCAATATAGAATCGTTGCCCACCAGAAAAAAGGCGTGGGAATATTGCTTTTACTTTGATTTTGAAGGGCATGCGGCAAATGAATTTGTCCAAAAGGCGCTTGACGAAGTTTTCAGAAAGTGCTCAGATATGAAGATATTGGGATCATTTCCAAAGTGTGATTAAAAGGATACGATTTTATGGCCATGATAAAAAGGCCTTTTGTTATAGGAAATTGGAAAATGAATCTCACTCTTGTGCGTGGGATAGAATTTGCCAAACTATTGAAAGATAGCTTGCACGGAAAAGATGGAATAATGTGCGGAGTTTGTCCTCCCTTTATCTTTCTGAAAGAGATTTGTAAAATACTGGAAGATAGTAATGTCTGTGTGGCTGCTCAGAATATTCATAGTGAAAAATATGGGGCGTATACGGGTGAAGTTTCTGCTCTGATGATAAAAGAAGTAGGTTGTACACATGTGTTGATAGGACATTCCGAACGGAGGCATATCTTCCATGAAGACGATTTCTTTATTAATGCTAAAATAAAGACAGCATTGTCTGTTAATTTAAAACCAATTTTTTGTGTCGGAGAAATGTTAGATGAAAGGGAGGCGGGAAGGACAAAAGATGTGATTCGAAATCAATTGGTAAGGGGGCTGCGAGATGTTCGAGCCGATCAACTAAAAGAAATCGTGATTGCTTACGAACCGGTATGGGCTATTGGCACAGGGAAAACGGCTTTGCCTGAACAGGCCAATGAAGTTCATTCATTCATCAGAAATACCATAACGAATGAATATGATAAAAATCTTGCTAAAAGCATATATATTCTCTACGGTGGGAGTGTTAAGCCGGAGAACGCAAAGGAGTTGGCGGATCAATCAGAGATTGATGGGCTTCTGGTGGGCGGTGCAAGCATTCTCTTTGAATCGTTTTTAAAAATTATTGAGGTGGTATCAAAAGGTTAATTTTTTGTTAAGAGCTTTTTATATTGGAGAATTACATGGTAAAGGCTGAGAGGGCATTTAAATGGGGAATTGCTATTATTCTTATCTTTGGGACCTTAAATGCGTTCTATTTTTTTAATTTAATTATTGCATTCAAAATCGTGTTGCCGATATTATGCGTATTCATGATTGGGTCTATCTTATTACAATCAGGAAAGGGGGGAGGATTGGCAGCAATTGGCGGTTTGGGAGATCAGGCTGCCTTTGGTACGAGAACAAGTACTTTTTTAACGAAAGTTACTTATCTTATCGGAGCTGCGTTTATTGTTGCCACAGTCTTTTTGTTTAAGCTGTCTATCTCTAACCATATGATGCATACAATGGTTACCCGGGAAGTTCCTGAAGTACCGCATACGCATGATCATCCTGTGCCTGAAGCGCAGCATGTACACGATGATGTTTCCCATCTAAAAGGGAAAGAGGGCAACCCCTCCAATATCGGAATGCAGGACATTGAAGAAAAACCATCAAAGGGTACGGTACAGGAAAGTCATCATCAAACAGACACCCAGGGCGGTGTGCCACAAAAAAATCCCGTGGGGGTAAATCCTGTTCGGGAAGAAGAAAAAGCATCAGAGAGTACAAAGTAGTCCACAAACAAAATGGATGAAGAAGTAAGCAGAAATCGAAATAGATAATTGAACAACGCACAGATTTGGTGACTTTGATGCTCAAAAGTATGACAGGATTTGGCATTTCAGAATATAAGGATGAGAAGCGTACGCTTCGTGTGGAATTGCGTTCGGTGAATAACCGATTCCTGAAGATAGACTCACGGCTACCGGATGCACTACAAGCATTTGAGAGCAAGATTGAGAAATCGATTAGGGAAAAAATCAATCGGGGTACGGTTCTGGTAAGTGTAAATTATCAATCGCTTTTGCAGGAGTCTGAGTATGTTTTGAATTGTGCCAGATTAAAAGAATATTATCGCCTGTTAAGTGATGTGAAAAAAGAAATAGGCTCCAGGGAAAAAATATCGGTAAATACCTTGACGATGCTCCCCGGAGTGCTGCAAAAAAATAAAAATAACGACGAAGACGCCAATGCTCTGTTGTCGATATGTGTTTCTCTTGTAGACAACGCCCTTACGAAAATGTTGCACATGAGAGAGATTGAAGGCAGACACCTTGAAGAAGAAATTGAACAGAGAAAAACGGGTATTCTTGCGATGCTTGATAAAATTGAAGTGCGGTCACCTGTGGTAGTTCAGGAATATAGCAAGCGGCTGCAAAGCAGGGTTGCCTCATTATTAGCCGGAACAAATTTAGAATTAACCGATAGCAACCTCTGCCGTGAAATTGCTCTCTTTGCAGATCGATGCGATATCAGCGAAGAGATAAGCCGTCTTAAGAGCCATTTATATCAACTGCAAGAAACGATCCGCCTGAATGAACCGGTTGGGAGAAAGCTCGACTTTCTTGTTCAGGAGATGTTCCGTGAAACGAATACTATGTGCTCAAAAGCGAATGATAGCATAATGTTGAGAGATTTGGTGGAGGTAAAAACGGAGATTGAAAAAATTCGTGAGCAGATATTTAACATTGAATAGACTGCATGGATTCAGAGTACGGGAGCTATGGGAAATTTGGTGATTATTTCAGGGCCGTCTGGATCGGGTAAGACAACGGTTTGCAAGCTGCTCACAAAAGATCCGAATATTAAGAAATCAATATCGGTTACCACGCGCTTACCCAGGGACAGTGAGAAAAACGGAGAAGCATACTATTTTGTATCAAAGCATGAGTTTGAGGAGATGATACAGAGAGGTGAATTGGCGGAACATGCGGAGTATTGCGGGCACTCTTATGGAACTCCTATGAAGGCATTGAAAGAAGCGCTTGTAAAAGAAGGGTTTTATTTACTCGAAATAGAAGTGCAGGGGGCATTACAAATTATGGAAAAATTACCGGAAACCATATCGATATTTTTATTGCCGCCTGATAAAAAAACGTTGGGCCAGCGGCTGATACAGAGAAATGCCAATAGAGAGGAAGATATGGAGAATCGCTTAAAAATTGCTGATAAAGAAATGGAATATAAAGATCGGTACAGCTACTGTGTCGTGAATGATGATTTAGCGGTAACGGTAAGTACCATTCGTAAAATATTAAATCTGGCATGAGCGTGTCCTGTCATATCGTTCTGGGAGTTACGGGAAGCATTGCAGCGTATAAGGCTGTTGAGATTGTCTCATATCTGACAAGACAAGGAGACAACGTTACGGTGATTATGACATCTGCAGCCCAGCGTTTTGTTAATCCTGTGACCTTCCGCTCTATTTCTCACAATCGCGTAGTAACCGATCTTTTTGTTGACAATGAGGATTACGACCCTAACCATGTATCTCTGGCAGAACAAGCCGATTTGCTGGTAGTTGCGCCTGCTACCGCCAATTTTATCGGTAAAGTCGCATCGGGCATTGCAGATGACCCATTGACATGCACAGTCATGGCAGCACGATCGCCGGTTATCATCGCCCCGGCAATGAATGATAGTATGTATTTAAATCCTATTGTTCAGGAGAATATAAAAAAGTTAATAGATCACGGGTATAGGATTGTTGAACCCGAAGAAGGCAGGTTATGTACAGGACGTATGGGGAAGGGAAGATTGGCGGCCATGGAAAAGATTGTAGGAACAATTGAAGAAGCGCTTGGTAAGAAGAGGAATAGATGAATATATTAAAAATAAAGGTAATGAGAAAGCATGGCTGTGAGGATTTGCCTTTGCCCCGATATATGAGCGAGGCTGCAAGCGGCATGGATTTATATGCGGCAGTGGATAAATCTGTTTTGATTGAACGCAATGAAATTAAGTTGATACCTACAGGTATCCACATCGAGTTACCCACGGGATATGAGGCACAGGTGCGGCCAAGAAGCGGCCTTGCGCTGAAACATGGATTGACACTCGTAAACGCCCCGGGCACAATTGATAGCGACTATCGTGGAGAAATCGGGATTATTCTCTGTAATCTTGGGAAAGATATATTTACGGTTGAGCGGGGGATGCGGATTGCGCAATTAGTGATCCAACCCGTAACCAGAGCAGAATTAGTCGAGGTCGAGCGTCTGGAAGAATCTCCACGCGGGATAGGTGGTTTTGGTCATACAGGACATTAAATTGGAATTGAATTCTTTTACATTCTCAGAAGGAATCATATGGGGATTAAACGTTTTGTACGTGGTATTACCGCAGTTATCCTTATAGCCTTCGCATTATTTCTCTTGTTCAGTTTCCTCAGCTATTCATCCAACGACCCTCCTTTCGCGGATTATCCGATCAACAATCCGGTACATAATTTGTGTGGGTCTGCAGGAGCACAAGTTGCCGGATATGTCTTGGCGGGTATGGGTAGAACTTCCTACCTGATTATCATTTTATTGGGTTGGCTGGGGACACAATATCTTTATAGGGAGAGGATCGAATATCTGTGGGTAAGGGTGATAGGCGCCATACTCCTGTTGTTTTCGATTGCTTCTCTTTTAACCCTGGGGTGTTATTTACTAAAAAAGGATTTTCTATCTGTCAATGTTGGAGGGATATTTGGGATTGTAACTGTTTCGAGGTTATACGAGTATTTCAATTTGGCTGGCACACTTATTGTTTTGGGATTAGGGTTCGTTATTTCGGTTATGCTCTTGCTCAATACTACACCCATATCACCATGGCTAAAAGAATCAAAAACGAAAACAAAAGAAGCTACATTGGTTTCTGTACATAATTCTAAACCAAAAAACAAAGAGAAGATCTTTGATTATGAAATAATTTCGGATAATGACACGCCGGAAGCTGATGTTGCTGCTTATTCTGCAGATGACGACAGTGAAATGAAGAATGAACTATACGAATTAAAAGGCAGGATCGAAAAAAAACGAAAGACGTATGATAGCAAACCATATTTGGATGAAGAGGAGATTGAGATTGAGGAAGATGCAGATGGATACGATACGGTATCTGTCGAGAAAAAAGAATCTGCTTATAAACTTCCGCCACCAGATCTCTTAGAGAAACCGGATATCAAGGAGCATGGCGATGATTGGGATCAGATTACACAACGTGCCCAGGTTTTAAAAAATACCCTCGAACAGTTTAATGTAAAATCAGAGGTCGTAGAAGTTGAAAGAGGCCCCGTGATTACCATGTATGAAGTGGAATTGGCGCCGGGGACAAAGGTTGGCAAGGTTGTGAGTCTTTCGGACGATTTAGCCATAGCCTTAAAGGCGCCCAGTGTGAGGGTGGTTGCACCATTAATGGGGAAATCTTCAATAGGTATTGAAGTTCCTAATGTCCAGCGAGAAATGGTAATGTTACGGGAGTTGCTTGATGCTTCAGAAGAAGTCCGGAAGAAGATGTCTATTCCTCTTTTGATTGGTAAGGATGTTGCCGGAAATCCCGTTATATCAGATTTGGCGTCAATGCCCCACCTGCTGATTGCGGGGACAACGGGTTCCGGAAAATCGGTTTGTTTGAATTCAGTAATACTAAGCATCCTCTTCATGCGTTATCCCCATGAGGTGCAGCTCTTGCTGGTAGATCCCAAAATGGTTGAATTTTCATTGTTCCGGGAAATTCCGCATTTGATTAGTCCTGTTGTGACAGATATGAAAAAGGCATCAGCCGTACTGGAGTGGGCGGTAAATAAAATGGAAGAACGGTATGCGTTGCTTGCCAGTGTGGGGGTGAAACACATTAACGGATATAACAGACTCGGCGCTTCAGAAATCCGGAAACGGCTAAATCCGGAAGGAGATGTTGATATTGACGGTGTGCCTTTTTATCTTCCACATGTTGTTATTGTCGTGGATGAATTGGCTGATCTCATGATGGTGGCGTCCAAAGAGGTTGAATCATCAGTAATTCGCCTTTCACAAAAATCACGTGCCGTGGGCATCCACCTCATATTGGCAACACAACGGCCGTCAGTCGACGTGATTACCGGGCTCATTAAATCAAACTTGCCTTCGAGGATATCGTTTTACGTTGCTTCTAAGGTGGATTCAAGGACTATCCTTGATCAAAATGGGGCAGAAAAACTCCTGGGAAGCGGAGATATGCTATTCCTGCCACCAGGGACGTCGAAACTGGTACGCGTCCAGGGGGCATATGTAAGCGACGAAGAGGTAAAAAATACCGTTGAATATCTCAGGAGATGTGCGACGCCACAGTTTAGTCCGGAATTAAAGTGTTGGAAAGGTGCCTCAGATAAAGATAATAGCACCAGAGATGATCTGTATAATGAGGCGGTAAGGATTATCCTCGAATCGCAGAGAGGGTCTGTTTCGCTCTTGCAGAGGCGGCTGGAGATCGGTTATTCACGGGCAGCAAAACTTATTGATTTGATGGCAGAAGATGGGATTGTGGGGGAATATAAGGGGAGTCAGGCCAGAGAGGTATTTTTAACTTTAGAAGAATGGGATGCCCAAATGACGCGGATGAATCAGGAAGAGATGGATAATGCGTAGTATGAAATCGAAAAAGGTTGCCTTAATCAATTTGGGATGTTCAAAAAACCTGGTGGATGCAGAAGAGATCCTTGGTCGGGTAGCGGAGGCCGGAAGTACGATTTGTCAGCATCCAGAGGACGCTGAGGTGTTGATTATCAACACCTGCGGTTTTGTTGATGATTCCAAGAAAGAGTCAATTGACGCAATCTTTAAGATGGCAAAATTGAAAGAAGATGCCCGATGTAAAAAACTTATTGTAACAGGCTGTCTTGCCCAACGGTATCCGAGCGAATTACAGAAAGAAATTCCTGAAATCGACCATGTGGTTGGGTTAAAGGATTTTGATACCCTGGTAGACTTGTCCGCCTCTGGTTATAAAAAGAAAAAGGCATCATCTGCGCTGTGTGGTGATGATTGGCGCAATCGTATTCGCTTAACTCCAAAACATTATGCCTATCTCAGAATTTCTGATGGATGCGATAACCGTTGTACGTATTGCGCCATTCCTGGCATTCGGGGAAGGTTTCATAGCCGGACAATAGAGAATATTCTGGAAGAAGCTCATCAGATGGCAGGCGAGGGGGTAAAGGAAATCAATGTTATCTCACAGGATACCACCTCATATGGTATTGACTTATATGGCAAACAACAGTTACATGTATTGTTGGAGAAACTTTCCAGGATAGAAGGTATTGAGTGGGTACGAATCCTCTATACTCATCCAAGGCATTTTTATCCGGAGCTTATTAGTGCTATAGGCCAGTTTGATAAGATTTGTAAGTATATTGATCTTCCTATTCAACATAGTAATGACACGGTTCTCAAGGAAATGGGGCGGGGAGTAACGCATGCACAGATCGAGAGTCTGATTGACGAACTCCGGAGTCACATACCGAAACTCTTTTTGAGAACCTCTGTGATTGTGGGATTTCCAGGTGAAACAGAGGAATATTTTACCGGGCTTTTAGAGTTTGTCAGACAAATCCAATTCGAAAGACTGGGGGTATTTACTTATTCCAGGGAGGAAGGTACTCCGGCTGCATCTCTGAAAGAGCAGGTTCCGAAAGAAATCAAAGAACAGCGGTTAAAAGAGGTCATGCTCACTCAACAAGAAATTGTTTTGAAAAAGCATAAAAATCTGGTGAAAAACACCATTTCTGTAATTGTTGATGAAAAAGATGAAACGGGTAAGGTGTGGTTGGGCAGAACTTACGGGGATGCCCCGGATGTGGATAGTAAAGTAATTATCCGGGAAAATCATTTAAAAGTCGGTGACATTAAAAAAATGATGATTACTGGTACCAGAGGATACGATCTGTTAGGAAAGACAGAAACCTAAACTCGATGTTGAAAATTTCAAAATTGTAGGAGGGGAATTCATGAGTTGCCCTCGCAAACAAGCCGCGGTACACAGGGAAAAGCGGGTTATATGGAATCGTTCGATTATTCAAAATGCACGGCATTCAATCTTCCCAATCGGTTAACCTTATTGAGGTTGTTGCTGGCCATTGTGTTCTTTGTATTTCTGTCATACCGTTATTATAACGTTGCCCTTGGCGCATTTTTATTTGCCTGGCTAACCGATTGGCTGGATGGTTATTTGGCACGTAAAAAGGGGCTCCTCACTGATTTTGGACGTATTGCAGACCCCTTTGTGGATAAGATTATTGTTTGTGGCGGATTTATCTTACTGATACAGCACGCTCATGATATTATACCGCCATGGATGGTAGTGGTAATTGTGGCAAGAGAATTTTTAGTAAATAGTATCAGAAGTTTTTCAGAATCAAGGGGGGTTGAATTCGGGGCTACCATTTGGGGGAAGGCAAAGATGTTTGTCCAGTCGTTTACCATTAGCCTCATCTTGATATTCTTCGCACATCTCAAACACCTTGTTGTCATCAAGCAGGGGATTGTTTTTATGCTGTGGCTTACCGTAGTTATTACGGTAGTTTCAGGGATTAAATATGTGGTGAAAGCCGGCCCTGCAATCCTGGCAAAATAGCAGTTTGAGTTTTTCTGACAACGGATTTTTATGTTGATATATTGCTAACGTATTGTAAATGTTTTTCGCTGAGTTTTGGAAAACAAGAACGAACGACAGGGACAAACCATTGGAGTGTGTCAGTTGGAACGATGCGATAAGCCTATTGCAACTGTCGGAGCAAAAAGGTGGGGTTCGCCCCGTTTATACTATCAATGATGACACGGTAAGCACCGACTTCAGCGCCAAGAGAATTACCGTTGTCTAACCGATACCGAGTGGGAATGCGCTGTGAGGTAAAAATAGGTGCAAAAATACTCGTGAGGAGACGGAGAGCCTATTGGCAAAACGTGTATTTTTCTGGACGGGAACGTTGGAGGGGTATAAAGAGGGCTATGGCGCACTGCTCCGATCAGCTCGTTTGATCCCAATGTGTCTGGCCTGTAGGATATGACTGGTAATGTATGGGAGTGGTGCTGGGATTGGTATGACAAAGAGTATTATAAGAGTCGTCTTGGCCTGACTTTCGCAATTTGTGGCAAAAAAAGGTCATTTTTGGGCAAGAATCATTGTGAAAGTCTTGATATTCAAGGGGTGGATTTTCAGAAAGCCTTGTAGTGCCGACCTTTTTGCATGATCCCTTGTTTTTCCAGGCACACCCCTCGAATTGCGAAAGTCGGGTTCACTGAATAATTATTGGAGGCATTGCCATATTGGTAGATACGAATAGTCACAAGAAAAAAACTTCCCGCTCGCCGTACTAACTAATAAATCCAAGACCTTCACATCCTATTTATTTTTTACCCCGGAGTAAACATCTGCTAAAAGGATTCTGATCCTATCAAGGACATACCCATCATCCTCTATCACGAATATCTCTTTTTTCTTATCATCGAGCAACTATCTCGTTTAAAATGAAGCAAAAAGGTTGATTCCAGCCATTTTTTAGAATTATAAATGGACAACAAAGAAGTTGGTAACACGCAATCACGTAATTAGTTATGATGATAAAAGGCTATTGGAATAATTATTGCTGCACGTTTTACTGAGACATTATAAGATTAGTTTGTTTTACTATTAAAAAATTTTATGGAGGAAACAGTCATAAAAAAATAGAGACAGATATTCGGCCTAAATGTTTTTCAGCAATAAGTGTGGCGTTGCTGGAAAAAGAAAAAATGGAGAGGTGGTAAGGGGGAAAGGGAATGAGGAAGGGGATTGGGAATAGTACAAATGCGATGCAGCAGGCAATGCTCAGATAGACTTGCATAAAAAGTTAAAACTTGAGATCATTGTTCAGGATACAGATGGGAATCGGGTAGTTTGAATAATTATTGATGATGTGTAAACGGGCGCAAATGGAGATGGTAAAATGTGTGTATTGCAGTAGAATCGATTATTTGCTACACACCGGTGAAATGGGAAAACGTGCTATTGCAGAGGGAATGGGCGTTAAATTATTTACCGGAGAGAAAATAGAGGGCGATGAGATCGTTGCGGTTTGTGAGCAGATAATTGAAGATGAAGATTTTACTTATTCAAAATTACAAAAGAGTGATAATCATGTTAGCAAATATATTCAACCATAAAAGAAAGGAAATACTCATGCGTAACATATCATGGATGAAATTAAAATCTCTCGGATGGCTCATATTATATGGCCTCCCACTGGTTTTCTTTTGTATGCGTAATTCACATGCAGGCGACTCCAGCGGTGCATTGACATTTTCTCTAAGTCTTGAAGGATTAAATGTCGCAGGAAATTTTGTTTGGATGCTCATGGCAGCCTTCCTTATCCTGTTTATGCAGGCAGGATTTGTATTGTTGGGTGGACTTGTTAATTCCAAAAATATGCTCAGCTACATGACGCATTGCTTTATGGCAACGACGGCAGGCACCCTTATTTTTTGGCTCTTTGGTTTTGCTTTGATGTTCGGGGGTTCTGAACTTGGATCCGGGCTTGACAAGGGCAATTCCTTCATTGGCTACAGCGGTTTTATGCTTCTCGGAGAGACTTACGATGTAAAAACCGTTTTACTCTTTGTCTTCATGGCTGTTGTTGCGACATTTATTGGTAGTATTATAGCCGGTGCTATAGCAGAAAGGATGAAATTCTCTGCTTATTTACTGGCGTGTTTTCTCGTATATACCCTTGTTTATTCTTTCTATGGTCATTGGGTATGGGGTGAGGGTTGGCTGGCAAAGTTACCGTTTGGTGTCGGCGCCAAGGATTTTGCCGGTTCCGGTGTTGTACATGCAGCCGGTGGAATATGTGCCTTTATGGGTGCGTGGGCATTAGGTCCGAGAATTGGCAGATTTAACCCGGATGGTTCCGCGAATGCCTTACCAGGGCATAATATTGCTTATGTAATTCTTGGGACAATTATCCTTGCCTTTGGATGGCTTGCTTATGATGCCGGAAGTACGCTTGCAATATCGGACTTGAGGTCTTCAATCATTGCAGCCAATACCTTTCTTTCTGGTGTCGCTGGTGCTGTTATTGTCATTCTATATTACTACATAAAGACAAAAAAGGTCAATGTAGCCGAGGCGTGTAACGGTTCTCTGGCTGGTTTTGTGGCGATTTCAGGGCCATGTGCATATGTTGCACCCTGGGCTGCTGTCATTATTGGAATTGCTGGGGGTTTGTTGATGTGCTGGTCAACATGGCTGATTGAACACAAATTCAGGGTAGATGATCCGCTTGGAGCAGTATCTGTCCATGGGGCTAACGGTCTATGGGGACTCCTCGCAGTCGGCATATTTGCTGATGGTTCATATGGTAATGTAAATGGATTAATTACGGGTTCCGGACAGCAGTTCTTTGCTCAGCTTATTGCTTTTCTCACTGTCATTGTGTGGGCGGGTGGACTTGGCTTTGCCATTTTCTTCGGATTGAAACATACCATTGGCATAAGGGTCTCCAAAACAGAGGAAATTGACGGTCTGGATATTAATATCCATGGCACCAAATGTTATCCTTCATAAGAGAAAAATAGTGAAGTAATCTGAAGTCTTTTGTAAGCAACAGATTACGTCGCTGTCGCTCTACTTGCGCGCAAGGACGTTTGCTTGCGTACAGGGTTTATGAAACGTTATGCTAGGGGGTTATATTAGTATTACATCATAACACAGCAAAGCCGCAACCAAATCCCCCCACTAACAAGTGGGACAAAAGGGGTGTTGATCTTACTTCTGTATGTATTGATCAGGGATTAGTTGCGGCGTTGCTGCTTTGGGAAATATCTCATTTGAGGTATGAAAAGTAAGGGATAATTCTAGGGTTAAATATTTTCGAAGAGCACATCCGGAAACGGGTATGATAAAAATTACCATAAAAAAATCTTTCTTAGAACTCTTTGAGGGTGATATTACTGAACAGGAAACGGATGCTATCGTCAACGCTGCGAACTCAAGCCTTTTGGGTGGCGGTGGTGTAGATGGTGCAATCCACAGGGTAGGAGGGCCTACAATATTAGAGGGCTGTAAAAAGGTGGGAGGGTGTCCAACGGGGGAGGCGCGAATAACCACAGGTGGGAACTTGAAGGCAAAGTACGTCATCCATACCGTTGGGCCGATTTATTATGATGGCAAGAGAAACGAACCGGAATTACTGGCAAATGCGTACAAAAATAGCCTGGTCCTTGCATCTCAATATAAAATCAGAAGTCTGGCGTTTCCGTCTATCAGCACGGGCGCATATGGTTTTCCCATGAACGAAGCTGCGGTAATAGCTTTAAAAACCGTGATAACCTATTTAAGAACCCATGTGGATATACAGGTAGTGCGTTTTGTTCTCTTTAATTTAAAGGCATTTCAAATTTACGAAAACGCCTTAAAAGGACTTATAATATAGAATACCGTATTTTTCAAAACTGGATATTCGGGATGTTCTCCGGACAATGAGCAATGGACTCATGAAAATGCTTGATTTTGACCGGCTGAGTGTTACGCTTTTAGCAAAGAAAATAAGCTCTGTGAGAATTTTGTACTGTCTAGGGATTGCGAAACACAGCACCGAAAGAAGGACTCTCATATCCAGACCCGAATGAATCGGAAATGACAAAATCCGAAGTGCGAAGTTTGTGTGTCAGTCCTGTCGGGGTTAATTATATTAACAAAGTACTACTCGTAAATGATTTGAAAATACTGGCCAGACAAAGAGAAATAAGAAAATGTAAGGATCAATGATGGTCGATTCCCGATTGTGCTGGTTCCATACTAAAATGACGACTGTGAGCGGTATAGCATTCCATTTCTAACAACCGTTTTTTTATAGAAATTCCAAAGGCATATCCGGTCAAAGAACCATTGGAACCGATGACCCTGTGACAGGGGATAACAGGTGGCAAAGGGTTTTTATTATTTGCCATTCCCACGGCCCTTGCAGCCAGAGGATGCCCGATCTGTTCCGCAACCCACTTATATGACCGATACTCTCCGTAAGGGATTTCTTGTAATTTTCTCCATACTTTTCTTTGGAACTCGGTACCTAGCCGTAGATCTAACGCGAAGTTGAAGCATACTTGTTTACCGTTAAAATATTCTTTCAAAAGCTCCACTTCAGATTTTAGAAGTGAATCATTTCTCTGAATTTTTACCGATGAGTAATGTCTTCCTATCTTTGTAAGATTCAAACAGGAAAAAGGATGTTGAAATGTTTCTTTTGTATTGTCGGGAAATAAAATTTGGCAAATTCCTTTCGTGCTTTTTGCGATGTATACCCAGCCGAAAGATGTAAGGAAGTTGCTATAAGAAATTGTTTCCGGATTATTTATCGGTGGTTTTGTGTCCAAACGTCAACCTGAAACCTTTAACAAAACCTATGATCGTTAAAGTAATAAAAAGCAAGGTAGCTAGTGCTGAGATTGCGAGGGTAATGATTGCCCACAATTCTTTTATAAAAATATTCCATCCCCTGAATTTTAATAAAGATATATCAGCCTTCTCAAGGAAAAAGAGAATCAGCGAAATGATAGTAAATCCGAGAACAAGATGTTTAATGTCTTGTTTGTGAGGCGACATTGAAACAGTAAAAATAATAATTACCAATATGTAAAAGATGTGGCGTATGTCTTCTATATGAAGTTTGTTCCTGAAAGAATTAAGGGTGGTCCACACGGTATCAAGTAATTGTCGTATGAGATCGAAAAATCCCTTGAACGTAAAGTGTATTTCCTGAGAGAATGTGGTGTCGAGAGGAATAGGGTTAGAGAGTATCTTTGATAAAAAATAGATGAAAAAGGCACACCCAAAAATGGGTGCAGCTGCTATGATAAAGTCAAAGAGAAAAGGTACTTTTGGTTTATCATATTTAATTCCCATGCTATCGGAAGTGAATAAATTCAGTTCTTTAATAGTTGTGCCGGTTATAAGACATAGCAATGCGTGACTAAGCTCGTGTACAATTGTGCCGGGAAAGAGGAATCCCTTCACCATCCTGGCATTAACATACTTTGTCCATAATCCATAAGTAGCAAAACTAAGGAAAATGACCATGATGAGACCGATTGCTAACGAAAAATATATCATAACGTAGCACAGCCACAACCAATCCCTGCTCAATACATACAGGGACAAGATGAACCACCCCTTTTTCTCCTCCTTTGCAAAGATGGGAGGATAGGGTGTAGGGGTTGTAAAAAATTTTTTATGAGGTAATACTCTATGGTATACCTTTTTCCGAATATGTGAGGGTTAGATTAGCAGATGCACCTTGGTATGTCAACTCGAAAAGCATTTTAAAAAGGCTATTCTAAAGAATTGTTGCCGTAATGTAAATTGGTTACAAGATACTATTGTAAACGATAAAACATGAAGAATTGCTTTGCAATTTGGAACATGAAATATATAATACGGCTTTGGTTCACGGATGCAAAGGGTGAAATGGGAACAGATTGGCCTGTTGTTCTCAGATAATTCAAGGTTACCACGGTGAACGCCGTGATACGCGATGCTCATATCTGTGGGGACGTAGCTCAGTCCGGGAGAGCGTCTCGTTCGCAACGAGAAGGTCGGGGGTTCGATTCCCCTCGTCTCCATTTTTTAATAAAGCGCTGTTTCGAGTATACCAACAGTTTCATACCCTCTAAAATTCTCGGGGTAAGAAAGTTTTGTGTGCCTGTCTGATTATATTCTTACCGCGGTATAGCTGTAATCAATCCCAAGTCTCACTTTTTTAATTTACCGTTAACGATGGTAAATTGGCGTAAACCCTGCAAATTGAATCAGAGAGCTTATCAGGATCGTGTCGGAGTAAATCTTGTTTTTCCCACAAGATGCGTTTCTGGCTAAGGTCCTCAACCAAGTCAGCTTTTTTAACGTTAATGTTTAAATTATAAACATCTTCATCCATTAAAACTACCTCGGCTCCTTCTTTCTGGTATTTATCCAGGATGTCTTTGCGGGGAATGTTGTTATTTACAATCATATAATCCAACACGCCTTCTCCAAGATATTTTATAATGGCGTTAACATGGTGTGAAACTTTATAGAGATCGGTTTGGCCTGGCTGAGTGACAATATTGCAAATATATATCTTGGTCGCCTTGCTATTTCGAATGGCATTTCTGATGTCTGGAACCAGTAAGTTTGTGATAATGCTCGTATAAAGACTGCCAGGCCCTATTACAATAATGTCAGCCTTATGAATTTCTTCTATGGCCTCCGGCGGAGAATCTGCATTGTCGTCTTTCAGGAAGACGTCTTTAATTGGTGACTTACCTACTGCACGCACGTTAAATTCTTCTTCTACATAGGTTCCATCTTCCAGTTCTGCACAGATATGCGTATTCGCGAGTGTTGAAGGAAGCACCTTTCCCCGAATGTTTAATATTTTACTTGCCCTTTTAATGGCCTGCTCAAAACTTCCTGTTATGTCCGTTAATGCCGTCATCAATAAATTTCCAAGACTCATTCCTTCCAGCGATCCTCTATCAAACCGGTATTGAAACAATTGATATAATTCGCGCTCCTGTTCTTCCGTTTCAGAAAGCGCTACCAGGCAGTTTCTTGCATCTCCTGGTGGTAGTATTCCAAACTCCTCTCTCAGGACACCTGAGCTTCTCCCCGAATCAGTAACGGTTACGACAGCGGTAAGGTGTTTGCTGTAAGTCTTTGAACCCTCAAGCATGATGGGGAGGCCGGTACCACCACCGATAGCGACAATCTTAAGCTTGTCTGGCGTCTTTCCCATGTTATTGAGTTGAAGAATGGTAGGAATCTGAAAAATACGTTTGATCTTATAGTCTGGCCTGTCACACTCGTTTACAGCAGGCTCGTTCTTAAATCTCCCATGCAGAATCTGGATGGTGGTCATACCGAGTAATTTGGCGATTCGTAATTCATCCCGTGGTCTGTCGCCTACCATCACAGCCTCTCCCGGGCTGATATTGTGCCTTTTGAGAAGATCATACATGCAATCTTCCATAAGAAGTCCAATTTCCTGATCGTTAATTACAATTTCGTCAAAAAAAGGTTTTAAGCCCAGCATGTGTATCTTTTTTTCCTGACGCTCATGAACACCTACAGTTAACAGAAAAAGCCTATAGCCCCTTTCCCGTAATTCTTTAAGGGTAGAAATGGTATATGGAAAAGGTTGTATCTCAGAGACCTCACTGCTATTGTATGCCTTGTATGCAATATTGACCAATTTATTATCTGCATAATATTTATTCACAATTTCGTTAAATACCAGATGATACGGGCCGTATTTTTCCGTAAGGTTCTTTTGAAGCTGATAAACCTCTTCTTCGGAACACGGGAGCCCTGCCTCCACCATTGCCCTGGCTGCACGCCTCCGTGATGCATCGATAAGCGAGCCGGTACAATCGTATAATGTGTCATCCAGATCAAAGATTACTGCCTTTATTTTCATTTACTATATCCTTTTTTATATCTTCGTATTGAGTAACTATTTTCTATTTACTGTGAGATAACAACACATTATCGTATTTCTTAATAAAAACTTTTTTTTAGGAAACTTTTTGTCACCCTCCGCTCCTTTTATTAAATGCGGGCAGATTGCGGTTTTGCAACGTTATGTGATATTTTAGTGCGCAAAAATAATACCGTATTATTTCGATTGTTCTTTTCTTGCTTTATTTACCAACAAATGGGCTTGTCTTACTGGTTCTGGAATCCGATACCCATCGCATGTCGCCAGAGCGATACGAATTGCTAACGTCAAATTTATTTTGTGACCGGGAGATATAAAAATAGGGTTTGTGTTTACTTTTGTTCTTAGCGCAGCCCCGACAACCTTATCCTTGAAAAAAAGTTTAGAATACGCACCGGCAATATTTTTTACACATTGGAATTCTCCTACCAGCCGGCTTTTTGCACACCCAATGGCCCGTCTGTCAAGTATGAGCCCCATGTGTGACGCTAAGCCAAAATGACGCGGATGAGCTATCCCCTGTCCATCAAAAAGGATGACGTCAGGGTCGGTTTTTAGTTTTTTAAATGCCTTCAGCAATATAGGGGCTTCGCGAAATGAGAGGAGGCCGGGAATATACGGAAATCTCATCCTGCCGAAAGCCGTAGTCTCTTCAATCTTAACTAGCTGTTTACCTAATTTATAGACAACGACACCAGCGAAAAAGAAATCACAATGCTTATCGTAAGAAACATCTGCTCCCGCTACTGTAGAGATTTTCCCTGCAATTCTTTTCAGAATAAGCTGTTCTCGTAAAGCTTCCTGAACCTTAATGGCCTTTTTGTAACCGAGACGCCATGAATGCAACTGGTTGAATTCCATTTTCCTTGTGCATGATAAGGGTATGTTAATTTCGTGAATGGGAGACCTTTGTTAAGGTTGTAATATAGTAAACGTAACAAATAAGCATACGTGCACGTGTCACATGAGAGTGACGGTCCGAAGAATCCCCAGTGCTGGGATTGTTCCGCAGAGTTTACACTGAGTAATGCGAATATGCTCGTAATGACATCGTTCTTTTTACGTTTACTATCGTTTGTCTGAACGTTTCATCACTTATTGACTACGAAGTTCTCGTGGGTATACCGCTCAAGCCAAATTCTTGTCCTATATATTCTTTCCTTTGTTAAGGCGCTTCCAATTCTTCAACCTGCGGGAGGTCTTTAATGTCTTTTAAGCCAAAATACTCAAGAAATTTTTTCGTTGTGCCATAGAGTAAAGGATGTCCTAACGATTCATCCCTTCCGACAACCTTAACCAGATCTTTGTCCATAAGTAATCTGATGATCTGGCCAGACTGAACCCCGCGGATAGATTCTAAATTTGCACGCAATATGGGTTGCTTGTAAGCGATTATTGCAAGAGTTTCCAGGGCAGCCTGTGAGAGTTTTGTTTCTCCCGATTTTTTCCGTAATTTTGCTATCCATTCATAGTATTCAGGTTTTGTAAAAAATTGATAACCACCGGCAATTTCTTCAATCTGGAATGAACTGCCATGCACATTGTAATCGTTTTTTAACTGTGCAATAGCTTCCTGAATCAGATCGCTATTGGCGTCTTCAATAATGTCTGTGAGTTTACGAAGAGAAATGGGCTCTTCTGCAGCAAATATTAAGGATTCAACAATGGGTTTAATTTCTTCAATACTTTTCATAGACTGCAAATATCTTTGCTCTTTAAAGCCTATTTTATCTCCCAAGCAGGGGGGTGAACCATGCCTTTTATTTTGTCTATCGCATTTTGTACAGCGTTAACCACTGCTCTTGTTGATATGGTAGCTCCGGTAATAGCCGTAATTTTTTCATTATCCCCTACCTTCGTTACAATCAGTTGGTTGCAGGCTTTCTGTTTAAATTGCTGTTGAAACCAGGGTTGCGCTTTTTTCTCTCCTTTCAATAACCCGAATTTTTTTATTCTTTCAGGCTGTCTGAATGTTGGTAATTGCCATCCTTCTTCGCTATCCCAATCGACTGCCTTCGGTTCTTTACCAAAGATTATACTCCATAAGGTGGTTGTGCTTTCAACCTCCGTCATTTTTGTGCCAAGTCCTGGGGTCTCATTCTGAGCAAGAATATTAATGCCAATAATTTTTCCGAGATTAGGTTCCATTCCAACCATGACTCTAATTTTACTTGAATATCCCTGAGCTTCTCCACATGCGGCATAACCAATAAGTTGCCCTGCCTTGTTGAGTCCTTTATAAACGCGGTCCAGATCAGATGTTTCTGATGGTGTCACTTCATCGGGGGCGTCTTTCAGACCAGGCAATACCATATACAGTGCCTCGGTACGCACAGCCAATTCCTTTTTCCTGATTGTATCTTTCGTAAGTAAGAAAATTGAGGATACGCCTAAGGAAGCCAAAAGGCAAACGGTCATCAGGGTAATGGTATACTGCACCTTTTTTTGCATATTAACCTTTTTTTCTCCTGGTTCCGTACAGCCTTGGTTTTGTATACCGGTCAATGAGAGGCGTTGCTGTGTTCATGAGCAAGATGGAATAGCAGACACCTTCCGGATAGCCAGAATAAAAACGGATCAGCGCTGTAAGAATGCCGGCGCCAATTGCGAATATGATAAGCCCCCGCTTTGTTAAAGGAGAGGTAACCATATCGGTAGCCATAAAGAATGCACCTAAAAACAAACCCCCGGAAAAAATATGATAAAAGGGGTTATTCGCCCATGGAGTTACTTCCCGCTGGGGTAAAACGAGCACCATAACGAACATAGTTAAAATATAGTAAACTGGGACATACCACTTGATGTAACGTTTGTAGATTAAATAAGCACCGCCTAGTAAGAGAGCAATCACCGAGGTCTCACCAATACAACCAGGAATATTTCCTACGAACAATTGGGTAAGGGTATAGATTTTTGCACCCGCTTCCTTTGTCAGCGGTGTCGCCTGCGTTATTGCATCCATCAGCTTTCCTTCAGAATCAATTCTGGTAATATTGTGGACGAGGTTGCCAATACCGTGATGCATGATGCGCCAATCTGAGTTAATTGCGGCAGGATAGGCTACCTGCAAGAATGCTCGCGCAGCTAAAGCAGGATTCCAGATATTGTTTCCCAAACCCCCAAAGGAGTGCTTTACCATGGCAATAGCAAAGAAAGACCCGATAACAGAAACATACCACGAAACGCCTGGTGGTAAAGTGTACGCAAGTAAAATCCCTGTTACAACCGCGCTACCATCTTTAATTGTGGGTATAACCGGTTGTTTCCGGAAGAACATAATGCCGGCTTCAGTAACAACAGACGTTAAACAGCAAAGAAAAATAACGGAAAGGCAATAATATCCGAAGGCAAAAGTGCCCGCAATTCCGGCCGGAAGCAATGAAAACACCACTGCCCACATAATCCGTGGAATGTTTTCCCCATCATAGATATGAGGGGAAACGCTCATGATTAAGTTATGACGAATTTCAGTTTGATTTGACACAAATGTTTATATAAAAATCACAATAGTTTTTCGGAAAATTACACAACAGACTAAAACCGCTGGAATGAACCTGCATGCTGATCAGCATTTATATCGGTATTCCCCAGAAAAAAATATCTGCAAAGATTCTGCGTTATCCTTTAGCCTTGCGTTTTGCAATCTCACTTTTTGCAAATTTGATAAGATGCACAATTGGTCTTTTTGCCGGACATACATAACTGCAGCAACCACATTCCTTGCACTCCATAACGTTATTATCAAGCGCTAGGTCAAATTCTTTTGCTTCGCAGACAATGCTCAACTCACTGGGATTCAGTCCATAAGGGCAGCTATCTACACAACGTCCGCATCGGATGCATGCCCGGGATTCCCATTGTTGAGTTTCACGCAACGCGAGTATACCGCCCGTCCCTTTGATCGTAACAGCAGTATCGATATTTCCCTGTGCTATACCCATCATGGGACCGCCAAAGATAATCTTGTTAACGTCCGGGGTAAGTTTTGCCGCTTCTAATAATTGTCTGACCGGTGTCCCCACACGTGCTAAAAAATTTTGCGGATCTTTAACTCCATTACCGGTAACGGTGACAATCCTTTCAATGAGTGGTCTGCGAAATTTTACTGCTTCATACGCAGCAAAAGCCGTCCCCACATTGACCACAACCACTCCTACCTCTAAAGGCAATTGTGTCGGCTTAAACTCACGGTTCAATAATGCCTTGATGAGTTGATGTTCTGCCCCCTGTGGGTACTTTACCTCCATAAGGTCTACTTTGATATTGGGGTCCTTTGCTACAGTATCCTTGAAAAGGGTATAAACATCCCTTTTATTCTCCTCAATGCCAATATGCGCCTTCTTACACCCGATGCATCTCATCATCAGCTTTAAACCTTCTATTATCTCATGGGGTTTGTCAAGCATAAGACGGTAATCACAGGTAAGAAAGGGTTCACACTCGGCGCCGTTCAAGACCATCGTGTCAATGCTCCTATCTTTTGGCGGGGTAAGTTTCACATGCGTAGGAAAGGTAGCACCTCCCAGACCCACAATACCAGCAGATTGGATGCGGTGTCTGATCTCTTCAGGAGAAAGATTGTCGGTATCCGCAGCCACATTCATATCTTCCATCCATACATCTTCACCGGAATTTTCGATAACGACCGCAGGGCATTTTATCCCTGTGACAGGATGCGGCCAGGGAACAACATCCACAACTTTTCCTGAAACAGATGCATGCACATGAGCAGAAATAAAACCTTGCGCATCGCCGATCATCTGTCCTTTTTTAACAAAATCTCCTTTTTTTACCATAGGTTTAGCTGGTGCGCCAATATGCTGGCTCATAACCAGATACACCGTCCTGGGGAGCGGGATGGCCGTCATTTGTTTGCCAAGAGTAAGGGTCTTCCCGTCCTCTGCCGGATGGATACCGCCAAGAAACGTTTTTAATTGTGATTTAACAAGAGTCATCATGGATTCAGTGTTTATCCCTCAAGGCACGATCAATCTGACGAACGGCCTGTTTGAGACGTAGCTCGTTCTCTACAATTGCCAACCTCAGATACCCCTCGCCATGCTCACCGAAGGCTGCCCCGGGGGCAACCGCTACTTCGGCATCATTAATAAGTTTATACGCAAAATCCACGGAACCCATCGACCTCCATTTTTCTGGAATGGGAGCCCATACAAACATCGATGCTTTTGGTTTCTTGACATTCCAACCGATGCGGTTCAGTCCGTCACAAAGCACATCCCTTCTGTTCTGATAAATTTGGGCCTGTTCTTTGGTATATTTATTACATTCCCGGAGTGCAATGATTGAGGCAATTTGCACCGGTTGGAAGATGCCGTAATCGTAGTATCCCTTCACCTTCGCCAGGGTACTTACAATCTCCCTGTTTCCAACGCAAAAGCCCAGTCTCCAGCCGGCCATGTTAAAAGATTTAGACATGGTATTGAACTCTACGCCGACATCTTTGGCGCCTTTCACCTGCAAGAAGCTGGGAGGTTTATAACCGTCAAACGCAATTCCACAGTAAGCAAAATCGTGGACAATAATAATATTATGCTTCCTGGCAAACGGTACAATCTCTTCAAAGAAACTCAGTTCAACAGTAATGGCGGTGGGATTATGCGGGAAATTTAAAATGATAATTTTAGGCAAGGGGTTGAGATTTTTGGTTATATTAATAAGATTTGACAAAAACATTTCATCGTCTGTGAGTGGTACGTTTACAACATTACCGCCAGCAAGATTTACCGCATGAATGTGAATGGGAAAAGCAGGATTGGGAACAACAACGGTATCACCCGTTTCCAGCAACCCCAAACAGAGGTGAGATATCCCTTCCTTTGATCCAATGGTACACACCACTTCCTCAGGATCAAGGGTTACCGCAAATTGTTTTTCATAATATTTTGCAACCTCTCGCCTGAGATTAAATATGCCGTTAGCTGAAACCGTGTATCTGTGGTTTCTTGGATCCTGTACTGCTTCACACAATTTCTGAATAACTGGCTGGGGTGTCGGGTCATTCGGATTCCCCATACCCAGATCAATTACATCTATATTATTCCGTCGTTTTTCATACTTTAATGCGTTTAATCGCCCAAACAGGTACGGAGGTAATTGTTTTACCCTTTCAGCAACACGAATAACAAACTCTTCAGGCATGGTTTCTTTTCTATTCTTATGGAATCAAATGTGTCAATTTATTAAAGAGCCTTTTCGATTTTCAGGTTATTCCCTAAAAGGCAAATATTCAAAAATTAATCGTTTCCTAAATTTTTTACGATTGACGCATTTTCAATAAGACTCATCAGCCAGGGACCTACTCTCTCTTTGTATTTTTGACTTCTGACAGCCTTTGCTAATTCTCCTTTGACAGACTTGAAGCTGTTATTACTCGGCGGTTTTCTGTCTGTGATTTTCATGATATGGTAACCGTAGTCTGTTTTTATAATATCACTGATCTCGCCGACCTTTAAATGCGCCACATCTGCACCTATTCCATCCTTTGGACTAAAAGGCTGCATCTTTCCTCCCCGGGCGGCAGAAATACGATCAACCGATTCATTTTTTGCAAGAGTAGCAAAATCGGCTCCGGCCTGCAATTTTTTAAGTGCATCTTCAGCCTCCCGGCGGGTTCTGAAGACGATCTGGCTGGCCTCAATCTTCTCGCCATACTGCAGATCGTATGCCTTCTGCAAATCTTCGTCCGTAACGGTAATCGTTTTTTCCATAAGCCGTTCGGCAAGAAGTTCTACCTCCGCCTGTTTTCTCATCCTCGTGGACATTTTCTTTTTTACATTCTCAAGACTGCTGCCAACCTTGGCTAATTCTTTTTCGAGGTCTGCTCTGTCTTTTATCTGATACGTACGCAATAATCCTTCAATTTCATTATTGATAAGGGCTTCTAATTTCTGCTCTATTTCGGTGTCTGTAATTTTGATTCCCTCTTTTTCCGCTGCCTGAAGAATCAGTGTTCTGCGAATAAGCACATCTAGTGCGTCCTCTCCGTAAGTATCTATTAATAGGGTATAAAGTTCTTGCTTGGGAATCTTTTGGCCATTTACCACTGCCACAATGTTTGTATCTGTAACAACCTGTGACTCACCCTTTGGAGATTTCGTGGTATTTTTTGCCGCATTACCTATTGTCTGACCAAGGAAGATAACAGCAGAAAATATTATGGGGAAAAAAGGACTTGTCTTAGAAATCTTCATAAGATAAACATTTCATGAAAAAAGATACTTGTAAATAGATAAAGGTAAAAATTCGATTTTGGATTATAACACAGAGAAAATTATAGTGTCAATGTTTTTGTAATAGTCCTCGGCCGAGACGCAAGGAACGCAAAAAAATCTAAATAGTGTCTGAACGAAAACTACCAAAAATGTCATTTCGTGCGGAGCAAGAAATCTTTTGAGTATTGAAATAGCAGGGTTTGAAGATTTCTCCCTTCGGTCGAAATGACAAAAGTATATGTTTTTGTTCCGACACTAAATAACGAAAAAGAATGTCATAGGAGACCATCTTCTTCGACAAAATTACAACGTTTTGTTAAAATTCCCGCATCCTAACTTCCATACTAAACGATCCGGAAAACAAAATCTGATCATGAAGTTCATCGGATAACCCTGTCAGGGCTTTAAGCTCTGACAGGGTTATTTTTGTTCATAATTTTGTCTAATAATGTCAAGATTATTTTTGGAAAAGTTAAACGCAAAGAGTAACAATTATTTCTATGCAATCGGCGCGGGATAAAATATGTTGTGTTTGAACGGAAACCAGCCGAAAGCAGAAAATACAATATGAAAAAGGTGAAAAGAATCGGAGAAAGATATTGGATATTTCAAGTGGGCGAAATAAATTATTGGCAGAAACAAAGGGTTTTGCTCGTAGCGAGCTGGTAAGAAAGGCAAATATTCGACACAATAACAAAGCAGGCAAAGGACATTGGATAGGATGTGAGAGGCGATTTGAACAACAACGCAAGCTAGGGTAATACCAATATCGGAAGTAAAGGTACCCATGGCAGTCCGTGATGAGCTACCACCGATATTGATTGCATTACTCCATATCTATGTTACAGCAGAGTTGAATGAGGAGATATTCTGGGTATTGGAGGCGAAAGTGCAGGCGGGAAAGAAAAAGACGGGGAGATATGGGATGGACCTGTGACAAACATTGGTTTTATCGGCAATGAGGTCGGGGTTAGACGCCAATTACGATTTGCTGGAAGACTTTGCAAGCCACCATAGACTTATCCGGCAGTGTCGTGGGCAGAGACGACATTTGGAGAGGGCAAGAGGTTTTCAATGTAGAGCATCAAGGATAACGTAAGTTTATTGAATGAGGAGACCATCAACAAGATCAACGAGGTGGTGCTAAGAGCGGGGCACAAGTTAGTTAAAAAAGACGGAGAACTTCATGGTAAGGCAGACACTAAATATTCTGATAAAGTGTTCTCTTTCGTTATCAGCAAGATTCGGGTATGGAATTGCTTTTTCGTTGTATCACAGCTAAAATTGGGGTGTTAATGTTTTAGATTAAACGTAACGTGGCGCTGCCCCGAACAAGTCTCCTTATCGGTAGGGCAGGCATTCTCGCTTGCCAAGTGCGATGCCAACCGAGAACAACGGACTTACCTTATGGGGTGAAAAAGATTGTCAAAATATTTGTAAAAAGCAACAATTTCGTTTTTTGAAAAGGTAGCGTCGGTCCCTTGTGGTTGGCATCAGGGGGCTTTGTTGTATGCTCGGTCGAACGATAAACCACCTGCACTACGATTTTTGTTTTGTGTGAGTTACCCGGAAATGCAAGGATTTTTCAAAGAGCCAAATTGTTACGCGAAAAAAAGATTTTATACGGTAAACCATCACGAGCCAATGGCTCACAAAATGGCATAGAAAAGGTATCTTGGTGTCAATACTATAAAGAGGGAGAATTGTACGTGACCGCGATTATTCTGGCAGGCGGGAAAAGCCTGAGGATGGGATACAATAAGGCATTTCTTAAATACGGAGATAAAACGTTCATTGAACATCAAATTGCAAGGCTGACTAAAATCTTCGACGAAATCATCCTGTCGGCAAATGACGCCGCTGCCTATGCTTATCTGAATTTGCCTATCGTATCCGATGTCATATCCGGCAAAGGTCCGCTCAGCGGCATTTGTGCCGGACTCATACGCTCTACGAGTTCTCACGCCTTCGTAATCGCCTGTGACATGCCTTTTCTTGATGAAAAAGTAATCCTTTGTCTTAAAGACCGGATCGATAGCTATGATGTTGTTGTGCCGCAAACAAGCCGCGGTCTGGAGCCTCTTCATGCTTTTTATTCCAAGAATTGCATTCAACCGATCCGCCGATGCCTTGATGAAGGGAGATTGCGAATCATCGATTTCTTTGCAGACGTGAAGGTAAGAATTGTTTGTGAGCAGGAATTAAACGGACTCGACGGATCCACATCATCCCTGACAAACCTGAATACTCCGGAAGAATACCAGAAATACCTCGATCGTATGATGTCAGATGAAAAAAAATTATGAACCAGATGTCACGTCTCTTTGCACAAAACATTGGTTACTTGATAACCGCTGCTGATGTATCGTAAAAGCCCAAAATTTTTCATGGAATGGATGAAATTGAGATTATCCGGAATAGAGCTATTTTCATGCAGGATGGAGATTCTTGACAATATCAAACAACATGATATAGTAAAGCAAAAGAAAATGAAGTTTTTTGCGCTTTCTGCCGGGGTTTCATTTTCTTTAACGAGAGACATCTTATGTGTCAGCATAAAAATAATAGAAAACAGATAACTCGTCGAATTAACGATTGATTTTGATCCCGGCACTTGCCTCTTTGGAAACAGGCAGATATGTTAGTTCTCGATCTTATGGATTACCATCAACTCCCTTATTATTTTGGCAAAATTCAGGTAATGATGATGATAAAGCGAGATACGACAGTAATAAAAAATAATGGTTTAATGGGTGTGTCCTGAGTAGGTTTCTATTGCATCATGTGAGCAAGACATTTTGTACCACAGAATTATTTAACGAAGAGGTATTTTATGAAAGTAAAGCGCTTTAACAAGGGTTTGACAGTGTTATCTATTTTGTTCATAGGAGTAATGCTCTCACTGAAAACATCTTACAGTAGTCCGTCTGACGGGAAGAAAAAGGCGGAAATTATTGTGCCTGGTGTAACAATTGTATCGCTGGACGCGCCTCTGCGGGCAACCATCGGAAGGAGGGTTATTATTGAAGTTGTTATTGGTAATGAGAGGGCAACGAAGGCAACAACCATTTTGACGGTAACATGCCCTACAACAAAACAGCAGATAGGCAGAGAAGCTAAAACGCTCGACACATTATCTTCCCAGAAAATTGTTTACAGTTGGAATACCGATGGTTTAAAAGAAGGAACTTATATTATTCGGGCAGAGTTGGAAAAGGTACCGGATGAGACCGTTCTTGATGATAACGTAAGACAGATTGAAATACTCATGCAAAGGTGAGGAATGCTATCGCAATGAAGGAAACTCATTTTGATTTGACGACTCTGTGTTTAGGCGCTTTTTATGTAATCGAAGCGCTAATTGTTTCGCCCTTTCAATCGTTCGTATTCAGCAAACTCTCGATCAGCGTCGGGTTGCATCCCTTTCTTTTTGTAAGCAAGGCCTAAATTATAATGAGCATTTGCAAGATTCGGTTCCGCTGCGGCGACTTTCTGGAACTCCTTTATTGCTGCATCATACATTCCCTTCCTGCCATACTCAATACCCTTCTCGTTGATCTTTTTAAGGTCTAATCCGTCAATTTTTACGTCTCTTTCTTCTTCGGGTTTTTCTCCTTCAGTTACTTTTGGAGAATAAGAGGGCAAAGCAGGTGTGGTTTCCGTATCTTTACTCAAAGAGCTCTTCGTAATGGTTGCTTTTGTTGCACTCTTGTTCATAGTAACCATTTTCTTTTGTGTCACTTTTGTACCCGGTTTTTTTGGGACGATCGGTTTTGTTTTTTGGGGCGCCTTTGCCATGGATACCCTGTTGAATGATTTCTTATTCGCTATTTCCAGGGATGCTACCTTTTCCTTCAATTTGGCATGTTCTTTTTCCAGGTTAGATACTTTCATTCTCATTTGTGCATGCGCCCTGATCTGCTTATCCTTCGCAGAGGCGAGCTTATTGACCCTGGCTTCAAGGTTGTCTGATTTTTCCTTCAATTTGTCTAATGCCTGACGGAGGTCAACTTGAGATTGGGGTAGGTCGCCTTGTTTAAATCCTTTTGTCTGTTCTGTATGCTTATAGGAACTTTCTTTACTATGAACCATCCCACAAGCAAGAGGCAGCGTTACTACCACAAAAAGAATTATGAATCTAACAGAAGTGCATTTCTGAAATTTTCTTGTTTTCACGGCCTTCTTCCTCCATGGAAAGATTGAAGGCAAGTAGAGTCATCTATTGCGGTTATTTAAATTAATACATTAGACTTATGTATCGTTAAAGATATATTACATTTACAAATAGATTTTGCAAGTAATTTCAGCTAAATTTTCAAAATTTGTTATGGATAATTTCCTTCACCACCTTAGTTCGGAGATGCTTTTAAAATACTGCAGGAGTGATTCCGAGGAAAAAGAGGGGATATTACCATAAATTTGAATATTTGCTGGTGCTTTTTGATATCGCATTTGAAAAATGAGGGGCCTTATTGCGAATATGGAAATTATCTGAAATATTAAAACCAGCTCCTCTTCTGGGTATAAGCGGTAACCCTGTTACGTCCTTTCTTCTTCGACTCGTAGAGCGCCTTATCCGCAAAAGCAATAAGATCGCTATTTTTGAATTCTTTATTTGGGGGTTGCACCGTAGCTACGCCAAAACTTGCCGTTACCCTGTATTCTTTAATACCATCATTAAAAATGTTCGAAGCGATACGCTGCCGTAATTTTTCTGCAATTTTTAGCGTTTCCTCCTGAGTTGTTTCAACGAGAACGATTGCAAATTCCTCACCACCATAACGCGCAACAATGTCGTAGTCACGGATATTGTTTTTTATCAGCTTGCACGTTTCTTTCAAGATGGAATCACCCGTTTGATGTCCGTATTTATCGTTAAAGCTTTTAAAATGGTCAATATCTATGAGGATAAGACTCACAGGCGTCTGTTTACGCAATGATCTGCGTATCTCTGTCTCAAGAAAATTTTGGAAATAACGGTGATTATATATCTCCGTCAATCCATCGGTATGCACAAGCTTTTCGAGCTGTTTGTTTTTCTGTTCGAGGTCTTTGGTAAGTTTTTGCAACTCTATCTTGGCGGAAATGAGTTCCTTATTAATCTGTTCGTATGACAGGTTAATAAGGCTTAAGGCAATATTTGCCTCCTGCAGGATCAATTCAATCGGCTTGGGATTTTCTATATGCAAATCGAAAAAGGTGGCTATTTCGATTATTTCCGAATGAACTTTCTCCAATATCCCGTCAATGATCTTATCATTAAAGCCAAGCATTGTCTTGGATTTTTCAATAAATTTATCATGATTTTCCTGGGGTTGAAAAGCGCTAAGGACATTCGCAATCAGTCCCGATAAATAGACAACCTTTGTCGCAAGCTCTATTTTATTGTCGTTGCCCGGATAGCCCTCCGGATTATGATGGTACAGTATCGGGAACAGGAGCCCGGCAGGGAATCCCCAGTTGCGGCAAACTTCGTGCCCGATAAATGCATGGTTCGCCCCAATAATCAGATCTTCAATCGCAAGCACATCCCACGGCGCTTCTGATAACGTTTTCAAGACTCGTTCGTATTGTTCCGGGAATGTGCGCACAAGAATTAACTCTCCGATATTCTGCAGGAGCGCCGCGATAAATACTTCCTCCGGCTCGGATTTGTCAATTTCCGACATAATGAGTTTTGCTGCAACAGCCGCAGAAAGGGATTTCTGCCAAAATTTTTCATAACGAAAGCATCCCTGCTTCTCATTCGCTTTAATTTCAAGAAACGAAACGGAAAGAACCAGACTTCTGATTGCGTTTTTCCCCATATTTGTCACTGCCTGGTGTACGGTGCCTATTTTGCTGGAAAAACCGTAGAAGGCGGAGTTGGCAATCCTCAGCACCTTTGCGGATAATGAAATGTCTTTCGAAAGCAACTGAACAATTTCACTGATGCTCGTTTCTGGTTTTGATGTGACCGAAATGAGTTTTGATGCTACCGTTGGTAAGGTGGGTAATCCGGGAGAGTCAAGCACGGCCTTTAGCACTTCATTTTTCAGCATGAATAATTCCTCTTCTTATCAATCGGCTATTCATTAAACATTTTACGAAATTTTCAGCATTATATAAAAAATATATTGCAAATTCTACTATTCTTCATAACGCCCGTTATCATGGTCCAAATCGGGCATCCGACAGGGAGAAAGCAAAATCTTTAACTATGCTGCAATGCGGTGTTCTGGTGGCGAAGGAAATTTATGGTACGGCAAACGGTTTACCGCATTCTCAGTAACCTGTTATCATGATACAGAGAGGCAGAGACGGACGGAGTTTATCTGCCCTGAACTTGTATGATGCCTTAATACCCTTTGCAAATCTCTGCGGTTGAATATGATTGCTATTCATGAGATTGATTTTTACAATGTGCTGTAAGTTTTTAACATATTTCCCAGCGCGGCGTAGTCGCAAGAAAATCCTCCTTAGAATAAACTAAGAGGCGCAGGAGGTTGTAAAAAACTTACAAAAAAAGATTTTTGCAATCATACTATAAAGGGGGGTTGTCGTGGTTACTAAAAATATATCTTCGCGGAAATTAGTGATGCTAATTTCAAAATATTTAGACATTGAAAAATTGATCGAAGAAAATCCTTCGGTTACCAGGAAAATGATCGACGACCTTTTTCTCGAAATTTTAAAAACGAAAACGGAAACAGACCCTGTAGATATCGGTCTGCCACGACAAGATATTCCACAGCACGGGCGTAAATGCATAAGCGAACTTATTATTCACACGGATGGAGCATCGAGGGGGAATCCGGGTAAGGCAGGTATTGGCGTTGCTATCTTCAATGAAGGCTATCAACTTATCGAGGAGGTATGCAGGTTTATTGGGGAGGCCACAAATAATGTGGCCGAATATCAGGCTATGATACTTGCTGCCCAAAAAGCCATTGCCTACCGCGCTAAAAAGGTTGTCTTCAAAACTGACAGCGAACTTCTGGTGCGGCAACTCAACGGGGTGTATCGTGTAAAAAGCTCAAATATTCTGTCTCTTTATGGCGACCTTGTAATGCTATTGAATAAAATACCAATATGGAAGATTCAACATGTGCGCAGAGAGGAAAATATCATTGCCGATGCTTTAGCAAACCGAGGCATTGATTCAATGATATAACCTAGCGTTAAATAAATGATTGACTAATACTTACAGGTATGATATAGTCATCCTTTGCAATTTTAAAATGTATGCTCATTGTACATGATTACGATGTCTAAGAATTTTGAAAACAACGAAACACTGTTACAGGCAAAAGATGTATTTAAGGAATACGCGAATGGTGAGCGTACTGTGCCGGTTTTGCGAGGGATTAACTTAGCCATTAAAAAAGGTGAGATTGTAGTAATTGTGGGTGCCTCTGGTGCTGGCAAAAGTACCCTATTGCATATCCTGGGGATTTTGGATACACCAACCTCTGGTTCTGTATTCTATAAAGGAATAAACCTGACTCAGCTAAGCGAGAAGAAACAGGCTGATATGCGTAACCGTGTCTTCGGTTTTGTTTTCCAGTTTTATCATCTCCTACCCGATTTTACTGCCCTGGAGAATATTTTATTGCCAAGCCTTATAGGAAGCAGATTCTTAAGGAATGAAACAGTAACGAAAAATTGTAGAGAACGGGCAATTTCCCTGTTGGAGCGCGTTGGCATGAGAGACCGGTTTACGCATAAACCATCGCAACTTTCCGGTGGTGAAAGACAACGGGTTGCCATCATTCGGGCGCTGATTAATAATCCGGAATTGTTGCTGTGCGACGAGCCCACAGGCAACCTGGATACAAAGACGGGCCATGAAATCCGGGAATTGATCTGGGATGTGAACAAAACAATGAATCAAACGGTTGTGATTGTTACCCATGACGAAGAAATGGCAAAAAACGCTGGACGAGTTGTGAGAATGGTGGATGGGGGCATTGTTGAGTAAAAGGATGAGAAAGGAGTAGAAATTTAGAGATGAGTTTGAAGATTTACCTAAATGGCAAAATACTTCCTCAAGAAGATGCTAAAATATCAGTTTTCGACCATGGATTGCTTTACGGAGACGGGGTGTTTGAAGGGATTCGTGCCTATAACGGAAAAATATTCATGCTGCAGCAACATATGGATAGACTTTATGATTCTGCAAAGGCAATTGCCCTCAAGATACCCATAACAAAGGATGAAATGGCAGAGGCTATAAAAAAAACCATGGCTGCTAATAATCTAACAGATTCTTACATCCGCCTTGTCGTTACCCGAGGTGTTGGAAAACTTGGATTAGACCCTAACAAATGTGCGGTGCCGCAGATTATCATTATCACGGATACGATTGAGTTATACTCAAAAGCGCTGTATGAAAGAGGGCTTGATATTGTTACGGTTACCACGATCAGAAACCATTTTTCCGCCCTTGACCCCAAAATTAAATCTCTCAATTATCTCAATAATATTTTGGCAAAACTAGAGTCTATTGAAGCAGGGGCTGGAGAAGCGTTAATGCTGAATAAGGATGGTTATGTAGCAGAATGTGCGGGTGATAATATTTTCATTTTAAAGGATAATATCCTTCTAACGCCCCCGCCAAGCGCCGGAATATTAATTGGTATTACAAGAAATGTCGTAATGGAACTAGCCGTAAAAATAGGGATACAGGTTAAAGAATGTCTGATGACCCGATATGATGTTTATATTGCCGACGAGTGCTTTTTGACAGGAACGGCAGCAGAAATTATTCCCGTGGTAAAAATCGATGGTCGCGTAATTGGAAATGGTAAACCGGGAAAAACTACTCTTGAATTATTAAAATCGTATCGTGATCACACTAAGAATGGCTATTAATTAGCTACTCTTTAGCTTCGAAGCCGAAAAGGTAGAAAAAACCATAAAAAATATACCAATGCAAATCAGGCTGTCAGCAACATTAAAAGTTGGCCAGTGGTATTTACTTCCAATATGGAAATCAATAAAATCCCTAACGTAGCCGTACCATATCCGATCCCATAAATTCCCTACAGCCCCCGCCAAAACAAGACTTAAAGCAAGATTCGACACAAAAGGAGACTTGTCGGATTTAACATAAATACCGATAATCAGGACAATTGCTATAATTGAAAAAATAATAAAGACGTTGTTTTTGTCTGGAAACATTCCAAAAACTACACCAGTATTTTTACTTTGCAATATATTGATTAATCCGGGAATTAACGGTATGTTATCGATTTCATTTATTTTAGAGAACACCATCCATTTTGTTGCAATGTCGAAGGCAACACCAATCACCACAACAAAAACAAAGAAAACCACGGCTTTCATAATAGTTATTTTAAACGTTATCTGTCTCCTCTTCTCTTTGACAATCAATGCAAAGCTTTGCATAAGGTACAGCTTTTAGACGTTCTTTATTTATTTTTTTCCCGCATGACTCACAAACACCAAACGTGCCTTCCTCAATTTTTTCCAAGGCTGTATCAATGTTGCGGACGCTTTCTTCCCCGCTTTGAATGAGCTCAATCATAAGATCTCTTTCGTAATTGTCTGTGCCAACATCTGCCATATGTATCGGAACATTGGATAAATCTCCCGATGCATCTTGCCTAGATCTTTTTAATGCCTCCCCCTGCATAGAATCTACTTTTCCTACGAGCCTTTCTCTTAAAGAAAGGAGGAGTTTTTTAAACTGAGCAAATTCTTCTTTCATTTTATTCTCCGAGAATGAATTTAAAAATAACATCTGAATCACATCTGTTCTATCTTACTACTCCATGAGTTCTGTTATGAAGGCAGTGCTTTTTGGGAGGTGTATTGCTTGTGCAAAAAGCTTGCAAAATTCCCTGAGCATTTAATCGGACTGTAGGCGGAATGATAGCATATAATATAAATTTAGTCAATAGAATTTGGGATTGAACTGGTTGAAATGCGGGGTGATAACATTAAATTTGTCTGGTTTTTATTTTCTGACAAATTTTATAAAATAAAAAACGGGTAATGTTTAGAACACCACCCGTTTTTGTTGTTTTAAGTTGTATATTAATACAATATTTTCACTGGTCTTTTTTTCTTTCCCTTGTCTTTTCCGGGACTATATCATTTATCTGCCAGTTACGTTCAAAGGCAGTGCAAGACTTATAAGCCACGTCACGCATAAGGATATTGCAAAAAGCAATTTTACCATCTAAAACAATCGCATAATTGCATCCAAAACAAATGCTTTTCTGAGTTTTTTTATTTTTCATCTACTCGTGCTCCTTAAGGGTTAGTAGAAAATAAAAACTATTTATAATAGAATTTTACCGAATGGAGATAGAGTAAGTCAACGTAAAACCGATATTGCTGTGTAAATTTAGCGTTAAGAATTCTGAACTCCAATCCTGAATAGAGTAGAGAGGGTTTTCCCCACGCTGCACTCCAATCCGTACCGGTGAATTCCCTGCATGGAGTTTTAGTGTCAATGATTACTTATTCAGCATTGACTAAGTAACTTTGTTATCAACCAAATTGAGTTTTCTGGTAAGGATCTGATAGTCGTAATAGTTCTGAATTCCATAGCTGTATCCCGGAATAATCTTCACGAAGGTATCGACGTCGGAATGGATGAGGGTTTTTGTCAGACGACGCCTTTATATCAACATTATAAACAGAGGTAATAGCAATCAGTGTTCTTTTTGTGTCACTTATTCATGCAGCCCAGGTAAAACGACTCGGGTCTGCTGAACGCAATTACCCAAAAGATCAAAGGTTGATCTTATGCTGGTACGGGATGGATTTGCGGTACATTCTGGTATTATCGTCCGTGAGGTTGGGACGGGAAGCCAATTATGGCAGCCTGAAGGATTTTGTCAGGTGAAAAAACTCCGCTGTTGCTTTTTAAAAAAGCGCATTTTCATTCAAGCGTTCTTTATGTTAGGATATATAAACAATTTCTTTGCCGTTAATATTTTGTGGAATAAATAATGTCAGCACGGTTTTTGTTTGCATAAATGGTTAATCTTATTATAATAAAAGAATTTTATACGAGATTTGCCGCCTTTCAGAGACATCTGGAATAATGCTCATTACCTTAGATAAGGGGATTAACCATGTCATCAGCAACACCTTCACCCGCAAAAGAATTTCAGACAGTCGGCCGGATCATAGAATACTTAAGGGGTGCCCAGAATGTTATTCATTCCCGGGACTGGACGTTACGCCGCAGTGCCGAGCGGTTTGCGTCATTTACGAAATATGGGAACATAACGGTTCATTCAACCGTAAAGAATCGTAGTGCCAGGGTGACTGTCTATGTGGGAAGCGATGCTGTTAGTCAGAAGAAACTTAATCCGCAACAAACAGAGATTATGGATAATCTTCCCAGAACTTTAGCTGCTGTTGAAGAGTATGTTAAACGAGCACCCATGGTTTGCGTTAATCGAACCATGGGGAATAATGATGAGTTTTCACCGGACTGCAATATTTTTGTTTCCATCCAGAGACCTGAAATGGTCCGGCTTGCTTACATGACATGGGCGACGCTCTTTCCGGTCAGGGGCGATCATGAGCCAAAGCAGTATATTGTGTATATCCCCGAGTGGCAGGAGGGAGAACGGCAGATTCTGGTTTTCCCGGAGATCAGCACGACTGTTGTTTTGGGTACGGATTATTATGGTGAATCCAAAAAAGGATTCCTGAGAATGGCCATGTGGAATGCCAAGCAGAGAGGTATGCTTGGTTTGCACGTTGGGTCGAAGATTTTGAAGGTAAGGCGACCTGACGGTCGCCCTGGAAGATACGGCATGCTCCTTTTTGGGATGAGCGGCACGGGGAAAACAACGCATACTTGCCACACGCATGGATTAAATGGCAAGGACGAAGGTATTGAGATACTTCAGGATGATGTGGTGTTTCTCAAGAAGGATGGTTCCGCTTATGGTACTGAACGTGGATTCTATTTAAAAACGGAAGGGCTTGACCCAATTACTCAGCCTATTATTTATAAAGCAGCGACGTCCCGTAATGCTATATTTGAAAATGTGATGACCGATTATGAAGGAAATCTCTATTTTGAAGACGACACCTTAACCAGTAACGGACGAGGGATTATGATGCGTGAGGATCTGAGTCCGTATATTTCCAACAGCATTAATTTGCCTCCTATCGATGAAATGGATGGGCTGATTGTTGTCTTTATTACTCGTCGTCATACCGTAGTGCCTCTCGCTGCCAAGCTGACGCCAGAACAAGCGGCTGCAACCTTTATGTTGGGCGAATCGATTGAAACATCAGCAGGTGACCCGAAACGTGCGGGAGAATCTATCCGGGAGGTAGGCACTAATCCATTTATTATCGGAGATAAAGCGTATGAAGGAAACTGGTTTTACGATTTCGTGAAGCGGCACGAAGGAAAAGTTTGGTGTTATCAATTAAATACCGGCGGTGTTGGTGAGATTATTGAAAATCAGCCAAATGGTGCAAAGGTGTTTAAACGTAAGGTTCAGCGGATTGAAATCCCGGAGATGGCGGCTATTATCCGTGGAATTGTACGCGGTACTACGAAATGGGGCAAAGACAAATACTGGAATCTTGAAGTTCCTGTGTTTGTGGATGGCATGGATATGTCTAAATATCATGTGGAAAAATTTTATGATGTGGATAGTATCATCAATCAAGTCTCTGATTTGCGATGTGAGCGTGTCGATTATGCGGAGAAATTTGCTGCATTGGATAAAACCATTATTAAAGCAGCAGAAACCATGTAATAAAATAGTTGACATTCTTTCTAAATGTGTTATTCTTTCGCAAATGTCTATTAATTCTATATAGATTGTATAAATAATCAATAATATGAAACTCTCAAAAAAAAGCGATTATGCTATGCGTGCAATAATCTATCTGTCAATGCACTATAATGAGGGGGCTATCCAAATTAGGGAAATTTCTGCGAATGAAAAGATACCACAAAAATTTTTAGAAAATATCCTTCTTGTCTTAAGAAAGGCAGGTATACTGAACAGCAAGATAGGTTTGAAGGGCGGCTATGAACTTGCACGTTCGCCTGATTTAATTACCTTGGGGGAAGTGATTCGCGCACTCGATGGGGCAATTGCGCCGGTAGATTGCGTCAGCAAAATATCATATAAGCCTTGTTCAGAAGAAGTTACCTGTGTTATTCGTGGTGTAATGTTGGATATTCGTAACGCTATAACGGATGTTCTGGATAGAATGACTTTTGCAGATATGTGCAGCCGTGTTAGAGGCTCTAGGGAAAAGGAAGAAAGTAACGTTTTGACCTACGTTATTTAATAAATTTTTTATAATTATCTACTAATTTTGTAGAGTTTGTAGTGTTTTGCGGAAGACATGATGAAAATATTTAAGTTATCGGCCTGCTTGTCAACGCTGTGTATTTTTTTGATATGTGGTGTTGGCTGTGCAAAAAGAGTTGATAACTCTACAATCAGGATCGGATATTTTCCTAATATAAATCATGCGCAGATAGTTGTTGGAATGGCTGAGGGTACCTTTGCTGCGTACCTGGGGCCAAAGGTCAAAATAAAGACAACGCTTTTTAATGCAGGGCCGTCTCTTATTGAGGCGGTATTTTCTGGAGATATCGACATTGCTTGTGTAGGACCAAGTCCGGTTATAAACGGCTATGTGCGGTCAGGTGGAAAGGCGTTAAAGGTAATTGCAGGTGTAACAAGCGGTGGTTCTCTCCTTGTTGTAAGAAAGGATTCTCAGATAAAAAAGGCTGCGGACCTTGACGGAAAGAGGATCGCAACTCCTCAGCTTGGAAATACACAGGATATTGCCCTTCGTGCGTATATCAAAAAATTCGGTTTAAAGCCAAGAGAAAAAGGTGGCACTGTTGATATCCTTCCCTTGCGTAATCCTGATATTTTAAATCTTTTTATGAGGAAACAACTCGATGGGGCATGGGTACCGGAACCGTGGGCATCAAGAATTATCAGGCAGGCAGAGGGAGAGGTCTTTCTTGACGAAAGAACCTTGTGGGAAGACGGACGATTTAGTTCAACGCTGATGATTGTGGGTGCAGATTTTTTAAAGAGGCATCCTGATTACGTCAAACGGTGGTTGGCGGCTCATGTGAAAATAACCCGCTGGATTCATCAACATCCAAGAAAGGCTGTGAAAGTTGTTTGTGAACAGATCAAGGCTATTTCTGGTGTATCTCTTCCTCAGGAGATTATTAATGATGCGTTCTTAAGGCTTGAAGCTACGTATGATCCCATCGTACCGTCTCTGTTTTCTTATGCAGAAATGGCATATGATGCAGGTTTTTTGGGAAACCAAAGATTTAATTTGTCTGGTTTGGTTGACTTAAGATTACTCAATGAGGTGCTGAAAGAAAGGGCTTTACCACTGATAAATGAGTAATGCATAATTTAGGGTTTTTGGAGGTGATGATTAATGTCAGAAAGTGTAGGAGTTGACGACCTGCTTGAATTGGATTACAGAAAGACGGATAAGGGGCAGGAAATATCAGAGACAAATAGTGCAAAGCCGGATTTGTGCATTCAACATGTATCAAAATCGTTTCAGTCAAAAAACGGAAGTGTTTATGTGCTGGAAGACATAAATCTTGAAATTAACCAAGGGGAATTTGTGTGTCTTGTAGGGCCGTCTGGATGCGGGAAGACTACCCTTATGAATATCGTTGCCGGGTTGGAAAAGGCAGATTCCGGCGAGGTATGGGTTAATGGCCGCAGAATTCTCGGTGCGGGGCCAGACCGGGTTGTTATATTCCAGGAAGCAGCTCTGTTTCCCTGGCTCAATGTAATAAAAAATGTTGAATTCGGTTTAAAGCTGAAGGGTGTCAGTAGCAGCAAGCGACGAACTATTGCCCTTGAATATCTCAAGATGGTGCATTTAACAAAATTTCAGAAGTCTCATATCCATGAACTCTCTGGTGGTATGAAGCAGCGTGTAGCAATAGCGAGAGCGCTTGCAATGAATCCGGGGATGCTTTTGATGGATGAGCCATTCTCTGCACTGGATGCTCAAACGAGATGGATACTCCATTATGAATTGCAGAATATCTGGATGAAGACGAAGAAGACGATCCTGTTCGTCACCCATAATATCCGCGAGGCCGTATGTTTGGCGGATCGCATATTTATTCTTTCCACTTCACCAGGCAAAATCAAGAAGGAATTTTCTATAGATTTACCAAGACCCCGTGATGATAACGATGTAAATGTGGCAGAATATTCTACAAGGATTATGAAGGAGTTAAAGGCCGAAATTGATAAGGTTGTGAAATGCGAGATGGATGCAGATTCATGTGTGGAATGTGATATCAAATGCACAACGGTAGAGCCTGTAAAAACGGATATTGGGGGGGGGATTTAAAAATGTACAGCATGCTGAAAAGGGTGATTTTTTTTATCTTGCTTGCGGGTCTCTGGGAACTGTTGTTTTGGTTGGCGATATGGCCGGAATATGTCCTCCCATCTCCTGTTTCAGTAGGAAAAACATTGGTGCGTGGATTTCAGGATCAGAGTCTCCTGATTGGCGTTGCAATAAGCATGAAGAGGATTGCCATTGGGTATGGAATTTCTCTTGGCGTTGGTGTTTTTGCAGGTTTACTTATCGGGAGATTCCGAATCTTTGAAGATACGCTCGGCTCTCTGATCTCCGGTTTACAAACTTTGCCTACAATTTGCTGGTTACCTCTTTCCTTGCTTTGGTTTGGTTTAAATGACAATGCGATTATCTTTCTGGTTTTTATGGGTGCGGTGCTTTCTATTGCTACCGGCACGGATTCCGGAGTAAAAAATGTTCCCCCGCTCTATATTCGCGCCGCGAAGACCATGGGAGCAAAAAAATGGAAGTTATATCTTGAGGTGATCATTCCGGCTGCCTTCCCACACATTGTTATCGGAATGAAGCAAGGTTGGTCCTTTGCCTGGCGTTCGTTAATGGCAGGCGAATTATTAATTGTATGTCTTGGATTAGGGCATCTTTTGATGCTCGGGCGAGAACTCAATGATATGAGTCAGGTCATTGCCGTGATGCTGGTAATTATCTTGATCGGTATCTTAGTCGACAGACTGTTTTTCATGAAAATAGAAAGGCATATACGCGAACGTTGGGGATTGGTTAAGTCTTAAAATTCAGGCATTCACCTCAACGGGTAATTCCATATTTTGCATGGAAGCTTGTACTAAGGCCTCCTGGTCAATTTCATCTTCAGGCTGTTTTATGCGGTCTGCATCCCTTTCAACAAAGCTTATTCCTTCTGACCGGTATTTCTTCTTTAAAATCTCACATTTTGGACAGTCCGGAGCAGTATAGAGGTATTTCATGAGTAAGTCTCCTAAGGTCTAATAATGTACAAAAAACTACCAAAGGCGCTTATTGTACTAGAAGAAATGATTCTTTCAAGGATAATTTTCTAAGACTGCCCTGATATAGAAATTCTGGGATAATTATTTGACGGGATGCATTGCGTGTGTTATATTTCATGCACATTTTTGAGAGGGCAAATTTTATGATGAGACTTATCGGATTACTTATCGCAGCCGCTGTTGCCGTTTGGGTATACACGGATGCAAAAAAAAGAGGCTATAAGACTCCTGCCGCTATCGGTTGGATGATAGGAGTTTTTCTGCTTATGATTGTCGTTTTACCAGTTTATTTGATTATGAGAACGAAGCAAGGTAAACAAATAGATGTCCTGACACCATGTAAGTATTGTGGAAAATATTATGAGGGCACTCCTTTGTATTGTCCCAACTGCGGGCATAAAGTCGGGGGATATTCATTTAAAGAGGAATAGCTATGCATTTAAAAGAGCGGATAACTGAAGAGTTGAAAAGCGCTATGAAGGCGCAGGATAAACTAAGGACATCGGTACTGCGTATGATCCTTGCTGATATTAAGATTGCAGATACGTCAGGGAAGCCTAAGGACCAAATTGATTATGTGGACGTCGTTCGCGGATACTGCAAGAAATTAAAGAAATCCCGTGAGGAGTATGAAAAACTGCACTTACCGGAAAAAGTGAAGGAGTTGGACGGGGAGATTGCAATTGTTGAGGAGTACCTGCCGAAACAATTGTCTGACGATGAAATTCAGAAGATCGTTAATGAGGTCATTGAAACAAACAACTATACCGCTAAGGAGATGGGTGTGGCAATGAAGCTCATCATGAGCAAATACGGAGGAGAAGTGGATGGTAAAAAGGTTCAGACGTATTTAAAAGAAAGATTGAAATGCTGAGGAGGCCTTTGGTCGGGAAATTCTAAATATTGCAGTAAAAGGGAATGAAAGGCTTTTTTGTGAATGCTACAGAGTGAAGAGAAAGGATCGCAAGAGGATTGGTAATAATTAACTTATCAGTTGTTTTGCGCAGGTACATTCAATGGATAGAACTTGTGATACGCGGCTTTTGTCTCTATATACCGTGATACCCTTACACCTGCTTTTATAAGCGAATAAGAATACATTCCTTACATCATCCACGTTAGACTCTTTTGGAAAATTAATGGTTTTTGATACACCGTTGTCGATGTATTTTTGGCATATCGCCTGTATTTTAATCTGTTGCTTTGGAGAAACATCATGGGCAGTGATAAATATTTTTTTAACATCTTCGGGCACCCCGTGAATATTTTGTAAAGATCCGTTCCTGAAAACTTCTTCTATCAGCTTTTCTGAATAAAACCCCCTTTTTTTTGCAAGGTATTCAAAAAAGGGATGTATTTCCGGTAATCCACCTTCTACCAGGACGTGTCGGGTATAAGCAACGGCAAAGATAGGTTCAATACCACTGGAACAATGTGCAATGATGCTAATGGTACCAGTTGGTGCGATTGTCGTTCGTGACGCATTTCTAAAGCGGTGGCTATTGTGTGCGGCATAAATGCTTTTTTGATAGTTTGGAAATACACCACGTTCTTCTGCAAGTTTGGCAGAGGCATCATTTGCCTTTTGGGAAAAGAAACTCATGATTTTACCTGTGCATTGAATGGCCTTCTCGGAATTGTATGAAATACCAAGCTTGATAAATAAATCAGCAAGTCCCATGATCCCGAGTCCTATCTTCCGATTACCCTTTGTCAGGCGTTCGATTTGGAGTAATGGATATTTATTTATATCTATGATATTGTCAAGAAAATGCACAGCAAGACGAGTAGTCTTTTCAAGGCAATCCCAATCGATCTCATAGGTTTCCCCCTTTCGTTTCGTCATTCTGGAGAGATTAACAGACCCCAGGACACACGCCTCGAAAGGTAATAGCGGTTGTTCTCCGCATGGATTAGTTCCTTCAATTTCTCCAAGAACCGGTGTCGGATTGGCGGCATTGATGGTATCCAGAAACAGGATGCCCGGCTCCCCGTTTTCCCATGCAGAATGTACAATTTGTTCAAAGAGGTTTCTCGCGCTTACGGTCTTAACAACTGCTTTTGTTCTGGGGTTGATTAGCGGAAAGTCTTCGTTCTTTTCTACGGCATGCATGAAGGCATCAGTGATTCCGACGGAGATGTTAAAATTTGTCAGTATCCCTTCGGCACGTTTTGCGGTAATGAAATCGAGGATATCGGGGTGATCAATACGCAACACCGCCATGTTCGCCCCGCGGCGGAAGCCTCCCTGATTGATAGCCTCTGTAGCCTCATTGAAGACCTTCATAAAGGAAACCGGGCCGCTGGCATAACCACCAGAAGCACTTACCAGGTCATTTTTTGGTCGAATACGCGAAAATGAAAAACCTGTGCCGCCCCCGCTTTTATGGATCAAAGCCGCTTGTTTTACGGCTTCAAAGATGCTCTCGACAGAATCCTCTATGGGGAGCACGAAACATCCAAATAATTGTTGCAGGTCCCTTCCTGCATTCATCAGGGTAGGGGAGTTTGGCAGGAATCGGAGAGACGTCAAAAGGGTGTAAAATTGTTCTTCCCGTGACACAATATCAGCCCTTTTGTTATACAGCAAATCCACGGATGCGATATTTTTTGCTATTCGGCGGAACATATCTTCCGGCGATTCAACCGGGCGCCCTGCAACATCCTTTTTTAAATATCTTTTTTCAAGCACTAACCGCGCATTTGATGATAAAGAAAAGCCATTATTTTCCACGGCAACTTTTTCTGTCATAAAATAGTAGAACGATGGAAGATTAAAAAGATAGAAACACCATTAATTTTTGTCAACTATCTTTGACCGGTTTATTGTGGCGGAGATTTATTCATGCTAAATAATCATCATACAATCACCGTAGCTAAAAAAACGGTAACCACGGTTTTTTGCTATTTCATAAGCGTTTAAAATATTTTCCCTTCCTGCAAAAGCACTAACCAGCACAAGCAGGGTGGTTTTAGGAAGATGAAAATTAGTAAGCAGAACGTCAACATGCTGGAAATGATATGGTGGGTAAATGAAGAGATTTGTCCAGCCCGAGATTTGGGGAGTCTGGTTGTTGATAGCAACCGACTCAAGAACACGGCAGGAAGTACTTCCCACGGCGATCACTCGATTCTGGCGCTCCTTTGTCCTTTTTATTTTTTCCATAATTTCTTGTGAACATTCGTAGTGTTCTTTATGCATCTGATGTTTTTGGATGTCGTCCGTTTTCATAGGCATAAAAGTACCCATTCCCACATGCAGAGTAACAAATCCTATCTCTACGCCTTGATTCCTTATCTTCTCAAGGGTATCGTGGCTAAAATGTAACCCTGCCGTAGGTGCAGCAATTGCTCCTTCATTTTGTGCAAATACCGTCTGATATCGTTCCTTGTCGGACGAATAACATATCCCGTTTTTGCCCGTGCGTTTTATGTAGGGAGGCAAAGGCATTTTTCCGGTTCGGGCGAGCAAGTCTTTTATAGGGTGATTTTTATCAAATTGAATAAGCCATGAACCGTCTTCGTTTTTCATGAGAAGTTTCGCAGGAAGTACGTTGTCTGCAACAATAATTTCTTCTCCTGCCTTTAATTTAGCGTTTGATTTGATTAATACCTTCCATTGGTTTTCTTCTTCACCTTCTTCGGTAAGTAATAATTCAAGGGATGCGCCACTGACCCTTTTTCCCGTTAGCAATGCCGGTATTACCTTCGTATTGTTCAGAACGAGGAAATCTCCCGGGCAGAGATATTCAGTAATTTCATAAAATCTGCGATGTTCGATCCTTCCAGAATTCCGGTACAATATTAACAGTCTTGCATCTTCACGGTTTTCTAACGGGTGTTGTGCGATCAATTCCCTGGGTAGATCGTAAGTGTAGTCAGATAGTTTTGAGTAAAATTGCACAGGTTTTTTTTGCTGTAAAATCTATTTTTTTTGAAAATAATGATAACATCTCAAAAAAAGAGAATCAAGGTGTATAAATTTATTACGAATTCAAAATAGGATATGAGAAATATTTAAATATTTCCAAATAAATATCCTGGTGAGCGTGGTGGTATATATAGTATCTAAGAAAAGCGATGAAACAACAGTTTGTATGCTAAAATGGCGTCTTATTGCGCGAATGAGAGGAGGGATAAAAATATTGCTTGACAAATAAATAAAAAAGTTTATTGTCATAGCCGAAGTGGTGTAAAGTGGTGAAAAGTGGGAGAAAATGAAAAATGTTCACCGGCGAATATCATCACACGATAGATGACAAAAACAGGCTTGCCATTCCTGTTCCTCTTCGTGAGAGTATAGATGTTAATTTGGAGGGGAAAGGGTTTTTCCTGACCAGAGGGCTTGATGGTTGTCTGTTTATGTTTACACCAAGTTCATGGCACAACGTAGTTTCAAAAATCGAACAGCACTCTTTTGCTGATATGAAGGCGCGTCAATTCCAGCGTCTTTTTTTTTCCGCTGCCCAGAAAATTCCTGAATGTGACCCGCAGGGTCGGATACTAATTCCTCAGATCTTAAAAGATCATGCAAAGATTAAAAAGAACGTTGTGATTGCAGGGTTAAATACACGTATCGAAATATGGAATGAAAAAAGTTGGAACGATTTTACAACAGCATACGGAAAGGCGTATGAAGAAATTGCAGAAGGTCTATTTTAATTGCAAAAAGTCATCGATCGGAAAACGGTGCGCACCTTTTCTATAAATAATGCTATGACATGGAATACCTGGCAAACGATCTTGTTCACATACCGGTATTAGCTGAGGAAGTGCTGAATTATTTACAACCACAGCCAGGGCATATTATTTTAGACTGCACCATTGGTAATGGCGGGCATGCAATAAAAATATTAGAGAAAATAAAGTCTGGTGGATTTCTGGTTGGCATTGATAAGGATATGGAAATATTACAAATTGCAAAGCAAAGTCTATCAAAAACGGCGGGCACTTTTAAGCTTTATCATACGGATTATTCCGAGGTTGAGAGAGTATTGCATCAGGCAGGAGTAGAGAGGGTTAACGGAGTATTGCTTGATTTAGGAGCGTCTTCAATGCAGTTTGATCAGGCGGAGCGTGGTTTCAGCTTTGCTAAGGATGGGCCACTTGACATGAGAATGGATCGGTCATTGCCCGGTACTGCACGGGATTTAATCAGAAGGTTGTCTGAACGGGAATTAGAAGAGATATTGAAAAAATACGGTGAAGAGCGATGGTCGAAAAGGATTACAAGAGCAGTCCAAAGAGGGGAAAAAGAGGGTGGGATTACTTCAACACGACAACTGGCTGCAGTCGTCGAACGAGTTGTACCACGAGGAAAAAGCAAAATTCATCCTGCAACTAGAGTATTTCAGGCACTGAGAATTGCGGTGAATAAGGAACTGGAGAGTTTGGAAGTTTTTTTAGATAAAATCCATAACTATATGCAGATAGGGGCTCGCATTGTAATTATCAGTTTTCATTCTCTTGAAGATCGTATCGTAAAGAAGAAATTCATGGAAAGAGCGAATCATAAGGTATTCAAGATACTTACAAAGAAGCCGGTGACTCCCGGTGAGGCGGAGTTAGAAAAAAACGTCCGATGCAGGAGCGCAAAACTTAGAGCGGCAGAAAGGATTTAATATGGGAATATCAAGAATGTTATTGATGTTTACTATAACCGTCTTTATGGCTATTTTTGTCGTATCAGAGCGGAATAAAATTATTGAAACAGGGTACATCGTGGCGAAATTGCAAAGGAATTGTGATGAGCTATCAGAAAAGAACAGAAAGCTGGGCTACTATGTTGATCGGTTAAAATCTCCTGAGGTTATTGTCTATAAGGTACTATCTCTAAAACTGCCTCTGGTTCCCCAGGAAGACGAGTCAGGGATGATTGCCGGACGCATAAAACTGAAAGATGATGTAAGGAAGGCAATGAAAACAGTTGCTCACAAAGATATATTTACGCAAAAGGTGTCCAGACTGGAGTGTTGTTCATTGCATAATTAAAATGTCGGGTGTTTCGTGGCTTATGTTGTGCCCTCCTCCCGGACGCTTTTGAGGCAAAGTTGTTTTTTGTCTCGAAAGCGTCCGTAAATATTTTATTTACCTTTTTGATCTAGTTTCATACGCCTTTGTGGGAGTATCAGCGTGATACCATTAAGAAAGCACAAATTTTGGGCGAATATTACGGGTGTTTTTCTTGTCATTACGTTTCTTGCTTTAGCTGTTCATCTCGGGCATATTCAGTTAATTGAGCATGATAAATACTGTAAATTAGCTAAAGGGCAGCAACGGAAGAAAATTGAGTTGCCTGCACGAAGGGGTACCATCCTTGACAGGAACGGGCTTACCCTTGCAGACTCTTTACAGGTGTCATCTGTTTTTGCCGATCCCGCAGAAATTGAAGACATTCCTACGGTAGCATATCATCTGAGTAAGGTATTAAAGCTGAGCTCTGCTAAGATAGCGAAACTCCTGAATAAGGATAAGCGATTTGTTTGGATTAAACGAAAAATTGGTGATGATGAGCTTCGTGCGGTCACGAAATTGTCTCTAAAAGGGGTCTATACAAAACACGAGTATCATCGTTTTTATCCTAACGGGAGATTGGGGAGTCACGTTCTTGGCTTCACCAATATTGACGAGAGAGGACTCGAAGGAGTTGAGCTTTCCTTTAATGACGTATTGTCAGGAGAACCAGGGTATAAACTGATCAATCGTGATGCGCTGCAACGTCAGATCGTCACACCGGATGCAGAGATTCAGTTGCCCCGGCACGGAAACCAGGTTGTGTTGACCATTGATGCCAACATCCAGCGCTTTACGGAAGAAGAGCTTGAAATTGCTTTTGATAAATGGAAGCCAGTGTCCGCCACAGCGGTTGTTATGAATCCCATGACCGGTGAAGTGCTGGCAATGGCCAATTATCCTTCGTTTGATCCGAACCATTTCGAAAAATATCCTTCATATGCAAGGAGAAATTTAGCTGTCACGGATTGCTATGAGCCGGGTTCATTAATGAAACCCATCGTGGTTTCTGGCGTCTTTGAGCACGGGCTGGCGAGACCTGATGAAGTTATTTATTGCGAAAACGGCGCTGCTGTGATAGAGGGGAGAAGTTTGCACGATGCCCATGAATACGGGAATCTTACGATTTCTGATGTTATTGCACATTCAAGTAATATAGGAATGGCTAAAGTGGGATTGCGAATGGGAAATGAAAGGATGTATCGGTACCTTAAGCAATTCCATTTTGGCGTGAAAACGGGGATCGAACTTCCAGGTGAAATAGGAGGTGTTTTTCATCCTCTGAAACAATGGTCGAAGAAATATTCTCTTATATCGGTTTCAATCGGGCATGAGATTGCGGTTACCCCGCTCCAGTTTCTTACGGCTTTTTGCTGCATCCCAAACGGTGGACAATTGATCAGGCCGAAGATTATTAAGGCAACAATAAGCAATGACAATACGAGAAAAGAATATCTCCAATCTTCGCAAGGTGTTGAACGGGTAATGAGTTCAGATGTTGCACGCACAATCATGAATCCTATTCTGATGAGGGTTGTTACCGATGGCACCGGAGAGAACGCGAAGCTTCTGGAATATGATGTTGCTGGAAAGACGGGGACATCACAGAAGGTCTTCAGTGGCGGGAGATATTCTCATGATAAACATGTCGGCTCTTTTATTGCCTATGCGCCTGCCGAGCGTCCCCGCATTTGTGTGTTGGTTATGATCAACGAGCCTCAAAGCAGGGAGTACTATGGTGGTACAGTTGCAGCCCCCGTCGTCAGGGAAATTATTCTGCGGTCGCTTGTTTATCTTGGCGAGGAGCCATCCAGGTTTAAAATGGCAATGCAATGATTGTGTCAACTCATGCTGTGCTCGTGCATAAAAAAGATGCGATCATGCCGAAAACAAGATTCTCTGTGATAACGTATGTGAAATATCCGGGTTGGCCTGATATGTGCTGAATTGAGGAGGAAAAGACGATGCAAAAAGAAATCGAAAAGCAGAAGCCTGTTTTGAGACACAATTGGTATAAAACGGAAAAAGAGCTTGAAGTGACCCTGACGTACAATCGAGAGATTTTGGACAAGCTTTTGCGGGAATATGCCGGCGAAGTAGATAAGGTGAACAAAAAGAGATATGTAAACGAACGAATCATTCGGCCGGGAAGTGCGAAACACCAGGGTTTTGATGCAACCCTGAAAATGAATTTTTTCTCTCCGTCAAGGGAAAAGTGGAATTTTGCAGAAAGCAAGGTAGATGTTTACAAGATTAAGTGACCTTTGTTCCTGTTTGAAAGAATGCCAGTCTTATAATTTTGTGGAAAAAGAAGTATATGGCATAACACACGACTCCCGAAAGGTAAAGAAGGGTTATGTGTTTGTTGCTGTTCAGGGCCACAAGATCGACGGGCATGAATTTGCTGCAAATGCAATTGAGAATGGGGCTATTGCCCTTGTTGTAGAAAAAAAAATTGAAGCTGCTACAGAAATACCTCAGATTATAGTGCCGAATACACGTTTTGCACTTGCCGTCATGAGTAGCCGTTTTTATGGAGAACCTTCTTCGCGGATGACGGTGATTGGCATTACAGGAACGAACGGGAAAACGACAACCTCCTATCTTACAAAGTCAATTATCAATGCCTCTGGTAATGAAACAGGACTGATTGGTACAATTCAGTATCAGATGGGCAGCAGAGCAATACCTGCACGGGAAACAACGCCTGAGTCTGCGGAACTGCATGGGTATTTCGCTGAGATGCTTGAATCAGGCATAAAATATGCGGTAATAGAGGTATCCTCTCATGCCCTTTCTCAGTTTCGTATAGAAGGGGTTTGTTTTCGTTCTGCAATCTTTACGAACTTATCTGTTGAGCACCTTGATTATCATACGAATATCCAAAATTACAGAAATGAAAAACTCAAACTGGTAAAGCGGCTAGGTCCTGATGCGTTTGCGATATTGAATGCGGATGACAATGCCAGCAAGCATTTTGCCGAGTGCACAAAATCTCAAATAGTTTGGTATGGTATAAAGAAAAAGAATGCTGAAGTGACTGCCGAAATACTTCAGACAAGCGTCAATGCAACACGAATATTGCTGAATTCTCCCTGGGGTAAAGTACCGATTCATTTGAATTTGATCGGGAAGCATAATGTTTATAATGCAGTTGCAGCGGCAGCGAATGGATTAGCATTGGGTTTTAACATTGATACGGTAAAAACGGGTATTGAATCGTTACAAACGGTACCCGGTCGCCTGGAAAAAATTGACTGTGGACAGGATTATCCCGTCTATGTTGATTTTGCCCATACTCATCAGGCGCTCCAGGTTGTTTTGCGTACCCTTCGGGATGTAGCGAAAGGACGGATTATCCTGGTTTTCGGATGTGGTGGCGATAGAGACCGGAAGAAAAGGCCAAAGATGGGGCATATTGCAGAAAAATATTCAGACCTTTTCTGGATAACCAGTGATAATCCGCGTTCAGAAGACCCCTCTCATATAATCTGCGAGATTCAAAGAGGAGTAAAGAAAGCATCGTGTTTTCGAGTGCAGGCTGATAGAAAAACTGCTATTGAAGAAGCCATTTCAGAGGCGAAAAATGGTGATGTCGTGATCATTGCGGGAAAGGGTCATGAACAAAACCAGATAGCGAAGGGTGTCACAATGTCTTTTGATGATCGCGAGGTTGTAAGGCAAATTTTACAGAGAAGAATGGTATCGTAGATTACAGAACGAGATACAAAATGGAAGACCTGTATTTTCATGAGATTATAGAAGCCGTCGGTGGACAAAACGTATGTGCCGGAAAGAATGAAAGAGTAAAAGGTGTATCGATAGACAGCCGGACTATTCGAAAGGGTGACCTGTTTTTTGCACTCAAAGGGGAACGTGTTGATGGTCATCAGTTTATCGTACCGGCAATGAATGCCGGAGCAGTGGGCGCCGTGGTTTCGCGGGGGGGAGAAATTGATTTTGGATATGAGCAATTTCCTATAATTTGTGTAAATGATACCGCGACCGCACTTGGAGAATTAGCAAGGTATTACCGAAAAAAATTATCTGCAAAAATTATTGGTATCACCGGGAGTAACGGAAAAACAACTACGAAAGAAATGACGTATCATGTGTTATCTCAGTTCGGTTCGGTAGTAAGGTCACAAAGAAGCTTTAATAATTTTATTGGCGTACCGCTAACAATATTTGAGATAGAAAATAGGCATCAATACGGGGTGCTTGAAATGGGCACAAATGCTCCGGGAGAAATTCGGCGCCTTACTGAAATTGCCGTTCCTCATATTGCGGTTATTCTCAACGTTTCCAAAACTCATCTGGAAGGCCTTGGGAGTATGGAAGGGGTTGCATCGGCAAAGGGAGAAATATTGGAAAATCTCAGCAAGGGAGGGGTCTTTGTATATAACATTGATGATCCCTGGTGTGTTAAAATTGCCCATGCATTTAAAGGGGAAAAAGTAAGTTTTGGATTCAGTCCCTATGCGCACATTCGATGTACGAACACAAAGAAAGAAACCGAAGGATATCGTTTGACAATTAACGGAGACCTTGAAATTGATTTTCCGGTGCCTGGCTATCATAATATCCGCAACGGTTTGGCGTCTTTTGCGGTTTGTTATGCATTAGGCCACGATATTTACCAGCTAAAAGAGCCGTTTTCTTCCTTTAAACTTCCTCAGATGAGAATGGAGCGTCAGCATATTGGAAATATTACCCTTATCAATGACGCATACAATGCAAATCCTGAATCTGTTCGTACAGCGCTGGCATATCTTCATGAAATGGATACAAAGGGCAGAAAGGTGTTTATTTGTGGTGACATGTTAGAATTGGGAAGTGAAACAGTTCCGTTACATAGGGAGATTGGGGAAACGGTGGCTCATTCTGGCATTGACTTGTTGTGGACGGTAGGAGTGTATGCCGCTGAAACTGCAAGGGCTGCAAAATTATCCGGTATGCCGGGGAAACGGGTAGTTTGCTTTAAAGATGTGGCTGAAATTGTTGCCTCTGAAATAAGCGAATTTAAAGAAAATGACACGGTATTAATCAAGGGTTCCAGAGGGATGCGCATGGAAAACATTATTGAGAAGTTCAGAAGATATTTATAAAGCAGGTAATATCCACGCACTTATTAAGGTTTTGGTCTGGGATGGTTCGATTAAGATTCTGTTAAAAAAGGTAAAAGGGCTTTGCTATACAATCTATTTTCTTCGGTAAATTCGCCAGAAATTCTCAAATATATATCCTCTCGTTCATGTTTGGCGGCATTTACTGCATTTTGCATCAGTATATTTTTTGGTCACTGGTTTATCAAAAAACTTCGGGCATTAAAGGTTGGTGAAGATACTACAAAAACTGACTCAGAAGAACTTAAACGCATGCATTCCGACAAAAAAAACACACCGACAATGGGAGGAATCATTGTTATTGTGTCCATCCTGGTTTCCACCCTGCTTTGGTGTAATATTTATAATGAATACATCTTTTTAATCCTGTTTACCCTAATATGGCTTGGTGTTCTTGGGTTTATTGATGATTACATCAAGCTTACCCAGGTAAAAGCCTCAGGTTTGACAGACAGTTCAAAATTATTGTTTCAATCAGCACTGGGGCTTATTTTGGGATTAATATTATATTTTCACATGAAAAAGTTTACCTGGGGCACGCATCTCATAATTCCTCTGATGAAGGACTTTCATCTTGATTTAGGGCCGTTCTACATTGTTGTCGTTGCCTTTTTTATCGTAGGGATGTCAAATGCCGTAAATCTTACGGATGGATTGGATGGTTTGGCAATAGGATGCGGCATTATTGCAGGAATAGCTTTTGCTGTTATTGCCTATATTTCAGGACGGGTAGATTTTAGTAATTATTTAAGGGTTCCTTATATTCCTGGCAGTGGAGAATTGTGTGTTTTTTGTGCTGCCCTTGTAGGAGGAGGTTTGGGGTTCTTGTGGTACAATTGTTTTCCTGCACAGATTTTTATGGGGGATACCGGCTCACTAACCCTGGGTGGTGTACTTGGATTGGTTGCGATCATAGTAAAGCAAGAGGTGTTAATGATTGTGATTGGTGGCATTTTTATTGCTGAGGCAGTTTCAGTAATCGTGCAGGTTTCTTACTACAAGATGACAAAAAAAAGGATTTTTCGCTGTGCACCCTTGCATCATCATTTTCAGTTTAAAGGCTGGCATGAGTCGAAGGTAACGGTGAGGTTTTGGGTAGCCGCCGCCTTACTGGCAGTAAGTAGCTTCATATTATTATAAAGGGGTATCTATTCGTGAAACCATGGCATGTTATTGTCTATATTGTGGTTGCTCTGCTGGGGTTTAGTGTTGTTACGGTATATAGTACTGATATGACAGCTTCCGGATCTTGCGGAACCGGTTATCAATTCCTAAAGCATATTTTATGGATTGGAATAGCCTCCTTATTGTTGGTAATAATGTCAAAAATTGATTATCACTACTTGCAGAAATTAAGTATCCCCATTCTTGCCGCGTCTTTTGTTCTGCTTGTAATGGTATTGTTACCTGGAATCGGAACGGTTACGAATGGTGCTCGGCGGTGGATTCGGATTAACCGTATTTTAGGTATCCAGCCGTCAGAATTTGCAAAATTGGCTGTTATTATCTTTGTTTCGAGTTATATAGCAAAAAACCAGAGCCGGATGCCTAAATTTACTTATGGCTTTATATTCCCCCTTATGGTCGTAGCGGTAATTAGCGCTCTTATACTGAAAGAGCCGGATTTCGGGACTGCAGCATTTCTTGCAATACTATCTGTGACCATGCTTATTGCTGGAGGAACAAGAATAATTTTTGTTCTTTTTACTGTTATGGCTGTTACGCCATGCGTACACAAAATGTTGTTTGATGTTCCATTTAGAAAAATAAGACTATTGTCATTTCTTGACCCCTGGAAGGACCCTTCTGGAACAGGATATCAGATAATTCAATCGTACATTGCTCTTGGTTCCGGTGGATTGACAGGGTTGGGCCCGGGAAGTAGCAGACAAAAACTCTTTTTTTTACCGGAAAGCAATAGTGATTTTATTTTTACCATCATTGGAGAGGAGTTCGGTTTTCTTGGCGTGATTGTTATTATCGGTCTGTTTTTATCCTTGGTATGGTATGGATTAAAGATTGTGCACACAGCGAAAGATGTCTTTGGCTTTTTTTTAGGGCTTGGGATTACGGTAATGTTTGGACTACAGGCGGCTCTCAACATGGCTGTAATCTCAGGTTTGGTGCCGACAAAAGGTATTCCTTTGCCTTTTCTCAGCTCCGGGGGGTCCTCTTTGCTGTTTTCTATGATGGGGATTGGTATATTATTGAATATTGCCAAACAATCTGAGGTAAGTGAGACGGTAAGTTTGGTAACGGATAGGGCGGAACCACCGAAAAATGAACTTGAAAAAATGATGCCTCTCGGGATTTGGTCTAAGATGATAACAAAAGTAGCAGATTTTTCTTGGTAAATAGCAAGCTGACTTGTCAGGGATTGTGTGTAAATATTGGACGTAGCGTGGTTTCATAATGCGTCACGCATGTTTACTTTTTGTACCGCATTTGTAAAGGAAAAAGGGGTATAAAAAAATGAAAATAATTTTTGCAGGGGGTGGTACTGGTGGGCATTTAATGGCAGGGTTGAGTGCAGCAGAAGAAATTCTTTCACGATTTCACGAGGCAGAGATTGTGTTTTTTGGGTCTGATAGAAAATTAGAAAAACGTTGTGTGGAGCAAAAAGGGTTCCGGTATCGTCAAGTTCGGGCAAAAAAATGGGGGAAATCGATTCAGCAGATAATTACCTGTATTGGCTCAACAGTTCTTGGCATTTTTGACTCACTCTTTGCAGTACGAAATTTTAATCCTGACATTGTCGTTGGCTTGGGTGGATATGTGTCCGTTGCTCCAGTTATTGCAGCAAAATTGCTCGGTATCCCGTCGGTGTTACTTGAACAAAATGTAATTCCGGGAAAAGCGAACCGGTTTTTGTCTCGATGGGTAGATGAGGTGTATTGCCATTGGCGTGGTTCACTCAAGTGGTTTACCCAAGCAAAGGTTGTTCGCGTAACAGGGACGCCGATCCGAAAGGATATCCTGTCTAGTAAAAAAATGCGTTCTGTCGAGAAGTTTGGTCTGAGCGCCTCTAAAAAAACCATTCTGATTACCGGGGGTAGTCAGGGCGCACAGGCAATCAACGAAACATTCTTACGATGTTTGCCCATGCTGGAATCTTTGCATAACGATCTGCAGATTATCCACTGTACCGGTGAATACGGTTACGAGACTGCAAAGGCAGCATATAAACAAACGAAGATAGAGGCATTCGTTTGTAGTTATCTTGATGATATGGGTGCTGCTTTTAGTATGGCGGATATCATTCTTTGCAGGGCTGGTGCGACTACCATTGCGGAAATTACTGCGCTAGGTATTCCTGCAATCTTAATACCTTATCCGTACGCTGCGGATAACCATCAATATTGGAATGCAATGGAACTGGTAAGCAACGGCGGAGGATATTTATTACAGCAGCTTGACGTAACACCGGAAAAAATCATGGAGCTTATTGCCGACATCCTTGATAATAAAGAGAAGTATGATAGGATGAGAATGTTAAACAAGAGAATGGGGATTCCTAATGCATCTTCAAATGTTGTGGATAACATTTGCAGACTGATTGGTCTAAAGAGTGCACAAATCGCACTCATTGCTGGCTAATTTTACCGGTAAACAGTGTATTGGCAAGAAATGAAAATAAAGCAACGGTTATTGCCCAATAAACGAATTTCCAATAATACCAGTTATTTTACATAAAAAGAGGGTATTGCATTATGAATTCATCAGAGAGTGGAAAAATGGAGCCGATGTCAACATCGTTGTTGGAAAGCCAGTTTAATTGTCGTCCCTTGCGCGGGCATTGCGTATACTTTATTGGGATTGGTGGTATCGGAATGAGTGCCGTTGCGCGCATCCTTATTAATGAGGGTTGTATCGTTTCTGGTTCTGATTTACGGATATCACCGTTAACTTCAAGTCTTGAAGGACTGGGAGCAAAGATTAATACCAAGCAAGATGGAAGTTTTATGTCATCAGAAACGGACATGGTCGTGGTATCGGCGTCTATTACTGAAGATAATCCGGATCTTAAAACTGCCCGTAAACTGGGGATAAAAGTGGTAAAATACTCGCAAATTCTCGGTTCATTAATGAAAGAAAAACGTGGTGTTGCGATCAGCGGCACTCACGGAAAGACAACGACAAGCGCGATGATTTCCACCATTCTAAAAACGTCGGGACTGGATCCTACCTTCGTCATCGGCGGAGAAGTGCCTGACATTGGTGGCAATGCACATCTGGGGAAGGGAAATTTATTTGTTGCAGAGGCTTGTGAATATGACAGGTCGTTTTTAAATCTTACTCCACAGGTGGGGGTAATTACTAATATTGAAGAGGATCATTTAGATTATTATGAAAATATTGAGAAAATAATCCATGCCTTCGGGGACTTTGCTTCCTCGATTTCAGAAGATGGTTTATTGGTTGTGAATGATCACGACAATAACACCGCTGTTGCCGCACAAAGAGCGAATTGTAAGGTAGAAACCTTTTCTCTTGACAATGCTTCTGATTGGTGTGGGGAAGTGCTTTCAGGAAGCAGCGGTCTGAAAAGATTCAGGGTCTTTTACAGGGATGCATTTTTTCATGAATTTTCGCTACAAATACCAGGATCTCATAATGTATTGAATGCATTGGCGGCAACTGCTGTGTGTACTTTTATCGGAGTAGATAAGGATTCTATTAAAACTGCATTAGCGTCTTTTCGTGGCGCAAATCGGAGGTTCCAAATTGTTGGTATGAAGAATGGTATTACGGTAATTGATGATTATGCACATCATCCAACCGAGATACGCGTCACCTTAAGAGCGGCGCGGGAACTTTATCCTGAAAAAAGAATATGGTGTGTATTTCAACCCCATCAATTTAGTAGAACTCGGCACTTATTGAAAGAATTTGCACGATCCTTTCAAAACGCAAACAGGGTAATTCTTGCGGATATTTATGCAACGCGGGATAATGATTACGAAAAAACTGCTATGAATGCTACGAAATTATATGAAGAGACCCGTAACTCAGGTATAGATATCCAATATATTCCTCAATTGAGCGATATCGTAAATGTGCTTTATTCTAGTGTAAGCCCGGGAGACATTGTCATGACAATGGGTGCTGGCGATGTTTGGAAAGTTGCTTATGATTTAGTTTCAAGATTCTAAAATGGAGGCGGAATGCGATGAAGCCAAAAAATGTTGTGGTTTTGATGGGTGGGGTGTCTTCTGAGCGTGAAATTTCATTACGTTCTGGTAATGCCGTGGCAAAGGCATTAGCAGATGCGGGTTTTACCGTTTCCTGTATTGATGTGAAAGATGAAAAGATTGATGAACTCAATCAGAGAGAAAAAGAGGTGGCTTTTATTGCATTACATGGATGTTTTGGTGAAGATGGCGGTGTACAACAACTCCTGGAATTAAAGGGTATTCCCTATACCGGCTCAGGGATTAATGCCAGCAAGCTAGCAATGGACAAATTAGCAACAAAAAATTGCTTTGTCGAGGCAGGTCTCAAAACCCCGGACTATGTCGCCGTGACGGAGTTTCAAGAGGAAGATGAGATGCAACATGAAATCATGCGGCTTGGATTGCCGGTTGTTTTAAAACCCATACGGAATGGTTCCAGTATTGGCATATCTATAATAAAAGATATCAGGAATCTCCAAATGGGCATGAAAAAGGCGTTTGAGTTTGGATACGAGGTGCTAGTAGAGAAATACATAAAGGGGCGAGAATTGACCGTTGGGATATTAGAGGACAGGGCATTGCCGATTATTGAGGTTAAACCGGCAGTGGAATTTTTTAATTATGATGCTAAATACAAGGATAACAGGACAGAATATCTGATTGTAGAAAAAACATCGGTGGAAAATGGTAGTGAAACTGGTAATTCACTCCTCAAGATAGGATTTCTTCCATTCTCTCTCTATGCGAAAGCACAAGAATTGGCCCTTTGTGCTCACAGAGTACTTGGGTGCAGAGGATTCTCGAGAGTAGACATGCTGCTGGACGAAAAGAATGAATTGTATCTATTGGAAGTAAACACCATTCCCGGTTTTACCGAAAAAAGCTTACTGCCTAAGGCGGCAAAGGCCGCCGGTATATCATTCTCTGCGCTGTGTGAAAAAATCGTTGATCTTGCTTTTCAGAGCGCACTTGTAAGTGTTAATGAAACAATACAGAATTAATGCCTCTTATGATGCAGTTCTCTATCCTTTCAGCGTTTGTGAGTGCTTTTTCAGGCAAGATACACGTAATAAAAAGGACTCTGTACCCTTTTTTTTTTCGTTTCGTCGTATCTTCCTGCATAATAATTTTTATGATATGGGGTATACAAAAGATCTGGTATTCCCTGATAGAATTAAGTATTTTCCAAGTGAGTCCCGCCACCTTTTCTTTCCACACGCCCTCCTGGATGAATGATCATTTTACGGATGATATAAAGCATCTGGTAGCCTTGAATGATCAATATGGCATGTATGAAGATAATTTAACCAAAAAAATAGCGGAGATTTATGGACGCCTTGTTTTGGTTAAGAACGTGGAATCGGTTAAAAGAGTTTTTCCTAATAAGCTGGCTATCAAATTCGTACTACGCAAACCTATAGCAATTGTTAAAAGTAGAAATAACCTATATCTCGTTGATCACGAAGGGGTCTTATTGCCAAAAGAATATTACACATTAAAAAATACCGAATATGATAGTCCTTATATTCAGAGTAACAAGCTTGCAAGATTACCTTTGTACGGAAAAGAATGGGATGATAAGGGTGTTAAGGCAGGGATAGCTTTGGTGAAATTCCTTAGGGCGAATAATATTCATAATATCTTTAAAATTGTATCCGTTGATGTATCAAACGTGTGCAAAAGGAACTCTGCCGGTAAGAGTGATATTGTTTTATGGACGGAAAACAATACCCAAATTCGTTGGGGATGCTCTCCGCTGTGCAACGAACAGAATGAACTTTCCGATGAAGAGAAGTTACAAAACCTCTTAAGCATTGCAAAAACAGAAGGCACAAATCTCAGGCTTATGGAATACGTTGATGTTCGTTGGAAGAAACCCTTGGGCAAACGATGGGTAAAAAGTAACGATATAACTGAAGAACCTTAAAAACATATTTTGCACGTTCAGATCCAGGTAATAATTCTACCCCCCTCCGTGGACCGCCTTTATTTGTGCCTTATCAACAGGTATTCCGGAAAAGGAATGAAAATTATTTTGACTTTTTACGGTGTAATGTTAAAATTAGTAAGTATCTTTCTTTAAATCAGATATGATCAATTCAACAATAAGCGGAAGTGGCGGAATCGGCAGACGCGCTAGTTTGAGGGGCTAGTGTCAATAAAACGACGTGGGGGTTCAAGTCCCCCCTTCCGCATTACTCTGTGTTTGCCCACCCATAGTAAAGAAGATCAAGCATATTGCATGTTTTGAAACGCATGTTGGCCGCACTTCCTTAATCAATGTATAGTACGGATAAATGAGGACGATATTAAAAAAATTTACCCATTTATGGGAGATTTGTTGATGAACAAATGCATATTCCTCACAGGGGTAATTATCCTGTTGTTCTTTGGTGGTTGTAAAGAGACACAGATAAGACAATCCGATTTTGTACCGTTTAAAGCCCCGGTAACTCTTTCTACGACGACAGAAGAAGTCGGAAGGAAGCCATGGGAATTTGAAATATCACCGAAAAAAGAAGTTCCTGATGAGAAAAAGGAAGGGATGCCGGAAGAATTTCTCTATAAAGAAGAACTCAAAAAGCCCGAACCTGCTATCCGAAAACCAGAATATACAGGAGAAAAAATCGACATCGCCTTTAATTTTGATAACGCGGAATTAAAAGACGTTTTACAGATTATCCTGGGTGAAATTCTGAATATGAACTACATTTTAGACAAACGAGTAGGGGGAACGATCAATCTTCACGCCACGGGACAGGTTTATAAAGAAGAGCTCATTTCTATGCTTAATACTCTTTTGTATGTATATGATTTTGCGATCATGAAGGATGGTGATTTATATAGAATACTGCCCAAGTCAGAAACTCGTTCTGAGACAAATATTGTGGTTTATGGCGATAAAATTCCCCCGTATGATAAAAATATCATAATCCAAATTGTTCCCCTTCAGTATGAAAATCCAAAAAATTTAAATGCAACCCTAAGGCCTTTTATGACGAGTGTAGGGAATATTGTTACCCACGGTGACGCTCCCTTTATCGTGATCGTCGAAGCCGCGTCAAACATGGAAAAACTGCTCACGCTAGTAAAAACTTTTGATATGCCTTTTTTTGCCGGTAAAGCCATGAAATTCTATAATTTGAAATATGCCGATGGGAAAAATGTGGCAAAAGACCTTACTGCCCTTGCACAATCATTAGGAGCAAAAGCTGGCGCTGAAGGAGAGCTGAGTTTTATACCGTTTTCTGATTCAAATAAGATATTGGTTGTTACGAAAATGCCGGATTTTTTACCAAAAATCGATCTTTGGATAAAGAATATTGATGTTCCTCCTTCAGAGTTGGAGGAAGATGCCAAGGTGTATGTGTATAAAGTTCAACACCAAAAAGTCGAAACGATTGTCCCGGTTCTTACACAAATTTATAGTGAAAAAATGGCTGCGCAACCTAAAGTGACAGGAAAGAAACAGCCCGAGGCAATGAAGGTTGTGGCAGACCCGAAAACCAATACCGTTGTTGTAAAAGCTTTGCCTACGGATTATCGGGCGATAAAGATGATTATAGAGGCGATAGATGCCACGCCGCAACAGGTATTTTTAGAGGCGCTTATCTTGGAAATCGGAATTGATGACAGCTTAGAGTATAAGTCAGAGTGGACACTGAATGCCGGAAGTTTGAAATTGTTTCAATTATTTTCCCCCGAACAGAAACAACTCGCAAGAGAGGCTGGTAAGCCCACGTTATTTTATAACAAGGGGAGTTTTTCACTCCTTATGAACATCCTTGCTTCAAATAAAAAAGTGAAATTATTGTCAGCGCCACATATTCTCGTGCGGGATGAACAGCCGGCACATATTCAGGTTGGTGAAGAAGTGCCAATTAAAACTGCCACAACCCAACAACAGGGCACCACGTACGTTTTACAACAGATACAGTACCGCGATACGGGTATTATTCTCACCGTTACGCCACACATTGCTGAAAATGATTATATTACCCTGGACATAAAGCAAGAAGTGAGTAACGCAGATAAAACAACAACAGGGGTGAATGATTCACCAACCTTTACGACTCGCCAGGCAGAAACCTCCCTTGTGGTAAAGAGCAGCTATACAATAAGTTTGGGTGGTATCATACAGCAAAGCGATGAAAAAAGTATTAGTAAAGTGCCGCTTCTGGGCGATATCCCTCTTGTGGGGAATCTATTTAAAGCTACCTCCATTAAAAATGTGAGGCGAGAATTGTTGATGCTCATAACACCTTATATTGCAAATAATGCAGAAGAGGCGGATGTCTTAACCAATGCCTTCCAGAAGAAATTAAAGGAGATAGAGCCACTCGTTACGCAAGGGGTAGATGAAGTTAAGAAATACGAAAGCCAAGAGTAAAAGCGGATTTACTATTCTGGAGGTTATGGTCGCCCTGGCCATTGTGGGAATTTCTATCGGGATTTTTTTTAGTTTGATCGCTAATTCATCAAGATTAAAAGAAAAAATTGATAGACATGCAGAATTATTGCTTCTTGCCAGAACAAAAACGGAAGAAGCTTTGTTGGGAATCCTTGGAAAAAAATACGAAAAGGGAGATAAGGAAAAAACTTTTGAGGGCACAACAAAGGATGGGGTGCAGTGGAAGGTATCGGAGGTAGACGAATATGAAAAAGCAAGGGATGCGATCGATTTATATAATAAAACTACCGATAAAGATTCCATGGAAGTTCCACTCAAAGGAACTACGTTATTAAGCATATTTGTTGGAGGGATACGTATTGAAACGATGTACTTTTCTAAAGAATCTGGTATCTCCCCTGATGAATCAAAAGACGAAGACTCAGAAGAAAAGGAGAAAATATCAGACCAGATATTTCACCGTAAATGAGACAAAAAAAAGGCTTTACTCTATTTGAATTACTTATAGCCCTTTTCATTGGAACTCTTTTGATAATGGCAGGCTCCTACGCAATACGAATGGGTTTGTTTTCTATGGAAAGGGATGAAACCTGGTTCAATGAATCAACAAAAGAAAAAGCCGTTTACGATTTTTTCTGGCAACAGGTCTCTTCGTTGTACGTTCAGAATGTACCAAAGAAAAAAATTGGGAATGCTGAAGGAAATGAGAATGTTAAAACAAAGGAAAATGTCTATTTTACCGGGAAAAAGGATTTTCTTACCTTTGTATCTCCCCTTTCTTTTACGAGGCACTATGGCCAGGGTTTAACAATTGCCAATTATAAAATTAAGGTGAATGATAATGGTCTTTGGGATCTCGTGTACTCAGAACTTAAGGTTAACCCTACGGTATTAATTACCTTATCTGAAGAATCAGAAGGTTTGTTACGTGCAGATAAAGATTCTGCTGTATTTTTTAAAGATTGTGATAAAATTTCATTCGCTTATCTTGATACCGTGGATAATGAACTTGATGACAAAGAAGATATGCAAAAAAAATTTCAGAGTGTTGATGTTATAGAGGGCACAGATTTACAATGGAAAGAAGAAATGAGCAAGAGAGCCCCTCTGGCGATAAAATTATTGGTGTCAAAATACGGAAAGGAACACGAGCTGGTATCATCAATCATGGTTATGTATTAATTTTTAGCCTCTGGGCAATTGTAATTCTTGGGTTTATTGCGGTAGGCCTTACCCGTAGTACGGGAATTGCTATTAAAACGGAAATTGCTTTTACGGAGCGTGTAAAAAATATCTATGCAGCACGTGGCGCCTGTATGTATGCAATGCAAAAATTATTGCAGCCAAATGACAGGGAAAGAGATGCGAAAGCCGGCGATAGAGAGGCGCTAAAAAAGAAGAGAGGCGCAGGAGAAGATGCAAGTCTGCGGGAAAAAAGGAGACACAGCAATTCGTGGGTGCCCAGTAACATTCCGTATTCAATCCAGATAGGAGAGAGAGATTGTAAGGTATCCATCAACGATGAAAGTGGAAAATTAAATATAAACAGGATAACGGATGATACGAGAGCCAATTTCATAAAGGTTCTCACTTCTTGTAAGCTCAAAGAACATGAAGCAGAAACCATAACAGATTCTATCCTGGATTGGTTAGATAAGGATGAGTTACATCACATTAATGGCGCAGAAAAAGATTATTATGCCACGTTACCTGATCCCTATGAACCGAAGAACGGACCCTTTGAGTCACTTGAAGAGCTGACCTTGGTTAAAGGCGTTACTCCACAAATATTTGACTTACTGCGGGACCATCTGACAATTTACGGATCAGGGAAGATCAACGTAAATTTTGCCTCAAAAGAGGCGCTCCTCTACATACCTGCGATTACAGAAAGGATTGCTGATTTCATAATTCAGTTGAGAAATAAACGAGGGAAAATTAAAAAGCTAGATACCGTAAAGGAAATATTCAGATATTTTGGCATTATTGGAAAGGACTATGAAGCAATCCAGCAATACATAACGTTGGACAATTCGAATTATATTACGATCAATTCGATCGCTTCTTCAGGAAAAATAAAAAATGGATACAGAGTGCTTGTACTAAAGAGCATGGGGCATTGTAAAATTCTTGCGGCATATCCTGAATAAGCTACCTAAATTTTGTAATTATGAAAATACCATTTGCTAGTATATTTTCTCAAAAGGCCATGGGTTTATCTCTCCTTGGAAATGACCTTATTATAACGACCATCTGGAAGAAACTTATTGCCTGCTCGCACGAAACTGTCAAAATTAATGATTTTATGACTAAGGATATCATGCAATTAAAACATGCATTTTCCCCAAAAGGAAATTTTGCAGGAGATATTATTCTATCCTTGCCGCGGGAATTTTCTATTGTCCGGGAAATAGAATATCCCCATTCGAATCTGAAGGAGTTACGAGATGCGCTTGCGTACCAACTGGATAGTTTTATTCCTTTTAGTAATGAAGATGTTTATTTTGATCTTCATTCATTGCATCACAGCAGGCAGGATGCTAAGGTGCTCATTGTAGCTATAAAAAAAATAGAATTGGATGCTATCTTGTCAAGACTACAAGCGATTGAGATTGTTCCCTCCCGTGTCATGATCTCTCCTTTTGCTTTTCTCCCTATTCTGGAGGAAAAAAAGGGTCATATCGTTTTGATCAACAAAAATGCGAGGAGTTACAGCTATAATTTATTTGAAAATAACCATCTGGTATTCTCATCTGTTATGAAAACGGAGGTAGAATTAACCAACCAGATTGAGGCGAACATTCCAGATGAAATATTGTTAACAAATGTCAGTAATGAGATTTTACCAAACGGAAGCACGATTTCCGCTCAATCATTGGATGAGTATTTAGAATCGTATGGTGCTGCTCTGTATGGTTTGGCAGAATATCCGTGTAATCTGAGCCTCATCAGGTCATCCAGAAAGAGGTTAAATGTCCAAACCGTTTTAATGTTCTTTTTAATAGGATTCCTGATATGTTTTGCATTTCTTATTCCTTACATACAGATGGTGAATAATGTATCGGTATTAAAAACGATCGATACCCAGATTAAAGCAATTAAAAAAGATGTGACGGCTGTGGAGAAACTTCAGGATCGTATTGCAGTACTTGATAGGGCAGTTGATAATGTTAATAAAATTAAAGAAGACTATATTCCGCGGATTGATGTTATTCTGGAATTGGCAAAAGTACTCCCGAATGATGCATGGGTAAAGTCCCTTACTATTGTGGAAAATAGTTTTGAAGTAGAAGGCGATGCAGTGTCGTCAACGAATTTAATACCTATCTTGGAAAACTCACCGCTTTTTTCAGGAGTGGGGCTGGCTTCTCCTGTTACAAAAACACAAAGCGGCAGGGAAAAATTCCGGATAAAAGGGAATATTCAAAGACAATAGGATATGGGAAAATTTCCGGAACTTTTTTATAAAATCAAAATGAGGGAGCGCGTGCTTTTGATTGTAGCCGTCTTCGTTCTCCTGTTCATAGGTATCGACAGGGCCGTGATTACACCCTTTTTTACATCGATTAATGAAACAAAAGAGAGGCTTGAGACGCAAAAACAACTTCTGAAAAAATATTATTCATTCATAGCAAATAAAAAACAATATGAGACCAGGTTGAATGACCTTGAACGATATTATACAGAATATCAAGAAAAATTCCTTTCCGAGGTAACGGAAGAACTTGCCTCTGCGAAATTACAAGAAATTATAAATAACCTGGCCAACAAGAACGGACTTGTCGTATCAAGAAGTACAGCTTTAAAAAAAGAGATAATTAACAAAAAACCATATCTTATTGTGCTATCCATTAATTTTGAAATAAGTAATCTGGATAGTTCCTTAAAACTCCAGAATTTTCTCTATGATATAGAATATAACAACGAGAAACTGCTTTTTCTCGATAATCTTAAAATAAAAACTCTGGGGTTAAATGTTGTAAAAGGCGCTACTATTTCTTCCACGTTGATGGCTATTGCTTCAATCGAAAAAAAGTCATGATTTTATGAAGTCTCTGAATAAAAAAGTATTGTGGATTGCTTTTGAATCATTCAGTAAAAAGATAAAGCAATGGAAGCATTATCTGCCGATTATAAATCTGTTTTTATTTACTAGTGTCGTAAGCCTTGCAATTCTCTGCGTATTTCTCGTGTATCATCCTCCTGAAATTAACAAGATTCCTGACAAAGAGGAAGGTGGAATGCCTGTAAAGAATAATCAGTTGCCTTCCCTCCGGTCGGATACTAGACCAATAAATAATTATGAGCTTATATTATCAAACAACCCTTTCTCTCCGAACCGTACTGTCTGGACTCCGTTCGATACAAAGACAGAGGTAAAGGCAGAACAAAGACAAGTGGTGGAAGGGGTTGGACAATCGTTAGAAAATCAACAAAAGCCAAGGGGGATACCAAAAAAAATCATTTTACGAGGAATTGTGATTCTTGGAAATAAAAAAAAGGCACTTATTGAAAATCCCGACTTGACAACAAGTAAAAAACCGTTTGTCTTTGTAGAAGAGGGTGAGGAGATTGCAGAATATAAAGTAAAAACAATAGAACCGGATCAAGTAAAGCTTGATTGGTATGGCGAGGAACAGGTTGTAGTCATGAGATCGAACATTAAAAAATAAACGTTTATGAGTATTTTTCGATATAAATTATTAACCGTATCCAGCGGTATTGTGGAAGGAGAAAAAGAAGCGCTGAGTAAGATAGACCTGATTAACGAACTCCGTAAATCAGGACACATTATTTTGCATATTCAGCAGGCAGATAAAAATAAAAAATTTGGATTTTTCCTGAACCGTGTGAATAAAAAAGCTGTCTTGCCTTTCACCCAGGAGCTTGCTACCCTGCTCGATGGTGGTGTGCCACTTGACAAAAGTTTATCCATTCTGTTGTCCGGACAAAGCAAGAATATGATTAGGGATGTTATTGAGGATTTGCTAAATGGGATTAAGTCCGGAAAATCCTTTGCCGAAACACTCACGAATCATGTTAAGCTTTTCTCCAGTGTTTATATCAATATGGTGCGTGCCGGAGAAGAAGGTGGGGTGTTGCCGCAAGTACTCAAGAGATTGGGGGTGTTTCAGGAAAGGCTGCAAAAAGTACGCGGTGAAATTATTTCTGCAATGATTTATCCTCTCTTGCTAAGCATCACGGGTCTCGTGTGTGTGGGAGCGCTTATTGTGTATGTTATTCCTAAGTTTGCGCAAATCTTTGAGGGTATGGGCATTTCCCTTCCTTTTTCGACCATGATACTCATGGGTATAAGCAAATATTCTATTCGATACGGTTGGGTTTTCATTCTTGTAGCAGTGATTGCGTTCTTTTCTTATAAAAAAGCAATGAAGGATAACCATATTGCTATAAAATTAGATCAAAAGAAGTTACAATTGCCGTTTCTTGGTAATCTTTTGTGGAAAATGCAGATATCAAGATTTGCCAGAACCCTTGGCACTTTATTGGAAAATGGTGTGCCGTTATTAAAATCGATGGATATTGTTAAAGATGTATTATCCAATCGGTATCTCGCTGACATTTCAGGAAATGTAAAAGCAAGCGTAAAAGAAGGAGCAGGACTTACCATATCTCTTGCAAAAAGGGGTTTCTTACCTGAAATTGCCGTCCACTTACTGAAAGTAGGAGAAGAAACGGGAAATTTGGACCGAATGCTTTTAAAAGTTGCAGATAATTTCGATGCCGAAGTTGAACAACGAATGAAGCGTTTGGTGACCTTAGTCGAACCGGTACTTATCTTGCTGATGGGGGCAGTTATTGGTGTTGTTGTAATTTCTATGTTGACGGCAATCCTTAGTGTGAATGATCTACGATTTTGAAGAATATTCTAACTGAAGAATATTTCATATCCGTAATAATTCCGGCTTATAATGAGGAAAGGAGATTGTTACGCACCCTCAGTAAAATTTGTGCATATTTTTCTCAGCAGGATTTTATCTGCGAAATTATTGTTGTAGATGACGGTTCTACGGATAATACTTCTCAAGTAATAAGGAATTTTGCGCTTTCAAACAATCACGTAGTAGTCCTAACAAACGAACAGAACAGTGGTAAGGGTTATTCCGTGAGAAAAGGTATGTTGTCTGCAAAGGGCAAATATGTCTTTTTTACTGACGCAGATCTTTCTACCCCGATTGAGGAGATAGAAAAGTGTCTGCCGTATCTTACCCGTGATTATGATGTGGTTATCGGATCACGAAGCATGCCCGAATCCAACATCCTGATTCATCAGCCCTGGTACCGTGAAAAGATGGGGAAGATCTTTAATGTTATTGTGAATGTGGTGTTGCTCAAGGGAATTGTAGATACGCAATGTGGATTTAAAGGATTCAGACGAGAGATTGTTGAAAAAGTTTTTAGCAGGTGCAGCATTGATGGATTTTCATTTGATGTGGAAGTTCTTTATTTATCACGGAAATTTAATTTTAAGATAAAGGAAATTCCCATTCGATGGGAAAATTCTGCTTTAAGCAAGGTAAATCCAATCAAAGATTCTCTTCAGATGTTTAAAGACCTGTTCCGGATAAAAATCAAAGATTTAAAAGGATACTATCGGTAACGTTACCTTTTATGGAATAAAATCTGACCCGGGACGAGAGATTCTTTTTCTCCCGGTGGTGTCCATAAAAATTCCATAATAGCGCCTCCTCCCCCATCAAAATATTTTATTCGCACAGGATGAAAACCCTCATCAAGAGGTATAACGCCGGAAATATACCTTGTTGCATGAATATCGTCGTTATCAACGACCATGTTCCCATCGATGTAAACTACAGAACCGTCATCTGATCTTGTTGCAAATTGATAAACCCCTTTTTGAGTAATGGAGAGGTACCCCTCCCATTCGATACCAAAGGGGGATCTGTAAGGCTTTTTTGTCTCGTCGTTATAGATAAAAGAAACGGAATCTTTTTCCACCCGTGACGAAAAAGGTGTTCCGATACACTCTATATTATAATAGTATTTTACAATTAATCCCCGTTCCAGTTCTTTCTCTGAAATTTTAGCAAGTGACGGAGTATTTGTCTTTGCGGTTATTTCTTTTTCAAATCCAGTTTCATATAAACCCTGTTGTATATATGCTGTGAGCCAGACGCCCGGCCGCAGTGCGAAACGTTCTTTCTTGTAATTCCCCTTTAATTTTTTCTTTAATTCTGTTTCACCGGTTTTGTCAACGATAATGACCGGGGCATTGGGATTTTCAATAATACCGCCCCAGAATTTAGCATTCTTGTATTCTCTGAGATACCAGGGCAACGGCCAGTATTCTCTCGAAACGACGTTGATGGCCATATTCTGCCCGCAGGTATTCGATAAGGATTTTAATCTGTCTAGTAAATTATAAATATCCCTCTTGGTTTGAACATAGACAAGTTCATACCGTTCATCGTCGTAATTGTTAAAATTCAGCATAAGAGACTGGTAACAGGAAAAACCAAAAATACCAATGAAGAGAGGGTAAAAGATTGCATAATGCCATTTCTCTCTCATCACTCCGAATATCGAATTTACAAAAATTCCCCCCATAATAGAAAGTGGAAGTAAGATATTTAAAATCAGCCAGGGCGTTTTGTATGGTATAAGGGAATAGGTTATGTAAATGAGAATAGCCCATGCCGCAATGAAAACCGTAAATTTGTTGCCATGACGGAATGAATAGTAAAATCCAGCAATTCCTAAGGCCAGTGTTGGAAATTCAAATTTATAAAGTAACTTAAAATAGTAAAAAAACGGTTTGGCATGTCCACCGCTGTGTGTGCCGGTTTTTGTCCATATCTTCAGGGTAGTTAAAATGCTCTTGATGCCTGTATAATAGGTAAAAAACGATGAATAAAACAAGAAGGTAATCAGGATGAGTATTCCTACGCTGATACCCACAGCGTATCTGTTTTTCTTACAATGATTCGCAAATGCTGCAAAGGTGTCTTTACAGTACAAAAACCTGACACCTTTCGATAAGGAAATCATTTCATAGCAATACGCAAAGGCTAAGGACAATGCGTACACAGCAAAAGTAAGGATATATGTTTCTTTTATCGTTATGACAAATGCAATGCTTGTTACAGCAAAATAGATATACCGCGATTTCTTTGTTTCCGTGTAAAGGAAAAAAGAAACCACTACAGCCAGGGAAAAGAAAACCAGATAAATTTCGTGGATAGTATCTCTTGAGAAGAAGGCGTTTGCAGGTGAGATGGCAACTAACAATCCTGTTGTCAGGAGGCCCATCGTGCCTAATCGTCTCCGTAGCGGATAGAATAAAGCCACAATCATGACCCCGAACAATGCGGGCATTAACCGGAAAGTAAAATCTGAAATGCCAAAGAGGTAAAATGGGATTAAACCAATATAATAGAGAAAGGGACCGTGATAATTGGCAGGATCATAATGATAATAGTTTCTGTCGAACAAATTGAGCAGAAAAAAACTGTTTACTCCTTCGTCAGAATGAAAAGGCCTGAGGCCAATGTCCCAAAAGCGAAGAAAAGACGCAATGAAAACGGACACAAAAAAGGCAATAAGTAGTGTAATTCTTTGAATTCGTTTTTCTTTCATGGTTTGAAGGCAAGGGATTAAAGATTAAAGATTAAAGATTAAAAATTAAAGAAAAATAATTCTATTGTTGTTTGGTTTTTGATGCAATTGAACTCATAACGAGGGTTATTTCTTTTGATTCCTGGATTAAATACCTGCGTATGTCTTGTTTCCCAGGTGGAGTTTGTTTATAACCTTATACCAAAAACGGGTTTCCCGTGATTCCCTCGAGCTTATTGCTACTCTTGCATGGAATTCCCTTGGTATTGATGCCTGACTTTTTTCATAAATAGCGCCAATTGAAGTAGCAGCTTTTGAGAATTGGTAACGAAACACGCCATATTCCTTTCTGCAAGGAGAAGTTCCTAAAAATTTAATAGCATTTACCGTAAAATGAACCAAGCGTTCATTCAAATCAATTTTATAGTTTTCCGCCTTATCTGAAATAATCAATTCCTCATTTTTAATTTCAATATTCTATTTCATTGACAATCCCATTTCCCTCTTTTTATCTTCAATCTTTTATCTTCAAGCTTTCTTCCGGTATCTTTTCTTCCACATCTCCGGGCGGTACCCACAAGAGCTTGAGAAACGCCCCGCCGCCGGCATCAAAATATTTGATTGTTATTTTGTGTGCGCCTTTTTCTAACGTGCAGATACCTGTAGCAGACTTCATCGCATGAAGACCGCCATTGTCTATTATCAGCGCATTATCCAAAAAAAGCCAGGAACCATCATCTGATGTTATCTTAAATGTGTATATGCCCGGAGTGTGGATATCGATAAAACCTTCGACAATAACGCCAAACGGGCTTGATACGGGCTTGTTATCTTCATCGGTCCAATTGAATTCAATATCCTTAACAATCTCCTCATACATTGGTTCACCTTCAAAATGTATGTTATCATAATAGCGTATACGTAATCCATACTTTTGGTTACCTAAATTATTATTTATGCTTGTTTTAGAAATCAGTGATTGTCTGGTTTGCTGGTTGGTAAGGTTGTAGATGGCATAATTTTTTGTGGTGATAATGGCAGGGTAATTGGTGTCAAAGAATGCCTTGTTTGCGCCCATACGCTTTTCATGCGGGCCAATCGAAACATAAGAGGGTTTGTAGATATTTATCAGTGCCGTAGTATTGGATTTCCCTTTTAGCATCGTCTTGATGTCCTGTTCGCGTTTGTTCGCGTCGCTGTAGCCATGACTCCAGATATGCGCAGGATAACCCATTAAAGATTTTCTTCCGGACAAAAAAACCGGATGGTTAAATATGGGTGCATTTAAAAACACGGCGTCTGGTGGTGTTTCGGCTATAATTCGTCTGGCAAGGTTGGTTTCCTCTGTGCTAAATTCCTTCCACCCGGTGATGGGAGCTATGGCGTATTTAAAGACGTCGATACCGCCTGCCGCTGTGAGGGAAAACATAATTATGAAAAAGCCCGCTTTTGAAAGTAACTTGAAACTACCATTCTCATATAAATAAGTAAGTGCAAGTGCTGCTGCGGGTATGGTACCAAGGAGCCAATAAATCAATATTTTAATATTGTCCCAATTCCATGGCGCAAAAAGTATAAGATTAGGCAAAAGAAAAAGAACCAAAAACGTCGCTATAAAAACTCCTGCTTTTTGTGATGAACAATCGTTTGCATTGGTGAAAAGAATGATAAGTCCACCGATAAGTACTGGCCAAAAAAGACTCGTATTCTTTATCCAGAACCACAAGAAATTTTCTTCCCCTGACATCCATCCAAAGCTAGGTTTAAAAAAATTCCCGCCGCCAATATGCCCTGACAGATAATACACTTGCGGCAGTGACAGGATAAAGGCGGGCATAAAGAATAAGAACCATTTACGCCAGTCCCAGAATATCATGCCTAATGGTATCGTGACCATCAAAACGGTCAGAAAACTATGTGTATGAAGGAAAGGAAGTGCGCCAGCAAGGATGCCGGCAAAGAGAAATTCCCTCCACTGCTTGTGTTCGATACCCGTGTAGAGAAAAGAAAAGATCGATATCGTGACAGGGAAACCAAATAAAAATGGCCGCTGTGGGATATTAAGGCAAGTCAGTGGTGTGATCCAATGGTAATTCAGCGAGGGAATCTTCGTGTAATCGCGAGGGATGTGCATAAGAAATGACCATAGCGTATGAGATGTGCTTGCAAGATCATGAAAGAAATAATAAAAACCAAAACCACCGGAAAAAAAGAAGAGAAAGACAGAAAGAATTGCGGCAAGCCTTTTTTTCACCAAGCGATAGGTAAAGTAGTAGAGGGCACCATACAATGAAGCCGTAAGCAATAAGCCGGGAATGAAGAGTATGTCCTCAAAATTTAAGCCTAACTTCAGAAAAATTGCAGAAAGAAAATCGGACAGAAATGGATAAACGAGTTTTTCTCCTGCAAAAGAGGGGTCCTGCGGAGGGATATTGTTTCCGTAAACAAACGAGGTGATATAGGCCAGATGGAGTGGCAGATCGCCGTAGTTATTCGGAAGCCCGATATACATCCCATCTGTTTTCCAAATGATTGTTCTGGAGAAGAGGCGCCAGAATACTATAGTGAAAAAAGAAAATACAGCAAGATGTACAAAGTAAGATACCTTATTGAGAAGAAAATCGTTCTTTATCTCTCTTGTTTCATTCTGTATCTTTTCTTTAAACGATGTCCATGTAATTAAGAGAAAGAATAAACAAAAAAAAACGAACAAGCTAGTGGAGAGATAAACGCACTTAAGCTGAAGTTGCCAAAGCAGGGAAAATAGATAAACAAGCCAGGTCTGAAGGCCTAATCCTATAGGCACTCCATAAGTAATTCTTTCAAAAATGGAGTACCTTGATGTCAGAAGATAAGTAAGGAAATACCCGGTTGAAATAGAAATAATAATGAAGGAGACAACATACACCATAATATTTGTGTTTTGACGTCAGGAAATTTCAAATGGAGGTTATCGATCGGAATTTATTCCGTATAAGTAGCATAAATATCACACCCTAACGAGATACATACGCACTGATAAAAATATGGACGAAGCATTTGCGCAAGATTAGTTTGTGCACAAGATAGCGAATACTTCATCCTTACGCTATACGGCAAAACATCTCCTTTGTTAGGTTTTTTTCAAAAATTCAATTGTCATAATTTTTCAAAATATACAATCTTTTGAGTTTGTTTTCAATAAAACATACAAATTATTTGATTTCTTTACAAATAGTTCTAGTAAGAATATAATTTCAACAATAAAAAAGCATTTATATTACTGCGATTATTAAAGAAACAGAGTAATCTCTACAATGGAATTTACAAAATCAAAGGGACTTTTTATAACCCTTCTCATCATTCTGTTCATTGGTGGCATATACATAGGTATACGATTGCTTCTGCCCAATCATGGACTGACGGGATATTATTTATACTTTTTGGATACGGAACCAAAGCCAGAAAACATTCCGCTTCAACCACAACAGATATCTTCATCCGGAATTCGTCCCAATCTCAGGAAAAGAGTCTATGAAGGTTACCCCAAAAAAACACTTATTAAAGAAACTACAGAAGACGCGCCCTTGAATTTTAACTGGTCTTCTGAGGCAAAAAAGTCTTATAAATCACCCTTCACCATAGAGTGGGATGGATTTTTAAAGATAGAAGAGTCTGGCGATTATACTTTTATCCTAAGTTCCGATGACGGTTCGGAACTGTTTCTGAATGATAGTAAGGTTATTGATAATGGTGGTCAACATGGAATCGTGAAAAAAATAAAAACGATATCCCTGGAGTCGGGATTTTATCGTTTTCATATGAGATATTTTGATGTGGGGGGAGGTGCGATGCTCTCCCTGAAGTGGAAAATGCCCAATGCATATGAGAGCGTAATACCATTATCCCAATTTTATCATGAGCCAGCAAGCTGTGATATGAACTTGGTAGACTCCACAATTTCTCGCACCCTGCAAATTGAGCCAAAGAGCACAATCGACGAAAACCGTATTGTATTCAGAAAAAACGATCCTGCCATAGATTTCAGAAACTTTGGAATTCTTAGGACCTATTACGTGAATTACTGGGACAACCAGCGATTTCAACCACCGGTGCGTGTTCCTGCCTATAATATCATCTGGAGGGGTTTCGTTTGGATACCAAAAGATGGTATGTACACATTCCATGCAGACACGAATGGAGAAATGATCCTGTTTATCGACTTAAAGGCTGTTATGAAATACCGTGCCGGAAATGATTCAAAAATACGAACTCATCTTGAAAAGGGTTGGAAACCGATACAGATCAATTATGTTAATACCGCCAAATATGCCAGACTGAATCTATGCTGGCAAAAACCTGAAGATAACAAGCTCGCAGGTATTCCCTCACGGTATTTAATGCCTTCAGAAAATAAGGATGTTTTTGGGAAGGCCAGATTGTGGTTTGCGGCAGGATTTCTAGTTGCATCGGTGTCCCTGGGTTTTCTTTTGTTTCTCGTCTTAAAAAACAAAAGGAAAAGCTGTTTTCAAGAATATGTTACGTATATACAACAGAATTGGCCGGTTGTGGCCTTAATTTTTATCGTAATTCTTGGGGCGGTTCTCAGGTTTAACCATTACAGTGTGATTCCACCTCATGGAGATACCATGGATGTCTATCAGGAAGCGTGGAATGGTTATCATATTCTCCATGGTGACGGGCCTCAATCATGGGAAGGTGCATATTTTGTGTCGGCGTATAAAGGTGGAGATAAGAGTTCTCTTCAATGGTTTGGGGATAGTTTTACGATAGTAAAACGTTACATTGCGCATCCGCCCTTGTTTTCCATTTTTGCGGGTATTCCACCAACGATTTGTGGTGCAAAGGTGTATTTGGACTGCAGATTAACAACAATTAATATAACGCCAATATTTTTTTCTACACTTACTGTTCTGCTGGTATTTTGTGTTTCTTATAAAATATACCGTTCTTATTCAATATCCATAATCGCTAGTTTACTTTACGCTACGGTTCCAATCTTTGTTGTTACTGGACGAATTGCCAAAGGCGACGGCCTCCTTGCACTCGTTCTTATGTCAGGCGTACTGTGTGTTTTACACTATGCAGAATCGGGAAAAAAGGTGTATGTAATCTATGCTGGATTATTGGCAGGCGTGTCGTTCTGGAGTAAAGAGATGGGTATCTGTGCAATCGTGATCATCCCATTATTGTTGGGTCGTAAAGGTTTCAGGAAAGAAGCTGGCTTGGCTGCCGGAATTGGTTTTGCCATTGCGATAAGTTATTTTTTATATTGCTATCTGATAAATCCAGAGGCTTTTTCCAAAATGATGTCCTTGCGTGATAAGCACCAGAGCGCCGTATTCGATATGGTGATGAAATACCTGAGGGATTTTAGGATTACGATAAACTATGCACATTTTGGTATAGGATATTACTGGTGGTTCTGGTTTGCGTTGGTTTATTCGATGGGAAAGCGGGAATGGACTGTTCCTGTAACAGCGTTTATTTTTCTTATGACAGTAAGTGCCCTTTCAACGGATATTTATCCTTTTGGCTGGTTTCTTATTCCAATATACCCATTTATGGCAATTGCCGGAGGTCTGTTTATACGGGATCTCATTTCAAGACCGAATACTGCAAAGGCACTTCTGATACTTTTAATTCTTCTTGCCGTTCCTTTAAGAGAAATTCTTCCTAGTAATTTATACAAATCGCAGTGGTTGTTTCGGTATTATCTTGCCATAGGCATCCTACCTTTTTTAGCGTTTGATTTTTTTAAACATCGGATTACCGCTGCTATTGCTAAAACAGCCTGTTATCTTTATCTTTCTTTCTTCTTAATAATAAATATCTACGTTGTGTATCACCTGCCTGATCTCTATGACCCGTTGAAAAGATGAGATTTATTATGAATAATAGTTCTTAATACGTATTCCCAATTTTCCGCCCGATAATTATCTGATTCAATAAAAAGAAGTTCAGTCTGCACGACTTTAGAAGTCTTTCAAGGATCAGTTCAAAGGGCATCCCAACAGGGGAGACCATGAACCGTTCTGCCTTTAAGATTTCAAACCCTGATTTTTTAAATAAAGATATTAGTTTGTTTAAGGTAATGATTTCATGGTGCTCCTCTTCTTTCAGATGACCAATTTTTGTAGCAATCTTTTCCCAGAATGGATGAGGGGTAGTCACGATAAATAGACCATTTTTCCGCAGAGCCCGAAATGCCTCGCAGATTAATTGCATTGGGTCGGAGACGTGTTCAATAATTGCAGTAGCAATCACCACATCACATACGTTTTCTTTCACAGGTAATACCAGAGCATCCCCTTGAAGTAAACAGATAGTTTTATTCTTGCGGCAGGCAATTAAGTCGTTTGAATATTCAATGCCTATGCAGGTTGTGTCGGGGAATACCGCCTTCAAATTGTTTAACATGAGGCCATCTGCGGCGCCAACATCTAAAATCGACTCTGGTTTTTTTGAATGAAATGTCTGGATGCTTTTTAGTACCTCAAAGCTTCTTCTTTTCAGTCTGTAGATATGCGATCGCTTTGACTGGCGTGCAGTGGCGTATTCCTTCCCCAGAACCCCTTTCACGACTGCATACCAAAGACTTTGAGGCCAGCCCGTGCCATTCTCCTGAATTCACCGATTGACCGGATGTGGGTGAGTCTCTTCAAAATATAGGATGGCCGGGTATAGAAACTCTTATAAGCGTAAACGAGTAATTCTTGTAGTTCCTCTCTTGTAAAATGCTCCTCCCAGCATTGTGGTTGAAAACCTTTGGTGGGATTTCTGGCAAATTCCCGCCAAAAATCATTTTTGATAATACCTTCTTTTAGCCCCATTTTATATATCTCTGTAGCAGGGAAAGGTGTGAATATGGTGATATGGACGAAATCGGGTTTTAGCTCTTTAGCAAATGCAATAGTTTCCATGATCTCTTTCTTCGTTTCTCTGGGACATCCAATCATAAAATACGCCAGAACGGAGATACCTGCCTCTTTTGTCTCCCGGAAGGTGGCTCTTACCCTGTCCACCGTAATCCCCTTGTTTAAAATTTTTAGAATTTCCGGGTTACCGGATTCTACTCCATAATGGATGCGTTCGCAGTTTGCCTCTTTCAGTTTTTTTAATAAATCTTTATCAATATTATTAACCCGCGCTCGTATGTCCCATCCGATGTTAAGTCTCCTTCTGACAATCTCATTGCATACCTCTATTACACGCTGTCTGTCAATTGTAAAGGTATCGTCATAGATCAGGAATTCCCGTATTCCCTGCTTTACACATTCTTCCATTTCGTCTACTACATTCATTGCCGACCTTGCGCGAAAACTTTTGCCCAGATGAGGGCGGTCACAAAAGGTGCATTGGTACGGACATCCCCGGCTGGTAAACATCGTGGTAATAGGCGTCCTCTTTGCCATGAGGGAACTGTATTTCCCGATCGGGGTCATGTGTCTGGCAGGGAAAGGAAGGCTGTCGAGATCATCGTTCAGTGGCCGGGCGCCGGTGTTGACAATCCTGCCGTCTTCTTTAAACACCAGGCCGGGAATATTTCTTAATCGGGCCTTATCGTCAATATTTTCAGCGAGCTCTTTGAAGGTAATTTCTCCCTCCCCAAGGACAAGAAAATCGACACCAGGGATATGGATGGTTTCTTCGGGATAAATGTGTACATGTGGGCCGCCCAGAACGATCTTTGCAGTAGGATGCACGGATTTTACCAGGTTTATTACCTTTATCACATCTATCAGGGTAAAGGTCATGGCGGTAATACCCACTACATCTGGTAATTTTGACAGAATGATGCCTTTTAAACGATCGTAACCGATTTCCTCAGCCTGAGTGTCCAGGACGTTTACGTTGAAGTTGGTATATTTTTCTAGATAGCCGGCAATATATAATATCCCAAGAGGAGGATTATAACCACGTTCTTCCTCAATAATGCTGGGATTGTTGCCAAGCAATTCATTTTCAGAAGGCGGATTGATTAAAAGGATTTTCATGATCGGCTTCTTTTGTCTATCAGGTCTGCAATCATGCCAATGGCCAGAATTTGTACCCCGGAGATAAAAAGTATGACGGTGGTGATGTCCATAACTTTAGGGGTAAATAAATAGCTCAGTACAAGGACGGCAATACTCGATGCGAAGAAGAATGCGCTGATCGGTAAAAATATCTTGAGTGGGTCAAAATATAAGACTGTCCGTATTATAAGTTGAATGAAGTTCAGAGTGTCCCGAACGGGTCTAATCTTTGATCTCCCCAAACGCAGATGATAATCGATAGGAATGAATTCAACCGCGTAGTCGTTGGTAAGCATAGCAAGGGTAATTGTTGTCGTAAATGAAAAACCATCAGGCAGGAGATGGCAAAATTTCATAACAATGTCTTTTTTCATTGCCCGTAATCCTGAGTTAAGGTCTGGAATTTTTGTGCCGCTCAGGAAATTGGCCAGCTTGTTCAATATCCACTTTGCGGGTCGTCTTACGTAGGGAATGTTTGTATCTTTGTTTTTCCTGGCTCCAACGACCATTTCACTCTTTGGTAAGAGTGCAAGAAGCCTTGGAATATCCTCTATGGAGTACGTCCCATCGGCATCTGATATAACAAGAGTATTATACCTTGCGTGCCGGATTCCGGTTTTAATGGCGGCTCCGTAACCGCGGTTGAAGGGATGACGAATTAACACGATATCCTGAATATCCCTTATCATTTCAAATGTACCGTCAGTAGAACCATCGTCTACAACGATAATCTCCCAATGGTTACCACATCTTTTCTTTAATGATCGAAGTGATTCGATTACCTGGAATATTCCTTCCTTTTCATTATATGTGGGAATAATAATACTTGCTTCTTCTATCATGAATTATTTTGTTCGTGTAATCGATTTAAATAAAGAGTATTCAGTAAAGGTAAGGAAAAAACCGTAAAAATTTAGTGTTTAAAAAATAAAGATGAAGCATTTTGCTTATCCAAGTATGAGTGTGTTTGTCGCAGCTATATCAACTATGCACATACTTCTGCGTTCTTACGCGATGAAGCAAAACATTGTAGTCGTTTAGATTTTTCATAAAAAATGAATTGTTGTAAAATTATAATCTATTTGCTTGGCATTCTCAATCCTTTTTAATGTTGGCTAAATATGAGGGTTATAGAGAATACTATTAAAAAAATTTATTGATTTTGATTATGATTATATGTATACATATCCTTAATGTTGTTGCTGCAACTGAGCTGCAAGCGTGTAAGTCTCCTTTTTGTGGAATGAAGTTTTTATACTATGGATAAAGGGTGGCAAAATATTTTGCCACAAAAAACATGAAAAAGACGAATAAAAAACAAGTATCTGGTCAGCAAAAGATTGCGGTGACGAAGGATAAAGGATTGAAAGATTTTGAGAAACACATTAAGACCTTTACTACAGGTCTTTCTTCTCTGACAAAATCGTTCGAAGCTGTGGCAAAAAAAATCGATATCCTGGGAAAGCGCATAGATGTGTTGGAAAAGCTATCTGCTTCGTCAGAAAAAACCCTGCAAGCAAATAAGAAGCAGATGGAGGCAGCACTAAAGAATTATCTGGAAGCAGGAAAAAGAATAGAATCCGGGGTAAAAGAATTCATGGCGAAAAGTAAAGATATAGATAACATTGCAAAAAAAGTATATAGTATTGAAAAGAATCTGGAGGGACTAAAATCAAGCATTGATTCCATAGGTGATGTTGTTTCTGACATGGAGGATACCAACGAAGACGTACTAGATATTGCGGAGCAGATACAAGGTTCGTTAGAAGAAGAGATATTTTAGGGAATAATATTTTTGTGGAGAGGACCGTTCTTATAGAAAAGGAGTGGAAATTATGAATGAAGCAAAAAATACCAATCCAAAAGGCCAGTCTTCAAAGAGATCTGTATCCGGTCAGAGACCTCAAAAAGAAAAATTAAAACAATCTGATATCCAGGCAAAGTACGATGTAGATATAAAGCCCGCTTTGTCATTGATAAAGAAAATTGATGACATATTAGGCGAAATAGAACTCAAGCCCATTAAGTCCTTTGAAAAGAATGAACAGGGAAAGCTCCTTCATGCATATGAGAAGTTAATATTCCTTATGGTGCGGGAGATTAATAATTCCAGACGATAGATTTTTCTTCTTTTCCCCGCTTTGTTTTTTAGCACAAAAGATTCTTTTGCGCCGTTTTTCCAATTATACTGGTTCGTAACTTTTCCATCGCCTTTTTCTTTTTTGTTGTATTAAATAGCATGATAAATTATCAATAAATCAGATGCATAAAGATGTTAACCCTTTCAGTCTATCACGTGGTTGTGGATAAGGTTGGATATCTTATTTGCAACATCATGTTTGGACATGCTGGCGGTGTTTATTACAAAATCTGCTATCCTGTCATAGAGCGGCCTCCGGTATGCTAAAAGATACTCAATTTCCTCATACGCACTGCGACTGGTAAGATTTGGCCTTTTTTGCGCTGTCTGTGCATCCCCTTGAATTCGTCTGTATAGGGTATCCACATCGGCATCTAAGAAGATGATAATCCCGTTTTTCTTGAGCCGCCTTACGTTCTCTTCCCGAAGGATTACGCCGCCCCCTGTGGCGATGACCCTATTGTCCAGACGGCACAATTCCGCAATCATTTGCGCCTCAATCTCCCGGAACAACGGCTCGCCACCTTCTGCAAAGATGTCTTTAATGGTCTTCCCCTGTTTTTGTTCGAGGTACTCATCGGCATCAATGAATTCTTTGTCAAGCTGTTGAGCCAGTATTTTGCCGATCGTAGTTTTGCCAGTGCCACGGAAGCCAATCAAGATGATGTTCAATGCTGATACAAGTGATCTCTTTCACTCTCCGAGAAGTTTTTTATAAGCAATATCTTCAATTAAGGCGCGTGAAGGTTTCATGCCAGTCCACAGTTCGAATTGGGGTCAGGCCAGGGTCAGGCATTCATATTTCAATTACAGGATGCAGAAGAACTATGTCAGAGCAAAAATAATGAAAGTTATGATTATGGACAGACTCTATTTATTCGTGCCCATGTTTCTTCGAAGGGATCTGAGGGTCACCCTTAAATATTAAATTTTTCTTTCTTCTGATGTAATTGGTTGGTAATGAGCGTCATTAATTTTGCTATTCTGAGTTGAAGCCATTGTTATATTCCTTCTCTTTCAATCCAGTAATCAGGCTTTCTATGGAGGTGCGCAATAGCAATTATCAGGATATGATCGTCTTCAATAGAATAAAGGATTTTGTACGGAAATTTGTGCAGCAAACACTTGCGAACATCGCCACGCTCTATTGAACATGCTTTGGGGTATTCAATTATCCGCTTTATCGATTTCTTCACTTCCTGCTTGAATCTTTTTCCCAATCCCAGATATTCAAGTTCATAAAATGCCGTGGCATCTTCCAACTCCAACTTAGCAAGGTTTGTAAAAATAACCTTCATTCTTTTTTACTGAAGATATCTTCCATGGGAATACGTTCCAATTTACCTTCTCTGTATGCCTTAAGCCTTTTTTCTGCTTCTTGTGCCCATATCTCATCAAGATTCTTATCTGGTTGATCTAAACTGACAATTAACCCTTCAATAATAAGGAATCGTTCTTCAGGCTTCAGTTTCAATGCCTGATCTAAAATTTCTTTGCTACCCATATCTTTTCATCTCTTTCTATAACATTGTTTTTACTTATTGCGTTACTTACTCAAATACATTACCACAAACTCGTTCTTTGCCAATTTTTTTATTAAAGGCACAACAGGCTGCTTTGGAAAAGAGATTGGAATAATTAGTCACCGACACTATGTATTCCCGCTTTTGTTTCTTCGGCCACCATTTTGGAAAAACGTAGAAGGCGGGTTCGGCGCAAAAGATATCGCTTTAATCCACCCATACTGAAAAGTGTGATATAGGGTCATCCATCTATATCATGGACAAATCTGCTTCAGCTCTGTTGGTAATCTGAGAAGGGCGCTTGTCGCATGTTAGTTTTTCTCGTGATCGTTTTCTCCCCAAGTTCACGGTACTATAGTCTCCCCCATTACTCATTTATCTCTCTTCCGCTTGGCTCACCAACTCGATAGAACAAGTCCATTGCTATTGATTAGTATCCTATCCCCAGTTTTAAAGAAATCTCGTCGAGTTTCTTGTCGACTGTCCACAGAGGGATACCAGTTACTATCGCCGAGATAATCAAATGAATGTCAATGTACCCTAACCCTTTCCCCATAAGTGTATGATCTTCTATAAATCTCATTACTTCTTCATGTTCTCCGGGGATTGCCATAGGAAACGTTTGCAGGAGAGAAAGTATTTCAGCCCTGTTTTTGAGATTACCGCAAGCAAGCTCACCAACGATGAATGGATGACAGACCACGTTTCCCTCACGGAGCAGTGTTTCAAGCCCAATATTTCCGCTCCGCAAATGTACTACCCATACCGAAGTATCAACAAGAACCATCTTACGTGCCTGCTGCCTTCCTGCGCGGTATCATCTCCAGTTTCTTTTCAGTGCCTCCCAATTTGGCGAGCCTCCTGGCGCTTTCTCTCGCGATGAGCGCTTCGAGAGCAAGTCTCACCAGTGCAGTTTTTTCCCCAATGCCGGTTAACTTCGCTGCCTTATCAAGCAACTCGTTATCGATGTTTATTGTTGTTCGCATGAAATTACCTCCTGATAAAATATGCATTAAGATATGCATTAGTATGTATGAACGCCATGTCTTTGTCAAGGAATTCCTGGGATGATGAGTAGAGGGTCTGTAAGTCGAAAGCAGAGGCATAAAGGGGGACACACTTTATTATTTATTTTCAATAGGTGAGGGCGGCATACGGTAATGTGGCCGTATGAGCAGGACGTGTGTGAAATGGTAAAAATCTTCCGCGAAAGAAGATTGGTTGCAACAATTTAGCTCTTTGAAAAATTCATATCGTTACAGGTAAGCTATACAAAAATATCACGTAGCGCGGGTGGTTTATCGTTCGACTGAGCTTACGACGAAGTCCCCCGCACAATGCCGACCACGCTTGTCCTCGACCACGATCGGGGAAGGGAACGGCGCTACCTTTTTTCAAAGGGCTAAATTGTTATGATTAGTTTTTTCTCAAGTCCTTTACATGGTGATTAATAAAGGCTATGATCTTATTTGCCGCATCATGTGTGGACAGGCTGGCGGTGTTTATTACAAAATCTGCTATTCTGTCATAGAGCGGCCTCCGGTATGCTAAAAGATACTCAATTTCCTCATACGCACTGCGACTGGTAAGATTTGGCCTTTTCTGCGCTGTCTGTGTATCCTCATGGATTCGCTTGTACAAGGTATCCGCATCGGCATCCAGGAGGATGATAATACCGTTTTCCCTGAGTCTCCTTACGTTTTCCTCCCGAAGGATTACGCCGCCGCCTGAGGCGATGATCCTATCATCGAGACGGCATAGCTCAGCAATCATTTGCACCTCAATCTCCCGAAACAGCGTCTCGCCACCCTCACTAAAAATGTCTTTAATGGTCTTCCCCTGTTTTTGTTCGAGGTACTCATCGGCATCAATGAATTCTTTGCCAAGTCGCTGAGCAAGTATTTTGCCGATCGTAGTTTTGCCCGTACCACGGAAGCCAATTAAGATGATGTTCAATGCTGATATAAGTGATCTCTTTCACTCTCCGAGAAGTTTTTTATAAGCAATATCTTCAATTAAGGCGCGTGAAGGTTTCATGCCAGTCCACAGTTCGAATTGTGCTGCCGCCTGGTTTACAAACATCGGCAGGCCACCGACGATCTTACAGCCCTGCGCTTTGGCTTCACGCAACAGTCTCGTCTCTATAGGATTATAAATAGTGTCAAAGACGATCGTGCTGGGTTTTAGTAGCTTCTTGTCAATGGGAGTTTCATTAACCGCGGGTAACATGCCTACAGGGGTGGCATTGATCAGGATGTCCGTTTCAATCTTCTGTAAATCTTTGAGTTCCTTTGATGAGCAGCCAACGTCTCTGGACAGTGATTGCGCCCGTTCGTAATTCCTGCTTACAATTGTTACCTGTGCACCGCGATCCTGTAATCCGAATGCGATGGCGCGGGCAGTGCCACCAGCCCCTAACAACGTGATGCGTTTGTCTTTTAGATGGTCATTCTTCGTGTCCATTCCAGATACTTGATGAATGTCTTCCAATGCCTGGATGGCCGCCTTACAGTCTGTGTTATAACCAATGAACTTGCTATCTTTATTAACAATGGTATTTACTGCACCGATCTTCTTTGCCACGGGGTCTATTGCATCCAGGTGATGTATTACCGACTCTTTATGCGGAATTGTTACGCTGTAACCCTTTACGTCCAATTCCCTAAACGATCTGAAAAAATCATCGATGTTGTCTACCTTAAAAGGAACATAGATACTATTGAAGTTCATTTCCTTGAAGAGGGTATTATGAATCATTGGGCTGATGCTATGAGAGACGGGATTTCCAATCAGTCCATAGATTCCCGTATCTTTCTCTTGTCTCTGTGCCTGATAGGTAAGTAAAAATTCCTGAATGGTGATTTGGCCTGGGGCAGATTCCTTCCCTTTCCGAAGTGAGGCAAAGGTCAGATAACTGCCAAACCTTTTATAGAGAATACGGCTGATTATACCGTACTCACCCATACAAAATGAGATTAAAGGTCGTCGTGCTTGTTGGAGTAGTCGGTAGATTTTGATGTTATCCGTGATTGAATTTGCGTGGGTAACTATTTTTACGGTGTCTGCATCACTTTGGCTGAGTCTTTGGTACAGGGAAATCAAGTCATCAGGTGTCTCACGGAAATTATGGTAGGATACAATAAGTTTTGTTTTGCTTGAAGGGACATGGAGCCCCGTGTCCCTGCATAAATTATGAATGCTGTCGTGCTCGATATCGACGAAATCAGCCTGGAGCTGGATTGCATGTTTCAGGACAGCGATCCTCTCTTCTTCACTTCCATTAAACTTGCCGCCTTCGCGATCAGGGCGGTTTGTGATAATGAGGGGTTTTGTTCGTCTTTCCAGAATGCGTTTCAGGTCTGGATTTTTTATGTAATCGAGGCGCACTTCGATGATATCCGCAAATTTCGATGCCTCTGCCATGTCCCGGAGAGCGTCATCAAGGTTGTTTGCAATGATGGGTATACAGATCATCGGTTTGTTTGAGAGATGTTTTGATTTTTGACTCGTGCCTGTTGCAGAAAACTATTTTGATTTCATCGCAGCCACCTTATTAATGGCGTTTAAATAGGCTTTTGCGCTAGCCTCAATGATGTCCGTGCTTACGGCACGTCCCCCAATCGTCCTGCCATTTACTTCAATGTTCACATGTACCTCACCCATGGCGTCTTTTCCACGGGTAACAGCCCGAATATTATAATCTTGCAACGTGCCAGTAATGCCGGTAGAAAGATCAATCGCTTTAAAAAGTGCGTCGATAGGGCCATCACCGATAGCTGTGTTGTACACCAGTCGGCCACCCGGTAATTTCAGCCTTACGCCGGCAGTTGGTACTGCATTGGGTCCGCAACTGATACTAAGGTTTTCTAAATGAAAGATGGAGGGGACTTCCATCTTTTCTATGCCAATAATGGCTTCAACGTCTTCGTCGAAGATCTCCTTTTTCTTGTCGGCGATGTGTTTAAATTTCTCAAAGGCGCGTTCGAATTCGTTTTCTGATAATTCGTATCCCAATTCCTTGATTCGAGTTTTTAAGGCATTCCGCCCGGACAACTTTCCCAGCACGAGACGGGTTTTTAGATATCCGACATCTTCGGGTTTCATAATTTCGTACGTGGAGCGTTCCTTGATCACCCCATCCTGATGCACTCCGGATTGGTGTGCAAATGCATTTTCGCCGACAATGGCCTTGTTCCGCTGCACCCGCAGTCCTGTCAGGGTACTTACCAGTTTGCTCGTGGCAATGAGTTCTCTGGTAACGATGCGGGTAGAGCGCTGGTAAAAGTCATGGCGGGTCTTTAGGGCCATAACGATCTCTTCGAGCGCTGCATTCCCAGCCCGTTCTCCAATACCATTGATGGTGCATTCGATCTGTTGGGCGCCAGCTTTTATTGCCGCCAGAGAATTAGCTACGGCGAGTCCGAGATCGTTGTGGCAATGTACGCTGATGATTGCCTTGTCAATATTCTTAACATTTCTCTTTAAACCGCTGATAACGGAGGCATATTGTTCTGGCACCGCATAGCCTACCGTATCAGGAATATTAACGGTTTTTGCACCGGCAGCAATAACTGCATCAACCACCTGGATGAGAAAATCGAGTTCTGTCCTCGATGCGTCTTCTGTAGAAAATTCAACATCATCTACGTAACGTAAGGCATGTTTCACGCCCTTAACGGCCAGATGAAGTATCTCGTCTTTTGCCTTTTGAAGTTTATATTTTCTGTGGATTTCTGAGGTGGCAAGAAAGACGTGGATACGAGGTTTATCCGCCTCCTCCAATGCTTTGGCTGCGCTGTCGATATCTTTCTCGACGGCTCGGGCAAGACCGGCGATGGAAACTCCATGAATCTCCTGCGCAATCCTCCTGACGGATTCAAAGTCACCCGGCGATGATACCGGGAATCCGGCCTCGATAACATCTACATTCAGGAGCACCAATTGCCGTGCAATCTGTACCTTTTCGTTGATATCCAGGCTGGCGCCCGGAGATTGCTCTCCATCGCGGAGTGTGGTATCAAAGATAATGATGTTATTGTTGGTCACAAGTAGTGTCCCTTAATTTAAATTCCAAAGGTCCGAAAGCCTGCAACCTACTATCAGCCATTTGTTTTCAGCGAACAAGTATATTACAGGATTTTATGATAATGATTTATCGCTATGTCATGAAAAAATTAAATAAAAATTTTACTATATACCCGGAATACATTCAATAACTATCTGTAAAATCGGCAAAAGCAGCGGTTGTCGATGTGTTCACAGACATGGGATTGAGATACTTAACAACCGTCTCGGAAACGAGTCAGAAATGAAATTCATAGGTAATTTGATCTGGATCATCCATATTATAGACGGGCAGGTTTTTCAGATGAGTCGATAGTATTGACATCTGCATATAAAAACTTATGAAAGTCTGGTTTTATGTCTGTGGAGGAAGTTTTCGATAGCATTTTTTAAAACATTATAGTAATATCTTGTGAAATCTTCTCTTTTTTTCGTAAGTTTTTTTACAACCTCATTTCGGTGCCTTCATTTGGAGAGTTGGTTGCAGCTTTACTGCGTATATGGTATATACATGTTGGTCATTACGGTCCATTATTGAATTGGGGTATCGCGAATGTTAGTTTTTCGGAACTAAAAAAAGAAGTTCGTGAAATTTAAATTAAAATAGGGAAATACTTAAACAAGGAGATAACCATGGAAGCAAGATGCATGAAATGTAAAGCACAAAAAGAGATGTCTGATGCACAAATGACTCTGACTGCCAGAGGTGGATATATGGCTAGAGGCAAATGTAAAGATTGCGGGTGCGGTATGAGTAAAATCATGTCAAAAATCGACGCAGAAAAAGCTGTAGCAGAAGGTCACGCCAAAAAAGCTTACTAAACTAAATGCAATAGGTGTAAACAACAGTAGCCTGGTATACCATTTAAGGCTTACCAGGCTACCTTTCTAACCTCCTCATCACGTACACCCCTTTCTGTTTTTTCATTGGGTTAAGGAAGCGTTATGTTAACAGTAACATTTCAAAGACCACAGCGCACTTTATGTATTTTTGAAAGTTGTTGGGCGGGTCTTATTTTAATGTTACTGATAATATCAAAGAACTTTCGGAGAGGAACTTAGAGCGGTAGATAAAATACATTTTATACATCTTTAGATTCATTTATTGTATTCTGAGGAACGTTTAACCCCATTAACTCTCTTCTTGTTCCTCTCCACTACTATTATACCACATTATTTGATTTTTGCCAATTTCCTCAGCTTTTTTATCAAAATAATATTTTCTGTTTTTTTGTTATTTAATTTAATTGAAAAGGATTAAAAATAGTAATTTACTTCATTTTTTGCTTTAATAGCGCCTCAAAGATAAAAGCAACTTTTTGTCATTTGTTGCTCAAAACACAGGGATGGCGTTTATTTCCGTCTATTATAATTTTAAGACAACTGTATTTTTTAGATTATTGTACTTAAGATAAAAGGGTTGTTATGCGTAACGATCATGAAATTGATTACAGGATTTATGGAGAAGAGCTTCAATATGTCGAAATTGAATTAGACCCCAACGAAACAGCCATTGCTGAAAGCGGTGCTTTTATGATGATGGACAATGATATTTACATGAACACCATTTTTGGAGACGGTAGCCGGCAGCAGAACGATAGTGTACTGGGGAAAATATTTAGTGCGGGCAAGCGTCTGCTGGTAGGTGAAAGTTTGTTTATGACCTCCTTTACCAATATTGGCCAGGGTAAAAAACGGGTAAGCTTTGCCGCACCCTTTGCCGGAAAGATTATTGCTTTTGATTTGCAACAATTGGGCGGGAAGATCGTTGCACAAAAAGATGCGTTTTTGTGTGCTGCCAAAGGAGTGAGCGTTGGTATTGAATTTCAGAAAAGATTAGGTACCGGTATTTTTGGTGGCGAAGGGTTTATTATGGAAAAATTAGAGGGTGATGGGTTTGCGTTTGCTCATGCAGGTGGCTACGTTATTGAAAGGGAATTAAAAGCAGGAGAAATTGTAAAAGTAGATACCGGCTGCGTGGTTGCCTATACGGCAGGAGTAGATTTTGATATTGAATTTATTAAGGGGATAAAAAACTGGATGTTCGGCGGTGAAGGATTGTTTTTTGCTATACTAAGAGGGCCGGGCAAAGTATGGTTACAATCATTACCTATCAGCAGACTGGCAGGAAGAATCTTGCAATATGGTATGTACAAACGCAAAGAGGAAGGCAGTGTTTTGGGTGGACTGGGTGATTTGCTGGATGGAAGAGAATAAGTGTTTGACATTACTAAACGGCTTTGCTACAGTGATTTTAGTGTGCAGACAGGATATTTTCCTTAAGGTATTTTCATACTCTGATAACCAACGTTTAAATACATCCACCATTCTAATTCCAAAGATATCGTGAATATCAAAATACAATTCCTTGTAACTCTATTTGTGATTATCGTACCAATAGCATGCCGGACTCCCTATCCTGAGAAGAAACCGTCAGGGGGGTATTCCAATTCGACTACGGGCGCTGGTACACCGGCACAGCACAAGGCTGCTGGCATTTCCTGTTTTAAAAAAGGAATGATGGAAGAAGCCCTGGATGAATTGAAACTGGCGGCGGAAGGGATACGGGGAGACGGGGAATTGCATCATTACCTGGGAAAGTCCTATTATGAAAAGGATAAAATAGATGATGCGATTGCCGAATTGCTTGCCGCCTTGTCGTATTACAAGCCTGACCAAACGACAGAAAGAGCGGACGTTTACAATGATCTTGGGTTGGCGTATAAAAGGAAAAATGCATATACGGAATCGTTGTCAGCATTCCAGGAAAGCCTTGTACTGAACCCATCGGCTGCGGATACAAACTACAACCTGGCGCTCCTTTATTACGATAAAAAAATGCTGGATGAAAGCACTCTTTATCTGAAGAAGGCAATTAAACTTGACCCGAAAGAAGCAGATGCTCATTTCATGCTGGGATTGATTTATTATAAAAAGAAATTAAACGATAAGGCGATAGGTGAGTTTAGGCAAACCATTGAACTTAATCCCAAGGATGCCGAGTCACACAATTATCTCGGCTTAATGTATTATGAACAGGGTGATCTTGAAAAGTCTGTTATCGAACATAAATCCGCTATTCAATTGGATAAGAATTATACTGAGGCATATAATAACCTGGGGATTGCACTCTATGCAGAGGGTAATCTTAATGAGGCTGAGGACGCATTTAAAAAGGTGTTAGAATTAGATCCAAACTTTGCAGAGGCACACTGTAACCTTGGACTTGTTTATAGTGAAGAAGGTAAGTCTGAAGACGCCGTTACCTCCCTGGAAAAGGCACTTAAGCTTAATCCTAAAATTGCCGAGGCCTACTTTAAGCTTGGAGAGGTTTATACGAAAAGGGATATGCTGGAAGAGGCCTTATCGGAATACAAGAAAGCAATTGATATCAAGCCCGATTATGCAGAAGCATATTACAATTCCGGCGAACTCTATGCAGCAAAAGGTAAACACGACAAATCTATCGCTGTATGGAAAAAAACGATCGAACTCAATCCCAAAAATGCGGATGCCTGCTTTAATCTTGGAGTGGCGTATTTTAACCAGAATAAGCTGGATAAGGCTATTTCCATGTGGAAGAAAGTTCTGGAGATTAATCCATCCGATTACGATACCATGAGCAGTCTCGCGGATGCCTATGATATGCAGGCCTTAACAGATAAGGCTATACATATGTGGGAAAAGATCATTGAAATCTACCCTGAGCAGGCGGAGACACAGAATAAATTGGGCAACGCCTATGCCAGGAAAAATATGTACACCACTGCCATTCCTTACTGGGAAAAGGCGGTCGAAATCGACCCCCGCCTGGTAAATGCCTATTACAATTTGGGACTCGTTTACCAGAAGATTGGCAGGCGGGATGAGGCTATTGAGGCCTACAAAAAGGTATTGGATATCAATCCGGATGATATGGATGTCCATAAAAATTTAGGATTGCTGTATGGGGAAAAGGGCATGCACGTTGAAGCTGAGTTTGAATTTTCTATCTACAAAAAACTCAAACTAATGCAAGGACATAAATGATTTTTCCGGTGGGCAAGAAAAGATTATCTTTTTGCGCGTTCAACGATAGGTTTTTTGCCGTTCATCTTCTTCTTGAAAATATTTAACATAATTTCCGCTTCCTCAAAGGGAACCGTTATAAAGGAAAATTTGTCAAATATCTGAACGTTTTTAATCTTTTCGCTATGAACTTTGGCCTGTTGTTTGATAAATGTTACTAACTTTCTGGGCGTCATACCATCGATTTTTCCCAGCGCTACAAAGAGTCGTGTCGTCCCTTTTCTGTCAATAGAAACGTCTCTGATTTCATTATAATTATTTTCATCCAGTTCGTCCTGAAAAGTATGTTTTAAAAGGGCTGCCAGGACCTTTTCTGCCTCGTTTTCTTTGAGCATTTCTTGTGCAAGTTGTACATATCCGTTCATGTTTTCCGAGGTAATGATCTGGGAAATTTCTGTCTTTATCCTGGATTTTTTTTGATGTATTACATCTTCAATTCTCGGCAGTTTTTCTTTCCGGATATCTGTTTTTGCAATTTTTTTAATCAGGATGAGCCGTCTATATTCATCATGCGTAACAAACGTAATAGCGGTTCCTTCCTTTCCGGCTCGGCCAGTTCTTCCTATCCTGTGGATGTACGATTCCGGGTCCTGAGGCAGGGAATAATTGATGACATGCGTTAAGTTTTGAATATCAATGCCTCTGGCGGCAACGTCCGTAGCTACCAGAATATTTATCCGTTGTTTTCGAAACTTGTTTAAGACAATTTCCCGCTGGTTTTGAGATATATCGCCATGCAGTGCCTCTGCATCATACCCTCTTTCTATAAGCCTGTTTGCAAGATTGTCCACATCAATCTTCGTCCTGCAAAATATGAGGCCGTAGAATTCATGTTCAATATCGATGATCCTGCATAATGCATCAAATTTATCCGAAGGCGCCACTTCGAAATAGATCTGATCCGTCAGGCTTGTGGTAAGCTGCTCTTTTTTTACCCCGACCATCTCATAGTTTCTCATGTATTTTTCTGCGATGCTTATGATTTTTCCCGGCATGGTAGCGGAAAAGAGCAGCATCCTCCGCTGTTCACCGGTATTTCTTATAATTTCTTCTACGTCATCAATAAATCCCATATTGAGCATCTCATCCGCTTCGTCAAGGACCAAATACGATATATGACTCAGGCGTATACTTTTTCTCCTGAGATGATCCAGTATTCTTCCGGGGGTTCCGACTACGACATCTATCCCTTTTTTCAACCTTCTCAACTGTTCTTCCATCGACTGGCCCCCGTAGATGGGCATGATCTGCAGAATTTTGCCTCCTTTAAAGGAGTTTAATTCTTCTGATACCTGGATGGCCAGTTCTCTCGTGGGCACAAGAATCAGCGCCTGGACAGTTTTTGTTTTTTCTGGTATCTTTTCGAGTATGGGGAGCCCAAATGCAGCCGTTTTTCCTGTTCCTGTCTGGGCCTGTCCGATGATATCTACCTCTCCCTTGAGGAGAATTGGGATTGTCTTTTGCTGAATTGGAGTGGGCTCTTCAAAACCCTTTTTTTCCAATGCTTGTAATGTGTTTTCTGATAATCCCAGTGCCCTGAATGTATCTAATTTTTTCATATGGTCCTTATTCGTATTTCTCAATTACCCATGAAGGTTCTCGGTGACAAAAATTATGGCGTCGATTCTTTGCTGTTGACATTTCGGTTGCGGTGTTTCGCTATGAGCTTGGCTGTGTGATAAACTGTCAGCGTTCAGTGTTTTGACACACTGAATTTTCACGTGAAGACTACCAGAGGCAGTTTAAAAATCTAAGATTTTTCTTTTAAGCTCCCTCTGGCAAAGCCCTCCTGTGTTCCAATTAAATTCTGGTCAGTATTTTCCTAGAAACGTCGACCACCACCGCCACCCTGTCTTCCTCCGCCAAATCTTCCGCCTCCTCTGCCTCCTTCCGGACGAGGACGGGCCTCGTTTACGTTAAGCGCTCGTCCTTTTAACTCCTTACCGTTTAGCCCGTTGATTGCGGACTGGGCTTCAGCCTTGGCCTGCATCTCCACGAATCCGAATCCTTTTGATTCTCCGCTGAATAAGTCCTTTATTACTTTGACAGACTTGACCTGCCCGAAAGCTTCAAAAGCCTTCTGCAAGTCGTCTTCGGTGACATCTCTGGACAAATTACCTACAAAAATATTCATCTCGACCTCCTTTTTGGTCCTAAAATGGTTCGGAATAATTCAGTGCCTCATCCAGTTAAAAAAGATTTGGAATGAGGTAAACTGTTAAAAAAATTTACAACAGAATTCCAAATGGATTGTTGTTCCTGCGAAGACCATTGTGATTCCGGTAAGCATTCTGTTCGATTTGGGAAGATTGCCACTTCTTTCTTGAGGAGGTAGCAGATAGTCAGAAATTATTTTGACCTTTGTATGTAGTTGATGGTCATAGATAAGGAAGGTAACTCTTTTCCACAAGAACTTGATGCATGAAGAATTAACCTTAATAATACCTGTCCTTTTAAGGATCATGGAATTTACAAAACGAAAGTATAACCGAAATTCATTTGTATTGTCAAGGATTTATCTTGAGAAGATTTCATGATTGGCTTATATTTATGGCTATGCAACATAATCCTTTTAACATTCGAAGCATTGTCGTATTGCTGGTGTGTTTATGGGTACTATATTTTTCTCAAATAAACGCATTTGCTTCCCGGGACTCCCTTGAAAGGATAAAGAATTCCGGGGTGATCACCTGGGGGTTTGATGCTGAAGGAGGCGCCCCGTATGTTTACCACGACCCTGCGCATCCTTCAAAACTCATTGGTTTTGAGGTGGAACTGGTTGAGGCTATTGCCCGGGAATTGGGAGTAAAGGTGCAGTACTTTCAGAATGCATGGGACAGTGTCCTGCTTTCCCTTCTGCGCGGGGATTTTGATATTGCACTGAACGGTATTGAAATTACGCCGGAGAGGGCGCAGTCCGTGTTGTTTACCCGTCCGTACTATGTGTACGCTGAGCAGATTGTTGTTCGTGCCTCAGATAACCGTATTAATCATCTGGAAGATCTTCACGGCAAAAGGGTTGGTGTCTTATACAATACGGTGGCCAAGCGGATGCTGGAAGAGATGGGGGACGTCGCTGTGAGTGTCTATAGCGGACAGGTAGAGCCTTTCAAAGACCTTTCTTTAAACCGTATGGATGCTGTTTTTGTGGATTTACCAATTGCTGCGTACTATACCTTGCCGAATCCACAACTGCGAATGGTAGGTAACCCTGTGGGCGAAGGGTACTATGGCATTGCTCTGAGGAAGGAGGATTCAGCCCTGGCAGAGGAGTTGAATAGAATTATCGAGAAACTTCTGAGAACTGGGGAATTAAAAAAGATTTACCGGCGTTGGGGGCTATGGAATCTCTCACAAGAGAAGCTCTTTTTGCATGAAGGGCTCCTCCAAAAATATGCAGAAAGTTTGCCGTCCTTTTCTGAGAAGGCGCCCATTGCGGTAACAAGATTTCTGCCCACTTTGCTAAAAGGCACTCTAGTTACTATCGGTATTTCACTTTTATCCATGATATTGGCTGTTACTCTGGGATTTGTCCTGGCAGTTATGAGATTATATGGGAATGCATGGATGCAAAAGATTTCCGCGTCTTATGTTGAGATTTACCGCGGAACGCCACTTCTTATCCAGTTATATATTCTGTATTATGGTTTGCCAAACGTCGGTATCTCGCTGAGTGCCTTTGCCGCTGCCATTCTTGGGTTAGGTATGAACTACGCTGCTTATGAGGCAGAGATCTATCGCGCCGGCATACAGGTAGTTCCCCGGGGACAAACCGAGGCAGCGTTATCGCTCGGCATGTCCGGATACGCGACCTTAAGACGAATCATCCTGCCCCAGGCATTGCACATTGCCATACCACCCATGACCAATGATTTTATCGCCCTCTTTAAAGATTCATCTCTGGTCTCTGTCATTGCCATCACAGAACTGACGAAGAGTTACAGCATGCTGGCCGCTGCCTCGATGGATTTTTTTAAATTGGGAATTATTACTGCGCTCCTCTATTTCGGTATGAGCTATCCGCTCTCTCTCTTTGCCAGAAGGCTGGAGAAAAGATTAAGATTATATGATAGAAATTAGTAATTTATTCAAGGCGTATGGCCATCAATCCTTGTTCAGGGGGCTGCACCTCACAATAGAAAAGGGAAGTGTTATCGCTATGATCGGACCGTCCGGTAGCGGTAAGAGCACGCTCCTGCGATGCATGAACGGATTAGAAATATTTCAGGGAGGTTGCATAGCCGTTGATGGTCAAAAACTCTACGGTGTTAACGAACAAGCTTATCGTAAGAAACAGAAATCTCTTACCGTAAAAAATATCCGCAGGAAAATGGGAATGGTCTTTCAGCAGTTTAATCTTTTTCCTCACATGACGGTACTTCATAACATAACTGCAGCGCCGGTTTCTGTATTGGGTATCGATCCGTCTGAGGCCGAGTCAGACGCCCTTTCTTTGCTCAGGAAGATACATCTCGAGGAGAAGGCGCAAAAATATCCCGGTCAACTTTCAGGCGGAGAACAGCAACGTGTGGCCATTGCACGTGCCCTGGCGATGAGGCCTGAAGCGATGCTCTTTGACGAACCGACGTCTTCCCTTGATCCCGAGATGGTTGAGGAGGTACTCCTGGTTGTCAGGGGTCTGGTGTTGGAAGGGATGACGATGGTTATTGCAACACATGAGATGGGCTTTGCAAGGGACGTTTCGACACAGGTGGTCTTTCTGGAGAAAGGTGAAATTGTCGAACAGGGAAGTCCCAAAGAGATATTTTTCGATCCTAAAAACGACAGGACAAAGGCGTTTCTTAGCCGTTTTATGAAGTAAAAATCCATCCGTTTTAGGAATCGGCTTCTTACTATAAATTTTATAAAAACATACCATAACCAAGTAAAGCCGAAAAAAAATCCTTTCTATCAAGAGGGGAGGCGGGGGGGGATTATGCATGCCATGCGGGCGGGATGTCTCGTTGACCCCTCTCACCGAAACAAGAAAGGATAGATGATGGATGAAAGACGAGAAAAGCATAGCGCAGATGGTTTATCCCTCCGCCTGGCGTGTGCTATAGTTTTGCCGATCACGAAGGATCGGCGCTACGTTATTTAAGGAGTACCAATGTCATAACGTAGAGAATTCATTCCTTTCGAAAGGATGATTTATATTATGTAAAGCATCCCCATTACGAGGAGAAAAGCAAGATACTCCAGCTTATCAGTGTCAGTCCTCATTTTGCTAAGAAACAGTAACTATTCAGTGTACTTTCGCTCACAAACACTATGAGCGAAAGTATGCTAAATAGTTACCTTATTGTAGTAAAAAATATTTTTGTACACCGGAAAACAAAATGGTGTATAATAGAACACGCAAGGCAACAAAGAAGCGTAAACGGGATAAAAAAGTTCCAAAAAAAGGAATTTTACAGATAAAGTGTTGTACATACATGGGTTAGCGGAGCGTAAAAAAGAGGCAAAAAGAGGGGTGGTTACAGGAAAATTGTAAAGAATTGCTAAGGGAATGGTTATGATCGATTTTTTAAAATTTTTAAGGAGGTGAAGATAAAAATTTATGTTCAAAACAGGAGGTTACAGGAAATGGCCTTGCAAGTGGTTGTCAAAAGACGGGTTACAAGGGGGACTGTGTGAATCATTGACCTGATGAATAAGGGATTGCGACGACCCGCTTAGAGCGGAGTGAGAGAGAAAGGGATAAGTGAAAGGCAGGAAGAATGAAAAAATGGTCGTGCGCTCCAAATGGTTTCTTCTCACTTTCAACTTTATCTTTCACTCCAGCGATGCTGGGCCGGATTGCGACGACCCGCTCAGAGCGGAGTGAGAGAGAAAGGGATGAGTGAAAGGGAAAAGGAAGGTGAAAGAAAAGATAAAATAGGAAATTAAGAAAAGGAACAATATGAATGATTTTAGAGATTTAATTGTATGGCAAAAAGCAATGGGTTTATTTGAGGATGTAGTTAAGGACGCCGAAAAGTTTCCGAATACTGAAGTTTCCAGGATAATATCAAACCAAGTCTTAAGGAGCGTTTCCTCCGTGAGTGCAAATATTGCAGAAGGTTACGGAAGACGAAAAGGTAAGGAGTACGAGCAGTATTTATATATATCCAGAGGCTCTGCCAATGAAAGTATAGATTGGTACGAAAAGTTAAAGAGACTTAATTATATATCGTAAGAATCATATGTTCAGAGAGAAGCAATTTGTGAGGAAATACGCGCTATGCTGACCGGCATGATAAATAAATTAGAGAATAAAGAACAAATACATTTCTAGCTACCTCACACTTTCACTTTATCTTTTTCTCCGTAGGGCCGACCTGATGAATAAGGGACGCAATTCAAGAGCAGGGATGCATGAAAAGGCAGATGTCATTTCAACCAAAGGGAGAAATCTTCAAACCCTATAATTTCCCTACGCGAAAGATTTCTCGCCCCCCTCGAAATGACATCCTTGATAATCTTCGTTCAGACATTCATTCCTCGTTGATAAGTGGCAGGCGCTCCAGATTCGTTGCCTTTCGGGCGGGCGGATGTGGAAGATACGGATAGTGTTGGGAGAATCGATACTCTTGCGCTGAGGGTGATAACGGTAGTAAACGCTTTGTCTCACAACCGTGCCTGTAAGGCAATGGGTGATCCATTACTCAGGGCTGGCATACCAGTTTGGCCAAATAGGGAAGAGACACGGACTGCATACAACAAAAAAGAATGTTGAGAGCACTTTCGTTTTTTTTTTACCCTCAATCGGAATGATATTATCTTGCAGGGGCAGGTTTGAAACCTGCCCCTGTTGTATTTCATACATTGTGGACAAGTAAAAGTGCACAGACGGCGGCCTTTGTCAACGACGTTATAGCTCCAATCCATAAAGAGAGACTGGGAGGAAGGTGTGTTACGGCCATTTACACACCCCTGTACCTCCTCTTTCCAGAGGGGAATCATAGCGGCAGAACTCTGACAGGGTTTTGAAACCCTGTCAGAGTTAATTCCGTTAGAAATTCCTTAACACCGGGTTATATCTTCGGTTACCGGGTGGCACGGACAAACTCGTTTGTCCGTGCTTGCCTGAATAGACACATTGGTATAAATGACAAAACATGTCCATTTGTTTGCTGCTGAAGCACGGGGAGAAATATGAGGAGTTTGTTTGATGCAGAGATCGATGCACAGAAAATATTCAAATCCTTTGCTTCTGTGTCGTGCGGAGTAGGGCGATATCCGGGAGTTTTTTAAGATGACAATAATGGTATCTGTCTGTTCTCGTGTGTCTCTTTCAGCTATTTGACGATTATTTTTTATTTACGTTATTTGTAGATGATCAGGAGGTCTCTTGCCTCAACGCTGTCCTTTGCCTTAACCAGTACCTGGCTAATGATACCATCGTGTTCGGCATAAACAGTCGCTTCCATCTTCATCGCTTCCATAATTAGAAGGGGGTCGTTTTTAATAACTTTATCATCTGCAGCCACCTTTACGTTAACAATCATGCCCGGCATCGGGGCTCCTATATGTTTAGTGTTTTCTTCTTCCGCCTGAGGTCGTTTAATAACTGAAGCCGATACCTTGCGATTGGCAATAACTACCTCGCGTGGCTGGCCGTTAAATTCGAAGAACACGGTGCAGTTTCCCTCGTTATTTACCGGGCTTATGGCTACCAGTTTAAAGATTAACGTTTTTCCTTCCTCAATTTCGATGGTAACTTCTTCATTCATGGGTAAACCGTAAAAAAAGACGTCCGTAGGGACAACGGAAACATCATCATATTTCTTTCGATGTTCGGCATATTGAATAAAGACGTTAGGATACATTAGGTAGGACATAAGCTCTTCCCCGGTTATCGTTCTTGATATCCGTACCTCCACCTTCTTCTTGATTTCCTCAAGATTCACGGATGGCAAATTCGCGCCTGGTCTTTCAGTTGAGGGCGTAACTCCCCGTAAAATCTTTTCCTGTACCTCGCGCGGGAAACCTCCGGTAGGCTGACCGAGACGACCTTCAAAGAATTCTACGACCGAGGTAGGAAAAGAAAGATCCCTGGTATTGTTGAGAACATCCTGAGCCTGGATGTTGTTTGTTACCAGGAAGAGGGTCATATCCCCGACCACCTTTGAAGTGGGAGTTACTTTTACAATATCTCCAAAGAGCTGATTAACGTCTGCATAGACGTCTGTAATTTCATGCCAGCGATGTGCCAAACCCATAGATTGCGCCTGCTGGAACAGGTTGGTAAACTGACCGCCGGGGATTTCGTGATGATACACTTCGGCAGTGCTGGCTTTTTGAATGGATTCGAATATTTCATAATACTCTCTGACCACTTCCCAGTAAGCCGAGAGCGATCCGAGCGCCTTAAAGTCCATGCCGGTGTCCCGTTCGTGGAAACGCATCATTTCCACAAGGGTATTCATGTTCGGCTGGGATGTTAGTCCGGAAAACGGCCCTATCGCAGCATCAACTATGTCCACACCTGCTTCTGCCGCCTTGATGAGCGTGGCGATCTGGCCACCGGATGTGTCATGTGAGTGAAGATGTATAGGAATTTTCAGCTTGGATTTCAAGGCGCTCACCAGTTCATAGGCGGCATATGGTTTCAGGAGACCGGCCATATCCTTGATTGCCAGGATATGCGCCCCAAGACCTTCCAGCTCCTTCGCCATATTTACGTAATATTCTACCGTATATTTATTCCTCTTTGGGTTAAGAATATCGCCGGTATAGCATATGGCAGCTTCACATAATGCGTTAGTTTCCAGCACGGCATCCATGGTTACTTTCATGTTTTCAACCCAGTTGAGTGAATCAAAGACCCGGAAAATGTCTATACCGCTTTCTGCCGACTGTTTAATAAATGCCCTGACAACGTTATCGGGGTAATTTGTATAACCGACCCCATTCGAAGCCCTGAACAGCATCTGGAAAAGGATGTTAGGCGCCAGTTTGCGCATGTGACGCAGCCGTTCCCAGGGGCACTCCCAGAGAAATCTCATGGCGGTATCAAAAGTTGCTCCACCCCACATTTCCAGTGAAAAGAAGTCCGCATGATTTCTGGAATAGACTTCTATTATTTTCAGCATATCCATAGTTCTCATACGGGTGGCCAGAAGAGACTGATGTGCATCACGGAATGTTGTGTCTGAGAGCAACAGTTTTTTCTCCTTGAGAACATGCTGTGCGAATTTTTCAGGCCCCATTTGCAGGAGAAGATCACGGCTGCCTTTCGGTCTTGGATTTTTACGATCAACGGCGGGAACAGGCGCTTCACGGCGGCAAACAGATTTAGGCGCTTCCTTCACGAGCGGGTGACCGTTGACTAGAATGTCCCCTATGAAACGCATGATGCGGAAAGCACGGTCTCTTCGGCTTGGAAAGTGGAAAATATCGTGGTTTTCATCAATGAAACGCGTGGTGCATCTGCCTTTCTGGAAATCTTTATGGTTGATCAGATTAATGAGATACGGAATATTGGTTTTTACACCACGAATCCGGAATTCATGCAACGCCCTGTCCATACGGTGTATCGTTTCCTCAAAACAGGAGCCGTATGCAGTAACTTTTACCAGCATGGAATCGTAGTATGGCGTTACAAGGGCTCCGGAAAAGGCGGTTCCTGCATCAAGCCGGATACCCATGCCTCCCGCAGAACGATAATGCTGGATACGGCCGTAGTCGGGAATAAACTTGTTGGAAGGGTCTTCTGTTGTGATCCGGCACTGAAAGGCAATGCCATTTGTGTGAATAGCGTCCTGATTTGGTATAAGGATCTCGGGTGAATTTAGGGAGTATCCTTCACTGATAAGGATCTGCCGCTTTACCAGATCGATACCGGTAATGATTTCCGTGACGGTGTGTTCCACCTGAATTCTGGGGTTGATCTCGATAAAATAAAATTGATTCGTTTCCGTATCAAGGAGAAATTCCACCGTTCCGGCATTGTCGTAGTCAACGGATTTACATATTTTAACTGCCGCATTACAGATGCTCCGCCTGACATTTTCGTCAAGATTTTGAGCTGGCGCAATCTCAACAACCTTCTGGTGGCGCCTCTGGAGCGAGCAGTCACGTTCAAACAGGTGCACAAGATTACGGTGTTTGTCACCGAGAATCTGTACTTCAATATGTCGTGCATTTTCAACATATTTTTCTATGAAACACTCATCAGAACCAAACGCTGTCAGGGATTCACGTTGTGCTTCATGAAGGCGACGACCCAAGTCTCCCTCATTATGAACAACTCGCATACCGCGGCCGCCTCCGCCATGAGCGGCTTTAATAATAACCGGATAACCCAGAGTGTCGCACAGAACTTTGGCTTCTTCTAGGCTTTTAATGGGATAATTACAGCCGGAGAGGATGGGAACCTGCATGTTTTCGGCAATCTTTCTGGCAGAGGTCTTATTCCCGAGCATGTCAAGAATCTCCGGCCTGGGGCCGACGAAGGTGATGCCGGCCTTTTCGCAGGCACGGGCAAAGTTGGCATTTTCTGAAAGAAACCCGTATCCAGGATGAATGGCATCTACTTCTTTTTCTTTTGCCAGTTGAATGATGCCATCGATATCCAGATATGCTTTAACAGGATCTTTTCCCTTTCCAATCTGGTATGCTTCGTCTGCCTTAAATCTGTGAAGTGCAAAGCGGTCTTCGTGCGAATATATTGCCACCGTTCTTATCCCGACTTCATATGCCGACCGGCAGACCCGTATTGCTATTTCACTACGGTTGGCAACAAGGAGCTTTTTAAATTTTTTGATTACCATATTTTTCATAGAAAACAATCTTTTCAAGAGCAAATCTCGGCCTTTGCGGTGGTTCTTCGGCAGGATATCCTACCGGGAGCAATGCAATGATTTCAATATCGTCTGGAATTCCGAGTATTTCTTTGACCTTAGTATCATCAAACCATCTCACCCAGCAGGTACCCAGCCCTAATGCCACTGCGTGAAGAACGATATGTTCGATGGCAATATCCGTATTTCCCGTGGCAGCAATGAGCAAATGCCATTTGATGTCAGCGCATATCACACCCTTCTTTAATGATGGCACAAATACCTCACGACTCCTCCTTGGTAGCGCACCGGCGTCGATAAGCTCGTCAATTCTTTCTGAAAACTCATCAAAAGTCTTAATGTCTGCGCAACAGGCAATGATTGTGGGGGCTTGTCCGACATGCCGTTGATGGTATGAGGCCGACTGTAATTTTAGCCGTGTGTCGGCATCTTTCACAACTATAAATCTCCACGGCTGAGTATTGGAGCCCGACGGAGCAAGCCTTGCACTTTCTAAAAGTTGTAATATCAAATCATCCGGCACAGGGTCTGGTTTAAATCTTCTGATACTTCGACGTTTATGAATTGCTTCTTTGACATCCATGCTTTTGACCATCACCTCTTTCATCGGTTCTGCGCAAGATTACGTAGTTAGGGGTTTCCTTTTGGCAGTAAAGTCTTTATGCTCTAAATTTGGCAAATTATTTCATAAGCTAGATAGAATTTCAAGGTTTTTTATATTTGACAATTATAATTAAACAAATTTCGTAATTATTCAGCGTACTTTCGCACACAAACACTATGGGTGAACAAAATATTGATTCTGTAATCCCGAAGGGATGTCATTATTATAGCATATCGTTATGCAATCACGGTTAACCCTGTAGGGGTGGCATGGTATTATTATTTTCCCGATATTTCGCCCCTACGGGGTTGAATGTTAGGGTGCGTTTTTCTCTCTCTATAATCATATCATCCCTTCGGGATTTTCCCGTCTGCCCGTTTTCCCTATCGGCTCCTAACTATTCTGAGAAAATATTCTCTCTCACCATCCGTTTCGCTGAATAGTTACATTATTTCAGGATGATTGGTAGTAATGTCTTCCAACGTTGTTCGGTTAGAAATTTGCGGGTACGTTTTTGTCACACCCGAACGCTTTTATCGGGTATCCAGTGAACCCTGAACTTCCTGGATTCCCGCTAAAAACATGCGGGAGTGACATCTCGATAGCAATAAAACAAGACACGCAAATTTCTAACCGGACAACACTGAATGTCTTCCCAATATACTTATGAAGCTTTTAACAAAATCTAGGAATAATACCAACCCTAGGGCAGATTTAAGAATTTTGTGCTTTCGGCTGTCACCCTCGCAATAACACTCGTATGCATACGTATGTATTACGTTTCCTATATTTTCAATCTCCGTGATTATGTGAACTGGGAAATGGGAAAAAGATTGTTCTCTTGCTTCTTTGGTGGGATTATAGGCTCGGGGTGTTTATCGGTTCTTAAAGGTTGACTGGATGATCTTGAGCATCTCTCGGTGAATTTCTTTCGTACCAGCGATGATGCTGCCCGTTTTCAGATATTGGTTAGTATCTTCAAAATCCGTAACCGTACCGCCGGCCTCTTCCACCAGAAGCGCACCTGCAGCCATGTCCCAGGGCGAGAGGGCACATTCGAAAAAACCTCCAAAGATGCCTTCCGCGGTATACGCTAAGTCAAGGCAGGCAGAACCACCCCTTCTGATACCCGTGACCTGCATAAAGAAATCTTTAAATACCTTGAGATAGGAATCAATGATGTCTTTTATTCTGAAAGGAAAACCCGTTGCAATCAAGGCTGCGCTCAGAGTTTCAGCAGGAGAGACATGGATACGTTTATTGTTTTTAAAAGAGCCATGCCCCTTTATTGCAGAATAGATATTTTCTCTCAGTGGCTCATAAATAAGGCCCATTGCTAAATTCCCTTTAATCTCCAGGGCGATGGAGATGGCGAAACTCGGCAGTCCATGAATATAATTTAAGGTGCCATCCAGGGGGTCGATGATCCACAAAAACTCGGACGAGTTCCTTTCTGCCGGAGATTCTTCTGCCATGATGCCATGGTGTTTGAAATGAGATTTGATGTGGCTTTTAATACTGTCTTCTGATTTTTTGTCCACTTCAGTGACGTAATCGTTTTTGGCCTTTTCGCTGATCATGGAAGTACATACCTTTCCAAAGTGCTCTTTTAAAATAATTCCTGCTTTCAGGGCGGCCTCACGTGCAACGTCAAGATATTCAGGTAAATCGATCGGTTTTATTGGCATGTGCAGGGTTCTTCCTCTCTAAACAGTCCAAAACAGGTTTTTCCCTGTCAGGGTTTTGTAGGCGCTGAGATATTTTTCAGAAGTTTTTTGGATGATTTCGGGTGGGAGGACTGGTGCCGGAGGCTTCTTGTCCCACCGGATGTTTTCAAGATAGTCGCGAATAAATTGTTTATCATAAGAGTGTTGAGGTTTTCCCGGTTCATAGCCGTCGCTTGGCCAAAAGCGCGATGAATCCGGGGTGAGCGCTTCATCGATCAGTATCATTTTGTTATCCGCAGTAATGCCCCACTCAAACTTGGTGTCGCAGATGATAATGCCCCGGTCAAGGGCATACGCGCAGGCACTCAGATACACTTTCATACTTTTTTCTTTCAATTCTTCGGCAAGTTTCTTGCCGACCATATCGACAACTCTTGAAAAAGTGATATTTTCATCGTGTCCGACAGTTGCCTTGGTGGATGGAGTGAAGATGGGTTCGGGGAGCCGGTCAGATTCCTTAAGTCCTCCCGGCAATTTTATGCCGCAAATAGAATGGGTTTTTTGATATTCCTTCCAGCCGGAACCTGCCAGATAGCCACGAATGACACATTCCACGGGAACGACCCTTACCTTCTTTACCAGCATGGATCTGCCCATCAGGGTATCTTTGTGTTGTAATAGAATGGGGTTACCCATGTGTTCAATTTCGGTGGTGATCAGGTGGTTTGGCATGATGCTGGAGGTATATTTGAACCAGAATTCGGAAAGTCCGGTAAGCACGTGTCCTTTGTAAGGAATGCCGCTTGGCAGAACAACATCAAAGGCCGAGATGCGGTCCGTTGCTACAATTAATAAGGTATCATTTATTTCATAGACATCCCTGACTTTACCGCGGTTGCATAACTTGAGTTCGGGAATGTGTGTCGTAAGGATCGGGACGATGTCTTTCTTCATGGTTATATGGAAAAGTTTGAGATATGCTGTTTAAGTTTTGTCTTGAGTTTTTGAGCACCCTGAAGGTTCGGCTTTAATGTCAGGGCAAGAGTGAGATGCTGTAAGGCATTTTCATATTCTTTTAATTTGAGGTAACATTCAGCTATTTTTTTATAAATAAAGGCATTTTCATTTTTATATAAATTCAGTCTTAGCACCTTTTCATAATAACTCAGTGCCTTTTCCGGAGGGGCATTACGCGCCAGATTGCGGCAATAGATGTTTCGCATTCGTTCTTTAATTTCATGGAGCAAGTGGCTGCGGTGTGTGTCGCTTTTTCCCCTTTCAAGGATCAATTCGTAAAGGTTAATGGCCGTATCATATCTTTCGAGTTTTTCGAATGCCTCTGCAAGAAGAAATTTACAGTCTATGTAGTCCCTTTTATTTAAATAGATGCAAAAATCAATACCGGCATAATTTTTTAAAAGGTGTTCATAATTATTTGTAGCATGGTGTATATTGCCGTTTAAAAGGTCTGTAAAAATTATCCGGACGTGTTCCTGAATAGCATCTTCCGACGACGCGGCTGTTTCAGTTCTTTTTCTGGGCTTTTGCTTGCTGTTCGTATGCAGAAGATGTCTGTACTGTCTGTCATAGTGTTTGCGGGATGTTGAGTCGGAAAGCGTTTTGTACGCCTGGATAATAGTCTTTGTTTTGGATTCCGCCCAGAGTTTGTTTTGTCCGTGGATATCAGGGTGGTATTTTTTGATAAGGGTTCTGAACGAACGTTTCAGGTCGTCGGTACTTACCTCATAATGCACTTCGAGAACATCGTAATAATTTACCATGCAAAAAATTTCCGTAATCTTTTCGTAGGTCTTCTCTGTTAAGAGACAAAAAATAATTGCAAAAGATGCTACCAGCTATCTTGCAGCCTGTCAATAGTAACTAATAAGATATTTGAGCACATTTGACAAAATCGTAGTGCGGATAATCCACCCGCGCTATGCATGCGGATGTGTTCGGATTAGATTTTCTGTTTTGTCAGAAGGAAAAACTGTTACCGGCTTATTCATAGCGCAATGTTACTACCGGGTCCAGTCTCGCAGCGCGTAATGCCGGATAGATACTAAAAATCACACTGCAAAAGATGGCAATGGCCGCAGTGATAGCAATGCTCATCGGGCTTACTACGGTAGGAATCTGGTTAAAATAGTAGACCTCGGGGGGAAATGGTCTCCAACCCGTAGTGTGATAGAGCACATTTTCCAGCCAGTTTATCCGTAATACAATTGTCAATCCTGTTGCGACACCTAAGCACGCACCCATACTGCCAATAAGCAGTCCATGTAAAAGAAAAATAGACATGATCCCCCGAGTGGTTGAGCCGAGTGCTTTTAAAATACCAATGTCCTTGGATTTCTCAAGAACAATCATCGTGAGGATGGCGAGGATATTGAATCCCGCAACCACGAGAATAAAGAACAAAATGAGGGCCATGACATGCCTTTCCATCATTACTGCAGTTAAAAACGTCTTTCTGGCGTCCTCCCATGTTTGAACATAATATTCAAAACCCAATGTGGCTTGTAGTTTATCCCGAACCTCGTTTGCATAATGATAATCATCTAGTTTCACGCTTATTCCGGAGACGGCATCTTTTTCTTTTGCACCGGTTAACTCCTGTGCTACTGAAAGGGGGATGTACACATAATTCTTATCAAAGTCATACATGCCTGATTTGAATTTTCCAACAACTTCAAATGCCTTTACGCTTATTTTGTCCCATTCCTTTAGGGTGACGAGTACGACCTGCTCGCCGTTTTGAATGAAGCTTCCCGGGTCTTTTTCTGGTTCACCAGGGCCAATTCTGAATAATTCCGAACCGCCAAAGATACTTGCGATTTTTTTTTCGCCATGGGTTGTCAGTAAGTCCTCCGGCCGATTCCCAAAGGGTGCGATATATGACTGAAAATCGCTTACGCGCGACTCTGCAAGAGGGTCAATCCCTTTAAAGTAAACGAATTCTCTTCTATTTCTCAATTTGATGAGCGCCGGTCCCTCAACATAGGGTGCACATGCAATGACATGTTCAACGGTCTTTACCTTTTCGATGACTTGTTTATAATCTTCCAATCCATACATACCGCCTTTTAAAATGATAATATGTGCCAGCGTGCCTCTTATTCTGCTGCGGAGTTCCCGATCAAAGCCGTTCATCACGGAAAGTACAACGATCAGGGTCATTACTCCCACAGCAACTCCGGCAATGGCAAAAAATGATATTTTTCTGCTGCGTAAATATCGCAGACTAATGAAGAGATTGTACATGGGAAGGATTTACATTGTTATTTTCCATGGTTAAATATATAATTTTTCAATTCTAGCATATCTGAATTATTTTAGGCAATTAAATAATAAACTTACTGTTGTGGAGACGATGGATGCTGTATTTTAAAACCGCTGGTGAATCTCACGGGAAATGTTTGATAGCGATTATAGAAGGATTTCCAGCAGGGGTATTCCTTGATACCTCGGTTATCAATCAGGAAATGAAGCGAAGACAGGGAGGGATTGGAAGAGGCGGAAGGATGGAAATCGAGGATGACCGCGTGGAAATTCTTTGTGGAATCAGGAAAGGTGTAACCTTAGGGAGTCCCATTTGTTTAATGATCAAAAACCGTGATGACAAAATTGATGAGTTACCGGCTGTTACCCGTCCTCGTCCTGGTCATGCTGATTTATCCGGCGTTTTAAAATATCATGAAAAGGATGCGCGAAACATTTTGGAACGGGCAAGCGCAAGAGAAACTGCTGCAAGGGTAGCTGTTGGCGCGGTGGCAAAGATTTTACTCAATTCCTTTGGAATAGGTGTATTTGGCTATGTGCAGGGGATCGGGGGGATAATATCATGTAAATCTCTTCATAAGAAAGATATGGATGTTGCAAAAACCATTCGCGATAAAAGTCCTCTGTATTGCATTGATCAGGAAATTGAAGGTAAAATGATAGAAAAAATCGCACAGTCGGCGGAAAATGGAGATTCCCTTGGGGGCATCGTTGAGGTGATTGCTTATGGATTGCCGGTAGGATTAGGAAGCCATACCCAGTGGGATCTGAAATTGGATGCAAGGCTTGCCTATGCCCTGATGTCTGTTCAGGCTATCAAAGGAGTTGAGCTGGGTTTGGGGTGTAACGCAGCCAATAAATCTGGCTCAGAAGTACAGGATGAAATCTTTTATGAGAAGCCGCAGCAGGGCAAATCGTTAACAGGCGGATTTAAACGGCTGACCAATAATGCCGGAGGGATAGAAGGTGGAATAAGTAACGGAGAACCGATCACGGTACGGGCATACATGAAACCTATACCGACACTGAAAAAGCCATTAAGATCCGTGGATTTATTGACAAAAGAACCGATTGCTGCCGCGTATGAAAGATCCGATGTGTGTGCTGTTCCTGCTGCCTCTGTTGTATGTGAAGCCATGGTTGCTTTCGAGATCGCAAGGGCATTTTTAGATAAATTTGGAACAGACAGTATATGTGAGGTTAAGCGGAATTACGAAGGTTATCTTTTCAGTATTTAAATATGATAATGGAATTTACTTGAATAATTGTAATGATTTGATAACATAATCCCTTTTCTGAGCTAGCGTAGCTCAACGGCGGAGCAGCGGTTTTGTAAACCGCAGGTTGTGGGTTCGAGTCCCACCGCTAGCTCCATGAGGTCGTTTTTTTACAGTTAAGAAGGGCTTACAAAAGGGTGGATTCCCGAGTGGCCAAAGGGGACAGACTGTAAATCTGTTGGCATAGCCTTCGGAGGTTCGAATCCTCCTCCACCCATCATATCTGCAAAGCTTTGAATTTTTTTCTGTTTCTGCGGGCGTAGCTCAATGGTAGAGCCCTAGCCTTCCAAGCTAGTCATGTGGGTTCGATTCCCATCGCCCGCTTTAGTACGTTTTTGCTATGATATGATAAAATATGTATTAAATGCATATTTATATTTGACTTTTGTTTTTTTGTTGCTATAATTAATAAATTCTACGCTCATGTATTATGTCGACAAGTTGTATTGAAATATTATTATTTTTATGATTAACGATTGTATTTCGTGAGATTTTTTGCTGCTGTAGCTCAGTGGTGGAGCACGTCCTTGGTAAGGACGAGGCCATGGGTTCAAATCCCATCAGCAGCTCCATAAAAAACAAAAAATAAAAATTTAAACATAAATTTAAGAATGAAATAAGAGGAGTTTGGGGAGATGGGTAAAGAGGTATTTAAGCGAACAAAGCCGCATGTGAACGTAGGGACGATAGGGCATGTGGATCATGGGAAGACGACGTTGACAGCGGTGATCACGCATGTATTGGCGAAGCAGGGGTTAGCGAAGGAGAGGCCGTACGATTCGATCGACAAGGCGCCAGAGGAGAGGGAGCGGGGAATAACGATAGCAATATCTCATGTGGAGTATGAGACGCAGAAGAGGCATTATGCGCATGTGGATTGTCCTGGTCATGCGGATTATGTGAAGAACATGATAACGGGGGCTGCGCAGATGGATGGTGCGATATTGGTGGTGAGTGCGCCAGATGGGCCGATGCCACAGACGCGGGAGCATATACTTTTGGCAAGGCAGGTTGGGGTGCCGCGGATTGTGGTATTCATGAACAAGGTGGATATGCTGGAGGATAAGGAGTTGCTGGATTTGGTGGAGATGGAGGTGCGGGAGTTGTTGAGTAAGTATAATTTTCCTGGGGAAGAGATCCCTGTGGTAAGGGGGTCTGCGCTCAAGGCGAATGAGTGCGGGTGTGGAAGTGCGTCGTGCGCGAATTGTGGTCCGGTGTTGAAGCTGATGGATGCGGTGGATGCGTATATCCCTGATCCTGTGAGAGAGATAGACAAGCCGTTTTTGATGTCTGTGGAAGATGTATTTAGTATTAAGGGTCGTGGGACGGTAGGAACCGGTAGGGTGGAGAGGGGTCGTGTGAAAGTTGGGGATGAGGTGGAGGTAGTGGGGATCAAGCCCGATGTGAAGAAGTCGGTAGTGACAGGGGTTGAGATGTTTAACAAGACGTTGGATGAGGGGCAGGCTGGTGACAATTTGGGGGTATTGCTGAGAGGTGTGGAGAAGGAGGATTTGGAGCGTGGTCAGGTGTTGTCGAAGCCTGGGAGTATAACGCCGCATAAGAAGTATGAGGCAGAAGCGTATATTTTGACGAAGGAAGAGGGGGGGAGGCACACGCCGTTCTTTAACGGGTACCGGCCGCAGTTTTATTTTAGAACAACGGATGTGACGGGAGTGGTGAGTTTGACGGGGGGGGCTGAGATGGTGATGCCTGGAGACAATGTGAAGGTAAATGTGGAGTTGTTGACGGCGGTGGCGATGGATGAGGGGCTGCGGTTTGCCATTCGGGAAGGTGGAAAGACTGTCGGCGCAGGTGTCGTTACTAAAATTATTGAATAAATACTCAGGAAAGCACGATGCGTGAATATATAACCATGGTATGCAAAGAGTGTTCGAATAGGAACTATAGGACACCTAAAAAGACGCAGCAAACAGAGAAGTTGGAGTTAAAAAAGTTTTGCAGGCATTGTAGAAAGCATACAGATCATAAAGAATACAAAAAGTAGATTCGAATATCGGTCTTATTTTTAATTTTGGTTTGAAAATAAAGGTCTGTAGCTCTAATTGGTAGAGCACCGGACTCCAAATCCGGCTGTTGTGGGTTCGAGTCCCTCCAGACCTGCCATATAATAGAAAGATGTAAAATGCCGTTTTTTGAGGTTTATAGAAAAGGTTTAGGTTTGTATAGCAGGATCGCGGTGGGAATAGCCTTGGGTATTCTTGCTTTGTTTGCATCGGTTTCTTTATACAATGCGTTGATAGACATGCCTCCTGTTACGGAAGGGGCTAAAATTCCTCTTGTTGACATTGGTTTGACGTGGGGGCTGGTGTGTGCCTTTGTGCTTTTTGTATTTTTATTATTTTTTATTTGTGTTTTTGTTGCTGGCCTTACTACGGGGATTATGCCTCTCGATAGTGCTGGTAAAAAGACCGTTGATTTTTTAATTGATACCCAAAGTGAGCTTCAAAAGGTTTCGTGGCCGACAAAGTACGAGTTGGTTGGTTCTACGGCAGTTGTGCTTATATCGGTTGTTGTGATTGGACTGTTTGTATTGGGTATTGATTGGGTTGTGTCTATGATAATGGAATATATAGACGTGCTTTGAGTTATGTGTTACTGACATAAATGAGAAGACGAGTATAATATGCTGCGCGTCTCGTTATTATTGAATTAAAGAGATCCCTCAGAATTTTCAACTCTTTTAATTCCTTCCCGATGAGAGATAAACATGTGTGTATTTTTTTGTTATAACGGTAACAAAAAGTTTTTTAAGATTTTTTTATAGGTAGTTAGATGCCTAAACAATGGTTTGTATTGCGCGTTCAGAGCAATAGGGAGGACAAAGTTCGGAATAGTTTGGTCGAGCTTAGTAAGGCGCGTGGTCTGGAAGGAATGATATCGAAGGTATTGGTGCCTAGTGAAAAAGTTTCAGAGATTAAAGGTGGCAAGAAAAAAATCACAGAGAGAAAAATCTATCCTGGTTACATAATGGCAGAGGTTGAAGTAGACGATTTAGGGCAAATACCGAAAGAGGTTTGGTTTTTGATCCGTGAAACACCTGGCGCTGGCGATTTTATAGGAGGACAAAGCAAACCGGTGCCGATGGCAAGTTATGAAGTTGAAAAATTATTATCAGAAATAGAGCATAAAGAAGAAAAGCCTCGTGCAAAGATTGAGTTTCGTGAAGGTGAAAAGGTGCGAGTGAAAGAAGGCCCTTTTGAGAATTACGATGGAATCATTGAGGAGGTGTTGCCGGCTAGCGGTCGTGTAAAAGTCATGCTTACGGTTTTTGGAAGGGCAACACCGGTTGAATTAGAATATTGGCAGGTTGAAGCAATTTGACAGCAGGAGTAGAACATGGCGAAAGAAATTTTAACAAAAATTAAATTGCAGTGTCCAGGTGGCCAGGCAACACCTGCTCCGCCGGTTGGCCCTGCTTTAGGTCAGCATGGGGTAAATATAGGGCAATTTGTTAAACAATTTAATGATAAAACAAAGGAGTTGCAAGGGATACTAACCCCTGTAGAAATTACGGTTTTTAAAGACAAATCCTTTACCTTTATTTTAAAATCTCCTCCCGCATCTGTGCTTATCAAACAGTTGGCAGGCGTTGCAAAAGGTTCTGCTGAGCCGAATAAGCAAAAGGTTGGGCAGATAAACCGGCAGCAGTTAAGAGAAGTTGCAAGCAAGAAGCTTGCGGATTTGAATGCTGATAATTTAGATGCAGCTGCAAAGGTGATTGAAGGAACCGCTCGTAACATGGGGATTAAGGTAGTGGATTGACCTCCTCTGATTGAGAATGAGACCATCAGGTTGTCTGAAAGGAAAGCACTCAGATGTCAAAAAGAAGTAAAAGATATGTAGAATCAAAAAAAATAGTTGATTCAGAGAAAAAATACGAATTAAAAGAAGCCGTAAAGCTGCTTAAGTCTTTTAAGCGAACGAAATTTGACGCGAGCGTAGAGGTTGCTATGAAATTGGGGATAGATCCAAAGCAGTCTGACCAGCTTATTCGGGGTTCTGTTTCGTTGCCTAAGGGTATAGGCAGGAGTCTTAAGGTGATTGTTTTTGCTGCCGGTGAGAAGGCAGCGTTAGCAAAAAATGCAGGTGCTGATGAAGTTGGCGCAGAAGAACTCGTGAAAAAGGTTGAGGGAGGATGGGCTGACTTTGATGTGGCGATTGCAACTTCTGATATGATGAGGTTCGTTGGTAAATTAGGAAGAGTTCTTGGTCCTCAGGGCAAGATGCCTTCTCCAAAATCTGGTACGGTTACTGATGATATCGGTACTGCAGTTAAAGAATTCAAGGCGGGTAAGATAGAATACAGGACTGATGCTGGGGGGAATGTACATAGTATTGTTGGAAAAGTCTCTTTTTCTGAAAAAGATCTTGAGGATAACATAAATGCGTTTGTGAAGCAGATAGTTAACTCTCGTCCAGCCTCTGCCAAAGGGATATTTATTGAAAAAGTATCAGTTTCTTCTACGATGAGCCCCGGAATCATGATAGAGGTTTAAGATGAGAAACAAAGATGAAGGGAATAAGATAAAACAATGACAAATGAATTAAAACAATCTGTCGTGAAAGAATTGATTTCCAACTATCGTGATAAAAATAATTATCTGGTAATTGGCTATCAGGGGATTAAGGCATTAGAATTTGATCAATTACGAAAAGATTTACGAAAAAAGAAAATCTGCATAGGAATTGTTAAAAATTCGTTAGCGGGGATTGCATTTAAAGAAATCGGAGTCCGTGGGGTTGTAGACCTCTTAAAAGGTCCAACAGCCATCGTTACAGGTGGAGGTGATCCTGTAGTAATGGCAAAGGAAACAATTGAATGGACAAAAAAAATACCATTTTTAAGTTTAAGAGGCGGATTAGTTGATGGTGCGATGCTTTCTGTTCATGATATCAATGACTTGGCAAAACTTCCATCAATGCCAGTACTTCGTGCTCAAATAATTACGGGTATTCATGCCCCCATTGCTGGAGTTGCGGGCGCGTTTCATGCTGTTTTGCGCGGTCTGGTGACGGTATTCCAGGCTGTTAAGGATAAGAAAGAAAAAAGTGGTGTATAGTTTTTTGTAGGATTCCTATTAAGGTGGGAGGATAAAATGACTCAGGTTAGTGAAGAAAAGGCAGTTGAACCTTCAGGCAAAATTGTGCAGGTGTTAGATTTGGTTGCAGGGATGACATTGCTGGAGGCATCACAACTAGTGAAGGCGTTTGAACAGAAGTTTGGCGTTTCTGCGGCTGCCGCTGTTGCAATGCCGGTTGGTGTATCGGCTGCAGCGGAAGGTAAGGCAGCCGTTGAGGAAGAAAAAACATCATTTGATGTGATTTTACAGGATGGCGGTGCGAATAAAATCCAGGTTATTAAGGCCGTTCGTGCGGAAACAAACCTGGGATTAAAAGAAGCGAAAGACCTCGTAGAAGGCGCTCCAAAGACGGTAAAAGAAGGGGTAACTAAAGAGGACGCAGAGAAGATTAAGAAATCACTTGAGGCGGCTGGTGCGAAGGTAGAAATAAAATAATCGTTACAGTATCTTGGGCTTGAAAATACAGGAATGCCATGGAAATTCGAAATTATGGTAAGGTTAATGATGTAGTAGAGATTCAGAATCTCGTACAAATACAAACTCGGGCTTACCGGAATTTTTTGCAAGCGGATGTGCCTGCTTCCAAAAGGAAGAATCAGGGGGTCGAAGCAATCCTGCGTGAGATATTTCCGATCAGTAATTACGACGGAACAATGTCTTTGGATTATATTAAATATGAGCTTGGGAAGCCGCGATATACGCAAGACGAGTGCAGGCAATTACGGTTGACCTACGGTTGTCCGTTTAGAATATGGCTGCGTTTGAATAAAGCAGAACCGATTGAAGAAGAAGTGTACGTGGGCGAAATACCTGTCATGGTTGGCGGAGGAGAATTTATTATCAACGGAACTGAACGGGTAATTGTGACCCAGTTGCACCGCTCGCCTGGTATTGATTTTATTGAAGAATTTCATGCCGAAAAAAGGTTGCATTCCTGTAGAATCATCCCTGAGAGAGGGAGCTGGATTGAGTTGGAGGTTGGTAAAAAAGACATACTGACGGTTAAAATAGACCAGAGCGGGAAATTGCCTGCCACGTGTTTCCTCCGAGCGCTGTCTGAAAAATACACAAATGATGAAGATATTATCAGGCTTTTTTATGAAACGGAAACCGTGAAGATTTCAGATTTCGCCTCAGCCACAAAATTAAGAGGAAAATATACCGTTGAAAAGATCGTAAATCCGCAGACTGGGGAGATTGTGCTTGAAGCAGGCAGGCAGATGTCAGATACCATAATCAAGGCAGTTGTCGATATGGAAATAAAAAAAATAGAAGTAATTAAAAAGATGGAAGATTTGCTGATTTTAAATTCATTAGAATCTGACTTTACGAAATCTCACGAAGATGCACTGCTAAAAATTTATGCCCGATTCCGTCCTGGAAATCCTCAGCAAGTGGAAAAGGCTCGTCAATTGTTTTACGACAAGTTTTTTGATATAAAACGATATAGGTTGGGTGCCGTTGGAAGATTCAGATTAAATCGGAAGATGGGGCATGCTATTAACGAAGCCGAGATGACTCTGCAAAAGGAAGATTATGTGGAGGCAATTCGGTATATAATGAAGTTAAGGAAAGGCGAGATGGGGGCGTCCGTCGATGATATTGATAATTTGGGGAACAGAAGGTTACGTACTATCGATGAGTTGGCTGGTGAAGAGTTACGTAAGGGTTTTTTGAAATTGCGAAGAACGGTACAGGAGAGATTAAGTGTGAAAGATTCTGAGCAAATGACTCCGCGTTCGTTGGTAAATTCAAAAGCAATTTTTTCAGCGATAGACTATTTTTTCAGTAGAAGTGAACTGTCGCAGGTGTTGGATCAGACGAATCCTTTGGCCCAGTTGACTCATGAAAGAAGATTGAGTGCTTTAGGCCCCGGGGGCTTGAATAGAAAAAGGGCTGGGTTTGAAGTCAGAGATGTTCACGTATCGCACTATGGCAGGGTTTGTCCCATTGAAACTCCTGAAGGTACGAACATAGGTTTAATTGCTTCGTTGAGTATATACGCAACAACCGATGAATATGGTTTCTTAATTACTCCCTATCGCATCATTGATAAAGGAAGGCTTGTTGAAAAAATTACTTATCTTCGTGCAGATGAAGAAGAAAATAAGATAATAGCCCCTGCAGATGTGCTGATTAAGGGAAAAGAAAAGATGGAAAAAGGAAGTGTGCTATGTCGATATAATGGTGATTTCCATCAGGAGAATTTTAAAGACATAAACTACATGGATGTTTCTCCAAAACAATTGGTTGGTGTGTCCGCAAGTTTAATACCGTTCCTTGAGCATAGTGATGCAAACAGGGCACTCATGGGGTCAAATATGCAAAGACAAGCAGTCCCTTTATTAAGAACGGAACCGCCAATAATAGCAACAGGAATGGAGCGGTTTGTAGCTCAAAATTCAAGTATGACCGTACAAGCAGCTAATGCGGGCACGGTTACAATGGTAACAGCTGATGAAATTATAATCGACGACAGGGATACGTATAAACTACGAAAATTTGTCGGTTTAAATGAAGGAACCTGTTTGAATCAAAAGCCGATAGTTGCATATGGTCAGAAAGTAAAAAAAGGAGAGGTTATAGCAGACGGGGCGGCTACGTGTAATGGTGAACTAAGTCTTGGGAAGAACGTTTTGGTTGCTTTTATGACGTGGGATGGATACAACTTTGAGGATGCTATTGTTATTAGCGAGGCGTTGCTGAAAGATGACCGATTTACTTCTATACACAGGGATGAGTTTGAAGTAGAAATCAGGGAAACCAAACTTGGAAGAGAGGAGTTCACGCGTGATATCCCTAATGTATCAGAGAAGGCATTAAGTAATCTTGATGAGAATGGGGTAATCAGAATCGGAACAAAAGTAAAGCCCGGCGATATATTGGTTGGCAAAATTGCCCCAAAGAGCCGAAGTGAATTATCCCCTGAAGAAAAGTTACTGCATGCCATTTTTGGAAGAGCTGGCGAAGACGTTAAGAACGAATCCTTAGAAGTCCCCTCAGGAATGGAAGGAATAGTTATAAATACTCAAGTGTTTTCGAGAAAATCCTATTTGTCCGATGATAAAAGACAAAAAATTTTGCATGATATAAGTGAAATAGAGCTGAAATATGATGAAAACATATCAAAAGAATTTGTCAAAATGTTGAAGGCTGTAGATGAAGAAATTAAGGAACCTATGGTAGATGTACAAACAGGTCAGGTATATACGATTGAACGTGGGGCACCGCTAAAGTCGATACTGATTTTAGAAGAACAATTTGACATTGAAAATATAGAATTTAGTAATAAGAAAAAAAAGGAAAAGGCCTGTGAAATAAGTAAAGAGTTTTGTGAGAAAATAGAATTCCTGAAAGACGAGAGGGATAGAAAGATTAATAACTTAAAACGAGGTGATGAACTGCCTACGGGGGTTTTGGAGCTCGCAAAGATATCGATAGCTACAAAAAGAAAATTATCGGTTGGTGACAAGATGGCTGGTAGGCATGGCAATAAGGGTGTTATTTCGAAGATACTTCCTGAGGAAGATATGCCATTTTTAGCTGATGGGACGCGGGCAGAAATGTTATTAAATCCATTGGGAGTGCCTTCAAGAATGAATGTTGGCCAAATACTGGAAACCCATTTAGGATTAGCAGCGAAAAAAATGGGATTCAGAGCGATTACCCCTATATTTGATGGCGCTACGGAAGAGGAGATTCGGTCTACTTTAAAGGAATCGGACTTACCGGAGGATGGAAAGTTGGTTTTGTATGACGGACGTACTGGTGAACCTTTTGAGCAGAAGGTTACGGTAGGTTATATGTATATGTTAAAGCTCCATCATTTAGTAGATGAAAAAGTACATGCAAGGGCGACAGGGCCTTACTCGTTAATTACACAGCAACCATTAGGTGGTAAAGCAAGGTTTGGCGGTCAGCGATTTGGTGAAATGGAAGTATGGGCGCTGGAGGCTTATGGTGCGGCTCATAATCTACAAGAGTTGCTTACGGTAAAGAGTGACGATGTAGAGGGAAGAACAAAAATCTATGAATCGATGGTAAAGGGTGAAAATACTTTGGAGGCTGGAACTCCTGCATCATTTGAAGTGCTTGCGAATGAAATTGCTGGATTGGGTCTGAGTTTAAAGTTGGAAAAGAAAAAGACGGAAGTCCTGAAAGTGTAATTATTCCATTTTATTATAATCAGTGTAAGTAAAAACAATAAATAGATTTTTATAAAATCTTCTTAAAAGGTTTTTGATATGGCAGATATAATGTACGATAAAATCAACGAGTATAGTTCGGTGAAGATATCTCTTGCATCAACAGAGGACATTAGAAGCTGGTCTTACGGAGAGGTTAAGAAACCGGAAACGATTAATTATCGTACCTACCGGGCTGAAAAAGATGGCCTCTTTTGCGAACGAATTTTTGGTCCGGAAAGAAATTGGGAATGTTTTTGTGGTAAATACAAAGGAATAAAGCATAAAGGGATAATCTGTGATAGGTGTGGAGTAAAGATTACCCACTCCCGCGTTAGAAGAAAGCGCATGGGTCACATAAATTTGGCTGCACCGATTGTGCATATCTGGTTCTTTAAGGCAATGCCATCCCGTTTAGGTACTCTTCTGGGGATGAAAACGACTTCTTTGGAACGGATTATCTATTTCCAGGATTATGTTGTAATTGATCAGGGAAGTACGCCTCTGGTTGAATATCAAATGCTCAGCGAAGAAGAATTCAAGGCGAATAGGGAGAAATACGGAGAGCAATCATTTAAGGCAGGGATGGGAGCTGAGGCGATACGTGCATTGTTACAAAAACTCGATTTGGTAACCTTGTCAAAAGAACTGCGTGAAGAGCTTAATCAAACGAAGTCCAAGCAACGAGCAAAAGAGATAATTAAGAGATTAGAAATTGTTGAGGCTTTCAGGGATTCTGGGAATAAACCAGATTGGATGGTTTTGAGTGTCGTTCCGGTTATTCCTCCCGATTTAAGACCACTGGTACTCTTGGAGAGTGGAAATTTTGCAACATCAGATTTAAATGATCTTTACCGAAGGATTATTAATAGAAACAATCGTCTAAAGAAATTGATTGACTTAAACGCGCCGGAAGTAATTATAAGAAACGAAAAAAGGATGTTGCAGCAGGCTGTTGATGCACTATTTGACAATACCAGAGGAAAACGTCCTGTGTTAGGTAGTAGTAACAGACCTTTAAAATCATTAACCGATATGATAAAGGGGAAACAAGGGCGTTTCAGAGAAAATTTGCTTGGAAAAAGGGTAGACTATTCGGCACGTTCAGTAATCGTGGTTGGACCGGAATTGAAATTGCATCAATGCGGTTTGCCTAAGAAGATAGCCCTTGAGTTGTTTCAGCCGTTCATCATACGGAGATTGAAAGAGTTGGGACTGGCAGATACGATTAAGAGTGCAAAAAAGATGTTGGGTCGTAAGGACAACGAAGTGTGGGATATTCTCGAAGAGGTGGTAAAGAGACACCCGGTATTACTCAACAGAGCGCCAACTTTACATAGAATGGGAATTCAGGCTTTTGAGCCAATACTGGTTGAAGGAAACGCAATCAAATTACATCCTTTGGTTTGCCGTGGCTTCAATGCAGACTTTGATGGAGATCAGATGGCGGTTCATCTCCCTCTTTCCATTGAAGCTCAGGTTGAAGCAATGACTCTGATGCTGTCCACCAATAATATTTTTTCACCTGCTTCTGGTGAGCCGATCATAACTCCTACCCAGGATATTGTGCTTGGTTGCTCTTACCTTACGACAAGTTTGCAGGATAGTGCTGAAGAAAAGTTAAAAATATTTAGTGGCCCTGAAGAGGTTGTTTATGCGTTGGCATTAAAAAGGGTACATTTGCATACGAAGATTGAGTTAAGAATAAAGCGGGCAAAAATTATCAAGGACAAATTTGGAACTGAGGAACCAAAAAATGGTTTATGCAAAACAACAGTAGGGCGCGTCATATTTAACAATATACTACCTGACGGAATGCCTTTTTATAATTACACTCTCGATTTGAAAGGTATCAGCCGGATAATTCAGGATTGTTATAAACTTCTCGGGCGAGAAAAAACGATTGTTTTGTTGGACGATATTAAGGAGATAGGTTTCAAGGAATGCACAAAAGCAGGACTCTCTTTTGCGGTAACCGATGTAAAAATGCCAACGAAGAAACAGGAGATTATAGACAAGACTCAGGAAGAAATTGAGAAGATACAAAAGTTATATCGAAAGGGTATTATAACGGAAGGTGAACGATATAACCAGATCATTGATGCTTGGACATACGCTGGTGAAAGGGTTGCTGAGGAGATGCTGAATGAACTGAAGCATGATGTGCGGGAGGGAAAATCATATTTGAACCCCGTGTATTTGATGTCTTCATCAGGTGCAAGAGGTAGCTCTCAGCAGTTAAGGCAGTTGGCCGGAATGCGTGGGTTGATGGCAAAACCTTCCGGCAAGATTATAGAAGCTCCGATTAAGGCAAATTTTAGAGAAGGTTTGGGGGTGTTGGAATATTTTAGCTCCACACACGGCGCGCGAAAAGGTTTAGCGGATACGGCATTAAAGACTGCAGACTCTGGTTATTTAACGAGAAAGTTGGCTGATGTTGCCCAAAATGTGGTTATAACGGCTGATAACTGCGGAACTACCAATGGTATCACGAAGAGCGTAGTTTATCGGGGGGAAAAAGTTGAGGTGCCGCTCAGTAAGGTAATTACGGGGCGTGTCGCAAGAAACAACATTGTAGATTTGGTAAAAGACGAAGTAATTGTAAGAGAAAATGAATTGATCACGGAGGAAAAGGCAAGGAAGATAGAAGCTTTAGGATATGAGAAGATTAAAGTGCGGTCTCCGCTAACCTGTGAAATGTCGTTGGGGCTTTGCATGAAATGCTATGGAATGGATTTGTCGCGAGGACGGCAGGTGGAAGAAGGTATGGCAGTGGGGATTATTGCAGCTCAGTCAATTGGTGAGCCCGGGACGCAGCTTACCATGAAAACATTTCATATCGGGGGAACGGCAACTCGTTCCGTGGAAGAGTCTGAGATAAAAGCTAAACGTGGGGGAAGCGTAAAATATAATAATTTGACGGTGGTGAAAAATCCTCAGGGGAAGAATGTTGCAATTAATGCAAATGGAGAAATCTTGCTCATTGATTCTAAGGGGAGACAAATTGATAAGCATACCATTGTACTTGGGGCGGAGGTGTTAGTTCGCGAAAATGATACTGTTGTTGCTCACCAGGTGTTGTCGAGATGGGACCCTCATATGATACCAATATTGACAGAAATGGCTGGTAAAATTCGTTTTGAAGACATTGTAATTGGTAAAACGATGAGACAGGAATCTGACATTTCTACAGGGGTGAAGCGGAAAGTAATCATGGAGCATAAAGGGGATTTGCACCCTCAGATCATTATCGAAGATGAGACGGGGAAAATTTTGGGACTCTATCCAATTCCGGAAAAAGCACACATTGAAGTGGAGGAAGGTGATGGTGTTACTGCCGGTACGCTGCTCGCTAAAACACCAAGAGAAATTTCAAGAACTGAAGATATTACTGGAGGATTGCCCAGAGTCGCTGAAATATTTGAGGCAAGAAAGCCTAAAGAACCGGCAGTAATGAGCGAAATAGATGGTGTCGTGGAAGTGGGTGAAAAAAGGAGAGGAAAAAGGACCATACTGGTCAAAAGTGAGACGGGAATGGAAATAGAGCATCTTGTTCCGAGAGGGAAACATTTAAAGGTGCATAGAGGGGACCGCATTAAGGCTGGAAATCCGTTGGTGGAGGGACCTCTTATTCTGCAAGACATTTTAAGAATAAGCGGAGAGGAAGAGTTGCAAACATATATGCTGAAAGAAGTCCAGAATGTCTATCGTTCACAGAATGTACCCATTGATGACAAACATATAGAAATCATTATAGCGCAAATGCTCAGAAAAGTAAAGGTGGACGATGTGGGTGACACGAGCTTGTTGCCAGGACAAATTATTGATAAATTTAGATTCAAAGAAGAAAATAAAAAGATTATAGAAAAAGGTGGGAAACCTGCAACTGCAAAGCCATTATTGATGGGTATTACAAAGGCATCTTTGCAATCGGATAGCTTCATATCTGCGGCTTCGTTTCAGGAAACAACGAAAGTGTTAACCAGAGCTGCACTTGAAGGTAAGGTTGACGGCCTAGTTGGATTAAAGGAAAATGTTATACTTGGACATCTCGTACCGGCCGGAACGGGCTATAAAACTTATTGTTCGCTTTCCGCCGTGCCGGTGGAAGTACCTGCTCCTGAAGAAGGAGAAAAATATGAAGAGAAAGAAATTGTTCCGTCAATATAGTGCTGAGTGGGAGGATATATGCCGACGATAAATCAATTGATCAGAAATGGAAGAAAGAAAGTTGAAAATAAGAGTAAGAGCCCTGATTTGCAAAAGTGCTCTCATAAAAAGGGAGTCTGTCTTCAGGTGATGACAAGAACTCCCAAAAAACCAAATTCTGCATTGCGAAAAGTAGCCAGAGTCAGGCTATCAAACGGGAGGGAAATAACTGCCTATATTCCCGGCGAGGGACATAATTTGCAAGAGCATTCTATTGTATTGGTAAGGGGGGGGCGCGTTCGTGACCTTCCTGGCGTTAAATATCATATCATCCGTGGGACGTTGGATTGCGCAGGTGTTGACGGTAGGCGACGGTCTCGGTCTAAATATGGGACAAAGACGCCCAAATAAGTTTTCATCAAGGAGAAAGTAACGTATGGCGCTTGCATATAGAAGTACAGAGGTATATTTACAACCAGATGTAAAGTATAAAAGTAAAATGGTCTCTAAATTTATTAATTCTCTTATGAGAAAAGGTAAAAAAAGCGTTGCCGAAAAAGTGTTCTATGGGGCGATGATAGTGATTGAAAAAAAGATTACCGATGTTGAACCATTGGAAATATTTGAAACTGCAGTGAATAATGTAAAGCCATTAGTGGAAGTTCGTTCAAAACGCGTGGGTGGAGCAACCTATCAGGTACCGGTAGAAGTGCCGAAACAAAGACAGCAGTCGCTCGCCCTCCGTTGGATTATCGACGCTGCAAAAGGAAAAAAAGGCCGTCCTATGTTTCAACGATTGGCAGATGAATTGTTAGATGCATATAAAAAACAAGGATTGGCAATAACGCAAAGAGAAAATACGCACAAAATGGCTGAAGCCAATAAGGCCTTTGCACATTTTGCTTGGTCAAAATTTTAGTGATTAGCACAGGAAGTGTAATTTATGAATATTGAAAAAATGAGAAATTTTGGCATCGCCGCGCATATCGATGCCGGTAAAACAACAACTTCGGAACGCATTCTTTATTATACAGGTAAATCATACAAAATGGGTGAAGTCCACGAAGGTACCGCAACAATGGACTGGATGGAAGAGGAACAGAAACGCGGGATTACGATTACTGCAGCGGCAACTACCTGTTCGTGGAATGATTATCATATTAATTTAATAGACACACCAGGCCACGTGGATTTTACTATAGAAGTTGAACGATCACTTCGTGTTCTTGACGGGGCTATTTGTGTTTTTTGCGGGGTAGGTGGGGTTGAAGCCCAGTCAGAGACAGTTTGGCGTCAAGCCGATAGATATGATGTGCCACGAATTTGTTTTGTAAATAAAATGGACCGTATTGGTGCAGATTTTGATAAAGTTGTTGGTGAGATTAACGAGCGGTTGGGAATGAAAGCAATTCCCATTCAATTGCCTTTAGGAAGAGAGCAAGGCTTCAAGGGTGTTATTGATTTGGTAAATATGAAGGCCATGGTCTATTCAGATGATGTTGATAAACTGGGAGTGAATTTTTCTGTTGAAGAAATTCCGGAAGAATATAAGGGTAAAGCTGTTGCACAACGCGAGAAAATGATTGAGGGATTGGCAGAACAAATTGACTGGTTAACGGAAAAATTTTTAAATGGCGAAACGATAACGAATGAAGAAATTAAAAAAGCCATCAGGGAAGGAACGATCAGTTTGAAGTTTGTACCAGTTATATGTGGCTCTGCTTTTAAGAAAAAAGGGATCCAACCGCTTCTGGATGCTGTTTGCGAATATCTACCGTCTCCGCTTGATCGGAAATCAATTGTTGGTACGAATCCTGATACGGACGAAGAAATATCAAGAAAACCACTTCCTGCAGAACCCTTTAGTGCCCTAGCTTTTAAGATCGCATCCGATAAACATGGTGATTTGACATTTATCAGGGTTTATTCGGGAAAGATAAATGCCGGCGCACGGGTAATAAATTCTGGTAAAGATAAGAAGGAGTTGATCAGTCGTATTTATAAAATGCATGCAAATACCAGAGAACAGGTAGAGATGCTTTCAGCAGGTGACATCGCGGCGGTAATTGGCTTAAAGTATACGGTTACTGGTGATACCCTGTGTGATGCAGACAATCCGATCGTTCTTGAAAAAATCGAGTTTCCAGATACGGTAATTTCCATGGCAATTGAACCAAAAACGGATGCAGAAAAAGAAAAACTGGGGGTTGTTTTGTCAAAGCTAGCAAAAGAAGATCCAACATTCAAAGTTCGTATGGATCAAGAGACCGGACAAATGATCATTTCCGGAATGGGAGAATTGCATTTGGAAGTAATTAAAAACAGAATGCTTAGTGAATATAAGGTGGACGCTAATGTAGGGGCTCCAAAAGTATCGTATCGAGAGACTATTGGGAAGAAAGTTGAGGTTGAGGGTAAATTCATACAGCAGACAGGGGGGCACGGGCAGTATGGGCATGTTTGGATTACCTTGGAACCTTTTAAGGGCGAAGAAGCGGTGGAATTTGAAGACGCAATTGTAGGAGGAAAAATTCCTAAGCAATACATACGATCAGTGGAAAAGGGAATCAGGGAGACTGCTGCAACTGGTGTAGCTGGCGGTTATCCATTAATAGATATTAAAGTTACCTTGACAGATGGTTCGACGCATCCGGTAGACTCGTCTGATTTAGCATTCTATACCGCTGCCAGTATTGCATTGCGAAAAGGAGTGGAGATGGCAAAATCAATATTGTTGGAACCAATCATGTCATTGGAAATTGCCGTTCCCGAGCAATATATGGGAGACGTAATAAGCGAGATCCACAGTCGCAGGGCTAGCATAAACGAGATGGGCTCACGAGGGAATTTAAGAATAATCAAGGGTGATGTTCCTCTTGCGGAAATGTTTGGATACTCGACCGTGTTGCGGTCAATTACGCAGGGTAGAGGTACATTTACTATGGAACCATTAGAATACAGACCAGCGCCTGCTAAGATATTCAGTAGTGTAGCATAATGCATTTTCAAAATAATCGGAGGTTTAAACGATGGGTAAAGAGGTATTTAAGCGAACAAAGCCGCATGTGAACGTAGGGACGATAGGGCATGTGGATCATGGGAAGACGACGTTGACAGCGGTGATCACGCATGTATTGGCGAAGCAGGGGTTAGCGAAGGAGAGGCCGTACGATTCGATCGACAAGGCGCCAGAGGAGAGGGAGCGGGGAATAACGATAGCAATATCTCATGTGGAGTATGAGACGCAGAAGAGGCATTATGCGCATGTGGATTGTCCTGGTCATGCGGATTATGTGAAGAACATGATAACGGGGGCTGCGCAGATGGATGGTGCGATATTGGTGGTGAGTGCGCCAGATGGGCCGATGCCACAGACGCGGGAGCATATACTTTTGGCAAGGCAGGTTGGGGTGCCGCGGATTGTGGTATTCATGAACAAGGTGGATATGCTGGAGGATAAGGAGTTGCTGGATTTGGTGGAGATGGAGGTGCGGGAGTTGTTGAGTAAGTATAATTTTCCTGGGGAAGAGATCCCTGTGGTAAGGGGGTCTGCGCTCAAGGCGAATGAGTGCGGGTGTGGAAGTGCGTCGTGCGCGAATTGTGGTCCGGTGTTGAAGCTGATGGATGCGGTGGATGCGTATATCCCTGATCCTGTGAGAGAGATAGACAAGCCGTTTTTGATGTCTGTGGAAGATGTATTTAGTATTAAGGGTCGTGGGACGGTAGGAACCGGTAGGGTGGAGAGGGGTCGTGTGAAAGTTGGGGATGAGGTGGAGGTAGTGGGGATCAAGCCCGATGTGAAGAAGTCGGTAGTGACAGGGGTTGAGATGTTTAACAAGACGTTGGATGAGGGGCAGGCTGGTGACAATTTGGGGGTATTGCTGAGAGGTGTGGAGAAGGAGGATTTGGAGCGTGGTCAGGTGTTGTCGAAGCCTGGGAGTATAACGCCGCATAAGAAGTATGAGGCAGAAGCGTATATTTTGACGAAGGAAGAGGGGGGGAGGCACACGCCGTTCTTTAACGGGTACCGGCCGCAGTTTTATTTTAGAACAACGGATGTGACGGGAGTGGTGAGTTTGACGGGGGGGGCTGAGATGGTGATGCCTGGAGACAATGTGAAGGTAAATGTGGAGTTGTTGACGGCGGTGGCGATGGATGAGGGGCTGCGGTTTGCCATTCGGGAAGGTGGAAAGACTGTCGGCGCAGGTGTCGTTACTAAAATTATTGAATAAATATCTTTTTGATGTTGACATTGGTAAATTGCGTGATAATATAGTACTTTTTTGTAATTTGGTTTTATTGTTTTGTTTATCGGAGTGTTATGGTGCTGGATCAGAAAATAAGAATTCGCATGGAAGCATATGATCATAGAATATTAGATCAATCATCTTTGGAGGTCGTGGAAACAGCAAAGCGCACTGGCGCAAAGGTATTTGGCCCAGTTCCTTTGCCCACACGTATTGAACGATATACGGTGCTGAGATCGCCACATGTTGATAAAAAATCCAGAGAACAGTTTGAAATTCGTACACATAAAAGATTAATCGATATTTTCGAGCCTACGGCAAAAACAATGGATGCGCTGAATAAAATAAACATGCCGGCAGGTATTGAGATTAAGATAAAAGCATAAATTTAACAGGTTGAGGTGGATAAGAATGCTACACGGTTTTCTTGGTAAGAAAATAGGTATGACGCAGATCTATACAGACGAAGGTAAGTTGCTACCGGTTACTCTGATTCAGGCTGGGCCATGCAGTGTAATACAAATTAAAACGTTTGAAAACGACGGATACTCTGCGATTCAAATAGGATTCGATGATAAAAAAAAGAAAAGTGCGACAAGGCCTGAGATCGGGCATGTATCGAAATTATCTTTAGAACCAAAAAGATTTATTCGTGAAATAAAACCTGAGATGGGTGCGGAACTTAAAATAGGACAAAGCATTACGGTGGATATATTTCAAGACGTTAAAATGGTTGATGTGATTGGCGTGACGAAGGGAAAGGGATATGCCGGCGTTATGAAAAGATGGAATTTTAAGGGTGGTCTTAATACTCATGGATCGACAAGACATCGTCCGCCAGGTTCGATCGGTTCTAATACCGATCCGGGAAGAGTGATGCGAGGAAAGAAAATGGCAGGAAGGCTTGGTGGAGAACGTGTAACGATAAAAAATATTGATGTGGTTAAAATAGATGCTAATAGAAGTCTATTGTTTCTTAAAGGTGCTGTACCTGGACATAAAGGAAGTTATCTTATATTAAATAAGGCAAGAGTGGAGAAGGTCGGTAAATAAAAATCATGGAAATACCGGTATATAGTAAACAGGGAGAAAAGATTGATTGTGTACAACTCGACAAAAAAAAATTTGGTACACCTATTCGTACGACGTTGTTGCGCGATGCCATCATGATGTACGAAGCAAATAAGAGACAAGGAAACGCATCGACAAAAACAAAGGCTGAGGTAGCGGGCGGAGGCAAGAAGCCGTGGGTTCAAAAACATACGGGTAGGGCAAGGGCAGGCAGTATTCGTTCTCCTCTTTGGAAGGGTGGCGGGATTGTGTTCGGCCCTAAACCGCGAGATTATTCTTTTACAATTACAAAAAAGGCAAAGAAGTCTGCGCTATATTCTGCTATAGCAGTACGTGCGCGGGATAATGAACTGATTGTGGTGGATGATTTCAAGCTGGTTGTGCCGAAGACTAAAGAAATGGCTACTACATTAAAAGCTCTTGGTATCTATGGTACAAGTTGTTTAATTGTTATACCGCAAGCAAATGAAGTGATTTGGAAATCGGCTCGGAATATTCCTTATATAAAAGTTATGACGAGTTCAGCATTGAATGCCTATGAAGTTCTTAAGCCGAAAAAAATACTGATAATGCGTGATGCTTTAAATAAAATACAATAGGAGTTTACTTACGAAAATGGATGCATATCATATTATTAAAAGGCCTTTACGCACTGAAAAGAGTGTTGCGGATGGTGAGGCGACAAATTCTTATCATTTTGAAGTCGATTTAAAGGCAAATAAAATTCAGATAAAGCAAGCAATCGAAAAATTTTTTAATGTTAAGATTGAAAATGTAAGAACCTTAATTAAAAAAGGCAAGCAAAGAAGGGTGAGATTTAAAATTGGGCGAACAAAAAATTATAAGAAAGCTATCGTCACTCTAAAGGAAGGGAATAGTATAGATCTTGGCTATTAGTGACCGGCTAAATTCAAATAAAAGGAATTGATGTTTATGGGTATTATTTATTATAAGCCAGTAACAGCGGGTAGACGGTTTGCTAGTGTTTCTGATTTTTCAGAAATTACCAAAGCAAGGCCAGAAAAATCATTATTGGAACCAAAAAAAAAGACTGGCGGCAGAAACGCCGAAGGCAAAATAACGGCGGCGCATATTGGCGGGGGAAGTAGGCGTCATTACAGAATAATCGATTTTAAACGAAAAAAAGATAATATTCCTGCAAAAGTCGCAGGTATTGAATATGATCCTAACAGGTCTGCACGCATTGCTCTTTTGCATTATTCAGATGGCGAAAAACGGTACATACTTGCGCCGGATAGTTTACGTGTTGGGCAGACATTAATGTCAGGTGAAAAAGTTGAGCCAGAAGTTGGCAATTGTATGCCTCTTAAAAACATCCCTTTAGGGTTGGAAATTCATAATATCGAAATGCGCGTTGGGCAGGGAGGGCAATTGGTTCGTTCTGCTGGCGGAACGGCAAAGCTGATGGCTAAGGAAGGAAATTACGCACACATTGTGCTCCCATCCGGAGAAGTGAGAAAAGTTTTTTACGGCTGCCGAGCTACCATAGGAAAGATTGGAAATGTTGAGCATTTAAATATTCGTTTAGGAAAAGCTGGTAGAAAGAGATGGAAAGGAAGAAGGCCTCACGTGAGAGGGGTTGCTCAAAATCCGGTATCGCATCCGTTGGGTGGCGGAGAAGGTAGGAGTGGTGGCGGAAGACATCCGTGTTCCAAAACGGGATTATTGGCAAAAGGCGGGAAAACAAGAAAAAAGAAGGCGTTGAGTAATAAGTTTATTATTCGGAGAAGAAGAATAGGTGCAAGGGGTAATCTCTAATGGTTAATTTTATGCCACTTTGTAGGAGATGATATGAGTCGTTCAGTTAAAAAAGGGCCGTATCTTGATGAAAAATTAATGAGAAAGGTGCTCAGACAAAAAGAATCCGGTAGCAGTGAACCGTTAAAGACATGGTCGAGAAGTTGCACGATTGCACCGGAGTTTGTTTCTCATACATTTATGATTCACAACGGTAAAATTTTTCAGAAACTATTTGTTACTGATGACATGGTAGGTCACAAACTTGGTGAATTTGCACAAACGAGAATTTTCAGGGTGCATGGTGGTGTGAAGAAAAAAGAAACTCCTCATGGGTAATGCGTTGGTGTTGATTCTTATTTAAATGTCGCAAGGAAAGGTCTTGTAATAATGGAATTCAGATCAAGCTATAGATATGCAAGGATTTCTCCCAGAAAAGCAAGGTATGTAATCGATCTTGTCCGCGGGAAATCTGTAAATGATGCGTTAAGGATTTTGCGGATAACGCATAAACGATCGTCTTATATGATTGACAAAGTAATAAGGGCTGCAATAGCTGCTGCTAATGAGAATTTAGATGTTGACATTGATTCACTCTATGTGGCGCAGGCACTTATCGATGCCGGACCGACAAGAAAAGGGCAACGTCCACGACCTCGTGGTATGTCAGCGAGAATATTAAAACGTTCCAGTCATATCACGGTCGTATTATCTGAAAAAAAGAACACTCATATTAAGGAATAAGTAAGGAGACGAGATGGGTCAAAAAGTTAGCCCAATTGGTTTACGCTTAGGAATTACTCAAGGGTGGAAATCCCTTTGGTATGCTGAAAAAAAAGATTTTGGCACTTTACTTGTCGAAGACCAAAAGATACGAAAAATTATTAAAAAAAGTTATGGATTTGCTGGTATTCCTTGTATAGCAATCGAAAGAACACGGCAGGATGCGAAAGTAACCCTGCACACAGCGCGTCCTGGTTTGATTATTGGCAGGAAAGGTGCAGAAGTTGATAAACTAAAAGAAGAAATACAGAAATTTATAGGGCGTGAAGTTGTCATAAAAATAAAAGAAATAACAAAACCTGAGCTGTATGCTCAGCTGGTTGCAGAGAATATAGCAGAACAATTAGAAAAACGGGCAGCATTTAGGAGGACGATGAAAAAGGCAATGGATGCGTCAGTAGATGCTGGTGCAAGAGGAATAAAAATGCAGGTTGCAGGCAGGTTGGGAGGGGCAGAAATTGCCAGAACTGAAAAAATGTCCTTTGGAAGTGTTCCGTTACATACGTTGCGGGCAGATGTTGATTATGGTTTTGCCGAAGCAAAAACCACATACGGAGTCATTGGGGTGAAGGTGTGGATTTATAAAGGTTTGGTAAGTTCCGAGAAGGAGAAAAGACATGCGCCTGATGCCAAAGAGGGTGAAGTACAGGAAGTCGCAAAGGCAGAAAATTAAAGGGAGCGCTACTAGGTGTAATACGGTTGCTTTTGGGGAGTTTGGTTTACAATCTCTGGAACCAGGTTGGATAACTGCACAACAGCTCGAGGCAGGTAGGGTATCCGCATCGCAGTCTCTTCCAAGAGAGAGCAAATTGACGATAAGAGTATTTCCACATAAATCTGTTTCGTCGAAACCAATAGAAACCCGTATGGGTAAAGGAAAAGGCGAGCCTGAATTTTGGGTTGCCGTAGTAAAGCCTGGTACAATGCTGTATGAAATAAGCGGTATAAATGAAGAGATGGCAAGACAAACGTTTAACAGGATTGCTCATAAAATGCCTATTAAAGTAAGGCTTGTTCAAAGGAGAAGAGTACTTTGATAATTGATGAAATGAGAAGCAAGTCTAGGCAGGAGCTTTTGAATGAAATTGATGCTAGCAGGCGTGAATTGTTAAACATACAGTTTCAATGGTTGTCAGGTGAAACAAGGGACTCTGCCCAGAGAAAAAAAATTAAAAAAAATATTGCACGGTTGAATACGGTACTTAGAGAGATGGCATTGGGTATTAATTCCATATCGCAGGTTCAAGGAGCCGATAAGAGATGAGGTCAGGAAATGTACGAGGCAGGAGAAAAAGGGTAATAGGAATGGTAATTGGTGATAAGATGCAGAAAACAATCGTTGTAGAAGTAGCGTGTCTTATAAAGCATGTGAAATATGGTAAATATATAAAGAGGTCTACCATATACAAAACCCATGACGAGAACAAGCAGGCGCGAGTTGGTGATAAAGTAGAAATTATCGAAACTAGGCCACTGAGTAAAACAAAAACTACACAATTGGTTCGCATCATCGAAAAAGCTAAACGTTAGAAAGAAGTGGAGTTTCAGAATGATAATGGAACAAACAAAGCTTGAGATTGCTGATAATAGTGGTGCCAAAAGGGCCACGTGTATTAAGGTACTTGGCGGGACAAGCAGAAAGTACGCAACAGTTGGAGACGTAATTGTTGCAGCGGTTAAGAAGGCAATTCCTGAAGGGGTTGTAAAAAAGGGCGAAGTAGTGAAAGGTGTTGTTGTCAGAACTAAAAAGAACATTCGCAGAGATGATGGGTCGTATTTGAAATTTGATAAGAATGCCATAGTTATCATTGACAATGATGGTAATCCTAAAGGAACCCGTATTTTTGGTGCCGTTGCTAGAGAACTTAGACAAAAAAATTTTATGAAGATTATATCTCTGGCTGCTGAAGTAGTGTAAACCGATTAAGGAAAAAAAATGTAATGACAAATTTCTGGAGAGAATTATGCACGTTCGCATGAATGATTTTGTAGCGGTAATGGCTGGTAACGAAGCTGGCAAAACGGGGAAAATAATAAAAATATTAACGGACAAAAAACGGGTAATGATAAAAGGAGTAAATTTAGTTTATAAACATACAAAACCAAGTCAAGCGAATCCACAAGGAGGAAGAATACAAAAAGAAGCCTCAATAGCTATCTCAAACGTGCTGCCGGTGTGTCAGAATAAAAATTGTAAAAAAAACAATAAGGGAGTGCGAACAAAGAAAAAAATACTGGAAAATGGTGTAAAGTTTCGTACGTGTGCATATTGTGGTTCAGAAATTATAACGGCTGAATGAAGTTTTAGGATTTAAAATATATGACGAGATTGATAGAAAAATATAGACAACAAGTGGTACCCCAACTCATTGAAAAATTTCAGTATAAAAATAAAATATCTGTACCGAAAATTCAAAAGGTAGTTGTTAATATGGGGGTGGGTAGGGCTACAGAAAATAAAAAACTTATCGAAGAAGCAACAAAACATCTTACGATTATTACCGGTCAGAAGCCTCTTATCACAAAAGCAAAAAAGGCTGTTTCCGGTTTCAAACTTAGAAAAGATCAGGCTATCGGATGTAAGGTAACGCTTCGTGGCAGAAGAATGTATGAATTTTTAGATCGTTTAATTAGTATTGTATTACCAAGAATCAGAGATTTTCGTGGACTATCATTAAAATCGTTTGATGGACGTGGTAACTATACAGTTGGACTTACAGAGCAGATTGTATTTCCTGAAATAACAATTGAATCTGTTGAATTTGTTCAGGGGATGGATGTTACCATAGTTATTACTGGCAATTCGAATGAACAATCTTGCGCACTATTGAAATTATTGGGGATGCCTTTTAAGGCAGAATAGGGAGTATGAATGGCAAGAAAATGTCTAATTGAAAAGTCAAAAAAAGAGCCAAAATTTAAAACGAGACAATATAACAGATGTAAGTTATGTGGACGACGCAGGGCATATTTTCGCAGATTTCAGATCTGCAGACTTTGCTTTAGAAAGCTCGCCTCAAAGGGAGAGATTCCTGGAGTAAAGAAAGCCAGTTGGTAGAATAAATTTTGATACTGATAAGAATGAAAAGATCTCTACACAGAAAAGGAAAAGAATAATGAGTATGACAGATCCTATCTCTGATATGTTTACGCGAATCAGAAATGCAAATGCAATTAAACGCGAAAGCGTAGACATCCCATTATCAAAAATGAAGTTGTCTGTTTTAAAAATATTAAGAGAAGAGGGCTTTATCAAAGAATTTAAAGAGGTACCAAACGAAGGTGAGAGAAGTCTTGTTAGGGTTTATCTTAAGTATGGTCCGTTAAAGCAACAGATTATAAATAAAATTGAGCGCGTGAGTAAATCGAGCCGGAGGATTTACAAAAAAACGGACGAAATAGGCAAGATTTGTGGAGGGATCGGTGTTGCGATTTACTCTACTTCAAAAGGTGTTGTAGGTGATAAGGAATGCAGGAAGCTTAACATCGGTGGTGAACTTATTGGTATAGTATCGTAATTAGCTCTGTAAAAATTGAGGTATAAAGTATGTCGAGGATAGGAAAACAACCTGTTAAAGTACCAAACGAGGTAAAAGTTTCTTTAGCAGAGAACACGATTAATCTTGAAGGACCAAAAGGAATGTTGAGTCAATCATATCATCCTGATATTAAAATTGAGTATGATCAACAAAACAGACAAATTGCAGTGAAAAGATCCTTAGATGAAAAATATCAAAAGGCCTTGCATGGTTTAACCCGTGCACTGATTGCAAATATGGTAGTGGGTGTTACCAAGGGGTTTTCTAAAAATCTGGAAATTGTTGGTCTCGGATACAATGCTAAAGTACAGGGTAAAGAGCTGTTGTTATCGCTTGGATATACCCATCCGGTGCACTTGGCAATTCCGCAAGGAATTAAAGTTGACATTACGAATCCTACAAACCCTGCAAAGCTTACGGTTTCTGGCGCAGATAAACAAATGGTCGGACAATTTTCTGCGGTGATAAGAGGCAAAAAACCACCAGAGCCATACAAAGGGATGGGGATCAAATATGAGCGTGAAGTTATCAGAAGAAAGGCCGGAAAGGCATTCACGTCAGGTGCTGCATAGCTATTTTAAGGAGGTTGATTATGAATAATATTAAAGAAAAAATACGTAAAAGGACGAGGCGTCATCTTAGACTCAGAATGAAAGTAATTGGTACAACGGAGAGGCCTCGTTTAAGTGTTTGTAAAACATTAAAAAATATATATTGTCAAATCATAAATGATATGGAAGGGCGAACGCTGGTGGCCGCATCTACACAATCTCCTGACATTCGAGCACAGATTCCTTACGGGGGAAATGTGAAAGCTGCCGAGATCGTAGGAAAAAAAATTGCGGAAGAGGCGAAGAAAAAAGGCATTACTAAAGTTGTATTTGATAAGGGTGGATCTAAATATCACGGCAGGATAAAGGCCTTAGCAGAAAGTGCAAGAAAGCATAGTTTGAGTTTTTAAAAAAGCTGATTCATACAAGGAGATTGATTTGGCGCGTTTGGAAGAACCAAAGAACTTCGAAGAAACTGTTGTAAGGATTAATCGGTGTACCACGGTAACAAAGGGTGGGAAATCAATGAGTTTTAGTGCTCTTGTGGTTGTTGGTGATAAAAAGGGGAGTGTTGGGATTGGATTTGGAAAAGCGAGAGAAGTGCCTAATGCGGTAAACAAAGCAGTTAAGGAGGCGAAAAAACAAATGGTCAAAATCCCATTAAAAGGTGATACGATACCTCATGTAATCTGGGGAAGGTTTAAGTCGGCAAATGTGTTTTTAAAACCGGCATCGCCAGGTACAGGTATAAAGGCAGGGGCTTCAGCGCGGGCAGTTCTCGAATCTGTAGGAATAAAGAATATCCTGTCAAAATGTTACGGAAAAAGAAATCCCCTCAATGTGGTCAAGGCAACTTTGATGGGGTTAAAGGCCTTGCGAACAAAGGAAGAAGTCGGAGTGCTAAGGGGGGTGAAGATAGAATGAATTTTATGGATATAAAGGCTTTGCCTTTTGAAAGGAAACGGAGAAAAAGGGTTGGGCGTGGAAGAGGGTCTGGTATGGGAAAAACGTCGTGCAGGGGGGGGAAAGGAGCAACGGCACGATCGGGTAATGAGACAAAAATTCAGTTTGAAGGAGGGCAAACACCGCTCTTTCGTCGTCTTCCAAAACGAGGATTTAATAATCCTTTCAAAAAAAATTATGCGATAGTCAACATAAAAGATATTTCGCATTTTGATAAAGGAACAACGGTAAATGCTGAAAAATTAATGGATGCTGGAATAATTAAAAAAATATTAGATGGTATAAAAGTGCTTGGTGATGGTGAGATAAAAAATCCATTGACCGTAATAGCGCATAAATTTAGTAAAGTTGCAAAGGAAAAGATTCTGACCGCTGGAGGAGAAGCAAAGACTGTGCTATGATAGAACAATTTGGCAATATTTTTCGAATACCAGAATTGCGCAAGAAAGTGCTTATAACTCTTGGACTTATTGCTTTGTGTCGTGTTGGTGTTTATATACCAATTCCAGGGATTGATACCACGGTATTAAAATCATATTTTCATCAGTTTACTCAAACAGGTGTTGGTCAGTTATTGGGACTTGTTGATATGTTTGCTGGTGGCGCCCTGACATCAGGAGCGATATTTGGTCTTGGCGTTATGCCATATATCAGTGCTTCCATTATTTTTCAGCTATTGGTTGGTGTCGTGCCTTACTTGGAGAGACTGCAGAAAGAGGGTGAGGTCGGCAGAAAAAAAATTAATCAATATACCAGGCTGGCTACAGTTGGGCTATGCCTTTTTCAGGCATTTGTAATGACCAGAACTCTGTATACCGTTGAGTTTAACGGAATGCCTGTCATTCCTGTCTACATTCAGGGGATCGGCTTTCAGATGATGGCTGCGCTTCTTTTAACAACTGGTACAATGACGCTTATGTGGATCGGAGAGCAAATCGAAGAGCACGGTATAGGAAGTGGGATTTCAATCGTAATTATGGTTGGTATTATAGATCGTTTACCATGGGCTTTTTCTCAAGTACTGCAAAGTTTCACCTTTTCTGTTACTCCGGCTGAACATCAAATCGGAATAGTTAAATTAATCATACTTTTAGGTATGTTTCTTACCATAGTTGGCGGGGTTGTATACATTACGCAGGGACAAAGACGAATACCGGTCCAACAGGCTAAACATACACGCGGTAGAAAAGTGTATGGTGGGCAAAGGCATTTTTTACCTCTTCGTGTAAATCAGGCAGGTGTGATGCCCATCATATTTGCGCAATCCTTGTTGATTTTTCCAGCGGCTATTATGCAGGGAATACAAGTGAGATTAGAGCCTGGTAGTTTAAGCTATTGGATTACTTCCCGGCTTTCAGATGTTTTGCAAGGTGGTGTTGTTTATGTTATACTTTACGTATTGCTTATAACGTTTTTTTGTTATTTTTGGACAGCAATACAGTTTAATCCTAAAGAAATGTCGAATAACATGAAAGACTACGGAAGTTTTATTCCAGGAATTCGGCCTGGACATAGGACGGCAGAATATTTGGAAGGGATAATGGGTAAAATTACTTTGGCTGGAGCGGCTTTCTTGGCTCTGATTGCGATTTTGCCAAAACTTGTGGCAGGCGGCTTTGAACTTAATCGAGCTATAGCTGGTTTTTATGGCGGTACCGGTCTACTTATTATTGTGGGTGTGGCATTGGATATGGTACAAAGAATAGAGTCACATATGATTATGAGGCAATATAGTGGTTTCCTAAGTGGTGGAAGTAGGATTAGGGGAAGAATGGGATGAGGATCGTTTTTCTTGGTCCGCCAGGCGCTGGGAAAGGTACACAAGCTGAAACCCTGAGCAAAGAAAATAAACTGCCACATATTTCTTCAGGAAATCTTTTAAGAGAGTCTGTTGAAAATGACACTGAAACGGGTAGAAAAGCGCAACAGCACATAAATAAGGGACAATTGGTCCCTGATCAAATTGTAGTTGATATTATCCGGGAACGTATTCTAAAAAATGATTGTAAAAACGGTTTTATTCTGGACGGTTTCCCTAGAACCCTTTCGCAAGCAATCGTTTTGGATGAGATGTTAAAGAATCTTGGTAATAAATTAGATATAGTCTTTTATTTCGCTATTTCTAAAGAAAGCATAGTCCTTAGATTATCAGGGAGAAGGATTTGTGCAATCTGTGGTGCGAATTATCATGTAAAATACGTTCCTTCTTTGAAAGACGGGATTTGTGATAAATGCGGTGGAAAGTTATATCAACGTACAGATGATAAGCTTGAAACAGTATTAGAGAGGATAAAAGTCTACCATGAACAGACGGAAGATTTGATTAATTATTATAAAAAGAATGGGATATTAAAAGAGATTGAGTCAGAATCAAACGTTGAATCAATAACGGAAAATATTTTGAAAGTCATCGATAATGCTTCTAAAAGTGCATCTTTCGTTAATCTCGGGGTAGTGTAATTGATAGTTCTGAAATCCCCCCGTGAAATTGAGTTGATGAGAATTGCGGGAAAGATTACAGCAGAAGCTCTCAGATTGGCTAAAGAAATAGCTAAGGAAGATATAACAACAGATTATCTTAACACAGAAATTGAAAAATACATTCTAAGCAAAGGTGGTATACCAATATTTAAGGGCTACCGTGGATTTCCAAAGAGTATTTGTACATCAGTAAATGAGGAGGTTGTACATGGTATACCGGGACAGAGACGATTAAAAAACGGAGACATTCTAAGCGTTGATATAGGCGTGGGTTATAGGAAGTATGTAGCGGATGCTGCAGTGACCATACCTATAGGTCATGTTAGTAACGAAGCAAGACAACTAATTGATGTTTGTGAGAAATCACTTCATTTAGCAATCAAGGTTATAAAGCCAAATGAAAAGCTTTCCCTGATTTCAAAGACTATTCAAGACTATGTGGAAGGGAATGGTTATTCTGTTGTGAGGAATTATACGGGACACGGGATTGGCAGATGCATGCATGAGGACCCACAAGTACCAAATTTTGTGAGCAAAGCTTTGTTGGAAGCAGACGAAGTTCTTGCACAGGGGATGACTATTGCAATAGAACCCATGATTTGTATGGGTAGATGTGACACAGAGGTGTTAAGCAATAAATGGACAGTAGTAACGAAAGATAGGAAGTTATCTGCGCATTTTGAGCATACCATTGTAGTAACTGACGATAACGCAGATATTTTAACTTTTTAATAAATTTTTAGTTTTTTATTGTATATGTCAAAAGAAGAGCCTATTCGCATAGAAGCAACAGTAAGAGAGGCACTTCCCAACGCTATGTTCTGGGTGGAATTACAGAATGGACATAAAGTGTTGGCGCATGTTTCAGGAAAAATGAGAATGCATTTTATCAAGATATTGCCAGGTGATAAGGTGACGATTGAAATGTCACCCTACGATCTTGATAAAGGTAGAATTATTTATAGGCAAGTTTAAGATAAATTTAGTTGGTCTAAATGAGGCATTATTATGAAAGTAAGGGCTTCTGTAAAACGTATTTGCGAGAATTGTAAGATTGTGCGAAGGAAAAATGTTGTTCGCGTAATTTGTGTAAACCCACGTCACAAACAGCGACAGGGGTAATTGATTTGTATAACATGAGAAAGGAATAAGTAAATGCCGAGAATTGCCGGAATTGACATTCCCTCAGAGAAAAGAATTGTTGTTGCGCTCACCTATGCCTATGGTATTGGAAAGGCTTTATCGCTGAAGATATTAAAAGAGCTAAATATCGACGAAAACATACGTGCAAAAAATCTGCATGAGGATCAATTGAGCATGTTGAATGCTTATATTGAAAAGAACTTTACGGTTGAAGGTCAATTGCGCAGGCAGGAAATGCAAAATATTTCACGAATGAAAAGTATCAACTGTTACCGTGGAATACGGCATAAAGTAGGTCTGCCGGTGCGAGGACAGAGAACGAAAACAAATGCACGTACAAGAAAGGGTCGTAAAAAAACAGTTGCGGGAAAAAAAGGTGTAAAAGAGCTAGGATAATGGTGGGAATTTTTTAAACTTAATATGGTTCATTCTGTGACGAATTGTATTAGTACTAAAAAAAATATTGCAGAAGAATTAATATCCTGCAAAGAATTGTTAAAGATGTTAGCGTTGGATATAGGAAAGAGGGAAGACGGGCGTGATTTTAAAAAGTTCAATGAAGTAGTCGGTTTTTGTGAACAGATACTACGGATCGTTGAAACATACCCACAAAATAAAGAGCTAGTGTTTCTCGACTGTTCATGCGGAAAATCCTATTTATCATTTGCTTTAAACAATATTCTTTCAAAACAATATTTTTTTAAAACTTTTTTTTATGGAGTGGATATAAATCCTGTTCTCTTAGAAAAATGTGAACAGATTAGGGATGGACTTGGCTTTAAAAACATGCAATTTATTCGTGCCAAAATTATCGATGTGTTTCCTGAAAAACCTGTTGATATGGTAATCGCTTTACATGCATGCGATACTGCAACTGATGAGACAATTGCCAAAGGTATTAAACTGGGTGCAAAATATATAATCGTAGTTCCGTGTTGCGAGAATCAAATAAGAAGCCGCTTAAAAAAGGGGCATCCCTTGATTGAGTTAACAGAATTTGGGTTATTGCGGTATCGTTTCGCTGATATTTTAACTACGGCATTAAGGTCAAAGTTTCTGGTGGGAGCAGGCTATTCCGTAAAACTTGTTGAGGTCGCTTCGCCAAAATATACTCCAAAAAATTTGATGATCATTGCACGAAAAAAAAAGGGCAATAAGAAACTTAGCATGGACGGATATGACAAATTAGACAAAATGTTTCATACAAAGTTCGTTTTAAAAGATTATTTTCATGAAGCTAATATGACTCTGACAAATTATCTTTATTCTGAGGAATCCTAAAATTTATTTTTTTAGTTGGGGCGGGAAATATTATGTCAAATGGAATCAAGAAAAAAATAAGACGGAATATTACGCGGGCAATTGCAAACATTAAGGCAACGTTTAATAATACGTATGTGACGATTTCAGATGTTAACGGAGAGACGATATGTTGGGCAAGTGCTGGTACAGTGGGCTTTAAGGGATCACGAAAAAGTACTCCCTTTGCAGCCCAGAAGGCTGCATCTAATGCAGCAGATAAAGCACAGAAGTGTGGTATTCAGGAAATAGAAATCAGGGTTAAAGGTCCTGGCCCAGGCCGTGAGTCTGCCATTACGGCGCTTCAGGCTGCTGGTTTGAGTATAAAAGCAATTGAAGATGTTACTCCGCTTCCGCACAATGGTTGTCGGCCGAGAAAAAAACGCAGGGTGTAAATAAGTTATAATAGATTCGGGAAAGGATTAATATGGCAAGATATGTAGGTCCGCAATGTAGATTGTGTCGGAGGGAAGGTGAAAAGCTATTTCTAAAAGGAATACGTTGTGATACAGTGAAATGTGCAATTACGAAGCGTAAGTACCCGCCAGGACAATTCACGTGGGGGAAGGGGAAATTATCAAAATATGGTATTCAATTTAGGGAGAAGCAAAAGGTCAAACGTTATTACGGAATATTAGAGAAACAATTTAAGAATTATTTTAAAAAGGCAGAACGACAAAAAGGAAATACGGGAGAAAATCTATTGCTGATGTTAGAAAGAAGATTGGATAATGTTGTGCATCTCCTTTCTTTTGCCCCTTCGAGAAAAAGTGCCAGACAGTTTGTTCTGCATGGTCATATTATGGTGAATAATAAAAAGGTTGATATCGCTTCTTACCTTGTGAAGACGGGTGATATTATTAAACCCAGGAGTGGGGAGATAACTCAAAATATTGTTAAAACAAATCTAGAAATGGTGAAAGGTCGAAATGTCCCCGCTTGGATGCAACTGAGAGTAGATGTTTTGGAGGGGTTGGTAACACAGCTTCCTACGCGAGAAGATATTTCAGTTCCTGCACAAGAACAGTTAATTGTTGAGCTGTGTTCTAAATAATTTTATTTGGTTCGTTTAATCATTTCGCAAATCTAAAACCAGCAAGTGGTTTAAAATAACTTCATGACGTTTGTCTGTCTTAAATGTGGGATAATACACGGCCAGATAAATAAATTTATTTTCAGATCCCTTATTAACTGAATTTGGGGGAAAAATATGCGGATAAGATGGAGAGGTCTCGAACTTCCCGTTCGTGTTGATGTGGAAAGAGAGACTTTAACCAATGTCTATGGGAAGTTTATAGCTGCTCCTTTTGAGCGTGGCTTCGGCCTTTCTATAGGTAATAGTTTACGGAGGATTATGCTTTCGTCATTGGAAGGCAGTGCGGTTGTAGCAGTCAGAATGGATGGGATTAGTCATGAATTTACCAGTATTCCTGGTATTGTAGAAGATGTGACTGATATAATGTTAAATATTAAAAATCTTGTAGTAAAACTGAATACCGATCAACCCAAAGTCATAAAAATTGAAGCAAGAAAAAAGGGTGAGATAAAAGCAAAGGATATTGTTGCCGATCCCAGCGTAGAAATAATTAATGGGGATTTGCATATAGCGACCCTTTCTGACGATGTAAAATTTAATGTGGAAATGGAAGTGAAGAAAGGTCGCGGGTATGTGACTGCTGAAGAAAATGAGCTGGAAGAACAGGAATTTGGACTCGTTGCGGTAGATTCAATTTTTTCACCTGTGAGAAATGTTCGTTACTCTATTGAGGAAACACGTGTTGGCAGGCGTACAAATTATGATAAACTTGTTATGGAGATATGGACAAATAGCGTTGTTTCCCCTGAAATGGCCATGGTTGAAGCTGCAAAAATTATGAGAAAACACCTGAATCCTTTCGTTCAATACTTTGAGATTGGCAGGGAGTTGCAACAAGTAGAAAAACGAATGGGTATTGAATCTGTTCCTGAGATATCTGAAGAAGAGCTGACAAAAAAAATGGGTATACATATTTCAGAGCTGGATTTGTCGGTTAGAGCTTCCAATTGCCTTGAAATATCAGGAATTGTAACGGTTGGAGATCTCGTTGCAAAGACGGAAGATCAACTTTTAGGGATAAAGAATTTTGGCAAAACTACTCTCAGAGAGGTAAAGACGAAGCTGGCACAATTAAACCTAACGATTGGAATGCCTATAGCAATCAAACAAATGGAAAAGGGGAAAGGATGATCCCATGAGACACAGAATGAGAGGAAGACATTTATCAAGAACTGCTGCACATAGAAAGGCATTAAGACAGAATATAACGAATAGCCTTTTTACATACGGAAGGATTGTTACGACACTGGAAAAAGCAAAGGAGACTAAGTCTTTTGCTGAAAAGCTCATTACCATTGCGAAAAAAGGGTTATTAAAAAAAGAAAGTGATAAGCCCGGTTATGTACATTGTTATCGTCAGATTTTGGCACGGTTGAGAAATGCCGATGTTGCAAGGAAGTTGTTAGGAGAAGGTCTATGGCGTGAAACCGGTGGTATTGCTCAACGATTTGTTAATCGGAACGGTGGCTATACGAGGATATTGAAATTGTCAGGGACTCGACTGGGGGTTTTGTCTGGGAATAATGTTGGCAAAATACCAGAACTTGAATATAGAATGGAAGGCAGAGACAGAAAATTACGATTGCTTGGACGACGGCTTAATGATAATGCGTCGCGCGTGGTCTTTGAGTTGGTCGATGGTCTTGGTGAAATTCAACCTGTCGAAGAAGTTAAACCAGCAGTTACTCCGGTTTAGTTGAAAAAACTTTGAAGGAATTGATTCTTTTCTTGCTTACCCTTCTACTATTGTAGCATAGTAGAAGGGTTTTTTTGCCAAATGGAAACTACGACAAAGAAACGTTTAATCCTTGCTTCAGGCTCATCAAGACGGATTGATTTGTTAAAGATGCTTGGATACCATTTTGATATTGTACCGCATAGCATAGATGAATGTATTCCTGATAGTGCGTTTCCGGAGGAATTGGTCCGAAACTTGGCATTCCTAAAGGCAAATAATGTTGCTGGAAAAGTGAATAGCGCAATCATTGTAGGTGCAGATACAGTAGTGTATCACAACAATAATATTATTGGTAAACCAAAAGATGCACTTGAAGCCAAAAAAATCCTTTCTTTGCTGAGTAAATCCGAACACAGTATTTTTACAGGTGTGTGCATGATAGATATACCTTCAAAAAAGAAATTATTGCGAAACGAACGAACGCGTATTACAATGAGACATATCCCGGAAGAGGAAATAGAAGCGTATGTCGAATCTGGAGAACCAATGGATAAGGCGGGAGCATATGCTATTCAGGGAGAAGGAAGAAATTTTGTTGAAAAAATAGATGGTAGCTACTCAAATGCGGTTGGTTTACCTTTGGAACTTGTCCAGGAAATGCTTTATTATTTTGTCAACGATGCAGATACCAAGAAATTTTAGTTGGGTTATAGAAGGTGAAATAGCAGGAATGGCAAGACCCATATCCTTAGTGTCAGATCTTGAATTCCTAAAGGACAATGGGATTGAGGCGATTGTATCATTAACCGAATTGCCACTGCATAAAACGTTCATAGAAGAATTTGGCTTTGAGTATAAACACATTCCTGTAGTTGACCTCACATCGCCAACACAAGGGCAAATTGATGAATTTGTAGCTTTTATAAATAGTCTGACATCTTCCAAGAAAAAAACCGTTGTACATTGCGATGCCGGTATTGGAAGGACTGGAACGATGTTAGCTTGTTATCTTGTAAGTAAGGGCTATAGTGCGCAAAAGGCTGTGACTGAGGTACGTCGGAAAAGACCGGGATCTGTTGAAACTCTGGAACAAGAAGACACGATCATAAAATATGAAGAAAGGCTTTTAAAAAAACGTAGAGGGTAGCGGTGTGATATTGTCTGATAAATCCTAGTGTTTATCAGAAATTAATAATCATGTTTCTTATTCAATATGATGCAACGTTCTTTGTTTGCAATAATCTTTCGATAGATTCTTTGTATAGTTCTCATAAGCAACTATAGCAGCACCAAGGGCAGTTGTGATCTGTGGATCAGAAGGAACATAAATTTCTGTTTCCAATTCCCGTTCTAATGCGCTTTTCAATCCGGTGTTGAACGCAGGGCCACCATCGAAGAATACCGCGTCTTTAACACCGATTTTTTTTACCATAGCACCTACCCGTTTGGCGATAGATTTGTGAATGCCGGCAATAATATCCTCCACCGTTCTTCCCTGAGAGAGGAGCGAAATAACCTCAGATTCGCCAAAGACGGTACATAAACTATTTATATGGGGAATGTTTTCTGCTCTTTCCGACAATATACCCAACTCATCCAGTTCAACTTCGAGGATACGACTCATAACCTCTAAAAACCTGCCTGTCCCGGCGGCGCATTTGTCGTTCATCGCAAAATCTGTCATAATTCCACGTTCATCAAGTGCAATGACCTTGCAGTCCTGTCCGCCTATATTAATTATGGTTCTTACGTTTGCCTTCTCGCGCATGAGCCATATCGCTGCTTTCGCATTTGCCGTAATTTCGGTAATAATTTCATCCCCCGGTACTATCCTTCGGCCATATCCTGTGGTCACTGTGTATTGGATTTCGTCCTCACATAGATCATAATCTTCGAGCATTTCATGGAGCAGGAGTTTTACCGTTTTCTTGCAATTCGTTCCTGTTGAGGACGTTTTTGATCCAATGATTGTTTGTTCGCGCAGTAACACAACTTTTGTGGTTGTTGAACCGATATCGATCCCCGCTATTATTTTCATAAAATGAATAATAACCACAATATATTTACGAAACAAGGTAAAAATGGTTATAGGGGGACAAGAATGTCTGTCCAAAAAAAGAGCAAAAAAAGAAGTAAAGCAATTTCTCTTTGATTTTTCATCGTTTCCTCCTTCAATATTTTTTGAGAGAAAGTTTAGACGATGTTCGATGGAGTTCGCGATGTTATGATATAACCCGTTAACGCTTTGAGTAGGGATTTATCCCTTAATGTTTGTTTGCACTTGGATACAAACGATTCCTGTACTTTTATGAACAATGTCCTGAACGTTGTCAGTACTTCTGCCGGACAAATAATTTTAATGCTGTATAAAAAAGAATTGCTCGAATTACCGTATATAATTTACATTGAGCAAAAAGATAAGGGTCTTCTAAGTTTTGTGTGAGTAAATATCAGTATAGTTCTTTCTCTTTGGCACAAAAAAAAGGCTTTTCTAAGAAAATAACACCTCAAAAATTTGTCATGTTTAATTTACGAAAAGAGTCTTCAGAAAATTATGTGAAACGAAATATGCGCAGGTAAGATTTATCGCATTGATGGCTAACGAATGCACAAAAGAATGAGCGTAACAAATTTACGGTCTCTCCATTCGTATAGCCACTCAACAAAGTCGCTCGGGTTGCTTCTCAGTATTGCCTTATCCAAAAAGAATATACCAAATGTAAAACGAGATTGCAATGCTTGGGTATCAAACACTAGAGATTTTACCCACACAAAACTTATGTCGTTCATTATGCAGGTTCTGGGCGTGGGGCGTACTGGCATTTGACGAACGCGTTCGGCTTATGGAGAGAATGGGCTGGATTATGTTTTGTGCGATGTGGCTCATCCTGGTTAACCACAGCAGTATGGAACTGATCAGTAAGCCGAGATTATAGCTTTGACTGGCAATGCGCCTCCAAATGGAGCTAACCTGGCTTTCGTAATTCGCGCCACAAAACGTCTATTTTTGGGCAGGTACCGCCAGGAATCCCTTGATATTCAAGCGGTGGATTTTTAAAAAGACTTGTAGCACCGGTCATTCTACGTGCCGTCATGATTTTGCTGGCTCAGCAGTCTGCATCCCCCTCGAATTGCGAAAGTCGGGCTAGAGGGGGCTTTGTTACGAGAAAGGATACAATCAAAGTTCAATGTCAGAAGCCTGACGTGCCAGCCGGTTGCCTGATGACACAGATATTTGCATTCAACTCTTATAGGCGGAAAACACCGATTCGAGTTCTTGTACAGATTTTCCTAGTGATTCTCTTACCAGTTCAAGAAAGCGGTAGCTTTCTTCGATCTTGTCTTTCAGTATCAATTGGATGATGAGGATTTGACTAATTCTTTCGATGAACTTATCGGCATCAGGTAAATTTAAACGGGAAATGGTTTCTTTGATTTCGAGCTTTTGATAGATCAGATCTACCGAAGGGGTGAGCGTTCCGGTAAAGTCGTCAAACAGGGCATGTTCCTTTTTTAAATTCAACTGGTTTGCCGCTGCGTCAATGACGGTGACGGTCATCGGTGACGGCCCGCAGAGGTAAAACACAATGTCCTGGTCCGGAGAGAGATATTTTCTCAGAAGGGGACCAATGAATCCAATTTCACCCTTCCATTGTTTTTCCTGATTATCCACAAATCCTCGTTCCTTTACGAGGAGTTTAGCTTCCAAAGAAAGAGAATGATAACACTGCTTGTCGATATCATTCAATTCGACGGGGTTATCGCCGCGAAATGCGCCGGAAAGCACCGGTACCAGTTTAAACTGAGGATTTTTTTGCTGCCAGATTAACCACTTGGGTAAATAGATCATGGGAATATCCTGAAATCGTCTTTCCCCCAGGAAAAAGATGGCGGTATCCTGCCGGCCTTCACGAAACCATTGCTCTAAAAGTGCTAAAATAGGCGCTAAACCGGCGCCGCCGGCAACAAAGACGGCGGTGTGGGGTTCTTCCTTCAGGGTAAAATGGCCATACGGTCCCGTAAAACGGATCTTTTCACCCCAGAAAAAATTCCACAGGCTTTTTTCTAAAAGATAATTATGCACACAAGCGGGTCCTATGCAGGGAGGGCCACCCTTTTCTATTGACATGGTTGGATGGGAAGGTGCCATGCGAACAATGAGCTTCAGAAGATCTGGTTCCGTAGAGGCAAGTGAATAGCCCCTGTACAACGTTGTGCCAGGTACATAGGGAATAAACTCTTTTCCTAAAAGCTTACATGCCTCTTTAATGAAATTCTCATATTTTTTGTAATATTCTTCAACAAAATCTTCCGGGATGGCCAACTGGATATATTGGCCTGGTTTGTATTGAATTGGTCTTGATGGTAACAGCCACATCTCCATCTTATCGCTGGTAATCGCCCGTTTCTTAATTACCCTGGCGGTGTATTTCCTGACATGCAAAGTGTCTTTCGGCAGATAAAGGCTTACATCCTTGTCTACCCTAACCTGGCAGGCCAACCGCGTATATCCATCGCCCGTTCCCTGTTCTAAAAATTTTCTGGCTGCCTCTCGCGTACGCATGTCAAAATGGGGGGTTTCTACCGCAGTATAAGTCCCGACATTCGTGTGGAGTTTTACCTTACATTGCCCACAGGTAGCCATACCGCCGCACGCTGCCGGAATATTAAATCCCCTGTTCTGAAGGAGTGAAAGCAGCTTTTCTCCACCCTCGATATCGAGTTCCTTTTTATACTCATCATCGCTTACAATAGTGAGCTTGCGTTTTTCACCACGGCCAAAAAATTGATAGATAATCTCGCTAAAGATGCTCAGCAGCAATACTAAAAAGGACAGGATACCTGCACCAAGGAGGAGAGATGTGATCATTGGTTTACTCCAAGCTTCGTTTCAATGCCTTTTAATTCTTCTTCCTGCACAATCTCATATGATTCTACCATCGTTCCTTCAAAAAGACGCTTGCAGTGAGGAAACGTTTTTACCCTTTGGTGTGGTACATTATCCCGTCTGGCATTTAATGCCTCGTCCTTTTCTTGCCAATGGTATGAATCGTTTTCATCCTCAAATTCTTTAAATGAGTCGTTATGTTTTTTCTTAAAAAGTTCTAAGGATTTTTTTATGGTCTGAATTTCAGAGATCGGATCCAATCTCACGAAATTAATAACTTCATTTTTATCTATTCCTATGGCCTTCATTTCTGTGCCCCATTCAAAAAATATGAATCATGCCTATACCTGTAAAGATAGCCGCCATCATGCCAAGGAGCAGGATGGCGATTGTATCTTCATCCCAGGCGGTCGTGGGGACAAAAAGGCGCTGACGCCTGAGCAAGGCGAGCCACACGACAACCATCATCCAGTGAAGTCCATACCCAAACGCCGTTACGGTTGTGACGAGAAATTTCGCACCTGTAGGTATTGTAAACGTGGCACTGGCAAGAACAATGCAATTGACCGTGATAAGTTCCAAAAACTGTCCCATTTGTTCATAGATGTTTTTAGCGAATTTTCTTAAAAGGACGCTTAAGATTTGAACGAACACGGCGATGGTGACAATAAAAACGGTTAAGTAGAAGATATTTTCTAACCGGAGGGGGATTGGAGAATATCTTGATAAAAAATCGCTGCATCGCACCAGGATATGCTGATATACTATCCAGTTTAGTGCAGTGGACAACGTTGTCACAATAATTACTGCAATTCCCATCTTCCACGCCGCATCTATCTGGCGTGATTTATTGATCAGGGGGCAGAGTCCTAAAAGCTTGCTCAGCACAATTCCATCGAAAAAGAGTGCATTCAGAAGCACAGGTAAAAGTATGATAAACTGCTGGTGCAAAGAGGGAATGGTTTTTATGTTGACAGCGAGGCTGAGAAAAAGACATATACCCAATCCTAAAGCAACCAGGGATGCCCTGGAGATCCCCCGTTTTGGGCGGGATCTGACGAGAGGAATTTCGCAATTGGCGGTAGAAGCGCACTCACAGGAGGAAACTTCCGGGTATACGATTCCTGTCTTCAGGAGAAACGGACGCAGCAGGAGTCTGAAGGCGGCAAGGGCAAAAAATCCGCCTACGGGGGTAACCATAAGAACCACCTTTGGGAAGGTGTTCGACAGCACAGGGAAGCCCATAACTGTTCCAAAACCCAAGGGCTCCCGTAAAAATGCCAGCAGGATCAGGGCGATTGAGTAGCCGAGGCATGCCTTTAAAATCTTTTTTTGAGCTTCCCAAAAGTCAATCGTTAACCCCTCGGAGATAACCGCAAGTACGATACAATTTGTGGTAATCAGGTCGATATATGCCTTTATGTTTGCTGTAATTGTAGGAACAAAGGCCTGCGCAAAAAATCCAAAGATCGCTACAAAGACGGAGATAATAATCATTAAAAGGGAAATTTTATGATGCGTTCCTGCGGTAGATATCAGCCGTTTGAAAGGATAGACCACGCAAAAACTGCCAGCTGTTACCAGGGTTACACCAATGCCCATAGTCAGAGAATTTTCCAGCTTGTTCGTTACCGCCAGAGAAGAGCAAAATCCAAGACCGGCACCTGCAGTCAAAATGAGATTGTCTCTCATAAAATATTTGGAAACTTTCCGTGCGGTTCGCTTTAAACCTACCATTTTACGTCCCTTTGACCTTCCCAAAATTCTTTCATGGCATCGTTAATAAACTCTTCTATTCCTCTGCTGGTATTTGTAGCACCGGTAATCGCATCAACCTCGTTAGCGCCTTCAGCCTTTTTCCCCTTTACAACGAATATCCTGGGTCGCACCTTTTTGCCGATAAATTGTTTTTTGAACGAATCTTCAATGATCCTTCCTCCCAAACCCGGCGTTTCGCTATGGTCCAGTACCTCAATACCCTTGAGCGTTTCCATATCGGGCTCAACACAGATAAAAAGTGACATGGTGCTCGATTTATTATAACCATATCCTATTTTGGATTCGACAAAACCAATACCCTGCAGATTCCCGTCTTTCACATATTTGTAAAATTTTCTCGCATGTTCGCTTTTCGGTTTTCCTTCAACTGTCTGTGTTCCAGCCGGCTGAACTTCCCATGTTGCCTTTGGTTCTTCAACGGTTATGTTTTTTCGAAAAACGTCCTGGATGTCTTTTTTATCAATGCTCTTGAAAGTAAAACCTGCAATCTTACGTTCTCTGATATGATACGGTATGTTAAAAATATCTAACACTGCCTTTTTTTCCTTTGTGTCGTAGTATTCAACAATTTTTGGGGCAGTAAAAACATATACGATAAGAAGCCCCGCACAGGGTAAAAAGGTAATGAAGAGGATAGACGCGATCCGGGATAAAATTATTTTTAATTCTGCCGGATATTTCAATGGTATTCTCATAGACGATATCGTATTTTTACCATAAGCGATTGAATTGGGATAGCCAGAAGATTCATAAGCAAAATGGAATACATAACACCTTCAGGCAATGTGGTAAAGTCACGTATCAGCACGGTAACAAATCCACATCCTGCTCCAAAGATCCATTTTGCCGTTTGATTATACGTCGTGGTTATCGGGTCTGTAGCCATAAAAAAAGCCCCGAAGATTAATCCACCGCTCAGGAGTTGAAAGAGAGGTGGTGCAACAGTCTTCCCCATAATCAGGGAAAAAAATACGGAAAGGACAAATACGCTTCCTAGATAGGACACCGGTATTCTCCAATTCGCCACTTTTATTTTTATCAGCCACAATCCGGATGTTATCAATGCAAGGCGGCAAGTTTCGCCGAGGGAGCCTGTTTCCGTACCCAATAACAGAGAAAGGTATGATGGGATTTCTCCGTTCGTCTTAAATGCTGTGAATGGGGTGGCATGGGTAACGGCATCCAACCCTGCATGCGTCCCCGGCATGCCGGCAAGTGGCATTTGATAACCGGTAACCAGAAATGCGGGGAAACAAATAGTCAAAAACAAACGACTGAAGAGTGCCGGGTTTACCAGGTTGTTTCCTACCCCACCTAGAATATTTCTGAAAAGAATAGCCAGTGCTGCCCCTAAACCAACCAGCCAAAGCGGCGCCTGAGGCGGCAGGATAGCAGGGATAAAGAGGCAGGTAACAAAGCCTCCTTCACTGATGTGCTCCTCCCGCGCAATGATTACCCAAAGGACATCAACGATAAAAGTACCCGCAATAAAAGAAATGAGTAGTTTGGGGATTACACATTGCCAGCCGAACAGATACATTGCCGGCAATACCCAGCCACCCACTAATGCCACCAGAACTGCGCCCATAAACCGTTTCACGTCATAATTGTTTCTGATAAAGGGCAGTGTCTGTGTTGTCTCCTTTGGACTGCGAAGGAGTCCGTCAAATGCATCAAAAAGACCTCCAAAAAGAAAATGAGCAGTACGATGAGTGTGGATAAAAGACTCTGCTATGTTAAGGCCCTTGTCCAGGAAGGGTTCTATTGGCTTAAGGAACTTTTTCATTCGTGTTTACCCAGTGCCTTGCACTCTATGATTATTTTCTGGAGTTCTAATTTTGATGGACAAATGAAACTGCACAGTCCGCATTCAATACATTTTCCCATATTATAAAGCCTTGCCTTATGTTTTTCCCCACGCACATAACTGTGATAATAAAGTGCAGGTTCTAAATCTACCGGGCAAATATCATCGCAGAAATTACAATAGACGCACCGTCGCGATTCCCCGATCAGGTTTGTCGTAAATATCAGCTCATCCGCCTTGAACATGGGAAACAGTGCCTTCCGATTCTTCTCTTCCAAAACTACGATGTTGTTAACAGACCAGTCTATTTTCTGCGAAAAATCGGTTATTTCTTTACCCCGTAAGGGGCCGTTTATGAACACACGGAACGGAACCGCCTCCCTTACCTTATTTTTCAGTATCTTTTCAACAGAGGTACCCAGTTCAACATGAATAATTTCGTTTTCCCGCAAACCAGTGCCCGATAGGGCAAGATAGCGAGAATTTACGTCTTTTCTCATAATACCCTGCTCATGCATGGTTGATATGGTTTGTGGGTCTAGTATTAAGATTCCAAACAGCTTCGTATCCTGGCCAAAATTCACATCCATACCCAAAACGATCTTTGTCAGGATGACGGGGTCATCCTGGGGATATTTTGCAGAAAGCGAAAATACCCTTATCCAATCTTCACCACCGGCAAAATTCCTCGCTTCTTCAACAACCCTGTCTTCTTTCTCTGTGATTGCAAGATAAAACCTTGCATCTGAAAAATACGTCTTTTGTATCTCTTTTATTATGTTGAAGAATACGATAGTTTTATGTTTCAGGATTACCCAGTTGGGCAATGCCCACGGTTCTGTAGGGCAAAGATTCACAATAACATGCTTGATCGTCTGGCCGAAGACTGGAAACTGAAACGTTTCCGGCGTGCTGTCAGAGGATATCTCGTCTATAATATTGCAAACCGATAATGGGTAAGCATCCAGCAGATGAAACCCACCTTTAAAACCCATGGTATCTTTTTTCATTGGTATTTCTTAATCTTGGTAAAATAGCTACAAGGCGCATGATACACAGCACAGCATAGCTGTAACCAATCCCTGTGCAATACACGCAGGGACGGGATTCACCAGCCCGTCATCTCCTCCTTGCAATGGAGGGGAAATGGAGTGGTAAAAAACTTCTTAAAAAAAGAAGTTTTTACAGGGTGATACTAGTACGATGAAGAAGAATTGCGATAACATATCAATAAGGGTTCAAGATGTCAAGCAAACTTATTAGCGTAATATACTGATTGAGCAATGATCTGAATCATGGACGCAGTTTTACAGCGTCTGATGGATCGCTTATCCGCCGTTTCATTTTTGATCGAATCCTTGGATTTGCTACCGAACGCAGACACCAAAAGGTTCTTTCTATTTAAAGAAGGAAGAAAATGAAAAAAACTCGATTATATTTTTCTTATGCATCTGCCCGTTCCTTTGTATCACAGGACTTTCTGGGAGTACATCTATTTACACCCCGCAGCCGCAACACTAAAAACATTTTTGGTTTGTGAAGGTGGAGGAGGTGAAAAATAATCCAAGGGCCAACCAGAAGGTGACTATGCCAGCCGACGTTTTATGAATGAATCTCCTTTTGTTCTTCTTGACGCAAGGCTTCCGCAAAATTTATAGGCTATTGATAACAGGTGACTCATATGTATTTTGCAGTTAACCTTTTCCCAACCTGATTATACTATAACCTCTTGATAATGGCTGGCTTAAAATAAATCATGGGGGAGAATCTGTGAAAAAAAAATTCCAATTGCCACTTTGCTACAATCTGCAAGCCATCGTTGAAACATCATTTTCCTGCCGTAAGTATTTTCTGATCTTTCAGTGTTTGCCTCTTTTAACGTTCCTGGATAAAACCTTTGGACCTCACGGATGTCCCTTGTGTGACGCCGGGCTGGAGATAAAATCCTCCGGCTTATGAACTGAAGGATCACGAGCTCTCATCAAATTCCGATGCCCTCTCAAGACTGACCGCATGGTCGCTGAGAACTATCCTCAGGGGTGTCACATTCATTATCCCCATTTCATTCAGACAAAGGCCTGCGGCTGTACTAAATATCTCGATATTATCCGTGGATGCGCGCTCTCAGGTGTTACGAAACTCAGACTTATTCAAAGAGACTCGTAAACTTCGCATTTGAGCCGTCTTGGTGATCGGGGGGGCCGAGCAAACTACCCATTATAAACTGCGGATTGTTCAAAATCAGATGGACATTGCACACCTATCGATGAGTCTTGTTGCCTCAACCGTAGCTCTTATTCTCAAACAACCGGATAAGATCAGATGTCTGAGAACTTTCGCAGAACTACCACTTCTCAAACCAGGTGCTTAAGGTAACTGAATACCAAGATCGCAAAAAACTGACACAGACCCGGTACGTCTTCACCCCTTCTTCCGGCTCGTTTTTCGCTTTCCCTCCCCTCAATTACTCACAAAATCGATTCCAACCATTCAATTCCCCGCTCTGCGGACCTCACTCATCCATTACTCCCTGTTCAAGCAATATTGCAGAAGTCTTTTGGAGTGTTTGATTGCGGCATAGCCGCGGTATGATGTAATGATTTGTGTGGTCATGGAGATGAAAAAAGTTTTTTGCCGTCGTCTTTTCTTAAAAAAATTCTTGACCCGTGAAACAATTTGGCATAAAATTCCGTTTTAAATAGAAAAAGATCAAATGTCTCTCTGTAATGTATGGAGATTGTCATAATATGAGCAAAGTAAAATGTCCCGGTAGTATCAGAAACGCAACTCCAACACCAATAGATCGTAAATGTCATAATTGCGGCGTTATGGTTGAGATGTGGAGTGATGAAGAAAAGACGGATTGCCATAAATGTGGTACAACAATTTTTAAAGATAAGGTTCCAACCTGCGTGGAATGGTGTAAATCCGCAGAGGAGTGCATGGGCGATATCCTTGATGTGAAAAAGATTCAGGCGGAGGCAAAAAAACGGGCTGCGGCTGATGGGAATCCAAAATTCTTTGAGAATGTGACTGAGATGATTAAAAAAAAGAAAGAAGAGTCGGTATAGTATATCTTAAATCCATCCATGTTAATCATCAAATTTGATATTTCTGTTAAGCCATTCCAAAAGCACTTCTAAATTCTTACCAAAAACATATCTTAATTATACGTCCAGGGGCTATTGGCGATATGATCGTCACCTTGCCTACTCTTGGAGCTATCCGTGATCATTTTCCCGATGCCTTTATTGAAGTCATGGGCTACCCTGCGCATCTGGAACTTATCAAAGAGCGCTATTATGCGGATATAGTCAGTCGTTTTGATCAACTGGATATCGCCCATCTCTTTGTCAGAGATGCTGAGATACCGAGGTCTTTCAGGGAAAGACTGTGTCAGATGGAATGGATTATTTCATTTATCTCTGACAGAAACCGGGTTTTCTCTCATAATCTGAATGCTTCAACTGCCAGGTGTATTCATTACGATCCTTTTCCCTCGGATGATAAAGGCATTCACATTGTTGATCATTTTCTAAATTCTTTAAGCTCCCTGGGTATCAATTATACCAATAATATCCCAAAGATATTTTTAAACGATGAAGACAACAGGTTTGGGGAGAATTTTATAAAAAGCAATATTGTCGATCCAAAAAAAATATTGGTTGCCATTCACCCAGGGAGCGGCAGCAGGCAAAAATGTTGGCCTGTTACAAGATTTGTTGCATTGATAAACTGGCTCAGTCGGGAACTGCAAGCGCATATCCTGGTGGTTTCAGGACCTGCTGATCAAGGGATTACGGAACGATTAAAAGCAGGGGGTAGTAAAGATATTATTTTAGCAGATCAACTTCCGTTACCTAAACTGGCTGCCGTATTAAAACGATGTAACCTCTTTATAGGAAATGATTCTGGTATTACACATTTAGCGGCTGCTCTTGGTGTCCATACAATTGCCATCTTTGGTCCTACGGATCCAAGAATTTGGGGGCCTCGGGGCGATTTGGTAAAAATCATTTATAAAGAAGTGCCTTGCAGCCCCTGCGGGGCAGATACAAGAAGAGGGTGCTCAGTGCAAAGATGTTTAGAATATATAAAAACTGAAGATGTTATGCATGAAGTACGATGTAGTATCTTTCAAAGCTAATTTGGGCATTTTCAGTGAAAATATATGAAAAATTAATGCTGCTAGGGCTGATCCATGAATTTTCTACTTCGGATTTTGTCTTTTTCATTCATTCGAGTCAGGGATTAAGAAATATATACTGGAATTCCAGGGTATTGTTCTTTTTCAATTGACTGGGGTATTACAGTTTTATATACTTTCACTCCATTTTGTTTGTTTACGCTTTCATAGATGCCTGAGTTTATGGGTTACTATTCTTGTGAGGAAAGATAAATGTCTGTGCCTAAAAAATCTAAACAGTGCCAGTTACAGCATAAATATCTTTGTAAACCGCGCATAACTCCCCAAGTTTTAAAGAAGGGTATGAAAGTCAAGGACCTTGTTGACGAATATAGTCGTTCTGGGGCATTTAATGCGGGGAGGTTGGCAGAGGCATGTAAGTTATACGCTCATATGATTGACGAAGATGCCACAATAGGTCTTACCCTCTCGGGAGCCATGACGCCCACGGGAATGGGAGGAATTCTTATTACTCTCCTTGAAAATGGTTTTGTGGATTTTATTATTTCGACCGGCGCTAATTTGTATCATGACCTCCACTTTGCCTTGGATCTGCCGATACATCAGGGTGATTTTCGGGTGGATGATACAAAGCTTTACGAAGCAGGGATTGAACGTATTTACGATATCTTTATTACGGATGAGCTGTTGTTTAAGACGGATAAATTTATCCGGGATGTAACGAAGAAATGCTCCATTACTCAACCCATTTCGACGGCTGATTTTCATTATATGTTAGGCAAAGCAGTTCTTTCTGATACCCGATCACCTCAATTAAGTTTTGTTGCCCAGGCTGCACGATACGAAGTGCCTGTTTTTGTGTCTTCCCCTGGCGATTCTTCGATTGGAATGAATTTGTCCTATCTTAAGATACGGGGCAAGGGTATTACGATTGATACCGACCTGGATGTCCTTCAAACGACGGCTATTGTTTTTAACAGTAAAAAAAACGGTGTTGTGAGCATCGGTGGTGGTTCTCCAAAAAATTTTTATATGCAAACACAACCTACCCTTGCACAGATACTTGACATTCATAAAGGCGGACATGATTACTTTATTCAGATTACTACAGATGCACCGCAATGGGGTGGGCTTTCTGGCGCAACACCAACAGAGGCCATATCATGGGGTAAGATACGCAGCGAAGAGGTGAAAAACCATGTGGTTGTTTACAGTGATGCAACGATAGCCATGCCAATCATCGCAGGATATGTTATGTCAGAAAAAAAGCCACGGAAGAAAAAATATTTATATAGAAATCTTTCTGCCTCTGTGACAGAACTAAAAAAGCATGTAAAATAACCTGAACTATATGAAAATAATGGCTTTATTGTAATTAAAAAGATCCATATAACATTGTAATAGAGATGTTAGAAGTTCAAATCGAATTCCAATTCGAATAATACATTACCTTCGCACTTTTTCCTACCAACTTTTCTACGAACATGTCTGAAATTTATGTAACAATAAGTTGAAATCTGTTGATAAGTTTCGGAAATGTATCTCTTTGTTAAATAAACGTTAAGAATCCTTATACTTTTTTAAAAACGGAAATAAACAATTGTGTTGTTGTTAACATTGTATTTACATCATAATGAAGAAAGAAAAAAGTAAATGTATCGTATTTATATTGAGGAAGTTACATATAATAATATTTTTGATTATTAATTAATAATCGACAATTTATTAACAATTCATTTTTATAAAATAAGTGAATTTTATGAAAGAAGAGTTTCTATGTGTGCAACCAAATTAATACAGTATGGAAGCAGTGAAAAAATATGTGCCTCTAAGTTTCAATTTAATATGATATTACAAAACATGATGTTTATCATGATAGAAGTTTTAGGTGTAAATATTTTTAAAAATAAATATATTTGTTAATTTGTTGCAGAGATTATATTTTTTTTAATTGTTTTATTTATAAAGAAGTTATGTATGCTGCGCATTTATGCCAAAAGTTTTTTAACAATGTGAATATCTTTTTATTTTGACACGTATAAACCCTTCTGCTAATATCGCCCTTCTTCAAAGATGAATCGTATTTCAATTCCAATACAAATTTCTTTATAGACCATACAAAGGATACCATATAAAAATGGAGTTTTACACAAAGGTCTGGGATGATGTTCTTCAAGATATTCGGGAAAAAGTTGGTCCTTTGCGATTTAATCTGTGGTTCAAAAATACCCGACTCGAATCTTTTCATGATAACTGTGCAAATATCGCCGTGCCGAATGTATTTACCCAGGTTTGGTTACAAGAAAATTTTTCAAATATATTGAGGGAAGGTATCGGGAAACTCGTAGAAAGTAAGGATCTGAACATAAGATTTTCTATTTCAAAAAACGGCAAGGATGAACAAATCCTACCGATTGACAACTCACTCAAGGAGAAGAAACCAGAAGGTAACAAAGCCGTTTCAACATTAAACAGATACCTGAAGCTTGAAGATTTTGTGGTGGGACCTAATAACCGAATGGCATATGCTGCATCCCTTGAGATTATTAAGGACAAATATCCTGCTTTTAATCCACTTTTTATTCACGGCCCGGTTGGCGTTGGAAAAACTCATATTCTTCAGGGCGTTTGGAATCGAATTCGGGAAGAACAAAATACAAATGGCATTTATATGCCAGCCGAGAAATGGACAAATGAATTTATTTATTCGTTGCAAAAAGGAAAGATGGAAGCTTTTCGGCAGAAATTCAGAAATGTGGATATATTTCTCATAGATGATGTACATTTTCTTTCTAATAAGCAGGGTGTTCAGGAAGAGTTTTTGCATACGTTTAATGCATTGTATGAGTTATCAAAAAGAATTATCTTTGCAAGTGATGCACATCCGAAGATGATTGGTCAGCTAAAAGAAACTCTTGCGAGTCGATTTATGTCGGGAATGATTGTCAAAATTGATAAGCCTGATTATGCAACGAGACTTTTAATCTTGAGATCAAAAGCTGCTAATTATGAGGTATATTTTCCTGAGGAGGTATTGGAGTTTATTGCAGAGAGATTTGATGATAACGTCAGAGAAGTTGAAAGTGCGTTGACAACGCTCTCTGCTCATGCCAAGTTTAATGAAAAAAACATAGACATCCAATTAGCCACGGATGTATTGGGAGAATTCTTTTTGTCAGAAGGAAGAATCATTAAAATTAATGAGATTGAAGCCACGATACTAAGTTATTTCAACATTTCACGCAATGAGCTTCATTCGAATAAAAAAATAAAATCCGTCTCCTTCCCACGTCAGATATGTATGTATTTGATCAAAACTCTTCTTAACTGGTCTTACCAACAAATTGGGAATTACTTTGCGAGTAAGAAACATTCCACAGTTATGTTTGCCATAAAGAAGGTGAAAGATCAACTTGATAGCGACAAGCAATTTAAGATGTTTATAGATACATTAATAGAAAAGATTAAAAAAGAAAAAAAATAGTTTTTGTAATCAGTCAATAGAATGCTTAGCTTCGATATACATTGCTATGGGTTGTTTAAAAAAAATAAAGCAGACATTAACAGATGAGAACATAGATGGATTTTTAATCACAAATGCTGTAAACATTCGGTATGTTACGAACTTTACGGGGAGTGAAAGCATTCTTTTGATCACCCCTGAGTGCGATTACTTGTTCACGGATTTTAGATACACAGAGCAAGCACATCAGGATATTCCGTGGATTAAGGTTGTTGAAAAAAAAAATTCTTTGGAGAGGACAATTTGTGGGAAACTCAAGCGTCTTAAAATCAAAAAGCTCTATATTGAATCTCTCTACCTTACGGTTTGTCAGTACCATGAGATTATAGAGGGCAACGCCGGGATTCATCTTATACCAACGAAGGGAATTGTTGAAAAATATCGAAAACGGAAAACAGATCAGGAATTAGCGAAGATTCGGACAGCTATTCATATTGCTGAGAGGGCGTATGACGTAGTGAGAAAAAAAATAAGAACGGGTATTTCTGAAAAAAGAATTGCGGATTTTATAGAGTATGAAATAAGAAATCAAGGTGGCGAAAGAAGTTCTTTTGAAATAATTTGTGCTGCAGGGCAACGGGCCTCGCTCCCACATGCACGTGCTACCAATAGAATAATACAGGGTAAAGAAGCTGTTTTAATCGACTGGGGTGTATGTTTTCAATTTTATAATTCCGACTTGACAAGGGTTCATTTCATGGATAAAATATCTCCCGAATATAGGAAGATATACCAAATAGTTTTAGATGCGCAAAGTTTTGCTATTGATAGCGTAAAACCAGGCAGAAAAGCAAGGGATGTTGATTATGCAGCGAGGAATTATATTGAAAAAAAGGGATTTGCTAAGTGCTTTGGCCACGGAGTAGGGCATGGTATTGGGCTCGAGGTTCATGAAGGGCCCACAATTAATGGCAGGAGCAAAGAAATTTTAGAAGAGAACATGGTGTTTACTGTCGAACCCGGGATTTATATTCCAGGGTGGGGCGGTGTACGCATAGAAGACATGGTATTGGTTACTTCCTGCGGTTATGAAGTTTTGAGCCAGGCGCCAAAAAAGCTTAAAGAAATAACGATATAAATAAAAAAGAAAGCACGCCATTGTCCGTTAAGCTAAGCGTAATAAAAACTAATCCGAATATTAGCCTTTCATTTTGTGCCGCCAGTTTGTCGTTTCATATTTCTCCACGCAGTTCTTAAACAAAGGTATTCCTCATACGAATTAATAGAAGATTTTTTAGCTTTCCTGTTTAATAATTAAAAAACAAAACTCCACATTAAGGAATAGAAAATGAGTATTATAGACAAGGTAAAGCAATTAATTTCAATTATGAATGAAAATGAGTTGTCAGAGATTGAAATTCAGGAAGATGTTACCAAAATAAGGATTAAGAAAACCGAAGTTGGTTTTGCTCATACCGTTGCTTCACCAGTTGCAGTTCCTTCCACATATCCACAACCGCTAGAACAAAAACATCAGATGCCAGTTTTTGTGCAAGAAAGTAAAAATGTTGCGGAGGTTGTTTCGCCTATGGTTGGTACATTTTATCGGGCGAGTGCCCCCGGCTCCGAGCCGTGTGTAAATGTGGGAGATTTTGTTAACGAAGAAACCGTGGTTTGTATTATTGAGGCAATGAAAATAATGAATGAGGTAAAAGCAGAAATGGTAGGTGAAGTTGTTGATATTTGTGTCAACGATGGAGAGGCTGTGGAGTTTGGTCAGCCACTATTTTGTATTAGGCCATCAACAAAATAACAGATATGATTATAAAATTTATTAAATTAATGATCGGCGGATGATTGAGGGTATGTTTTCCAGAATAATGATAGCAAATCGTGGCGAAATTGCCTTAAGAATTATCCGTGCTTGTCGCGAAATGGGCATAGAAACAGTTGCAATATGCTCGAAAGCAGACAAAAATGCTATGTATTTAAAGCAGGCAGACATCACGATATGTGTTGGTTCTTCGGACGCAGAGGGTAGTTATTTAAATATTCCGAGTATCATCAGTGCAGCGGAGATAACCGATATTGAAGCGATACATCCTGGATACGGTTTCTTATCAGAGGTTAGTCATTTTGCTGAAGTTTGCGAATCCTCCAAAATTGTATTTATTGGCCCCAAATCGGAAGTATTAAAAAAGCTTGGGAATAAAACAGAGGCCAGGAAAATTGCTAAAGCTTGTAAAGTCCCTGTGGTTCCTGGGAGCGAATCAGTTATCAAAAGTCAGCAGCAAGCACTTGATGTAGCACATAAGATCGGCTACCCAGTCATTATTAAGGCGTCTTCTGGCGGCGGAGGACGTGGAATGCGCGCTGCTCACAATGATATAAGTCTTGTAAATTCATTGGCAGTTGCTCAGCGGGAAGCAGAATCAGCTTTTAAGGATCCGTCTATTTATATAGAAAAGTACATTGAAGATGCGCGACATGTAGAGGTGCAAATATTTGGAGATAATTACGGCAATATCGTTCATTTAGGTGAAAGGGACTGTACATTACAGCGAAAACACCAGAAACTTATTGAAGAATCTCCGTCTCCTAATATTTCTGATCGTTTGCGTGAGGAAATATGTAAGGCAGCAATTAAAATAGCGAAAGCTGTGAATTATACAAATGCAGGTACGGTAGAATTTTTGGTAAACCGAGAGGGAGATTTTTATTTTATCGAAGTAAACACCCGACTGCAGGTGGAACATCCTGTTACTGAAATGGTTACTGGTATTGATTTGGTGAAACAGCAGATAAGAATTGCATATGGTGAGCGGTTAAACATAAAGCAGAAACGAGTCAAACCGCGGGGCGTTGCTATAGAGTGCCGTATTAATGCTGAAGACCCAAACAATGGGTTTCGGCCCCAACCAGGCAAGATCATTTCGTATAATCCACCAGGTGGCAGGGGAGTAAGAGTGGATTCTCACGTGCATGCTGGTTATGAGGTCCCTCCATATTATGATTCCATGATTTCAAAGCTAATTGTTTATCAAAAAACACGAGAAGAGGCAATTGCCTGTATGAAAAGGGCTTTGAGAGAATACGTAATTGAAGGTATTAAAACAACAATTCCGTTAAATTTAGAACTGATAGCGCATCCGCAATTTGCAAATGGAAATATCAATACGAATTTTGTGGAAAATCTGCTGTCAAAAAATCAGCATTCATGATGCCTGAATTTTTTCTTGACACTATTTGAAAAGCATGCTAATCTAGCGTTTTCTTATTATAAAACGTCTTTTTTGATAAAACATTTTACAGGTGCTTTTGTGAGTGATCGTCGTTGTTAAAACGATAATGAAACAAATTAAGTTTTTTTTGTCATAATTAAAAAAGTTGTTAGTGGACAGTATTGGAATGGTCATTCTAATTTATTCTCGGATGTGTATCTAGGAAAGGAGATTGTAATGTTTGGTGGTTGGAAAGTTCTGAGTTTTGTGAGTGGCGTTGTGGTGTCTGTATTGGGTTTGACTTTTTCATTTCCTGCGATATCCAACAGTGCAGAATATGTTGGTAATAGCGGTTGCAAGTGTCACATGGGAAAAGGTTGCTTTGAAGGTGAGGAATATAAGGAAAGATTGCATTCAAACACTTGGGAGAAGCGACTGAAAGGAACTCCGGATGCTGAAAATCCAGAGTGTTTGAAGTGTCATGCTACTGCTTATGGTGAGAAAATCGCTGAGGTTGGCAAAAAATATTTGCCTAATGTGCAATGCGAGGCCTGTCATGGTGCAGGTTCAGAGTATAAAAAATTAAAAGAGAATTATCAGGGTAAGGGAAAGGATGCTTTTAAAGAATTACTAAAAAAGGATCCGCTTGAGGCAAGAAAAGTACAGTACGATGCCGGCTTGATTGTTGCGGGTATCAATGGCCATGCCACAGTAAAAGAGCAATGTCTGGAATGTCATTGGGAAAATAAAGATGATAAGAACAAATGTCCAAAAACAGATAAGGTGATGGACTACAAAGAGTATTTCAAGAAAGATGATCATCGTGATGAAGATGCGGTGGATATTGCTATCAAGAAGCTTTCTCCGGAGGAAAAAAAGAAATGGGCGGCTATTTTGCCAAAAGACGAAATTCTGAATACACCGTACAAACCAAAGAAAAAGGAATAGCTCTTTGGGCTTAAGGGTTATCTAGCTGAGGAGGATTCCGGAGATGGTTTATAAGTTGAAAGAAAGCTTGATGGAAGGGGTTTTATCAGGTTTAAATGATTTTAAGCGATTTGTATATTTTGCTATAAGTGTTGTGGTTATTTGCCTGCCGCCTGCAGTATTGACTGCAGGCGACAATGGCCCGTGCATCGAATGTCACACAACGCTTGATAAATTGAAGATTGCAGAAAAGACGAAGATTGATCCGGTTACTGGAGAAATCAGGGTGGTTTCAATGCTGATAGATGAAGGAATCTTTAAAGCATCGGCACACGGCGGAGAAGATTTTTTCTGCATTGATTGTCATCAGGATCTTGATGGCGTAGATCTGTCTGAAGGTCACAAACCGAACTTAAAACCGGTTGACTGCATAACTTTTTGTCATGATGATCCGGCAGAAGATTACTTACAGAGTAGCCATGTAAAGTTAATGAAAGAAAATAATAGAGATGTACCAACATGTAAAGACTGCCATGCCGGTTTGACATATCATTATACTCCAATGGGAGAAAAATCCCCCCGTGATGTCCCGAGGGATACCGATCCGGTTCACAGAAGACTAATTATTGAATCTTGCGGAACCTGCCATCAGGAGTACCTTTCTAGTTACAGGAATAACGCACATGGTCAAGTTGCGTCACTTGGGTATACGACAATTGATATTCCTGTGTGTTCTGATTGTCATGGCAAGCATAAAATTCTGAACTCTGAAGATCCTGAATCTAAGGTTGGGAAAGAAAAGATTTTGCGGACTTGTGGAAGTTGCCATGCAAATGCCAATGCAAGTTTCGTAAAACATATTGAACATCCTCAGATCAAGAATATAAAATATTATAAAAAACTACTCACGGCATTAAAAAATGCACGTAGTAACCCAGAAGATCTGAAAAATCTAATTAAAAGCCCGCAAACAATATTATGCTTAGTGTTTGTCGCATACATTGGAATATTGGCTTTTACGTTTTCTTCCTTTGGAGTTCATTCATTGCTATGTTGGTTTGCAACAGTGCGCGACGAGTATAAGAGAAAGGGGCATGCAGATGAAGATCAGCACTAACTATCTAAGATTTAGTTTATTACATAGATTTTGCCACTTTTTGATCATCATTAGTTTTTTTGGCCTTGTCTTAACTGGAATGCCATTGGCTTTTCGAAACTATGACTGGGCAAGATGGTTGTATGAATTGTTCGGTGGATATCCAACCGCTGGGTTTATACACCGTATTTGTGCTTTGATTACTTTTTTTGCTGCATTTATTCATTTCATATTTCTCTTTTATAATGTATCGGTACAAAAGAAAAAAGGGTTTTTCTGGGGTCCCAATTCGTTGCTTATTCAACCCAGGGATGTATTTGATATCATCGGCGACCTTAAATGGTTTCTTGGTATTGGAAAACGTACTGATTTTGACCGATGGATCTACTGGGAAAAATTTGAATATTTATCATTGATGTGGGGGACGCTAGTTATGGCCCTTACAGGATTAATTCTTTGGTTTCCGGTACAATTTACTAAAATTATACCAGTTTCAGTTGCAGGTATAATTGACCTGCCCAGTATTGCATTAATTGTTCATAGATACGAAGCAATTCTTGCGGCTGGTTTTATCTTTACAATCCACTTTTTTCACACTCATTTGCTTCCTGAAAAAATGCCAGTTGATGAGGCAATATTTACGGGAAAAATAACAGAAGAGGAATTTAAGCACGAACGTCTAGGTCAATTCAAAAGGCTCGAAAATCAACGACTATTGGAGAATTATAAAGTTGCACCCCCTTCACTTTTCGTGAGTTTTATAACCAGACTTTTTGCGGTTCCTATTTTGATAACTGGTCTCATTATGGTGGGTTTCATGTTTTCTGCCCTTATCGTTTGGGCTATTTGATTTTCTGGTCTGTTGATTCGACACTAGCAAGCAATGTAACCGCTAAGTCTTTTTTGTTTAAAAGCACCGGAAGTGCTTTTTTTAAGGTCTAAGATGGCTTACAGAGTTCTTATTGCTGATGATGAAGAACGCATGCGAAGAGTGCTTGCTATGGTTTTCCAGGATATGGGGGATGTCAAGGTTGTAACCACTAGTAATAGTGCTACAACCTTGGACTACCTAGAAAAAGAACGTTTTCATCTTCTCATAACGGATCTTAAGGTTCAGGAAATGGGAAGACTTGAGTTCCTCAAAGCAATCAAATCCAAAGCGCCTGACATACCTATTATTGTCCTTACTGCCTACGGTTCTGTGGTTTCTGCAATAGATGTTATGAAAGAGGGTGTCTTCGATTACCTAGCGACACCATTCGATAATGATATTCTCAAGTTAGCAGTCAAAAGGGCATTAAAAATGAGTTCCTTGACGATTGAAAATAAATATTTGCGTCAAGAACTTGAATCTCAATACAACTTTGGAAATATTATTGGTAATTCACCACAGGTAGTGGAAGCATTGCGATTGGTTGGTGAGGTATCTAAAACAGATTCTACCGTCTTGATAACAGGTGAAAGTGGCACAGGGAAAGAATTAATTGCACGTGCCATTCACTATAATAGTAACAGGGCGTGCGGACCGCTCATAGTATTAAATTGTGCTGCAATACCTGAAAATTTACTCGAAAGTGAATTATTTGGTTATGAAAGAGGTGCCTTCACCAGCGCAGAAAAGACGAAAAAGGGACGTTTTGAATTGGCTGCTGGGGGTACTTTTTTCATGGATGAAATATCGGAAATGAGCATGGCGGTTCAAGCAAAAGTGTTACGTGTCATCGAAACTAAAGAGTTAGAACGGCTGGGAGGGACAGAAACTTTAAAAGTTGACGTTAGGATTATATGCGCAACGAATAAAAATCTGGTAGATTTGGTGAAATCGGAGAAATTCAGAGAGGATTTATATTATCGGATAAGCGTCTTTCCTATCACTTTAACCCCGTTAAGAGAACGAAGAGAAGATATCATTCCTCTGTGCAAACACTTCTTAAAACGTTTTTCAACCAAAATGGGAAAAGCACCAATATCATTGAGTAAAGAAGTGGAAAAATTATTTATGATGCATAAATGGGAAGGTAACATACGTGAATTGCAGAATGTTATTGAACGTGCAGTAATTCTCTGTAAAGGAAATTTAATAACATCTGAGCACTTACTGACTTCAATAGTTAAAAACTCCTATTCGATTGAGAAAAGCAAACCGCAAACTACGGATAAAATGGTTTCTTTTAATCTTCCTCCGGCTGGGCTATCATTAGATGCCTTGGAAAAAGAATTAGTTACACAAGCACTTGAAAAAAGTAAAAATAATAAGACAAAGGCTGCAAAGTTATTAGGGTTAACGAGAGGTACCTTTAGATATCGATTGCAGAAGTATGGTTTAACGAATTAGCAATGGTAAATATCAGCCATTCTGGTAGAAGTTAATTAATGAATAGTTGTTATAAAATTTACAGAAAGCTTATGTAATATGCCTTGCACAAAATGGTTATAACAATTATTCTGTTTTGTATGTTTTTGGTATGATTTATGCCTCCTATCTTTTTTATATGTGACAGTAATTTTAAACCAAAATTATAAAAAATGAAAGGAGGTGAAGAGGGTTATGAAGAGAAGCATATTTCTGATTGCTAGTATTTTTAGTTTGGTCTTTTTTTTGATTTCATCTGTTTTTGCCGTTTGGGATAAACCTTGTGATAAAAAACAAATATTTGAAGCATTTTGGTGCGACGCCTGCAAAGACGTTAGGGAATTTAACGAATGTGCCGAGATAGGATATATTTGGGACTTTGAAAAACATCGTACTGCAGGTGATAAAACTCACACAGATTTACCTACTTGTTGGGCATGTCAAAAGATTGCTTACAGTTGTATCAATACGAATTGTAAGAAATATGGTGTGTGTTTACCAGCTCCTGGTGCTTGTGATGAATGTGGAGATGACATTACCAGTAAAAAAATTTGGGCTAGAGTTCTATTTAAGTGTCCTAAATGTGGTAAGGAGAGTCCAGAGGCGGGAAAGGGTTTTTCAACTATAAAGGGACGGTATGCACCGCAGATTGAAAAAGCCGGAGATTGCGAGACATGTAGTGTACCTTTAGAAATTATTTGTACAAAATCAGGCACTTGTCCGCATGTTAGCAAGTAATTGTGTTTTATAACGTACTGAAGGTCTTGGTTAACAGAATTAGGAGGGAAGGAAGAGCGATGAAAGGAAGAGGATGGATAGGAGCGGTGGTATTGGGGTTTGTGATGGCGGGAGGTGGAGTAGCGAGTGGTGGATTTATCCAGGGGACGCACGTGAAGACAGATA
>WBZO01000069.1_pt1 | contig 269166 bp, 252 predicted proteins | sample 5204261 | NCBI WGS metagenome assembly WBZO01 (sample SAMN12412400, study PRJNA552823) | activated sludge metagenome | isolation source: activated sludge from anammox sidestream of wastewater treatment plant... | place: USA: North Carolina | collected 2017-09 | reverse complement strand
GGCACAGTCATCCATCATGCCCGCCGCACGCTCTTGCGCCTCACAGCAGCGGTCCAACAGACCCTTTTGGCCTTGGCGCGAAGCAAAATCCTGGCGCTCAGCCCCGCTTAGCCGGAGAATAGGGCCTCCTCTCTTTCATTGCTCGTCCCATCCGAAGTCGCTATAATGAACCCCTTACGACGGATTTTGTTCAGCTATGAGTCGGTTTCCGGTCACCCTGACTCGGCATATTCTGGAGCAGCAGGCCGCCCATCCCGGGGCTAAGGGAGATTTCTCCCTGCTGATGGCCCACATCGGTCTGGTCGGCAAGATGATCACGAGCAGCCTGCGGCGCGCTGGGCTGATCAATATCCTCGGCCTCAGCGGCGAAACGAATGTGCAGGGCGAGGCGGTCAAGAAGCTTGACGTGCTCGCCAACGAGACCTTTATCAAGGTCTTTCAGACCAACGGCTTGGTCTGCGCCCTGGCTTCCGAAGAGGAAGAGAAGGCGCTGGTGCTGCCCGAGGCTTGGACGCAGGCCAAGTACATGCTGTTGTTCGATCCTTTGGACGGTTCGTCCAACACCGATGTGAACATGCCGCTCGGTACGATCTTCTCGATCCTCCGCCACCACGATCCGCGGCAATCTCCCCAAGAAACCGATCTGATCCGGCGCGGACGAGAGCAGGTGGCCGCCGGGTACCTGCTCTATGGGTCCAGCACGATGCTGGTCTATACCACCGGACAGGGGGTCCATGGGTTTACCTTAGACCCCCAAATCGGCGAGTATGTGCTGTCGCACGAATCGATCAAGATGCCATCCCGCGGATCCATCTATGCGGTGAATGAAGGGAATTATCACAAGTGGCCGGCCGGCATGCGGCGGTACATCGATCAATTGAAGGTCAAGGACAAGTCTAAGGGGCGGCCCTATACGGGGCGGTATTCCGGCTGTCTGGTTGCTGATGTGCACCGTGTGCTGCTTTCCGGCGGCATTTATTTGTATCCGGCCGAGGTCGAAAGGCCGGAAGGCAAGCTCCGGTTGCTGTACGAAGCCAGTCCGTTGGCGATGGTCGTGGAGCAGGCCGGCGGGCTCGCCAGCACCGGGACGGAGCGGATCCTGGACCTGGAGCCCTTGACCCTGCATCAGCGGGTGCCGCTGCTGATCGGAAGTCGGGAGGATGTACTGGAGGCCGAGGCAGCCGTCAAGGCGACGGCATAGGATGCTTTTCAACTGGAACATCGGGGCTTCTGCGGAGGGTGAACCATGACTAATCGTGTAGCGGACATACTGAGCTGGTACGAAAGCGACTCACCGGGCACCAAGGCCAATCTGGCCCGGATGCTGAACCATGGACGGTTGGCGGGAACCGGAAAGCTGGTCATTCTCCCGGTCGATCAGGGATTCGAGCACGGCCCAGCCAGAAGTTTTGCGCCAAACCCCCCGGGCTACAATCCGCATTACCATTTTGATCTGGCGATCGAGGCGGGATGCAATGCCTACGCGGCGCCGCTGGGCTTTCTGGAAGCCGGAGCCGGACAGTATGCCGGCCGGATTCCGTTGATCCTCAAACTGAACAATCATGATGTGCTGCATGAAGAGAAGGATCCGCTTCCAGCCGTGACCGGCAGCGTCAAGGATGCGCTCAGGTTGGGCTGTTCCGCCATCGGATTCACCATTTATCCCGGTTCCTCCCATTGCACGCACATGTATGAGCAGCTTCGGGCGCTGGGAGAAGAGGCCAAGGCCAGCGGCCTCGCCGTGGTCGTCTGGTCGTACCCGCGCGGCTCGGCCCTCAGCAAAGAGGGAGAGACGGCGATGGATGTGGTCGCCTATGCCGCGCAGATTGCCTGCCAACTTGGCGCGCACATCGTCAAGGTCAAGCTTCCGACCGCCCATTTGGAACAGGCCGCTGCTAAGAAGGTCTATGAGGGCGAGCAGATTCCGATCAAGACGCTCTCGGAACGGGTGCGACATGTCGTGCAGAGTTCGTTCAGCGGGCGGCGGATCGTCATTTTCTCAGGGGGGGCCAAGAGCGAAGACAAGAACGTCTTCGAGGAAGTTCGCGCCATCCGCGATGGAGGTGGGTTTGGTTCGATCATCGGCCGGAATTCGTTCCAGCGACCAAAGCCCGAAGCGCTCAAGTTCCTTGGCACGGTCATGGGTATCTACGCGGGAGAGATCCCGTAGGCCCCCTCGTCACACATGGTGCAGGGGCGACCGCGGCGTTCCGAGAATTGGTTCTAGGACGAAGCCAAGGGCTCGCGTCCGGGTTTGCCCTTTCCCCGCCGGTTCCCGACCTTCCGGACATGTTGCCATCCAGGTCCGCCTGTACCGGATCCGGGACACGCGCATCTCGTGGACGCAGAGCCAGGCGCGTTGCGCGATCGGTGTGTCGGCGGGAAGTCGTCCATTGGGTCGGAGAGCAGGAGGGGGCCGGAGGACGGGTTGGATCGATTCGGTATAGGGGTGATCGCGACGAATCGGGAGGAGGTGAACGTATGGTCACAAGAACCATCTTCGTCCTTCTCAGCGGGGTAGCTGGATTAGCCCTGTTTACTCGAGGGGGCGAGTATCAACCAGCGAGCTTACTGGGTGGGTTTGCCATCGGCGCCGTCACAGGATTGATCATCCTGCTGAGCGAGTACGTCTTACAGAAATTATCGTTTGGGATCATCTTGGGCGGAACGGCGGGATTGGGCGTCGGATTGCTGTTGACCGGTCTCACCGAATGGGTGGGCAGCGCGGTCTTCGACGTGCAGACCGTGCTCTTTCATGTCGGAGGGTTGGTCTTTCTTCTCGGATTTCCCTACCTCGGCATGGTGCTGGGCGCGCAGTTCGGAAAGGAACGGTTCGTGATTCGGCCGGACGGTCCCGTGTCCCATACGAACGGCTCCAAAATTCTCGACACCAGCGTAATCATCGACGGACGGGTGTCGGATCTGTGCGAAACCGGCTTCCTTGAAGGCCCCTTCATCGTGCCGCATTTCATCCTGCAGGAACTGCAACATATCGCCGATTCGTCCGACACGTTGAAGCGGGCGCGGGGCAGGCGGGGGCTGGATATCCTCAACAAGATCCAAAAGATGCCGGATTTGGAAGTACGGATCGTCGAAGACGACTTCCCCCACATTCGGGAGGTGGACGCCAAGATCGTCGCCCTGGCCAAAAAGGTCCGCGCCAAGGTCGTGACCAATGACCTCAACCTGAACAAGGTGGCCGAATTGCAGGGCGTGCGGGTGTTGAATATCAACGAGCTCTGCAATGCCCTGCGGCCGGTCGTGCTGCCCGGCGAGGCGATGCGGGTGTTCGTGCTCAAGGAAGGCAAGGAACCGGGCCAAGGCGTGGCCTATCTCGACGACGGTACGATGATCGTGGTCGACAATGCCCGGCGCTGGATCGGACGGAATGTGGATGTGGTCGTGACCAGCGTGCTGCAAACCACGGCGGGCCGCATGATCTTCACCCGGTTGAAGGACGAGAACGAGCGGGAGGAGCTGCAAGTCGCGCGTGGATAGGCGGAAGGTCGTCGCGCTGGTTCCGGCCGCCGGCCGCGGCCTGCGCATGGGCACCAAGACTCCGAAGCAGTTTCTGGGGCTCGGCGGGGTCCCCCTCCTGGTGCATTCCTTGCGGGTGTTCGAGGCGTCGAGGGTCATCACGGAAGTCATCCTGGCGGTGCCGGCCGAGGACCGGGACTATTGCCGGGACGAGATCGTCGCCCGCCACCGGTTCTCGAAGGTCCGGCGGATCGTGGCGGGCGGCAAGCAACGGCAGGACTCCGTGCGGCATGCGCTGGCTGAAGTCGAGCCGGATGCCGAACTCGTGCTGGTCCATGACGCCGTCCGTCCCTTCGTCACCGAGGACATGATCGCCCGCGTCACCGACGCCGCCGACCGGCACGGGGGCGCCATTATCGCCATTCCCTCCCGGGACACCCTCAAGCAAGTCGGACCCGACCATATCATCGAACGCACCGTCGATCGCGCGCCGCTCTGGCAGGCCCAAACCCCCCAGGCCTTTCGGCGGTCCGTGCTGCAGAAGGCGCACGACCATGCCGTGATCAAAGGGTATGTGGGGACGGACGAGGCGGATTTGGTCGAGCGGATCGGCGTGCCCGTCGTGGTCGTCGAAGGGAGCGGGGAAAACATCAAGATCACCAGACCGGAAGATCTCATCATCGGGGAGGCCATTCTGGCGGAGCGCACGAGACGTGACACGTGAATCGTCAAACGTCCCACGTGAATCCTTGGCGAAATGGCCGCCTCATGGTCCGTCTTGGTCTCAAACGCGGAACGAATAAGGACAACAATCAACGAGGCTAGCAATGAGGATCGGCATGGGCTATGACATCCATCCCTTGGGAGCGGGGAGAAAATTGATTTTGGGAGGCGTCGAGATCCCCCACGACAAAGGCCTTCTGGGCCACTCGGATGCCGACGCGCTGGTGCATGCAGTCTGCGACGCGCTCTTGGGCGCGATGGGGGAGGGTGATCTCGGCCGACACTTTCCCAGCTCCGATCCGAGGTACAAGGATATTTCCAGCCTGACACTGCTGAAGGAAGTGGCGGGTCTCTTGGCACGGCGGCAGTACCGACTGGTCAATATCGACAGCACGATCATCGCGCAGGCGCCTCGCCTCGGTCCCCATCTGTCGGCCATGGCCAAGACGATGGCCGAGGTGTTGGCTGTCGATCCGAGCTGCATCAACGTAAAGGTCAAGAGCGGCGAAGGCCTGGATGCGATCGGGCATGAGCAGGGGATTGCCGCGCAGGCGGCCTGTTTGATCGAGGGCCTGCCCGGCAAGTAAGATAGCGGCATCGTGCCGCTCGGAGGGGCGGCTGGCATGTTCAGGACCATCCGGCAAGATTTACAGGCGGTGTTCGATCGGGACCCGGCCGCCACCAGCAGGCTGGAAGTGCTCCTCACCTATGCGGGCTTCCATGCGCTCCTGGCCTATCGGCTGGCCCACTGGCTGCGAGGCAAGGGTGTCCCGTTCATCCCACGGGCGATCTCCCAGGTCGCTCGCTGGCTGACCGGCATTGAAATCCATCCCGGCGCCAAGATCGGCCAGGGGTTCTTCATAGACCACGGGATGGGGGTCGTGATCGGCGAAACGGCCGAGATCGGCGATTTCGTGACCCTGTTTCAAGGGGTCACGCTCGGGGGCACCGGCAAAGAGCGGGGCAAGCGCCATCCTACCATCGGCAACCATGTGGTGGTCGGGGCCGGAGCCAAGATCCTCGGCGCCATCCGGATCGGCGACAACGTGAAGATCGGAGCCAACTCCGTCGTGCTGAAGTCCGTGCCGCCCCATTCCACGGTCATCGGCGTGCCGGCCCGCATCATCAAGATGGAGGGCGAACGGGTGCCCGAAGCCACCATGGACCACACCAACATCCCCGATCCCGTCATCGACCGCTTCGAGGCGCTCGAACAGGAGCTGATCGAGTTGCGCAAGAAGCTGGAGAACCCGACCAACCCGCGGTCCTGATCAGACCTTTTTTAGTAGTCCACGCGGACCAGGTACAATCCGTGTGCCGGAGCGGTTTTGCCTGCCGCGGACCGATCGCGGGCCGCGAGGCTGTTCTGAAGGCTTGCCTCTGTCCGTTTCCCGAGCCCGACTTCCACCAACGTTCCGACCATGGCCCGAACCATTTGCTTGAGAAACCGGTCGGCGTAAGCTTCGATCCGGATCAGGTCCGATTCCGCTCGGATCGACAATTGCCGCAGGTGGCAGACGGGGTTCTGGTTGTCGGTCGGCGAGCCTTGAAAGGACGAAAAGTCCTGCCGGCCGATCAAACACTCCGCCGCCTTCCGCATCGCATCCTGGTCGAGTTGTTTTCTCACGTGCCAGGCCCGGTCGCGATCCAGCGCGGACCGATGGGGCCGGTTGAGAATGCGGTATTCGTAGAGTTTGCCGACGGCGGAGTACCGGGCATGAAACTCGTCCGGCACGAACTCTACGGAGCGGACGCAGATATCGTCGGGTAGGAGGCCATTCAAGGCTCGCGACCACTCCTCGGACGAGAGCTGTCGCTCTGTCCGAAAACTAGCCACTTGTCCCAGCGCGTGGACGCCTGAATCGGTGCGCCCGGCCCCCACGACTGCCAGGGTGGCCTGAGCCACTTGTCCGATCACCAGCTCCAGGGCCGCCTGAATGGTCGGTTGATCGGCCTGCCGTTGCCATCCGGCGTAATGCGTGCCGTCATATTCCAGCGTCAGTTTGATCGTCTGCATGGGCGGCTCTTGCGCGCATGACGTGGTGGGAAGACAGGCCTGCGTCGATTGAATGGCGGGCCATGGATCGGGGCCGCGCCCGCTATCGGGAGGTTGGCAGGACGGGATCGAGATAGGACTTGATGCCCTGGAAGAGGGCTTCTGCCACGTCGTCGATAAAGGAACTTTGGCGCATCAACTGTTCCTCCGACGCATTGGACATGAACGCGATCTCCGCCAGGATGCTCGGCATGGCGGTATAGCGCAGCACATAAAACGGCGCGGTCTTCACCCCGTGATCGACCGTTTGGTATTGCCCGTTGAGGTGCTTGACCATCGCCTCCTTGGTTTGCCAGGCCAGTTCCAGCGACTCCTCGATGCGTTTTGTCGTGAGGAGGTCGGCGACCAGATATTCCCACCCCACGCCGTTGCCGTTGATCGGAGTGCCGTTTTCCCGAGCCGCCACCTCCAGGGCCCGTTGATCCTTGGCCTCTCCAAAATGATAGATCTCGATGCCCTTGACCGAGGGTTGGGGGTGCGAGTTGACATGCACGGAAATAAAGAGGTCGGCCGCGTTCGCATTGGCAAATTTGGCCCGCTCTCCGAGTTCGATGAAGTCATCCCGGTCCCGCGTCATCAAGACCCTGGCGCCGAGCCTGGCTTTAATGAGGTCGCGCAGCCGGAGGCTCACTTTCAGCGTAATGGCCTTCTCTTCCAACCCGCGCCGGCTGATCGTGCCTGCATCTTTGCCGCCGTGGCCGGGATCGATCACGATCGTCCGGATTTGGTTGGCCGTCCGACGTGGAGTGGATGGAGCGGCGGGAGCGTCCGCAGCCTGCGGCGAAACAGCCGGAGACGAGACCGGCGGCGGCGTTTTGGCATGATCGGTCGATGCAGAGGGGGACGAATCTTTCGACGCCGGTGAGGCCACTTGAACCGGGGTGAAATCCAGCACGAACCGATTCGGCGTGCCGAGAACGAAGTAATTGAACCGGCTGACCGCCTTGCGATTCAGGGACAGTCGGAGGAGCGACGGCTGCTGCTGCAGCGTGATCCGCACGGTCTGGGGAATCATGGTCGCCTGGACAAGCTTCTCCGCCGCGGTCTTGGTCAGTTTGGTGTTGAGGAGGTCGATGATGAGCCGTCCGGAACTCTTCTCGCGGCTTTGCGTCACCCGAATCTTGCGATCCAGATCGAAGACGAGGCGAAACGACTCGTTCTCCTGGCTAACCCGCAAATCCTGGACAATCGCGGAAGTCGACGCATAGGTTGGCAGACGCTTGGCCGGGATGGTGTGATGGGAGGCCGGGCGGGTCTGGCGCGTGGCCGAATCCGATTCCGCAGAACAGGGGATGGCGGAGGCTCCGACCGCCAGCAGTCCGACGGCCAGCCAGGCTGAGACGTGAACCATAAAGCGTCGCATACAGTGACCGTTGATGGTCGAGAAAAGGGGAGTCTGGCGGTTGCTGCCTGTCATTTAGTCCCAGAAAACGAGGCTTGTCAAGGGAAAGCGGCTCGGGATGGGGCCTTCTGCCGCCGGTTTGACTCGCCTGTGCCCGTTCGATAGGCTCACCTCATCATGGCGCAACATGTGATCGTGGACGGGTACAATCTGCTCGGGTTTCTGTACGCGGGAGCCGCGAAGCCGGCATTTGCCGGCGACGCGGTCCGTGAGGAATTGGTAGGAGACCTGAGCGCCTATCACGCTCGGAAAGGCCATCCGCTCACGGTCGTCTTCGACGGATGGAAGGAGGGCATGCCGGTCGAGCGGCGGGAGTTCCGAAGCGGCGTGGAAATCGTCTACTCCCGCCGAGGCGAGCGAGCTGACCAGGTCATTCAGCGGCTGGCGATGCAGTACAGGCGGGACTGCGCCGTGGTCTCCTCCGATCGGGAAGTATCGGATTGCGCGAGGCAGGCCGGAGCCTTTGTCATGGGGGCGGCGGAGTTTGCCGCGAGGCTCCGGACCGGAAAGCCGACCCCGGCGTTTTCAGCTTGGCAAAAGGATGGCGATGGAGATCAAGACGATCGGCGGCGGCGCCCCAACGAGAAGAAGGGGAACCCGCGCAAGTTGCCTAAGGCGGTTCGGGTCAGACAAAGAAAGCTCAGGGGATTTTGAACAGGCGCCGGGCGTTGTCCGAGGTTAGGCGAGCCACGTCTTCTATCGACCGCTGGGCATCACTGGGTAGAAGCGACGCCAGTTGGTCGGCGACGTATCTCACGAAGGCCGGTTCATTGCGCTTGCCTCGATGGGGGACAGGGGTGAGATAGGGGCAATCGGTCTCGATGAGCAGACGATCGGCCGGCACGGTTTTGGCGATGTCGCGGAGCATCGTCGCGTTCTGAAAAGTCAGGATGCCGGAAAACGACAGGTAGAATCCAAGGTCCAAGGCGTCCTTCGCCAGCCAGGCGTCCCCCGAAAAACAGTGCAAGACTCCCCCGACGACTGAGGCCTGTTCCTCCCTGAGAATCCGAATCGTGTCTTCCTGGGCTTCTCTTGTGTGAATCACCAACGGAAGGCGGAGTTCCTTGGCCAGGTTCACCTGTTCACGGAACCGACGCCGCTGCTCCTCCAGCGGTGAGTTGTTGTAGTGATAGTCGAGCCCGATTTCTCCATAGGCCACAATCTTCTTGTTGCCGGCCAGCTTTCGGAACTCGTCATACCAGTGGTCCTCGATATGCTTGACCTCATGGGGGTGAACGCCCACGGATGCATAGACGAACTCATAACGGCCGGCCAGATCCAGGGCGGCCCGGCTGGTCTCCAGGTCGCAGCCGATCGTGATCATGGCCTCGACGCCGGCCTCGCGTGCCCGGGCGATCATCGCGTCCCGGTCGTCGTCGTATCGCTCGTCGTCCAGATGGGTGTGGGTGTCGATCAGCATGAGGGCCGCATCCTAGCACGCGCATAACGGCGGTGACGAGGGCGTTTCAGACCCGAGGGCTGCTTGACAGGTCTTTGTCTGAAATGTTAAATGCAAGTGAATTGCAATTAGATCTTTGTCGGCGATGGCGATCTCAATTCTTGACAGGCTCAAGTCCGGCGGCAAGAAACTCACGAAGCCGAGGAGGGCCATTCTGAACATTCTGGATCAGAGCACGCTTCCGATCACGGCGGCCGAGGTCCATGAACGGCTGATGAAAGCCCGGGCGCCGGTTGACCTCGTCACGGTCTATCGGAACCTGTCCATGCTGCAAGAGCTTGGCCTGGTCAGTCCGGTGGCCTCGCCTGATGGGCAGATGCGCTACGAAGTTCGGCATGGCCGAGCGCACCACCACCACATTCAATGCCGTGGCTGCGGGCGGATCGTCGATGTGATGTTGTGCCCGCTGAGAAAACTGACGGATCTCGTCGAACGGCAGACGAAGTTTGCCGTGGACGACCATGTCTTGGAGTTCTTCGGATGGTGCCCCCAATGTCGCTAGCGCGCCGCGCCGCTTCGGGAAGCCGGTTAGTCCTGGCGGCTTCCTACGTGCTCTTGGTACTGACCCTCCAGCCGTTGCTCCTGGATCACGTCTTCGCAACCGGCTCATCCCACACGCACTCCGATCAGGATGTCTGTGCCTGGTTGGACCATGCGGCCAGTGCCGGCGTCCATTCCTTGACCCCACCTGTCGCCCTTTGCCAGGAAGGCGCCTGCGCCATCAACGTGTCTGCCTCGTTTGTCCGGCCGGTTGATCGATCCCACGACCCAGTCCGCGGTCCGCCCCACCTTGACTAGATAAGCACACACGCAATCTCCGGCCTCTGCCGCGTTTGCGGCCTTTGTTCAGAAGGATCAGGCTGTTGCCTGCTTGCCGCATTCATGGCGCAGGCGTCCAGGGTCATCACCCGTTGGTCATGGCGGCAGCCGTCCTGATCTATTTCTGTGGACATTGCCGGCCTGGCACCAGGTCAGTATCCGAGCAGAACAGGGAGGAAGCTATGGGCACAGATGTCATGACGCCGGTTCCGGTGACGGTCTTAACCGGATTTTTGGGAGCGGGCAAGACGACCTTGCTCAATCGCATTCTAACCACCGAGCATGGCAAGCGCGTGGCGGTGATCGTCAATGAGTTCGGCGAGGTGGGCATCGACCATCAACTCGTGATCGGCGCCGATGAAGAGATTTTTGAGATGAACAACGGCTGCATCTGCTGCACGGTCCGGGGCGATTTGATCCGCATCATCGGGAACCTGCTCAAGCGCAAAGATCGGTTCGATTATCTGGTGATCGAAACGACGGGCTTGGCCGACCCGGCCCCGGTCGCGCAGACCTTCTTTGTCGATGACGACATGAAGCGGCGGTTGGCGTTGGACGGGATCGTGACCGTCGTGGATTCAAAACATATCCGGGGACATCTGGACCAGAGTCCGGAGGCCAAGGAGCAGATCGCCTTCGCCGACGTGATCCTCTTGAACAAGATCGACCTCGTGCCTCCGGCCGACGTGGACCGGTTGGAGGCACGCATCCGGGCAATCAACGCGGTGGCCACGATCCACCGGACCAAGGATGCCCAGATGGAGATCACCCGCCTCTTGAACATCGGGGCGTTTGACCTGAGCCGGAAGCTGGAGATCGATCCGAATTTCCTCGGCGAAGCGACGCATCAGCACGACCCCAGCGTGTTCTCCGTGGCCCTCGTCGAGGACGACCCGGTCGACGAGGACAGGATGAACGAGTGGTTCCGCGAGGTGCTGTCCACGATGGGGACGAAGATCTATCGCATGAAGGGCATTCTCAACGTCAAAGGCCGCAACCATCGCTTCGTTTTTCAGGGCGTGCATATGCTGTTCGACGGACGGCCTGACCGCCCTTGGAAGACCGGTGAACGGCGGCGTAACGAACTGGTCTTCATCGGCCGGGATCTGGATCGGGAACAACTCGCCAAGGGGTTCCGTTCATGCCTCGCCTGATCCGCTCGGCACCGAAGGTGCAGTTGAAGGCGCAGGGCATCCTTCGCCTTCAGGACTATGTTCACCGGGCGGCGTTTTCGCCGGATGGGCGCCACCTCGCGGCCTGTTCGGCCTCCGGGCAGGTTGTGGCTTGGCACATGCCGGGGCGGGCGCGCGCCTGCGGTTTCAAGGGGCACGACGGTCCGGCCTTGACGTTCGCGTGGGATCGCCGGAGCAGCCTGCTCGCCTCCGGTGGACAGGATGGAACGGTTCGGATCTGGGACGTGGCCACCGGAGCGGAACGGGCTGTGCTGCCGGTCGGCGCTCAAGGAAACTGGGTCGAACACCTGTCTTGGGACAGCAGGACGGATCGCCTCGCCGCCTCTGCAGGCAAGGCGGTCCAGGTCTGGTCGCAGGGGGAGGGCGGATGCTTCCTGCCCCAGACAGAGATTCCGAGCCATAAGACGACGGTGTCCGCGCTGGCCTGGATGCCGCAGGGAGACGGACTCGTTTCCGCCTGTTATGGAGGCGCCTGGCTGTGGCGGATTGGAGAGGAGCAGCCACTGCGCACGTTTCCCTATGCAGGCGCAGTGCTCTCGATCGCCGTCACGCCGGACGGGCAGTACCTCGCATCAGGAAACCTGGATGCGTCGGCGCACCTCTTCAAGATCGCCGACGACCGCAACTGGCACATGTCCGGCTATCCCGTGAAAGTCAGGGCGGTCGCGTTTGACCGCACCGGGTTGAACCTGTGGACGGTCTCCGGCCCTTCGCTGATCGCTTGGAACATGAAGCGGTTCGAAGGGAACAGCGGCCGCCTGTTCAAGGGGCATCTGGGCTGGATTCAAGATCTGGCTTGCCATCCGACGCTGCCGACCGTTGCGACGGTGGGGGAAGACGGGTTGTTGTGCCTGTGGGCGGCGGAAACGACCAAACCGCGTCTGTTGCAAGAGGTGAACAAGACCGGGGGCCTCTCCTGTGTCGCCTGGAGTCCGGACGGAACGTGGCTGGTCACCGGAACGATGGAGGGGACTCTCTCCCTTTTTCAGGTCGAGGGTCTGCCATGAGTCTCTTCAAGGACCGCCCACGTCTCGATCTGGATCATGCCGCCAGCATCAAGGCCTGGGTACGAGCCCGCTGGGGCTTGTCCGAAGACACGACGATTATGGTGACGGAATTGGATTGCCGCGAGCCCGGCTGTCCTCCCATCGAAACCATCATCGTCGTGCTCGAAGGGCCGGGGAGGACCAAACGATACAAGATTCATAAGGCTGCCGCCGAGGTCACTGGACAGGACGTTGAGGGACTCACAGATGAAAGTCACGCCGACCGGCACTGAGAGGCGGCGGCCGGAAGGAGGAAAGAATGACCAAAGCTATTGCCGACAAGGCTGGCCTCAAGGATTGTCCGGCCTTGATGGACCACCCGGTAGCTCGGGCATTGGTGCGAGACGCCCATCACCGCATGTACAGGTGGCCGGCTGGATTTGCCGGTTATCGAGCCGACCTGACCCTCAATGACGAGGGCCGGATTCTGAAAGGAGCGGTCCAGTTGATCCCGCGGAAAGACACGACGGTTGAGCTCCCGGGCGCCGATCCCGCCAACCAGGAATGGGTCCGGGAGCGCCTCTGGACGCAAGGCATGCATCTGGCCCATACGACCTTCGAGGAGGGCGATGGACGCTATGTCCTGTCGTTCGATCCGGAAGAAGATCCGGCTGGTCTCCATCCTCGCGGTCGACGGGTCCTGTTGACCGGAGGCCGGCTCGATTCCTGGTATCGCATCAAGCATTGTCAGTATACGCAGATCGGGCGGATCACCCCCATGACCGAACGCCGTGTGAACACGATCGAACGATACGGTCAGGCTCCGGACGGCAGGCAATACTCAAGCCATTACGTGATGACCTATTTCACGCTGGATGGGGCGTCGGTCGTCGGGATGGAAAGCTACGTGAATGAATACAAGGATGTGCAAGGAGTCTGGTTGCCGCTGTGCCGACGCGTGTCGTTCGGCGAACGGGGATTGGTGAGGACGCGCGTGATCGAGCTCTCAAACCATGAGGTGCTGGCATGAATGCCGAGGAGAACCGGCCGGACGAGCCGTTGCGCGAGCTGGGCATCGCGCCGATAGAACATTCGGCGATGGAGGATGCCGAACCGGATTGCCCTCGCTCGGCGTCCATCGTGCCTTTGTTGGTGCTCTATCAGCAGGCGTGGAACTTGGCGCAGCAAGGCGAGGTCTCGCTTGAACAGCTCGAACATGCGGCGGAAGCTTCCGCCTTGGCCCGGGCCGTGAGCTGTCTGCTTGCAGAGGTTGGAGATCCGGTCGAGCAGACCCGTTGGGCGGTCCGAAGCTCCGAAGCCGGGCATCTGATGGCCGTGATTCGAGACGCATTGACGCAATCGGAAGGGACAGGCCCATGACCGGCGTTCACGCAGGGGGGACGGCGGTGGGGGTGGCCGTCCTCACGGTGTCCGATACCCGCACCCGGGAGACGGATACCAGTGGAGCCGCGATTGTCGATCGATTGCTGCAGGCGGGGCATCGCGTGGTCGATCGTAAACTCTGCCGAGACGAGTACCAGCAGATTCGGCGGATCATCTCCGACTGGGTGGGCGACCCGGCCGTGGAGTTCGTGATCGTCACGGGCGGGACCGGTCTCACGCAACGGGACGTGACCCCGGACGCCGTCCGGTCGCTGTTCACGAGGCCGATTCCCGGTTTCGGCGAGCTGTTCCGTTGGTTGAGCTACGGCGAGATCGGCTCGTCCACGATTCAATCCAGGGCCGATGCCGGGGTATGCGGCGATACGGTCGTATTCCTTCTGCCCGGCAGCACCGGCGCCTGCCGGCTTGGGATGGACAAGATCATCCTGCCGCAGCTCGATCTCAACCATCGGCCCTGCAACCTCGCTGAACTCCTGCCGCGGATTAAGCAGGAGCACCCGCCTCGCCGAGATGAGGGAGGGGGAGGCGGGTCCGTGAGCGAGGAGATGAAACGGCCATGAGTGGGTGGGGTCTTACGCATGGCGGCGCGATGCAAGGTCCGCCACAGTGAGTCTGCCCGGCGAATCGACTTGGTGGTTTGTGTTCTGGATGGGCCTGCTGGGCAGCCTCGGAGCCCTGTTGCCCGCCTGTCTGGTTCTCTTCATCCCGGACGGCTGGCGCCATCGGGTCATGCCCTATCTCCTGAGCTATGCGACCGGGACGATGTTGGCCACCGCGATGATCGGGCTCATCCCCGAAGCGCTGGAACGAGCCCCGGTTCACGAAGTCGGGATCGCCATGCTGGCCGGTCTGGTCCTGTTTTTCGTCCTCGAATGGACGGTGATCTGGCGGCATGCGCACCATGATGAATCGGGCTGCCCCCACGGGCATGGAGGTGATCATGGCATGGAGAACAAGGCCGGCATGCTCGTGTTGATCGGGGATGCGGTCCACAACTGCGCCGACGGGATTGCCATTGGCACGGCCTGCGTGGCCTCGCCGGCGCTTGGATTGGTGACGACCCTGGCCGTGCTAGGGCACGAAGTGCCGCAGGAACTCAGCGACTTCACTATCCTGCTGTCGAGCGGATTCTCTCGCGGCCAGGCGTTGTTCTGGAACACCCTGTCCGGTCTCGGAACGTTGGTCGGTGTTGTGGCGTCCTTCGGGGGATTGGCCTTCGCAGAGTCGATTGTGCCCTATGCGTTGAGCGTCGCAGCGGCCAGCTTTCTCTATATCGGATTGGCCGATCTGGTGCCTGGACTGCACGGACGAATGGGGGCTGCCAAGGGGGTCTGGCAGTTTGCCATGATGATCGCCGGTATGGTGACCATCGGCGCCCTCACCATGTTGCCTCACTAGGATGCGCGATGACGCCAAGGGATGAGTCTGTAGGACGGAGCGCACGGTTGGGAGAGGAGCGGATATCCCTCTTGGGACGGATGCCGCGCCCCGGCGATCGGCTTGTGGCCGACTTCGTGATCCCGCCCGCCCGCCTTGCACAGGAGCCCTTGACGGCCTCATGTCTTCGACAAGGCCTCGTCGTCGTGTCAACACTCCCCAATATTCAGAAGCAGGCTTGCATCGCACAGATCGTTGATCTGGAAGAACAGGTGCATGAACAGCGGCCGGCGCTCCGGATCATGCACGTCTCGGCCGATCCAGCGGAGTATTGGCACGAAGTCGATCAGTTCCATCCAAGCATCCGTGCGGCGGGGTATTCGCTCGATCGTGCGGATCCGATCAGTCGGGAGGCATTTGTGCAGGCCTTTGGCGTGGGGGTGGCGTCTCAGCGGCGAATCGCCCACGGTCTGTTCGGGTTGCAGGAAGGCGTCTTTCTAGCGGCGGAGATTCCAGACGATCAGATGCGGCCGGTCGGAGTGCAGGACTTTCTCACGGTGTTCATGCAGCGAATTGGGGCGTCTCCGTCCGGGACGCCCCGTCACGATCCTGAGCGGTAAGTGCTACGCGAGTCGAACGGCGCCATGGTCGTCGCAATGCGCACCATGTGCAAAATGCAGGTGACCGTTGACGAGATAATCGACATGGTCTCCGTGCGGCACTGCCTCATGGCCGCAGCCGGACCCGTGACGATGTCCGGCTTCATGGCCGCGACAGGCGTGGGTCGGCGTGCAGTCGGCGGGGTTTTCCGGCCCGACGGACAGCACGTGCTCGTCCACATGGTCTTCGTGCAGGTGGTGCAGATGACCATCGTGCAGGTAATCCTGATGGTCATCATGGTGGATGGCGCGGTGGCCGCAATTGGGTCCGTGCCGGTGCGTATGGGCGTCATGCACGTGATGAGTCGCCATGCAAGCCTCCGGGGTGAAAGGTCAAAAACATGAAAAAATTGTAGGGCGGTCGAGGGCTGGGAATCAATTACAAATCATCGGCCGGCGTGGCAGGATGCGTTGGCACGAAGACGGAAGGCAGCGTTCGATGCGGCCAACGGCGGTTTGCGGGCGGCTGATGGATGGCCGATCACCACATTGTCAAGGCAACCAGCTACACTGGGCGGACGGCCGGGCTGGCTGCCAGATCATGCAGCAGCGCTTCGGTATCGCTCCAGGAGAGGCAGGGATCGGTGATCGACATCCCATACGTCAGCGGCTTGTTGGGTTCCCAAGTCTGGCGGCCAGGCTGAAGATGACTTTCCAACATGAGGCCCATGATGGACCGCCGGCCCTGCTCGAACTGTGCGACGACCTCACGGGCCACTTCGACCTGGCGTTGATGGTTCTTGCCGGAATTGTCGTGGGAGCAATCGACCATGATCGGCCGGGCCAGTCCCTCCCCGGCGACGGCCGCCTCGGCGCGCGCGATGTCCTCGGCGCTGTAATTCGTCCGGCCGCCCCCTCCGCGGAGGACGATATGACGGTCGGGATTGCCGGTGGTCTTGATGATGGACGTGGCGCCGTCGGCGTTGATGCCGACAAAATGATGCGGTGTGCGGGCCGCCACCATCGCGTTAATCGCCACCTGGAAGCTGCCTTCCGTCCCGTTCTTGAAACCGATGGGCATGGACAAGCCGCTCGCCATCTCGCGGTGGGTCTGGCTTTCCGTGGTCCTGGCGCCGATGGCGGCCCAACTCACCAGGTCGGCAATGTATTGCGGCACGACTGGGTCGAGCAGTTCGCTGGCGCAGGGCATGCCGCGGTGGTTGATGTTCAGCAAAATCGTCCGCGCCAGCTCGATGCCCAGCGCGATGTCGCAGGTGCCGTCGAGGTGCGGATCGTTGATGAGGCCTTTCCATCCGACCGTGGTGCGGGGTTTCTCGAAGTAGGTGCGCATGACGATGAGGACCCGCTCGCGCAGGGCGTCGGCGACAGTCTTCAGCCGGTCGGCGTATTCGTAGGCCGCGTCCGGATCATGGATGGAGCAGGGGCCGACGATGACAAGCAGCCGCTCCCGGTCGATGCCGTGCAGGATGTTCCTGATGGCCTGGCGGGTTTCATATACCAGCGACGAGGCCTGCTCGGTCAACGGCAGCTTGGTTTTGACTTGCCTCGGCGAGGGAAGGGGTTTGATTTCGATGACGTGCTGGTTATCAACCGGCCTGAACATGGCTCACAGTCCTTTCTCGTTCATGAAGGCACCCGTGCAACGTGCCGAACCAGGCGCAGAAGAACAAAGATAGCGTCATGACTCTACGGGCGCCGGACATTCGGTGTATGGTGTATGATGCGGCGCCCGTATATGAAGGCCGAGACCCTCAATGAACGGGTTAGGATAGCGAAACTTTTCAAAGAAGTCCAACAACGGTGGGCCTTTGACTTCCTCTAACCCTGTGCACGGCGATCCTTGTCGTTCATGCCGATCTATGAATACATAACGGAAGAATGCCGGCTGGCCCCCCCTTGCGCCGGGCGCCGGGCGTTTTTGCAGGGGATCAACGACGCCCCCAAACAGGCCTGCCCCGAATGCGGCGCGCCGCTGAAGCGGGTGCTTTCTTCATTCGCGACGGGTGGCGAGCGTCGTGACCAACGGGCGGAGGGCGGCGGGACCCAGCGGTCAAGCCAGCCGGGACCCACAAGCCCGGCAGGCTCGGCTACCTCGAAGGGAGAGGCGGCTCCTCCCCCGACCATGAAGAATATCTTCGGCGGCGGACTCGGCATCTCCGGATGCGGACATTGACAGACCCATGGCGACTAGGTTACGGTCCGGCCCCTCGATGATTCCCTCGATCACGTCTCGTCCCCGTCCCTTGGGTCGTCTGGCTGCGGGCGTCACCGCGCATGCCCTCATTCTGCTGCTGCTGGCGATCATGCCCTTTGCAGCGGCGCTGGGCGTGCACCATGAGCTGGCCGCGGCAGATCACGATGGGCATGAACATTCCGATTCGGACCTCTGCCAGTGGGTTCAGCACCATACTGGACAATCGGTCCTCGCTGTCGTCTCCCCCGTTCAACGGTTTCTGGTTCCGTGCGAGGCAGTCGTCTCTTCCATCGCCGTCCATGTCGAGTCGGCGCTAATTGTCACCGCTTCTCCCAGAGCTCCTCCGGTCCTCTGATTCCCGTCAACACAACCCAGTCCATGCTGTCGAATTCAGGCCGGATCGCGTCGCGATCGACCCTGACTCGCAGTCGTCCGTTGTGGTCGGTGATGAGGAGGACATCATGCATCGTGCTGCCAGACGTTCGTTCGGGATGGTCACCGTCTGTTGCCTGCTGGCCGGGGCCGTCATTCCGCTGTTGCCTGTTCACGCCCAAGAGCAGGCGACCGGTCCGCAGATGAGTCAGATCAACGGAGTCGTCCAAAACCAGGATCTGCGCCGAGTGCCGCAAGCGATCGTGCAGGTGAGAGACCAGGAGGGCAATACCGTATCCAGTGCGGTGACCAATGATGCGGGGGAGTTTCAAGCGGAGATCCCCGAGGAAGGCACCTTTTCGGTCAACGCGGTACTCGATACCTATCGGAGCGAGTACGTTGTGGTGAAGATGGGGACGGCCTCTCCTCAACCGGTCGTACTCACGCTCGCGCAGACCAAGGAAATTGCGCTGGAGATCGTGTCTCCCCTGGCCCCGATTCAGTACAAGGCTTCCAGCGAGACCTATGCCGTCAGCCGGCGGGAGATCGAGGAACTGCCGCGCGGCAACAATAACGAGTTGCACGACGTACTCCTGACCATTCCCAGCGCGGCCTACGGCGCACTGAAACAGGTGCACATCCGGCAGGACCATGCCAATCTCCAATTCCGGATTGACGGCGTGCCGATCCCTGATACGGTCTCCTCGACGTTTTCCGATGTGATCACGCCGCGGGCCTGGGAGCGGGCGGACATCATCCTTGGGGGTATGGAGGCCCAGTACGGGAACAAGACGGCGGCGGTGATCGACATTACGACGAAGAGCGGCACCAAGCCGGGATTTGGGTCCCTCCAGATGTTCGGCGGTTCCAACCAGACGATCAATCCGTCGTTCGAGTATGGGGGCACGGTCGGCGAGAAGTTCCGCTATTACATTCTCAACAGCCATACAGCGACCAATCGCGGCATCGAGCCTCCCACGTTGGGCCATTCGATTTTTCATGGCCAGAGCGAGCGCAACCAAACCTTCTTTCGCGGCGACTATCAGATGGATAACAAGAACAACCTCAGCCTGGTGTTCTTGAACTCCATCGCCAAATACCAGATTCCCACCTTGCCGGGCCAGGAGGTCGATCCGAGCGGTGAGATCCTTCCCTTACTAGAGGCCAGCCGTCCAGGATTCGTGCCTGTGCCGTCGCAAGCCATCGACGAGAACCAGAAGGAAAACAATCAATACAGCCATCTGGTCTGGCGGCATGACGTCAACGCGAGCAATTTTTTCAGCCTCTCGACCTATTTCCGCCATACCAGAGCCACGTTCAAGACCGATCCGTTCAATCTGTTGGCCTACACGGCCGATCCGGAGGAGCCCTTTTCGGCGGCCGATCAGGATCGGATGGCCTATTCAGCCGGTGTACGGTTCGACCATACCTACATTCCGAATAAGCACCACTTGATCAAGGTGGGTTTTCAGATCGATCGGACGCAGGCGGTCAACAAGACCGGGATCTATGCGTTCGATCGCGATCCCGCCACCGGCGAGCCGATCGGCGATCTCCGGAACATCCGCTCCGACAACCGGCTGATCGGCTGGAGGCAGGAAGTCTGGATTCAGGACCAGTGGTCGCCGGATGATCACTGGACCTTCAATATCGGCGTCCGCGGCGATGCGGTCCAATACCTGGTCAGCGAAGGCCAGGTCAGTCCGAGGATCGGGGTCACCTATAAGGCCAATCAGGCCAATGTCTTCCATGCCTTTTACGGCCGGCAGTTCACGCCTCCAAATCTTGAGGCGATCTCCTTCGCAAGACTGGGAGTGTTGGGTACGACGGCTGAGCCGGAGAACCTGACGAACAACAACGTGCGGGCGGAGCGGGCTCATTATTTCGAAATCGGCAGTTACCATGCGTTGACCAAGTGGGCCACGTTAGAGTTAACCGGATACTATAAGTTAGCACGCTATCTCTCTGATGCAGGACAATTTGGGACGACCCCGATGCTGAACTTTTTTGCCTTCGAGCGGGGCTGGCAACGGGGGATCGACGGGGCCCTCAAGGTCAAGTTCACCGACAACCTCACCGGCCGCGGCAACGTGGCCTGGGGACAATGCAAGGGCTACGGGCTCCACTCGGGCCATTTCCTGTTGGAGCAGAAGGAGATCGACGACATCAACTCGAAGGGCGGGGTCTTCTGCGATCACACGCAGATGGTCACCAGTTCGGCGGTGCTGAGCTATCGCTTTTTGCAGCGGACGACTATCACAGGGCAAATGTTGTACGGGTCCGGCCTGCGCACCGCGGAGAACGAGGAGGCCAAGACCAATTCAACTCATGTGCCCTCCTATACAATCTACAATCTGTCCCTGACCCACACGATTCCGTTGCCCTGGGATCGCCAGAAGTTATTGTTGGGGTTCGACGTGATCAATCTGTTGGATCAGAAATATTTCATCAACCAGGGAGAAGGGAGCATCGGCTTGGGCGTGTCCCATGCCGGGATGCCGCGATCATTTTTCTTCCGCGCGCAATGGTTCTTTTAGTACAGTGCTGATGGCTGAGGGGACCGCGGAACGCTCAGTTCAGACGAGAGGCCAGAGACCAAGATTCCCTCCGGATAAAGGAGCGTAGGAGGTCATGGGAGAAAAGGATCTCACCTTGTTGGCAGCGACGATTGGGAAGCTCGTCCTTTGCTGTGTGGCGTGCGTCTGTCTGTGGCCGGTCGCCGCGGTGGCGGCGACCGGCGCCGAGGCCACGCACGAGACCGACCATGCCGAGGACATGGAAGTGCTTGAACTCCAGGAGGTGCATGTCCATGGCCTGCCGCTGAACAAGGATCAGCAGCTCGGGCCGGTCCCGAAGTTGACCCCTTGGCCGAAGATTCCACCCCAGCTCGACGGGAAAGTGATCGACGACTGGATGAAGGCGCGGTTTCTGGTCAGCAAGGATGCTACGGCCACCGTCGTGGTGCTGGAACCCTGCAAGCACCGCGAGCTGACGCAAGCGGGCCTCCAAGCCCTGAACCGGTGGACCTTCGATCCGCAAATGAAGGGTGATGAGCCGGTGGACGGGGAGATCACGGTTCGTATTCATTTCCGGACGCAGTGAACCAAATACACGTCATTCGTCATTGGTCAACCGTCAATCGCCTCCTCTCCCAGCCCTCAAGGGGGATGCCGAGGTCCGCGATGGATTGCATCCGACGTTTGACGCTTGACGCATGACGACTGACGACTGACGAATGAACTGGGACGCCGCACTGTTCTATGCGATCAACGGCCTTGCCGGCCGCTTCGAATGGCTCGATGCCGCCATGCGGTTCTTCGCGCATCCCAGCCCTGGCTATCTCGGCATTGCCGTCGCGGTGGTGTGCTGGGTCTGGTGGTCCTGGTGGGAGGCGATGTTCGCCGTGCCGACCGTCGCATCGGCCGTGGGGATCGCCGATGCGATCGGCGCACAGCTCAAGCATTGGGTCGAACGGTTGCGGCCCTGCGTGACCCTGTCTGATGTGCACCTCCTCGGCGATTGCGGACGGCTCTTCGGTTTTCCGTCCAACCATGCGATCAACACGGCCGCCATGGCGGCCTTTCTCCATGCGCTCTACCCCAGGACCGGCTGGATCAGTTGGCCGATCGTCGCGCTGGTGGGGCTGGCCCGGGTCTATACCGGCGTCCATTATCCGGGCGATGTGATGGGAGGCTGGCTGGTTGGAACGATCATGGGAGCCGGGGCTGCGTTCTTGCTACTGCGCTGGCATCGCTTCCGACCGATGGTGTCAGCCCGGACCGCGCCGGACGCATCCCACCCACATTCCAACGAACAAAAGGACGAGGCCCTGTCTGGGCCTGTCCGCTGATCGATTGGCTTACTGTGCCGCTTGCTGGATGGCCCGTAGGTGCGGGAGCAGGGCCTGGCGCCAGACTAAGGCGATCCTCCGATTGCCTTCCCCGTTGGGATGGATGCCATCCCACGTCATGCCGGCATGGTCGAAGCCGGTGAAGTGATCCACAGCTTCAACGGGAGATGCCACGGTGCGCGCGGTGGCGGCCAGGGCCGAGATGGCCCTATTGAGTTCCAAAACATCCGGCGGGCCGTCCGCCCTCATCGGAATAATCTGGGCGAGTAGGATATGGATGTGCGGGTTGACGATGCGGAGCCGGTCGATGATGGTCGTCAAATCCTGAACCACGTCCGACGGGGGTTGGCCTTGAGCCAGGTCATTGGTGCCGAGATGGATGAGCACGAGGTCGGGCCGTGCTGATCCGGCCCAGCGCTCGATGTTGGCTGCCACTTCATCGGCTCGCCATCCGGGATGGCCTTCGTGGTCCGAGTCGAACTCCTCTGGGTTGGACACCGCTCCTCCGATGCCGGTCATCGATCCAACGAAGTCCACGGCGAATCCTTCTCGCGTCAACTCCTGCCACAAGTAATAGCGATAGCTGCCGAAACCGCTGGAGGCCTCGGTAATCGAATCGCCGAGCGGCATGATGCGAATCGCGACAGATGGAGCGGACGCGACCGGCATCAGGGGCGTCGTCGCCGGGGAAGAATGTTCGTTCAGCCGCTCGATGGGACTGACCTCTGAGGCCGGCATCCCGATCTGGAAGCCGAGGAGAACGGACAAACAGACGCCGGCAGCGTGACCAGCGCGTAGGTGCATGGTGAGGCCTTCAATCCGCAGCCCGTTCGGGCGCGGGGGATTCCGCACAACCCAGCAAGGCGGTCCGGCAGGCCTCTTGGTCGTAGTTCCGGCCGATGAGGACAACCGCATGGGGAGGCTCGTCCAACAGATGAAGCGGCTCCACCTGGCTGACCCCTGGCGGCGCATATTGAAACTCCTGGAGCGACGGATCATCTGTGAACCGCAAGAACCCCTTGGCCCGTTCCAAGCCGATCGGAAGCCGGTCCATCCAATCGAGAAACTTGCGCCGGTTCACCGGACCGGGCAGCCGTACGGTCATGACTAGCGGATGATAGGCGGCGCGTGTTTTGGATTGGGTCGAGGGCGGATGGGCGTCGACTGTCACGTTCGGTGACGGTTGGTGCAATGGCGACCGTTCGCGCGTTCGAAGCAGCTCGTCCGGGTCGAGGCGGGCATGGCTGGCCTCCCAGAGCCGGGCATAGGGATTGCGGGCCACGATGGCCTTGGCCGACGCGTCCCACATCGTGCTGAGAAACAGATCGCGCTTGTTCAAGATGATGTCGTCGGCACACCGAAGCGAATGGGCGATCACCGGATCGCTGTAGGCCTGTTCCGGGTCCGCTGTCGGTTGGACCAGCGCGATGGTTTGGCGCAGGGTCACCATGCGGGAAACGAACGCGTCCGTCACCGCATCGATGACTTCCGCCGGGTTGGCCATGCCGGAACATTCGAGCACGATCAGGTCGGAACGGAAGTCGGTGATCAGTTGTCCGATGCCCCAGGCCAGATCGTCCTTCGTGTCGCAACAGACGCAACCGCCGGCGAGATTCACCACCTGGCCGGCGACGGCGCCGGCCCTCGGCCCATCGATGCTGACCTGGCCGGACTCGTTCATGACGACCCCGACGGTGCGGCCCTGCTTCTTCCAATATTCCAGCAGGCGCAGCAGCAGCGTGGTCTTGCCGGTCCCCAAGGGGCCGGCCAGCATGTAAAACGGAACGGGCGAGATCTGGTGCATGTGATCCTCGCTGGCACAGAACGCGACAGGTGATCTGTGACCTGCCGTGGCGACAGTCTACACAATCGATGGGCTTAAGTGTAACGCTGGCACGGCTCCGGCAGGAGTTGATATGCTGGCCGTCTCCGGGAGATAGCCGACCGTAGACTTGTTCAGACTCCCGGGGGAACACCGACGGAGACTTCGATGAGCGAACCGACCATCATCTGTCCCACCTGCAAGACGGAAATCAAACTCACGGAATCCCTCGCCGCCCCGCTGCTAGAATCCACCAAGCGGGAATATGAGAAACGGCTCGCCCAGAAAGATGCGGATGCGGCGAAACGAGAAGCGGCCTTGCGCGAACGGGAAGAGGCCGTTTCGAAGGCACAGCAGGCGATCGAGGAGCAGGTGGCGGAAAAGATGCGCCTCGAACGAACCAGGATCGCGGCTGAGGAAGCGAAGAAGGCCAAGCTGGCCTTGCAGACGGATCTGGACCAGAAGACGAGGGATTTGTCTGATCTTCAAGTGTTGATTCAACAGCGTGATGCCAAGTTGGCGGAAGCCCAGCATGAACAGGCGGAGCTGATCAGGAAACAGCGAGAGTTGGACGACGCTAAACGTGAGCTGGACCTGACGGTCGAAAAGCGTGTGCAAGAGGGGTTGGCGGCCACGCGCGAACAGGCCAAGCGGGAGGTAGAAGAGGGACTGAAGCTGAAGGTGTTGGAAAAGGAACAGACCATCGCCGCGATGCAGAAACAGATCGAAGAACTCAAGCGCAAGGCCGAACAGGGTTCTCAACAACTCCAGGGGGAGGTGCAGGAACTGGAGATCGAAGCCCTGCTCGGCGCCACGTTCCCGCGCGATACGATCCAGCCGGTGCCGAAGGGCGAACATGGCGGCGATGTGCTTCAGATCGTGACAGGCCCGCTCGGCCAGTCCTGCGGGACGATCCTCTGGGAGTCCAAACGGACCAAGAATTGGAGCGACGGGTGGCTGACCAAGCTGCGCGAGGATCAGCGGGCGGCCAAGGCGGAGCTGTCGGTGATCGTCAGCCAGGTCCTGCCGAAGGGAGTGGAGATCTTCGAACTCGTGGACGGCGTCTGGGTAGTCCATCCCAAGGTCGTGCTGCCGGTGGCGGTGGCGCTCCGGCAGATGCTCATCGAAGTGGCGTCGGCCCGGCAGGCCACCGAAGGCCAGCAGACCAAGATGGAAATGATCTACGAGTACCTGACCGGACCGAGGTTCCGCCATCGGGTCGAGGCGATCGTGGAGGCCTTCTCCACCATGCGGGAAGATCTGGATAAGGAGAAGAAGGCCATCACCAAACAATGGGCCAAGCGCGAAGAGCAGATCGAACGAGTGATGCAAGCCACCGTCGGCATGTACGGCGATCTGCAGGGCATCGCGGGCAAATCGCTCAAGGAGATCGAGGGGCTGGAACTGACGGCGATCGAGGGGCCGGCAAGCGAGGGAGTAGGTCCACCTGAAGACAGGCAATAAATGACGGCCCGACTTGATTCTGCTGTTAGACCTTTCCATGAGGGATAAGAAAGATTTATATTTGATCGACAAAAATAAAGTGCACTTTATATTAGTTTCATCGGAGGTGCTCTGTATGATCAGGACAAGCGGGGCTGGCGGTTTGTCTTATGCAGAAGTTCCGCTCGTAAGCTGCGTCAGACGGGCGCGAATCTCTTGCCGGGCCGCAGTTTCCTGCATCGGCTTTATCCTTTGACCTTGGTCGAACATCCTCCTCTGAATCGCCCTCCTGCTCATGCCGATTCACCGCTCCCATGGCCGGGCGCCTTCCCATCCGAGCCGCTCTTCCCGGCCTGGGATCTGGAGTCTCGCCTGGCTCACGGTGCCTTGCCGGGCATAGTGGCGAGCGACGAGCCGGATCGAATCGAGTTGCTCCGCGCCTACTCGCACATTCACCTGGAGGAAGAAATCCGGCGTGAGGCGTTGGTTCGGGACTGGGGCGCGTTCGTTCGCTTTCTACAGTTGGCCGCGCGGGAATCAGGACAGATCTTGAACTATGCCGCGATCTCGCAGGAGACGGGCATCTCTCAGCCGACGGTGAAGAGTTACTATCAGCTCCTGGAGGATATGTTCGTGGGGTTCCAGATTCGGGCCTTCGGCAAGAGCCCACGTAAGAATCTGGTGTCCACACCTAAATTCCTGTTCTTCGACCTGGGGGTTCGGCACACGGCGGCCGGATTGTCTCCTTCCCTGGACCTCGCCCGAGCCAACCCTGGCCCGCTGTTTGAGCAATGGGTGGGCATTGAACTGTGGATTCGTCTTCAGTATCTCGGCAAGGGGGGACTCTTCTACCAGCGGACGCGTGGCGGGGCCGAGGTGGATTACATTTTCGAGTACAAGGGGTGCCTCACTCCCATCGAGGTGAAATGGACGGAGCAGCCGTCGCTCTCGGACACGCGGCACCTGCTGACCTTTCTTGATGAGCATCCCCGGCAAGCAAGACAAGGCTATCTGATCTGCCGGTGTCCCCGTCCTCTGCGCCTGCATGACAAGATCATGGCTCTTCCATGGTGCTGTCTCTGAGGGTGCCCGTGCAGGCGTGGCGGCCTGCGTCATCAATCTCAGTGCGATGATCGGTGGGAAAGATCGGATGCATCATGCAGGCTGGGTCGGCATGTACGGCGATCTGCAGGGCATCGCGGGCAAATCGCTCAAGGAGATCGAGGGGCTGGAACTGACGGCCTTGAATCCGCCCACAGAGGAAGAGCAAGACCCGCTACGCTTAGGGTAATGCATGTTCGCGCAACTATTGCCTCTTGGTGCCCTGCTCTTGCCGGCGACAAGAGTCTCAATGGTCTCATTTTTCAGAACAGGCGCTTTCACCGACCTGTCGGAACTATCAGTTGCGGCAGGAGCTGTTACGTCGTATAGGTTGCAACAGAACGGGATCATGGAACCGTTCTGTTGAAGTATTAAAGAAGGATACGTCTCGCAACACGCATTCCAAAGGTTTGGGCAGGTGTGGCAAACCATTTAGGTTTGATTCCAGAGATATAACCGGGAGCGCGACTAAATTAGACACTGGGATATCGGAGTCCCGCCCCAGTGTCGTGAACAACACTCAACGCGGTGGTTTGATTTCAGGGAAGTACTCCAGTCAGTCAAACAGGAAAAATATTGAATAAGTACAGGGTGCTTGAGTAGACTTGCCCACGATGCGATTTCAGGTTACTGGGTACTGTTGCGTGGGAAGGCCCCATGCCGACTTATAGTTAGCTACTCCTTATGCCTTGGTGCGTATCATTCGAGATTTGGGGCGACGAGTTTCGACCGAGTCGAGTCCCATTCCAATTTACGGACCAGCACGATCCAGGCATCATCGCAACGAGTGGGCGTTACCGAGGGCAGCCCTTTCCTTATGGGCGAGCGAGTTATGTCGTTCCACCGTCGGTTCCCAACGCCGACAGGATCAGGCATGTTGTTCATACCTTTGAACCACTTCTTGCACACATCCGCGCGGCCGGTGCGACCGATTGGCACATCAGCATTGGCCGTTTCTACCACACCAGGAATGCTAGAAGTTCTCCCTTTCCTATAGTCTGTACCAAACCCATCGAGTACGCTAACTTATGAGATTCACAAGGTCGGGTAATACTCGAACGTCAAAGTTTAGTGCTAGAACTTTTCACCTGCATCACGCGCTGCCACGAACAGACTGAATGAGTGGAAGCCGAGCGCACGTTATTCGGAGAAAGAAATGGGGATGGCCGTCGCGAAACACTCCGCTACCTACGATTCGTGTTTTTATGCGACGCACATCACCGATGCACGTGCAGCGGCTCGGTGGCGTGGTCGGTGGTGAGGTGGTGGAGGTTGCAGTGGACCTCCGTCCCATGGCAGCACTGGGTTTCCATTTGGATCGTCAGGTGCTGGATGCCGAATTCAGAGGCCACTTTTCGGCGAATAGTATGCAAGAGTTCGTTGGTGAGGGTGGAATCGTCGCCTTCGACCATGACATGACAGGTCAGCATCACCAGGCGCGGTTCGACGGCCCAGATATGCAAATCGTGCACGTTCTTCACGCCTGGAACCTTTTCAATCGCTTCCACCACGTGCGCGGTCTTGATGCCGGGCGGCGTTGACTCCAGCAGCACCTCCATCGATTCCCGCAAGATCGGCCAGGCACCCCGCACGATCACCACGACCACCAGCAGGCTCACCATCGGATCGAGCACGGTCCAGCCCGTCAGCAAAATAGCCCCGCCGCTCGCCACGACGCCAAGCGAAACCCAGGCGTCTCCCAACATGTGCCAGAAGGCGCCCCGAATGTTCAGGTCTTCTTCCGCGCCGCGCTGCAGGAGCAGGGCGATGGTCAAGTTGGCGATGAACGAGAGGAAGGCGACCCCCATCACCCAGCCGCCTGGGACCGGCACGGGGACAAGGATGCGCTTGACGGCCAAGGCCGCGATCGCCAGCGCCGTCAGCAGCAGCACGGCCGAGCTCACGAATGCCGAGATGATGCCGGCCCGGTGATAGCCGAATGTGCGGGCTTCGGTCGCCGGTCGCGCGGCCAAGAGGTGCGCGTAGAGCGCAAGAAAGAGCGAGCCCTGGTCGATGAGGTTGTGGCCGGCATCGCTCATGAGCCCGATGCTGTTGAGCCACCAGCCGGCCCCAAACTCGGCCAGAATCACGACGGCGTTGAGGCCGAGCGAGAGATAGAGGCGTTGCCTGAGCTCCGAATATTGAGGATGTGCAATCGTCATCGCTTGTAGTGTCGCATGAGCAGCGTTGCGGAGCAAGAAACGGGAGTCTCTTGTCTCCACTGTGCCAATAGTAAGAGTCGGCATCCGGTCAAGGAGCGGCGGTCGGCACGAATTCCAAGAAGTACTGCTTGGGCAGGAACGAGTGTTCCTTGATCAGTCGGTAGCCGGCCTTGGTCATCTCCTCGATCGTCGTCTCGCGGGGGACCAGATGCCGTTTGGGGAAACCCAGGTCGCCTGAACGTTCGTCGTGGTAAAAATCCACGATCGCGATGCGGCCTCCCGGTTTCAGCGCCGATTTCAGGTTGGCGAAATAGACAACTCGGTCCTCCAGGTGGTGAAAGGTGTTGCAGACGAAGATCAGATCCACGGATTCGACCGGCAGTTTGGGGTTGTCCGGCCTGGCCAGAATGAACTCCGCGTTGAACGCGACGTGCATGTGCTCGACGCTCTGTTTGGCGTACTCCAGCATCTCCGGCTCGACATCCACCGCATAGAGTTTTCCGGTTTCCGTGACCGCTTCGACGAACCGTCTGGTGAAGTAGCCGGAGCCGGACCCAAGATCCGCGACCGCCATGCCGGGCTTGAGTCCCAGCGCCTCAACCACCTGCGCAGGCTTCTGATAGGCGTCGCGTTCGGGCCGCTCCAGGTGTTCGAGGTAGTCCTTGATGTCGCGCGGCTGGCGATGCTGATGTCCCTCTTGGGCCAGCGCGCCGGACGCCAGAAGACAGGCGGCAGCCAACAACCCTGCAAGAAAACCGCGACGCGTGAAGCAGACGCTGTTCATGGAACGCCTCCTCTGTCGGTGCCGCCATCCATGCTACAGGCGGATCACAGCGCGATAGCGGATGCGATTCGCCCGCAGTTGCCGGATGGCCTCGTTGACCTGGTTCAAGGGAAAGGGCTGGATGACCGGCAGAATCCGATGGCGCGCCGCCAGAGAAAGCGTCTCCTCGATCATGGCCCGGCCGGCCGTGGGGCTGGCCATGATCCGTCGGCGGTGCGACAGGAGCCGGTCGACGTTGATGGAGACATTCTCGGCAGGGGTGGCGGCGAAGGTCAGGGTCCCGTCCGTGGCCAACAGCCCGAGCAGCTTGTCCCAGGCGAACGAATAGGGGACGGTCACGATGATGAGATCCAGCGGCTCCGACGGCCTGGTCGTCGGGCGGCCTTCCTTCATCAGGACCACCTCCGCCGCTCCGAGCGACAAGGCATCGGCCTCCTTGCTCCCGCTGGTCGTGAACGAAGTGACGCGATTGCCCAACCTGGCGGCGAATTGAATGGCCAGATGCCCAAGCCCGCCGAGCCCGATCACGCCGATGTTCTGCCCGGAGGTCATGCCGGCATAGCGCAGCGCCGCGTAGACCGTAATCCCGCCGCAGAGCAAGGGGCCGGCCCGTTCCATATCCAACTCTCTCGGCAGAGAAAAACAGAACCGGCTGTCGATCACCAGATGGTCGGCGAACCCCCCGTAGCCGTCGGCGATCAGTGCGCCGGACTGCGAACAGAGGTTCTCGTTCCCGCGGAGACAATCCCGGCAGGCCAGACAGGCGCTCTGTTGCCAGCCGATGCCCACCCGGTCTCCCGGCTTGAACCTCGTGACCTGTGGGCCGCAGTCGGCGATCGCCCCGATCACTTCATGGCCCGGGACCAACGGATAGCGGGAACTGCGCCAGTCGTTGTCGATCATGTGCACGTCGCTGTAGCAGAGCCCGCAGCTCTCCACCTTGACGAGACAGTCGAAGGGCCCCAATGGCGAGCATTCCATGATCCAAGGGGTCAGGTCGGCGCCGCGGCTCAATGCGGCCATTGCGTGGATCTTCATCGGTTGGTCACGGCATCGGCGGAGCCCAGGCGCAAGGCCTGGACGATCTCGCTCGGTGAGTCCAACAGGCGAGCCGCGCCCATCGCCAGGACCGATGCAGCGAACGACGCCTTTTCTTCCGGTCCCTTGGGCCAAACCGCGGCCCAGAAGGTCATGCCGATCGCCCGCGCGGCCTCGGCGTCGAGCAGGGAATCTCCGATGTAAAGGGTTTCGCCGATTTCTCGTCCGAGCAGACTCACGGCCTTCAACAGACCTTCCGGGTCCGGCTTGGGGGTGGCGATGTCGCTCTCGGTCACGACCGCGTCAAACGGCACAAGTCCGGCTTGAGTCTCGGTAATGGCCCAGGCTTCCCGGCTCTTTCCGGTCACGATCCCCAAGACATAACGGTGTGTCCGCAACTCACGCAACATGTCCAGGATGCCGTCATAGGGACCATCGAAATGCGATTGGTGCAGCGAGCGGTACTGCGACAGGAACAACTCAAAGGCATCGAGCTGGGCTTCCGCACCCAGGAGGTTGCGCAGCAACCAGGTCTCGGAGCGAGGTCTGCGACCGAGCAGTTCCAGTGTTTCTGACCGGTCAAATGGTCGGCCGTAGCATTCCTCGAAGGTCCGTGTGTAGGCCTCCATATAAAGGCGCCAGGAGTCGATCAACGTGCCGTCGAGATCGAACAGGACAGAGGTAATCATGCGGGCGCGCCTTGACCTGAATGGGATTCGCTGAGAATGGCTTTCAACTCGTCGCCGGAGATGACTTCTTTGGACAGCAGCACCTGCGCGGCCTTCCGCAGCGTGGGCTCGTGCCGGCGGAGCACGGCGCGGGCCCGCTCGAATTCGGCGTCGATGATTTCCCGCACCTCGCAATCGATCTCGCGCGAGGTTTCTTCGCTGTAATCGCCCTGGGACGTTTGGCCGGTCTGAAGGAACAAGGGCTGCCGATCCCTCTCGAAACTGACCTGACCCAGCTTGTCGCTCATCCCGTAGGACTTCACCATGCTCTTCGCGATGTCGGTGGCCTTCAGCAGATCGTCCTGCGCTCCCGTGGAGACTTCCTGATAGATGAGTTCTTCGGCGGCGCGGCCTCCCAAGAGCACGGCGATCTTATTCTTGAGCTCGCTTTTCGTCATCAAAAAGCGGTCCTCGGTCGGCAGTTGCATCGTATAGCCGAGGGCGGCGATGCCGCGCGGGATGATCGAGATCTTGTGGACGCTGTCGGCGCCGGGAATCGACAGCGCCACCAGCGCATGGCCGACCTCATGGTGCGCCACCCGCTCCTTTTCCATCTTGTTCAACACGCGGTTCTTCTTTTCAAGACCGGCGATGACCCGCTCGACCGCCTCCTGCAGTTCGGCCAGCTCGACGACATCCTTGTTGCGGCGCACGGCCAGCAGGGCCGCCTCGTTGAGGATGTTGGCCAAGTCCGCCCCGACGAATCCGGGGGTCATGGCGGCGATGACCTCCAGGTCCTGCTCCGACTTGAGACGGATGTTGCGCGCGTGCACCTTCAAGATCGCGAGCCTCCCAACCTTGTCCGGCCGGTCCACCAGCACTTGTCGGTCGAAGCGGCCGGCCCGGAGCAGCGCTGGGTCCAGAATCTCCGGCCGGTTGGTGGCGGCCATCAGGATGACGCCGACCCGAGGGTCGAAGCCGTCCATCTCGACCAGCAGTTGATTCAGGGTCTGCTCTCGCTCCTCGTGCGCCATCGGGCCGATGCCGCGCGCCTTGCCGAGGGCGTCCAATTCGTCGATGAAAATAATGCAGGGGGCCCGTTTCTTGGCCTGCTCGAACAGATCCCGCACGCGGGCGGCTCCCACGCCGACGAACATCTCGACGAACTCCGAGCCGCTGATGGAAAAGAACGGCACGGCTGCCTCGCCCGCCACGGCCTTCGCGAGCAACGTCTTGCCGGTTCCCGGCGGCCCGACGAGCAGAATGCCTTTAGGGATCTTGCCGCCGAGGCGCTGGAATTTTTCCGGCGTTTTCAGGAACTCGATGACCTCCTGCAATTCCTGTTTGGCTTCGTCCACGCCGGCCACGTCGGCGAAGCTGACCTTGACCTCCCGCTCCATGTAGATCTTGGCCTTGCTCTGGCCGACAGTCATGAACGTGCCCTGGCCCTGTCCCATCCGGCGGAGAATCAGCCACCAGAGCCCGACGAACACGAGCGCGGGAATGACCCAAGAGAGCACGTCTCGCCAGAAGGTGCTCTCGATCACGCCCGTGACCGTCACATGGCGCTGCTCCAAATCCTCCAAGAGCCGCGGGTCTTCCACCCGGATGGTCTTGAAGAGATCGCCGCCGTCGCCGAGCGCTCCCTCTTTGGCCCTGCCATGGATGAGCGTCTGGGAGATGGCGACTTCAAGAATCTTGTCCTCCGCCACCGCCTTCTTGAACTCGGTGTAGGGCAGCTCCTTGGGGCCGATGAGCGGGGTCACGAAGGTTTGAATCAGCAGCATCAGCCAGATGGCGATGAAGACGTACCAGATCGAGAATTGCCGTTGTTTGGGATCCATCGGGGTTCCCTTCCTTGCTCGATGCGGAGGAGGCGGCTTACCGGCGTTGCGGGCGAAGCCGTTCCGACAGCACCGGGAACTTGGCTTCGCCCACGGCCATGTTCCCATCGGTCGCATGGACGGCCACGACCCGCAGCGTCAGGCCGTCCGGCGCGTCCTTGGGAGTGGGGACGAAGAAGGATGACTCGAAGAGTCCCTTCTCGCCGGAATAAAACATCTGGAGCCGTTCGGTCACCTGGTCGCCGACCACCACTTCCCCGTAAATGTGCACCTGGCGAGCGTCCCAGTCTCCATGGGGCCGCACCGGAGTGCCGGCGAGCGTACGGACCGATACGCGCAGCGGCTGATCCTCCTTCGCGATCAACGAGTCCCCCGCCTTGGGTTCCACGATCTGCACGATGTAGCCGTAGAGGTGCAAGACGATCCCGTCGCCCGTCATATGTTGGCCGGGAATCAGCCAGACCGTCTTGGATGCCCGTTGCGAAGCGGCCGGATAGGAGAGCGGGCCCTGCGCCGTGATCTCGACCTGCGTGGGGTGGGTCAGGTACAGGGTTGTCGAGTAGGAGGCGGAGGGGCTGGTGCTATAGAGCGGCTCGCGCATGTAGTGCGGCGTGTGCATGATCTGGTTTTGATCCCCTGCCTCGCCCTGTTGCAGTCCGGACGCGAGAATCCGACCGGTGGCAAGGTCGGTGATGGTGACTCGCGCGCCCCCGACCTCCCGTCCGAGCACGAGCGATCCGTGCCCGACCACCCGGACGGTCACATTCGTGGCGAGCGCTTCGTTCAGGGGCTGATCGGTGGGGGGAGTCCCTTGGGAGAACGCCTGCGGGGGATGAACAAGCCAGAGAACGAGCGCGCTCCAGAACCAGACGATCCAATAGCGGCCGGCGTTCATTTGACCTTCGTGCCGGGGTCCACGTCTTCGGCGATCCCGACGAGTCCCTTCACCTCCGCATCGCCCGCCGCCAAGACCATGCCCTGTGACTCGATGCCCATGAGCTTGGCCGGCTTGAGGTTGGCGACGATCACGATCGTGCGGCCGACCAGTTGTTCCGGCTCGTACTTCTTGCCGATGCCCGCGACGATCTGCCGCTGCTCCGCGCCGAGATCCACCTGGAGCTTGATGAGCTTCTCGGAGCGTGGCACCCGCTCGGCCGTGAGCACCTTGGCGGTCTTGAGCTGAATCTTCTGGAATTCCTCGATGGTGATCTGGGCCGGCGCTGCGGGAGCCACGGGCGCTGCAACCGGTGTCGCGGCGGGCGTCGTCGGTTGGGTCGTGGCGGCTGCTGGTGTCGATGAGTCGGTCACGGGCTTGGCTCCTGTGAGTTTGTTCGGTTCGATGCGCGGGAACAGAGGGTTGCCTTTGTTCACTTTTGTGTTGGCAGGGAAACGATTCCAGAATAGCTCGGTGACCGGAGTCTTCTTAAACTTGTCCTCGAAGCTAATACTGAGTCCGAGTTGGCGCGCCATTTCCTCCGCTGTCTGTGGCATGAAAGGATAGATATGAATGCAGAGAAGCCGAAGCGTATCAGCTGCTCGGTAGAGTACTCGATTGAGTTGGACCTTCTTGTTTTGATCCTTAGCGAGAACCCAAGGAGCAGTCTTTTCTATATATTGATCGCAGGCTTGCACAATTTTCCATATGAGTTCGAGAACGCGGTTGAACTCCAGAGAAGAGAAATGGTTATCCGAATAAGCATGTGCGTCGTGGCCTGCTAAGTTGAGGTCTTCGGTGAATTGGTCATCTGGGAAACGGCATTCTGGGACTTGTCCTTCGGAAAAGCGCTCAATAAGAGTCAATGTACGGCTTAGGAGATTGCCGAGGCCGTTCGCCAAATCGCTATTGATGCGCCCAACCATGGCCGCTTCAGAGAAATCGCCATCCTGCCCGAATGGCACCTCGCGAAGCAGGAAATAGCGGAAGGCATCCGTGCCGAACCGTTCGATCATGACATTCGGGTCGACGACGTTGCCGCGGCTCTTCGACATTTTTTCGCCGTCCACGGTCCACCAACCGTGCGCGAAAATGGTCTTGGGCAGGTCGAGGCCGAGCGCCATGAGGATCGTGGACCAATAGACCGCATGGGTTGTGAGGATGTCCTTGCCGACCAGGTGTACATCGGCCGGCCAGAAGTGGTTGCCGGCCGGTTTCTCCTCCGGGAGATACTCCAGCGCCGAAACATAATTCACCAACGCGTCGAACCAGACATAGGTGACATAGTCGGGGTCAAAGGGCAGCTCGATGCCCCAGGAGAGCCGTGACTTGGGGCGCGAGATGGAGAGGTCGCCGAGCTTCTGGGATTCGAGGAAACCGAGCACTTCATTGCGTCGGGATGTTGGAAGAATGAAGTCAGGATGTTGCTTGATGTGCGTGATGAGTCGATCCTGATACTGGCCCATCTTGAAGAAATAATTGCGTTCGCTCAGTTGTTCAACGGGCCGCTTGCAGTCCGGGCAGAGTCCGTCCACCACGTCCTTCTCCGTCCAGAACCGCTCGTCGAAGGTGCAGTACCAACCGGTGTATTGATCGCTGTAAATCAATTTCCTCTCGAACAATTCGCGGAGATATCGTTGAACGATCTCTTGGTGCTGTTTGTCGGTTGTGCGGATGAAGGCGTCGTTCGAAATGTTGAGGCGCTGCCAGAGTCGCTCGAATTGCGGCGCGAGCTTGTCGCAGTAGGCCTGCGGATCGATCCCGGCCTTGGCGGCAGCCTGCTGGACCTTTTGCCCATGTTCATCGACGCCGGTGAGGAAAAAGACCTGTCTGCCACGCAACCGGTGATACCGCGCCAGCACGTCGGCGGCAATGGTCGTGTAGGCGTGCCCGATGTGCGGCACATCGTTCACGTAATAGATCGGCGTCGTGATGTAAAACGGGCGGTCCATGTGATGGATGGCCCAAGATAGCAGGACCGTCCTCGCGAAAGCTAGCACGCTGGTTTATCGTTTGGCCGGCGTCCGAGGGGGAATCGCAGCAGGGCCGGACGGCGCAGGGGCAACGGCCTCCCGGAGACAGAGCAAGAGGTGTTCGAGCACCAGTTGCGCATTCAAGTTGCGGTTGCTGTTCCGTTGGAAGGAATCGATCTCTTGTAGCAGGTCCAAGAGCCGATGACTGTCCGCTCGTTTGGCGATGGTCTCTAGCAGAGGCCGATGGGAGGCATAGGTCAGAGATTCGGCGCGGCCGCCGATCCCCACCAGGACGAGATCGCGCACCCACCTGGACAGCCGGTCCAGGCTGTCGCTCAACCGTTCCTCCTTGGAGAGGGCTTCCGCGGCGGTCAGGATCGTTGTGGCGGAGCGCAGGGCTTGGGGGGCAAGCAATGTTGCGAGACCATCGTGCCGCTCCTGAATCGACGCGAGGTCGGTCATGAGCGCTTCTCCCAAACGGCCCTCGGTGAGGGTCGTCATGAGGGTGGCGTCCTGCTCCGACCAGCCGCGCAGGCTCATCAAATGGCGCACGCTCTGATCGAAGGGCGGCGGGGTCAGCCGAAGGCTCTGGCAACGGGAGCGGATCGTCACCGGCATCGAGTAGGGCCGGCTCGACACCAGAATGAGCAGGCCATAGCCGGGCGGCTCTTCCAGCGTCTTCAACAGCGCGTTGGCGGCGGACAGGTTCATTGCGTCCGCGTCGTCGATCAGGCAAAACTTCCGCGGGGCGATCAACGGGCGATAGATCAGCCGGCTTTCCAACTCCCGGATGTCCTCAATCTTAATTTGCGGGCTGGCTTGCTCAGGATCGGGCCGGATCAGCGACAGGTCCGGATGGGTACCCTGGTCGAATTGATGGCAGGATCGACATCGGCCGCAGGAGTCCGGTTCACCGGACGGCGGGGAGGCCTCACAAGCCATGGCCTGCATGAATCGCAGCGCCAACAGCCGCTTTCCGATGCGGTCCGGACCGTGGAACAGATAGGCATGGGCCACTCGCTCGTTAAGAATGGCCGAGCGCAATAAGCCCTTGGCCCGCTCATGTCCGATGACGTCAGCAAACGGCATGGAGCTTCCCGATGTGCGGCGTGTTGGTGGAGGCTGTTGGCCGTTTCATCAGCCTGTTCTTCCTATCAAGCGGCCTACGAGCCAGTACTTCGGTCACCAGGTCTCTCACGTCGGCATGGATCTTTTCCGGAGTCTTCCCGGAGGGGATCACCTGGATGCGGGAGCGATACTTTCGCGCCAGGTCACGAAAGCCTCCTCGGACGCGATTATGAAACAGCTTGGTTTCTTCGTCCAAACGGTTCGTCTTCGTCCCCTCTTCCCGGCGGCGGCGCAGCCCCACTGCGACCGGGACGTCGAACAGCAACGTCAAATCCGGCATCAGATTGTCGGTCACCTGCCGGTGCCATCGCAACAGCACGGAAGCCGGCAGCCCCCGGCCGTAAGCCTGGTAGGCCAAGGTGGAATCGAGATACCGATCGCACAGGACAATGGCGCCTCGTTCGAGCGCTGGACGGATCACCTGCGCGACATGCTGCGCGCGCGCGGCCAACACCAGCAGCACTTCAGTCCAAGGGGTCACTGGTTCATCTGTTGCGTTCAACAACGAACGACGCAACGCTTCTGCGAGCGGGGTCCCGCCCGGCTCACGGGTCCGGACGACCTCATAGCCTTGCTTGGTGAGCCATTCAGCCAGCCTGACGGACTGGGTCGTCTTGCCGCTTCCTTCGATCCCCTCCATGGAGATGAAGAGGCCGCTTCGGCGACGAGGCCTGAGGCCGGAACCGGACGATGATGTGCGCCTGGATTTAGCCACGGAAGAGTGGCCGGCATCCTAGTCCAAGTCGTTGAAATTAGCAAGAAAAGGCTTGCGACGGCTCTTTCGATCTGGGTATGATGACCAGTCATCCCGCTGATCCCCGATGAAACCAGTTAAGGCCGCGATCAAACGCTACTTTTTGACCGGTCTCCTCGTCATTACGCCGATCTGGGGGACGATCCTCATCCTCAAGACCCTGTTCGTCACCGTGGATGGGATTTTGGGCGATGTGCTCGCGCGGTTGGTCATGCCCCAGTCCTATGTCCCGGGCTTGGGGATCATCACGTTGGTGCTGCTCATTCTCGCCGTCGGGCTCTTTACGACCAACGTTATCGGGCGGCAGGTGGTGAAGTGGTGGGAGGGCCTGCTGAACCGCGTGCCCGTCGTGCGCGGGATCTATTCGACGATCAAATCCATGATGGATGTCCTGTCCGTGAGCGAACGGGGGCGATATAACCGGGTGGTGCTGATCCAATTTCCCAAGAACGGCCAGTATTGTTTTGCCTTCGTCACGGGCACGACCCAGGGAGAAGCTCAGTCCGTGACCGCGGAGCCGCTGTTGAACGTCTATGTGCCCACCTCGCCCAATCCGACGTCGGGCTATTTCCTGTTGGTGCCGGAGAAGGATGTGACGTCGGTCGATATCTCGGTGGAGGAGGCGATGAAGTTGATCGTCTCCGGTGGACTCTATTCGCCGGAACAGCCCGGCGGGCGGGCGGGAACCGATGGCGCCTGGTCGAAGGTGCGACAGCCCGAGATCGGAGTGCCCATCGGATGAAGCGAGCATCCCTTTCCTCTTATCGCGATGCAGGTTCCGCTGAGATGCGGGACCGGCCGACGGGCCCAGGCGGCGTCGGGGTCATCATCATGGCGGCCGGCTTGGGGAAACGCATGCAGTCGAAGGTCGTCAAGGTGCTCCATCCCGTTGCCGGGCGGCCGATGGTCTTGTACGCCTTGGATCTCGGGCGGCGGTTCGGAGACCAGGGCGTGGCCGTGGTGATCGGGCATCAGGGCGATCAGGTGCGGGCCCTGTTGGAGACGCAAGCGAAGGGAAGCCTGGGCCAACCGCGGCTGCACATTGTGGCGCAGGAAAAGCAACTGGGCACGGGGGACGCCGTCCGGCAGGCGCGTCCGGTCTTCGTCTCCGATCGAGCGAATACACCTTCGACCTTCTTGATTTTGAATGGCGACACGCCGCTCTTGACGGAGGAGACGGTCGAGGAACTGCTCCGCGTGCACCGCCAGGACGGGGCGACCGTGACCCTTTTGACCGCCGTACTTGATGATCCGACTGGATATGGGCGGGTGGTCCGGGCCTTGTTCGAGCGAGGCGCCACGCATTTGCGGAACCAGGCGGTGTTGCGCATTGTCGAGGATCGGGATGCGACGCCGGAGGAAGCCGCGTTGCGGGAGATCAACGTCGGGACCTATGTCGTCGACGGCTCGTTTCTGTTCGACGCGCTGGATCAGCTTCGCCCGCAGAATGCGCAAGGCGAATATTACCTGACCGACATCGTCGGCTTGGCGGTCGCGCAGGGCCGTCCCGTGGCCGCGGTGCCACTGCAACAGGCTGTCGAAGGACTCGGCGTCAACACGCGGGCGCAATTGGCTGAGGCTGAACGGACGATTCGTGAGCGGATTCGAGACAAGTGGCTGGCTGCGGGCGTGACGATGAAGGATCCCGCCACGACCTGGATCGACACCGATGTGAAGCTGGGGCGCGACACCGTGCTCTATCCGCACGTGACACTGGAGGGCGGCACCACCGTCGGCGAGGACACGGTCATTCACTCGGGAACCCGCATCACAGATTGCACGATCGGCAGTGGAGTGGAGATTCTGGATCACTGTGTGCTGCGCGAGTCCCAGGTCGAGGACGGGGCCCACCTCGGACCGTTCGCACATTTGCGGCCCGGCACGGTGGTGGGCCGGCAGGCCAAAGTCGGGAACTTTGTTGAAATGAAGAAGGCTGAATTGGGAGAGGGATCGAAGGCCAACCACCTCAGCTACCTCGGCGATGCGGTGATCGGAAAAGGCGTCAATATCGGCGCGGGCACCATCACCTGCAATTACGATGGGGTCAAGAAATACCGGACCGTCATCGAAGACGGTGTGTTTGTGGGCAGCGATACGCAACTGGTCGCGCCCGTGAAAATCGGTCGCGGCGCCTTGATCGCCGCCGGCACGACAGTGACACAGGATGTGCCGCCGAATGCGCTGGCCATCGGGCGGGCCTCCCAGGTCAACCGCCCTGAATGGGCCGTCAAGCGTCGCATGCTCGCGGAGGGCAAGGCAGTGAACGGCGCAGGGCCATCCCTCTCCGGATCCGGTTCAACGCCTCATCGCGCGAAGTCTCATGCCTCAAAGTCCCAAGCCTCGAAATCCGTCAAGAGGAGGTAGCCCATCATGTGCGGAATCGTCGGATATGTCGGTGACAAGGACGCGGTCCCGATTCTGTTGGGCGGGCTCAAGCGGCTGGAGTACCGGGGATACGATTCGGCGGGAGTGGCGGTGCACCAGGGCGAACGGATTGAGGTGCGCCGCAGCGTCGGCAAACTGATGAAGCTCGAGCAGGCGCTGCTCGGCAAAGAACTGCACGGGCACATCGGCATCGGCCATACCAGGTGGGCCACCCACGGCAAGCCGTCGGAACAGAACGCGCATCCGCATCGTTCGGAAGGCTGCGTGCTGGTACATAACGGGATCATTGAAAATTATGTGCCGCTCCGCCAGCAGTTGGAACGGGACGGATACAAATTCGAATCGGAGACCGACACCGAAGTGGTCGCGCACCTCATCAACAAGTTCGTGAAGAAGGGGATGCGCTTGGGTGAGGCAGTCCGGGCCGCGACCAAGGAGATCCGAGGCAGTTACGCGATCGCCGTGATCTCGGAGCGGGAGCCCGACACGATCGTCGCCGCCCGCTCCGGCTGTCCGCTGGTCGTCGGGAAATCCGAGGGCGCCGCGTTCGTCGCCTCCGACGTCATGGCCATGCTCGACCATACTCGCGACGTGTTGTACCTGGAGGAAGGCGACGTTGCGGAGGTCGGTCCCTCCGGCATCATGCTGACCGACTGCGAGGGGCGGGCTGTGTCCCGCCAGACCATGAAGGTGACCTGGGACGCGGCGGCGGCGGAGAAGAGCGGGTTCCCCCACTTCATGCTCAAAGAAATTTACGAGCAGCCCCAGACCATTCTCGACACGATGCGCGGGCGCTATTCGTTCGAAGAGGGCGAGGCGGATCTGCCCGATATCGGCTTGACGAACGAGCAATTCGCCGCCGTCGGCCGGATTTGGATCGTCGCCTGCGGCACGTCCTGGCATGCGGGGCTGGTGGGGAAATATCTGTTGGAGGAAATGGTCCGGACGCCGGTGCAGGTGGATATCGCCTCGGAGTTCCGGTATCGGAATCCGCTGGTCGAGAAGAACGATCTGTTTATCACGATCTCGCAATCCGGTGAGACCGCCGATACGTTGGCGGCGGCGCGCGAAGCCAAGCAGAAGGGTGCCCGAGTCGTGTCCATCGTCAATGTGGTCGGCAGCACGTTGGCGCGCGAATCGGACGGTATCCTCTACACCCATTGCGGGCCTGAAATCGGGGTGGCCTCCACCAAGGCCTTCACGGGACAGTTGACCGCGCTTTACATGCTGGCCCTGCACCTGGGCCGTGTCCGGGGGGTCCTATCCAAGGCCGACGGGAAGGCCTGGCTGGAACGGCTGGTGACGTTACCGACTCTGGTCAAGCGCATTCTGGCGCGGGAAGCCGAGGTGGTGGCGATCGCCAAGCGGTTTTACAAGAAACGCAACTTTCTCTATCTCGGGCGGGGCATCAACTATCCCATCGCGTTGGAAGGCGCGCTCAAGCTGAAAGAAATTTCCTACATCCACGCTGAAGGATACGCGGCCGGAGAGATGAAACACGGCCCCATCGCCTTGATCGATCGGGACATGCCCGTGGTGGTGCTGGCTCCAAGGGACCGGCTGTACGAGAAGACCGTGAGCAATCTCATGGAAGTCAAGGCTCGGCGGGCCCCGGTCATTGCGTTAGTGGCCGAAGGCGAGCGAGAATTAGGGATGACGGCCGATGCCGTCTTTACGGTCCCGGATACGCATCCGTTGCTGTCTCCGATTTTGTTCGCGATTCCGTTGCAGTTGTTGGCCTATCATGTGGCGATCCTGCGCGGGGCCGACGTGGACCAGCCGCGGAATCTGGCGAAGAGCGTGACGGTGGAATAATCCGCAAGGAACGAAAGGAACGGAGGGAGGCCGGACGGTGTCAATCACGACGGAACAGGTCGAGCATGTGGCGAAGCTCGCTCGCCTTCGCCTGAGCGAAGAGGAGAAGGCCTTGTTCGCGGGGCAGTTGAGCAAGATTTTGGAATATGTCGAGCAGCTCAAGGCCATCGGCACGGAGGGCGTGGACCACACGGCCTCGGGGCTCGACCAACCCGGACTGTTGCGCGAGGACGAGGTTCGGCCGTCGTTGGGCGCCGAAGCGGCGACGGCGAATGCACCGGAGGCGGAGGGGGGGACGTTTCTCGTCCCCAAGGTCATTCAGGAGCGATAGGGAAACCGAAGCGCCGGCCGGGGCTGTTTGGGAACCGGCCGCGAAAAAAAGGATAGACGCATGTTTCGACAAATGCTGCGGTCCAAGATTCATCGCGTGCTGGTCACCGATGCCAACCTCGAATACGAGGGCAGCTTGACGGTGGACGAAGACCTGCTCGAAGCGGCCGGCATTCTGCCCTATGAGTTCATCATGATCTCCAACCTGAACAACGGGGAGCGGTTCTCCACCTACGCCATGGCGGGAAAACGGGGGAGCGGCGAGGTGGTGCTCAACGGTCCGACCGCCCGCAAGGCCGTAGTGGGCGATAAGATCATCATTTTCTGCTACGAGTATTACGGCGAGGAAGAAGCCAAGCGGCACCATCCACGGATCATTCTCGTGGATGAGAAGAATCGCATCGTGCACAAGACGAAACCGTCATGACGCCCCTCCACAAGTTGACCCTCCAACAGCTCCAGGCCAAGTTCACGGGTGGCGACGTGAAGGCCCGGGAGATCGTCCGCGCGTATGACCTCCGGATCAATCACGTCGAGCCGAGGGTCCACGCCTATATCACCCGCGCCGGCAAGGAGTTTCTGGCGGCGGCAGCCGAGGCGTTGGATGAGAGCCTCAAAGGCTGGCGCAAGACCCAGCCGATGATGGCGATGCCCATAGCGATCAAGGACAATATCTGCACCGAAGGGATGAAGACGACCTGCGCCTCGAGGATGCTTGAGAACTTCGTGCCTCCCTACGATGCCACGGTCGTGGCCAAGCTGAGGGCGCAGGGATTTCTGTTGATCGGCAAAACGAACCTGGATGAATTTGCCATGGGGTCGTCAACCGAAAATTCGGCCTTTGGCCCCACGCGCAACCCCTGGAACCCGAAATGCGTTCCGGGCGGGTCGAGCGGTGGGTCCGCGGCGGCCGTCGCGGCCGACGAATGCGTGGCGGCCTTGGGGTCCGACACGGGCGGGTCGATCCGCCAGCCGGCGGCGCTCTGCGGCGTGGTGGGGCTCAAGCCGACCTATGGGCGCGTGTCGCGGTACGGGCTGGTCGCGTTCGCCTCCTCGCTGGATCAGATCGGTCCGATCACCAAGGACGTGGCGGACGCCGCCATTCTGCTCAACGTGATCGCCGGGCATGACCCGTTGGATTCCACCTCCGCCGCGGTGCCCGTTCCCGACTATACGCGGGTGTTCAAGCGCAAGGATTTGCGGAAGGTCCGCATCGGCGTGCCGATGGAGTATTTTGCGGAGGGGCTCGATCCTCAGATCGAGCAGGCGGTCGGTGTCGCGCTCGGCGAATTACAAGAACTGGGGGCGGAGATCAAGGAGATCAAACTCCCGATGACGGGCGCGGCCGTGGCAACGTATTATCTTATCGCGACGGCCGAAGCCAGCTCGAACCTGGCCCGGTATGACGGTGTGCGGTTCGGCCTGCGCGGCTCATCGAGCAAGGACCTGCTCGACCTCTACCTGACCACGCGCCAGGAAGGATTCGGTCCGGAGGTCAAGCGCCGCATCATGCTCGGCACCTATGCCCTCAGCGCCGGCTATTACGAGGCCTACTATGGCAAGGCCCAGGCGGTTCGCACGCTGATCAAGCAGGATTTTCAGGCCGCCTTCAAGGAGGTGGACCTGATCGTCACGCCGGTCACGCCGACGCCCGCCTTCAAACTGGGGGAAAAGACCGCCGATCCACTGCAGATGTACCTGTCGGACATCTATACGATCTCGGTCAACCTGGCCGGACTGCCGGCCTTGGCGCTGCCCTGCGGTTTGAGTTCCACGGGGTTGCCGATCGGCATGCAGATCATCGGACGGCCGTTCGAAGAGGAAACCATTTTCCGCGCCGGCTACGTGTACGAGCAGGCGACTCCGTGGCATACCAAGCGGGCGAACGTGCGGTGACCAGACCAGGCTGGCCGGCAGGGAGGATCAGATTATGAGCGGAGTTGAAGTGGCAGCCATCATCGCAGCCGTGGCGTTCGCCGGGTTCGTGGCGTTTCTCGTGCCGACGCTGCTGCAACTCCGGGAGACGGTGCGGGAACTCTCGCAAGTGTTGGTTCGACTCAACACGGAATTGCCGACGCTGCTGAGCGAATTGCGGAAGATGACGGAAAACATCAACCAACTGACGGAACAGGCGCAAAGCGGCGTCTCCCATGCCTCGACCCTGTTGCATGCCATGGGCGAAGTCGGTGAATCAGTGCAGCAGGTTCATAATCTGGTGCGGGGCTCCGGCGGATCGCTGCTTTCCAACGTGGCCAGTCTGGTCGCCGGGTTTCGGGCGGCAACATCGGTGGTGAAAGAGCGGTTGCATTCACAAGGAGGGAATCCCAATGGCGGATGATCGTGGACCGACAGCAGGGGCGGTGTTGTTGGCGTTTTTGACCGGCGCGACGATGGGGGCGGTGGCGGCCTTGCTCCTGGCCCCTCGTTCGGGACAGGAGACGCGGGATCAGTTGCGCACCTATGCCCGCCGGACGGAAGGGGAGCTGCGGGACCTGGCGGGAAAGGCCGGCGAGGCTCTGGAGGAAGTGGCCGAGAAGGGCCGGCATTTCGTGGAGTCGCAGAAATCGCTCTTGACGGAGGCCTTCCAAGCGGGACGGGATGCGATGCGGCGTGAACGCGAGCGGGTCGAGGGAGGGAAAGGGAGCGCGTGACCTACGAAGTGGTCGTCGGGGTCGAGGTCCATGCGCAGTTGCGGACCCGCTCCAAGATGTTTTGCGGGTGCGGCACCACGTTCGGCGCCGCTCCCAATACATTGGTCTGTCCGGTCTGCCTCGGGTTGCCCGGCTCCTTGCCGGTCGTCAACCGAACCGCGGTCGAAATGGCGATCCGGGCCGGCCTCGCGCTGAATTGCACGATTGAGACGGCCAGCCGATTTGCCCGCAAGAACTATTTTTATCCAGACCTGCCCAAGGGGTATCAAATCTCGCAGTATGAGTCGCCCATTTGCGCCAACGGCTGGCTCGACATCCAGACCGGGACGGCGACTAAGCGGGTGCGCATCCGGCGGGCGCATCTGGAAGAGGATGCCGGAAAGAACGTGCACGAGACCGGCACCGTATCCAGCCGGATTGACCTGAATCGAGCCGGCACGCCGCTTTTGGAAATCGTCACCGAGCCGGATCTCCGGTCGCCCGACGAAGTCGTGGCCTACCTCAAGGCGCTGCGCGACCTGTTGGTGTACCTCGAGGTGTGCGATGGAAATATGGAAGAGGGCAGCTTTCGCTGCGAGCCGAATCTCTCCCTGCGGCCGGTCGGACAAGCGGCCTACGGAACAAAGGTGGAACTCAAGAACATCAATTCCTTCAAGTTTGCGAAGGATGCGATGGAATATGAGATCAAGCGGCAGGCCAAGGTGCTCGACGAGGGAGGAACGATCCAACAGGAAACGCGGCTCTGGGATCTGGAACGGGGCCAAACAGCGGTCATGCGGAGCAAAGAAGAGGCCCACGACTATCGTTATTTTCCGGACCCCGATCTGCTGCCCCTGACGATCGATCCGGCCTGGATCGAAGCCCTTCGCGCCACCCTGCCGGAGCTGCCGGAGGCCAAACAGATGCGGTTCGTGTCGGACTACGGCCTTCCCGAGTACGATGCTCAGGTGCTGACCGGGTCCAAGGCCCTGGCCGATTATTTCGAGGCCTGCGTCAGATTGTTCCCCCAGTCCAAGACGGTCAGCAACTTCGTCATGGGAGAGCTGCTGCGGGAACTGAACCAGTCCGGGCTGTCCGCCGACCGTTCGCCGGTCACCCCGGATCGCCTGGCCGCTCTGCTGCAACTGGTGGAGCGAGGGACGATCAGCTTGAAGGTGGCCAGAGATATTTTTCCCGATCTCTATCGTTCGGGAGCATCGCCGGAACGGTTCGTGCAGGAAAAGGGGCTCATGCAGGTGTCCGATGAAGGGGCGCTCGGGCTGATCATTGACGAGGTGTTGGTGAAGAATCCTGCCCAAGTCGGACAATACAAGAGCGGCAAGACCCAGGTGTTGGGTTTTCTCGTCGGGCAGGTGATGAAGGCGTCGGGGGGGAAGGCGAATCCCGGCAAGGTGAACGAATTGTTGCGGGAGAAGCTGGCGGGATGAGAGGTATGAGATTGGGGGATGCCTGAACTCGCGTGTGTGCTCGCAGAGCCCGCACGCTCAGAAGGTGCTCGCTCCAGGCGCGCAGTAGACGCGAGTTCAGGCATCCCCCAAAAAGGATTCGAAGGACGCCAACTTCAAGAGAGAATAGAACGCTGGTCAGGAAGAGAAGAATGAAAGGAAAAGGGGAATGAGTGCCATTCGAGAGATCAAGGGGCGGCAGGTGTTGGATTCGCGCGGAAATCCCACGGTGGAAGTGGATGTGGCGCTGGAGAGCGGGGCGCGCGGGCGAGCGGCCGTTCCTTCGGGGGCATCGACCGGAGCCAAGGAAGCCATCGAGCTTCGTGATGGGGACAAGAAACGCTGGATGGGCAAGGGCGTGTCGAAGGCCGTCGCCAATATCAGCAAGCTGTTGGCGCCCAAGTTGTTGGGGATGGACGCGCTGGATCAGGTCGGCGTGGATCGAACGATGATCGAGATCGACGGCACGAAGAACAAGGGGCGGGTCGGCGCGAATGCCATCCTCGCCGTCTCAATGGCCGTCGCCCGTGCGGCGGCGCAGGAAACGGGGCAGCCGCTCTATCGCTATCTGGGCGGGACCAACGCCCGGGTATTGCCGGTGCCCTTGATGAACATCATCAACGGCGGAGCCCATGCCGACAATCGGCTGGATCTTCAGGAATTCATGATCGTTCCGGTGGGCGCGGATCGTTTCAGCGAGGCGCTGCGGATGGCGACCGAAGTCTTTCATACCCTCAAGGGCATCCTGAAAAAGCGGGATCTGAACACCGCGGTGGGCGACGAAGGCGGGTTTGCGCCGGACCTCGGCTCCAACGAGGAGGCGTTGGCCCTGATCGTGCAGGCGATCGAGGAGGCCGGGTATAAAGCCGGCAAGGATATCGCCCTGGCGCTCGATGCGGCGGCCAGCGAGTTCTACGACAAGGGCGTCTATCACCTGGCGGCGGAGAAGAAGCCCGAACGGTCATCGGAGGAACTGATCGACTACTATGCCAAGCTGGTCGATCGGTATCCGATTCTCTCCATCGAGGATGGGGTCAGCGAGCACGATTGGAAGGGCTGGAAACTCCTGACCGAAGCGCTGGGCCGGCGGGTCCAGTTGGTGGGCGACGATGTGTTCGTGACCAATGTGGAGATTTTCTCCAAAGGCATTCGCGAGGGCATCGCCAACTCGATCCTGATCAAGGTGAACCAGATCGGGTCGCTCACGGAAACATTCGACGCCATCGAACTGGCCAAACGATCCGGCTATACCGCGGTGGTGTCCCACCGTTCCGGTGAAACAGAGGATACGACCATTGCGGATATCGCGGTCGCCATGAACACAGGACAAATCAAGACAGGCTCCTTGTCCCGAACGGACCGAATGGCCAAGTACAATCAATTGCTCCGCATCGAGGAGGAACTGGGGGCTTCCGCGACGTACCTCGGACGACGGGCGATCCCGGCCGGTTTGTGACGCATGCACGTGATTAAGCGCAACCGCGGGCGGTCGGATCTCGACCGCCAACAACGCGCGTCGGAGTGGGGCAAACTCATTGCGGTGGCGGTGGGGCTGTTGCTCGTGATGTCGTTTTTCTTCGATGACATGGGCATTCCGCAATATTGGGCCATGCGCAACCAGGAACAGCAACTGGAGCGGGAGATCCGTGAGTTGAAGGTCAAGAATGCGGAGCTGCACCTGGAGGTCGACCGGCTTCGCTATGATCCCGAGCGGCTGGAGGAACTGGCGCGCGAGCAACTGGGGTTCGTGCGCAAGGGAGAAACGGTCTATCAATTGGCGCCGTCCGTTCCTTCGGTTGGCGCCGGAAGCGTCGTACCGCGATGAAGTCGGGCACCGTCGTCATCATCGGGCGGCCGAATGTCGGCAAGTCGACGCTGCTGAACCGGCTGCTCGGCGAGAAGGTGGCGATCGTCTCGAACAAGCCGCAGACGACGCGAACCAGAATCTTGGGCGTGGCGCATTTGCCGGAGGCGCAAATTGCCTTTCTGGATACGCCAGGCCTGCACCGGCCGCAGGATCGGTTGAACACCCGCATGGTGCAGACGACGCTGGACACGGTCGATGCCGGTGACGTCGTGTACGTGGTCGCGGATGCGGCTCGACGAACCGCCCACCTTGACCAGGCGGTGGTGCAGGAAGTCCGCCGGGCGCTGAAGAACCATGAGCGCCAGGTCCTGCTCGTGCTCAACAAGATCGATATGGTGCGCAAGCCGCTGCTGCTGCCGTTGCTGGATGCCTACAATCGGTTGTATCCCTGGACGGCCTTGATTCCCATTTCGGCTAAGACTGGCGACGGGGTGGACCGGCTGCTGGCCGCCACTGTCGAGGCGTTGCCGGAAGGCGAGCCTCGCTATGAGGCCGACATGTTGACGGATCAAACCATGCGGATGCTCGCCGCCGAGCTGATTCGCGAGCAGATCTTGCACGAGACCGAGGAGGAAGTGCCTCATTCGGTGGCGGTGGACATCGAGGAATTCAAGGAAGAAGGGGGGCTCGCGCGAATCGGAGCGACGGTGTTGGTCGAGAAGGACTCCCATAAGGGTATTTTGATCGGCCAGCATGGAGCCCGCCTGAAACGGGTCGGCACGAATGCCCGCCTGGGGATGGAACGGTTGTTTGGAATGAAGGTCTTTCTTCAACTTTGGGTGAAGGTGCGCGAGGAATGGCGGCAGGATGAGCGCCTGCTGGCCGAACTGGGTTATTAGCATCATGTCCACACTCCCGACCGAGAAAGACACGGTTCGAGACACGCCCGCGCAGTCCGGGCAGGGCCCCGGATCGTCTCCCGCTCGGGAGGGCGGGGAGCGAGGGCCATCGAAGTTTGACCTGCTGCTGGCCAGCGTACAGAAATTGCTGCGGCGCGGGGCGATCACGAATCTCACCCGGATGTTGGGGCGCATGCACTCGGCGGACATTGCCCGGGTGATCGGCCATCTGTCTTCGCCCAAGGACAAGCGAACGATCTTCGAATTGGTGCGAGGAGAGAAGCAGCGCGGGCTTGTCCTGAGCGAACTCGACGCCGATAGCATCAACGCAGTCGTGGCGGACTTGCAGGCCCCGGATCTTGCCTGGTTGTTGAAAGATCAAGAATCGGACGACGTCGCCTATATCTTGGGCGTTCTGCCGCCGGAGCGGGCCCAAGATGCCTTGGCGTTGATGAAAGCTGACGTGTCGACCGAGGTCGCCGGCATTCTTCAGTATCCCAAGGATACGGCCGGCGGCATCATGACCACGGAGTTCTTCTCCTTGCCGGAGGACGCGACGGCTCAGGAAGCCATCCGTCGGCTCCAGCAGGCCAGCGACGCCGAGAACGTGTTCTATATTTATGTAACCGACAAGGACGATCATCTGGTCGGAGTCTTGTCACTGCGGCAACTCTTGACGGTCCCGCCCGGGACCCCGCTCAAGAACATTATGACGCGGGATGTCATGAGCGTGATGGTCGATATGGACCAGGAGGAGGTGGCGCGGCAAGTCGCGAGTTATAACCTCCTGGCGATCCCCGTGGTCGATCGGGAACATGTGCTCGTCGGGATTATTACGGTGGATGACGTGGTGGACGTGATCCGGGAAGAGGCGACGGAGGATATGTTGAAAATGGCCGGGGCGTTGGAAGAGGACGTGTTGTCCAAATCATCCAGCCTGGCGGCGGCGAAGCTCCGGTTTCCGTGGCTGTTTACCAATCTGTTCGGTAGTCTCTTGTCCGGCGCGATCCTCTGGTATTTTCGCTACACCATTCAGGAAGTGGTTGCGGTGGTCAGCTTCATCCCCGTCATTGCGGCGATGGGTGGCAATGTCGGTCTTCAGTCATCCACGCTGATTATTCGGGGGTTGGCGACCGGCTTAATCGAGCAGGCCGACGCCTGGAAGGTGTTTTTTCGCGAGATCCGTGTCGCAATTCTGTTGGGATTGGCCTGCGGCCTCCTTTTGACGTTTGTCGGGTGGGCTTGGCATGGACAGGGATATCTCGGAATGGTCGTGGGGATGTCGTTGATCGTCGCGTTCCTGGTCTCCACCAGCATGGCGACGTTCATGCCGATTCTTCTCAAGCGGAGCGGCGTCGACCCGGCGGTGGCGGCCGGCCCGTTTGTGACGACTGCCAACGACATTACGGGGATCACCATCTATTTGACCTTGGCGACGCTCCTGATCGATTACCTGCGCTAAGTCCGCCCATGTGCTTGCACCGTCCGGCGACTTGTGCCTGACCCATGCCGCTTGTTGATACCCTGGCCATCGCGCTCAAGAGTCGAAAGTGGGGTGAGGCGGACCGAATCGTCACGTTCTTTACCCTTCGGGTGGGGAAAATTCGCGGCGTGGCCCGCGGAGCCCGCCGTCAAAAGAGCCAGTTCGGAGGCGGGCTTGAGCCGTTCGTCTTGTCCCGCCTGTCGCTGTTCGAAAAACCGAACGACGCGCTGTATCGCATTCGGCACGTCGATATCGAAGAGCCGTTTCTCGCCCTGCGGGAGAGCCTCGATCGGATGGCCGCGGCGGCGCGTCTGGTGAATATCGTGGCGGCGGTGACGGCGGAAGGAGACGCGGATGCGAGAATTTTCGAAGCGCTGAAGGCCGGGCTTCAAGCCGTCCAGTTGAGCCGGGATCCGATGATGATGGCGGTCCTCTTTCAAATCCGGATCCTCGGGCAAACAGGATTTCGCCCCCAGATCGATCTCTGTGCCGGTTGTGGCAGGCGGTTGGAGCAAGTCAGCCGCCACTTTTCCGCCCGGTCGGGAGGGATGGTCTGCGCGGTCTGTCTCGCTCGTCAATCGGCCCCGTGCCTGCTCCTTTCTGCGGGTACGCTCGCCTTGCTGCAACAGGCGGTCAGGCTGCCGATTCCGCTCATGTCCCGCTTGCGAGCGGAAGGAGGAGTCCGCGCCGAGTTGGAAGCCGCGATCGACACGTTTGCCACCGTGGTCGCGGGGAAAAGATTGCCGGCGCTCGATGCATGGAGGCCTCGTGTGTGAATGCGTTGTGAGAGAAACTTCACGCTCATCACCGTGCGTCGAATCGTCGCGGAGTAAATAGGAATCAGGCTATGAGCGCGCTGGCTCTGGAACCGCGAGACATGCAGTGGCTGGAAAAGGGCGTGCTCGGGATCGAGTGGACCGACGGCCATCACGGTGTCTATCCCGTTCGTTTCCTGCGGCAACACTGCCCATGTGCGGCCTGTGTCGACGAGTGGACCGGTGAACGGCGACTCCAGCCGGATGATGTCCCTCTCCTCATCATGTTGCAGGATGCGGAGCCGATCGGGCGCTATGCGTTGAAATTCACCTTTAGCGACGGTCACGAGAGCGGGATCTATTCGTTTTCGCTGTTGCGTCGATTATGCCAGTGCGATATTTGCCAGCCGGTGAAGCCCGGAGAACCAAAAAGTCGCCGACTGCTGTAAACGACTCGATCGCGCAAGGACGAAGGAATGACACGTCAGAGGCTCCATGGTCTGCGACTCCATCCGATATGTTGGGTCATGGTCTTGAGCGTCGGTTGTCTGGGCTGCAGCGGTCTGCCGTCAATGAGCGAGCAGCGGCGTCTCATCGTCGAAGGTGGGCTACCGGTGCACAAAGTGTCGCGACAGGCGGTGCTCTTCGAGTGGGGGCCGCCGACCTATCAATCTGTCCAGCCGACTCAGTTCTTCGTGTTGTCCGATGCGAGTTGGATGCCTCATTTTCGTGTGAAGGTCGGCGAGTCTCCCCCCAATTGGGACCTCTCGACGGTGTACGGGGACGCCATCTTTTTGGCTTATGAGGAGCGGGAGACAGTGCTCGGGTTTTATCAGGAGCGCCTGGTGTATCGTGAGTCACTGGGGAGGGATCACATCCGAGCAATGGGAAAAATTTGGCAGCGAGAGGCCTTGTTCAAAACTCGTTTGGAATCCTCCGCGCCCTAACCATCCATTTCTGCAGGCGGACAGGCCGACCCAAACCCAATGAATATTCTTATGGTGACATCGGAGGCGGTACCCCTTGCCAAAACCGGAGGGTTAGGGGACATGGTCACCGGTCTTTCGAACGAACTGGCTCGTCGGGGACACGATGTCAAGATCATGCTCCCGGGCTATGCCTCGGTGGACGACCATGCGGTTTCGAAAGAGCCGCTCCGCACGGTCGACATTCCCATTCTCGGCAAGACCCAATCCGCGACCATTGAGCGTCTCCTGGTTCGGCGAGAACGGGCGGGCGGAGTCCTCAGCCCCGATTATGTGGTGGTTGGTCACGACGGGTTCTTCAATCGCCGAGGGTTGTATCAGGAGGGCAATCGAGACTATCCCGATAATCTCGCTCGTTTCGCCTTTTTTTCCCGGGCCGCGGTTGAATGGGTGCGAGCCTCCGCGGAATCTTCCGGATGGGTGCCGGATATTATTCATGCGCATGATTGGCAGGCGGCATTGGTTCCCTTGTACCTGCGTGCAGACAGGAAGCAGCGGGCCGGGCTAACGGAGATCCGGAATATTCTCACCATTCACAATCTTGGCTATCAGGGGATTTTCCCTGCCTCGGAATATGCGGAGCTAGGATTGCCTCCGAAGTGGTTCAGCCCGGCGTGGCTGGAATTTTTTGGATCCGTCAATCTGCTGAAGGGCGGCATCGTGGCATCCGATTGGCTTACCACGGTCAGCCCGACCTATGCCCGAGAGATTCAACTGCCGGAACTGGGTTTTGGGTTGGATGGCGTGTTACGTGAACGACACGATCGCCTTCTCGGGATCACGAACGGAATCGATATCGATCTGTGGGATCCGTCACGTGATCCGTGGTTGCCGTCCCGATACTCCGCCCAGGACCATTCAGGGAAGCGATTGTGCAAGACCGCGCTGCAACAGGAGATGCAGTTGCCGGTTGGCGACCACCCCTTGATTGGAGTCGTATCGAGACTTGTGGAACAAAAGGGGATCGACCTCGTTGTCGATGCTCTAGAGGACATGCCGTCCATTGATTTTCAGTTGGTCGTGCTGGGGACGGGCGACCCTCTCTTGGAGCGACGGCTAAGAAACTTGGAGGAAGCGCGTCCGACCCGCGTACGTGTCCGGCTTGGATTCAATGAGGAATTGGCTCATCGTATCCAGGCCGGCGCCGATATCGCCTTGGTTCCTTCTCGGTATGAACCTTGCGGGTTGACCCAATTGTGCAGTTTACGATACGGAACTGTTCCGGTCGTCAGGAAAACAGGAGGGTTGGCTGATACTGTGGCCGGATATCCGGGTGACGACTCTCAAACCCCGACGGGTTTTGTATTTGACGAGCCGACTCCTGATGCGTTTGCTCGAGCGTTGGGTCAGGCCCTACAGGTTTACAGAGAATCGGACTGGAAGAGATTAATCGAATCGGGCATGAAAGTGCAGGTCGGATGGGAAGAACCAGCTCGGCAGTATGAGGAGCTTTACAGGAAGTTGTGCGCTATCTAACGTACAATGGGCAATGGGAGACAGCCCGTAAATGGGTTAGTTGGGAAAAGATGAGGGACGCGACTGGTCTGCTGTTGCCTGCAAATCCTGATCGATCCGAAGAAGTCCGAATCGTGCCGCGTCGACATAATAACGCAACTCAGAGTTCTGAAGGTCTCTTAAGACTCGGCCAAACATGTCCTGCGCGAGGATAATGTGTCCTTGCCGATAGGCAATTTGTCCGGTGTGGAGGAGGCAATCTGCATTCATAGCGTGGGGATCGACAGCCAGCCTGGTTTTGAGTGGCTGGATGAATTTCGTCAACGTCCCCTGTGAAACTGAATCGTGATCGCCAGTTAGTACACCGCGGTCCCTGTGAAGGATCATCTCTTCCACCGTCCGAGCATGCCCGACAAGCTCATCTAGCCTTTCAGCCGACCGGCATGCCTGATAGGTTCTCCACATCTCCGCAAAGCTTGATCGATGGAGGAAGCTTGGGTCGGACTGACAGCCGGCAATGACGCCTACGAGCGACGCTAAAACGATGCACTGTATCCACATCCATTTGGAATTCGGGATCATGAGGGAAGAAGTGAGCAAGGTTCAGGCCATGGTGGATCATTCACAAGCCATTGAAATTAAATGACAATAAATACAACTGGCGCTGGATTAGCAATAAAGGTGGTGCGTTTGAACAACAGGTGTGGTTTATCGGAGACGGGGAACGAGTTACGAGCGGAAAACTTGGGCGAGGATACCGGTACGGGTGGTGGAATTTGTTTTGCGCATAATATGTTTGATGTGTTCTTTAACAGTTTGCTCCGTAATATTCAGGGCATTGGCAATCTCTTTGTTGGTCCAGCCCTTTGCCAAATGCTCAACTACGGCGTGCTCCCGGTTGGTTAATTGAAACCGTTCCTTGGCTTGCTCCGTATTAAATTGTTGACGGCGCCCAATTTCTTCCATCGTGATAACAAGGCGGGCGCTAGTAATGCCGCCTCGATCCGGGAGCCCAAAACCCCGGAGGAGAATTGGTTGCTCGGAGTTTCCGGCTACACGCTTCACTTCAAACTGTTCCCAGTCTTTGGCTTCGGTGCGAACCGTCAGTGCCTTAATGATCTCGGAAGACAGCTCGGTGAGCGCTGAAGGAAGGACGCCTTGTGCTTGCTTGCTGTTCTGTTTGCCATGTTCTGCTTCGTTAATCTTCCGGCACAGCTCCGATGCTTGACGGTTCATGTGGAGTAATTGCATTGATGAGGACAATACAATTATTCCGGGACCGGCTCGCTGTTCTGTGATCGCATCAATCTGGGGCTGCGATGTAGCGTTGCCTGGATAATCCTCAGGGGCCATGGGGATATTTGTTTACATTCGTTGTTGAAATGGGTAAGTTCGACTCTATGCCGAACATCAAGCATCTGCAGTGCCAATGGAAATAGTATCTAACACTTTCGAGGTAGTCAACTTGCTACTTTCGTATAGAACGGTATACATATAGGTTATTGTGCAGGATTGCCCCAGATCATAGTGTCTCCAATGTTTGTTGCCGCTTGACTCACACTACCTAGAAACCACAGATCATTAACCGATCTGTGGTATTGTGCGAATTTACTTTTTATATTCAATAACTTGAAAGGCGTTTCCACAAACCGTATTCATAAAGCTTCAATCGCGTCGCCTTGTCGTTCGATGTTATTTGTCGCACGCTTCTTGCACATTAATCAAGTTTTTAGCCATTTAGTAGAGTTTAGAGTTTATTCATTTGGGGAACCAAGAGAAATTAGAGGGAGTTATAGGCGTGGCTGCTGGTGATTGGGATTGGACAATACAGGATAACAATAGAGACCACAGCGAGCGAGTCGCCCTTCTGAGGCCCATTTCTTATGAGATCACGGCGCCCCTCAACGTTTCTCATGAAGGTCTGGTGCTTCAGGGGAAGGCCCTCTCACTGAATATCAGCTCCGGGGGCATGCTCGTTCTCATGGATCGAGAACCTCTCCTGGACCAGGTCCTCAAAGTATATGTGCCTACTCCTATTACTCAGGCAGAAACACCCACGCTGGCAGAAGTGCGTTGGACGCGACGGATGCCTTTTAGTAAGTCAACCGGCAATGGGGCTTTCTTCGTGGGGCTGAAATTTATTTTTTGATCGATCGTAAGGTTCACGTGCTGAAGAAAATTTACGGTCTTGGTGAGTCCGGATGGCTTTACGAACAAGGGCGCTTCACTGGTCATGGTTTTAGGCTTAAGGACTGAGCAGATCATCTGTGAAGGAATGCTTTCCTGCAATCGAAAGATGGGCAGAAAATTAGTAGGAAGGCATGACGTGGGGGATGCAATGAGGCTTTTGACAAGCGGTTTGATTTTCTTATCCCTTGCCGCATTCTGCGGAGTGGCGCATTCTGAAACCGGAGGAACCGCAGCGGCTTCAACAAGCCAAGCAGATGCTAAAACGCGGCATGTGAATGCTACGGCCGAGAATTCACAATTGATTGTGACCCCTGACTATATCTTGGGACCTGAAGATGTTTTGGAAATCGCCGTGTGGAAGAACAATGATCTGTCGAAACAAGTCCAAGTGAGGCCTGACGGCAGAATATCATTACCTCTCGTCGGCGATGTTTCGGCTGTGGGGAAGACTCCTTCCCAGCTAACCGATGAAATCTCGTCCCGGCTCAAGGCCTACATGGAGAATCCCACCGTATCGATATTGGTAAAGGAAGTTAAGAGTTATCAAATCTATGTCCTGGGCGAAGTGAATAAACCGGGAAAATATCCCCTGACGAGTAAATTGACTCTGTTGCAAGCAATTACCGTTGCCGGTGGATTCACACAGGTAGCGGCTCGCAATAAAATTGTAGTCTTCAGATACGGTAAGGATACCGAAGCGCTTACTAAAATAAAGGCCAGCTACGATGATATGGTGATTCGCGACGGGTCGAATCAGAATATCGAGCTAAGGCCTGGTGATTTGATTGTCGTGCCTTCGGAAACCATGGTCGTGCTCCCAAGCCGCTGATCCACTGTTTTTGTTGAGATCCTGTGCCAGCAATCGTCAAGGAGCAAGAAATAAGGTGATGCGAGTCGTAGCTATGATGCGCCTATGTGGTGGTTTTCGAGCGTCATCCAGGCTCGATGGGAGAGACCGGTGGTGTATTGCCCAGGTGAGTCTGCTGGTATGGATGCTTGTGCTCAGTGGGTGCTCGGGGACCCAGGTTGAGTACCCGGTGAAAGGGGCTACCCCAACAGAATTCCTCATTGGACCTGAAGACGTCCTGATCGTGAATGTGTGGCGCAATCAGGAGTTATCCAAGGAAGTTATTGTCCGGCCCGATGGGAAAATTTCGTTGCCGTTGATTGGAGATGTCCAAGCGGCAGGAATGACCGCACAAGCGCTATCAAAACGCATTGCAGACGGTCTTGCCGAATATATAGCGAGCCCAACAGTTTCCGTTCAAGTGAAGGAAATCAATAGCTACTATATCTATGTGCTTGGAGAAGTATCTAAGCCGGGAAAATACACCCTGAAGTCTTTTGCCACCGTCCTGCAGGGTATCTCCTATGCCGGAGGATTTACCACATTTGCATCGAGAAACAAGATGCATGTGCTCCGGATGGTCACCAATGGTCATGGAGAGCCGAAGCAGATTCAATTTCCTGTTCCATATGAGGATATCGTGCTCGGGAAAAACTTGGAGGCGAACTTCATACTCAAGGCTGGTGATGTCATTGTGGTTCCGTAGGCCAGCCTGGAGGAGGGCCGGGTGGATAATCGTCATTCAGTGCTCGGTGGCCTTGGCGACAATGATCGAGGTAGCAAGCGTGTCTGCGGAGACACGTCTGATTCCTCTGATTTCAATCACCGAAACCTACGATTCAAATGTGTGGTACGCGCCCAAGGAAGCGCTTGCCCCTGGTTTGAAATTGGACGATTTCGTGACCCTGGCGAATCCTCAGCTCTTGTTGGCCCATACCGGAAGATCCTTTAACGGATCCTTAACGTTGGCCGGAGTCTTTGCGAAGTATGTAAACAATTCGCAACTCGATTATGCCGGGTTTAATGCATCGGCCATGATGGATTTTCTCCAGTTGGGAAAGCGGATGTCTCCAAGAGTGAAAGCCTTGAATGTGTACGGAAGCTACCAATTCACACCGAGCGCCTCTGCTTTCGGAGGTGGAGGAGTCGGTTTTGCAGGGGTAGGGTTCGGTACAACCGGAACCGTGGGAACCTTAGGTCCGTTCGACAGCGGACTTGTCACCAATCGAGTGAGAATCACGTCATATACTGGGACGGCAAACACGGCCTATGCCCTGACTCCTCGAACCGACCTTCAGATGAGCTATTCGTATTCGCAGATCAGCTTCGGCGGTCAATTCGGTGTATCCAGTCCTGATGTCCAGAATCAATTGTTCAATACCACCACTCACATGGGACAGGTTGGGATCAATACGCGGCTCTCTCCAAGGGATTCTCTGACCACAAACTATTCGTACTCCATCTTCCAGCAACCACCGCTTGATGATTTTGACCTTCACACAGCAAGTCTCACCTGGTCTCGGACCTGGACCAGACAGCTCACGAGCAGCGTCGGTGGCGGTGCTCAGCTCATTCCTGGTTTTACCGATGTGAGTAGCGGCCGTCCTATCACGACCAAAGCCACCATTGGTCCGACGGCCACTGCGCTGATCACATGGAGTTCCTTCTCTTCCACCCTCCGCGACATTGGCCCTTATGGGGCATCGTTTGGTAGCGGATTGTTCGGTGGCTTGCCTCCGGTGCCTTGGAACGTCGGACAAGGGGGATCATTTAGGCCTGGCCAATACGCAATTTCGTTGAGTTACAACTATGCCGTCTTCCCAAGCTTTGTCGCGCAAGCTGGTCCTATGCACAGTCATGTGGCGGGCGCCCAGGCTCAAGTCGGAGTCATGGACAGAATGACCTTACAAGTGGGACTCAACTTTGCCAGAAGCGTTGGAACTCAACAGGCGACCACCTTTGCGTTCGATACATACGGAACAACGGCCTCGCTCAACTACTTAATTACTCCATCCTTTAGAGCGGCTCTTACGCACACCTGGCTTGAATTTGCAGATAAAAGTCCCGTGGTTATTTCGGAGCAAGGATTGTTCGCATTCTCCAAGCATATGGTGATGGTTTCGCTTTCCTATGCCTTTACTCCTGCGAGAGGTTTTTTCAGAAGCGGGGCTTTTCAGGATGTGGGATCCGGTAGTTCTGGCGGATCCCAGCGAGATGGCTCTCAATCGTCTCCCGGAGGAAGCAGCGGAGGAGAAAAATGAATGCCCGCTTGCTGACTCCTCAAGATTACATAAGGGCGCTCGCCAGTCATAAATGGCTGATAGTCGGCTCGGTGATCATGTGTACAGGCATCGCATGGTTGCTTTGCTTGTATCTCCCCAAAAGTTATCGCTCCACTACTCTGATGCTGGTAGAAGAGCCGAAAGTGCTGCATGTCCGGGGAGTGGATTCAGCTACTGATGGTCCATCCGCAGATAAGCTGGCTGCCCTCCACGAGCGTGTAACGGCCATGCGTCAAATTCTACTCAGTCGTAAGTTTCTAGCCCAAGTTGCGCATGAGCTTCACCTTTATGGATATGATAAGAATCTCACGACACCGATGGCTGAAGACGGTGTCGTGAAGGGTATGAGAGGGCTGATCAAAATCGAACTGTCCAAAGATCGGTCATTTTTGAATCTCTCCTTTGCTGACGAAAATCCGAAGATCGCCAGAGATGTGACGGCTCGGTTGGCCGAACTGTTTATTGAGGAAAATTCGCGCACGAAGGAGGAGATCGCGGAAACTTCCACCGAATTCCTGCAGCAAGAACTCGATGCACTCAAGATACAACTTGAAGCCAGAGAAAAGGCCATAGCGGAATTCAAAAAGGCCAATTTAGGCGAATTGCCCGAACAACTTGAGAGCAACCTCCGTGCCGTGGACAGACTTGAGGCTGAACAAGTTTCGCAGCGTGAAATGGTCAAAAGTTTTACGCTCCGGCTGGCCTCCTTGGAAAAGAGCATCCGAGATTATGAGGAGCAGGATGGTGATGAGGCTGGTCCGAGGCGGATTCGCGATCTCCGCTTGGCCCGTATCAAGGAACTAGAGAGAAGCCTTGTAGGGCTGACTGCCGTCTATAAGGAGACATATCCAGATATTGTTCAGATAAAAGAGGAAATTAGAAAGTTGAAGTCTATGACGACCGAAGAATATGTCGGGCAACTTCCCGAAGGAGATGATGGGAAACCGGAATCGGTCGGCAGGAAAAAAGGCAAGGGCAGGATTTTGGACCAACATCATGCCGACTTGTTACGGCAACGGGATGAATTGCTTCAACAAATCGAAATGGCGAAGACCAGGGAATCGCGCATCGCAGCGGAGATTCAGCGTTATCAGGTGAGACTTGATCGAGCCCCAATTCATAAGCAGAAGTTAATGGCGCTGGAGCGAGACTATGAGAATTTGCAGAAGAATTATCAGGCGCTATTGGAAAAGCAGTTGCATGCTGGAATTGCGGGCAATCTGGAAAAACGACATAAGGGCACTCAGTTTACTGTTATTGATCCTGCTAACCTTCCTGTCCTTCCCGAAAAGCCCAACATTTTTATGATCATGCTAGGAGGGATTGGGATCGGATGCGCTCTGGGGATAGGTGGTGCGATTGGTCTCGAGTTGTTGAGAAGAGGATTTTCCTCGGCTGACGAAGTGGAGTTGGTATTGGGATTGCCGGTTCTTGTTTCGATTCCCACCTATGAGAGCGCTTTGGGCGGAACCGTTCAACAGGTGGGGGGGGTGCTTCGTCAGCGTAAGAATCAACCTCTCTTGCATCAGAGCGGAGCTAGGCCACTATTGACTCAATATAAACTTGAGGGAGAGATTAAGAATGGGAAAATAAAAGGAGATCCATTGGCCGCAAGCAGAAATTCCCCAGGCCTCGAGTTGGTTACGATGTGGCGTCCCAGATCTCTTGTCGCAGAGCAGTTCCGAGTAGCGGCTACTCGCTTAGAGCTTATGGTCGGAGAGAGGAAAACGACCGTCATTGTGGTGACCAGTGCGCTCATGGGAGAAGGGAAATCATGTACGTCTCTCAACTTGGCCTATATTCTTGCACGTGATCTTGATAAGAAGACGGTCCTTGTTGACTGTGACCTTAAACGGCCCATGCAACATGTCTATGTCGGGACGGAATCGCGGCCGGGGCTCGTTGAGCTACTACATGGCGAAAGTACGCTGGAGGAGTGCCTCAAATTTCAGGAGGGGCTCGGATTTTGGATTCTTCCATCAGGTGCAGTTGGCGATGGCCCTCCAGCCTTATCAAAAATGCAGCAACTAGCGGATCTTCTGACCAACCTGAGGTCACAATTTGAATACATCATCGTTGATGCACCACCGATTTTGCCGTTGGCAGATATGAATGTGCTCGCCAGTATGGCTGATCTCGTGACCTTAGTCATTCGAGCGGGAACTACCGGTCGAGACGCGGTGCAGAAGGCGCTCAAGACAATTGGAGAGCAGAATCCATTGGCGATTGTCTTAAATGGCGTGGAGGTCCAGGACACTCCTTATTACATGCAACAGATGTACTATCACGAAGCCCCGCATGAGCAACTCAAGTAAGTCGGATCAAGGGCTAGAAATAGTCTCGCCTGATCTTTCGCACTCGTATCTGCCCGTCCCTCTTCGCTGGCCGGCTGTGAAGCGACGTGTGCTGATCCTTGGGGTTGGTCAGCTTGCCAAAGACCTATGTCAAGTTCTGGTTTCACGGGGAACCTGGTTCACTGAGGTTGTAGGATTTCTCGCTAAAGATCAGACACATGTGGGGGAATGTTTGGTTGATCTCCGGGTGATTGGGACATTTGACCAACTCTTTGAGGTTACTGAGCGATATCAGATCGATACGATCGCCGTGTGTCTTGAAGATCGACGGACTGTATTGCCCGTGCAAACTCTCCTTGATATGAAAGCTATGGGGTTGGATATCGTTGATGGGCATCATCTGTACGAGGAAGAATCGGGACGTCTCTCCATCGATCTGTTAAAGCCAAGCACGTTGATCTTTTCCACGGGCTTCAAGAGGCGTGTTGTCACAATGACCTTGAAGCGCTCTTTGGATGTCATGGTTGCCATAATGGGACTCATTGTGCTGTTTCCACTCATGGTGCTGTTAGGTCTACTTATCCGGATAGATTCGCCGGGTCCCGTTTTTTATAGACAGATGCGCGTTGGGCTGCGCGGTCAGCCATATATGATTTGGAAGTTTCGTTCAATGTCTCAGGACGCTGAAAAACATGGGGCAAGATGGGCGTCAGAAATGGATCCTCGAATCTCGCGTGTTGGGAGATTTCTGAGGAAATGGAGACTCGATGAGGTGCCGCAGCTCATAAATGTTCTGAAGGGAGAGATGAGCCTTGTAGGACCCCGCCCAGAACGTCCGGTTTTTGTTCAGGATCTCAGAAACGTGATCCCCTATTATGATTTGCGTCATACTGTGCGACCAGGAATCACAGGATGGGCGCAAACCCAATTTCGTTACGGCGCCTCTGCTGAAGATTCTCATGTGAAGCTTCAGTACGACTTATACTATGTAAAGAATCTTTCCCTGATGCTTGATCTGCGCATACTTGCCGGAACAGTGAAGGTTGTCATTTTCGGTGAAGGGGCACGATAAAGATCCTACTTATATGCCGAAGGAATTCAGGCCAGTGCACTGTCTTTCGTTTGACATCGAGGAGCATTTCCAGGTGTCAGCATTCGAGTCGCCGATACGAAGGCACAATTGGGATCTTTTTGAGAGCCGCGTTGAGAGGAATACGGATAAGATTTTGGACTTGATAGAGTTTAAGGGACTCAGAGCAACCTTCTTTATTTTGGGATGGGTGGCAGAACGTTGTCCTGCGCTTGTCAGGCGAATCTGTGCAGGTGGTCATGAGATAGCCTCGCATGGGTATGCTCATGAGCTGGTTACTTCGCAAGCTCCTCAAAAATTTCGAGAGGATATCAGGAAGACTAAGGCTATTCTTGAAGATTTGACCGGGCAGCATGTGTGTGGATATAGGGCCCCAAGTTTCTCCATTACAAACAAAAGCAGTTGGGCGCTGTCCATTCTTTGCGAAGAAGGATATGGATATGACACCAGTATAGTCCCGATCATTCATGATCGATATGGCATGCCAGAAGCTCCGAGCGTCGTGCACCAGCTTAAGACGGAATCCGGAATTATCTGGGAAATTCCACCTTCAACCGTTAGTATCTGTGGAATGAGAGTCCCAATAGGGGGGGGAGGATATTTTAGGATTTTCCCGTATTGGATGTTCAAGGCTCTTTTTCAGAAGGCCGAAGGAACAAATTCTCCACTTGTCACATATTTTCACCCGTGGGAAATTGACCCCGACCAACCTCGAATGAAGGGTTCACGCCTGTCGCGCTTCAGACATTATACCAACTTACATCGGACACATGAACGGCTTACGAGACTTCTAGACGATTTTGCATTTGCTCCGATCAAAGAAATAATCATCCCGGTACGTGAGATCTATGCGCGTATGGCGAAGAGGAACGAACCTAAGGGAATGGTCCGAGGGGAGCGGCAAGAAAATGATACTCTGTCTAATGTGGGTGCGATTCTGTGACCATCAATTGGGCACATAGCGTATTCAAAGCCACAATACGGACACGCATCTAGAACGAGTTGGCAGAGTCGTCTGGTGCCTAAATCAAGAGTGAAGTGATCCAGCTCGGCATGCAATTGGTGCAATTCATGCGCGAATATCGGGCTGCTGTGTTGCCGGCTACCCCACAGCACACCGCCAAGTAGCTACTGTCGAATTCTTCTCTCATCCTCATAATAATGTGTCGTAATTCCTGCGAGGAGTGGCTTCAACCTCAATAGGCTCAAGGGGCTACCGTATGGAGAAGGTCGAAACAATGCAAGTGCCCACCGTAATCATCGAATCCAATAAGCGTGTTCTAAGCTTCGGACTTGAGTCGCTGTGGAAATATCGGGAGCTACTCTATTTTCTGGCTTGGCGAGACTTGAAGGCGCGTTATGCCCAGACGGCAATCGGATTAGCCTGGGCCGTTCTCCAACCGCTCATCATGATGGTTGTATATACGCTCGTGTTCGGACGGCTTGCAAATATGCCATCGGATGGGCTGCCCTATCCGCTCTTTGCATATGCGGCGCTGGTTCCCTGGAGTTATCTTGCGAAGAGCTTAGATAGGAGCGGTTTCAGCGTTGTGGCAGAATCGAATCTCATCACCAAAGTGTATTTTCCTCGTATTGTGGTCCCACTCTCTGCCACGCTCGGCGGCCTCCTCGATTTTGCCATCGCGTTTGCTTTGTTGCTTATTCTGATGGCGTGGTTCGGTATCACTCCGACATGGGGCGTGTTGCTAGTGCCGGTTTTTATGCTGCTGACAGTCGGGACCTCTTTGGCCGTTAGTCTTTGGCTATCTGCCTTGTATGTGCGATATCGAGATGTCGGCGCAGCCGTTCCACTTATCACTCAATTATGGATGTTTGCGTCTCCTGTTGTTTATCCGTCCAGTCTCATCCCTGAGACGTGGCGGACGTGGTATGCATTGATCAATCCGATGGTAGGCGTGATCGATGGGTTTCGCTGGGCATTGCTTGGAACGCATCCGCCCCATATCGGAATGCTCTTGGCCAATGTGAGCACCATCTTTGTCGTGCTCTTGGGCGCCACTGCATATTTTAACCGCGTAGAACGAACATTCGCTGACGTCATCTAGCCCGCATTATTCATGAACGCTTCTACTGCAACCGCCGATATGCCGCTGCGACGAGCCAGCATGCGGCTTGCAGCGCATGCTGGCGGGCAGGCTCGCCCCTCAAGGCCTCGACATACTGTTTCAAGTATGCCTCACCCTCGGTGGGGCTCCGCGTGCCCGTCTCGCCTGGCGTCTTGTCGGTTTCGTCACGAACCGTCATGAATAATGCGGGCTAAGATGGACAAGGCAGCAGAGAACCTACGTGAAGTTGCCGGAGCTTGGAACGAGCCGCGCATAGAGCTGAGAATGCTATCTCAGTTCGGACGAAGTGAAAATTTGGATACCATTATGAACCGATTTTGAACATGGGCCGCTAGAGACTGAAATGGGAAACATTGCTGTCAAGGCCGAACGCCTCTGCAAGAAGTATTCGATTACAGTAGGACACCGCGCTGACCAATCTCTCGCCGGCCGTCTCGCAGACAGTGTGCAGCGGCTGATCTCCTTTGAACGATCCAGCCGGAGGATACATTACCAGAGAGAGGATGTGTGGTCGTTGAGGGACGTTTCCTTTGAGATTGCCAAGGGCGACGTGGTCGGAATTATCGGCCGCAACGGAGCCGGCAAGAGTACCCTGCTCAAGATCCTGTCCCGTATCACTGAACCGACATCTGGGAGAGCTGAAATATTCGGGCGCGTGGGCACTCTGTTGGAGGTAGGAACGGGATTTCATCCGGATCTGACAGGGCGCGACAATATTTATCTCAGTGGCAGCATTCTTGGTATGGGAAAATCGGAAATCACGAGGAAATTCGACGAAATCGTCGCATTCGCGGGGATTGAGCAATATATTGATACGCCGGTCAAGCGATATTCCACTGGCATGTATGTCCGGCTGGCTTTTGCGGTCGGCGCGCATCTGGAACCGGAGGTGCTTATTGTAGATGAGGTACTCGCGGTTGGTGACATGCAATTCCAGAAAAAGTGCCTGGACAGGATGCACTATATGGGTGAGCAGGGGCGAACCGTGATTTTTGTTTCCCACAATATGCAGGCCGTGACAAGATTGTGTAGGCGGGTCTTATACCTTGAGAGAGGGCAGCTTGTCGGAGATGGTCCGACTCATCAGGTTGTTAGTTCATACTTGCATTCAGGAGTGGGAGCACGATCAAGCCGAGAATGGATCGATCAGCGATCGGCTCCCGGCGATGATCGTGTTCGCCTTCGAGGGGTTCGCGTCAGGCTCAGTGACGGACGAATTGACGATGTAGTCGATATAAGGCAGGGATTTGCGATCGAGATTGAATTTGAGGTATTAGAGGAGAGCCCAGCACTCACACCGTCGTTGAAGCTGATAGGGGAAGACGGCATAACACTGTTTGAGGCACTGGACCTAGACCCAGACTGGCGTCGGCGCAGTCGACCGCAAGGTCGATACGTGAGTACCGCGTGGGTACCAGGGAACTTCTTGGGTGAGGGAACGTTTTTTGTCAGCGCTTGGTGTCTCTCATTGGACCCATACGTCATTCACTTCGGGACAGAAGAGGTGATAGCGTTCCAAGTCATAGATAATCTGGAGGACGGTTCAGCTCGCGGTGATTACATGGGAGAACTTGAGGGAGCGATAAGGCCTATGCTGAAGTGGAGTACTCAGTTCTTTCCTGTCATTCACAGTTGAAATGGTGTGAAATTGAAATGGAACATCTGAGACCCGCCGTCGATAAAACTGCAGTCGTAGGATGTGATCCACCATCAACAGAGCAAGAGTATTACGCGAGGAGACTGTAAATGTCTGCGAAGCGGATCGTAAGGGGGATCATCGGCGGTCTACGAAGCTGGCTTACTGAAGAACTGCCTCAGGCCAGGCCTTCCACCTCAAACAGCGAGATTCCATTTGACAATAGCTATACATGGCTCTGGGGGACAATGGATCGGCTTATGAAGGATCCATTGTGTTGCAAACGGCCCGCATATATATGGGGTATTATGCAAGGCGCAGCGCTCAGCAAGGTTCTTGGGCTCGAGCGGATTTCCATTTTGGAGATCGGGGTCGCTGGTGGAGCCGGATTGGTGTCGATGGAACGAACGGCTGAACTCTGTTCAGATATTGTGGGAATTAGCATAGACGTGTACGGGTTTGATACAGGGGTTGGATTACCGAAACCGCAAGACTATCGAGATAATCCCTTTAAGTGGCGGGAAGGATACTATCCATGCGACAAGGACGAATTGCTTAGGAGACTAAAGCGGGCCTCACTCCGATTTGGATTGCTCAGTTCTACGGTTCCTGAATTCTTAACGGGCTCTCCTGCCCCAATGGCTTTTGTTGCGGTAGATCTAGGGATGTATACCTCAACTCGGGATGCCTTACGATTATTTGATGGACAGCACAAACATGTGATTCCACGCATGCCCTGTAGTTTCCGCTGCGCGGTTGGTAAAGATTTCAGTGAATTCTCAGGAGAGGGTCTTGCTATTACAGAGTTCAACGAAAGTCATGCGATGCGCAAGATTTCCGCTATCAAGGGCTTAGCTCATTATGTCCCGGCTCACTACCGTTGGTGGTGGACGGACCAGATGTATACTCTTCATGTCTTCGACCATCCGCTCTACAATGAGCCGGATGCCTATCAGCTTTCTGCCGTCATTGATATCAACGACAACGAAGTGTTTCAACGGTCCTGATCGAGCTAGTGCCCGGTACAAGGGGGGCGGATCATGAAAGCCGTCATTTTGGCTGGAGGAATGGGGACACGTCTCAGCGAAGAAACGCAGTTGCGCCCGAAGCCGATGGTGGAGATTGGCGGGAAGCCGATCCTCTGGCACATCATGAAGATCTATGCGGCCTACGGAGTGAGGGAATTTATCATTGCACTCGGCTACAAGGGTGAAATGATTAAGGAGTATTTTCTGAATTTTTACGCATTCAATAGCGACATCTCGGTCGACCTGGGGACTGGCCGGACAATTATCCAGGATTGCAAACGTGCAGAGGATTGGAACGTTCATCTGGTCGAAACTGGTTTGCACACCCAGACGGGTGGTCGCCTGAAGCGCTTGAAAAAGTGGCTAGGAGAAGACGAAACGTTTTTGTTTACCTATGGAGATGGAGTGTCGGATCTCGATGTCCAGGCGTCGATCAAGTTCCATAAGGCTCACGGCAAGTTGGCGACGGTGACGACGGTGCTTCCACCTGCGCGGTTCGGCAGGCTTCTCTACGAACAGGATCGAATCACTGAGTTCAAGGAAAAGCCTCATGGTGAAGAGGGGTGGATCAACGGGGGATTCTATGTGCTGCAGAGAGCAGCGATTGATTACATCGATGGGGATGAAATGGCATGGGAACGTGAGCCCATCGAGCGGTTGACCAAGGCGGGCCAGTTGATGGGATATCGGCACGAGCGGTTTTGGTCCTGCATGGATACGTTGAGGGAGAAGAATTACTTGGAAGAGTTGTGGGCCTCTGGAAAGGCTCCCTGGAAGGTCTGGTAGCGTCCGCGGTACTCGATGCACACACCTTTTCGGAGTAAGGCATGAAGACAAAGCGGCGTTTCAAGTGGCATCTGTCGTCGAACAATCTCTCGGAGCTGTCTGCTCAGGCACGAGTCTGGCTGGCTGACGATTGGATGCGGGTCGAGCAAGCCTTGGGCGATCAGGCCAGACAGTTGCAGGGGAAGCGGATCCTGCTGACCGGTGCGGCGGGTTTTCTTGGCTTCAACTTTCTGCATTTCTTCTCCTATCTAAACGGGCTTGAGAGGTCCGGGGAAAGAGGGAGGAGCAAGGCCATCCGCGTCGTGGCGGCCGATAATTTTCTTCGTGGATATCCCCGGTGGCTTGCGGAACTGGCCATGGCTGACGCCAACATCGAAATCCGCCGACGGGATATTGTGAAACCTTGGCTCAAACAGGACTCGCGTTTCGACTACATTATCCATGGTGCCTCTGTCGCCAGCCCGACGTTCTACAGGCAATATCCATTGGAAACGCTCGACGCAAATGTGACGGGCCTCAGGAACATGCTGGAGTTGGCACTGCGTGCCCACGTGGACAGTATGCTCTTTTTTAGTTCGAGCGAGATCTACGGTGATCCTCCTCCGGACGAAATTCCGACAAAGGAGTCGTACCGCGGCAATGTTGCCTGTACAGGGCCTCGTGCGTGCTATGACGAATCAAAGCGGCTAGGGGAGACGCTTTGCTATATCTATGCTGAAAAGTATCACGTACCGGTTAAGATCGTCCGTCCGTTCAACAACTACGGGCCTGGTCTCCGAATAAACGACCGGCGAGTGCTGCCTGACTTTTGTTCAGATGTTCTTGCCGGCCGCAATATCGCCATTTATTCTGACGGAAGCCCGACTCGGACCTTCTGTTATTCTTCGGATGCCCTCACCGGATATCTGCTGACGCTGCTGTCTGTATGTAGCGGGGAAGCCTTTAACATCGGAACAGACGGCCCTGAAATTTCAATGCGGGACCTGGGCCGCCTTGTGGCCAAGCTTGCCGGCGAGGATAGAGGTGTGGAATGTCGCACGAGTACAGACGCGGCCTACCTGAAGGATAATCCTCAGCGCCGATGTCCCGATCTGTCGAAAGCTCGCCAATTGTTGGGATATCAGCCTCAGGTGTATCTGGAAGATGGGCTCGACCGCTTGCTGCAGTGGTACCGACGGTTCCTTCCTCTTGAGGAAAGTATTCAATGAGAGGGGGACCTGATCAATCGGTGACCGGGATAATGGAAACAGAATGAATCTCTCGATAGTCGGGACAGGGTATGTGGGGCTTGTGACGGGGACGTGTCTGGCCGCTGCCGGCCATCGTGTGGCCTGTGTCGATGTACGGGCGAACATCGTAGAAATGATTAACAGTGGCCGACCGCCTATTTATGAGGCGGGGCTGGAGCTTCTGTTGTCGCAGGTCATCCGGGATGCGATGCTGACGGCCACGACCGACCTGGATTCCGCAGTGGCGAATAGCGATGTCACCATGCTGTGCGTTGGAACTCCCACGGTCAATTCCCAGACGGATTTGTCGCAGATTCAGCTGGCGTCTCAGTCGATTGGCGGCGCGCTTCGGAAGAAGACCGCCTATCATGTCGTGGTGGTTAAAAGTACTGTCCTCCCCGGTACGACGGAAGATCTCGTGCAGCCGTCCATCGAAAATGCCTGTCAACGAAAGCTTGGTGAAGGATGGGGTCTCTGTATGAACCCTGAATTCCTGCGGGAAGGCCAAGCCGTGGAAGATTGTCGATGGCCGGACCGTATTGTCATTGGTGTGTCCGACGACCGCGCTGCGGAAGTAATGCGCCAACTCTACGCGGGCTCGCACTGCCCACTGGTGGTGACGACCCCAAAGACCGCAGAAATGATCAAATACGTGGCCAATTCCTTGTTCGCGACTCTGATTTCCTTCTCGAATGAGGTGGGCAATTTATGTGCATCAGTGCCAGGTGTGGACGCGAGGGAAGTATGGCGAGGAGTCCATCTCGACCGCCGCTTGACGCCGATGCGTGCCGAGCCAGGTAAGCCAGCGGAGGTCGTTCATTATCTCTGGCATGGGTTGGGGTTTGGCGGAAGCTGCTTCCCCAAGGATGTGGCTGCACTCCGTGGATTCGGGAAGCGCAATGGAGTGGCCACGGGTCTTCTGGATTCTGTCCTGACCACGAATGAAACTCAACCTCTTCGGATGATCGATCTTCTTGAAAAGGAAATGGACGTGCCTAACAAGAAGGTGGCCGTGCTGGGGCTGGCATTCAAGCCCGGCACCGACGACCTGCGGGATTCGCCCGCGTTTCCCGTTATCAGGGCTTTAAAGAAACGAGGGGCGAAGGTCGTGGTTCATGATCCCGTTGCCATGCCGCTCGCACGGCGACACGATGAGCTGAGCGGCGTCGACTTTGCTTCCGATTGGCAGGATGCTTTGAAAGAAGCCGACGCCTGCTGCCTCGTAACCAGTTGGTCTGAGTATAAGGCGATCACGCCCGAACACTGCCTCCAATTCATGCGCCAGCCGGTGATCCTGGATGGGCGCGGATTCTTTGACCCCACGAGCTTTACACGGGCGGGTGTGATCTGGCGCGGTATTGGATACACGCCGATTGTACCGTTGCCGGCAGTGCCCAAGTGGGACTAGATTCAACGGCGAAGTTGTGAAGAAACATCCCGTGAAGGGGAAAAGTATGTCCCGATCCAAATGCCGTTTGTGTGCGTGTGATCTCGAGCACACATTTGTCGATTTAGGGATGTCGCCCTTGGCGAACAGCTATTTGCAGCCAGCTCAGTTGGGTCACATGGAGCGGTTCTATCCCCTGCATGTTTACGTATGTCAACACTGTTTATTGGTCCAGTTAGAGGAATTTCAAAGTCCCGAGGACATTTTTGGCGACTATGCATATTTTTCTTCCTACTCTGACAGCTTCCTCCAACATGCCAGATCCTATGTTGACACCGCCGTGGAGCGTTGGGGCTTAGCCGCCAAGAATCTGGTCGTGGAAGTTGCGAGTAATGACGGATATCTGCTCCAGTATTTTGTGGAACGGTCTGTGCCCGTGCTTGGCATTGAGCCAGCCGTCAATGTGGCTGCGGTGGCCATGCGAAAGGGCATTCCGACCGTGACGAAATTTTTCGGGATGGAGAGCGCCCGCCAACTCGCGGCGGAAGGCCGGCAGGGGGATCTGATTATTGCAAATAACGTGCTGGCGCACGTCCCACAAGTGAACGACTTTGTGGCGGGCTTGAAGATCCTGCTCAAACCGACCGGAGTGGTGACGGTCGAGTTTCCTCACCTGGCGCAACTAATGGCCCGCAATCAGTTCGATACGATCTATCATGAGCACTTCTCCTACTTTTCCTTCCTTGTGGTCGAGCGCTTGTTCGCGCAGCACGGCATAAAGGTGTTTGACGTTGAGGAAATCTGGACGCACGGCGGATCGCTGCGTGTCTACGGCTGTCATGCCGAAGACGATGCCAAGCATGTAAATGTCAGGGTGGACGAGTTGCGGTCACGAGAACGGCAAACAGGGTTCGCCGACCTTGCGCACTACCTGGCGTTCGGACCACAAGTTGAGGAAACAAAGCAGAAGCTCTTGTCGTTTTTGATTTCGGCGAAACGGGAAGGCAAGACGGTTGTGGGCTATGGGGCCCCGGCGAAAGCCATTACGCTTCTCAACTATTGCGGTGTACGGACGGACTTCATCGAATATACAGTTGATCGGAGCCCGCACAAGCAAGGCCAGTATCTGCCCGGGGTCCATGTTCCCATTTATGCCCCGGAGCGGTTGCGGCAGACGAGACCGCACTACGTGCTGATCTTTGCCTGGAATCTTCGGGAAGAAATCATGAGCCAGATAGCATACATCAGAGAGTGGGGTGGACAGTTTGTGGTGCCCATACCGGAAGTCGCGGTCTATTCCTGATCTGTGGGGGTGTTTCCGCGCAGGAAGGAAGAGGAGAGAAGTGTGAGAAATTGCGGATGTCCCGAGGGTCTCCGTGATCTCTTCGCTGTTGTTCCATGTCCCGAGAAAAGGTCAACACAAAGCCAGCACCGTCCGCTGCGGGGTATTTTCTCGACCTTGTCATGGTGCTGGCCAGTGTCGGCTGTGTTGGCCTGACATTCTATCTGGTCCTCATCCACGGCTGGACCGCGAAATATACGATCCTGATTGGAATCGCCGGTTTGTAGATCTGGGGAACTGAACTCTCCGACGAGCGAAAGGGAAATGTCGTCCTGCTTATGTTGTCTGTGGCGATCGCCTGTCAGTTGCCGAATCTTCTCCTCGCGTTTATTGATAGGACTGAACTTGCGGATCCTCCGACACGGTGGGTGTCTTCGCAGTCGGGGGAAGAACGGGAAGACCATGCAAAAGTTGCCTCGCGGTGGGGCGTGCCCTTCGACACACGCTCCAGGTTGGAGATCATGCAGGATCTTCGCAAAAGTGGCGTTGATGCATGGCCATCCGTTTCCCCTCGATTCTTAGTCAAGCGATGGTGGGAGCACTACTGGGGACCCACGCCGTTGTCGAATCCAGAGCTGGTCCTAAGCCTGAACGGACGGGAGGGAATTCCGATAGGAGGGATTTCTCACAGAGTGACCGTCTATTGCAACGAAAATGGAGAATATGTGACCTACTACAGTGGTGAACACGGATTCTCCAACCCGAAGGGGATGTGGAATCGGAATATTGACATCGCGGTTGTGGGAGACTCGTTTGTCCATGGGGCCTGTGTGCCTCTTGAAGCCGGCTTTGTCAGCCTGATCCGGCAGCGGTATCCCGGGACCATTAACCTCGGGAACGATGGTATCGGGCCGTTGCTGGAGCTGGGGATCGTCAAGGAGTATCTGCCCGCCTTGAAACCCAGGCTCGTCCTTTGGAGCTATTTCGAGGGGAATGATCTCCACGATATGAGCAAAGAGAAATATACCCTCGCTAAGCACTATCTTGAATCCAGCTTCACGCAGTGGCTCATCAACCAGCAGGAGGACATCGATCGGGCCATCATGGCGCATATTGAATTGGCGGTGGCGGCTCGAACATTGACCGCCAAGTTCCTCGCGTTTTCTGATGTGTTGCGCCATCCCCTTCGCCATCTCAGCACCTGGGAGCGCATCATCAAACTGTCCTATCTGTCTGATGCCGTGAAGGTTGCGCTGAGCCGGATCGATCGGCGCAGCGAAGGGCTTGGGCCGGACATCCCATACAATCCTTACATGAGCGAAGGGGATTTGGAGCTTTTCCGGCAGGTCTTGACTCAAGCCTATGAGACAATTCGTGGATGGGGAGGGACCATGGTGTTTCTGTATTTGCCGCAATATGAGCGATATCAGCCAAGTGTGCAAAAAGGTCAGCCCGATCGGGAGAAAATCCTTGAGATCGTACGTTCCTTGAATATACCCGTCATCGATATCCATGCGGCGTTTGAGCGACTGCCCGATCCCCTTGAAGTCTTCCCGTTTCGCCTTCCAACGCACTACAATCAACAGGGATACCAACTCGTGGCCGATGAAATCGTCCGATTTCTGGACCGTGCGGAGTTTCCCGCTGCGGAGGTAGAGGGTTTCGCTTCTCGCCTCTGAAGAGTGGCCTCATGCTCGAGTTACGTTCCGCGCATACGGATTCTCCCACTGGAGTCGGGCATGAAGCCTATGAGTTGATCCGTGAGATCTATCCCCTGTGCCGCAGTATCACCGGAGAGGGGGTTCGCGACACGCTGCGATCGGTTCAGCGCCGTATTCCGCTGACCATTGTTGAAGTGCCGTGCGGAACGCACGTGTTCGATTGGACCGTACCGCCGGAGTGGAATATCCGGGACGCGTATATCAAGAATCGGAGTGGAGAGCGCATCGTTGATTTCCGGCAGTGTAACTTGCACGTCATGAGCTATAGCGCTCCCGTGCATCGGACGATGACATTAGGGGAATTGAAGCCGCACTTGTTTACGATCCCCGAGCATCCGGAATGGATTCCCTATCGGACATCCTACTATCAAGAGAACTGGGGGTTTTGCCTCTCGCAGAAGCAGCTGTCGCAGTTGACCGATGGAGAGTATGAGGTCTGTATCGACTCGACCTTCACGCCGTCGGGGACATTGACCTATGGCGAGTGTTACCTGCCCGGAGCAACCGAAGAAGAGGTCCTGGTTTCGACCCATATCTGTCATCCATCCCTGTGCAATGATAATTTATCGGGAATTTCGGTCGCGGCCATGCTGGCGAAGACAATGGCCCAGCGCGAGCGGCGCTACAGCTACCGGTTCCTGTTCATTCCGACGACGATTGGATCCATCACCTGGCTGGCGACACACGAGGATGTCGTGCACCGTGTGAAGCATGGACTCGTGTTGACAGGACTGGGAGATAGGGGAAAGGTCACGTACAAGAAAAGCCGGCGGGGGGTAGCGGAAATTGATCGTGTCATGTCGCATGTTCTGAAGCATTCCGGGCAGGATCACGTGGTCGTTGATTTCATCCCCTACGGATATGATGAGCGGCAGTATTGCTCGCCGGCGTTCGATTTGCCCGTAGGAGTCATCATGCGGACTCCGCATGGAGCATATCCCGAGTACCACACGTCAGCGGATAATTTGGATTTGATCGATCCCCAGTCGTTGGCAGGAGCCTACGATCACTGTCTGATCGCATTCGACGTGTTGGAGCAGAACGGCGTCTATCAGAACCTCAATCCCAAGTGTGAGCCCCGGCTTGGCAAGCGCGGCTTGTATCGATCCATTGCAGGCCAACAGGAGAAGCAGAATCGTGAGCTTGCCATCTTATGGGTGCTGAACCTGTCGGATGGAACGCATAGCCTGCTGGATATTGCCGATCGAAGCGGACGGTCGTTTGAAGAGATCCGGCAGGCGGCCGACGCCTTGACCGCCTGCGGATTATTAAAAAACGCGGGGAGGTAGAATCATTCCTGACATGATGGAGGCACAGATGAATAACACCGTATACTACGATTCCCTCCTCTCAGACGACAGGCGACGTCAGGAGATTTTCCAAGGGCAATTGTTTGTGTATTCACCGAGACCGAGTACACTCGCATTCATCGACCATGCGCGCAAGCTCATCAAAGAGGCGTTTGCCCCGTTGGATCCTGAAACGGCCCAATATCAGATGTCGGTTGAGCAATATGCGGAGATATTGGGGAAGTTGAAGCCGGCCTTTATCCATCATCCGGATTCCAAGCGGCATATCCAGGCCATATTGACTGAAATGGGGGCCGATTTGAGCAAGACATACTTCGACGTGCCGAAGATGCGTAGCTCGACCAGCGATAATTTTCTCACGACTGGCATCGCATATGCTTGGCACCCTCACCGCGACACGTGGTATTCGGCGCCACCGTGTCAGGTGAACTGGTGGATACCCATTTACGACATTCAATCCGATAACGCGATGGCCTTCCACCCCAAGTACTGGAACCGCTACGTCAAAAATGATTCGAGCAGCCATAACTACTATGAGTGGAATAAGCAGCATCGGGGAGGGCATGTCTCCCAATTCCTGAAGTCGGATCCGCGTCCGCTTTCTCGGCCAACCGAGCCCATCGAGATGGATCCGCAGATTCGCCTCATCGTTCCGGCCGGCGGGGTGCTCCTGTTCTCTGCGGCGCAGATGCATTCGAGCGTGCCGAATACGTCGGGGAAAACACGGTTTAGTATCGACTTTCGTGTCGTGAATATCGAAGATGCGGCGGCACAACGGGGGGCGCCTCGGGTGGATGAAGCGTGCACGGGAACAACGATGCGGGATTATCTTCGCGGTACAGATTTCGTCTCGCGCATTCCCGAGGAAATTGTGACGTTGTATGACGATAATACGACGACCAAGGGCGACCTGATTTATCGGGGCGATCAGGGGGACTGACGCGGGGAATGGGCGAAAGAGGAGATTCGGTCCGGACATCGGTGAAGCTCGGCAAGCGAGAAGTTGTTGGGGTCATACCCGCAGCAGGTCGTTCCAGAAGGCTGGGATTGTTGCCCTGCAGCAAGGAGATCTTTCCCGTTGGGTTCTCCGCAGAGAGAGGAAACGCCCCGTCACGGCCGAAAGTGGCGGCGGAATATTTACTCGACAAGCTCAGGGCTGCGAATGTACCGAAGGCCTACATCGTCATTCGGGAGGGCAAATGGGACATTCCAGCTTATTTTGGCGACGGTCGGAACGTCGGGATGGATCTTGCCTATCTTGTCATCCCAGATTCCTGTGGCCCGCCTGACAGCGTGGATCGTGCCTACCCCTTCATAAGAGACCAGATTGTTGCTTTCGGCTTTCCCGATATTCTCTTGGAACCTGCCGATATATTCGGACCGTTATTGGGACAATTGAGGAAAGGTGGGTGCGACATCGTCCTGGGGCTGTTCCCAGTAATTGACGATTGTCGGGCGATGGACATGGTTGAATACGATGCGCATTCCCGGGTCAAAGCTGTGTTTCTGAAGCCGGACACGACGCATCTGCGATTCGCCTGGGCCTGTGCTGTCTGGACGCCTGTATTCACACGCTTTCTACATGAATTTTTGCGCTCAGACGACATGAAAAGAGAGGTCGGGCTGGGAGGTGAGCGGCGTCTTGATGCACAGGGCGATGTGCCGGTTGGAGCCGTGATCAAGTCGGCAGTGGAGCATGGGATGCACGTAGAATGCGTACCGTTCTCCGATGGCAGCTACATCGACATCGGCACGCCAAAGGATCTCGCAAGAGCCGCAAGGGGTTATCGATAAATGTCCGAACGGCACGTCTGGAAAGGGGGAACTGTGGCGCAATTACAACGGCCAGAGCTGGCTTACATGAACGGAAAACTAGTTCGCTGGGAAGAAGCTGTCTTGCATGTAGGATGCGAGGCCGTCACGCGCGGCCTGAACGTGTTCGAAGGGGTGAAAGCATATTGGCAACCGGATGGATCATTGAGTATTGCCATGCCTCGCCAACATTACGAGCGGCTTGCACGGTCGGCAAAATTGCTCCATCTGCCGTGTCCCGTGACGTACGCGGAATATGTGGGGGCTATCGATCAACTGGCCGGGGCCTTGGCCAAATCCGATCGGGACCTGTGGGCCCGAACTACCTTGTTCGGTGTCAGCGGGCATTGGGGAGAGGACACGGTCGCGGATCTTATTGTTACGGCATACCATCAGGATAAATCGCCTGCCTGTCCGATCCACATGGGGGTGAGTACATGGAGGCGGAGTGCCGACATAGCTCTTCCTCCGAGGATCAAGACGGGGAGCAACTACGAGGTCTCCCGGCTGGCGAGAATTGAAGGACGGGCACAAGACTGCGACGACATGATCCTGCTAAACTCGGCGGGGCGTGTTGCCGAAGCGACGGCATCCTGTATTCTCATGGTGCGAAAGGATACGGTCTACACACCGCCTCCTACAGAAGGAGCCTTGGAAAGCATTACGGTGGATGTGGTAGAGGCTTTGGCGGCATCCCTGGGCATTGCCTTTGTGCGAAGACCCATCGACCGCACGGAGTTATTGATCGCTGATGAGCTGGCTATCTGCGGAACGCTCCACGAAATCACGTTAGTGAAGTCGATCGAAGCGTCTCCTATCTACGGAAAAACACCAGTTCTCGGTGCGCTGCAGAATCGATATTTAGCCGCGGTGCGGGGGGAGCAGCCACATCCTGCGGTCGAGATGGTTGCGCTGGCATCCGTCAAGTCAGCGGCCACTTAATCTCCTTGAAGATTGAGCCTGCGGTGCAGGCCTATCGCCGATCCAAAGCGCTCCTCGTACGGGAGGGGGATCCCACTTTAGCGAGCGGCTTCCATTCCGGAGGAGAGGATATGAGCAGGAGCCGGCATCCTGCGGTATGCTGGCCCCCAATGTAGCTATGGGATGGGTGGATGAGGATGCGATGAAGAAATTGGTGACGATCGCGCTTCCGGTCTATAAGCGGCTGGATTACGTTGTCAGCGCGTTGCAATCAATTGCAGAGCAAGATTATCCCAATATTGAGTTGATTGTATCCGACAACGGTGAGAATGGTTCACTGGTCAAGGATCTGGCGGATCAGTGGTATCCGAGACCCTACCGCTTTCGCCAGAATCCGAGCACACTGCCTCTCCCCATTCACTACAATCAACTGATCGAGGCGGCGACCGGCGAGTACTTTGCCTTCTTGGACTATGACGACGTCATCAGTCCCAATTACGTGTCCGAGCTGGTTCGTATTCTCGACGATCATCCAGATGTTGCCGTGGCCTTGTCTCGAGAGGAAATTGTGGATCCGTCAGGGCGTATCCTGCGCGCATCATCGGCTGACATGCCGGAGCGATTCTCGGGACCGGATTTTCTCCGGTCGTGGACGATGTATGGGTACGAAAGTTATGCGACGGTGCTGGGGAGGACAGCCTATATCAAGGCAGATGGAGGACATCCGTTTTTTCCTGGCGGAACCTATACCGATGATGCCATCCTGATCAAGCTCTGTCTGAGAGGTGCGGTGGGGATCAGCCAGCGCTGTGTCTTTCGATGGCGGTGGAGTGAGATCAGCCATGGATGGTCGTTGAAATGCGCGAGTCTCGCCGAGGATACCAGACGGTTCCTACGGTTTCTCGACCGTGACCCCGCCATCTTGCGATACCAAGCGAAGGAGCCAAAAGAATGGCTCGACATCAAAAAGCATTTGTTCCGAATGGCCTGGCACACCTACTATGAACGCTGGGCAGGCCTGTATCGGGAGAGAATGCCCCCCGCGTCGTGGGTAAGAGCGGGGTTTGCTATGCCCTTCATCCGTGACTATTACGGTATGGTGAGCGAGGTCTTATGGTACGCCGTAAAAGGGAAGTGCATCAAATGCATCAAGCGCCTGGGGGTCGGCTCGCGGGGCATCGATCGGTCTGTTCAGTGAGCACCGTTTGTTTTCGGAAAAAAAAGAATGGGGCAGCATGGCAGCATGAGTATTGTTCAGAGGGGAGCATCTGATTGCTAAACGAAAAAACGGCGGCGGACTATGGAGGAGGCTCAATCATGAAACGAATATTGGTGACAGGGGCGGGCGGGTTCATCGGCCATCACTTGGTGAAATATCTGAAGGCGAATCGATACTGGGTGCGGGGAGTGGACATCAAGCTGCCCGAATATGAGCAGACGGCGGCAGATGAGTTTGAACTATTGGATCTTCGGCGATGGGCCGAATGTCTTCAAGCGGTGAGAGGGATTGAAGAAGTTTACAATCTCGCGGCGGACATGGGAGGAATCGGGTTCATCGAATCTCACAAGGCGCAAATCATGCACAACAGCGTGCTGATTAATATGCACATGCTGGAGGCGGCGCGTCTTCAAGGGGTCGGCAAGTTTCTGTTTACCTCTTCAGCCTGTATCTATCCCGGCTATAAGCAGAATTCTCCCGATGTGACGCCGCTTAAGGAAATCGATGCATACCCGGCTGAAGCGGAGGATGGGTATGGGTGGGAGAAGCTGTTCACAGAGCGGCAGTGTCGGCATTATTGGGAGGACTATGGGTTGAAGACGTATGTGGTCCGGTTTCACAACATTTTTGGACCCTTAGGTACCTATGAAGGCGGGCGGGAGAAATCGCCTGCCGCAATCTGTCGGAAGATCGCCATGGCGAAACCTGATGATGAGATCGAAGTATGGGGAGATGGGTATCAAACGCGGTCTTACTGTTATATCGATGATTGCGTCGAGGGCATCTATCGGTTAATGCAGTCGGATCTTCATGATCCGATCAATCTGGGACAGGACCGCTTGGTGAGCATCAACCAGTTAGTGGATATCGTAGCGGGGATCGCCGGGAAGCGGATCCGAAGGCGCCATGATTTGACCAAACCGCAGGGAGTTCGGGGACGGAATGCGGACCTCACATTGATGAAGCAGACCTTAGGATGGGAGCCGCGCATCAGCCTCGAACAGGGGCTGACGGAAACCTACAAGTGGATCCAACAGCAACTCCAGGCGCAAGGAAGGATTTAGTCATATACGTGCGCATCCATTCCATCGATTGAACGAGCGACTCTCGAACCCTAGGCATCGATCTCTCTGTCTTGGTTGTGTTCATCCATGAGGATCGTCCATGTCAGCACTTACGACCTCAAAGGCGGTGCAAGTATGTCAGCCTATCGCCTCCATCGTGGTCTTCTGTTGCATGGTCATGAATCCTCCATGTTCGTTCTTGAGAAGTCGAGCCAGGATGAGACCGTGATGAGATTTCATCCATCGATGGATGTGACAAGCCGACTGAGGAGGCGGTTTCGAAGGAAGAGTATCGCCAAGGCTTGGCGGGCGTATGCTGCCACAAGACCGTCGGGGTATGAATTATTCAGCCAGGACCGCACTCCGATCGGTGACGCACTTGCTCGCCAGCTTGTTCCCTGTGATGTTGTACACCTTCACTGGGTGGCAACATTTCTCGACTATGAAAGCTTCTTCACCGCTGTGCCCAGAGAGAGGCCGGTGGTGTGGACTTTGCACGATATGAATCTGGTGACGGGAGGATGTCACTATGATATGGAATGTGGGCGTTATCGGTCCGGGTGTGAAGCCTGCCCTCAACTCGGTTCTCGTCATTCCCATGACCTTTCCGCGGAAGTCTGGCAACGTAAGAGGAGGATTTTTGCCGAGGTTCCTCCCTCCCGCCTGTGCGTGGTAACCCCGAGTCGATGGTTGACGCAGGTCGTCAAAGACAGCCCGATCTTTTCTAGGTTTCGGGTCGAAACCATCCCGTACGGGCTTGATCTCGATGCCTTTGCTCCGCGGGATCGGCTGGCCGCCCGAGAGGTACTGGGGATTCCGCAAGATGCCAATGTCGTACTGTTCGTGGCAGAGATGATAGATAACAAGCGGAAAGGCTATACCCTTTTAATGGATGCACTGACGGGTTGCTTGAGAGAAAACCGGCGATTGTGGCTTTTGTCAGTAGGCCACCGGGCACCTCTCGGGCCGGGTTCCATGCAAGCAGTTCACATGGGATATGTAAACAACGAGCGATTCTTATCTCTTGTGTACAGCGCGGCCGATATATTTGTAATCCCCTCGCTTCAAGATAACCTGCCCAACACTGTGCTTGAAGCAATGGCTTGCGGTGTTCCGGTTGTTGGGTTTGATGTGGGTGGTATCTCGGATATGGTGCGAGAATGTCAGACCGGTTGTTTGGTCGGAGTGGGGGATGTCGTTGGATTGCAGCGTGCGATTAGTCGCCTCATGCAAGACCAAGAACTCCGGACAGTTATGTCTAAGGCCTGCCGTCGGGTTGCATTAGACGAGTACGGATTGGAGCGCCAGGCGCAAGCGTACAGTGATCTTTACAGAACGCTTTCTTAGAGAAAAGGTATGAAGACAGGGCGGATCACGGCAGAGTCTTGGTTAGGTCCGAGGTATCGGCCGGGTCTGAATTGGCGACTCTTCGCAGCCCTGTGCGGGTTGGAAAGTAGCCTTGTGATCGTCGTGTTGACACTGTATCGGTTGACATATAAGCAGACTTGGTCTGCCTTCTTATTGAGTCTCCCCGGTGTGGCCTTTTGCGGAGCCCTTGTAAGCGCGGCATTCTTCGGACGAGCGGCCATGCACACATGGAGCAGAGGCAAGCGTGAGGATGTTTCATCCGCATCATTGACGCTGCTCGTGCACAGCCTAGTGCTCTTCGTTGCGTATGCGACAGCGGAGTATACTCTACGATCACGGGCTGTCATTCAGATATGGGGAGAAGAAGTTCACGGTAGGCTGCTTCTGCCGAGAAGATGGAATGTGGTTGTGGAGCGCTACGTACGTATGCTGGAAAGTTTTGAGAAACGGCCGAGTTATTATCAGGAAGACCCTCTACTCGGGTGGTCGATTGGTGCCAATCGAGTTAGCCAGAATGGATTGTTCTATAGCAGCCCCGAAGGTTTCCGAAGCATGAGGCCAGCGGTTTCGTATGATCGGTCTGCTCCCTGTCGAGTCGCTCTGTTGGGAGATTCCTTTACCTTTGGGGAGGAAGCAAGGTTTGAAGACACGTGGAATTACTATTTGCAGCAGAGGCTCGGACCGAACTGCCAGGTCATCAATTTTGCTGTGCCCGGCTATAGTATCGGGCAAATGTACTTGCGGCTGGAACGTGATATTCTGCCACACGACCCGGACTTGGTCATTCTTGGTTTTACTGACGGAGCGCTTGATCGCACATTGGGAATCTATTGTTTTCTGATGGGGCTGGAATGGCCGGATTGCCCATGGGTGGCACCGCGTTTTGCTCTCAGAGATGGCGAACTTGTCGTTGTTAATGCGCCACTCCCGCATCCTCACGAAATTTATGCAACAAAGGCAATCTACGACTTACCGTTTATAGCCTATGATCGATGGTATCACACTGCTGAGTGGGAACAACGTCACTGGGAGCATTTATACGCCTCCTATGTGTTTCGCTTCCTCACAACTTTGTATCCCATTTATAACGTTGTCGATCCCGAAGTGTTCGATACAGCGCTCCATGACGTCAATAGCGCACTCTTTAGGGCTTTCCTCGATCTGGCGGATAAGAACAGCCTGCGCGTTTTGATAGTCTACCTCCCGATGATGGAAGACTACGGATACAAGGTTCGCTATCGCGCACCTGTAAGTCATGGCGTTTTAAAAGACGCCGGTATCGACTTCATTGACGGCACCACCTGCATTGCCCAGTTGGAAGAATCGCGGCGTTTCTTGGCGACGGGGTTACACTATACGCCAGAAGGTGAGCGTCACCTGGCCGAGTGCTTGTTACCACACGTTCTAAAGCAGTTGTCGGCAGTGCGCCCCACTCATGGTAAGCCTACGGTGACGTTACGTTGTCCTTGTGAATAGCGGTATCGGCAGTCCAAGTGACGTTGATCAGGTGCAATCACGTTGAAGCGCTGTTGAATGGGAAGCGTCTTCAAGCGGCGAGATTCAATTTTGACGCGTATGCCTTGTGAGCACCTATAAAAGGCCAGGGTGCATTTGTGAAGTTGTTATTCATTAGTGCGGCCTTTCCTCCGATGCGGGCAGGGGAGGCCGACCACGCCTACCATCAATGCCGTTACCTGGCAAAAAAGGGGATGGATGTGCACGTCTTGACCAGTGAGGCCAATCAGTGGACACAAGACGTTCCGTTTGCCGTCCATCCGATCATGCGGGACTGGTCCTGGAAAGATTTGCCGCGGCTTATGCGGTTCATCACCCGCTCCCGTCCGGACGCCGTATTGTTGTTCTATATCGGATGGGTGTATCACGAGCATCCCATGATCACGTTCGCGGCCACGATATGCCGGTCGCTTCTCAAGGGGAAGCGGTTCGTGAGCATGCTGGCCTATCCGAGCGGAAGCAATCCCGGCCGGCGCTCACAACTGAGTCGAGCCGTGAGAAAACTCGTTCAAGCCTGGGCTTCCCCGATGGACTCCTCCTACGAGTTCGGGACGCTCTTGCGGGATAGCGATCGGATCATCGTCATGAGCCATGGGCATTGCGCGATGCTGACCGATCATTATGCGAACATCGAGAAAAAGAGCGTGCTCGTGCCGCCTCCGCCGTTGCTTACCATGACGACCGCGGTGGACGATGAGGCTCGTGCCGCGACACGCGCGAAGTTGCGGTTGTCTCCTTCGGATTTCGCCATCGTGTACTTCGGGTTTATTTATCCGCCCAAAGGGGTGGAAACGGTCATTCATGCGTTTCATCGGGTGAGCCGCCGATATCCCCAGACAAGGCTGGTGCTGGTGGGAGGGGTCATCGCCCGGGAATTTCCGGGGCGGCCGCGATTCGCGGAAGAGATGCGCGAGCTTCCGAAGCAGTTGGGCATCGACGAGAAGGTGATCTGGACGGGGGAATATGAAACCGACAGTGACGAGGCCTCGCGCTATCTCTACGCCGTCGATGCCTGCGTCTTTGCGCATGATCTCGGAGTCGCGATGAACAACAGCTCCTTTGCCGCCTGCGCGGCGCACGGATTGCCCGTTGTGGCGACCAGAGGAGCCACGCTGGACGAACAGTTCGTCGAGGGGAACAATGTCCTGCTGTGCCCTCCCAAAGATGCGGACGCGATGGCCGCCGGGTTGGCACGAATAATAGAGGACGAGGACCTGAGACGACGGCTGCGGGAAGGCTCCAGGAAGCTCGCCTCAGAATGGTTTTCATGGGATCACGCGACCGACCGGATCGTCGAGACGCTCACCGGGACATAGGGAAAGATTCGTGGTCTTGTCCGCTCCCGAAAACGACACTCGTGTCGGCCTCGACGAAACGGAGGAACCAACCCAGACAACGGGGCGCCCTGCTCAGCCGCTGCCGCTGATCCTTGTTCTGAGCCAGACACCAGAGTACGGAGGAACAGAAAAACATGTCGTGGAGCTGGTCCGCCGGCTGGAAGGCCGGGCCCGCTGCATCATCGTCTGCCTGGCGGAGGATTGTTATAGTCGATTTCTGGGCCAGTGCCCGCATGTGCGCGTGGTCGCGCATGCCAGGATCACATGGGCCAAGTTCCCCCGATACTGGCGGATTTTTACTCGTTATCGGCCTGATGTGATCGTGTTCGCGAAAGGGATTCCGCACCTCTTCCCGCTTTCAGCCTATATCGCGGCGAGGCTGTGCGGCGCCAGGCGGCTGGTCTGTATTGAGCAATTGATGTGGGACCCTGCTCCGCAATCGGACGGAGGGAAGGGCCTTGGGTCTCTGATCAAGCGACTGCTTGGGTGGCGGACCAGATTCCTGCTAGCCAAACGACTACAAGGACGGCTGGCTCACGCCACGATCTGTGTGAGCGAAGCCCTCCGCCGGCGCTTAACCATGGAGTACGGCTATCCGGAGCACCGGACCATCACTATTCACAACGGAGCTGACCTCCGGTGCTTTGCGTCAGAACACGGTGGAAGGAGAAAGCCGGCGGTCGATGCCGCCGGCTCTGATTGCTTCACGATCGTATGTATCGCCCGGCTGTCCCAGGTGAAGCGAATCGATCTTCTGTTGGATGCCCTCTCGATGCTCTCTCGATCCCAGAGAGATTGGCGTTGTTTCATTCTCGGCTCAGGGCCAAAAGAGAGGGAACTGCGCGCGCAGGCGACGACATTGAATCTCGAGACCCTTGTGACGTTCGTGGGCCATGTTGATGATGTCAGACCCTACCTGAGAATGGCCGACGTGGTGGTCCTGTCTTCTGAGAATGAGGGGTTGCCCCTGTCGCTTGCCGAGGCCATGGCCATGGGAGTGCCCTGTATCGCGTCGGATGTAGGCGGGACAGGAGAGATCGTCTGCCATGGCCGAACCGGGCTGCTGTTCACCTCCGGATCGGTGGAAGAACTCTGCCAGGCTATCGGCTATTTGCTGATTCATGAAGAGGAGCGCCGGAGAATGGGGGAAGAGGCTAAGCAATGGGTTCACGAACGCTTTGATATCGAGCGGGTCATGACTCGCGTGTCCGACGTCATTTTGGCGTAAGCTCTGAGGAGCAAAAGGCGGTCCGCGCCGGTCCGTTGAGATGAGCATGAAGATTCTGATGGTCAGCAATCTCTACCCGCCTTTCTACCATGGAGGGTATGAAGTCCGCTGCGCCCAAGTGGCCGAGGCGCTTCAACGGGCTGGACATGAGGTTCGCGTGCTGACTTCCGTCTATGGGCTTCCAGTAGGATTCGGCACACGGTATCAACGAGCCACGGAAATGATCGGAGGGGTGCGGGTGGACCGCTGGCTGCATAACGATGCCTTCGGACCTCAGCAACCGTTTCGTCCGTGGGTGGTCTTCCAGGTCAAGAGAGAACTCGCCGATGCCCGTCGATTTGTGGAAATTCTGGGTGAATTTCGCCCGGACGTGATCAATTGGTGGAACATGAACGGCATCACCAAGTTGCTGTTGCCGTTGCCGGAGCGATGGGGCATTCCCGACGTCCATTGGATTGAATATCCGTGGATGGTGGACGAATACGGCGCGACCGGGGAAAAGGCCTCACGGTTCTGGCGGCAAGTGTGGGATGGCGCATGGGGTCCGCCGATGGTCCGCCCTTTGTTGCGACGGCTGACCCGATGGTGGGAGGCCCGTGTGGAAAGGGAAGGTCTGCCCACCAGGGACTTCCCGAATCGCCCCGGCCTGGTTTGTTTTGTCAGCGACTATCTGAGAACGCTCTATCGAGAAGGCGGCCTGGACTTTCCCCGGTCCCAAGTCCAGTTTGGTGGTGTGCCGGCGGAAAGGTTTTTTTGCCCTGTTGCGGAGAAATCTCCAATCCCTGGCGTGATGCGGGTGTTGTACGCAGGACAATTGACGGCCGATCGCGGGTTGCATACCGCGGTTGAGGCGTTGGGCCAAATGGCGGCGCCGTATCGGCAGAGAATTCGGTTGTCAGTGGCAGGGCCGACGGAGGGGGCCTACCGTTCCTATTATGAGCGCGTGGTCAGACGAATCGAAGAGCTGGGGATGGGCAAGATAGTCACCTTTCTCGGGAAGGTCGACCATGACCGGATGCCGGACGTCTACAAGAGTCATGATCTGTTGATCTTTCTGAGCACCAGAGAGGAGGGGCTTCCTCTTGTGATGGTGGAGGCGATGCTGGCGGGCTGTGCCGTGGTCACGACCGGGAGCGGGGGCGCCATTGAAATTGCCGAACTGGCCGATCTGCCGGTGATATCGAAGGGTGACTCGCTTGAGCTGGCCAGGAAGCTGGAAGGGTTGCTCGAACAACCCGAGACGCTTCGGAAGTTGGCTGAGCAGGGACAAACCATCGCCTTGCGCGAGTTCAGTCTGGATCGCATGATCGAGCGGTGGCAAGCCACATTGCTGCAATTGTGCCGGCAACGCCGCGAGCCGATGGGAAAGGGCCGGGATTGACCGAAAGCCGATGGTGAACACTCGTCTCAATCGTGTGCTTCTGGTGCTCCTCGGAGCCGGATGTCTAGACGCCTGTGGGCTGGAGACGCCGCAGGTGCGGAAGGCGACCTTCGATGCGGAATCCGTAGTTCGTGTCGGTCCGGCCGAGGTCGTGCTCGCAACGAAAGACAAACCGTACTCTTGGCCGGATGGAACGATCGGGATCATCCATGAGCAAGACGCCTATTCGTTTTTTGCAGCCGGGCCGGGCAGACCAATACGCACGGGCGGAACACTGGACAATCCGGTAGCCAACGGGGCGCAGATTCAGGAAATAGCCGGCCTCCGGAACGATTACCCCTATGCGGCGGGGGGCCGCATCTATCAGGATCCCAAGACGGGCAGCCTGTTGCTGTTCTATCATGCGGAGATCCATACCTTCCCGCCGGGGTATATTCCTTTCTTTAGTGAAATTGGGCTGGCGCACTCGACGGATGGAGGTCGATCTTGGCATGACTTGGGGCCGATTGTGCGGCCCCATACCCCAGTCTCTGCGTCATATTTCCAGAAGGGAGGAACGTGGGATGTGGGGTGGGGCACGTATGCATTGGCGGGCGAGTATTTCTATCTGTATTTCGCCGACCTGCTCCAGGATGGGGACGAGTATGCGCGCGTGAATTTTGCCGTGGCGCGAGCCAAAGTGTCCGATGTGATCGAGGCGGCGGTGAATCAGCGGCAGGCGTGGCCGTGGATGAAGTATTACGACGGGGCATGGACGGAGCCCGGCCTTGGAGGCCGATCCACGGCGCTGGTTGAGCAGGGCGAAGATTCCTTTATGCCGAGTGATGTCGCATTTAACGCCTGCGCAAGAAAATACACGGCGGTCATTCTTGGGACGCCATTTCCCGATGCGGATCTGTACTGGAGCGAATCCGCGGATGGTCTCACATGGAACCCGGTAAAAAAAATAGTCGGAGACGAGGGGGAGCAGATCTACGCGACCTTGATCGGGATGGGCGAAGACCCTCACCTGACCGGAAGAGAGTTCTTTATCTATTACATCGACTCCAAAGAGGGCGGCAAGGCCGGTGACCGCAATCAAGATGCGGTCTTGATGCGGCGTCGGCTGTCACTGGAGAATATCTCCTGCTTCGGGAGTTCGCATGAATCGTAGGCATGCGGTTGGGGACGTCACGTCGGTTCACGATCGACTAGCCGGGAAATGTGCATGAATATTCTGCTCGTCACGCCATTCTTTACGCCGCAGACGGGCGGGGTCGCCACGTACCTGGAAGACCTGCGCCGGTTCTTGGGACAACGGGGACACCAGGTGCTCGTCCTGCGGCCCGGCGAATCCGATACCATCGTGCGCTGTCCCCTCAATGACGACGACAAGGTGTATGAATTCTATATGAGGGGACCCTGGTTCCCTGAAGCGCCGCTGCGGGGCATGGTAGCCACGGGACTCTATTTCATTCCGACCCTCTTCAGGCTGGCCCGTTTTCTGAGACAGCACCGGATTGATCTGGTCTGCGCAGAGTATCCGCTCCCCTATATGATGTACTTCATTCTGCTGCGGCGCTGGTGTCGCATCAAACTGTTGGTCGGCCTGCACGGGGACGACGTCCTGTCGCTGCATCTGCTGTCCAAACTGGATCAAGCCGTGGTCCGAGCCCTCGTGCGGCGTGGTGATCGGGTATTGGCCCATTCGGCAAGCCTTTTGGAGCAGGCAGAGCAGGTGTTCGGCAAAGTGAAGGTCAAAGGTTCCTACTTGCCCTATGGGGTCGAATGTGAGCGCATCCGGGAGCGGGCCATGGCGTCCCGCCGCCGAGAAATCCTCCAGGAGCGCCCCTATATCCTGACCGTCGCCAAGCTGTATGAGCGAAAGGGGCTCGATATCCTGCTCGAAGCGGTTTCCCGCTTGAAGGCGCGGCTGGACGGCCATCGATTCCTCATTATTGGAGACGGTCCGGAGGAATCACGATTGAAGCGTCTTGCGGCCGATCTGGGTATCGACCAGCATGTGGCCTTGCTCGGGGAAGTGCCGAGCCGGGAGATTCCGATGTGGTTTCAGCATTGTGAGTTTTTTGTGCTGCCGTCAAGGTCCGAGCCGTTCGGCATCGTCCTGCTCGAAGCCATGACGCTGGGAAAGGCCGTCGTGGCGACCAGGGTCGGCGGGATTCCGGAATTCATCAAGAACGGGGACACAGGACTGTTGGTCGAATCCGGCGACAGTCAGGCGCTGTCGGAAGGCATTCTGCGTCTGCTCCAGGATCATGAACTGCGCGCGCGTCTTGGAAAGAACGGGCTGCAATCTGTCGAAACACGGTACGACTATCGCCAGCTTGTGCTTCGCTATGAGGAGCTGTTCCAGAGCCTCTGTTCCGGAACGGCATAGCGTCCCGACGGGAACAAGATCCGAGGTGTTGTTGGGCCGCCCACAGATCAGACAGGAAAGGTGAGCGATGAATATTCTCGGTATCTCAGCCTATTACCATGACAGTGCGGCGGCCCTGGTTCGTGACGGCGACATCGTGGCGGCGGCGCAGGAGGAGCGCTTCACACGAAAGAAGCATGACCCGGGGTTTCCGCATCGGGCGGTCGAGTACTGTCTACAGGCCGGCGGAATACAATTGAAAGACGTGCACTATCTGGTGTTCTACGACAAGCCGCTCGTGAAGTTTGAACGGCTTCTGGAAACCTACCTGGGGTTTGCGCCCAAGGGCATCCAATCCTTCCTCGCAGCCATGCCGGTCTGGATGAAAGAGAAACTGCTCTTACGAAGCCTTCTGGTCAAAGAGTTCCTGGTCCATGGGAAGGGGATGACGAAGACGGAGTTGCCGCCAGTGCTGTTTTCCGAGCATCATGAATCTCACGCGGCATCGGCGTTTTTTGCGTCGCCATACGAGCAGGCGGTGGTGCTCTGCATGGACGGCGTGGGGGAATGGGCGACCACGTCGGCCTGGAAAGGGGAGGGCAACCGATTGACGCCCCTCTGGGAGATCCCGTTCCCCCATTCATTGGGGTTGCTCTATTCCGCCTTTACCTATTACACGGGCTTCAAGGTGAACTCCGGCGAGTACAAGGTCATGGGGCTGGCCCCATACGGCGAGCCTAAATACGTGAAGGCGATCTATGAGCACCTGCTTGATCTCAAGCCGGACGGCACCTTTCGGCTCAACATGGAGTACTTCAACTACTGCACCGGCTTGACGATGACCGGGCGGAAGTTCGACGAGGTCTTCGGCGGGCCGCCGCGCAAGCCGGAGTCCAAATTAACGCAGCGCGAAATGGATCTGGCCCGGTCAATCCAGGAGGTAACCGAAGAGGTGATGTTGCGATTGTCACGGACCCTGCATCGGGAGACCGGCGTGGAGAATCTCTGTTTGGCCGGCGGCGTGGCATTGAACTGCGTGGGAAACGGCCGGATTCTCCGGGAAGGGCCCTTTAAGGGATTGTGGATTCAGCCTGCGGCCGGGGATGCGGGCGGGGCGTTGGGCGCCGCGCTGAGTGTCTGGCACCAGTTCGAAGGGCATCCCAGAGTCGCCGACGGCAAACGGGACAAGATGCGCGGGTCGTATCTGGGACCCTCGTTTTCCAATGAGGAGGTTGAGCGCTTCTTGAAAGAAAAGGGGGCGCCGTATGTGCGGCTGGACGACACGGCACTGGCGGAGCGGGTCGCGGAGGAGTTGGCCGCGGAGAAGGTGGTGGGATGGCTGCAAGGCCGGATGGAGTTCGGTCCTCGCGCGCTGGGAGGGAGAAGTATTCTGGGCGATGCGCGGAGTGCGAAAATGCAGTCCGTGATGAACCTCAAGATCAAATACCGCGAGTCGTTCCGGCCGTTTGCGCCGTCCGTTCTGCGGGAGCGCGTGGCGGACTACTTCGACCTGAATGCGGACAGCCCGTACATGCTGATCGTGGCTCCGGTTCTTGAGCGGCGGCGCCGTCCGATGACCAAAGCACAGAAGGAACTCTGGGGGATCGATCTCTTGAATGTCCCGCGATCGGACATTCCGGCCATCACGCACCTGGACTATTCGGCGCGGGTCCAAACCGTCCATGAAGACACGAATCCGCGCTATTATCGCCTGCTCAAGGCCTTTGAAGCCAAGACCGGCTATGCCGTGCTGGTGAACACGTCCTTCAATGTCCGCGGCGAACCCATCGTCTGTACGCCCGAGGATGCGTACCGGTGCTTCATGCGCACGGAGATGGACGTGCTGGTGCTGGAAAACTGCGTCTTAAACAAGGTAGATCAGCCACGGCTGGAAAAAGACACGGATTGGAAAAAGGAGTTTGAACTGGATTAAGCCCATGAGGAAGCCGGCTCACGTGCCTTCTCCGAAACAGGCGGGACGAGGCCGGGGTGCGCATAAACCGCTGGGTGCCCGGGGCTGAGATATGCGCGGCCTGGTTCCTCGTAGACTGCTGTTCTGGACCTGTTCCATGCTGGTCGTCTCGCTCGGCACGATGGTGGTGTGTGAGGTGATATTTCGTGTTCTGTTGTTTTCTGGAGCGGACTTCATGCAACGCTTTAGAAATCCTGATCTCTACGGCGCATGGGATTCAGATGATGATTATTGGAAGCTCTATTATCTCTTTGGCGGCAGGTTCAAGCCGCCGGAACATCCCCATCCTCGATTGGGCTGGATCGGGACCTTTTCCCCCGAAACCTATCTCCATAATAATGCGGGAGAGGTAGGAGACAAAATCCCAATTCTTCTGTACGGGGATTCGTTCGCAGAATGCTCGACGATCGCGAATAAAAACGAATGCTTTCAGGGTATTGTGAACAATGATTCTGAACTGGGTCGCCGGTTCTTTCTGTTGAACTACGGTGTGGGAGGCTATGGAGTGGACCAGATGTATCTGCTTCTGAAAGAGTCCCTTCCTCTCTACCGGAATCCATTTGTCATTGTGGGTATCATGACCCAGGATCTTGATCGAAGCGCCCTGGCGGTTAGAATCGGACAGAAGCCGTTCTTCAGCGTGGAGGACGGGGCGCTTGCGTTGAAAGGTGTGCCTGTTTCGCCACATCCGGCCGTCTTTTTCGCGGAGAATCCTCCTCGGATTGTGTCCTATCTGGCCCGCATGTGGGCGAATCGCGATGGTCGCTTCTACAGAATTAGACAGCTCATCCTTGGGACGGAAGACCAGGTGAGGATCAAAAAAATGGTGAACGAGAAGATTATCCTTGCGATGGTCGCGGAGCTGAATCGGCGAAACATCCCCCATCTGTTTCTTATCTTCTATCCAGACTGGATCTATAACGATCCCGCCGACTGGAGGGAAATGTTCCTGCGTAACCTGTTTGAAGAGCACCATATACCCTACCTTTCCACCAAGGAAATCATTCAGGAAGATGCCAGAAAATCCGGGAAACAACCCATCGAGTACTACGACGACAGCCATCCGACAGCCGACGCCTATCGACTTCTGGCCGGGGTCCTCAAGGCACATATCCTGAACAGTTCAGTAAACGGCGGCCAGTTCCTGAGGCTGTGAGCGCAATGGAGTCATCGTCCTAGAGGAGGAAGCGTGCCATGCGTATTTTGATCACGGGCGGAGCCGGATTTTTGGGCAGTCATCTAAGCGACATGTTGATCGGGAAAGGCCATGAGGTCGTCGCCGTGGATAATCTCATCACGGGTCGCGCGGAAAACATCGCGCACCTGATGGGACACCCTCGCTTCAGCTTTATCAAATACAATGTCTGCGACTACCTGCACGTGGATGGCCCGCTGGACGCCATCCTTCACTTTGCCTCCCCGGCCAGCCCGCAGGACTATCTGGAAATGCCGATCGCCACCCTGAAGGTGGGAGCGTTGGGGACCCACAAGGCGCTCGGCCTGGCCAAGGCGAAAGGGGCGCGGCTCCTGCTTGCGAGCACGTCCGAGGTCTACGGCGATCCGCTGGTCAACCCGCAACCCGAATCCTATTGGGGCAATGTCAATCCGATCAGTCCCCGGGGGGTGTACGACGAGGCCAAACGATTCGCGGAAGCCATCACCATGGCCTACCATCGCTATCACGGCTTGGATACCAGGATCGTGCGCATCTTCAATACCTACGGTCCCCGCATGCGGCCGAACGACGGCCGCGTCGTCTCGAACTTTATCGTACAGGCCCTTCAGGGGAAGCCGTTGACGATATTCGGAGACGGCACCCAAACACGAAGCTTCTGCTATGCCGATGATCTTGTCCGCGGCATCACGGACTTGCTGGTGGCGGACTCGGACAAAACGGTCGATCAGCGGACCGACCGGTCCACCTTTCTCACCAAATCCTCTCAGCCGCTCCCGGAAACCATTCATGATCCCGTCAACATCGGCAATCCTCGTGAGTTGACGGTGAAAGACATTGCGGAGCTCGTGCTGCGGCTGACCGGGTCCAAGAGCGCGATCGAATACCGCCCGCTCCCGGCGGACGATCCCAAGGTCCGGCGTCCCGATATCCGGCGCGCCAAGATGCTCCTGGGATGGGAACCTCAGGTTGAGCTTGAGGACGGCCTGCGAAAAACCATCGAGTATTTCCGCCAAGTGGTTTAAAGTCGAGTGGGAGCGGGCCTGCCCTGCGGAGGTAGTCGATCCGGTGGCAGGCCGGCCAAGCCGCCTGAGGGGCTGGTTGGACGTGCCTCTCATGAGGCGGCCTGTCTTTGCGACGCCCACGGACTAGCCTGAACCCAAGGATCAAGAAGGCCAACATGTGCGGTATCGCGGTCATGTGTGGAATGGCAGGCAGGCCTGTCGATGAGGCGGCGCTTGACCGGATGACCCGGAGCCTTGTCCATCGCGGTCCGGATGACAGCGGCCTATTCCTTGACGGTTCCGTGGGGCTCGGGTTCCGGCGCTTGGCCATTCTCGATCTCTCCCCGGCCGGCCATCAGCCCATGGTCAGCGACGACGGCCGATTCGTGCTCGTGTTCAACGGGGAAATTTTCAACTATGTGGAGCTGCGTCGCGAGTTGGTCGATCTCGGATATCGATTTCGGTCGACGGGCGACAGCGAAGTTCTGCTGAATGCCTACCGCCAGTGGGGCGCGGAGTGCCTGCCGAAACTGAACGGCATGTGGGCGTTCATCATCTATGACAAGGGGAATCGACGCCTGTTCGGGTCGCGTGACCGGTTCGGGGTCAAACCGCTGTTCGTCCACCGGCAACGGGAGTACGTCCTGTTGGCGTCCGAGATCAAAGCAATCCGCGCCTCCGGGTTGTACCGGGGAGGCGTCAATTGGACGATCGCGTCCCGCTTCCTGATCGAAGGTCACCTGGACGACCGCGGCGAGAGTTTCTATGACGGGATCGATCCGATTCCTCCGGGGTCGGCCTTCGAGCTGGATCTGGAAGGCAGGTGGAAATCATGGACCTATTGGGATTTGGACCACCTGCCGTCCGTCGACGTCCATGACCCGCCGGCGGCCTTTGCCGACCTGTTCGAACAGGCGGTGCGGCTTCGCATGCGGAGCGATGTGCCCGTTGGCGTGTGCCTCTCGGGAGGCCTCGACTCGACGTCGATTATTTGCGCCGCGGCCAGGCAGCGGAATGAAGGCGACCAATCGGCCTCGGGGCCGCTCCAGGCCTTTTGTTACATGGCCAAGGAGTTTGATGAATCGAAGTACATCGCCGATACCTTGGCCGAGACGAAAGCCCAGCTACGGGAACTCCAGACGGATCCGATGGACCTGTGGCAGAATGTCCGGCGGATGTTGTGGTATCAGGATGAGCCGGTCCACACGATGACCGCAACGGTCGGCTATCGATTGATGGGCCTGGTCGCCGGCCATGGCATTCGGGTCGTGCTGAACGGACAGGGGGCGGACGAGACGATCGGCGGCTACTTCAGTTTTTTTCTCGACCACTGGCGTGAGCTGCTCGGCGAGGGACGGTTCAACAAGGCCTGGGCGGAGATCCGCGCCTATACCGAGGTGCACGGAGGAAGCCCGTTCCACTCGTTCAAGGAGGCATCCGTGAGTCTCCTGATGACCGTGCTTCATGGGGTCCCCCTCTATCGCGCGTTATCGGACCGGCGGTACGGCCGCAAGATTCTGAACAATCCGTGGTTCACGAAGGAGCTCAGTTCGCGCGTTCCACACGGAGAGCGGGCACCTGGCCTCAATCGTCTGAATGACGTTTTAAAACGCGGGGTCACCAATGCGCCGCTTCCGCTGTATCTCCGGATCGAGGACCGGAATTCGATGGCGCATTCGGTGGAAACCCGGCTCCCGTTTCTCGATTATCGGCTTGTGTCGCTGCTGTTCGGCCTCCCGGCGGAATGGAAGGTGCGGGGACCCTGGAATAAATTCATCCTGCGCGAGGCCATGCGAGGGCGCATTCCCGAATCGGTGCGGGCACGGCCGGACAAGATGGGCTTTCCGACGGCGGGGCGGAAATGGTTTGCTCATGATCTCTATGAGCCCATGGCGGACTTGCTGGCCAGCCGCGCGGTTCGGGAACGCGGCATTTACCATGTCAGCACCGTCGTGAAGGATCTCGAACGGCACAAGCGGGGCGAGATCGATGTGCACCATGATCTGTTCCATCTGGCTGAATTCGAGATGGTCGCGGATCTGATGGGAGAGCAGGCCGTTCGGCCGGATGATGGGCCTGTTGCGATCCAAACGAGGGGGGCCGATGGAGGACATCCGCAGGCGGCCGTGCCGGCCTAGCCCGGAGAGGTGAATGGTTCCTTTCGCGATGCGTGTGAGTCGTCTATGTCTGTGAGGATCGTATGAAGATTGTCAGTGTCGTCGGAGCGCGGCCGAATTTCATGAAAATCGCTCCTCTCATCAGGGCCATGCGCAGGCGCTCCGGGATTCAGTCGATCCTGGTGCACACGGGGCAGCACTACGATGCGAGCATGGCCGGGCGCTTTTTTGAGGATCTGGAAATTCCACGGCCGGACGTCTCGTTGGAAGTCGGGTCCGGCACGCATGCCGTGCAGACGGCGGAGGTCATGAAGCGGCTGGAGCCCGTGCTGGAGCGCGAGCGGCCGGACCTGGTGCTCGTGGTGGGCGACGTCAATTCAACCATGGCCGCCGCCCTCACGGCGGTCAAGCTCAAGATCAAGGTGGCCCATGTCGAGGCCGGGCTGCGAAGCTATGATCGGTCGATGCCCGAGGAGATCAATCGGCTCGTGACCGACGCGGTGTCCGATCTGCTGTTTGTGACCGAGGAGAGTGGAGAGAAGAATCTGAAGGCGGAAGGCATCGCCCCGGACAAGATCTTTTTCGTGGGCAATGTGATGATCGATTCCCTCGAATCGTCACGCCGGCTCTGGACCCGTTCCAACATTGTGGAGCAGCTCCAGCTCAACAAGGCCCAGTATGGGGTGGTAACGCTCCATCGCCCTTCCAATGTGGACGATGTCAGGATTCTGGAGGGGCTCATCGAGGCCCTCTGCGTGGTCGCCCAACGGTGCCCGCTCGTCTTTCCGGTTCATCCCCGGACGATCGGAGCGCTGAAATCGCTGGGCCGGTTCCGTGCCTGTCTTCATTTCGGGGATGGACCAGCGCCGGCCACGGGCATCCGGTGCATGGACCCCATTGGGTATCTCGACTTTATGGCCCTGGTGGCGAGCGCGAGAATGGTGCTGACGGACTCCGGAGGATTGCAGGAAGAAACGACGGTGCTGGGGATTCCGTGTTTGACGCTCCGGGAGAACACGGAGCGGCCGGTGACCGTGACGCACGGAACCAATCGGGTGATCGGGGCGAACCCTTCCCGAATCGTGTCCGAGGCCGCCAAGGTCCTCGATCACCCCGTCCAACCCCCGGCTCCTCCTCCTCTGTGGGATGGTCAGGCCGCGGAGCGCATTGTTACGATCCTGCTCGATCAGTTCAGCGGGCGGTGAGGGATGGGTGTCCGCCGCGCCGGACGTCCACGGCGCGCTTCCCTGTCAAGAGAATCGGATGCAGCATCGGGTGAAGATCTGAGCAAAAGGGATAACAAAGCCATGGATAGAGCAGACTTTTACGGCATGTTGTGTTGTCCGAAATGCAAGGGCGACCTGACCCTGCGAAACGACGAATCGGCGTTCTCGTGCGCGACCTGCGCGTTCGTGTTCCCGATCGTCGACGGCATTCCGGTGCTGTTCCCCTGCAATGTCGAAGTCGAGATGAAACATCTCTTTACGCGCTATTGGGATGCCGAAGACAAGGCGCACCTGTACGATGCGAATGTCGAAGGGGCCGGCTCGATCTTCGGCATCTATAACCACGAATCAGAGATCTACGGACTGACCTACTATTTCGATCAGAACAAGCTGGGTCTGTTCCTTGATGCAGGATGCGGAAACGGACGCTTCCTGGAAACGCTGCCTCCGACGACCGTGTCGGTCGGCATCGATGCCTCGCTCAATCTCCTGCGAGCGGCGCAACGGCGGAAACGCGGACATTTTCACGTCTGCTGCGAGCTGGAGCACCTGCCCTTCAAAGACAATCTCTTCACCACGGTCATCAGTTGCCGGGTGATTCAGCATTTGAAGAAGCAAGAGGAGGCCGTCCAGGAACTCTGTCGCGTCACGAAGGTTGATGGAGACCTCATTCTGGAGCTGTACAATACGTGGAACCTGAAAACGATCTGGAAGGAAATCCGCATGTCCAGACTCCAGCCGGTCTTCAACGCGCCGTTCAAGTTGCTGTTCCGGTCCCTGTCGCCGTTCTCCGAGTGGGGGCTGAACTACGACAACTACAACCACTGGTTTGAGGTCAAGGGCTGGCTCAAAAAGAATCGCATGCGCGACTTGCAAGGCCGGGGGGTGGGATTCGGATTTCACAAGTATCTCTTCGACACGTTCTTCGTCAACGGAATTCTGGAAAGGCATGCGCCCGGCCTGCTGCGCACCTACTATGCGACCGCGTTTGCCGGTGAAAAACTGTTCGGCTCCATGATTCCGCTTCGCTATGTCATGGAAAAGATCGTGATGAAGTCGACCAAAGCCGCCTCCTAACCGGAGCCTCGTCGCCATGATTCAACGGGTGATCCAGGGCCTTGAGCATCGCGTGAAGGTTTCCAGGTTCTACAACCAGGAAGCGTATCAAGAACTGCGCCGGGAGGCGGAGCAACGCGGGGTCGTGGTGAAGGAGAACCGATTTCATCTGCGGGAAGCGGTGGAATGGATCAAGCGGGCCCAGGATGCCACGCCAGACCGGGGGGTGTCGCGGGCCTACAGCTCCGCCTGGCATCCGTTCTTCCGCGCAAAAGGATGGCAGCAATCGTATCCCGAAACGACCGGTTACATCATTCCGACGTTTCTGGATGCCGGCCGGTATCTGCAGGATCCGGATCTCAAGTCCCGCGCGCTCGCCATGGCGGATTGGGAAATCCAGGTGCAGATGCCGAACGGAGCGGTCATGGGAGGCGTGCTCAACCACCACCCGACCCCTGCGGTGTTCAATACGGGGCAGGTGATCCTCGGTTGGGTCGCCGCCTTTCAGGAAACGCAAGATGCCAGATACCTCGACGCGGCCAAGAGGGCGGGCAACTATCTCCTGGCGGTGCAACAGAACGACGGCGGGTGGGTGAAGGGGAACTCGGAATTCGCCAATCCCACCTCCACCACCTACAATTCTCGCGTGGGCTGGTCGCTGCTCCTTCTCGGTCAATGTGCCGGAGACCCGCGTTATGTCGAGGGAGGGGAGCGGAACATCCGATTCAGCCTCAGTCAGCAGAATGCCAATGGATGGTTTCGCAACAATTGTCTCACGGATTCTGCCGCGCCGCTGTTGCATACCATCAGCTATGCCATTGAGGGCATCTGGGGGGCCGGGGAACTGCTGAACCGCACGGAGTATCTTCAAAGCGCCAAGATGAGCGCCGAAAGGTTGTTGGGGACGCTCCGCGAGGACGGAAGCGTGCCGGGGAGACTGAACCATCATTGGCAGGGAACCGTGGCCTGGAGCTGCCTGACCGGCAATGCGCAACTGGCAGGAATCTGGCTGCGCCTGTTTTTAAAAGAGGGCGATCGGAGATTTCTCGATGGGGCTCGTCGGCTTCTCAGGTTTTTGAAGGCCTCACAGAACTGCGTGAGCGAGAACGGAGGCCTCCGGGGGGGCATCAAAGGATCGAGTCCCTTCGATGGAGACTACGGCCGCTTTGAAGTGCTCAATTGGGCGACCAAGTTCTACGTGGATGCGCTCCTTCTCGACGAGCAGGCGGAGGGGGCGGCAGATGGCTTGAAGATGAAAGAGGTCAAGACCGCCGTGGCCGGCTAGTTCCAGACGGCCGCAGGTCCGGCAGCGCCCGCCGACTTGACCACACGCCGGGAAGGACGGCAGCCTCTCGCGGTGGTCTTGCCCGATCGATCCCCCCATGAAGAACATCTTGATCATCGCCTATTACTTTCCGCCGGTGGCCGCCAGTGGGGCCATGCGTCCGCTCTCCTTCTGCCGGTATCTCGAATCCTGCGGGTGGCTGCCGCGCGTGCTCACGACCGATCCGGCCTCCGTGCATCCGCCTCACCCGGTGGATCGGCAACTGATGGCCAAGCTCCCATCTACCGTGAAGGTTGAGACGGTCCCGCATGGCAACCCCCTCCGGCGGTTGGTGGCCTGGCGGGATCGATTGCGGACCGCCATGAGTTCGAAGAAGGACGGGCAGCCCGAGGCATCACGAGTCCAAGAGTCGAACGGAAAGAGTCCGGCGGAAAGCGGATGGCTCGGGACGCTCAAGGATGTGGTCTTGGACCGGCTATTTGCATTTCCAGACCCGCAATGCGCCTGGCTCAAGCCGGCGGCGGCTGTTGCCAAGGGATGGCCGCAGTCGGAGATTCCGGACATCGTATGGGCAACGGGAGGACCATGGACCAGTCACCTGGTCGGTCAGCATCTCGCGCAATACTGGGGAATTCCCTATGTGGTGGATTACCGCGATCCCTGGACCAGCAACCCCTACATATCGTTTTCGTCCTCGTATCTTAACGGCTCAGCAAGGCGATTGGAGCGCTCTATTTGCCAGGGCGCGAGTAGGGTGATGACCAATACGCATGAACTGCGGGTGCAACTGGAACAGGACTATCCTGGGCTGGCCGGCAAAACCCTGACCATCACCAATGGCTTTGATCCGGATTCGTTTGCCGTGGGCTCCGCCGGCACGGGGACGGCCGGTCGAAGTCTCGGGGAACGGGCGAGGGGATCGAGGTTGGAACTCTGCCATTTCGGGACGGTATACGGGAAGCGCACCCCCGCGGTGCTCTTTCAGACCCTCGCTTATCTCCATCGGGAAGGGCGGCTGTCCGGTGAACGGCTGCGTCTCAGGTTCATCGGCGCCTGGGAGGTCGCGGAGCCGCAATGCGAAGACCTGGCACAGCGGCTGGAAAAAGTCGGGCTGCTCACGCGCGAACCGCCGGTGCCATATCAGGAATGTCTCCAACAGATGCGCGAGGCCGATGCCTTGCTCGTGATCCAGCCGGATTCTCCGCTTCAGATTCCGGGGAAAATCTATGAGTACCTTGCGACGAGACGCCCGCTGCTGCTGGTTGGAGGGGAGGGAGCGACCGCCAACCTCGTCCAGCGGCACCGGCTCGGCCTGGCCTGCCGCAACGATAGGGACGAGATCCGGCGCGTGATCACCGATTTGCTTGAGGGACGGCAAGCCTTGTCGCCCCCGCCTCAGGAAGAGATCGACCGATTCAACTATCGAAGCCTGACCGCGGATCTTGCGCGCGTCCTGGACGACGTGTGGAACGAACATCGGGACGGACATCGAAGGAATGCGGGCTAGCGCAGGCTGGACGTCGAGATACGATGGAATGCCGGATCGAAAATTTGGACAGGGATCAAGCGGCCGGCGGCCTCTGGGACCGCTATGTGCTCGATTCTCCCACCGCGACCGGCTATCACCTGGCCGCCTGGCGGCAGGTGATCGAGCAGACCTGCGGCCATCGGACCGTCTATCTCATGGCCCGGGATGGTCACGGGGAGATACGCGGCGTGCTGCCGTTGGTCCTGTTGTCGAGCCGGCTGTTCGGCCGGTTTCTGGTCTCGATGCCCTTTCTCAACTATGGCGGGGTAGATGCGGCTGATCGAGCGGTCAGGGAGAAGCTGCTGGAGGCAGCGGCCCAAGAGGCGAAAGCGCTCGGCGCAAGCCACGTGGAAATCCGGCAAGCTCAACCGCTGCCGATCGCATGGCGATGCAAGGACCACAAGGTCTCGATGCGGCTGTCGCTCCCGAGCGACTTCCAAACGCTCTTCAAGAGTTTCCCGTCCAAGCTGCGGAGCCAGATTCGCCGGCCCCAGAAGGAAGGGATGACGGTGAAGGTCGGCGGGGCAGATCTGTTGGAGGACTTCTATCGCGTCTTCTCGCGGAACATGCGGGATCTCGGGACTCCGGTTTATGGAAAAGGGTTCTTTCGAACCATCCTGGAGACCTTTCCGAAGGAAACCGCCGTCTGCTCGGTCTCATGGAACGGGCATCCGGTGGCGGCGGGCTTGGTCTATTCGTTTCGGGAGATGATGGAGATTCCCTGGGCCTCCTCGGATCGGCGGTATGATCGGCTGGCCCCCAACATGCTGCTGTACAGTTCGGTCCTGGAATATGCCTGCCAACAGGGGTGCAAGGTGTTCGATTTCGGGCGATCGACCCTGGACAGCGGAACCTATCGCTTCAAGGAACAATGGGGAGCGAAGCCGGTTCCGTTGTATTGGTATTACTGGCTCAAGGACGACAGGCCGCTGCCCGAGCTGAACCCCCACAATCCACGATACCGACTGGCCATCTCGCTCTGGCGGACCTTGCCGTTGCCGATTGCCAACCTGCTCGGTCCGCGTATCGTCAAATATTTGCCATGAAGATCCAATCCACATTGCCGCCGACCGCCGCGCCGGTTCCGCTTCGAGGGCTCTTCGCGGGATGCGCCGCGCTCCTGGCGGGAGGCTCCCATCGCAACCGGCTGGAGCATGAGCTGCGCGACATGTTCGGCGCCGACCATGTGTTTCTCCTCTCGTCCGGCAAGGCCGCGCTGGCGTTGATTCTGTCCGGACTCAAGCGGTTGTCGTCGAACCGCAAGGTAGTGATGCCCGCCTATACCTGCTACTCGGTGCCGTCGGCTGTCGTGAAAGCGGGGCTCGAGGTCGCGCTCTGCGATGTCACTCCAGCCACGCTGGATCTTGACTTAGCGCAACTCGCGAGGACGCTCGATGAGGACACGCTCTGCGTGCTGCCGACCCATCTGTTCGGATTGCCAGCCGATGTCGAAGGGGTCAAAGCCCTGTGCCGGCCGCGAGGGATCACGGTGGTGGAGGATGCCGCCCAGGCGATGGGAGGCAGTCGGCAGGGGCGATGGCTCGGCACGACCGGAGACGTGGGATTTTTTAGCCTCGGTCGCGGCAAGAACCTGTCCAGCGGCGGCGGCGGGGTGATCGTCACGAGGTCGGCTGCCATCGCCGCAGCCATTCGGGAGGGGTATGACCAGCTTCCAGAGGAATCGCGATGGACCGCTGCGGTGAAGCTGGCAGAGTTGATGGCGACCGAGGTCTTCATTCGCCCGCCGCTCTATTGGTTGCCGGCGGGATTGCCGTGTCTCGGGTTGGGGGAGACGCGATTTTATCGAGACTTTCCGGTTGAACAGATGGCCGAGGCGCGCGCCGCCACGCTCGTTGGGTGGCGCCATCGGCTTGACGAATCCAACCGGACGCGCCGCGAGCAGGCTGAGGCGTTCATTCAAGAGCTGGCCGCCCTTGCCCCGGAGGCGCAGGCCGTAACCGATCCGGAAGCCTCCTATCTGCGCCTTCCCGTGCTGGTGCGAGACCGTGCGGTGAAGCAGGCCCTGTGCGCGCGCGCGGCTGCGCTTGGGTTGGGGATCAGTGGGGCGTATCCCGGCACCATCCAACAGATTCCGGAATTGCAGGATCGGCTGGCGGTTCGCGAATATCCTGGTGCGATGGAGGTGGTGGAACGGCTGGTCACGCTCCCGACCCATCGGTTTGTGCGACCAGCGGACAGGGCCAGGCTGTGTCAGGTCCTACGAGATCTGAGTGTGGCTGGACGCAAGACTGACGGCGGACCGGAGGCTTCTCTTTCGTCTCCCGCCGTCCGAGCAACGTCCAGAGCTGAGTCCACGTGGGCGTCGTCCCCTCGTTCTCATCGGTAAGCCGGCCATGCTGATAGCATTGCTCTTTTGGCTCTCGGTCCTATTCGTGTGGTACGCCTATGTGGGGTATCCACTATTGTTGTGGTGTCTTGGCACGGTTCGAAGACAGGTCGTGCGAAAGGGGCTGATTCAGCCGTCGGTGACCTTCATCATCACGGCGTACAACGAGGAGAAACGGATTCGGGAGAAGATCGAGAATACGTTGACGCAAGACTATCCGAAGGACCGGTTGGACATCGTGATCGCATCGGATTGTTCGACGGATCGCACCGATCCGATCGTACAATCATTTCAGCCGTCCGGGATCCGGCTGGTTCGGCTGCCCCACAAGGGCGGCAAGGAGGCGGCCCAAAAATTTGCCGTCGAATCGACATCAAGCGACATCCTGGTATTTTCGGATGTCGCCACCATGCTCCCGCCAAATGGCATCAGTACGATCCTCAAGAATTTTGCCGACCCCAGCGTGGGTTGCGTCAGCAGTGTCGATTGTTTCATCGACCAGGACGGACGGGTGAGCGGTGAAGGGGCCTATGTGCAGTACGAGATGTGGCTACGACGGCTGGAAACGACCGTGAACAGCCTGGTCGGGCTCAGCGGGTCTTTTTTCGCCGCGCGCCGCGAGGTCTGTCTGGATTGGGCCTCGGATCTGCAAAGCGACTTCAATACCCTCTTGAACAGCGTCAAGAAGGGGCTGAGAGGCGTGTCTGACGAGGAGAGCGTCGGCTACTATAAGAACCTGGCGGATGAGCGCAAGGAATATGAGCGAAAGGTGCGGACGGTGGTCCGGGGGATTTCCGTATTTATGCGAAGTCTCGCGTTGCTGAATCCATTCAAGTATCATCTGTTCGCGTGGCAATTGATCAGCCACAAGCTCTGCCGTTGGATGGTGCCCTTCGCGTTGATCCTCGCATTCGTCACGAACGGCCTGCTGGCCCTCAATCCGGGCTGGTATCGGACGCTGTTCTGGGGGCAGGCGGCGTTTTATGGCCTGGCAGTCCTCTATCTGTGGTCCCAGCGGCTGCCGAAGGTCGCCATGTTGCGGTTGCCGTCGTTTTTTGTGATGGTAAACCTGTCGATCCTGGATGCCTGGTTCCGGTATCTGCGAGGGGATCGCATTCTCTCTTGGGATCCTTCAAAACGCTAGGGGTCATATATAAGAGAAAGGGTGTACGATGAACGAGCAGACTGATGTGAAGCAACTCCGCAGTTTCGGGCTCACGGTGGGAGGCGTGTTCCTCGTCATCGGCCTCTGGCCCCTGGTGTGGCGTGGCGAGGCCATGCGGCTCTGGGCGGTCATTCCGGCTTGCGCGCTGATCCCGCTTGGTCTCATCCTGCCCGGTGTCTTGGCCCCCCTGTACAAAGGCTGGATGGCGGTGGGACATGTGCTGGGATGGATTAACACTAGGATTATTCTGGGCATTCTCTACTATGGGCTCGTGGTGCCGATGGGACTGGTGATGAAAATGCTCGGCCGAGACCCGATGCGGCGGGCTTGGATTCCCGGAATGGACAGCTACCGGGTCGTCCGGGAGCCGCGGCCGCCATCGCATATGAAGAACATGTTCTAAGCAAGGGGGGGACAATGGGAGAATTTCTGACCGAACTCTGGGCGTTCATGAAAGAACGAAAGAAGTTTTGGCTGCTGCCGATCATCGTTGTGTTGGTGCTCTTGGGAAGCCTGATTGTCTTTACGCAAGGATCCGCGGTGGCGCCGTTTATCTACACGCTCTTCTAGTGTGCGCTTCCCCCTCACCGCCCCCCTCCTCACGGGGGAGAGGGTAAGGAGAGGGGAGAATGCCCTAGGCCGCAGCGAGATCAGCAGGCTGAAGACGATGGTTGGATCGAGGAGGCACGTGTTCACACATGGGGGCGGCAGGACTCAAGCGATATGTCTGGCGAAGGCTCGCGGGAGCCTACCACTGGTCTGGTGTCTCTCGGGCCCGACACAAAGGGACCGTCGCGATCCTGAACTATCATCGAGTCTTATCCGCTGAAGACCTCGATGCGGGCATCGTGCAATCCGGCATGTATGTGCGGGATGAGGTGTTCCGGATGCACATGGAGTACTTGCGGGAACGGTTCGAGGTCCTCTCGCTTTCGGAGTTGCTCGACCGCTGGCGAACCGGACGGTGGAAGGCCGACACAGCCGCCTGCGTGATTACATTCGATGACGGCTGGCTCGACAATTACCGGCATGCCTATCCGATCCTGAGGCGGTACAGGCTGCCTGCCACCATTTTTCTGCCGACGGATTTTGTCGGCACGTCGCGCTGGTTTTGGCCGGAACGGCTGGGCTATCTCCTGCGGACAGCCGATGCCCCGTCGTGCGCGCCCGAGCGGCGAACAGCCTTCTATCAGGCTCTCACCGAGGCTTTACAGACCCAGGAGAGGGGATCGGTCTTTCCATGGGACGTTGCTGCGGGACCGGACTCCTATGATCGCTTCATCGAGGCCTGTAAAGAGCTGGAAGCCGGCCGTTTGGAGCGGCTGCTGGCGAGCTTGAGCGAGATTCTGGGGATCACGGTTCCGGAAACCCGTGTCGTGATGAATTGGGATGAAGTGCGCGAGATGTCGCAACATGACATCTCATTCGGATCGCATTCCTGTTCACACCGCTTGATGACGCTGATTCCGGAAAAAGAGGTACGGCAGGAGGTGAACTCGTCGTACGAGAGGTTACGCGAGAGTGGAGCAGCCACAGTTCCCGTGTTCTGCTATCCCAATGGCAACTACAACGATCTCGTGCAACAAATCGTGAGAGAGGCGGGATACCAAGCTGCGGCCTCATGCGATCCGGGTCTCGAACGGGAGACGCCGGTGAATCTGATGGCGCTCAGGCGGATCTCGATCCATCATGACATCAGTGAGTCCCCGGCCCTCTTGGCACTGGCGCTGTCCGCTCTGCGGTAATGAAGGCCCGGGTATGGAGAAAGACGAGGGAGCCCATGTGAGGTGTCTCTCCGGCCAACATATTCAATGAGGCGAAGAAAAGGCGCCGGTTTTAGCAAAGGTCGGTGTGGAGGAACGATGAGCGTGCTGGTGACAGACGGCAATGAGCGGGCAGCGCTCGCCGTCACGCGCGCGCTGGGGCGAAAACAGATCGATGTGCTGGTCGGGTCGGAAACCGAGCGCTCCCTAGCCGGTTCATCGCGCTATTGCCGGCGTGCGTTTCGTTATCCGTCTCCATACGAAGATCCGAAGGGCTACCTCGATGTTTTGTTACAGATGGTGACCGATCGGCAAGTCGAGATGCTTGTGCCGATCTCCGATCTGGCGATGCACCTGATCGGGGAACGCAGGGCCCAGTTCGACGCGCGTACCAGAGTTGCCGCGCCCGCTCCGGCCGTCTATGAAACGCTATCGGATAAATATCGGCTGATGAGGCTCGCGCAACAGCTTGACGTGCCAATTCCCGACACTCTCTTCGTGGAAGAGGGTCGTCTTCCCCAGGACCTGCGGTCGGTGGGAGAATTTCCATTGATCGTCAAGCCGGGCCGATCGCGCATACCGATCGACGGCGCCTGGACCAACACCAGTGTACGCCAGGTGGTGAATCGGGAAGAATTGGAGCAGGTGTATCGACAGACCCCCTATCTCAAATGGCCGTCGTTGATTCAGCGGCGCATTGAGGGGGAAGGGCAGGGCATTTTCGCGCTCTGTGACCATGGCAGACCCGTTGCCTTGTTCGCCCACCGACGCCTGCGCGAAAAACCGCCGGCCGGGGGCGTGAGCGTGCTTCGGGAGAGCATCGAATTGCCGAAACCGATGGCCGACTATGCCATGCGGCTCCTGCACCATGTGGGCTGGCATGGGGTGGCGATGGTGGAGTTTAAAGTCGAGCGCCGAACCGGCATCCCGCGTCTGATGGAAATCAACGGACGATTCTGGGGGTCGCTGCAACTCGCCAGTGATGCGGGCCTGAATTTTCCGTTCTTGTTGTATCAACTTATCTGCGGACGTCCAGTGGAGGTGCCGGTGGCCGATTATCGCGCGGGGGTGAAATCCCGGTGGCTTTTGGGAGACCTCGATCATCTGTTGGCAAGACTGTTCAAATCCGACGAGACGCTGAGGCTTCCGCCCGGGTGTCCGTCACGGACACGGTGCGTGATGGAGTTTGTTCGGTTCTTTCAGAAAGATCTGCATTACGAGGTCGAGCGTTGGAACGATCGGGGTCCGGCTTGGTACGAGCTCCGGGCCTATCTGGCGCACCTGCTGAAGAGAGGCATATGACTGGAGAGGTGATGGAAGAAATACGGGACTACCTCGGACGATACGTGAGGGGGTTGCGGGCGGTTGTGAAGCACCTTGCCGCGCCGCTGGCTGTCCGAAGAGAGGCGCAAGAGCGGCATGCGGCCGGACGGATGAACAATCCGATCCGGAGCGTGCTGTTTCTCTGCAAAGGGAACATTTGCCGAAGCCCATTCGCTGCCGAGTATTTCCGTTTAAACGCGGAAAAGCGCGGCGTGAGCATGGAGGTGCGATCAGCTGGTCTCGAGACCACACCGGGGAAACCGGCTCACCAGTATGCTCGGCTCGTGGCGAAGCAGCAAGGGGTTTCGTTGGAGGCCCATGTCACCTCTCTACTGGGGGCCAGGTGGATCGAGGACGCGGACATCATTATCGTCATGGAGTTGGCCCAAAAGGACCGTGTGGCGAGCCTCTATCCAAAGGTACGGGACAAGGTCGTACTGCTGGGTGCCGTGAGTCCAGACTGTCCGCTCGAGATCGATGATCCGTATAGCGGTACAATCGAGGATTTCCAGGTGTGCTTCGGACATATCCGGAAGGGCTGTGAGGCGCTGGTGGCTCGGATCGAGCAGAATCGGCGGACGGATCATGCATCTTAGCATACCGAATCCGATTAAACCATGATGGACCGGGCGAACGACGGACGACGAGTGCTCTTGCTCACCACCAGTAGCGGGCCCGGCGGAGCCGAGCGGGTGATTCATATGTTCGGCGGTGCGCTGCAGCAACGAGGATGGGATGTCACGTTGGGGCTGTTCAGACCGGGCTGGCTCAAGGAAGAGTGTGAGCGAGACGGCATTGCCACCCGGGTGATGCCGCAGGAAGGCCTGCTGAATTGGCGGTGGTGCAGGCGGTGGATGGCATTCATTCGGGAGAACCGCATCAACATCATCCACGCTCATGAGTTCGATGCCATTGTGAGCGGATGGATGTTGGCCAAAGCCGTCGGGCTCCCTTTCGTGGCCACGGTGCACGGCAAGAACTATTACTGGCAGCGCCTGCGGCGCCGGTTTGCCTATCGTGCCGTGAGCCGGACTGCGCAGATGGTGGCGGTCTCGGAAGATTTGAAGCGATTCATCGTCAGCAAGGTGGGAATAGCCGACCAACGTGTGAATGTGGTCTACAACGGTGTGCCTGCCATGGCTCCGGTGTCTGAACAGGAGGTCAAGGCGTTGAGGGCGGAACTGGGCATCAACGAATCAGACCGGGTCGTGGGGGCGGTGGGAAGCCTCTATCCAGTGAAAGGCCACCGCTATCTCGTGGCGGCCATGGTCGACGTGCTTCGGAAGTCTCCCAAGACGCTGTTGCTGTTGGCGGGGCGCGGCGAATTAGAACAGGAATTGAGAGAAGAAGTCCGGCGATGGAATATGGCGGAGCGAGTGCGATTTCTCGGGCTTCGGCAGGATGTGCCGAAACTCTTGGCGGTGATGGACGTCTTCGCATTGCCGTCGCTCTCGGAAGGGTTGTCGATCGCGCTGCTGGAAGCCATGCGGGCGGGCCGGCCGGTCGTGGCCACGCGGGTGGGGGGAAACCCCGAGTTGGTAATCGAAGGGCAGACCGGCTTCCTTGTCCCGGCAGAGGATGCATCGGCTCTGGCCCAGGCCATTCTGAAACTCCTTGAAGACCCGAACCAGGCGAAGGCTTTCGGGGATCGGGCGCAGCGCTTGGTTGAGAAACAATATACGCTGGATCGCATGGCAGATGAGTATCTCCAACTGTACCAGCAAGCCATGAAGCAGCGAGACAGAAGAGTCGGCGGTGGGTGTGAAGAAGTCCGTATGAGTGGAGGAGCGAGACCAAAACCATGAGCCTACGCGACCGCTTGTATCGGGTGTACTGGAAAATGCGGGATGTCATCATCCCAGAGTTTGAATACTCGCAGCACGTCTATGAAGCGGTTCTGAAACAACATGTCCAGGAAGACACCCGGTGGCTGGATTTGGGATGCGGCCATACCCTGCTGCCGTTCTGGAGGCAGCAGGGGGAAGAGGAACTGACCTCCCGCTGCCGGTCGCTGACAGGATTGGACTTCGATCTGCCATCCCTCAAGGCGCATCAGCGGCTAAGGAGAAAGGTCCAAGGCGACATCGGCAGGTTGCCGTTTCCCGATGGAGTCTTCGATCTGGTGACGATGAATATGGTGGTGGAGCACTTGGACGATCCGGGTCGTCAGTTCGGAGAAGTCTGTCGCGTTCTGGCTCCCAAAGGCCTGTTCATCTTTCATACGCCGAACTTTTTAGGGTATGGCACAATGCTGTCAATGCTCGTGCCAGAGGTCATCAAAGGGCCGCTTGTAGCATTGGTCGAAGGTCGGGAAGAACATGACATCTTCCCGACCCACTACCGTGCGAATCGGGAGAAGACGATCCGGGAATTGGCCACTCGCCAGGGGTTCACGGTGGCAGAATTAAGACTGTTGGTCACCGACGCGATTTTCAAAACCCTCCCGCCGTTGTTTGTGCCGGAACTTTTGTGGATCAAGCTGCTGATGACAAGGCCGCTACGGCCGTTGCGAACCAATATTATTGCCGTTCTCGCGAGGAAGTAAGTGCGGAGTATCGCAGCAGATGTGCCTCAAGTAGGACTGCAAGCGCGAGGGGCCAAGGAGACCACCAGGAAAGGGCCTTTCACAATCGTGCTCCTCGCGCTCCTATTCGAATTTGGACGGCCGCAAGAGGTTGTACCGGGCCTAAAAGCTATTCCCTTTGCCTCCCTCTTGGACGGTCTCTTAGTGCTCGCTATCTTCAGCTCTGGAAAATTCAACGTAACGAAACTGCAGACGAAGCTTTGGCTAGTATTGTTTGCGCTGATGATCGTCCATGTGCCGATCGCCATCAATAATTTTTGGGCCGCAATTTTGGTCAAAGATATGTTCCTGACCTTCGGGTTGTACCTGGGCATAATCACATTTGTGGATAGTCTGGACAAATTCAATCGAATGATGAAGGTCTGGCTGGGAGTCCATACGATCTTAGCGGTGCTAGGCGTGCTGGCCCAGGGGCGTGGGATAGGGGGATGGCTCGGTGACGAGAACGACTTCTGCATGCAGATGGACGTAATTGCTGCGTTTGCATTGTTCCTCATGTCGGCTAAGGGGATAGGGATATCGCGGCCCCTCTATATAAGCCTTTTGTGCCTCTTCGTACTGGCTGCGATGACGACGTTTTCCAGGGGAGGGTTCATCGGGCTGGCCGCCGTGGGCCTTTATTGGTGGATCAGATCGCCGAACAAAATCATGCCAGTGTTTTTGGGGTTGGTGGTAGTGCTGTTTATGGCAATCGCTGCGCCAGAGGAATATTGGGAGGAAATAAAATCCACAACTAGTGATGAGACCCTCGAAACGGGGACAGGGGCACAGCGGATGTATACATGGGAAATCGGTTGGGAGATGTTCCTCGGCAATCCCATCATGGGGGTCGGACAAGGTAATTTTCCATGGACGTTCGAAGAGTATCAAGGAGACAGAACTTTTCAGGATCGGTCCTTGGCTGGTCGTGCCGCTCATTCACTCTATTTGACATTGCTGCCGGAATTAGGATTGATTGGTTTTGGATTGTTTATGGGGATGCTGCTTTATAGTTTTAAGGATTTACAATGGGTCAGCCGCATAAGTATCCGATATAGAATAAAGGAGGCTCACGTTGGAATTGGAAAAGGGTTGAACCATCTGGAAGATGGCCAGAAAACTGTCAAAGTGCAGGATGCTCTTTTTTGGGCTCGAGCTATCGAAGCAGGATTTATAGGCTACTTAGTCAGTAGTATTTTTGTGTCAACTCTTTACTACCCCACATTTTGGGTGCTAATAGCTTTTGCTGTGTCTTTGCGGAATTGTGTTGCGACGGAAATGGGATTGCAAGATAGCGGCAGAGCAAATGCGAATAGATTGAAGCCGCTAGAGGGAACGAAGACAGTTGGATTTTTCTCTCCTAGAAAGACCTCTTATCGTGGGATAAATTGAGTGCGGCGAATTATCAAAGTGTCAATCTTAACCTCCATACAAGACCGATTGAGTTGTATCACGCAAGTTGCAGAGGAGGTTTGACAATTAGAGTCATAGTAAACAGCGACGATCTGGGCATAAGTCCGTTGGTTAACGAGGAAATTCTTAACCTGCTTTCTGAGGGACAGATTACATCAGTGACAGCCATTGCCAATGCTCCTTCTATCGATGAAGTGATTGGCCGGCTTCCCAAAAGTCCTAATTATTCCGTAGGTGTCCACCTTAATTTAACAGAGTTCTATCCGTTGACACAGCCCTCACAGATCGGTCCACTAGCTGAATGTTTGAATGATAAAGGTTGTTTCGCAGGAGAGGAAAGGTTACGAGCAGTGTCAGTAACTTCTTCATTGAGAGAAGCTTTCTTTAAAGAACTCTGTCTGCAAGTAGATAAGATTCGGTCGATGGGTGTGAAGATAAGTCATCTTGACTCTCATAATCATGTACATACTATCCCTGCCTTGTTTTCTGTTCTGAAACGAGTACAGAGGTGTTTTGACATACGGAAGGTGAGAATTACGAGAAATATTTACTCACCGACATCTCCTGCGTCAGCTGTAGTTCTGCTCAAGAAACGTCTCTGGATCTATGCCTTGCGTTACTATTATCGAACCATTACAACTTCAGGCTTCGGCTCATTGAAGGCATTTTGTGAATTAGCCAATCGGAAACCGATAAAGCATGAATCCGTAGAGGTCATGGTTCATCCAGGGCACGCACAATACCAGCACGAAACGAAGCTACTTTATTCCGAGTGGTGGAGAGAGATGCCATTTAAGATTGAATTGATTAACTATCATGATCTGTAGCGGAAACAACAGATCCAAGGGCTATAGATACTCCCATGCCTTTCTTCTAAATTAGCTTTTTAGCCAATACAGCAAGAGCAAACCCATCTGACCATCTGCCAGACAACTCTAGCCCACCCAACATTCTTGTTAGGGGGGAAACAAAACCCTGCATAAGACGGTTTAGAGGTATATCCTTATAGAATGCACAGGATAAGCTGCAGGCCAGCTCACCGGCATAATGGGCAAAGGTATATTGTGACTTTTCTATGTTTAACTTTGCATCCTCTATCATATAAATGACTTCGTCCCTAGTTTTCTTGGTTCTCACTGCAATGGCTTCATCGGCATGGAAATTCTTCAGAAATCGATTGAGTGGTACTTTATTGCGACGTAGGAGGGGTAGGTGGAGATACAAGTACCCATTCTTCTTCAATGCCTTAGCAAAGTTCGAGATAACCATTTCTGGCGACTCAATATATTGTAGGACATCGATGCAGGTAATTAGATCGTAGCTATTGCTGTCGTCTACGGCTTTCAAGTCTTGCACTCTGAAATGTATGTTGGAGAGCTCCATTTTATCGCGAGTGCGAAGGTTTCTTTCTATGATGAGAGCATTTCTGTCAATCGCAGTGATGCGTGATAGAGGAAAGCGTTCGGCTAGGTAGAAGGAGTAATCACCCGACCCGCACCCGGCATCTAGGATGGAGGTGGGAGCCACATTGTGAATGTAGCGCTTGAAATACTCACTTCGTATGAAATGACCAGGGTCTGCTAATCCAAATAACGTAAAGTAGGTGCGTTCTATGGGGCCAACGTCTTGACGGTAAAGCCGAGCTTTCCCAAATCGAGGGGATATTCTTTGCATACGAGTAACACCTAGCATTGAGGTTTAAGTTGCGCTGGCTGTTCCCACGTTACTAAGGAGTGAGCACCGTGGGATTGAAGAGGAATAAATCTTCTAATTGTGTGAAGATACTGTCAAGAGTTAGAGGGCTTGTCAATAAGATCATAATTCTTATTCTTGCAAACTGCGTGAACGGTAAGGTCCCTGTGGCACTTGCAGTATTTCTTATCCGATCGGGATCAATACACTTTCATGTGAATTCCGGGGGTAAGCTCTGCGGAAGTTGCGACAGTGAAAAGGAGAATCTTCTGGCAGAATAGCCACCCAAGCCAGGAGGTTCCCATGCAACAATCGATGTTCACCGGACCCAAATCATCGCCATTCTCCGGGAGGCCGATGCAGGCCGGCTCGTCAATGTGATCTGGGTCAGAAGACGTTCATCGGACGATTCAATTGGACGTATCGGATCGAGGTGCTCAATGCCTATGTGTTTGAGTCTCTGGATCAGGTGCGGGAGATCAGGGCGAACTGGTTGCAGAGTTACAACGAAGAACGGCCCCATGACGCGTTAGCGTACGCGCCATCCGTCACGGATCGGGCTCAACTGGAAGCTAGAAGTTCTCCTGTGGCTGTGTCTCCTTGATCGGGGAGCTTACAACATGAATTCACCATCTCCCACCAAAATAAGAATCTGCCATGTTGCGAACGGAGATCTGTGGGCAGGGGCTGAAATTCAAATGGCGATACTATTAGCCGGACTTGTCCGTAGGCCTGGAGTTGCCGTGTCGGCGGTACTATTCAATGCTGGACGATTAGAACATCAACTTCGAGCAATCGGAATTGATGTCTACGTGTTTCCAGAGCGCCAGTGGGGTGGTATCAAAATCATAAAGAGTCTTCTTGAATATTTTCAAGAGAATCCTTGTCACATTGTTCATGTGCACAAGTATAAAGATACAATCCTCGGCGGTCTTGCTGCCAAATTGGCAGGGGTTCCGTGCATTGTTCGGACGGTTCATGGTCTCACGGAGGCATACGCAGGGTTTCAGTCGGTGAAAATTGGATTTTATCGAACTCTAGAACACATGGTTTTGGCTCACATCGTGTCTTGCCTGATAGCGGTTTCAAAGACCATTCATGATGTTCTCGCAATGAAATATAAGAACAGCCAAGTGATACACATTTATAATGGGATTGAAGTCGGAAAACGAAGAATAAGTCGATCCAGAGTAGAGACACGCGCGATGCTTGGTGTCTGCAGTAGCGAAGCGCTGATTGGAACCGTGGGGCGGCTTACACCAGTGAAAGGGCAGGTGCATCTTCTGAAAGCTATGCGACTGTTGCTGGATCAAGGAAGGAAAGTGAAACTGGTCTTAGTCGGGGATGGTCCATTACGTCATCAATTAGAAGAGATGGTAAGAAAGCTCGAAATGCTTGAAAACGTTGCGTTCCTTGGGCAGCGAGATGATACTTATGAGCTTATGCAAGCTATGGATGTTTTTGTCCTTCCTTCCCTTAGTGAAGGAATTCCTCTCGTGGTGTTGGAGGCGATGGTAGCAGGGGTTCCAGTATTGGCCAGCCGAGTTGGTGGTATTCCGGAAGTTATTAAAGATGGAGCAACGGGAATGCTAGTGGAGGCAGGGAATGAGGTTGAATTGGCCAATCGCTGTGGGATGCTGCTAGATCGTGTCGATACAGCTGCCCAAATTGCCAAGAGCGCTCGCGAACGGGTTGAAGCAAATTTCTCCGCCGAAGTTATGGTGGATCGGGTCGCGCAACTGTATCGCGCGCTTGTCTGCAATGTGGCACAGCAATAGCGATAGCTCCGTCAAGGGATTGTACGCATTGCGTTGGAGATTCACGTGAGAGCTTGAATCTAGTATTGGGCCGGAGACCTTATGATTGTAAATATCGCAGCGATTGCATTGGTCGTGGTCCTGAGTGTTCTTAGTCTGTTAGCTTTGTATCAATGGGTTCATGCGATTGTGTCAATTTTGTCGAGTAGACAGTGCAAGCTTGTATCGACTCCACGGCAATTACGATTTCTTGTGTTGATCCCTGCACACAATGAAGAATCTGGGATCGGCGCGACACTCAACAGTTTAGCAGAGACGGAATATCCCAAAGAGTTTGTTCACGTTGTAGTCATAGCGGATCGTTGCACGGATGCAACGGCGAAGGTCTCAAGGAGTTATGGCGTAGATTGTTATGAGCGCAGCTCGGGAGCATCCGGAAAGGGAGCCGCGCTTTCATGGGCAATTGATCAAGCTAAATCTGTCGGTGTGCCGTTTGACGCATTGGTTGTAATCGACGCCGATTGCCTGGTTCATAAAGATCTCCTGGCGGCATTTAACCAAGCACTCCTCGAAAAGCAGGAAATTCAACAAGGGTATAATTACATCTGCAATCCGTGGGAGAGCTACTTCACTAGAATCATCGCAGTTACAGGTGTGCTTAAGAACGGATTGTATTATCAGGCCAAGACAGCATTAGGACTCCCTGGGGTTTTAACTGGAACGGGTATGTGCTTCAGCCGGAGAGTCATCGACCAATATGGTTGGAATGCCCATTCAGTTGCAGAAGATTGGGAATTTTCGACTGCGTTGCTTTTAGCTGGTGAGAAGGTTTACTACAATCCGCTTGCACTGACGCTAGCAAAGGAGTCGAAAGGGTTGAATCAGGCTTCTACCCAGCGGTTGAGATGGGCGAGCGGACGGTACGGAGTCATTGGTTCAAGCGCATGGAAGCTGTTTTTTGAAGCCGTTCATTCTCGAAGTGTCTACCTCTTGGACGCGGCGATCACACTGGTTGCACCTAACTATTCGAGCCAAGCTTCTCTGACCCTTCTCTGCGTCGCTTCGGCCTGGTTCGTCTCCGCAGATCCATTGTGGGGCTTCTTGTTTCCTTGGGCTGCTTCTATATTAGGGTCACTTGCTTTGTATTTTCTCGTAGGTGTAACTCAAACGGCTTCTCCTTTTCGAGCTCTGGAGGGTCTCCTGCTAGTGCCATTCTTTCTTCCATGGAGGCTCGTGATAGAAATTCTCGGAGTGTTAGGTTACGGGAGAAAAGGCTGGGTTAGAGATCATCGACAACACCTCGGCAATTGACTGCAAAGACGCTCTCAATACATATCACTTCGATGGGTCGGTCTTTGATGTTATGCATCGATCGGTCTCGCCAGTTGTCTAGATCACAAGCTACGGTCTGTCAGGTGAACTCTTGGTGACCATATGATCCCCCGACCCTAATCCATATGGAAGGATTAGGGCTGAGATACAATAAATAAAGACAATCTCGGTAAGAAGTGAACTTAATCCTTGGAACAATCTCGGACTGTCGGAAGGTCGCCACCTTCTTGTTTATTATCTCCGTGGCCATCAGATTGAGCGCGTTGTGGCTTGTGCCTGAACCGCATCTCTCTACAAATGCATCTATCGCCTATCTTGGCGGTGCACATATGCTTTATGAAGGAGAAGGATTCCGCGATCCTGTGTTTCCCGTCTTCACCCCTCCGTTGTACGCACTCCTTATTGCCGGTGGCCTTTCGGTGTTTGATGACGATCAAGTGCCCATCAAGCTTGCTCAGGTGATTGCCGACTCTTTCACTACGGTGGTCGTCTATTTCGTCGTGCTGGAAGTGTTTACGGTGATGAGCGCGCTACTGTCCGGCTTGATGTGGGCGGTCTATCCTTTTTCGGTCTACGCCACACTTTATATTGGGGCGGAAGCGTTCTTCACCTTGTTCCTCAGTGTCTTCGTCCTCTTGGTCCTCTATGCGTTGAAATATGGGAAGTGGAGCCACAGCGTCGGGGCTGGACTTGTCCTGGGCTTGGCGACACTGACCAGAGGGACGACCCAGATGCTTCCTCTGATGCTGCCGTTCGCTGTGCTTGCGAATCCGGGTCGTAGGCCGTGGTGGGTACTGCACTGCGTGGTTGTTGTGGTGGCATGTGTGCTGGTGGTTTTGCCCTGGAGTCTGCGGAACTATCTGGTGCTGCATGAAGTGATTCCGGTTGCCTCCGTTGCTGGTGGGAATTTCCTATTTGGGTCGTCGGAACAGTTTTGGACGATCAAGGAACGAGAGGAGGCTCTCCCGCGAGCCCTTGAACGGTTGAAAGCTCAAGGTGCTATTGAAGATCCGCCGGCACGCCGCAGTCCAGTGGAGGCGGACCGCTATGCCTTGGTTGCCGGGTTGGAAAACTATCGCCTGCGGCTTCTGAATGATCCGGTGAGTTTTATCTCGTTCGGGGTACGCAAGTTTCTGCGCCTCTGGTATGCGACGGAGTCGGGGGCAAACCACGGCATCATTTTGGCCATCAATCTCCCCCTCTATGGTGCGTTTGTTGTCGGCGTCGTTCTGGCGGTGAAGCAAGGTCGTCGATATGCCCTCCTCTTATTGGGGCTCCTGGGCTATTTTGTCGTATTGCACCTGGCTATGGTCCCGTTGTTTCGGTATATGTTGCCGGTGATGCCATATCTGATCGCTTTTGCCTCCTTTGCGCTATGCGAAAAGCTCGGGAGTAAGTTCTCCCATTGGGAGCATCGTGTGCATGCGAAATCCCCCTCTACACCACTGAATGTGACGTCCTAAAGAGGAGCTGTTGTCCCAGGCAATGAAATCGTTGGATTCTTCACCTTCGGCGCAGATCGAGCGGTCTGGAACGGCGTCGGTGATTTGGGAAGCGATACGCCCGGCCGATTGGGTGAAGAACGTGTTTGTGGCGGCGCCTTTGTTTTTCTCCGGACAGGCGACCGTCGAATCGAAGCTATGGCTGACCGGGCTGGTCGTACTCGCATTCTGCGCCATGTCGAGCGCTGTCTATCTGTTCAACGATCTCGCCGACCGCGAGCATGATCGCCTTCATCCGCGCAAGCGGCATCGACCGATCGCCTCCGGCGCGCTGAGTGTGAGAGCGGCGGTGATCACCACGGCGGCGCTCGTCGTTGTCGCGCTTCTGCTGGTAATGTTCTCGTACCAGGTGCTGCTGTTGATCGCAGGCTACGGTCTTATGAACGTGGCCTACAGTCTCTGGTTGAAGCACGTCGTGATTGTGGATGTTTTCTGTATCGGTATCGGATTCGTCCTCCGCGTCTTTGCTGGCGGGTTGGCTATTGATGTCCCTCCCTCATCTTGGCTCGTGCTCGCGACGTTTCTCCTATCGTTGTTTCTTGCCTTGGCCAAGCGGCGGCACGAGCTTCTGACCATGTCCGATCGGGCCGACAGTCACCGACCGGTTCTGGAGCAGTACTCCATCAAGCTGGTGGATGAGTTGATCTCGGTGGTGACGCCGGTCACGCTCCTCACCTATATCCTCTATACGCTCGACCATGCCACGATGGAGCGGTTTCATTCCGATCATTTGTATCTCAGCACACCCTTCGTCACGTTCGGCATCTTTCGGTATCTGTACCTGGTCCACGCCCGCGATTTAGGGGGCTCGCCCACCGATCTGGTTGTCAAGGACGTTCCCTTGGTTGCGGCGATTCTGGGCTGGATCGGTTCCTTCGTCCTGATCGTGTACGTCTCGTGACGCGACAAACCGGGATTGCGGTCTTCGATCTGGACCATACCCTGTCTCGAAGCGATAGCTTCCTGTGGTATCTCTTCGGATTTTTAGCCCGCCGGCCCTGGCGCCTGATCCGCTGTGTGCATTTGCCGGTTGTCGTGCTGTTGTTTGGGGCAGGATGGGTGAACAATGCCGGATTGAAGGAATCATTTCTTCGTGCCGTCCTGGGAGGGGTTCGGGTAGAAGAGCTCTCTGCTTGGACCCAGGTGTTCGTGGATCGATTTATCAGGAGCCAGATGCGCCGGGAAGGAATAGCGGCAGTGCAAGCGCATCGTCAGGCGGGGGATCGATTGATCCTGCTGACCGCCAGCCCCGATTGCTACGTCAAGGAATTAGGGCGCCGATTGGGGTTTGATGAAGTCATCTGCACGCAAATCGAATGGAAAGATGGACGGTTGTCCGGGAAGCTGGCGAGCTCGAACATGCGCGGACGTGAGAAAGTTGAAGCCCTTCAAGATATCAGGGTTCGCCTGGGACCTCGACGGATCACGGCTTATGCAGACCATCAGTCGGATTTGGCCATGCTGCGGATGGTGGATCATGCCTACTTGGTCAATGGACGGCGCCGGATACAGGCATGTGCCCGTCGTGACTCTATCCAGTGCGTTGTATGGGCAGATTGAAAGCGCCGGAGGTGTTGACGTCTCCCCCGAAAACGACGGCAGCTTGAAACGAGAGTAAGATACCGGCTTCGGCGGTCCTCGACGAAAGGAGTGGACCCATGAAGCGGTCGAAATTCTCGGAAGAGCAGATCATCTATGCAATTCGCCAGGTCGAAAGCGGCACCCCTGTCCAGGATATGTGCCGGCAACTCGGGGTCGGGGAAGCGACGTTCTACGCATGGAAGAAGAAATACGCGCATCTCGGGGTCAGTGAACTGCGCCGGCTCCGCCAGCTGGAAGAAGAGAACAGTCGGCTGAAACGGCTGGTGGCGGACCTCTCGCTGGATAAGCATATGCTGTCGGAGGCGCTACGAAAACAAGTCTAAGGCCCGCCCGTCGCCGGGAACTCGCCCAGTGGTTTCATGGGACGTTTCAGGTAAGTTGTGCGCGGGCCTGTCGGCTGGCCCAGTTCGGCCGCGCCTCGTGGTATCGACGAAGTCGCGCCCAGGATCAGTCGGCACTCCGGCTGCGCATTCGGGATCTAGCCCATGCGCGGCCTCGGTTTGGGTATTTTAGGATCTGGATCCTCTTACGTCGGGAAGGCTGGCTCATCAATCGGAAACGGGTGCGCCGATTGTATCGGCTCGAGGGATTGCAACTCCGGATGCGGGTCCGGAGACGGAAGCATATCGCCTTGCATCGTGGACCGGCTCCGATGGCCAGCGGTCCGACAGAGCGGTGGAGCATGGATTTTGTGCATGATACCTTGGCGGACGGGCGCCCGTTTCGGATTTTGACCATCGTCGATCACTGGAGTCGCCACAGCCCGATACTAGAGGCGGGATTTCGGATGTCAGGAAAGACGGTGAGTCAGGCGCTCGACCGGACACTGGGCGAAGGCCCGAGCCCGCGGTCCATCACCGTCGATCATGGGACCGAATTCCAATCGCGCGCACTTGAGGATTGGGCCTACCGCCGAGGTGTGCAACTCGACTTCATTCGGCCCGGGAAACCCGTGGAGAATGCCTTTATCGAGTCGTTCAACGGCCGCTTACGCGATGAGTGCTTGAACATCCATCAATTCGCCTCGCTCGCCGATGCGCAGGCGATCATCGAGGCGTGGCGGCACGATTATAATCATCGCCGCCCGCACAGCTCGCTCGGGCACCTGACTCCGAATGAGTTTGTCATCCAACGTCAGGCGATTCGGACCGCCGAAGAAGTCGTCTGCTCTGGTTAAGACCTGTCTCGGAATGGGGCCAACGTCAGTGTAGGAGATTAGCGAGATGGCATGATCTGACGATTTGGGAAGGAGCTGCGCGCCCTATGAGGCATGTGAGTACGAACGAGCTCGTTGGGTTTTTAAAAAGTTATTATCGAGACAGTCCTGGCATTTTGGCCAGGAGCAAGGCGATCTATCGCCCCCTGATCTGTCCTTTCGACCGGCTGCTGAACTTATTGCCCGAAGGGCAGCGAGTCTTGGATATCGGATGCGGGGCAGGGGTGTTTCTGCAGTTGGTGGATCAGTACCGCAACCCTTCTGCCATTGCCGGTCTGGAAACCAATCAACAAGCAGTAGAATGTGCTCGCCGGTTATTCCCGGCGGAGGGTAGAGGAGCCCATGCACGATTGGAAGTCTATGATGGTACGACGTTGCCTGGCTGGATCGGAGAGTATGACTATGTCTTTATGGTGGACGTCCTGCACCATATTCCTCGGGATTGGCAAGATCAAGCGTTACGCGACCTTTTTGCAAAGCTTAAGGTGGGGGCTCGATTCATCATCAAGGACATCGACGCCGGCCAACCGTTCTGGTGCCTCTTCAATAAACTGCATGATTTACTGTTGGCTAAGCAATACCCGCAGGAATGCGATGCGTTGGAACTCCAGTGCCGCTTATCCCATACGGGGTTCACGGTTACCGGTATGACCAAAGAACGTATCTATGTCTACCCGCACTATACGATTGTGGCTGAAAAGAGGTGAATCTGCTGGGAAAGCTCCTCCTCCTTTGGTCCTTTCTTCTTATCTGTAAGACGTTACCCAGCCTAATTTGCGCGGAGTGACGTTGGCGCGACAGGAGGAGTCGTGTCTCCTTTGGGAGCGCCACCTCCACCATTCGGTGCACTGATTTTGAGGTGGTCAAACCGATATTCCCAAGTTCCAGATGATTTCGATAATCCGCCATCCCAAGTATGATTAAGTGAAACTTGGTCGAACGGAGATGTTAGGGTATTGACATTCGTAGCGTTATAGCATTGGGTTCCATTTACCCACCAACGCACGATGCCATCACGACTATTCGTGTAACTGCTTTGCTTAATGTAGTATTCAATTCGATACCAGGTTTCACGTCCGATGGAGCAGGCATTGCCAAAGGTTACGCCACCACTTCCACCCCAAGGGCAATCTCCGGCAATAATACCGCTTAAATGGCAGTTATTGGGTCCGTTAGAGTTAAATTGGAAATGGGTGACAGGTTTAAAATTTGATCCGGGAGGGCCCCAAAATTCAAGTATGACCCAGTATGCACCAGGAAAGATCACCTTGTTATCGTGATTCGATGACCCTACAAATCCACTATTCAACTTGACCCAAAATCCAACAAACAGTTCCCTTTGTCCGTTTGGATAGTAGTCGAGTTGTGCACCACCACTTAGTGATGTGCCTGATGATGTTTGCTGAAGCAGTACGCTGGTGGGAGAGGCAGGCGCGGTCCCATCAGATATTACTCGGCCGCTATTATATGCATCGGCTAACATTCCCCCACACGTTGTATTATTAAAATTGCAATCTACCAGCGTCGACGATCCTGATGGTTCGTTGGGCCATGTCTGAGCCTGGACTTCCGGAGCGATGATCATTGCCAATAAAAATACATACATGACCCGTTTCATTGAATTCCTCCCGTCCGTTCGTGTCGTTTACTTGTCCGTTGATCGCTTGCTTGCGATTGTTCAGATCTCGTCCTTGATCGCACTGTCTCAGTAGACGCTCTTGCTGACCTCGTTCGAATACGAGCTTTCGTTACCGGCATTGTCAAAGGCCGTCACTACGAAGAAATAGGTCGTCCCCGTGGGCAGCCCGCTGGCCACGTAACTGGTCACGTTCCCGTTGATCGTGGCGATGGGGGCGCCGTAGGCTCCGGACGAGGTTGCACGATAGATCTTGTACCCGCCCAGATCCTGTTCAGTGTTGGCGTTCCACGTGAGCGTGACCGATCCTGTTGTTGTTGAGCCGGAGGCAGTCACCGTCAACGCCACTGGAATAGTCTGCGGCGTGTTGGTGGCCCCGGTGGCCGAGACGGTGATAACTCCGTTATAGGTGCCGGCCGCCAACCCGGAGAGGTTCACACCCGCCACGATGGAACTGCCGGATTGGGTGGCGGTGAGCCAGTTTGCATTGTCCGCGACCGTCCAGCTCAAGGTCCCGCTGCCGGTATTGGAGACGGTGATGGTCTTGCTGCTCGGGTTGCTTCCTCCTTGTGTTCCAGTGAATGCGAGACTCGTGGGACTCAATCCAATGCTCGGTTGCGTCGGTTGAGTCTGAGACCCCGTGACAGTCAATGTGACTGGAACTGAAATAGGGGTGATGGCGGAGCTGGACGGAGTAATTGTGAAGGTGGCGCTGTAGGTTCCGGCGGTCTTAAAGAACTCCGGGTATACATAACCATGCATTTTGGACGGTGTGCTTCCCGATGAAGGATCTCGAAGGATCCAATAGGCGGGATCATTAATGGACCAACCCGTACTTCCCCCGGAACTGTTGATATCGAAAGTAAACTCTTGAACGGCGGTGGTTCCTGCTGGAACCGTGATCGAAATACTAGCGGGGGTCGCACTGATGCTCGATGCGGGAGTAGGCGCTGGGGCCGGTGCAGCCGTGACTGTTAATGTTACCGGGATCGTCTGCGGTGTGTTGGTGGCTCCGGTCGCGCTCACGGTGATGGCGCCATTGTAGGTCCCGGCCGCCAACCCGGAGAGGTTCACGCCTGCGACGATGGAGCTGCCGGACTGGGTGGCGGTCAACCAGTTGGCATTGTCGCTGGCGGTCCAAGTCAGGGTGCCGCCACCGGTGTTGGAGACCGTCACGGTCTTGCTGGCAGGGTTGGTCCCGCCTTGGGTTCCGCTAAATGCCAAACTCGTCGGACTCAGCGCGATTGTCGGCGAAGCCACGGGTGCGGCGGCCACGGTCAAGCTGACCGGGATCGTCTGTGGCGTATTGGTGGCGCCGCTGGCGCTTACGGTGATGGCGCCATTATAGGTCCCGGCGGCCAGCCCGGAGAGGTTCACACCTGCGACGATAGAGCTGCCGGACTGGGTGGCGGTCAACCAGTTGACGTTGTCCGCGACCGTCCAGGTGAGGGTCCCGGTGCCGGTGTTGGTGACGGCGACGGTTTGATTGGCCGGATTGGCCCCGCCCTGTGTTGCCGTAAAGGCCAAGCTGCTGGGACTCAAGCCGATCTTGGGCTGCACGGTCACCTGTGCAGCATTCACGGCCAAAGACACCAGTACCGTCTGGGGAGAGTTTGAGGCCCCTGAGGCGCTGACTGTGATCGGAGTGGAATAGATGCCGGCCGGGAGTCCGCTGGTATTGACGGAAACCGAGACCGTCTGATTATTGCCGCCTGAGGAGCTGCTCAAGGAAAGCCATGCGGCATTCTCGCTGGCGGTCCAGGAGAGCGGTCCACCTCCGCTCTTCGAGACGGAAAAGGCTTGGCTGGGCGGATTCCCCGAGCCGGCTGTCGCTGAAAAGACCAACGCCGTTGGCGAGACATTGAGGGTTTGGGGCGGACCATTCGACCCCTTGCCTTTTGTCTTGACCGCTTCCTCCACCTCCGGGAATTGCGACAGGACCTGCGAAAACTTCCGGCCGCTCCCTTTCGGGGTCTCAGTTGAAGATGTGGACGTGGTGGTGCTCGTCGCCGCCGTCAGGGATGTCGTGGTGGTGGTCGTTGAGGCCGTGCCGACGGTCACCCCACCGGTCGTGCTGCCCAGCAGGGAACGTGGAGCCACAGTCGAGATCGACGATGATGGCATCGAGCGGGTTTGTGTGGTGGTAGTGCTCTGAGTCGGAGCGGGCGACACCGTCGAGGACGGAACCGTTGTCACGGTCGGTGCCGAGGTGGTGACGGTCGCCTGGGAGGGAGCAACCGGTCTCGTCTTCTGCGTCGATGTCGTACTCGGCCGTTTCAACAAGGTCTTTGACCGTTTCTCGGTGTTCGTTTCCTCTGAGAGGGTATCCGTGGATCGCTCTGTGCCGGTCGAACTTTTGGCGGATGGTCTTCGGATCAACGAATGGCGATGGTCCCGATCGCTGACCAATCGAACCAAGGATCGGTCTCCCTGCTGTCTCGCTCCCGTCCAGTCTTGCGCAAGCACGGCATGATTGCCGAATGCCGGCGAGGAGAGGACCGCCGTACTCAAGACAAGCCCACCCAGGGAGAGTGTGAACACCTCACTGAAAGTGAAACACGTGGGTCTATGATCTGTGCGAGGCATGGTTCCGGTCCTCCTTGGTTACATCTGGCGCCGGCTACCACGCTCGTTTGGGTAACTGCAGGGGAAAGACACATGCAGGTTACCGAAGTCACCCATCGAGCCAGCGTGGCAGCCAGACTGACCGTCGGGTCTCTCGTGATCCCGCTGGGGTCTCTTAGCTTTGCGTCCCGCCTTTACAGGCGGTTTGCCCTTGTCACGCGACGAAGCTCGCTATGCGTTCTGCTCGTTCAATCTGTCGTCGTCCACATGCCCCGCAGGTGGATGAGGTTGTCTTTCTTTTCTTTGCTTATTAGATGACACATTCACGAGGACGAAATTTTGTCTGAAATACTTCCATTTTTCGTTGTGTGTAAAGCAAAACAAGTGCCGCTGACTCGTTCTGAACCTTGTCCGCGAATGCGAGAAGGGGTCGGTTTAAGATTCGGCAATATATCAATCGGTTACCAAAAATTGCCAGGGGATTTTTGGCTGGGATGGAACTGTTGGTCGGGAGGACCGAGGGGCTTGCTCCCGTACATCGCTGTACGACCTGTAGGCTGGAGAGTTCAATGGGTCTCTGCTTCAAGCCGAACGAATCAAAGCGGTTCGAGAGACCGTCCCCTGAATGGCCTCCTTTGCACAGCCGGCCGGTCCAGCGCAGGGATTGGGACTGTGAATCGTCCATTTCGCTTCCACTCGTCTTTGGGCTGTGCTATGTGTTGCTCCTCGGACGCAAGCCGTCTCGTCTTGTCGGCGTTGGTATATTGGCACCGGTTCAAGCAAAGCTTGGTATGCAGGCGTTTCTCCGGCAGCATATGAAAAAGAACGGAACCATGTAGGGTGCTTCTCCGCCGGCCCAGTTACAATACAACGATGAATAGCCGGCGGATCAAGCGAAGCTTGGTATAGAGGGGCTGCGCCCGATGAGCCGCCGGGTCAACCGAAGGTTGGTATGAGGAAGGCGAAGAGAAGCACTGAAGGTGTTTCTCCGGTGCCGGCAGATACGATAAGACGATAAAGAGGCACCGGTTCAAGCAAAGCTTGGTATGGAGGATATGGGAATGAGTCAGTCGCGGGTTGCTCGGCAGATTGCGGTGGTCGGCCTGGGGTACGTCGGGTTGCCGATTGCGGTCGCGTTCGGCAAGCAGACTCCTGTCATCGGCTTTGACATCGATAAGACGAAAATCGAGGAGCTGCGCCGCGGCATCGACCGAACACGCGAGGTCTCGCCGGCCGACCTTCAGGCCTCACGAGTGACCTATACGGCTGAACCGTCGGATTTGAAGGCCGCCGACTTCATCATTGTGGCGGTGCCGACGCCGATCGACGACGCGCTCCAGCCCGACATGAAGGCGTTGCGGATGGCCTCGGAACTGATCGGCGACAACCTGTCGCGGGGCGCGATTGTCGTCTATGAATCGACCGTCTACCCCGGGGCGACCGAGGAAATCTGCCGGCCCATCCTGGAGAAACGTTCCCGACTCACATGCGGCGTTGATTTCAAGATCGGCTATTCGCCCGAACGCATCAATCCGGGAGACAAGGCCCATACGCTGGAAACGATCGTCAAGGTCGTCTCCGCCCAGGACGAGGAGACGTTGGAGATCGTGGCCAACACCTATGCCCTGGTGGTGAAGGCCGGCATTCACCGCGCGTCGAGCATCCGCGTGGCGGAAGCGGCCAAGGTGATCGAGAATACCCAGCGCGATTTGAATATCGCCCTGATGAATGAGCTGGCGTTGATCTTTGACCGGCTCGGCATCGATACCAAGTCGGTGCTCGAGGCGGCCGGAACCAAATGGAACTTCTTGAAATTCACGCCGGGCCTGGTCGGCGGCCACTGCATCGGGGTGGACCCCTATTACTTGACGGCCAAAGCGGAATCGGTCGGCTACCATCCCCAGGTGATTCTCGCCGGACGGCGCATCAACAATGGGATGGGTAAATTCGTGGCCGAAAAGACGATCAAACTCTTGGGCCGGGTCGATCGCCCCATGAAACAGCTCCGTGTGGGGGTGCTGGGCCTCACCTTCAAAGAGAACGTGCCGGATCTGCGGAACAGCCGCGTGCCGGATATCATCCGCGAGTTGCGCGATTTCGGCGTGGAGGTCCTGGTGCATGACCCGCTGGCGGAGGCCGAGGAAGCGGTGGCGGAATACGGCATTCATTTGATGCCGTGGGAGCAGATCACGAACGTGGATGCGCTGATCCTGGCCGTCGCGCACACCGCCTATCTGGACATGGGAGCGCCGAAGCTCTTGGCGGTGCTGCGGGCGCCGTCGGAGGGGGTGTTGATCGACGTCAAGGCTTGTCTCGATGCGAAGACGATCCCGCCAACCATTGCCTACTGGCGGTTATAAAGGAGGTGGATTCGCTCTTTCCTCCTCTGGTTCTGCGCCCTCCTCCCTCTTCATTCTTCATTCTTCATTCCTCATTTCTAATTCCTCATTCCTCATTCCCCATTCTCGTCCTCGCCTCACTTCTTCCGATCGCATCAAAGTCGGCATTCCTTGCGAGCCGGGAGTGATTTGTTAGAATTCGAAAATGTCGATTCTGTTCCGTTGACACTCGGTTGAGGTGTGTCTTGCCCGCTCGCCGTTCGACGCGACCCATCCCGGTCCTTTCGACATCGGCCCTCCTGATGCTGACCCTGTTCGGCTGCGCGTCGCTGACGGCGGTCGATCCGCGGCGCGGCGACCAGTTCATGGCCTCCGGCAGTTGGGAAGAGGCCATGACCGCCTATCAACTTGCGCTCAAGGACGATCCGTTCAATGCCTCGCTCCAGCACAAATTTGAGCTGGCGCGGGAGCGCACCGCGGCGAAGTATGAAGAGCAGGGCCGGACCTATTTGAAGGAGCGGCAGATTGAACCGGCGGTCGAGGCGTTCAAGCGCGCGCTGACGCTCGAGCCCATGAACCGCGCGCACCAGGACGGGTTGACCGAAGGATTGCGGCTCAAGGAAGCCAGAGACCGGGTGCGCGAAGCGGAGAAGCTGGTCCAGCTCGGCCGGAGAGAGGATGCCTTCCAGGCCTATACGCACGCGGCCGAGTTGGACCCGGCTTCGGATAAGGCCTCGGAAGGCATCTCCCGGCTCAGCGAACAGGAGGAAGCGGACAAGCGGGATGATCCCCTGGCGCAACCGGTGACGCTTAAGTTCAAGGGCGCGGGGCTGAAGGAGGTGCTGGAAAGTCTCGCGAAGATCGGCGGCATGAACATCGTGTTCGACAAGGACGTGCGCAACGATCCGGTCAGCATCGCCATCGAAGCCACGCCGTTCGACGAAGCCTTGGAGCTGATCCTGAACAGCAACAGCCTCTTCTCGCGCCGCGTCGGCCCGCAGATGTTGCTGATCAGCCCGAATACGAAGCAGAAGCAGGAACAATATCAGGATCTCATGATCCGGACCTTCTACCTGTCCCACACGAAGGCCAAGGACATGCTGGCGCTGCTCAGGACCATGCTGGACACGAAGCGCCTCCATGCCAACGAGCAGATCAACACCATCGTGATCCGCGACACCCCGGAGAAGGTGGAGCTGGCCGAGCGCATCATCACCGCCAACGACCGCGAAGAGCCGGAGGTCATCTTCGATGTCGAGGTGCTGGAGGTCAATCGGACCAAGGCGGAAAAGTACGGGCTCACGTTTCCCAAGCAGGCGGGCATGGCGATCGTCCCGCCGGGCTTCACCGGGTCGATCGCGGGGGACTTGGCCCAGCAGTTCACCTACCGGCAACTGACGAGCCTCGGGCAGGACAGCTTCCTGTTCAAGCTGCCGACGAACATCGTCCTGGATTTCTTCAAGTCGGTGACGGACGCCAAGACGCTCGCCTCGCCCAAGCTGCGCGTGGTCAACAACCGCAAGGGCGAGGTCAACATCGGCGACAAGCAGCCGATTCTCCTGTCCACGACGAACGTGCTGCCCGGCCAGGCCACGACCGGCGCGGTGCCGACGACCTCGACCGTCACCTCGGTGGAATTCCGCGATACCGGCGTCAAGCTGACCGTCGAGCCGTCGATCCGGCTCTCGCACGACCTCTCCTTGAAGATGAAGATCGAGGTCATCCGGATCGGCGACAAGGTGTTGCTCCAGGCCTCGCCGCCGATCGAGCAGTTTCGGTTCGGCAATCGAAGCGCCGAGACGACCTTGAGCATGAAGGACGGCGAAACGATCGTGCTGGCCGGGCTGATTCAGGAGGAAGACCGAAAGGTGCGCGTGACCGTTCCCTGGCTGGGGGACCTGCCGGTCATCGGCAACTTCTTCAGTTCCTTCCAAACCGAGCGCGTGACCACGGAGGTGATTCTCACGATCACCCCGCGCATTCTCGATCCGGCGCACGTGCCGGGCCTGCACAACCAGGTGTTCTGGTCCGGCACCGACAGCATCTACACGACCAAACCGATGTTTTCTTCGGCGGCCCGCAGGACCTCCCTGCGGATGGATCTGCCGGGCGACCCCACGCGGCCGGCGGTCCCGCTCGAGGAGGGGGCGCGGCCGAGCGTCGCGCCGCCGTCCACCGGGACGGCGGCGCAGGAGCCGTCGCGGACCGGAATCAGGGTGAAGGATGTGACGGCGCGCGTGGGCGAGGATATTCGGTTGAGTCTGGTGGGACAGGACGTCAAGGCGGCGGCGTCGGAATCGGTCAAGATCCTCTTCGACCCGGCCATCCTGACCTTGCGGCTCATTCAGGAGTCGCAGGCGTTCAAGAACCGGGGAGGCTCGGTCTTGCTGGATGATTCGTCGCCCGGAGAAGCCGGGATGGTGGCGGTCAAAGTCTTGCCGCCGTCCAAGGCCGGAACGGCCGCGGGCGAGGTCGCGCTGTTGACGTTCGCGGCCAAGGCCGCGGGCGTGTCCTCGGTGCAGGTCGAATGGCCGTCGGCGGGGGCCGCCGAACGCATGGCCATCGTCCGGGTGCGATGAAGGATTCCGGCGTCACATTGCTGGAATTGCTGGTGACGGTGACGATCCTCTCCGTGCTGGCGTCGGTGGCGGTGCCGCTGCATCGGGTCTCCGTGAAGCGCGGCAAGGAACTGGAGCTCCGGCAGCACTTGCGCGTCATGCGCGCGGCGATTGATCTCTTCAAGACCGAATGGAACCGCGAGGGCGACACCTTGCTCGGGGTGCAATGCATCAAGAACAAGCTGACCTGCCGGGACGTGAGCGGCCCCTATGGGTATCCGAAATCCCTGCGCGCCTTGCTCGGGGTCGAGTTGACGAGCCAGGAGGCGACCGTGAAGGGGGTGGCGGTGCGGCGGTACTTGCGGGCCATTCCGGTCGATCCGTTGACGGGCAAGAACGAATGGCGGCTCCGTTGCTACCAGGACCCTCCCACGGCCGATTCGTGGTGCGGCACGGACATCTATGACGTCTCCACGAAGAGCGAAGAAGTGGCGCTGGATGGCACCAAGTATAAAGATTGGTGACGCCGGGGCCGGTGATCCAGGGCGGCGCGCGGAGCGTGGCTTCACCCTGATCGAGCTCATGACGGTCTTGTCGGTCGTGGGGATCTTGGCGACGCTCGCGGCCCCCTCCTATCAAGCGGCGTCCGTCAAGGCGAAGGAAGCGGCGTTGCGGCAGGATCTGTTTACGATGCGGGATGTGCTGGACCAACATCGAGCGGACCAAGGCAAATATCCGGGATCATTGGATGAGCTGGTCCGAGCCGGATACCTGCGAGCGGTTCCCGTCGATCCGTTCACGCAATCCTCGTCCACCTGGCAGCAAATTCTCGAGCCGGTCGAGGGAGGCGTCTTCGATGTGTATTCAGGATCGGATCTTATCGGCAGCAACGGCGTGCCGTACAACCGTTGGTGAACCGCCGAGGTTATCCACCTCCATGTCGCATGATCCCCGGCCATCACGCTCGTCCTCACAACCGGCGGCGCCGCCCGATCGAGGGGCCGGCTCCTTCTCATGCCTGGTGCGGCTGTTGGTCGGGGGCTTGATCCTTCTGATGAGCGGCTGCGCGGATCTCGAACCGATGGAAGATCCGGACGTGGCGGATTACCACCTCACCATCGATACGATGCGGGCCGCGGCCCGGGAGGCCGAGCGGAACCTGGCCGATCTGCGGTTGGAACTGGACAGCCAACGGCAGGAGTTGAGTTCGGCGCTGATCGCCCGGGCGCAGTTGGAAGGCCGGCTGCGCGAAGTCGAACGGCGCCTTGCGGATGCGCGCCACATCATCGAACTCCAGCGGGAAGAACTGGCCGGCATCAGGGTGGAACGGGAGCGGTCCTCCAAACTTGAGGCCCCGCCGGCTCCTCGGACCAAGCTTCGGTCCAAGCGACAGGCCCAGCCGGTCCCTCCTTCCATCGGGCAAGCCATGCCCAGTCCCCCAGTCCCCCCGGTGGCGTCTCCGGTTCCTCAGGTTCCGGAGCCCCCTCCGCCTGCTGCTGTCTTGCCGGACCAGTCTCCATCGACGGACCCGATGCCTGAACCAACTGCGCCGGTCCTGCAACCGGACGGAGGTGGGTCGCCCGTTTCGTTCCGCCGGGAATCTGGAGGCACGGCCGAGTCCTTCGTGCGACGCATTGCCGTTCAGGCCGGCGATACCCTCTGGCGGCTGGCGAGGCGGTACGGGGTGGACGTCGAGGCGCTCCGCGCTCTGAACGGCCTGTCGGGCGATCTGATCCAGGTAGGACAGGCGCTGATGATTCCTGACACCGGGATCCGTTGATCCGTAGAAAGGGCTCTGGCCATCCCGATGCCGCTGTTCGCTTACAAGGTGGCGCGCGCCGACGGCACGACGTTCGTCGGCGAGATCGAAGACGACAATGAAATGGCCGTTCGCACCAAGCTCGAAGGGCAGGGTTTCCTGGTGTTCCGCGTCCGCCGGCAGGGGGCTTGGTCGGTCGGCCCTTCTGTCGGATCGATCGGCACCATCGGATTGTCGGGACGATGGACCAAGCTGCCGCCGCAGCAGTTCTTGATCTTCAACCAGGAGCTCCTGGCGTTGATCCGGTCCGGCCTGCCGGTCTTGAAGGTGTGGGACCTGTTGATCGAGCGCGCGCCACATGCCGGATTTCGGGAGACACTTCGCGCGGTGCGCCAGGAGATTCGCGGGGGCGCATCCGCCTCCGATGCGTTGGCGCAACATCCGCTCTATTTTTCGGATCTCTACGTCGCCACATTGAAGGCTGGAGAGCAGGCGGGCAACGTGCCGGAGGTGCTCCAGCGCTATGTCGCCTATCTGAAGTTGATGATCGGCCTTCGCCAAAAGGTGTGGAAGGCGCTCACCTATCCGCTCTTCCTCGTGGTGGTGGGGATCTGTGTCGTCGGGTTTCTGTTGACCTATGTGATGCCGACCTTCATCGCGGCCTATGGCGAGCAAGCCCGCACCTTGCCCGCGGCAACACAATGGCTGCTCGGCGCCATTCACACGTTGCGCGCGAACTTCCCATTGTTCGCGGGGAGCTTCCTCGCGGCGGCCGTCGCGGCGCGGTCCTGGTATCGGACGGAGGCCGGGCGTCTGGCGACCGATCGCGTGCTCTTGCGAGTACCCCTGCTGGGGGCGGTGCTGTGGCGGCATTACACGGTCCAGTTGACCCGCACGCTCGCCACGGTCCTCGGCGGAGGCACGCCGCTCGTCGAGGCCCTGCAGATTTCCCGCAGCGCCGTCTCGAACCGGGCCGTCGGCGAGGGCCTTGCGCGCACCGTCGAGCAGGTCCGCGAAGGCTCCAGTCTGACGGCGGCCCTGCGGCATCCGCCGGTCATTCCCTCGCTGGCCGTGGAGATGCTGGCCGTCGGCGAGGAAACCGGATCGCTCGAAACGATGCTCAAGGACGTGGCAGAGTTCTACGAGGCGGAGTTGGATATTCGGCTGACCCAGTTGACGACCTGGATCGAGCCCGCCCTCTTGCTGCTGATGGGCGTCCTGGTCGGGGGCATCGTCATCATCATGTATCTGCCGGTGTTTCAGATGGCGGGGAGCGTGCAATGAGGGTGAGGCGCGCGCATCTATCCGACCCCGCTCACCCTGGCTTCCGGCAGACCGGCGGGAGCTGAGCGCACTTGTCCATGCAGACGAAATTCGACCGTCCGTCATTGATCGAGGTGCTCGTGCGGCAGCAGGCCGTGACCGACAGTGCCGCCCATGAGGCGATCAGCACACGAGGCAATGAAGCGGGCGAGATCGGCCCGCTGCTCGTGTCGGCCGGCCTCATCACCGACGAACAGTTGGCGCAGGCGACGGCCGAGCAATATGGGCTGCCCTACGACTCGCTCTCCAATGTCGAGGTCGATCCCAAGTTCTATCAGAGCATTCCGGTCAAGCTCATGCAACGGTACCCGTTTGTCCCGATCGCGGAGCAGGACGGCGTGTTGACGATCGCGGTGGCCGATCCGGCCAATCTCCTGGCCCTGGATGAGCTGGAACTCCTGTTGAACCGTTCATTGCGTTTGGTGGTCAGCCCTCGTCCGGCCATTCAAGGCGCGCTGGGGCGGGGAGAGGGGGCCAGCCATGCGTTGCGGGAGTTGGAAGCCGAGTACCGGTCCGTCCTGGTCAAGGAGGATGAACGGGGCGAAGAAATCCTGACTGCGGACCAGGTGGTGGAGGACCAGAGCCCCGCGGTCAAGCTGATGGACACGATCCTCCACAGCGCGTTGCAACGGCGCGCGAGCGACATCCATATCGAAGCCACGGACCAGGCGACCTTGGTGAAGTTCCGGATCGACGGCATTCTGCTCCCGGCGATGGATCAGCTCGATCTCAAGGTCCATGCCCCGCTGGTCTCGCGTCTCAAGGTCATGTCGGATCTGGACATTGCGGAGCGCCGCGTGCCGCAGGACGGTCGGTTCCGCATGCGCATCGACCGCCGCACGGTGGATTTCCGCGTGTCCATTCTCCCGAGCGTGTTCGGCGAGTCCGTAGTCATCCGGATTCTCGACCGCGACTCCATCACGGCCGGGCTGGCGTCGCTCAAGCTGGACCGGCTCGGGTTCAATCCCGAAGACCTCAAGCGGTTCCGGCGCGCGATCCTGGCGCCGCACGGCATGGTGCTCGTGACCGGTCCGACGGGAAGCGGGAAAACAACCACGCTCTATGCGGCGATCGCGGAGCTGCATACCCAGGAGGACAAGCTGATCACGATCGAAGACCCGGTCGAGTATCAGTTGCCTGGGGTCGTGCAGATTCCGGTCAACGAGAAGAAAGGCCTGACGTTCGCCCGGGGCCTGCGGTCGATCCTGCGGCATGACCCGGACAAGATCATGGTCGGCGAGATCCGTGATGCCGACACGGCGCAGATCGCCATCCAATCCGCCCTGACCGGCCATTTGGTGTTCACGACCGTCCACGCGAACCACGTGTTTGACGTGATGGGCCGGTTCGTGAGCATGGGCATCGACCCCTATAACTTCATTTCCGCCTTGAACTGCGTGCTGGCCCAGCGGCTGGTGCGGACCATCTGCCCCACCTGCCGCGAGCCGGTCAAGCTGGACCATGAATTGGCCGAGGAGTCCGGGTTGGATTTCGACCGCTACCGCGATGCGATTCTCTTCCAGGGCCGCGGCTGCCGGGAATGCCATGGGACGGGCTATCGCGGGCGCAAGTGTCTCACGGAACTCTTGAACCTGACGGATGAGATCAAGGAGATGCTGCTGGCCAGGCGGCCGGTCTCGGAGATTCGCTACCGGGCCATGACCGACGGCATGACCACGTTGCGTCAATCGGCCTTGATCAAGGTCCTGCGGGGCGAGACGACGTTGAGGGAAATCAATCGGGTGACGTTCGCCGAACGTTCGTGAGGGGCCACTATGTGGTGGGGGGCGCGCCCGCAACGTTGTCTGAAGATCGGAGCCGAGGAACTGGTCTGGGTCCATGCGCGGAGCCGCTGGGGGCGCCGGCGTCCCCACCGTTGTTCGGTGCGCCCCTTGGCGCCGGGGCAGATCCGCCTCTCGCCGATGGAGCCGAACCTGATTGACGAGTCCGCCGTCGAAACCGCCGTCCGGGAATTGATCGCGCCCCCGCGGTTCATGCGGGTCCTGCGTGGCGACCGATTCTCGCGGGTGCCTCGCCCCATCACCTTGCTCCTGCCGGACCTCTGCGTCCGTACCGTGGTGTTCCGTCTGGACCGTATCCCGGCGAAGCGGAGCGAGCGTGACGCGCTGATCCGCTGGCGATTCGGCCAGGACCATCTCTTCCCGCTCAACGGCGCCACGGTCTGTCATCAACTATTGCCCTCCCTCGATCCTCGGTCGAAAGGACAGGGCGCGACCGTCTTGGCCGTCGCGATTCAGGATGCGGTGCGCCGGCAGTACGAAGGCCTCTGTCAGGCTGTCGGGTTGGTGCCGATCGACGTCACCACGCCGAGTTTTCAACTTTGCAACGTCTGGCTGGCCTCGCAGGACCAGGCGACGCCGGCGCGGCCGGTCGCCGATTTCCTCTGGCTGAGCCTGCTGGATCGGACGTTCACTCTCTGTGCATTTCACCGGGGGCAACCCGTCTTCACCCGGTCCAAGCTGCTGGGACCAACCGGCGCAGCCGGACCCGATCGCCGCCTGGACGCCGAACAGCTCGAATGGATCGCAAGCGAGTGCGAAGCGTCGCTGCGCCTGTACGAGGAGCAGGGAGTCCCGGGCCAGCCCTCCCGGCTTGTGGTCGTGGCGGACGAAGGGTCTGAGACCTTGCAGGCCGGCCTCCAGGAACGGTTGTCCCTTGAGGTGGTGTCTTTTGATTGGACGGTCTGCGAGCCGATGCGATGGCGGATCAGGGGGAAGGACCTGCCGGCCAGCGCGATGGCTGCGATCGCCAGCGTCTGTTGAGCAAGATGAAGATACGGAATCTGATCAGTCTCAGGAATGCCATCCAGGATTTGCTGGCGGCGCCGCTGTCGTTCCGGATCAACCTGAGTTCCTATTCACACCCGGCGGTGTTTCCGATCCGCTGGGGCTTGATGGGGGCCGCCTGTCTCTTGGCGGCCTTCATCGCGTGGGATCTCTTAGACGGCTATCATCTCTACGGGGAGATCGCCGAGCTGCGCGCGTCGGTCGCCCGGTTGCAGGAACAGGACCGGCAATTGTCGGCGGCAGCCCAACACGAGGGCATCGATCTGACCGACTCGGCTCTCCAACGGCTCCCCGCCGAAGTGGCGTTCGTCAATCGCCTGGTCGAGCAGCGCGAGTTCTCGTGGACCTCCTTCTTGAGCGAGCTGGAGAAGGCCGTGCCCGCGCGGGTCGGGATTTTGTCGATTCGGTTGGACCCGTCGAGCGCCGTCATCCGACTTTCCGGTTCGGCCGTGACGTTCGAAGACGCCACGAGTTTTCTCACGACCCTGCAGGACCATCCCCATTTTCGCGATCCGGTGCTGATTCAGCACCAGAATCGGGAGGATGGGTTGGTGGAGTTTCACGTGCAAATCCACTATCGAGGCCATGCCAAAGACCGCGCCACCTGATCTCTGGACCAGGCTCTTTTACCACCCCTATGCGCTGCTGGTGCCCTGGGTTGGGTTGGTCGGTGTCCTGCTTGGCATCTGGTCCGGACTCCATCTGGGCCTGCTGGAGCGGCTGCGGGATGAGCGGTCGGCGCTGGAGCAGGAACGGACATCGGCGCGGCAACAGCTCAACCGCCACGTCGATGCGAAGCAGGCGCGCAAGGACATGGCGCGGGTGCTGGCCCGCCTGCCTGACCAGCGCGACTTTGCCCCCTTGGCGCTTGGGCTGACCGAGCAGGCTCGCGCGCAACATGTCCGGGTGCCGGGCCTGTCCTATCAGGTGGAGAAAACCGAGATTGCGCTGGTGAGGAAGGCGGTCCTGCAGGGAGCGGTCAGCGGACGATACGAGGATTTGCGCCGGTTTATTTACAATCTCGAAACAGCGCAGGAACTCCTGCTGATCGAGGATCTCCAGGTCGCGGGGACAAGGGTCCAGGATCAATCGGTGACCTTCAATATGCGGATCGTCACGTTTCTCCGGACGGACCGGGAGCAGAACCGGCCCTCTGTCGGGGCTCCCTCATGAGTCGACGGACGAGCATGCGCGCGCTGGGCGCCCTGTTGGGCCTCTGGGTGGTGGTGGCCTGGGGGGTCTTTGGCTTTTCCGATGAGCCGTCGCGCGTGCCCCTGGTCAATGTTTCCGGACCGGCTGCCGGTCCGGCTGGCCAGAGCGGGGAGCGAAATTCCGCCGCGCAGCGCGGGCTTCACGTCAACCTGGCGCAATTTGAAGCGACCCGCAGTCAACGCGAAGGAGGGTTTGCGCCGCCGAAGAATATCTTCGCTCCTCCGACCTCTCCGGTTGGAGGAGGAGCGGCCGCCGCGACTCCCATGACCGCCGACGAGGACCCAGCCGAAGTGGCCGAGCCGGTTCCGCCAATCGATCCCGTGAATCATCCTGCCTCCCGCGGGTCTTCCTGGCGCTACCTGGGCTATGTCGTGATGGGGGCTGCCAACCCCGACAAACCTCTGGCCGTGCTGGCCCTTGAAGACGACCTGCACATCGCGGCTTCCGGCGGTCGCTTGGACGACCATCTCATCGTGAAGGCGATCGAGCCGGACCATGTCACGCTGTTGGAGGTGCCGGCCCGGGTCGAACGGACCCTTCCGCTGGTGGATGTCGTTCCGACGGAATAGGCCATGGGACCACCCAGGAACCGCCTGATCGCCTCGCAGCAGGGGTTCACCTACCTCACCCTGATGTTCTCGATCCTGTTGATCGGGGTGGCGGTCGTCACGGCCGCCGAGCCCTGGAAGACGGTGATCCGGCGCGCGCAGGAGGCCGATCTGCTGGCGCGCGGGATCGAAATTCAGCAGGCGCTGGCCGCCTACTCCGCATCGAGAAAGGGCGGGCGAGTGATGCCGGGCGAGATCTATCCGGCCTCGCTGGAGGATCTCACCAGGCTGCCCCGGCCGTTTCTGCGGAAGGTCTATCGCGATCCGATCACGGCGCGAGACTGGGAGCTGATCCGATCGCCGACCGGCGGCATCATGGGGGTGCGGAGCCGGAGCACGAAGAAACCGCTCAAGCAACATGAGTTCCCGCCGGCCGTCCGGCATTTTGATGGGCTGAAACGGTACCGGGATTGGGTCTTTCAACATCCCAATCAGTCCAGCGTGAATCTCTTGAATCCGTTGGGCATGGTCCCGACCGGCACGATGCCGCCGGCCGCCGGGCCGCAGGCGGGACCTCGGCCTGGCGCCGTCTCGCCGGGAGCCAGCCCGTTCGCCACGGGGCAAGCGGGGGCCGGCGCCTTCGGAGGGTTTTCATCCGGTTCCATCGACCAGCCGGAGGACGGGACCGTGCCCTCTCAACCGGGAGATCAGCCGACCGGATCATCTTCCGCCGTGCCGTCCGAGACCGGCGGCTCCGGTCCGGCTGAGTAGTCCGTGATCCGTTAGTCCGTGATTCTCTCGCCAATTCCTTCGCGCTGATCCTGTCAGGATCGCCGGCCTCCGCCCTTCGTTGGCCTGCGTCGCCGCTCTTGACCCTTTTTCAAAGGCCACGGTATTCTGCTGCACTTGATTGTTTGAACGACGCCGTCTTGTGAGAGGAGCCCTGACCCCATGCCGGAGCAGCAGGATCAGCAAAACGATCTGGAACGGACCACGTCGCAAACTTCGACGGTCAGCGTTGAAACCCCTCAAGGCGAGGCGCAGCAGGAACCGGAGCTGTCGGTCCCCGAGTATGTGCGGACCCTCGTCACCCGCGCCCGATCGGCCTCATCAAAATTGGCCTCCCTGTCCAGCCACGTCAAGAACCAGGCGCTCCTGGCCATGGCCGAGGCGCTTGAGGCGAAGGTCGAGGACATCTTGGCGGAGAACGAGAAGGATCTGGCGGCCTACGGGGAGAACCCGGAGAAACAGGCCTCGGCCGACCGGCTGAAACTGACACCGGAGCGGATCGCGGAGATGGCGCGCGGCGTCCGAGCGGTGGCGAACCTGCCCGATCCGCTCGGATCGATGCCGAAGATGTGGACCAGGCCCAACGGCATGCAGGTCGGGCGGGTGCGGGTTCCGATCGGGGTCATCGGCATCATCTACGAATCGCGCCCGAACGTCACCGTGGACTCGGCCGTTCTCTGTCTAAAATCCGGGAACGTCTGTGTGCTGCGGGGCGGCTCCGACGCGATCCAGACCAATCGCATGCTGGCGAAGATCCTGTCGGACACCGCCGATGCGCAGGGCATCCCGCCGGGAGCGATTTCGTTCGTCGATCGGCCGGATCGGGAGGTCGTGGAGGAGTTGCTCAAGCAGGATCGCGACGTGGATCTCATCATTCCGCGCGGCGGTCCGTCCTTGATGAAGACGGTGGCCGAGCATGCCACGATCCCGGTCCTCAAACATGACGAAGGCGTCTGCCATGTCTATGTGGATCAGGACGCCGATCTGGCGATGGCGGAAACCATTTGTCTGAACGCCAAGGTGCAGCGGCCCTCGACCTGCAATGCCATGGAGGGGCTGCTCGTGAACCAGGTGGTGGCGCGCACGTTTCTGCCGGCCCTGGTCAACAAGCTGCATGAGGCCGGGGTGGAGGTCCGCGGCTGTCCGAAGACGTTGCAATTGTGCCCCGATGTGAAACCCGCCGCCGAGGACGATTTCGGCAAGGAGTTCCTGTCGCGCATTTTGGCCGTCCGCATCGTCAAACACCTCGACGAGGCGTTGGACCATATCGCCAAATACGGGTCGCGCCACACGGAAGCGATCGTCACGAACGACTATGCGCGGGCCATGCGGTTTCTCCGCGAGGTTGATGCGAGCGCGGTGATGGTCAACGCCTCGACCCGCTTGAACGACGGCTATCAGTTCGGGTTGGGGGCGGAGATCGGGATCAGCACCTCCCGCATCCATGCGCGGGGTCCCATGGGGCTCGAAGAACTCACCTGTTCCAAATTCATTGTGATGGGGAGCGGGCAGATTCGCGAATAGATGGCTCTCGACGCCCGCATTCAGGCTCTTCTCGGCAGGCCCGGCACGTTTGTTTTCCCTTCCAATCTTCCCTACGCCACCGATCTGGCAGAGGCCGGCGGGCGGGCGCTGCGCCAGCCCGCCGGACATCTCGTGCTCTACGGCGGACACGGCCGGAGGATTCTCTATGCCGATCCGGACGGCCAGCCTCTGCACGAATGCGACTGGGAGCCGGCTGAGGGCGGCGCGATACGGCTGCGGCGGGCGCGGGTCTGGCTCGACTGGGGTCAGTGGGTCGGGATCCGTCCGAGCGGGCTTGTCACCAGCACTACGTTGGATCTGTCCCGCAAACCGGGCTGGCAGCACATTCGTCCCGATGACCTCCGGCACATGGCCGCCCAGGCCCTTCGCGTGCCGCTGAGTGAAATCCAGTTCTTCTATACGGATGACGATCTGCGCATCGACGAGCGAGGCCTTGCCACGATCCGGCACCGGAAGGATGCCTTCTACCTGCTTGATCAAGGCCGGTTCGACGGGGCCCGCTTCATGGCCTGCATGGGGGCGATGCATTGGGACCGGATCGATTTTCTCCCGGTCGTCGAGCTGTTTCAGTCGCTCGTGCCCGGCACCGGCTCGGCCGTGCTGGAGCTGATCCGCGAGCTGTATGACGACCAATGTCCGGCCGGCGACCGGTTGCTCCGCTATCGGGGGATTCCCACCTATCCGTCGGAGGCCGCCTATAAACTGTTCGGCGGGTTCTTTACCGCGCGAGGGCCGCAGGGGCCCGATCCTTTTGAACTCTTCATGGACCCGCCGCGCTCACACGAAGTGACCTGGGTTCCGCATACGACGCCGTTGCGCCGCTACTGCGACCAACCCCGCCGCCTCTGTGTCACCGTCCGAGGGGAACAGGCGGTCAAGGCGACCGTGGCCGACGATCCCGCAGGACTCTCCTACATGGCGCCGGACGCCAAGGGCTTCGCACCGGGGGGCCGCGGGCTGCTGGTGGAGCAGGGTGAGTTGGTCCTCAAGGACGGGGATCATGAGACGAGGCTGGCCTGGCCAAGCTCCTGGGGGGCGGTCAAGAATTCCACGGTCTCATTGATGTCTGTGGTTGGGCCGAGTTGGCGGGACCTGTTTGCCGAGGGTGTGCCGCCGGTCCCGCCGGCTGAGGCCTTTGGGGCCGTGTTGCTCTATCCGGAGGATGAGCGGGAGATCGACGAACTGGGCACCCAGGCTTTTGTGGTGGACTATCTGACCGATCTGCTGGAGCAGGAAGCCTCCTTGCGCATGATGATCGACCGGGCGAAAACCGTCCTGATCCATAATATAGATGCGGGCCTGACCTCGCTGCTGTCCCTGGGGCGGGCCAATAGCGCTCTCGTGCTCTTCCGCCATCCCGCGCACATTCAACGACAGGCCCAATCTCTCTGGACCAATTGGACCAGGGAAGGGCGCACGACAGATCTTACTTCCGTTCGCCTGTACCAGGCCGAGCCCCACCTCGACCGGGCCTACCAGGGGCGCTATGACCTGATTTACGATGGAGTGCCCTTTGCCCAGCATGACCAGCCCGGCGAACTCGTGCGATCCCTGTCTCGATTCGCTGCGGCGCTGGCTCCGAGAGGACTGGGGTTTCTCTTCGGACCCCGGATGCCGGAGGAGAGCCATCGGGAGGCGGGGCTGCGCGTGGCCGGGCAATGGCCGGTGGCGGAGCTGCCTCCCTTCCGCATGCACCAGACCATCCTGGCCAAGGCGAGGATCAAGACCGGGCTGACCTTGGCGCTGCTGGCCAAGGGCTGAGGCCACGGGAAACCATTCACCTATCGCTTGAAGAATCATCACGGAGATTCAGGAGAAGAGAAGGAGACAGGTCAATCAAGGCGTGACTTCCGCCAAGCTTGACAGGACCGGGCGGACTCGGTAAGGTGAGGCAACCTTTAATGCCCATCCTGTGAGGTGGGCAAGGAGTTGGTCGATCGTGATCGGACAGAGTGGCGCGGGGATGCGCCACGCGACCAGTGGAGACCTTCTTGCCCGGCATCGCAGGGTGGGAAGGTTTTTTTATGCCTGAAACAAGCCAGGTCAAGCCGAACCACCGGCGCGACGAGAAGCTGGTGATGGATCACAGCGAAATCGCCAGGGCCCTGAGCCGCGTTGCGCACGAAATTTTGGAACGCAATAAGGGGACCGAGCGCCTCGCGCTGGTCGGCATCCGGACTCGCGGCGTGTATCTGGCCCACCGGCTGGTGAAGCGCATTCACGAGATCGAGCAGGCGCAGGTGCCGAGCGGAGAGCTGGATATCACGCTTTATCGGGACGACCTCGGGCTGCGCAAGGGCACGCCGACGATCCGGAAGACCTCGATCCCGTTCAACATCACCGACATGCGAGTCGTATTGGTGGACGATGTCCTGTTCACCGGACGGACGATTCGGGCGGCGATGGATGGGCTGATCGACCTCGGGCGGCCGGAGGAAATTCAACTCGCGGTGCTGGTCGACCGTGGGCACCGCCAACTGCCGATTCGGGCCAACTACATCGGCAAGAACATTCCGACGGCGCAGGACGAAGAGGTGCAGGTCTTTCTGGAGGAAGAGGGGGAAGACGACCGGGTGGTACTTCGCAAGCCGTCGCGCGGAGGCGCCCCATGAGCCTGAAACAGAAGGATCTGGTCAGCTTGGCGCCCCTCTCGGCTGATGAGATCCTGCGCATTCTCGACACGGCGGATTCCTTCAAGGAGGTCAGCGGGCGCGACATCAAGAAGGTGCCGGCGCTGCGCGGGAAGACGGTCGTCAACCTGTTCTTCGAGCCCAGCACCAGAACGCGCACCTCATTCGAGCTGGCCGCGAAGCGGCTGAGCGCGGACGTGATCAACTTCTCGCCCTCCTCGAGCAGCGTCGTGAAGGGCGAAACTCTGCTCGACACGGCCCGCAACATCGAGGCCATGCAGGCGGATATCATCGTGTTGCGGCACCCGTCGGCCGGGGCGGCGGAGCGGCTCGCGAGCGGGGTGAAGTCGTCCGTGATCAATGCCGGCGACGGATGGCACGAACATCCCACGCAGGCGTTGCTGGATCTCTACACGATGCGCGAGCGCAAGCTGGACTTCAAAGGGCTCAAGGTGGCGGTGGTCGGCGACATCACCCATAGCCGGGTGGCCCGTTCGAACATCCACGCGCTGATCAAACTGGGGGCGGAGGTGCGAGTGGTCGGTCCGCCGACGATGATTCCGCTGGGAATCGAGCGGCTCGGCCCGACGGTGTATTACCGCTTCGACGAGGCGCTCCAGGACGTCCATGTCGTGATGATGTTGCGGCTTCAACTGGAACGGCAGGGGCGGGGGCTGTTTCCGACGATCCGCGAATATTCGAGGCTGTACGGCTTGACCGCGGAGCGTCTGAAGCTCGCGGCCCCCGATGTCGTCGTCATGCATCCGGGCCCGATCAACCGCGGGGTGGAGATCGCCTCGGACGTGGCCGACAGCCTCTCGTCCGTGATCCTGGATCAGGTGTCGAACGGGGTGGCGGTGCGGATGGCCATTCTCTATCTGCTGTCCGGCGGCGAATAGCACGAGCGAATAATAAATTGGGCAACGAGGAGAAAGCGAGCGCGCTATGGCATTGTTGATCAAGGGAGGAACCGTGCTCGATCCGGGGCGGTTTCACGGGCGGGCCGATGTCCTGATCGAGAACGGCCTGATCGCCGCCGTCATTCGAATGGAGGGACAGGCCCGCCGGCAGCCCTCTCCAGCGTCCGGCGAATTGGTCGTGCTGGAAGCCACGGGCAAGCTGGTCCTACCGGGCTTCGTCGACCTGCATGTCCATTTCCGCGAGCCGGGGTTCGAATACAAGGAAACCATCGAGAGCGGCGCCACGGCCGCGGTGGCGGGGGGCTTCACGACGGTCTGCTGCATGCCGAACACGAAGCCGGTGAACGACAGTCAATCCGTGACGGAATTCATCCTGGATCGGGCGCGGGCGGCGGGCATGGCGAATGTCTATCCGATCGGCGCGATCACCAAGGGCTCGGAGGGAGTGGAGTTGGCCGAAATCGGCGAACTTCGCGCGGCCGGCTGCGTGGCGATCTCGGATGATGGGAAACCCGTGACCAACAGCGCCGTGATGCGGCGGGCCATGGAATATGCGCGGGCCTTTGACTGCCCGGTCGTGGACCACTGCGAAGACACGGCGCTGGTCGACGGCGGCTGCATGAACGAAGGCGTGGTCTCGACCGAACTCGGATTGCCGGGCATCCCGGATGCGGCCGAGGAGGTCATGGTGGCGCGCAATATCATGTTGGCCGAGCTGACCGGCGCACGGTTGCATCTTCCCCACGTGAGCACGGAGGGATCGGTGCGGCTGGTCCGCGAGGCCAAGCAGCGCGGGATCGCGGTCACGGCCGAGGCCTGTCCGCATCACTTCACGCTGACGGAAGAGGCTGTGCGCGGGTACGACACCCACGCCAAGATGAATCCACCCCTGCGCACCTGGAACGATGTGCAGGCGATCAAGGGCGGGCTCAAGGACGGCACCATCGACATTATCGCGACCGACCATGCGCCGCATGCGGCCCATGAGAAACAACTTGAGTTTGTGGATGCGCCCTTCGGCATCATCGGCTTGGAGACGGCCTTTCCGCTCACGATGGCCTTGGTGGAGGAGGGGGTGCTGTCGTTGGAACAGGCCATTGCCAAGCTGACCGTCGAGCCGGCGCGGGTGTTCGGACTGCGAAAGGGCACCCTGGCGCCCGGCGCCGATGCGGACCTGACGATCGTGGATCCGAACGAAGCCTGGGAGGTGGACTCGGGGCGATCCTATTCCAAAAGCCGAAACACGCCGTTTGCCGGTTGGAAGGTCAAGGGACGGGTTCGGGCGACGATCGTCGGCGGCCGCGTGGTGTGGACCGCCTGATGAGCGCGGAGGGCTGGACAAGGCCGCGATGGCGCCTGCTGGTGCTCTGCGCGACGGTCGAAATGCTCTCGCTCGCCGTGTGGACCGGCGGACTCATCATTATCATTGCGGATGTGATACCCGCGGTGTTTAATTCGTTCGGAGGCACGGAACCGGGCGGGCGATTTCTGACGAGGGTCTTCAGCGGGTACAATGGGGCCACGTTCGTGTGCCTGGTCTCACTTGGATTGGCGACGGCTGGGCGGGCTCGAATCAATCGAACGGCGGGGGGCCTGTCAATGGCTCCGAGAAAAACGGAGGTGGTCTTGACGATCGGCATCATGGTCATCGCGCTCTTCATTGGCTTGTGGCTCCATCCTACGGCGGTGACGCTCCAGGAGCTGGCCTTTACGGCGAAAGACGAGGCCGCACGGAAGTCAGCCTGGGATTCGTTCTTTTTCATGAGCCACACGGTCGCGCGCCCCGTCTACATGGTGAATCTGGCGGCGGGGATGGCGTTGATGGTCCTCAAGGTTCGGACCTGGTTGTCGGCGGTGCCGCCCACGGGCCGGCTCCCATCGGTGACGGTGGCATGATGAAGCCGGCCATTTTAGCGTTGGCGGACGGAACGGTCTTTCGCGGGCGGGCGCTGGGCCATGAAGGGGAGACCGTCGGCGAAGTCGTGTTCAATACGGCCATGACCGGGTATCAGGAGATCCTGACGGATCCCTCCTATAAGGGACAGATCGTCACGATGACCTGTCCGCACATCGGGAACTACGGGATCGCCAAGGACGACGTTGAATCCCGCCGGATCTGGGCCGAGGGCTTCGTCGTGACGGAAGGCAGCCGGCGACCGAGCAACTGGCGCAGTCATCAGTCGCTGGATGCGTATTTGTGCGAGGCTCGCGTCGTCGGCATTCAGGGGATCGATACGCGGGCCTTGACGAGGCACTTGCGCGAACATGGGGCCCAGCAGGGGGTGATCTCGCACCTCGATCTGGAGCCAGATCGGTTGATCCGGAAGGCCGTCTCCGCGCCGAGCATCGTCGGACGCGATCTGGTCAAGGACGTCACGTGCGATCGTCCCTATGACTGGACGGCCGGGTCCGATCCCTGGCTGCCGGATGAGTCTGAAGGGGGAGCGAGGTCCCAGGCCCCGCGCAAGAAGCCGGACGGACCGGGCCGGTATCGGGTCGTGGTCTATGATTTCGGGGTGAAGCAGAATATCTTGCGTCGGCTGGTGGATGTCGGCTGTGCCGTGACGGTGGTGCCGGCGGCGACGCCGGCTGAGGAGGTGCTGCGATTGAATCCGGACGGGGTGCTCCTCTCCAATGGGCCCGGCGATCCGGAAGGGGTTCCTTACGCCAGCGCGGCGGTGAAGGAATTGATCGGGCGACGGCCGGTCATGGGCATCTGCCTGGGCCATCAACTGGTCGGGTTGGCCCTGGGATTGAAGACCTACAAGTTGAAGTTCGGCCATCACGGGGCCAACCATCCGGTCATGGACCTGCGGGCCCGCACGGTCGAGATCACCTCTCAAAACCATAATTTTGCGGTGCAGGTGCCGGGGACGGTCACAGCCCAGCAGCCGCCTCGGGTCGTGGACACGGCGATGGGACGGGTGCAGATCAGCCACCTCAGTTTGAACGACGACTCCGTTGAAGGATTAGTCGGGCTGGATCAGCCGGTCTTCTCGGTTCAGTACCATCCGGAAGCCTCGCCGGGGCCGCATGACTCAGCCTACCTGTTTCGTGAGTTCACGCAGATGATGGAGAAGCGTCATGGATAGAATCGGATCGGGCCTGATCGTGCCGATCATGTTGGCGGCCGTGCTGGCGGTGATTCCGGGCTGCGTGACGATCAATCTGCCGCCCGGTCCCGGTCCTCTGAAGGAAGAAGTCTTGAGCGGGACCGGTGGCGACAAGATCCTCCTGGTGGATCTCTCCGGCGTGATTAGCTCCCAGGAAAAGGACGGGTTCATCAGCCAGCCGAGCATGCTCTCGGATCTGAAGGAGCAACTGGAGTTGGCGGCCAAAGACGATCGGATCAAAGGCTTGCTCCTGCGCATTAACAGCCCGGGCGGCACGGTCACCGCGTCGGATATCCTCTATCACGAGATTCTCTCGTATAAGCGGCAAAAAAAAGTACCGGTCGTGGCCTCGATCGTGGATGTCGGCGCCTCCGGCGGCTATTACGTGGCGGCAGCCGCCGATGCCATCATGGCGCATCCCTCGTCGGTCACCGGGAGCTTGGGCGTCATCATGTTGACAGTTAACGCCCGCGGCCTGCTGGAAAAGGTTGGGGTGGAAGCCAACGCGGTCACGTCGGGGCCCCGCAAGGATATGGGCTCGCCGTTCCGCGCCATGAGCCCGGAGGAGCGGGAGATTTTTCAAGGCGTGATCGATCAGCTCTACCGGCGATTTCTCACGGTGATTCATGAAGGCCGGCCGAATCTTTCGCCGGAGCAGATCCGCAAGCTGGCGGACGGCCGGATTTACACCGGTGAACAGGCGAAAGAGGCCGGGTTGATCGATGCGATCGGTTATCTTGATGACGCGGTGGAGTTGGCCAAAAAGCGGGGGAAGGTCTCGAACGCCCGGGTGGTCACCTATCGCCGGCCCGGGGACTACCGAAACAATATTTATTCTCGATTGGCCGGTCAACCGAACGCGCTTTCGGCGCTGCCCTCCCTGGACCTCTTCTCGTTGGTGCGGGGCGGGACGCCGCAGTTCATGTATCTCTGGATGCCGTGAGGCTGTTGCGCCTCAACGGCTGAAGATAGAATTGCTGGGAGAAATCGAGCAGGGGCGGGAGCGAGAAGTCTGGGAGGCGAGAGGGCCGTTCGGCGCAGCGGTGGGACCCCGAGAGACGGCAGTGGAGCGATGGAAACCGGGAACAGGCTGGATACATGGTTGGCGACTCCGCTCGACCGGCGCGCCCTGCTCGCGCTGCTCGGGAGAGCAGGGGTGGTGTGCGCCGCCGGCTTCGCGCTCGGCGGCCTTCAGAGCTGTTATAAAGCGCCGGGCACGGCCCGCGATCAGTTCATCTTCATCTCCGAAGAGAAAGAAATTGCGATGGGAACGGCGGCGTTCCGTGACGTGCTGCGGGGCGCGCCGCTCAGCCCCAGCGTCGAGAAAAATGAGCTGATCCATCGGGTGGGGGAGCGTATTGCCAAGGCCGCGAACAAGCCGGAATACCATTGGGAATTTGCGGTGATTCAAGAGGACCGGATCGTGAATGCCTTCGCTCTGCCCGGAGGCAAGGTGGCGGTGTTCACCGGACTGCTCAAATACACCCAGAACGAAGCGGGCCTCGCAACCGTCATGGGCCACGAGGTGGCCCATGCGCTGCAACGGCATGGAGCCGAACGGATGAGCAGGGGCGTGTTGGAGCAGATCGCGGCGCTCGGCACCATCGCTGCCGCGGCCACGGGGGCGGTCCCTCCGGGCGCCATGATCGGGCTCCAGAGTGCCTATGGCGTGGGGGTGTCCCTGCCCTTTAACCGGAAGCAGGAATCCGAGGCGGACTATATCGGACTGAGATTGATGGCGCAGGCGGGGTACGATCCGCGCGAGGCCCTTCCCTTTTGGGAGCGGATGAGCGGATGCCCCCGGAACATGATCGGCAAACTCTGCTTTCGATCGGCGGCGGCCATCCCGGAGTTCTTGTCCACGCATCCCTCGGATGTCACCCGCATGAATCAGATCGAAGCCTGGTTGCCGGATGCGCTCCGTCACTACCGGCCGGACGGGAGCCCGCCGGTTCCGTCCGAGCCGATCCAACTGCCCCCGATCATCAATTCGCCGCCCATGCTGGGATGAACCGTTTGACCAGGAGACCCCGTGCCTAAACGAACCGACATCAAGACCATCCTCCTGATCGGCTCCGGGCCGATCATCATCGGTCAGGCCTGCGAGTTCGACTATTCCGGCACGCAGGCCTGCAAGGCGCTGCGGGAAGAGGGCTATCGCGTGGTCTTGATCAACAGCAATCCCGCCACGATCATGACCGACCCGGAGCTCGCCGACCGGACCTATGTCGAGCCCATCACGCCGGCGGTCGTGGCGCAGGTGATCGAACGGGAGCGGCCGGACGCGCTGCTGCCGACGATGGGCGGTCAAACGGCCCTCAACGTCACGATGGAGCTCGTCCGCTCCGGCGTGTTGGAACAGTTCGGGGTCCGGCTCATCGGGGCCTCGGCCGACGCGATCCATAAGGCCGAAGACCGCGATGCCTTCAAGCAGGCGATGCGGCGGATCGGGCTCGCGACGCCCACGAGCGGGGTCGCCAAGTCGCGCGACCAGGCGTTGCAGATCCTGACCGAGGTGGGCTTTCCCGCCATCGTCCGCCCGTCCTTCACGTTGGGCGGCACCGGGGGCAACATCGCCTACAACCGCGAGGAGTTCGAGCGGGTGGTGGACTGGGGGCTGGCGATGAGCCCGGTGGGCGAGGTGTTGGTCGAGCAGTCCGTCATCGGGTGGAAGGAATACGAGCTGGAGGTGATGCGCGATCTGAAAGACAACGTCGTGATCGTCTGCCCGATCGAGAATTTCGATCCGATGGGCGTCCACACCGGCGACAGCATCACCGTGGCCCCCGCGATGACGCTCACGGACAAAGAATACCAGCGGATGCGGGATGCGGCCCTGCGGATCATCCGCGAGATCGGCGTGGATACGGGCGGGTCCAATATCCAGTTCGGCGTCAATCCGAAGGACGGCGAGCTGGTCGTCATCGAGATGAATCCCCGCGTGTCGCGAAGCTCCGCGCTCGCGTCCAAGGCGACCGGATTCCCCATCGCGAAGATCGCGGCGAAGCTCGCCGTCGGCTATACGTTGGACGAGATTACGAACGACATCACGGCGGTCACCAAGGCCTCGTTTGAGCCGGCAATCGACTATGTCGTGGTCAAGATCCCGCGGTTTGCGTTTCAAAAGTTTCCCGGCGCGGATCCGACCTTGACCACGCAGATGAAATCGGTCGGAGAAGCCATGGCGATCGGGCGGACCTTTCGCGAGGCGATGCTCAAGGCGGTGCGCTCGCTCGAAGTGGACCGGTACGGGCTGGTGTCCCGCTATGGATGGGACCGGGGGGTGCCGCCCGACGCGGACCGGGCCAAGGCCCGAGAGCAGGTCGTGGCCTCATTGAGGACGCCGCATCCCGACCGGCTCTGGCGCGTGGCGGACGGCCTGCGGTTGGGGATGACGGCGGAAGACCTGTTCGGGCTGACCCAGATCGATCCCTGGTTTCTGGATCAACTCCGAGACCTCATCCATTTCGAAGCCGTGCTCGCGCAGGACGCTCCGTCCTGGGCCTCGGTTGCGACGGGAGGAGCCGGGGCGCCGCCCCGCTTGCCGGATCAGGCGGTCGAGCACCTGGCGCTGGCGAAGGAGCAGGGCTTCGCCGACGAACGGATCGCGACGCTCGTGGGGGTCAAGGCCGCCCTTGTGCGGGCCGTCCGCACGACACAGATGGGGGCCTCGTCGGGCCGGCGGGTCGTCTATAAGCGAGTAGATACCTGCGCCGCGGAGTTCGAGGCCCACACGCCCTATCTCTATTCGACTTACGGGCAGGAGTGCGAGGCCCGGCCGACGGATGGACGAAAGGTCATGATCCTGGGCGGCGGCCCGAATCGAATCGGGCAGGGCATCGAATTCGACTATTGCTGCGTGCATGCCGCCATGGCCCTGCGGGAAGAAGGGGTGCAGACCATCATGGTCAACTGCAACCCGGAGACCGTCAGCACGGATTACGACACCTCGGACCGGCTCTACTTCGAGCCGTTGACCGAAGAGGACGTCTTGAACATCGTGGAGCGGGAACGGCCGATGGGCATCGTGGTGCAGTTCGGCGGGCAGACGCCGCTGAAACTCTCGGTGCCCCTGGCCCGCGCCGGCGTGCAGATTCTGGGCACCGGTCCCGATGCGATCGACCGGGCCGAGGACCGGGAGCGCTTCCGAGACCTGCTGATGAAGCTCAACCTCAAGCAGGCCGACAGCGGGATGGCCAGGTCGGCGGACGAGGCGCGCCTGGTGGCGCAGCGGATCGGCTATCCGGTGATGGTGCGCCCTTCCTATGTGCTGGGGGGACGGGCCATGCAGATCGTCTATGATGAAACGGGTCTGCTCACCTATATGGAGTCGGCGGTACAGTCCTCCGGGAACCATCCGGTGTTGATCGACAAGTACCTCGACGATGCGATCGAAGTGGATGCGGACGCGATTTCGGATGGACGGCGGGTCGTGGTGGCGGGAATCATGGAACACATCGAGGAGGCCGGCGTCCATTCGGGCGACTCCGCCTGCTCCCTGCCGCCCTATACGTTGCCGCCCTCCGTGGTGGCGGAGATCGAACGGCAGATGACGGCCTTGGCCCTGGAATTAGGCGTGGTCGGGCTCATGAATGCGCAGTTCGCGGTGAAGGGCGAGCAGGTCTACGTGCTCGAAGTGAACCCGCGCGCGTCGCGCACCGTGCCGTTCGTGAGCAAGGCCATCGGCGTGCCGTTGGCGAAACTCGCCATGAAACTCATGGTGGGACGGACGCTCGATGATCTGGGCTTCACGGCGGTGCGCAGGCCGGGCTATGTGTCGGTCAAGGAAGCCGTGTTTCCCTTCAGCAAGTTCGCGGGGGTGGACGTCCTGCTCGGGCCGGAGATGAAATCCACGGGCGAGGTCATGGGCATCGATGCGGACTTCGGCTGGGCCTTTGCCAAGTCGCAGAGCGCCGCCAACGCGCCCTTGCCGCGCCGGGGCACGGCGTTCGTGAGCGTGACGCAGCGCGACCGCCGCCTGCTGCTGGAGGTGGCGCGCCGATTGTTGGTGCTCGGCTTTCGGCTCGAAGCGACGGACGGCACCGCCCGATTTCTCCGAGAGCGGGGCCTTGGCGTCGAGACCGTCAACAAGGTCCACGAGGGACGGCCGCACATCGTCGATCACATCAAGAACGGGGAAATCAGCCTGGTGGTGAACACAGTCGGGAGCGTTTCCGCCAAGGCCGACTCGCTGTCGATCCGGCGGGAGGCGCTGCATCGCGGGGTGCCCTACTTCACGACGATGCGGGGCGCGCTGGCCGCGGTCATGGGCATCGAGGCGGAGATCCGCCGGCCGCTGTCGATTTGTTCGCTGCAGGAATATCATCACCGAACCTCGAACTAGGGACGCAGGACGTTATGCCGACACCGATCACGAAGAAAGGCTACGAAGCGCTCAAGGCGGAACTGGACCGGTTGCGGAAAGTCGAGCGGCCGAAGGTCATCGAAGCCATCGCCGAGGCCCGCGCGCATGGAGACCTGAGCGAAAACGCGGAATATGACGCCGCAAAAGAGCGGCAGGGCTTCATCGAGGCGCGGATCGCGGAGCTGGAGCGCAAACTGGCCGATGCGCGCATTGTAGAGATCTCGGGTCGCACGAGCGACACGATCGTGTTCGGCGCGACGGTGGTCGTGGTCGAGCAGGAATCGCAGCAGAAAAAACAGTACATGCTGGTCGGGCAGGATGAGGCCGATCTGAAAGACGGCAAGATCTCGGTGCAATCGCCGGTCGGGCGCGCGTTGATCGGGAAGCGGGTCGGGGAATTGGTGGAGGTGACGACCCCCGCGCGGATCGTCGAATACGAAGTGCTCGAGATCCGGTTCGAGGAAACGTGAGATGCCCCAGGCCATCTCGGTCGTGACGCTGCTGACGGATTTCGGAGACCGGGATTATTTCGTGGCCAGCATGAAAGGGGTGATCCTGGGCGTGAACCCGCAGGCCCGGATCGTGGACCTTTCCCACCAGGTCACGCCCCACAACATCGAGGAAGCCGCCTATCTGCTCAAATCGGCCTACCACTACTTCCCGGAGGGCACCGTGCATGTGGCGGTCGTTGATCCCGGGGTCGGCACGACACGGCGCCCGTTGCTGGCGACGAGTTCCCGCTATCATTTTCTTGCGCCCGACAATGGCTTGCTGACCTATGTCTTGAACGACGAGGTCGGAGTCGAGGTCCGGCAGATCGAGAACAAACAGTATCGATTGGACTCCGAAGGCGCGACGTTCGACGGGCGCGATCTGTTTGCGCCCTCGGCGGGGTGGCTGACGCGGGGACAGCAGCCCGGCTCCTACGGCCGGCTCGTCCAGGACTATGTCAAGCTGCCCCTCAGCCAGCCGGAGATTCGGGGCGGAGTCTTGCGCGGCCGTATCCTGTACATCGACCGGTTCGGGAACGTGATTTCCAATCTGACGCGCTATCACTTGCGGGAAATTTCCGGCGTGACCAAGACCGCGGTCGAGGACCTGCGCATTTGTCTGGGGACGATGACGACCAGGGGGCTGGCCGCGAATTATCAGGACGGCGAGGCCGACGTCCCCCATGCGCTCATCAACAGCAACGGTCAAGTCGAGATTTTTCTCAAGGAAGGCAGCGCGGCCAAGGCGCTGAACGTCGCGGTCGGCGACCCGATCGAGGTGTCGTGATCCGTTCGTCTGCTCAGTGACCGCCCGGCCACGCCAATCGGCCGCGAACCCGCGGTACCGCTAAAACGTCGTCAGTTTCAGCTTCAGCAACCCCGACAGGTCTTCCGTGATCATTGGAACCGTTCCGTTGACGGTCGTGCGGCTGTAGCCGGTTTCGAACGACACCTGCGCGATCCTTGTGTCGAGCGGATGCCAGGTCAGGATGCCTTTGCTGTTCAGGGTTTCGTGCTCGATGAGGCCGTCGCTGGAGCGGGTGCTGCCGTAGCCGCCGAGCGCGCTGAGTCGGACCCGTGCGGTGCAGTCATAGTTGAGCGAGAGCGAGGCCATCGGCTGATGGATCCGCACCCCGGTCCATTCTTGGACATCGCTCCGATACATCAGGACCGACGTGAGGGTGACGGGGGCAAGAGGCCGGAACGTGCCCGAGAGCATCTGAACGTAGGACACCGTATCGGCTCCCGATGCCAGTTGGTCGTTGGTCACCACGTAGCTGGAGGACAGGCGGGCGTTCCAGTTGGGACGCGCGATGGACACCGCGCCTTCGAGGCGGTCCGCCAGGCTCTTCTGCGGGACCAGACCGGTGACCGTTCCCGATCCTTCGATCAGGCTTCTGGCATAGCTGAGGCTGAATTCCGGCCAGGACGGACGGGCATAGGTCAGCATCAGCGCGCCTTGGGTCTGAATCGTGCGAGGACGCGCGGGGTCGGCGTCGACATTGTTGGAGAACTCCCCGACCGATGTGCGCAATCTGGCATGCCCGTGGCTCCATTCTCCCCAGAGTTCCTTGACCTGCTGATCGGGCGCACTCACGAACTCTTTGCCGGCCAGACGATAGGCGAGGCCGTACCGGATTGACCCGGCGGCGCTCATCAGCGCGAAGCGCATCATGCGCTGGTCCGACGTCTCGCCGCGGATCGACGCGGCGCTGCCGGGGAGATTTCTGGAGAGTTCGCTCTCCGCGACAAACTTGCCACTGAGCAGGAGCGAGGAGGAACGGAGTCCGTTGCTGCCGGGCATTTCGGAATCGGGACGCAGATCCTTCAACCGGAAAAACGGACTGACGAGCGTGACGGAGGTGGTGGTGATCGTGGTGTGGTTCACCAGATCGGAGAACCAACTCGATGGCGCGGTGGCGCCACGTTCGATCGTGGGAGATAAGGTGCGGGGAGCCAGGCTCGACAAGTGACTTGAGGGACCGAACGCCCGAGCCTGCGAGGGAGTCAGAAGGGCGCCCAGGAGCGCCAGGAGACAGAACAGCCGTATCCGTTGCGCCGCAACATCCTCTGGATCGGCCGTGGGAGCCATTCTAGCGGGCATGGTCTCAGCAAGATGTGCACCTGATTCCCCGGTTGAATGGCGGCCGTCCGGTTTCCGTGCCTCTGCCACGTGACGACAAAATGTCGCCCAGAGAACCTGTTGGCAATTCTCAGGGATCGAGTCCCGTGAGGCTGGTAGAGCCCAGGAAGGGACGAAAATGATCGTGGATTCGGGAGTCCGGCAGGTTCAAGCCGGCGCTGGAGCTGGAGAAATTCGTACAGCGGCTGTGGCGGATGGAACACGGCCGTGCCGTGACGGTCGGCGGAGGGCGAGACGTCAGGCTGCGGCGGTGACGGTCCGAATGCTGGCGGAGACGATCCGGACGAGCCTGGTCAATTGAGGCAGGGTGATGGACAGCGGCGGCATCAGCACGATGACGTTGCCCAGCGGACGCAGCAACAGCCCCCGCTTGCGGGCTTCCTGCGCCACCCTGTGGCCGATCCGGTCTGCCAGCGGATAGGGCGTTTTGGTGGCCCGGTCCTGAACCAGTTCGATCCCCACCATGAAGCCCCGCTGGCGGATCTCGCCGACGTGCGGCCAGGTGTTCAACGGGTCGAGCAACCGGCTCAAGGCCCGGATCTTGGGCTGGAGCCTGCGCAACGTGTGTTCCTTCCGAAAGACTTCCAGGTTGGCCAAGGCGACGGCGCACCCGAGGGCGTTGCCGGTGTAGCTGTGGCCGTGAAAGAACGTCTTGAATTCATCATAACGGCCGAGGAACGCACGGTAGATCTCGTCGGTCGAGAGCGTGGCGGCCAGGGGAAGATAGCCGCCGGTCAGGCCCTTGCTGACCGCCATCAAGTCGGGCGTGACGCGCTCATGCTCGCAGGCGAAGAGCCGGCCGGTTCGTCCGAAGCCCGTGGCCACTTCATCCGCGATCAGGAGGACGTGGTAGCGTGTGCAGAGTTCCCTGATTTTCGACAGGTAGCCGGGGGGCGCGGTGATCATGCCTGCCGCAGCCTGCACGAGCGGTTCAATCACGACCGCGGCGATCTCGCGGTGCCGCGTCTTGAGCAGTTTCGCCACCGGGTCAAGGCAGCGGAGGTGGCAAGTTGGATAGGACAGGGACAACGGGCACCGATAACAATAGGGCGGCTCGGCCGTGAATGTCGGGACCCGCAGGGCGCGGTACCGCTTGTGGAACAGATCGATGCCGCCGATGCTCATGGCGCCGGCCGTGTCGCCGTGATACGAGAGCGTGAAGTGCAGGAACCGATTCTTGGGTTGGATCCTCGGCCGGCGCTGCTCCCAATATTGGAGAGCCATCTTGAGCGCCACCTCCATGGCGGTCGAGCCGTCATCCGAATAGAACACCTTGGTGAGACCCGGCGGCGCAATCCGCACGAGATCGCGGGCGAGCAGGACGGCCGGCGGGCTCGTAAGCCCGAGCAAGGTGCTGTGGGCGATCCGATCCAACTGCCGACGGAGCGCCCGATTCAGATCCGGATGCCGATGTCCGTGGACCGTGAGCCAGATGGAAGACACGCCGTCGAGGTAGCGCCGCCCGTCGGTGTCGTACAGATAGGCGCCCTTTCCCGATTGAATGACGAGCGGCGGGTCCTGCTCCCATTCCTCCATCTGGGTGAACGGATGCCAGACGTAGCGGCGATCCCACCGTTGAAGCTGAGCGGGCGTGGGCGTGCGGTGACTGGTCATGGACAGAGGCGCGATGATCGGGACCTGCGGGATGGCGCATCTCGTCGTGCGCGCCGCGATTATAGTGACCGGGCTTCGCTTTGACAACGCGAAGGGCAGTTACTATAATGACCTGTCTCTCCGAGGACGAGCTGGGATGTGCAAAGCTTCATCCGAAACTTCTCTATTATCGCCCACATCGATCACGGCAAGTCCACGCTAGCCGACCGCATCTTGGAGCTGACCGGGGCCATCACGTCCCGAGAATCTCGCGAGCAGATTCTCGACGCGATGGACTTGGAACGCGAGCGCGGGATTACGATCAAGGCCCATTCCGTGGCGTTGAAATACCAGGCCAAGGATGGGCAGACCTACGTGCTGCACGTGATCGATACGCCCGGCCACGTCGATTTCACCTACGAGGTGTCTCGAAGCCTGGCCGCCTGCGAAGGCGCGCTGTTGCTGGCCGATGCCAGCCAGGGGGTTGAAGCGCAGACCATCGCCAACGCCAATCTGGCCATGGCCAACCGCCTGACGATCGTGCCGGTGATCAACAAAATCGACCTTCCGAGCGCCGACGTCGAAGGGACCAAGCATCAGATCGAGGAAGTGCTCGCCCTGGATGCGTCCGATGCGCTGCTGGTCAGCGCCAAGACGGGGATCGGCGTGCAGGATGTGTTGGAGGCGATCATCCAGCGGATTCCGGCGCCGTCCGGCGATCCGGCGAAGCCGCTCAAGGCGCTGGTGTTTGATTCCTGGTTCGACAACTATCAGGGGGTGATCGTGCTCGTGCGGGTGGTGGACGGGGCGATTCGGCCGGGCCAGAAGGTCGTGACCATGTCCACCAAGCGCCCCTTCGACATCCTGGAGGTCGGGAAGTTTACGCCCAAACGGGAGAAGTTGGCGTCGCTGCAAGCCGGCGAGGTCGGCTATGTCGCGACCGGGACGCGCGATCTCGGCGAGACGAAGATCGGCGACACCATCACCGATGCCTCCCAGCCGACGGAGTCTCCGTTCCCGGGATACAAAGAAGTCAAGCCGCTGGTGTTCTGCGGGTTGTACCCGACGGACACGGCGAAGTTCGAGGACCTCCGCGAGGCCTTGAAGAAGCTGCGCCTGAACGATTCGTCGTTCGTGTTCGAGCCGGAAACCTCGCTGGCCCTGGGGTTCGGATTCCGCTGCGGGTTTTTGGGATTGCTCCACATGGAGATCATCCAGGAGCGATTGGAGCGCGAGTATCAGTTGTCGTTGATCACCACGGCGCCGACGGTCGTCTATCGCGTGTTGACGACCAAGGGCGAGGTGCTCGAAATCGACAACCCGGCCAAGCTGCCGCCGCCCTCCGCGATCGAAAGCTGGGAAGAGCCGTTCATCCAGGCGACGATCATCACGCCGGAGCGGTTTGTCGGCAACCTGTTGCAGTTGTGCCAGGACCGTCGCGGCATTCAAAAAGGCATGCACTACCTCGACCCGACCCGCGTGATGCTGGTGTACGAGCTGCCGTTGAACGAGGTGATCCTGGATTTCTACGACCGGCTCAAGTCCAAAACCCAGGGCTATGCATCGCTGGACTATGAATTCCTCGGCTACCGCGAGTCCGATTTGGTGAAGCTCGACATGCTGCTCAACGGCGAGGCGGTCGATGCCCTGTCGTTCATCACCCATCGCGAGCGGGCCCAGATGCGGGGCCGGCAACTCGCGGAAAAGCTCAAAGAGTCCATCCCGAAGCAGATGTTCGAGATCGCCATTCAGGCCGCGATCGGCAGCAAGGTCATCGCGCGGGAGACGGTCGGGGCCATGCGCAAAAACGTGACGGCGAAATGTTACGGGGGCGACATCTCGCGCAAGCGCAAACTGTGGGAGAAGCAGAAGGAAGGCAAGAAACGCATGAAGCAGGTCGGCCGGGTCGAAGTGCCCCAAGAAGCGTTTCTGGCTTTGCTGCGGGTGCAGGACGAATAGGCGCGGGACGCCGCGGACAACTCCCATGGATTCCAACCGCCCCACGACCAGCGATCCGCAGCGAACTCCGCTTGATCAGGGCAGCCCGCCGGCCGCCGCAGAGGCGACCGTGACGCGGGAGGCGGCGCCGTCCGGCAAGTCGGTTCTGCGGGAATATGTCGAGGCGATCGTCGTGGCGATGCTCCTGGCGTTCGCCATTCGCGTGTTCGTCGTCCAGGCCTTTAAGATTCCCTCCGGGTCCATGATCCCGACCCTGTTGATCGGCGACCACATCCTGGTCAGCAAGCTGGCCTACGGGATTCAATGGCCCACGAACTGCAAGTTTCAGATGAATCTGCCGCCGATCAGTTGTTATTCGTCGGTGACGGTGGTGTCGTTCGGGGCGCCGCAACGCGGCGACGTGATCGTCTTCCGGTACCCGGAGGATGAAGAGAAGGATTTCATCAAGCGGATCATCGGGCTTCCGGGCGACACGATTCACATTCGGAACAAGACGATCCTCGTCAACGGCCAGCCGTTGGACGACCATGCCTTTACGCAACGGGTGGATCCGGGCATCATCGACGGCCACATCAATCCGCGGGATAACTTCGGACCGGTGACGGTGCCGGAGGATTCGTATTTCGTGATGGGCGACAATCGGGATCAAAGTTTGGACAGTCGCTTCTGGGGATTTGTGCGCGCGGAGAAGATCCGGGGCAAGGCGTTTCGCGTCTATTGGTCCTGGAGCGGGCAGGGGAGTTGGAGCGAATGGGTCCGATGGGAACGGCTCGGAAAGGCCATCCGCTAGCACGCACGGGAAACGTCGGGCGCCGGCCGTCCGGCGAGGTCCAGGCCGCGCTGGATGTGGACGGCCGCGCGCGCGAGTTGCGGCAGTACATCGAGCGGTTTCCGCAGGCGTCGGTGTTGGTCCTGGGCGACCTGATTCTGGACCATTATGTCTGGGGGCGCGTCACGCGCATCTCGCCCGAAGCCCCCGTGCCGGTCGTGCATGTCGAATCAGAGGAATACAAGCTCGGCGGGGCGGCAAACGTCTTCAACAACATCCATGCGCTGGGCGGGCAGGCGGATATCTGCGGCGTCGTCGGGTCGGACGACGCGGGCCGCTGCCTCTTGCGTGAATTGGGTCTGAAGCGGAAGGGGCGGGGCGGGGTGATCATCGACCCCGAACGCCCGACCACGCGGAAGACGCGCGTGGTCGCCCACAACCAGCAAGTCGTCCGGTTCGATGTGGAACGGCGGCATGAACTCACCGCGCTCTATCAGCGGCGCATCATCCGGTATGTCGAATCGCGGCTGCGGCACCTGTCCTGTCTGGTCGTGTCGGACTATGCCAAGGGCGTGGTGACGGGGCCGTTGATGGCCGAGTTGACGCGGCTGGCCGCGGAACGGGGCGTGCCGATCCTGGTCGATCCGAAGGTGGAGCATTTCAGTTTCTACAAGGGCGTGACCGTGGTGACGCCGAATCATCTGGAAGCGACGCAGGCCGCGGGGGTCCGCGGCGACGACGACCAGGCGATCGTGGAAGCCGGCACGGTGATCCGGCAGCGGCTGGGCTGCCAGGCGGTCTTGGTCACGCGAGGCGAAAAGGGCATGAGCCTATTCGAAGGGGATGGCGTGCAATGGCACATTCCCACCAGGGCGCGGCAGGTCTATGATGTGACCGGCGCCGGCGATACGGTGGTCGGGACCTTGGCCCTGGCCCTCGCAACCGGAGCCAATCTGCGGGACAGCGCGCTGTTGGCCAATCAAGCCGCAGGCCTCGTCGTCGGCATGGTCGGGACGGCGACGGTCACGGGCAAGCAACTGGGCGCCTCGCTGGAACATGGCTGACTCGGCGGTTCGCGTCACCGTGGTCATTCCCGCGCGGTACGGGGCGTCCCGGTTTCCGGGGAAACCCGTGGCGCAGCTCCTCGGAAAACCGATGATCCAGCATGTGTATGAGCGGGCTCAGGGCGCCCGCTTGGTCGATCGGGTCGTGGTGGCGACCGACGACGAACGGATTCGCGACGCCGTCCGGGGATTCGGCGGGGAGGTCATGATGACCCCGGTTTCCTTGCGGACCGGGACCGATCGCGTGGCGCATGTGGCCGCGGCCTGCGACGGAGACTACTTCCTCAATCTGCAGGGCGATGAGATCGTCTTGGCCCCGGATCTGGTGACCGACCTCGTGGAGCCGTTTCTCTCGTCCGGGGCCTCGATGGGGACCTTGCAGCGGGCGATCGAGTCCGAGGAGGACCTGGCAAATCCAGCCGTCGTGAAGGTCGTGACGGACTTCGAGGGCTACGCCCTCTACTTCTCACGGGCGCCGATTCCTCATGTGCGGGATGCGCAGGCGGGGCGCCGCCTTGCGCCAAAGCTCCACGCCGTTCATCTGGGTCTCTATATGTTTACGCGCCGGACGTTGGAGCAGATCGCGGCGCTCCCGACCGGACGGCTGGAAGAGGTCGAAAAGCTCGAACAATTGCGCGCGTTGGAGCAGGGCATCCGGATCCGCGTATGGGAGACGGTTCACCGGTCGCTCCGCATCGACACGCCGGCGGATCTTCGCGAGGCGGAAGCTGTCCTACAGCAGGAGACCGGAAGAGTCTCGTGATGGCTCGACAAAAGAGGAGGCCATGAGCAAATTCATTTTCGTGACGGGCGGCGTCGTGTCCTCGCTGGGGAAGGGCTTGGCCTCGGCCTCCATTGCGAATCTCCTGGAAAGCCGCGGCCTGCGCGTGACCTTGCTGAAGCTCGATCCCTATATCAACGTCGATCCGGGCACCATGAACCCCTACCAACATGGCGAGGTCTTCGTCACCGACGATGGGGCCGAGACGGATTTGGACCTCGGCCATTATGAGCGGTTCACCAGCCTCACGCTCACCCGGGAGAACAACTACACGACCGGCCGCATCTACCATGCCGTGATCACGAAGGAACGGCGCGGCGACTATCTCGGCGGCACCGTGCAGGTCGTCCCGCACATTACGGACGAGATCAAGCAGGCCATCCTGCGCGTGTCCGCGGGGATGGACGTCACGATCGTGGAGATCGGCGGGACCGTCGGCGACATCGAAAGCCTGCCGTTCCTGGAAGCGATCCGGCAGATGCCCTACGACGTCGGGCGCGAAAACGTCCTGTACGTCCATCTGACGCTCGTGCCGTTCATTTCGGCGGCCGGGGAGTTGAAGACCAAGCCCACGCAACATTCCGTGAACAAACTGCGGGAGATCGGGATCCAGGCCAACATTCTCCTCTGCCGCACCGACCGGTACTTGCCGCCGGATCTCAAGGGCAAGATTGCGCTGTTCTGCAACGTCGAAAAGGACGCGGTGATCACGGCCAAGGACGTCGAGACGATTTATGAGGTGCCGATCGTCTTCCGCAAGGAGGGGTTGGATGAGCTGATCGTGAAGCTGCTCCGCCTCGATACCGGGCCGCCGGATTTGCGGCAATGGGATGCGATGGTCCAAAAGATCAAATATCCCAAACACGAGGTCATGATCTGCCTCGTGGGCAAGTATGTCGGGCTCAAGGAATCCTACAAGAGCCTCACCGAGGCGTTGGTGCACGGCGGGATCGACCATGAGACGCGCGTCCAGATTCGCTGGGTGGAATCCGAGGAGGTGACGCGCGCCGGAGCGGAACAGTTGCTCCGCGACGCCGACGGCATCCTGATTCCCGGCGGATTCGGGGTGCGGGGGATCGAAGGCAAGATCGAAACGATTCGCTACGCGCGGGAGCGCGGCATTCCGTTTTTGGGCCTCTGCCTGGGCATGCAATGCGCGGTGATCGAACTGGCCCGGCATGTGGCGGGCCTGGCCGGCGCCAACAGCGCCGAGTTCGATCCCGCCACGCCGCATCCGGTGATCCATTTGATGGCGGATCAGGAGGGCCTGGCGGAGAAGGGGGGCACGATGCGCCTTGGCGCCTATCCCTGCCGGATTCAAGACGGCACCCTGGCGCACAAGGCCTATGGGGTGCACGAAGTCCGGGAACGGCATCGGCACCGCTATGAGTTCAACAATGCCTATCGGGAATCGCTGACCAAGCACGGGCTGGTCTTGAGCGGGCTCTCGCCGGACGGGCGGCTGGTCGAGATCGTCGAACTGCCCGGCCATCCCTGGTTCCTGGCGACCCAGTTCCATCCGGAATTCATGTCACGGCCGCACCATCCGCATCCCCTGTTCAGCTCGTTCGTGGCGGCGGCCTTGCGGCGCAAGTGCGGACGATGACCGGGCCGGTCCGTTCCGCCATCCACGCGGGATACGAAGGATAACACCCATGCACGTCGTCGAGATCGGCGCCATCAAGGTCGGGGGGGCGCACCGCCATGTACTCATTGCCGGTCCCTGCGTCATTGAAAGCGAAACGCTGGCGCTGGAGACGGCGCACCGGATTGCCGAGATCGCGCAAGCCGTGGGGATGCCCTACATTTTCAAATCGTCATATGACAAGGCGAACCGGAGTTCGATCACGTCGTTTCGCGGGTTGGGCATCCAGGAAGGACTGGGGATCCTGCGCAAGGTCAAGGAGCGGGTCGGCGCCCCTTTGTTGACCGATGTCCATTCCGTCGAAGAGGCGCGGACGGCCGGCGAGGTGGTGGACGTGCTCCAGATTCCGGCCTTTCTCTGCCGCCAGACGGATCTGCTCGTGGCGGCCGCGAAAACCGGTCGGGTGGTGAACGTGAAGAAGGGACAGTTTCTCTCCCCTTGGGACATGGCGAACGTGGTGAAGAAGCTGGAAGAGAGCGGGACGCGCCGCATCCTGCTGACCGAGCGGGGCGCCACGTTCGGTTACAACAATTTGGTCGTGGACATGCGGGCGTTGCCGGTCATGCGAGGCCTGGGGTATCCGGTCATCTTTGATGCGACGCACAGCGTGCAGTTGCCGGGCGGGGGCGGCACGACCTCGAGCGGGCAACGGGAATTTATCGCCCCCTTGGCGTCCGCCGCGGCGGGCGCCGGCTGCGACGGATTTTTCATGGAAGTGCACCCGCGGCCGGATGAAGCCCTGTCGGACGGGCCCAATATGGTCCCTTTGTCAGAGCTCAAACGGTTGCTGGAGCGGGTGAAGCGCCTGTGCGACGCGTCGGGCAAGGGACCGGAGTTTGTCCTGTGAGCATCCAGAGCGGCAAGCGAGTCTTGGAGATCGAGGCCCGGGCGATCACCGGCTTGATCGGGCGATTGGACCGGCAGTTCGACCGGGCGGTCGAGCTGCTCTACGGGTGCGCAGGCAAGGTGGTGGTGTCGGGGATGGGAAAATCCGGCATCATCGCGCAGAAGATCGCGGCGACCTTGGCCAGCACCGGCACCCCGGCGTTTTACCTGGACCCGGCGGCGGGACTGCACGGCGACCTCGGCATGGTGAGCCGCCACGATGTATTGGTGGCGCTCTCCAACAGCGGGGAAACGGAAGAGATCGTCAAGCTGCTGCCCTTCATGAAGCGGCTGAACATTCCGGTCGTGGCGATCACGGGGAAAATCCACTCGACCTTGGCCAAGCACAGCGATTCGGTGCTGGACGTGTCGGTCGCCGAAGAGGCCTGTCCGTTGGGCCTGGCGCCGACGGCCAGCACGACGGCGGCGCTGGCCATGGGGGACGCGCTCGCGATCGCGCTGCTCGAACAGCGCGGCTTCAAGGAAGAGGACTTTGCGCTGGTCCATCCGGCCGGGACGCTGGGGCGGCGGCTGCTCCTCAAGGTGCGCGATCTCATGCACCAGGGCGAGGCGATTCCGCTGGTGCGGGCCGATGCGTCGGCGCGGGATGCGATCATGGAAATGACCGGCAAGAAGCTCGGCATGACGACGGTCGTCAATGCCCGGGGACGTTTGGTCGGGGTGGTGACGGACGGCGACCTGCGGCGGGCCTTTGAAAAGGGACTGGACCTCCGGCGCATCAAGGCCGGCGACTTGGGGAGCAAGCGTCCCAAATCCATCGGGCCTGATGCCCTCGCCACGAGCGCGCTGGAGATGATGGAGCGGTTCTCGATCACGTCCTTGGTGGTCCTGGACGAGGGGGAGCGTCTGGCCGGCGTGGTGCATCTGCACGATCTGTTGAAAAACGGGTTGGCCTAAATGAAACGGCTGGAATCCATCGAACCGCGCGGGTGGGTGGTGGAATGCACGAACCTCCCCAACCTGCTCACGCTCGGCCGCATCCTGCTGATTCCGATTTTCGTGATCCTGTTTGCCGATCCGACGCCGGCGCGGGCCGTCGCGGCGGCCAGCGTCTTCGTCGTGGCCTCGGTCACGGATCTGCTCGATGGCTATCTCGCCCGCCGGCGCGGTCAGGTCACGCGGCTCGGCAAGCTGCTGGATCCGATCGCCGATAAACTCCTCGTGCTGTCGGGCTTGATTCTCTTGGTCCAATTCGATCGGGTGCCGGCGGTGATTGCGATCTTGATCCTCGCCCGCGAAGTGGCGGTGACCGGCGTCCGGGCGGTGGCGGCGGCCCAGGGGATCATTCTGCCCGCCGAAACTCTGGGCAAATACAAAATGGTCTTCCAGGTGGTCGCGATCGTATTCTTGATTCTGGAAGGCAGCGGGATCTCGCTGTTCCTCCTGGACCTGCATCAGGTGGGCACGATCCTGCTCTATATCTCCTTGGCGATGGCGTTGGTCTCAGGTGGGTATTACCTGGCCAACTTCTGGCGCCAGATCACGATCCGGGGCTGGTAGCGACCGGCTCGCCGGCCTGGTCCGGACCTCGATCCGCAGAAAGCAGACGGCGCGATGCTGTTTCCGTTGTGGCTGCTGGGTGGCTATCTCTTGGGAGCCGTTCCCTTCGGGGTGGTGGTGTGCCGCGCGCTGGGTCGGCCCGATCCGCGAACGACGGGAAGCCGGAATATCGGCTTCACGAACGTCCTCCGGGTGGCGGGCAAGGACGCGGGGCTTTTGACGCTCCTGGGCGATATGGGCAAGGGGTGGGTGGCCGGCTGGGGCGCGGGGCAGGTCTTCGGCGAAACCTGGATGGTGCTGGCGGTTGCGCTCGCTTCGGTGGTGGGGCACCTGTTCTCCCTGTTTATGCGGTTTCGAGGGGGCAAGGGCGTGGCGACGGCCCTGGGTGCGGTCTTGGGCGTCGAGCCGGTTTTGGGAGGGATCCTGCTTGCCGTCTGGCTGGGCACGGCGGCGCTCTGGCGTTATTCATCGGGTGCCGCGATTGCGGCCTTTGCCGTGTTTCCGCTGTTGGCGCTGGTGCGAGGCGATGGCCTGCTGGTGGTGTTTGCGTGCGTCGTGAGTGGGTTGATTCTTCTCCGGCACCGGGAGAATATGCGCCGTCTCTGGCATGGTACGGAGCCCAAGATTGGAAAGAGGGAAGGGAGCGGGCCGAGTCACGCAGAGTCGGCCTCGAGAGCGTAGGATTTGGTCTTGAAGAATTTCGATATAAGTTTACATAATAGATCTTATACGACATATTAACTTGATCCGGCCATGGTCCATCTCGATTTGCTGACCCGTCTCCGCCAGGAACTCCGGTTTACCCTGGCGACCATCGAAGAAGGCACGCTTGCGGTGGCCGAACGGGTCAATCGCAAGGTGCAACTGATGCGGCTCCATTGGCAAGCGTCACAGGTGCAGGCGGCGCTGTCGCGAGTCCACCGTCACCTGGGCGAAGCCGTCAGTCGCGAGGCCATCGAGACCGGCTTCTCATCTCCGAATGAGGGTCGCCTGTCGCCCTCCGCCGCAGAGGACCTCCTGCGTCACTCCCTCCCCCAGGTCCAGTCCTATAAAGAACAGTTGGAGCGGATCAATGGCCAGGTCGGCGTCCTGCGGTCGGAATTTGTTCACGACGATCTGGTGCGGTACTATCGTGATATCCAGATCCGGGGTGAAACCTTTGCCTATGTGCCGGTGGCCAGAGGATCGTCCTGCATCGGGCTGTCGTTCGAGGTCCTGGCCTCGCGGTATGGGGTGCGGGTGCTGATGATCGTCCGTGGGGCCGTCTTGCTTAATCCGGCGGAACGGTCGATGCTTCGGGCTGGGGATCTGGTGGCGCTGGTCGGGCCTGAATCGGCTCTGACGCCCTGTGTGGCCCACCTCACGGCCAGCCGATCTCTGGAACGTCTCGCATAAGGGAAGTCGATGGGGTCATGGGACTGACGGACACGGGAGATCGTCACCAATCCTCGTCATGGGACGCCCGATGTCGGCGACATCTCCCTGTCGCCGTGGCCCTGCTAGGCCTGGGCGTGCTGCCCGCCCCGCTCCTTGCCGCGGCTCCGGCCGCAACACCAGGGGGGCCGACGCACGATGTGTCCTCCGGACTCAAGCTGCTGGAACAGATCCAGGACGTGATCACGGATTTGGCCGAGCGCGCCGGGCCGGCAGTCGTGAACATCTTCCCGGTGCAAGCCTCCGGGACGTTGGATCAGGGACGCGAGCGCCAGCCGGGCGGGACGGGATCGGGCGCGGGCGTGATCATCGACCGCCAGGGCCATATCGTCACCAACAACCACGTGGTCGGCGACGCAGCCGAGGTCGAGGTCCGGTTTTCCGATCGCACCAAGGCCATTGCCCAGGTGGTCGGACGGGACCAGGATACCGACCTCGCCGTGTTGAAGTTGGCGGTCCCGCGGGACCTGCCCTACGCCAACTTCGGCGACTCGTCCACGGTGCGCGTGGGCCAATGGGTGCTGGCGGTGGGGAATCCGTTCGGGCTCGAGCGGACGGTGACGCTCGGCGTGGTCAGCGGCGTGGGGCGCGAGAACATCAATCTCTCGCGATACGAGAATTTCATTCAGACCGACGCCTCGATCAATCCCGGCAATTCGGGAGGGCCGCTGTTCAATCTGCGCGGCGAAGTCATTGGGATCAACACGGCGATCATCAATTTTGCCCAGGGGATCGGGTTTGCGATTCCGTCGAACATGGCCAAGCAGGTCGTGCAGCAACTGCTGACGCGGGGACGCGTGGTGCGGGCTTGGCTGGGCGTTGGGATTCAACCCCTCACGGCCGAATTGGCCAAGAAGTTCGGCGTCACCGAAACGGACGGCGTGCTCGTGAACGAGGTCTTCGACGGCGATCCGGCGGCCGCCTCGGGGATTCATCCCGGGGATGTGATCACCAAGATCAACCGGACCGCGATCGATTCGCCGAACCGCCTCTCGCGCGTCGTGGCGACGCTGGACCCCGGCAGTACCGCGAAGGTGGAGATCATTCGGGACGGGCATCGGCGGGAGATCGAGGTGGCGCTGTCCGAGCGGCGCGACGGGGCCGTGCTGGCCTCCGTGCCGCAGGTGCATGCCGATGGCAAGCTCGGGCTGGATGTCCAGGATCTGACGGCCGCGCTCGCGGAGAAGTTCAAGCTGAAAGAGACGCACGGCGTCCTGGTGTCCAAGGTCGATCGCGGCACCCTGGCCCATGCGGAGGGCCTGCGGGAGGGCGATCTGATCAAGGAGGTCAATCGGACGGAAGTGAACTCAGTGGGCGAGTTCACGGCCGCGGTGGCACGCGCCCGCCGCGGCGAATCCCTCCTCTTGCGCGTGATCCGAGAGAGCCGGGCCTTCTACGTCGTCCTCAAGACCGGCTGATCGCCCTCGCCGGACCTGCTCCCCTCCTCACCGGTCAGGCCACCGCATGCCGTGAGGCCTTGGCTTCCTCGATCACCTTGGCGGCCTGGTCGCGCGGCACCTCTTCGTACCCGGCGAGTTCCATCGCATAATCCGCGCGCCCGCCGGTCAGGCCGTTGAGGCTCGAGGCGTAGCGGAGCATCTCGGCGAGCGGCACGATCGCTTCGATGGATTCCGTATGGCCCTTGGCCGTGACGGTGATGATGCGGCCGCGCCGCCCGTTCAAGTCGCCGATCACCGCGCCGACGAATTCGTCGGGACAGCTCACCTCGACGTGCATCAAGGGCTCCAAGAGAATCGGGTGCGCCGCCTCCATCGCCTTCTTGAACCCCATCGACGCCGCGATTTTGAAGGCCAGTTCCGACGAATCGACGACATGATACGACCCGTCATAGACCGTGACCTGAAGATCGACCACGGGAAAGCCTGCCAGCACGCCCTCATGCATGGCTTCGACGACGCCCTTTTCCACCGCCGGAATGAAATTGCGGGGGATCGCGCCGCCGACGATCTTGTTTTCGAACTTGAAGCCGGCGCCGCGTTCCAGCGGGGTGAGCTGCAGCCAGCAATCGCCGTATTGGCCGTGGCCCCCGGTCTGTTTCTTATACTTGCCCTGCGCCGAGGCCGCGGATCGGATGGTCTCTTTGTACGGCACGCGCGGAGTGTGCAGCTCCACTTCCACGCCGTACTTGCGGCGCAGCCGCTCCACGGCCACGTCGATATGGACCTGGCCGAGGCCGCTCAACACGAGTTCCTTCGTTTCATCGTTGCGCAACAGGGCCAGCGTGGGGTCCTCCTCAACTAATTTGTGCAGGCCGAGGCTGACCTTTTCAATGTCGGCTTTCGACTTTGGCTCCAAGGCGTACGACAGCACCGGGCGCGGCAACGACAGGGCCGGAAACAGGACCGGCTCGGTTTCATCGCAGAGCGTATCCCCGGTCTGCGTGTCCTTGAGCTTCCCGATGGCGCCGATCTGGCCTGCGGTGAGGGTCGGAACCGACTGATACTTTTTCCCGATGACCGTGAAGAGGTGCCCGCCCCGCTCCCGGACTTGCCGGCTGGCGTTGAAGATCGGGGTGTCGGCTTGGAGGGAACCGGAGTACACGCGGACATACGTCATGCGCCCCATGAAGGGATCGATGATCGTCTTGAAGGCGAGCGCGGCGAACTTCTCGTCGGGGAGCCCTTGTCTGGACACAGGAGCGGAGCCGTTGGAATGGGCGGCTTGGGCGAACGGCTCTGCCTGCCGCTCGGTCGGGGCGGGAAGAAACCGCACGATCGCGTCCAAGAGGCTCTGGATGCCGATCTGCCGAACGGCGGATCCGCACAACACCGGCAGCATCCGCCCGCTCTGCACCGCGGCCGCCAGCCCGCGATGAATCTGGTCCATCGACAGCTCCCCGCCGCCCAGGTAGGCCTCGAGCAGGGCATCGTCCGTCACGGCCGCCGCTTCGATCAATTGCCGTTTGGCCTCTGCCACGGAGGCGGCGCAGGCCTCCGGCAGCGGGAGGGTCTGCACCCGGTTCGACTCCGGCCCTGATTTCAGCATCGAACCGGCCAAGACGTCGGCGACGGCGTCGAACTGTTCCCCTTGGCCGACGGGCAGGACCAACGGCAACGCCACCGTATCGAGGGCTTCGGCACAGTCGCGGATCAGCGAGTCGAGCGGCCCCTGGGCCTGTTCCACGTCGGTCACAAACAAGAGGCCGGGGAGTTTGAGCAGACGGACATGCTCCCAAAGACGGGTGAGTTGCGGCCGGATGCCCATGGCCGCGTTGACCACGACGATCACGGCATCCACTGCCCGCAGGGCCGCCAGCGTTTCCCCCTGAAAATTACGCTCGCCCGGGGTATCGAGAATGGATAGCGTATGGTGCTGATAGGAAAATTGCAGGAGAGCGGTGCTAAAGGAATGCTGGCGATGCTGCTCTTCGGGTTCGAAATCCGACAGGGTCGTGCCGAGGGAGACCGATCCCGGCGCGGGAATCGCGCCGGCGCCGAAGGCAAGGGCTTCAGCCAGGGAGGTTTTCCCGGCTCCGGTGTAGGAAACGAGCGCGACATTTCTGATGACAGCTCCTGGTCCTGCGCTCATGCGGTCCTCCTTTCGTTCCATCTCACGACGGTTACATGGCCACGGTTCGCTCCTCCATCCATCCCCGATCGGCAAAGCTGACGTAACGCCCGTCCCCGATCACGACATGGTCCAGCACCGGGATCCCCAGCAGCTCGCCGGCGTCCTGGAGGCGGCGGGTGAGGGCCCGGTCCTCGGGACTGGGGGTCGGGTCCCCGCTGGGATGATTGTGCACGCAAATGACGGCGGCCGCGGATTCCCGGACGGCCAGAGAAAAGACTTCCCGGGGATGCACGAGACTCGCGGTCAGGGTGCCTTCGGAAATGGTGGTTTCCCGGATCAGCGCATGCTTGGCATCCAACAGCAGCAACCGGAAGGTTTCATGGCGAAGATCCCGAAGCTGGGGCGCGTAGGCCTGGAACACGTCCCCGCTGGAGCGGATCGGCTGTCCGGTCGACAGCGGTTGAGCCAGAGCGCGCTTGCCGATCTCGACGGCGGCTTTCAATTGCGCCGCCTTGGCCGGCCCGATGCCGGGCACCCGACAAAGGGCGTCCGTCCCTATCCGGGCAATCCCCTGGAGCCCATTGGTTCGGGACAGGAGATCCATCGCCACCTGGACGGCTGAGGCCTCCGGCCGGCCGACGCGCAAGACGATGGCCAACAGTTGCGCATCGGAGAGACTCTCGGCTCCGTCGCGCAGCAGCCGTTCCCGTGGTCGCTCCCGTTCGGGCCAGTCGCAGATCCGGATGACGGCGGACTTAGGGTGTGATCCTCGCGGCACCGAAGTCAGGTTCCCCTCTCCGTGAACGTTTTTGTACAGCGGCCCTGGATAAAGTTGAGCACTTCGCGCCATTTCTGACCGACGTGAAAACGATAAGCCATTGATAAGTCTTGATCATTCATGCTGGTTCGTGACTTGCTTCCATGGCGCGTCCATCGCGCAACGCACCGAGCTGAGGAGGCTCCCATGGAATGTCCGAAGTGCAAAGGGCTCATGATGCTCGAACGGTTCTCCGACTTCTTCCTGATCTTCTATGCCTGGAAGTGCATCAATTGCGGCGCCATCATCGATCGCACGATCGCGGCGAATCGGAAAAAGAGCCTGACGCTGCGAGAAGTGCAGCCCGCCGCGACCCGCTGACTCGCCCGCCTCTTCACCCTCGCGCGCCGGCTGCCGCTCAGCAGGCCGATGATCGACCCGCAGTCGTTCACGGTGACGGCTGAGCTCCGGCCGGTGCGCGGGCTGATTATAGACAATCCCCGTAAAGTCCGTCAAAACACAGCCTCGACCGACGCCGAGGCTGCCCTGTCGCCAGGGTGCCAGTCCGCCTGGTCGTTGCCTTGACCCTCTGAAAATCCCTGTGTTAGAGTCCGCGGATACAAGTGGTTCTGGCGTGCGGGTTATTGCGGGCAAGCGAAAAGGGCGCCGGCTCAAGACTCCCCGCGGGCTGACGATTCGGCCGACCACCGATCGGGTCAAGGAAGCCCTCTTTTCCATCCTCGGCAGCGAGGTGGAAGGCGCACGGGTCCTTGACCTCTATGCCGGCAGCGGGGCGTTGGGCATTGAGGCGCTCAGCCGAGGGGCAACCCACGTTACGTTTGTCGAAGCCGATCCTCTCTCAATCCGCCTCATCCGAGAGAATCTTCAAGCCTGTGGGTTGACGGACAGTGTGGAGGTCCACGTGCGTCGGGTGGAAACCTTTTTGTCGCGTGTGGCCGATACCCTGCCGCCGTTCCGCCTTGTGCTGGCCGATCCGCCCTATCGCGCGACGGAGGAGGTGACCCGGCTCGCGGCCCGATTTCCTCCGCGCCTGCTGGAACCGCGCGCGATCGTGGCGGTCGAGCATGACGCGGACTTCGTCCCGCCGCCGGGCTTTGGCCCGTTGGCCAGGGCGCGGACGTATCGGTACGGGGACTCGGCGGTCACGCTGTATCGTCAGGAGGCCTGCTCAATGGTTGCATCGGCGGAGTCCGCATGAAACTCGGCATCTACGCAGGCACCTTCGATCCCATTACGCATGGGCACACTGATATCATCACCCGGAGCCTCTCCGTGTTCGACCAGGTCATGGTCGCCGTGGCGCCCAATCCCGCCAAACGGCCGTTATTTACGCTGGAAGAACGGATCGAGATGGTGCGGGTGGTGACGAAGGAGTTGCCCGGGGTGCAGGTGACGAGTTTCGAGGGCCTGCTCGTGGAATTTGTCCGCCGCATGGGGGCGCGCGCCGTGATCCGAGGGCTGCGCGCGATTTCGGATTTCGAATATGAGTTTCAAATGGCGCTCGTCAACCGCAAGTTGGACAGTTCGATCGAGACGGTATTTTTCATGCCGCGCGAAGAGTATTCCTATTTGACCTCAAGTCTCATCAAGGACGTCGGCCGCCACGGGGGCGACCTTAACAAGTTTCTCCATCCGGACGTCGCCCGGCGACTCCAGGCACGATTACGGAGCGGATCGTCATGAAACTGGCTGCTCGGGCCGCTCGGGTGGTCCCCTCCCCGACCTTGGCGATTACCGCCCTGGCCAAGTCTATGGCCGCGCAGGGCGTCGACGTGATCGATTTCGCCTCCGGAGAGCCGGATTTCGATACGCCGCAGCCGGTCAAGGAGGCGGCGCAGGCCGCCATCGACGCCGGCTTTACGAAATATACGCCCTCCTCCGGCATCGACGACTTACGCGGGGCGATCGTGGACAAGCTGCGCGCCGAGCAGGGGCTGTCCTACGAGCGGACGCAGGTGCTTGTGTCCTGCGGGGCGAAACACTCCCTGTACAATCTCTTCGAGGCGCTGATCGAAGCCGGCGACGAGGTGATTATTCCCACGCCGTTCTGGGTGTCCTATCAAGACCAGGTGCTGCTGAACGACGGGACGCCGGTGTGGCTGAAGACCCGCGAAGAGGACGGCTATGCGATCGATCGGCAGCAACTCGAAACGTTGGTCACGCCGCGGACCAAGGCCATCGTCGTGAACACCCCGTGCAACCCCACAGGCGCCACGTACGACCGGCGGACGCTCGACGTGATCGCGGAGGTAGCCTGCCGCCATGATCTGCTCATCATTTCCGACGAGATCTATGAAAAGATCATCTACGACGGGGTCCGCCACCTCAGCATCGCCAGCCTGAGCCCGGAAGTCGCCGCCCGCACCGTCGTCATCAACGGTGTGAGCAAGTCGTTTGCCATGACCGGCTGGCGCATCGGGTACGCGGCCGGCCCGAAAGATCTGCTCACGGCGATGGCCAACATTCAGAGCCAAAGCACCTCGAACCCCTGCTCGATTTCGCAGAAGGCGGCAGTGGCGGCGCTGAAGATGGGGGTTCGGTTCGTCACGGAAATGGTGACAGAATTCGAGCGGCGGCGCCGGGTCATGGTCGAACGGCTCAACAAGATGCCCGGAGTCCATTGCCGGATGCCGACGGGGGCCTTCTATGCCTTTCCCAATCTTGCCGGCGTGCTGGGCGCCCGTGCGGATGACACCGCGCTTCGGACGCCGAGCGAGGTGGCGCAGTATCTCTTGAAGACGGCTCAAATTGCGGTGGTGCCGGGTGAGCCGTTTGGGAGCCAGGATCACATCCGATTGTCCTATGCCACCGGGCTTGATGCGATCACCCGCGGGATGGATCGCATGGAGACGGCTCTCCGGAACCTGAGCCGGTAGTCGCGGCCGCCGTTCCGTCCACTGGTTGCCTCGCCCCCACCTGGCAGCAGTTCGAGTGAGGCCGGGGCTTGATTTCAGGCCATCCAGCGTTATCTTGGTTGAAGTTGTGTCGCGTGAGAAGGGAGGCCATCCGTGCCGATTTACGAGTATGTCTGCCAGGGTTGTGACTACCGATTCGAGGTGAAACAGCGGGTGAGCGACCCGCCGATTGCCACTTGCGAACGGTGCGGCCACGCCGTGAACAAAGTGATTTCCTCGCCAGCGATCATGTTCAAAGGCAGCGGGTGGTACATTACGGACTATTCCAACAAGCTGAAGCCCTCCGAGAACGGCAAGGGCGACAGCAATGCCGCGGCTCCGGCCAAGGCAGGCACAGGCACCGCAGCCACTGGTCCCTCGGGCGGCGGTGGCGCCCCCTCGTCAGCCTCATCGGCCTCGACCGCCGCCCCGGCCTCGTCCGGGTCCAGCGGAACGTCGGCGTCCAGCGGTGGCAGTTCGTCTTCTTCCTCCAGCTAGCGGCCGTTCCTTCCGATTCCATGACCGACTATCGGGGGCTCGTCAGGGACGCGCCTTCGGTTTGGTTGCTGTCGGCTTCTTCTTCGTCGTCTTCTGCACAGTGGTCTTCGCCTTGGTCGGGTGACCTGTTTTGGCCTTGACAGTGCTCGATTTCGCCGGGGCCGCCTTCTGCTGGCGGGCGGCCTTCAGCGACCGCTCCAGGTCGGCGATCATCGCCCCTCGCTCTTTATTGACCTGCGCCAATTGATCCACCCGGACCTGAAGATCTTCCCGCGCGCGGGTGAGGGCCGAGACCTGCTGTTCGAGCCTGGTGCGTTCCGCGGTCAAGGTCTGCAGATCGGTCTTGAGCTGCTCGATCTGCGATTGCAGCGCCGGCGGCCACCAGTCACAGCCCGTCATCGCAAGCAACAAGATGCCGAGACCAACCGGGGCGATGGTCCGCGACCAGGTCCAACCACAGCGGGACAATGTTCTCATTTCTCCTTCTCTCCTGTTTGGTGTGAGGTGAGTACGACTGTGCCAGCCGGTCCGCGTCAGGCGAGGTCACCGGCTGCCGGCTCAATCAGCGCGATACCAAGTGGCGCCAGCAATGTCCGGAGCTCGGGCGCGGCGACCGGTCCGGCCCGGAGCAGTCGCACGGCGTGGGCCTCGATGTGCACGACGGTCGAGGGTGCGCCGCCCGGTGTCGGGCCCATATCCAGCACGACATCGAGGTCGGAGCCGAATTCCTTCTGCACGGACTGCGCGTCGGTCAGCGGTTCGTGCCCCGATCGGTTGGCGCTGGTGCCGGTCAACGGCCCGACGGCCTCCAAGAGCGGAACCAGCGGCCGGTAGTCGGGCCAGCGAATGCCGACGGTCTGCGTGCCGGCGGTGAGCCCCGGTGGCAACGATGGATGGGCCGGCAGCACGATGGTGAGCGGACCAGGCCAGCAATGCCGCATGAGGACTCGAGCCGGCTCCGGAATGTCCCGCGTCAGACGTACCAGCTCCTCAGGACGATGGATGAGCACCAGCAACGGCTTGTCCGGCGGCCTCCCCTTGAGCCGGTTGATCCGCGCGACCGCGGGTTCGCTCCAGGGCGAGCCGCAGAGGGCATAGGAACTTTCGGTCGCCGCAGCCAGGATGCCGTCGTGCCGGATGATGGAGCGCAACTCCGTCAGCAGCGCGGGCGAGAAGCCGTCAACACAATCGATGAGTGACACGATGAGTCGGCGGAGGCATCCTGGTTTACGCGCGGGACTGGCGCAGCGCGCGCATGGCGATGTCGGTGCGGAAATGCCGCCCGTCGAACTGAATCGGCCGGACGGCGGCATAGGCCCGCTCCCGAGCCTCCAGCAGCGTCGACCCCAATCCCGTCACCCCTAAGACCCGGCCTCCGGCGGTGACGAGCGAGCCGTCCGTGACCGCTGTGCCGGCATGAAAGACGATGGTATGGTGTCCGTCATCCTGCCGCGCGGCCGCGAGACCGCTGATCGGACAGCCGTGGCGATAAGAACCGGGGTAGCCGCCCGAGGTCAGCACGACACAGACCGCGGTCAACGGATGCCACTCAATACGGCATTGATCCAGCCGATGTTCGACCACGGCTTCGATGACATCCACGAGATCGGTCTTCAACAGGGGGAGCACCGCCTGGGTTTCCGGGTCCCCCAGGCGGGCATTGAACTCCAGCACGTAGGGCTCACCCTTCACGATCATCAATCCCGCGTAGAGCACGCCCTGAAACGGACGGCCCATGCGCGAGAGCGCGTCCACGGTCGGTTGCAGGACCGTGCGCTGCACCCGCTCGATCAACGCCGCGCTCCCGAGCGGCGCCGGGGCGTAGGCGCCCATGCCGCCGGTGTTGGGTCCTGTGTCGCCGTCCCCCACCCGCTTGTGGTCCTGCGCCGGCAGCATCGGAATCACGGTCTTGCCGTCGGTCACGGCCATGACGGTGAGCTCCTCGCCGTCGAGAAATTGTTCAATCAGCACCCGCCGGCCGGCAGCCCCGAACAGGTGCCGTTCCAAACTGTCGCGCACGGCATCCTCGGCTTGGGCGGCGGTCGTGGCGACCACCACACCCTTGCCCTGCGCCAACCCATCGGCCTTGATCACGATCGGGAGCGGTTGGTCGCGCAAATAGGCTAAGGCGGGCTCCACCTGATCGAACGATTGGGCGCGCGCGGTCGGAATCTGATGGCTGGTCAGCAGCTCCTTGGTGAAGATCTTGCTGGATTCGACTTGGGCGGCAAGCGCGGTCGGCCCGAAGATCTTCAGCTTGGCTTTGCGGAACTCATCCGCGATCCCGGCGGCCAACGGGGCTTCGGGACCGACCACGGTGAGATCGATGCCCTCGCGCTGGACAAAGGCCTTGAGGCCGGCCACATCCTCCGCGGCGATCGGGACGCAGGTGGCCTGTTGCGCGATCCCGCCGTTGCCGGGGGCGCAGTAGAGGCGGGTCAGCCGCGGACTCTGCGCGAGCCTCCACACCATCGCATGTTCGCGCCCGCCGCTCCCGATGACCAGGATGTTCATCAGAACGCCGTTGCTCGATTGGTCTTGGAGGTGAGACGGATGCTCAAACCGGTTCTCCAACAAGGCCGCAAGGCGCGAGGGCTCTGAGGCGTACTCTGTCTCTGTCTGTCGAAGGGCACGAGCAACTGAGAACGACGTTGGGGACCGGTTTCAGCATCCGTCAGTGGCGGAAATGGCGCATGCCCGTCAGAATCATCGCCATCCCATGGTCGTCCGCCGCCTTGATGACCTCGCTATCGCGGATCGACCCGCCTGGTTGGATCACGCAGGTGATGCCGGCCTGGGCCGCCGCGTCCAGTCCGTCGCGGAACGGGAAGAAGGCGTCCGAGGCCATCACGCAGCCCTTCACGGGCAATTGCGCCTTCATGCCGGCGAGCTTGACCGAATCTACGCGGCTCATCTGCCCCGCGCCGATGCCGACCGTTTGTCCCGGCCTCGCATAGACGATGGCGTTGGACTTCACATGCTTGCACACGATCCAGGCGAAGCCGGCCGCCCGATATTCCTCCTCCGTGGGCTTGCGCACCGTCGGCACGGACAGGGCCTTGAGGTCGGAGAGGACGCCCAGGTCGCGGTCCTGGACGATCAGACCGCCGACCAGTTTTTTGAGATCGTAGCCCTCGGGGCCGGCCTTGCGGAGCGGGCCGACTTCCAACAGCCGAATATCCTTCTTGCGCTTCAACTCGGCCAGGGCATCCTCCGCGAAGCTCGGCGCGATGACGACCTCGACGAAGGTGGCGGTGATCTCCTTCGCGGCGGCCAGGTCGACCGGTCGGTTGAATGCAATCACGCCGCCGAACGCCGAGACCGGGTCGGTCTCGCGGGCTTTCACGTAGGCCTCGACGGGCGTGGCGCCCAAGGCGGCGCCGCAGGGATTGTTATGCTTGATGATCGAGACCGCGGTCTGATCGAACTCTTTGACCAGTTCCAGCGCAGCGTTCGCGTCGAGGAAATTGTTGTAGGACATCGCCTTGCCGTGCAGGATCTTCCCGCGCGACACGGACGGTTCCGTGGCCTGGAGGTCACGATAGAACGCGCCTTGTTGATGCGGATTCTCGCCATAGCGGAGCGTTTCCACCCGCTCAAACTGCAACGACAGGACGGATGGAAACTTCGTCTCCGTGCCCTGCACCTGCCGTTCCAGATAGCCGGCAATCAGGCTGTCGTACCGGGCGGTGTGTTGAAAGACTTTCAACGCGAGTTCGCGCCGGAGGGAGGACGGCACCGATCCGCTTTTCACCGCCTCCAACACGCGCGGATAGTCCGCGGGATCGACCACCACCAGCACGTCCTCGTGGTTCTTGGCTGCCGACCGCAGCATTGAGGGGCCGCCGATGTCGATCTGTTCGATGGCCTCCTCGAACGGGCAGTCGGGCTTGGCGATCGTGGCCTCGAACGGATAGAGGTTCACCACGAGCACGTCGATAGGGCCAATCTGGTGCTGCCGCATCTGCTCGACATGCGCCGGCAGGCTGCGCCGGCCGAGGAGGCCGCCGTGAATCTTGGGATGGAGCGTTTTCACGCGGCCGTCGAGAATCTCCGGCGATCCGGTGTAGGCTGCGACATCGACCACCGTCACGCCCGCCTCGCGGAGCGTTTTGGCCGTGCCGCCGGTCGAAAGGATTTCCGTGTCGAGGGCCTCCAGCCCCCTGGCGAGTTCGACAATGCCTGTCTTGTCAGACACGCTGATCAGCGCCCGCTGCATGCCGGCCATATGCCACTCCTTGGAATCGATGTGTCAGGATAGAGACGACCGTGTCGTGGTGAAAGAAGCACGAAGAATAGCAGATGAATTCGGGCGACTGCAAGGCGAGGAAGCGGGCGGGTGGCCTGCGTACTGGCGGAGACCCTGCCAGACCTGGCGGCTTCGATCCGTGTCCTCGAGAAGGCCGGTTTCGTGCCGGCGCATCAGAGTCCTGAATCCGGCGTGATTCGATTCCGCCATCGTCGATCATGAAGGCTCGGCGTTGGAAAGATCGTGTCGCCCGCTCGTATGGCTTGGCTTTGTCTCAACCGCATGCTAGCATCCGGCTCCTTCGCATCAGGGAGAGGCCGACAGGTCTTCCTGGTTCGTCTTCTTGGTTGGTACGGCAGACAACGGCGGTGTGTTGACCACCATTCACAAGGAGGGACGAGATGATGCAGAACGTCATGAGTGCGACGGGCGGCGGGCGGTGGATCGGCTGGTCGCTTGCGGGCGGAGTGGCGCTAGTATTGAGCGCCACGACGGTCCTGGCCGCAACAGATCAAGAGATTACGGACAAGGTCAAGAGCGCGCTGGCCTCTGATCCGGTGCTCAGCCAGCGGGGGATCAGCGTCTCGACCTATAAGGGCCGCGTGTTGCTGAAAGGGCAGGTTCCCTACGAGCGGGAGGCCGACAAAGCGATCGACTTGGCCAACAGCGTGGAAGAGGTACGCTCCGTCCAGAATGACCTCGTCGGCTATCTGATGCAGGCCCCTCGCAACACGGCAAAGGACAAGGAGATCGTCGACAAGGTCAAGCAGGCGCTGGCCTCGGATCAGACCCTCAGCCAGCGAGGCATCACGGTGTCCGCCTACAACGGTCGTGTGCAGCTCAAAGGGAAGGTAGAGAATCAGCGAGAAGCCGACCGGGCGGTGGAATTGGCAAAGAACGTCGAAGAGACGCGGGCCGTGCAAAACGACCTCGTGGGCTACCTCCCGCCCGTCGTCTTCACCACAACGGGGGATAAGGACGCGACGGAGAAGGTCAAACAGGCCCTTGCCGCCGATTCCACCCTGAGTCAGCGGCCGATCAAGGTCAACACGATCCAGGGTCGGGTTTATCTGACGGGCCAGGTGCAGGCTCAGCGCGAAGCGGAGAAGGCGGTCGAACTGGCGAAAAGTGTAGAAGAAGTCCGGTCGGTGCAAAACGACCTGACCGGCTATATTATTCGTCAATAGTCTCTCTCGATCTCATTCCGCGGCGACCCAATCGGGTCGCCGCGGAGTCTTCTCTTCCCCTTCCTCTTGTAAGCCCGAGCGCTTCCCTGTACCGGTCAAGGCCGGTATTCATCTGCCTACCAAGGGTTGTCGATGGGGCATGGCCCTACCCGCCTGCGTCGGGCAAGGGTGTCGAGGGCCGGGTCAGGAGCCGAAACAGGGTCGAACTGATGAGGGGTTGTCGCTCGCAGGAAGGGATGGCGGGATGCGCCGGCTCTGGCCGGCCTCTCTTGGATTTGCGTCGAGCGCATGGTAGCATTCCCGCATCTCTCCTCGGGGGCTTCCATGCTCCGTCCTGATCCGTCCTCTTCTTTCGTCTTCTTCACTGATATGGCAGGGAACCAGCGTCGGCTGACCACCATCTCACAAGGAGGGACGAAACCATGCAGAAGGCAATGCGAACAGGGGTGCATGGGCATGGCACCGGCCTGATCCTCGCGATCGGGCTGGTCTGTGTGTTTGGGGCGGGTTCCGTCGCCGTCGCCGCGACGGACAAGGAGATCGCGGACAAGGTCAAGAGCGCGATCGCGGCCGATCCCGTGCTCGGCCAGCGAGGGATCACGGTCTCCAGTTACAAAGGCCGGGTGTTGCTGCAGGGCGAGGTGCTCCATGAGCGGGAGGCGGACAAGGCCGTGGCGCTGTCCAACAGCGTGGACGGGGTCCGCTCGGTACAAAACAATCTTGTCGGGTATCTCCCTCATGTGACCGACACCACGGCTCGCGATAAGGAGATTACCGATCAGGTGAAGGCCGCCCTGGCGTCGGATCCCACGCTGCGCGAACGAGACATCAAGGTGACCACCTACAAGAGACGCGTGCAGTTGCTGGGCACGGTCCCGACGCAGCGGGAGGCCGACCGAGCCGTCGAGTTGGCCAAGCATGTGGAAGAAGTGCAGTCCGTTCAGAACGATTTGCTCGGGTACCTCCCGCCCCTGGCCTTCGGCACGGCCGGCGACAAGGCCGCCACAGAGAAGGTAAAAAATGCCCTGGCCGCCGATTCGGTGCTGAGCCAGCGCAAGATCACCGTCAACACGCTTGAAGGGCGCGTCTTCCTCACGGGCAACGTCGAAGCGCAACGTGAAGCGGAGAAGGCTGTCGAATTGGCGAAGAGCGTGGAAGAAGTTCGGTCGGTCCAGGACGATCTGACCGGCTATCTGAGTCCATAGGCAGGTAGACACGGGTCCGTGGCGGCCCCGCGCCGCCGCGGACCCGCTCGCACCTTCCCTATCACCAGTCGTCGGCGCGGCTCGCGCGTCCGTCCCCGATCATTTCACCACTGTGAGCTTGAGATTCCCGTCAACCACGAGGTGAATCTCGAGGCCCTGCTCTGTGGGGTAAATGCCACGGGAAACCAGTTGCGTCACCGAGCCTTCCAGCCAGGTGTCCGGGACGAGTTCCCGCGTGAATTGCCGCTCGATCCGGTTGCGCAGGTCCTCGAATCGATCGCGCAGGTCGATCGTGGTCTCCGGGAGCACCTTCTCCAAGATGGCATCGTGCATCATGCGGTCGGTCGCCTTCGCCAGCACATTTCTCGTCTCCATCGTAAAGTCGAATCCACGAAACTCCAGGGCCTGTGTAACCGGGGCGAGTGAGGGGCGGCCGGCTAGATAGAGCGTGCCGTTCACGCCGCCGGTCACGGTGACGGCCGCAATCAGCCGATCACCGCTGCCGTACACCTGCAAGCCGGTCACCTTGATTGGGGCGCCGACGGGCGGCCGGATTTCTTCTCCCATCACCTGCGGAGCCAGTCGCCGGTTCAGTTCCTCATAGGACACCAGCATGGGGATGCCGAGGTGGAAGCCTTCGGCTGCCGCCGGCTGGCCGAGTTGCAGCGGCGGCAAGGGCGTGGGGGAGAGGACCGGTTTGGCCCCGAGCGTGACGAGGGGATGGAACGCCAGGCTCACGATCGACCGCAGGGTCGCCTCGCCGTCGGCCGCAATCGGTCCGGCTCGCGCCAGAGTCGGCCGATACGCGAGCCACATCCCCCGCTTGAGTTCGACCGGGTCTTGGAGCCGTTGCCAGATCATTTCGGCGCGCTGCTTGGCCTCGGCCTGCTCCGCCACGGTTCGATCAATCGCCGCCGCGAACGGCGGTAATCGTTCATTCAATCCGGCGGCCAGCAGCGGACCCACGTCCGCAATCAACGGGGTGAGGCGGCAGTCGTCTGCCAGCGCCGGGGGTCTGAAGGTCGTGGTGGTATGGAGCCGCCAGGATTCGGTCCATGTTAAGAGAGAAGTGGCCGTAAGACGTAAGCGTCGCGGCCATTGGTCACCGTATCCGCAGGTGCCGATGCGGGGTTGGCCATCGGCCTGTGCCATGCGTGCGGCAACACGGTATCGCACGTCGGGAAATTCCGTGACAAGCTGATTCCCGGTCAGCGTGAATTGCGCCGGCCCCCGCCACAGGTAATACCGGTACTCGAAAGGGGCTCCCTCCAGGAGCCGTTTGCCCGGCAGCCATTCCTCCTCATGCTGGTGGTGGATGGGAAAGGAGGCTTGCACCGCCTGCGCCACGTGCTGCAGCGAGGCGCTCACGGCCAGGTTGACGACCGACGGCTCGATGGCCGGAGGAGGCGGAGGAGGGAGCAACGGGTCTGTGGGCTTGGGGATCGCGAGCGGGGCGCCCGCCGGCGATGACGTGAGCCCGAGGAGGAACACCAGCGAACCGGCGAGCACACCCCACATCGTGGGCGAACGGCGCGTCATACAGGACCCTCCTCTCTGGTGGTGGACGGTGATCGTGTGGTGAGTGGTTTCTCGGCTGAGTCAGGGCGCCGACTCTCACGCTAATGCAATCGGCAGGGCCGCCTACTCTACTCCAGCGTCCTACAAATGTGAATAGATTGGAGGCTCCAATTGCTTGTTGCTCGACTCGCGTTGTTTCTGCTCGCGCGCCTTCAGGGTGGCGAGCGTCTGCTACTGAAACGCGCGTTGCAGAGCCAGCAGGGTCTGTCCCACGCCGGTCTTCACGGCTTCCTGGACCAGCGGTTCAGCGTCGGTGAATGGCGCCTCCTCCGACGGTGTCGGCGGCTGCACCGTCACGACGTGATGAAAGACGACCTCTCCGCTCTCGACCAGGGTCACTTTGCTGAATACCCGCACCGGCGGCACCTGTCCGGAGAAACGAGCCCGGAACTGGTCGTGCAGCGTGGGACGTTCCACGCGGTATGACAGAATGCTGTCGGCTCCGAGCAGATGGCCGATGCGCGCCATGCTGTCGTCGGAAACCAGGCCCGAGACTTGGAACCGCTGCTCCTCCAGGACACTTGTCAGATGAGTCCGATCGATGATCTGTAATGAGGGCCGGGAGAGCTTGAGGAGAAAGGTCCTGGCTTCGAGGTGCGCATAGATCGCGGCGAGCGTTGGATCAGCCGAACGGGGATAGATAATGGCGAGCCGTTCGACGGACGCAGGAATTTGGGTTGGGTTGTGGCTGGCTTCCACCGCAAGGGGTGGAGGTGGGCCGGGACCGGAGGCGATGCAGGCTGGCAGTAGTGCAAGACCAATCGCCGATGCGATGAGAACGAGACACTCCCCCCGCTGACCATAGGCCATGGCGTGGCCTCCGGGACCGTGAGTGCCACGGACTGAGTCGAGACCCTCGGAAAGATCCGCTGCCTCCCAGATTCTTCATCATACCAAGCGCCGGCCATGGAATGGGACGCTCCTCGGTTACGGTTAGAGCTTCTGCCGTGACGGCTTCCCCACCGGCAAATTGTATGGGGTGGGACGGACCGCCTGTCCTTCCGCCAGGCTGCCTTTCCCCACCACAATGACGTCCTCGTGGCCGGCCAGGCCCTGTGTGACCTCCACCCACAGCCCGTCGTCCAGTCCGACCGTGATCGGGACCCGACGCGCCTGACCGTTCACGACGGTAAAGGCGGCCATCTCCTTGCTGGCCGATCCGGACAGGATCGCCGCCGGTGGAATCGCCAGCACGTTCTGATGGGTTTCCAGGTCGAACGTCGCCGTCAGGTACATCCCCGGCTGCAAGCGTCGATCGTCATTGGGCAAATCAACTTCCACGAGTAGCGTCCGAGTCGCCGGATCGAGCACGCCCGTCGTTCTCGTGATGGTGCCGTGCCATTCCCGGTCGGGCTGCTCCTTCACCTGGAGCCGCACGGAAACGCCGGGCTTGGCGAGGGCGGACACTTCCTGGGGAAGATTGGCGTAGATGCGGACCCGGCTGAGATCCATGATTGTGTAGAGCGGGGCCGCCTGCGTGGCCGACCCTGTCGCCGACTGAATGAGGGCTCCCGGGTCGGCGAAGCGCGCGGTAATGGTTCCGTCAAACGGCGCCGTCACCTTCGTATAGGCGACCATGGTCCGGCGGCTGTCACGCAAATGCCGGGCCTCTTCCGCCGCTCCTGCCGCCACATCGACATCCTGTTTCGCGATGACATCGGGATTCTCTGTCCAGACATTGTGTAATCGCCGCGCGGTCAGTCGTTTCATCTGAAAGTCCGCTTCCGCCTGGCGGTAGAGCTGTTCGACTTCTGGCGCGTCGATGGTGGCGAGCAACTGGCCTTTCCGAACTGTATCGCCTTTGTCAGCCGTGACCTCCTTGAGGTAGCCGGGCACCTTGGCGTAGAGCGTGGCCTGGTACCAAGGGGAAATGTTGGCCGATACCGTGAGCTGTCGCCGAATGTCCCGCCGTTGTGGCGTGACGACTTGGACCGCGAGGGCCTGCGGTTCCGGAACGGATGCCGTGGCCCCCGCCGACGGGCCGGCGATCGGTGAGTCGGAAGGGTACAACCCATGTAACGCGAGTACGCCGATGATGACGATGGCTGCCGCGACCACCGCCCCGCCCATGAGCCGGTGGAGGCGTCGCGCCGTTGCGCGGCGCGGCTCGTCGGGTTCCGGAGTGCGCTCGGGCGGCAGATTCGACATCAGGTCTGCTCCCCCTGCGGTTGCGGCCCGTTCGCGCCCTTGCGCCTGACGATCGCATGCATGACCGGGATGAAGAACAGGGTCATCACGGTCGAGACGAGCAATCCCCCGATGACGGCCCGGGCGAGCGGCACATTGGCCTCGCTCCCCTCCCCCAACCCAAGCGCCATGGGGGCCAATCCCAGAATCGTGGCGAGCGAGGTCATGAGGATCGGCCGCATGCGGAGCCTGCCTGCCAGCACGACCGCTTCTTCGAGGGGGATGCCCGCTCGCATCTGGCGGTTGGCGAAATCCACCAACAGCACGCTGTTGGAGACGACGATGCCGATCATCATCAAGGCGCCGATCAGGGACTCCACATTGACCGACGTGTGGGTCGCCAACAGCATGCCGATGACGCCGATGAAGCCGAGCGGCACGGCGAGCATGATGACCAGTGGGTCGAGATAGGAGCGGAAGAGCCCGACCATCACGAGATAGATGAGCACGATGGCGAGCGGCAGCACTCCCCCGAATCCGGTCAAGGCCGCGCGCATCGCATCGACCTCGCCTTTAAGGCTGGTCAATACGTCGCCCGGCAGGGAGACGCCCGCGAGGGCGTGCTCAACCAGTCTGGCGGTTCGCCCCAAGTCATTCCCCAGGACGCTGACGAGGACATCCATGCTGCGTTGCAGGTTGTAGTGATCCACAGTCTCCGGGCCCGTTTGACGCTTCACTGTGACCAGGTCCCTGAGCAGAACGGGGGCGGCGTCGGTGTGGGATGGTTGCAGAACGGCGGGGACCTGGGCGAAGGCCGTTTGCTGGAGAGACAGGGCGCTGCCGCGATCGAGACGGGCGACCGTGCTGACGGCGGCGGGGCGGTCGATCTTGGCACCGATCAGCGGCGTGTCCAGAAAGTCCTCGAACCGGGTCAGGGTCTGCTCGGGATACTGGGCCACGACGAAGTAGGCGTTGTTGGACTTCGGATCAATCCAGTAGCCGGGACTCAATTGGAGGTTCGAACTGAGCGCCGTCGAGAGATCCGTCACGACTTGGCGCTCGGTGAGGCCCACATAGGCCGCCTTTTGGCGGTCGATCTCCAGGCGCAATTCCGGATAGTCCATGCCCTGCCGTACCTGCACGTCGGCAGTGCCAGGGACCCCGCTCACGGCGTTTCGGATGGCGGTGGCGGCTTGAGCGACCTGCTGGAGATTCAGTCCGCTGACCTTGATGTCGATCGGGGCCGGCAGGCCGAAGTTGATCACGTCACTAATGATGCCGCCCGTCTGAAAGGCCACCTTGAGGCCCGGCAGTTCCCGATTCAGCCGTTCGCGGAGCCGCACGACGATCTCCTCGGTCCTCGTCCCATGCCCGCGCGCGAGGCTGACGACAAGGAAGGCTTGGTGTGGGCCGATGACCGGGGTGAACAGGACCATCCAGCCTTGAGGGAGTCCGATGTTCGCGACGACTTGATCCAATTCGTTCGGCGGGACGATGTCTTTGATGATCTGCTCCACCCGGGCCACCAGGGCTTCGGTGTTTTCGACCCTGGTGCCCTCTGGCGCGGCGATCGAGAGCACGAACTGGCCGGCATCGACTTTCGGGAAGAATTCCGTCGCAAGTCGAGGCGTTAGGAGCAGCGAGCCAATTAACAGAAAGGTGACGGCGAGCACCAGCCCGAGCTTGCGGCGCAGACAAGCCCGCAGCAGCGTTTCATAGGCGCGGGTGAGCCGGTCGAACAACCGGTCGAAGAGCCGGCCCGATGGGGCCTGTCCCTCGTGGGGCTGGTGAGGTTTCAAAGAAGTGGCCATGGCCACCGGCGCCACCGTCATGGAGGCGACATAGGCGGCGACCATCGTAAAGGCCACCGCGACGGCCAACGGCACAAACAGAAATTTCACGATGCCGGTAAAGAAGAAGATGGGCAGGTACACGATGAGCGTGCTCGTCATGGCGACGAGCATGGGCAGCGCGACTTCGCCGGCTCCGTCAAGCGCCGCCTGCCAGGCGGATTTGCCCATTTCGAGATGCCGGTGCACGTTCTCCAGGACCACGATGTTGTCGTCCAACAGGGTGCCGATGACGAGGGCCAAGCCGCCCAGCGTCATCAAGTTGACCGTATGGCCGGAGAAGTACAGCAGGACGAAGGCGGCCAGAATCGAAATCGGAATGGCCAGGGCCACGATGAAGGTGTAGCCGAGACTGCCGAGAAAGAGAAACACCATCAGGCAAGCGAGCCCTCCTCCGAGGAGCCCTTCATGCTCCAGCGTCCGGATCGATTGCCGGATATAGAGCGATTGGTCGAAGATCAGTTTGACCGAGAGGTCCTTGGGCAGGCCGATCAATTTGGGCAACGCCGCCTGAATCCCGTCGATGACCTGAATCGTATTGGCGCCGGCCTGCTTCATGATCGGCAGGTACACCGCCCGCCGCCCGTTGATCCGCACGACGTTCGATTGGACCATGGTCGAGTCCACCGCGGCGCCGACATCCTTCAAGCTGACCGGCACGCCGTTCACCACCTTGACGGGAATCTCGTTCATGTCCTGGATCAGTTTGATCATGCTATTGGTATAGACGTTGTAATCGAACTGCCCGATCTTGACGTTGCCCGCCGGAAGCAGGAGGCTTTGCGCATTGACCGCGCCGACGATCTCCTGCGTGGAGATGCCCCGGGCCACCATGCGTTCCCGGTCAAGGAACACGCTGATTTGCCGCACAGTCCCGCCGAAGCTCGGCGCCACGAAGACGCCGGGGACGTTCGCCAATTGTGGACGGACGCCGAAATAGGCCAGATCTCGGACTTCCTTTTCCCCCAACGTCTCGCTGCTTACCGTGAGCAGGCCGATGGGCATGCTCGCCGCGCCGAACTTGACGATGATCGGCGGGAACACTCCTTGGGGGAGGTACCGGAGCGCCGAATAGGTCAGGCTCGTGATCTCGGCGATCGCCGCATTCACGTCGTAGGACGGCTGGAAATACACCTTGATGAGGCTGACGCCGGGCAGCGAACGCGACTCGATATGTTCGACATAGGAGGCTTGCAGAAAGATCTGCTCCAGCCGGAGCGTGATCGCGCCTTCGATCTCGGACGGGCCCATGCCTTTATAAAACGTGGCGACGGCGACGACCGGCAGGTTGATCTCGGGGAAGATGTCCACCACCATGTTCTGATAGGAGACCATGCCCAGGATCATAACGATCAAGCTGATCGCCACGACGGCATAGGGATTATTCAGGGCCCCCTTGATCATGATGAGAGGCGCGGTTACGTCTGCCTAAGGCATTCCTTTCGGTCGAACTCGTCAGGAGGTGACGTGGCAGGACCGCTCCCCTTCTCATAGTGCAGACCCTGGGATTCAACAAGGAATTTCGCTCTTTGGGTGGATCTCCGATGAGCCATCCTGGCGTGAGGGACCTCGGCTGATCGACCGTCTCGTGGTGTGACGGTTCAGGGCTTCGCCATCGCGCTGGGGAGTGAGCGTGGAGTGACCGGATGCACCAAGAGAGGAGAAGGGGGAAGGGGTGAGAGGGGGAGGCTCGAGTCGGATGCTGGCTCGAGCCTCAGATGAATGAGATATAGCTAGAACGGTCTTCCATGGCCTTTCAGTTTCGCTTTGCCCCGTCCGTTGTTCCCTTTGAACTTCACCCTATGCTCTTCGTAGAAGAGGTAGGGCCGATCCGTGTCCAATTCAAGGCTGACATAGTCGCCGGTGTCGATGACGACGCTTGAGGGAAGGCTCATCGCCACCTGCCAGTTCCCTCCGTTGAGATAGAAATAACTCCTGGTGCTGACGTTATAGTAGACGCCGGCGGCGGGATAGTAATAGTACCGGTAGCTCGCTTCCTTGGCCCGACGTCCGTGAGCCGGCGCCCAGGGAGGCGGACCACCTTGCGGAGCGGGTGCCGGCGCCGGTGCGCCACCGATGGCGACCCCCACCCCGATGCTGGGATTCCGGCCCCGGTCGGACGTGGTGCAACCAGCCAGCAAGAGTCCTGCGAGAGCCCCCACGATTAGTTTGGTCATTGTGACACTCCTTGTGTGAAACCTGAGCCTTTCGGTGTGTTGCTTCTGCCCGGGGAAGGAGCAAAGGGGGTGCCATTGGGTCCACACTGGCGCAAACGGTTGCCGGACGAATCGGCATGAGACTATTGGCCGTGACCTCAATAGGTACAAGCCTTTCCACACAGAAACGGGCAAACAGCAAGCGGCGTGAACGATGGTTACGTGTGGTTGAGGCTGAGGAGTGAGGGCGGGACCGTGCGCAGGTTCCGAAGATTGTCACTCACCTGTTCACGTAGGTTCACCGGTTCGAGCCGTCTCTGATCCGTAGTCAGGTCGGACGCTCTTGAATCCTGTACTCTGAAGAGTCAATAGGTAGGTAGGCAAAGAGATCATCCACTCGCGGAGCTGGACTAAGAAGCAGCGGGCGTGAGAGCGCGGAGAGAGGACCTGGATAAGGACAGCGCGAAAAACGCAGAAGCCAAACGGCGTGATGGCCGCCCCCACCCAACCGCGACAATCATGACTTGCGCCGGAGTCATCACACATCAGCCAATCAGCAAACTACCTCCTCGAATAGGCATCTCAGTAAAGAGCACTGATGCCTGAGGAATCTCCGCCGGGCGCGAACAGAACTTGACAGCCAGAAAATGACTCTTTTGTTCGGTCACGTCCGCCTCTGCTGGGAAACGATGACATAGCGGTGAGCTATAGGGCCTTCACTCTCAGAGTGCGCGGCCAAAAAATAGGAGTATTTCGTAGGCCGATCATCTATGTGGCACTTGACGGACTGGGCGAATCGGCGGAGAATCTGCCGCGCTGGTTCAGGCGTTTCCCATCAGAGGTGTGGACAGATGGAAGAGCTGGCGAGAGCAAAGAGAAATGCGGGGCCCAGTGGCGGTGAAGGATTGAACATGCCGCCAGCGCCGATTCGGATAAGGCCAGGGGCGGAAGGAAAGCTGATCGTGTATGTGCCTTATTCTGCCGACCGTGTCGCCAAGATCAAGACCGTCGCCGGCCGCCGCTGGCACCAGCAAGAAAAACACTGGACCGTTCCTCACACAGATCACATCATCGCTCAGGTGTTGGCCCTCTTTCCAGGAGAGCCAGTCGAGATCGACCCTCTGCTGCGTCCAGTGAATGGCACTCACTGTGAAGCTTCGGCGAGTATCCCGGTGGTTCGTCCCACTGTTCCGGGAGACCATCCGCTCTTCGATCGGATACACCTTGCCGCCCGTGCCCGGCACCTCAGCCACCACACCGAGCAGGCCTACTGTCACTGGATCAAGCGTTTCATGAGCTTTCATGAGTTACGGCCCGTCGCCGACATGGGCGAGCCGGAAATCGGTCGGTTCTTGTCCAGCTTGGCGACGGCGTCACAGGTGAGCGCCTCGACGCAAAACCAAGCGCTCCATGCCCTCCTGTTTCTCTATCACGAAGTCCTAGAGAAAGAGATCGGCCTCATTCAGGGTGTCGTTCGAGCGAAGCGAGGGAAACGGCTGCCTGTCGTGCTGACGAAGGAGGAAGTCAGACGACTGCTCGGTTGTTTGAGCGGCACGCCCTGGCTGATGGCGATGCTATTATACGGTGGCGGACTGCGCCTGATGGAATGTTGCCGTCTGCGCGTGAAGGATCTCGATCTCTCCCGCAACCAAATCCTTGTCCGGGGCGGCAAAGGCGACAAAGATCGCTATACGACGCTTCCGGCAGCCGCAAAAGAGCCCCTCCTGCACCATCTCCAATCCGTGAAATCGCAGCACGAGGACGATCTCCGACAAGGGCTTGGCCGGGTGATCCTGCCCCACGCGCTGGAACGCAAGTATCCCCACGCCAACACAGAGTGGGGCTGGCAGTGGGTGTTTCCGGCATCGAGTCATTACAGTGAGCGGGGGACGGGGGAACGACGCCGGCACCATCTCCACGAGTCCGTCATGCAAAAGGCGATGAAGGAGGCCCGGCTCAAAGCCGGGATTGCCAAACCGGCGAGCTGCCACACGCTCCGGCACTCGTTCGCCACCCATCTGCTGGAAGATGGCTACGACATCCGCACAGTGCAGGAGCTGTTGGGCCACACTGACGTCAGGACAACCATGATCTATACACACGTCTTGAATCGGGGCGGCAAAGGGGTGCGGAGTCCAGCCGATGCGCTGGTCCAAGGGTTGAGTCCTTCGCAGCTATAACGGAATTATGCCGGTCTGTATAACACGCCAACGCGGCGCTGGGGATGGAGGTCTTGTCAAGAGGTGTGTAAATGGAATCAGGCGGCGACCTCCTCGTGGGCGACAGTGGCCTGCTTCACTCCATCGACATAGCCGGTGCCGGCATACACGGCTGGTAGCAGCTCCGGCGCATTCAGGCACCGGAAGTGCGACTCCGCCACTTGGAGGAGCTTCCAGATCAACGCGGTGGCGCTCTCCACCCGTTTGAACCGCTTGCCGTCCGGCGTCCGGAGCCGCACGGCGGCAAACGGGGACTCGACCACGTTCGTCGTGCGCAGATGGCGCCAGTGCTCCTTCGGGAACTGATAAAAGGTGAGGAGCCGCTCCCAATCATGATGGAGCCGTTCGACCGCCTTCGGGGCCAGCGCGCGATACCGGCGGCTGAACTGGTCCCGGCGCCGTTCGCACTCCCCGCGGGTCTCCGCATACGGCAGGGTCTTGAGCCAGGCACTCGCCTCAGCCTGGTGGGCCTTCGGGATGGCATCCAGCACATTGACAAGCCGATGGTTCCAGCACCGCTGTTCGGCCGCCACGGGCTGCTGCTCGGCGAGCGCCGCCCAGATGCCGAGATGGCCATCGGCGATGGTGCAGCGCCAGGGCTTCAGCCCTCGCGTCCGGAGATCCCGCAACACCGCGCCCCACGACTCCTTCGATTCGCGTTGCCCGCTCTCCACGGCCAAGACAACCTTGCGACCATCTGTCAGCGCTCCCATCAGGACCAGCAGCGCCGCCTTGCTCTCCTCCAGCCCCGCCTTCACATACAGCCCATCCGCCCACACGTACACGACCTCCAGGTCATCAAGTCGTCGCCGCTTCCAGGTCTCATAGTCGTCCTGCCACTGCGCCTTGAGCCGCTGGAGCGAGGCCACCGACAACGGCGCCCCGTCGCCCAGCAAGCCCCGTAAGGCGAGCTCGAAATCCCCGAGCGCCAAGCCGTGCAGATATAACCGGGGCAACAGCTCGCCCACTTCCTGGGTCCGCCGCTTGAACAGCGGGAGCACGCGGCTGACGAACCGCTCCGCCAGGCCCCGCACCCGCGGCCGTCGCAGGGTGATCGTGCCACAGGTCAGCGCCAGCTTTCGGAGCTTGCCGTACCCGTTGCGATAGCCTTCCGGCGCATCGACCGCGGCCCGCCGCTCCGACTTGGCCCGACCGAGTCGCAGGGTGACCTCTTCCACTAAGAGCCGTTGGACGAACTGTTGGATGTGGGCCCGCACAAACTCTTCCAGATGGGTCCAGAGATTCCTTGACTCGACTCCTGTCCCTGTGCTCTGCTCCGACATGGCGGTGCCTCCTTTCATGGCCGGGCGTCAGCCCGGTGGGTTTGGTCACCCGAAAGGTTGCCACCGCCTTTCTCCTATTTCCACACCTTCTGTTTATACCTCTGGGGATGGCGTGGAGAAGTCTTTGAACCAACACAAGAATTGCGTGGGAGTTGGCACTCAGTATCGGCGTACTATGCCGGTCAGTATACTCAATAGTTAGGCCCCTACAGGAGCATCAATGTGATTGACCTTCAAGCAAGCGATCTTCGAACCTTTGTCCCAGCCCAGGATTTCGCACTATCCAAGGATTTTTACTCAGCATTGGGTTGCGATCTGGAATGGTCAGACGAGAATCTGGCACTGTTCAGCCTCGCAGGATCAAGGTTCTACCTGCAGCGCTATTATGTGAAAGAGTGGGCGGAGAACAGCATGCTTCATATATCCGTTCAGGACGCAGCTGGTTGTTTTGCTGACATCACGGGACTCATAGAGTCTGGGCGCTTTCCTTCGGCTCGTGTGGCTCCACCTAAACAAGAGCCTTATGGTGCGCTGGTCACTTACGTCTGGGATCCATCGGGTGTTCTACTGCATCTGGCTCAGTGGGACGGGGCCTAACAATTCATTCAAGCCGACGCCGCTTCGCGGCGCGGCTTAACTCAGGCGTTAGGCCGTTTGAGGTCCAAAATGAACCGAACTCAAATCATGATCAGCGTGGGCAGTGCACTGGTCGTCCTTGCGGCCACAGGCCTGTTCGGCAAACTTGCGCCAGACAGCTATCGGTACTGGAAGGACATCCTCGAGGAACTCTCCTTCCTCATCGTTCTGGTTGGCGTACCGATTGGTCTAATCCAGTACTTCCGGGCGGTGAAGAAGGAGCAGATCGACCGCGAGTACGGGACCTACAATGCGTTGGATGAGAAGTTCCTTGAGTTTCAGAACATGTGCTTGGCGCATCCCGATCTGGACATATTCGACGTGCCCGATAAGACTCCTGGAACGCTCACTGCAGAACAGCAGAAGAAGGAGCTGATCGCCTTCACGATCCTCTTCTCGATCTTCGAACGTGCGTACCTCATGTACCACGACCAATCGACCGCCATACAGCAAAGGCCGTCACGACCCGTTGCAGTAGGAAAGCGCAACGGGTCCCCGGCGCTTGCTGAAGCCCGGCCTTCGCGAGCGCAGAGGACCTTACCGATCCAGCCTCCATTCTGCGCCGTTTAACTTCTCCTCTCTGTGGCAAGGACCGTGGGGTGCGTCGATATCAATGCTCCTTCCAAGCTTGCTGATTACTTCTTCCCTCCGCACTGGTGAAGATGGCAGAGTTCGTCTCCCACGACGCGCCGATACCAATGCTCCTTCCGAGCTTGCTCGTCGTCCCGCTCCCCGTCCGGAGAGGAGGCGGTGGGGTGGGTCTCGAATCGCGCGCATCACGACCCGTTGCAATTGATAAGCAACAGGTGCCCCGGCACATTCCGATCGTGCGGACTTTATGATGCTCCCTCCGCTGTTTGTTCTCTCCCCTTCGGATTTGAGACCAATTGATCTAGCGAGGCCTGCCCGTGTCGGTCTCATTGCGGCCGTCGAGGGAGCATGTTTCCGAGCATGCGGCCTCCGGGAGCACAAGACTGACACGGGCATGCCTCGCCTCCTCTGCTCCGTTTGACTTCCCCTCCCTCCCCTCCTACAATCCGTTTCACGTTTTCACCATGCCACCGCAATTCGTCCACCTGCACCTCCATACCCAGTACAGCCTCCTCGACGGCGCCAACCAAATTGATCCGCTCATGAAGCAGATCAAAGGCTTCGGCCAACCGGCGGTGGCCATGACCGACCATGGCAACATGTTCGGGGCGGTCGAGTTCTACCGCAAGGCCAAGGAGGCCGGGGTGAAGGCCATTATCGGCTGCGAGGCCTACATGGCGCCGGGAAGCCGCTTTGCCAAGGACAGTGGGCTTGCCCACAACGACTACTACCACCTGATCCTGCTCGCGCGGAACCTCACCGGCTATCAGAATCTGATCAAGTTGGTCAGTAAAGCGTATCTTGAAGGATTCTATTATAAGCCACGGATGGACAAGGAATTATTGCAGCAACATCACGAGGGATTGATCGCGCTCTCCGGCTGCTTGAGCGGAGAGGTGGCCTATCTGATCGGGCAGAAGGACCTGGAGGGAGCCACCCGCGTGGCCGGCGAATACCGGGAGATCTTCGGGAAGGACCATTACTACCTCGAAGTACAGGCGAACGGGTTGGAGCACCAACGCATCGCGAACCTTGGCTTGCTGGACATTCATAAGAAACTCGACATTCCGCTCGCCGGCACCAACGACTGCCACTACCTCAAAAAGGAAGACTCCCGTCCTCACGATTTGATGCTCTGCCTGCAAACCGGCAAGACGATCAACGATCCAAACCGCATGAAGTTCGATACGGATCAACTGTATGTGAAGTCCACGGACGAAGTCGTCCGAGAGTTTGCCGAGTTGCCGGACGCGGTGACCAACACGGTGCGGATTGCTGAGCAGTGCGATCTTCAATTGACGTTGAACAAAACCTACCTGCCCCAATACAAGGTGCCGGACGGTTATACCCGTGAGACCTATCTCGAGCACCTGGCGATCGAGGGCCTGGCGGCGCGATTGAAAGAACGGCCCAGCAGTTTGCCGGCCCTGCACTATGAGGTCCGCCTGCGCGAGGAATTGGCCATCATCTGCACGATGGGGTTCGCCGGCTATTTTCTGATCGTCTGGGACATCATCAAGTTTGCCCGTTCGCGCGGCATCCCTGTCGGGCCTGGCCGCGGCTCCGCGGCGGGAAGTCTGGTCGCCTATGCCTTGCGGATTACCGATTTGGATCCGCTGGTCTACAGCCTCCTGTTCGAGCGGTTCCTGAATCCTGAGCGCGTCTCCCTGCCCGACATCGACATGGATTTCTGCATGGACCGCCGTGGCGAAGTCATCAACTACGTGGTGGACAAATACGGCTCTGACCATGTGGCGCAGATCATCACGTTCGGCACGCTCGGCGCCAAGGCCGCCATCCGCGACGTGGGGCGCGTGATGGAGATCCCCTACGCGGAGGTGGACAAGGTCGCCAAATTAGTCCCGAACCAACTCAATATCACGTTGCAGCAGGCGCTGGACCAGGAACCCAAGCTCAAGGAGCTGGTCGAGACCGAGCCCAAATTCAAGGAGTTGATGTCGATCGCGCAATCGCTGGAAGGATTGGCGCGTCATGCCTCGACCCACGCGGCGGGCGTCGTGATATCTGAGGAACCGCTGACGGATCATGTGCCGCTCTACAAGGGGGCCAACGACGAAGTCGTGACCCAATATTCGATGGGCGACGTCGAAAAGATCGGGCTGGTGAAGTTCGACTTTCTCGGTCTGAAGACGCTCACGATGATCCGCCACGCCGAACGGCTCGTCAACGACACGCATCCCGACCTCTCGTTTTCCGTCGAGCGGATTCCGTTCGACGACGCCAAGACCTTTGCGCTGCTTTCCTCCGGCAAAACGACCGGCCTGTTCCAGTTGGAAAGCTCGGGCATGCGCGATCTGCTGACCGGGCTCCGGCCGGACCGGTTCGAGGACATCATCGCCATCATCGCGCTCTACCGGCCGGGGCCGATGGACCTGATCCCGGACTTCATCAAGCGCAAGCAGGGCAAGATCGCGATCTCCTACGAGATGCCCGAACTGGAGCCGATCCTGAAGGACACCTACGGGATCATCGTCTATCAGGAACAGGTCATGGCCATCGCCAACAAGGTGGCCGGGTTCTCGCTGGGACAGGCCGACATTCTCCGGCGGGCGATGGGGAAGAAGAAGCCGGAGGAGATGGAGAAGCTCAAGGCCAAGTTCCTGGAAGGCGCCAAGGGCAAAAAGGTTTCGGAGAAGAAGGCCGAGAAACTCTATGACCTGATCCAGAAATTCGCCGGGTATGGATTTAACAAGTCGCACGCGGCGGCCTACGCGGTGGTCTGTTACCAGACCGCCTACCTCAAGACCCACTACCCGACCGAATTCATGGCGGCGCTGCTCACGAGCGAAATGGGGAACTCGGACAAACTGGTCGGCTATTTCACGGAATGTCGGGACCTCGGCATCAAGATCCTGCCGCCGGACGTGAACGAGAGCCAGAAGAGCTTTGCGGTGGTGGACGGCAGCATCCGCTGCGGGTTGGCGGCGATCAAGAACGTGGGGGAAGGGGCCGTCGAATCGGTCATTGAGATCCGGAAGGACGCCGGACGGTTCCGGTCCTTCTTTGATTTTTGCCGGCGCGTGGACCTGCACAAGGTCAATAAACGCATGATGGAAGGGCTGATCAAGGCCGGCGCCTTCGATTCGATGGGGGCCAAGCGGGCGCAGCTCATGGCCGTGCTGGACCAGGCGATGGAGGAGGGGGCGGCGGCGCAACGGGAACGGGCGAGCGGGCAGACCAGCATCTTCGGCGACATGGGGGCCGAGGACGAACCCTCCGCAGTCAGCGATCCCCCGCTCCCGACCGTCCCGGAATGGGACCAGGCGCAGCGGTTGAAGTTCGAACGGGAGTTGACCGGGTTCTATATCACCGGGCATCCCTTGGCTCGATACGAAGCCGCGGTCCGAAGCTTCGCCACCGCGACAACCCAGACCCTCGTGGAGATCGGGGATGGCAAGGAAGTCCGGCTGGCCGGGATCATTGCGACGGTCAAGAATCTCGTGACCAAGAAGGGCGATAAGATGGCCTATGTGACGGTGGAGGACCTCCAGGGGACGGCGGAGATCATCGTCTTCCCGGACCTCTATAAGACCGCCTCCGAACTGCTGGTGCCGGAACGGGTGGTCCGGATCACCGGCACCGTGGACCGGGGTGAAAAGGGGACCAAGATTCGAGGGGTCAAGGTCGAGCTGTTGGCCGAGCTCCAGGCCAAGGCCATCAGCAAGGTGAATATCAAGGTCATGGATACGCCAGAGGCGGGCCTCCAGCTCAGCCGCCTCCAGGAGGTGTTTCAGCGGCATCCCGGCTCCACTATGGTATATTTGACCTTCAGGGTCGGGTCGGATTATGAAGCCGACACGGCCCCCCTCCCCACAATCAAGGTCACCCCCAGCGAGTACTTCGTGGCGGATGTTGAAGAAGTACTAGGCAAAGGGGTGGTCGGTTTGGTAACATGACGCGCTGACGCTCGCCACCTGAAGACCACCATACCTCCTACCTTGAGGTCTCCCTATGCGCGATTACTTGGAGTTTGAAAAGCCCCTCCGCGGCATCGAAGAACGTATCGAAAAGCTGACCGCCGCTGGCGCCACTCCCAAGTCCTCTGCCCAGGAGGAGATCCGGAAGCTTCGAGCCAAGTTGGCCCAGACCGAGCATGAGCTCTATCAGCACCTGACCCCCTGGCAGCGGACCCAGGTCGCCCGACACCCCCAACGACCTTCCACCCTCGACTACATCACCCAGTTCTGCCAGGACTTTGTCGAGCTGCACGGGGACCGGCTCTATGGGGACGATCGGGCCATTATCGGCGGGTTCGCCCGGTTCGAGGGCCGGTCGGTGCTGGTCATCGGCCACCAAAAGGGAAAGACCCTCAAAGAGCGGATGCAACGGAACTTCGGCATGCCCAACCCGGAAGGGTACCGGAAGGCGCTCCGGCTGATGCGGCTGGCGGAAAAGTTCGGCCGGCCCATCCTGACCTTCATTGACACGCCCGGCGCCTATCCAGGAATCGGCGCCGAGGAACGGGGCCAGGCCGAAGCGATCGCCCGAAACCTCCTCGTGATGTCCCAATTGAAGGTGCCGATCGTCTCGGTGATCATCGGAGAAGGCGGAAGCGGGGGGGCGCTGGCGCTCGGGGTGGCCGACCGTATCCTCATGCTGGAACACACGGTCTACTCGGTGATTTCTCCGGAAGGCTGCGCCGCAATCCTGTGGGATGATCCGGCCAAGGTGCCGGATGCGGCCGTTGCCCTCCGGATGACAGCCAAAGACCTCCGGGAATTCGGCATCGTGGACGACATCGTGCCCGAACCGATCGGCGGGGCCCACCGGGACCCTTCTCTCATGGGCACCAGGCTGGGCAAGGCATTGGCCCAGACTCTTCAGGAATTGCAGGACCTGTCGCCGGCGGCGTTGATCCAGCAACGGGAGCAGAAGTACCGGGCCATGGGCCGGGTCAGCGGCATGGTTGCCGCCCCTGCATGATTGCCTTTTGCTATTCCTCCTACATCCTTCATCCGTTGGTTTCCTCACACCCCAGGCTTTTTTAATAGGTTCTTGGATGCCGCCTTCAGGAGGCGGGCGTTAATCCTTTGCGATCATGACGCCGCTCGGAGGATCGACATGGCATCGGCCTCCCTGCCATCCTCGTGGCTTTACTGAGCTATGCACGCTGTCGCGGATATGGATGAACCGCGCCAGGTCCTTGGTCGAATCGCCAGGTTGCGAGATCGGCGCCTCCGGATCGCACCATTCTTCATATTGCCGAAGCCTGCCCTCATCGAGCAGGACACCCTGCTCCTTGGCCCGCCGCAGCATCCAACAGAGCGCGATGCTCGATAACCCCGGGGACCGACCGCCCCCCACATCGCCGTGTACGCCGCGGAACCAGACTTCCTGCAGCCGGCCTGCGTCAGATTGGCCTTCCCTCGATGGCCGGACGCGGGTCATGGAAAACCGCTCTCGCCGTTCGTCCAAGGCCATGGCATGGCAACAGCGCCGCACATTGTCCGGGAGCGTCAATTGCCAGGCGATGGGGAGGTCCTGTTCCGGCGGCCCGAAGGAGGCCACCAAGTCCCAGAGGCCGAGAAACCGTACCTCCGCCGCAAACCGCTCCTCGTTGATCTGGTTGGCGAAATGCAGGGCCAGGGCCGCCCCTCGGCTGAAGCCGACGATGTCGATGGTATGGTCGCCGCAGGCCACGTTGCGGTCGAGTTTCCTGAGCATCTCATGGAGCCGGAGCCGCCCCCCGACCCGGGCCATCCCGCCCAGGAGTTTCCCGACAAAGGCTTCGCGGGTACCCACCCCTTCCATCCTACAGACCGGCCCACGATAGGCTTCTTGAAATCGGATTACGTTGCTCTCTTGACCAGCCTCTTCCTCTCCGTCGTTCCACGTGCCGTCAAATGCGTAGAGCGCCATAGGGGCTCCTTCTCTTCAGTCACCACTGCGCGGGCCTGGGTTCGTGCCCTTGTGCGCAAGGCCGTCGGCGATAGCCGGTGGTCTTGTTGCAAGGCGTTCTAGCAAGCCGGAGGCCAGAAATAGGACATCGGGCTGTCGTGAGATAAGTGGCCGAGATTATGGAAGTTAGGGTCCCATGTCTCTTCTTGGGACGCTGGTATGGAAAGGAGGGCGTATCCAAATGTCACGGAGACTGTATCCAGAACGATACGGGATGTCAGCCACGATCGGTAGGTATAAATGCTCCTAAGTAATGGAGCGCGGCGGATGGAGTTGAATCTACCAGTGAGTAGGGTTGAGCAGGGGTGGACGCTGCTGAGGCCGGCCGGTCAGCGGGCGCGAAGGTCAGGGGTTATGCCAGCGGGCTCCGTCATAACTGAAGACCGCTTGATGGGTGAACTTCACCGCATCGCCGTCTTTGACGATCGTGTCGGCCGTTCCGATCTTTCGGTTGACCGTGATCAAGAGCCCGGCGTTTTCCAGCAAGGGCGAGAGGGGGCCAAGCTGCGCGGGATAGGCTTCCATTAAACTCTTCACGGTCATCGGAGCGGTCAGTTCCAGCTCCATTTCCGGTTCTTGGACCAACTGATGCAGGGCCGGTCCGATAATGGAGATCCTGATCATCGAGGCTGTCCTCTCCTTCTCAACCAGCCGAGCCCTCGCCGTCGGCGGCTCGGTGACAGTGAAAACAATCCGGCCGTTTCGGGTGCCGTACCGGCAGCGGACGGCTGCCGCCGGAGGCGTGGCAGGAGAGACAATCGGCTTCCGATTTCAGGTTGCGGTGGTTCGCTGTCGCCGGAACCATAGGATTGCGATCCCGCGGGGAGGGCAGCAGCGACACTCCGATCACCACGGTCAAGGCCCCCAGGACGAACAGCAGGTCGAATTTTCTCAGCCTCACGCGGACCCGTCTCCTCCGTCTCCATGAGGCTGAAGCCTCTCTCCCAGCGTGTCCGCCACCAGTTGAGCCACGTGCTGCACATCAGCCCGCCCCTTTAGTCCCGTCCGCAATTGGATCATGCAGGCCGGGCAACTGGTCGCGACCACCTCCGCGCCGCTCTGTTCTACGGCGCGCCGCTTACGTTCGACGATGCGTTGCGAGGTCTCATAGTCCTTGACCAGATACGTCCCCGCCCCTCCCGCGCATCGATCGGCATCGACCATCTCCACGTACTCGATTCCAGGAAGCTGGGTCAAGACCTGCCTCGGCGGCTTGGTGACTCCGGCGGCCCGCAGGTGACAGGACGAATGGTAGGTGACCTTGCGTCGGCCTGCGCGAGGGGCTTGACCTGATGCTGATGCCGACAAGAGCGGCGCCTCGGCGGCGACCTCGGAGATATGTTTGACTCGGCCAGCCAACCGGAGCGCTTCCTCCTCTTCCGGTTCTCCCGCGAAGAGTAGGGCATAGTCCTTGAGCATTAGGGTGCAGGAGGCGCAGCCGGTCACCACCGTTTCATAGGGAGCCAGGGAGCGCAGATTAAACCGAGCCCCCTCTTTAGCCAAGGCTCGATGGCCGTAAGTCTCAATCGGTGTGCCGGAACAGCGTTGCGGCGGCAGGTCCGGTTCCAGGTTCAAATGCCTCAAGACCGAGATCACCGCCTCCCCCACTCCGTCGTCGAAGTAGTTGGCCGCGCAGCCATGGAAGTAGGCGACGCGCCGCGGGGCTTGGCCGGGCCGAGGGATCAATGTTTGATACCGGTCTCTCAGGTGGCGGCGAGCCAAGGTCGGCAGCGCGATGTCTGGGGCGAGTCGGGCCGTCTCGGCGATCCGTCGCAGAAACGGCCTGGTCATCCGGTCGATCCAGGCACGCAGGGCCGGCCGATCCCACCAGGGTTGCGTCCAGGCCAGCAGCTTCAGCAAGGGCTCGAACCATCTCGGGCGCGCGTGCAACCGGAAGATCCAGCCGGCGGCCTGATTCGGCTGCTCCGCCCGCTTCCGGAGGATCAATTCGGACACGTCCACGCCGGCCGGGCAGACCGTGCGGCAGGACTTGCAGTTGAGGCAGGCTTCCACGACCCGCTTCGATTCAAGGTAACTGTAATCCGAAGCCGTGACGATCTCATACCAGCCGCGGGAACTCATGTCTTCCGATTGAAAGACATCGTAGACCGGGCAGACCGCATTGCATTTGGCGCAGGTCGCGCAGCTCTTCGAGAGGCGGGTATAGTCGATGTGCTCGGTAAAGGGCGTCTCGCTGAGCTTGACGCCGGGATTCAAGAGTCCGGACGGATCGAGGGCCCGCTTCACTTGGACGAACAGGTCATAGAGGTCGTCGCCGAACATGCGCCGAACGTAGCCGGCCCGCACCCGCCCATCCCCATGTTCACCGCAGATGGACCCGTCGAAATTGGTCAGGACCGCGTTGTGAATCTCATGGTAGGTCTCGACCATCCGCTCGAAATCCTTGGGATCGTTGACGTCGAGGAGCGGGACGATATGGGCGTTGCCGTTGCCGATATGGCCGAAGATCGCCACCGGCACCTGCTCGCCGGTAAAGACCCCACCCAGATAGCGGATCAGCTCGCTGATGCGCTCGGCCCGAACCACCACGTCGTCCACATAGTTGATCGGCTTCTTTTTCGCGTCGAATCGATAGAGCGTCGGGTAGAGGGCTTTGCGAGCTTTCCACAGTTGGTCCCGCTCCTCGCGGTCGAATGCCAGCGCGATCTCGCCGGCCAGGTTGAAGCTCCGGCACAGGCTCCGGAGGCGGGCGCTGCGTTCCTGAACGGAAGGCTGCCCCGGCTCCTCATCGAGCTCGATGAGCAGGGTTGCGGCGGCCTCGCTCGGAATCCCATGGCGGGAACGGCCGATCAAGTCCAACGTGTGGGCGTCCATGATTTCGAGGGCGCTCGGACGAAGCGTCAGCAACTGCGGCACGGCCTCGCCGACTTTCTCCAGATGGGCAAAGTGAAGGAGGGCCGTGACGGTGGCCGTGGGCCGAGGCACCAACCGGATTGTGGCCTCGCTCATCACGCCCAGCGTCCCCTCGCTGCCCACGAACAATTTGGGGAGATCAAACAGACCGGCTTCAAGCCCGTCAACCAACCCAAAGAGGTTGTAGCCGGAGCTGTTCTTGCTGACGCGCGGAGCCTTGCTGTGAATCAGGGCACGGTGCCGGTCCACGAGCGTCCTAACGATCTCAAGGCCTGGGTGTCGGGCCAGCAGCGGTGGAAGCAGAGGGTCTGTCAACCGAAAGGGCTGGGCATCAAGCCACTCGCCCGATGAAAGGCAGAGCCGCAGGCTTCGAACATTGTCCTTCACGGACCCGTAACGCAACGTGTGGGGACCGGACGAGTTATTGGCCAGCATGCCGCCGAGCTTGCACATCTCCCCGCTGGAGGGGTCCGGGCCGAACATGACCTGTTGCGGCGCCAGTTGCTTATTCAACTCGGCCAGCACGATGCCTGGCTGGATCCTGGCCCAGCCTGCTTCCCGATTGACCTCCAGGATCCGGTTCATCGGCGACACGTCCAGGATGATGCCGGTTCCGATGGCCGAGCCGGTGAGGTTGGTGCCGGCCGCCCGTGGGGTCAAGGGGATGCCGCGCTCGACCGCGTATCGGACGACCGTGGAGATGTCCTGCTCGTTGTGGGCCAGCGCGATCGTATCCGGCGTCAGCCGGTAGATGCTGGCATCAACGGCGTAGGCCCTGCGCGACGACTGGTCGTCCTTGACCTTGTCGCTGCCCAGCCGCTGCCGAAGATCGTTGGCGATGGAGGAATGGGCATCTGGCAGGATCAATGGCATGATGGTTCGTCAGGCTCTCTGTGCATTCTAGACGCCCGTGTTTCAGAAGGACAAGCGGGCGTCAGAAGGCAGGCTCGACCGTCTGCGGAGCCCTGCGCGGAGTCATTGAGGTCGCAGACTGCTCCCGCTAGGATAGCGAGTCGATGGATTGCCTGAAGGAACGGTGCCGATGATGGAGGCCTCGTCACCTCTCGTGTTTGTCGCGCGCCGGCTGCCGGAGCCGGTGATGGCACGTCTGCGCGAACGGTACCGGCTGACGGACGAGCCGAGCGACGAGCCGCCGGGACGTGAACGGTTGATCGCCGGACTGAGCGAGGCGGACGCGGCCATCTGCACGCTGACGGAACGGATCGACGACGACGCGCTTCGAGCAGGATGCCGGCTCAAGATCATCGCCAACTACGCCGTCGGGTTCAACAACATCGATCTCGACGCAGCGAAGCGCCGACGCATCATCGTCACGAACACGCCTGACGTGCTGACTGATGCCACCGCCGATGTGACGTGGGCGCTGTTGCTGGCGGTGGCCCGGCGGGTGACGGAAGGTCATGCACTGGTGCAACAACGGTCTTGGAGCGGCTGGGCGCCGACGCAATTGCTGGGCGCGGATGTCACGGGGCGCACCCTCGGGATCATTGGGATGGGCCGCATTGGCCGGGCCGTGGCGGAGCGGGCGGCCGGCTTTCGGATGCCTGTTCTGTATACGGCTCATCAGGAAGTCGTTCCAGCAGTGCCCGGCACCTGGCAGCGAGCATCATTCGAACAGGTCTTGGCGCAATCGGATTTCGTCAGCCTCCATGTGCCGCTGACCGACGAGACGCGTCATCTGATCGATGCCAGGGCCCTGTCCCTCATGCGGCGATCGGCCTTTCTGATCAATAGCTCCCGCGGGCCGGTGGTGGATGAGGCGGCGCTGGCTCATTCGTTGAAACAAGGGCGGATCGCCGGCGCGGGCTTGGACGTGTATGAACGGGAACCGGCCATTCACCACGATCTGTTGGGTCTTCCCAACGTGGTGACCCTGCCCCATCTCGGTTCGGCGACCTGGCGCACCCGTGTCCGCATGGGCGAGATCTGCCTGGAGAATATCGACGCGGTGGTCAACGATCGCCCGGCCCCGAATCAAGTAACCTGACGCGGCTGAAGCGGACTGAAACCTATGGTGTGGCGAGACGAATGGAAGAAGATTGGTGTTGGGTCGAGGGGGCTGTTTGCTGGTGGCGGAGGTCTTCCAGATGGTCGCGGGCGTCGGCAAAGTCGGCGATCGATTCAAAAATTTGAAGGGCCTGCTCGACGTGGGATTCGGCCTTGTAGAGGAGTCCCAGCTCGTATCGCGCCAGGCGGGCCTTGTCTCCGGTGCAGTCCGGGTGTTGCACGGCCTCTTCCAGTTGGGCTATGGCCTCCTTATGGCGTTTCAGGGCCCGAAGGCATTGGGAGACCATGAGGCACGAATCCAGATAAAACGAAGGGTTCTTGGCTGACACCTGAAACTCTTCCAATGCCTCTTCCGGAATTCCCATGTTCTTGAACGCGAGGCCCAGTTGGAAATGGGCCTGATAATCCACCGTGACAGGCTCCGCCGTCGCCGCTGGGTCCGCCGCGGATGGAGGCGGGGTTCCAATTGCATGGGTTTGGTTGCCGTCCCATGGGGCCGGAGTGCTGGCCGAGTGGCTGGCCGCCGCTTGCGAGGCTGGACGCGCGTTCGGTTCAAAGAGAGGGGCAAACTTTTTCCGAACCGGTCCGTCCGGATCGAGCCCCTTCACCTTTTCATACAGCTCGCTCGGGAGCGAGGGCAGGCTCGGGTCCGGCTGGTCCAGCAGGACCGCAATCGCGGTTCCGAAATGTTGCGCCGCCGCGGGACCATCCCCCTTTTCCTCGAAGAGCTCGCCGAGCAATTCTAACAGCGCGACCGAGCGCGGCTCGACCGCGAGAAACTCCTGAATCAGGGATTCGGCCAGGTCGTATTCCTGGGACCGGAGCGCGGAGCCGGCGAGAAAACGGTATTCGTTCAAGGCGACGTTGAGCTGTCCTTGCTTGAGGTGCAGGCGCGCCAAGAGCCGGCAGATCTCGGGATTGCCCGGTTCCCGGGACAGCATCTGGCTCAGCATCGCCTCGGCGCCTTCGTACTGCCCGGCGTCCATCCGGCGCCGCGCTTCGCTTAACAGATCGCCGGGAGCGGCGGTATTCGAGATGCCGCGGGCGCCCCCCTCCCCTCCGGCGGCCTGCCCTCGCTTCAGCGCGCCCTGAGTCACTTGCTTTTCCGCATTGACGAATTGTTCGGCCTCCCGGTTGTTCGGATCGATCCGCAGGACCGCCGCGTAGGCGTCCCGGGCTTCGGCCGTCCGGCCCTGCGCCGACCGTTCCCGTCCTAAGTGCAGGTAGACCTTGATCGCCTCGTCCTGCATGTTTTCCTGGAGGCAGAGCTCCGCGACCCGTTCCTGCGCATCGAGATTGGACGGATCCTGTTGGATGATCAGGCGGTAGACTTCCAAGGCCTCCCTGTTTTTTCGTTCCTTCAGATACCATTTGGCCAGCGTGAGGTAGTCGGATACGGCGCTGCTGAGCAGGCCCCGCTCGGCATTGAGGTCGCCCAAGAATCGATAGATGTCGTAGCGGGACGGATCGATCTTCAGGATTTTCTTATAGGCGGCGATGGCCTTGAGCGGCGCGCCGTCATCACGAAAAGCCTTGGCGGCCTGGAGGTAGGCGTTAATGGCTTCGGCTTTGGCGTTGCGCTTGAGCTGGAGGTCGCCGATCGAGTTATAGATCGTGCCGTCGTTGGGGGCGTCCTGGGCCAGCTTCTTCCATTCCCCGATGGCCGCGTCGAATTGGCCTTTGGAGGCATAGATCTGCGCGTTGTGAAGAATCGACGTGCGGTCGGCAGCCAAGATCAGGCTCCGGGATACATGACCGAATCACCCTATCGGCGCGGCCCCAATTTGTCAACGAATGGCGCTATTCCTGCCCGGGAACGGCGGCGGTCGGTCGGGAAGCCGGCTGCCGGAGCCCCAAAACACGACGAGCCTCCCGGCCGACCGGGAGGCTCGTCGCCAACGACGTGCTGTTCGGAGCGCGTCACGCGTTCAGGGCGGTTTTCAGCACATTGGCAGCTTGCGGCCCCTTGGCTCCCTGGACGATGTCAAACTCGACACTCTCTCCTTCTTTGAGGGTCTTGAATCCCTCGCCGAGCAGGGCCGAGTAATGGACGAAGACATCGTCTCCGTTGTCCAACCGAATGAACCCGAACCCCTTTCGATCATTGAACCATTTGACTGTCCCCTTACTTTTCACACAGCCCTCCTTTCCTGTGTAGCCACGCGACAGGGTGCTGCCTGGGCCGATGATAACCGACGGTTCAGGACTGCCGACACACAGCGTTGAAAGTGATCAATAACGGAGAAGCGAAGGGCCGGCGCCGAGGTGAAGTGAGAGGCGTTCATCTAAAGGCCAAAAAATCCGCGGGCATGTTACCTACGGCTCCGTGGGTTGTCAAGCCGGTGTTGCAGGGCCTGTTTCACGACCGTCGTTCGTGGGCCATGGAGAAGACCGGGCGAAGACCGTCCTTCAGGTTTACATCCAGGGCAGAGTCGATTACTATGATCAGTTGCCGCTACGCATGAGTTCCCACACGTGTTTCTAAGAACCCTACTCGATCGCTATATTTTCGCCGAGCTGTTGTCCCCTTTTTCGGTCAGTCTGGCGGCCCTGTGCTTCGTCATGCTGACCCGCGAACTGTTGCGGCTGGTGGAACTGCTGGTCTCGAAAGGCGTGGGGCTGTGGGCCGTCATGAAAGTGTTTCTGCATCTGTTGCCCTCGTTCCTCGTGTTGACCCTGCCGATTGCCGCGATCATCGCCTCGATCACCGCCTTCGGCCGACTGTCGTTCGACAAGGAACTCGTGGCGATGCGCGCGGCCGGCTTGAGCCTGTTGCGGTTGGCCCAGCCGGTCTTGCTGTTCGCCTGCCTGGTGTTCGGATTTACGCTGCTGCTCGCGCAATGGGGGCAACCCTGGTCGAATTTCAACCTCAAGAAGGTGGCGCTGAACCTGTTGCGAGATCAACTGGTCCTGGCACTCGACCGAGGGGTCTTCAACGAGCCGCTTCCGAAGATGATCGTCTATGTGCCGGCCGGCTCGAACGGAGAAGCCGCGCCGGGCATCTTTGTCTCGGATGAACGGAATCCCGACGACCCCCGCATCATCGTCGCCGGTGGCTATACGGTCTTTACGGACCAGGCAAACCAACAGGTGTCTCTGCGGCTTGAAAACGGCGTCGTGCACAGTCGCCCAGAACAGGCGGAGCGGTATCAACAGGTGTCCTTCGAGACCTACGACATCCGCATGAATCTGAATCAGGGGGCCGCCCTCGCCGACGATCGTCCCTCCTATCAGGAGGTGCTGAAGGTCCTGGAGCAATCCCAGTGGCGCAATCCGATCGCCCTCCGCCGGCTGATGGAATACTACAAGGACTTGGCCTTTCCCACCGCCACCCTCGTGTTTTGCCTGTTGGGCGTTCCGACCGGCATCGTCTCCAAACGTTCGGGACGGATGGGCGGCTTTGCCGTCGGCGTGGTCATCGTCGTGGTCTATTACATGCTGAACATGCTCTGTGAGTTCCTCGTGACGACGTTGGTCATTCCGCCCTTGGCCGGCGCCTGGCTGCCCAACCTGGTCTTTGCCCTCATCACGATCGTGGCGTTCTATCGAGTCAGCCGGCGGTGAGAGGCATGACGATTCTCTTCCGTTACATCGGGCTGGAATTCGCGAAACTGTTCCTGATGTGTTTTTCAGGGTTGATGACGATCTATCTGGTCATCGATTTCTTTGAAAAATTAAGAAGATTTTTGAAGTTTGACGCCCAAATGTCCGACATTCTGGCATTTTTCCTCCTCAGAACTCCGGGAATTACGTTTCAAATTGCGCCGTTGGCGGTTTTGATGGCGACGCTGTTGTCGCTGGGACTCCTGTCCCGCAACCATGAGATCACGGCCATGCGGAGTTGCGGCGTCAGCTTGGGCCGGCTCGCCGCTCCTTTCCTGGTGATCGGCGGCGTGATCTCAGTCCTGTTGCTCGGCATGACCTCCGTGATCATTCCGACGGCCACCGCGCGGGCGGAATACGTCAAGAACACCTTTATCGAAAAGAAACCCCAGAATCTGGCCCTGAAGGCCGCGCGGCCCTGGCTCCAGATTCGCGGGCCCGCCCTGCTGAACGTGGAATTGGTGGAGCCGGGCGGCCGGGTGCTCCAGGGTGTGCGCGTCTATCAGTTGGGGCCGCAGTTTCGTCTCACCCTCCTGACGGAAGCCAGACAGGCCGTCCATACGGAACGAGGCTGGCTGCTGCAGGACGGCATCGATCGCCGCTTTCTCCCCAACGGCAACGTGACGATGGAGCCGTTTATGGAAAAGCCGCTACCGCTCTCGCAAGAACCGCAGGATTTTGATTCCTGGTTGGCGGTCGAATCGGAATCGCTGACCCTGCGCGAACTGAAGGCCTATATCGATCGACTGAGCCTCGATGGGTATAATTTTTCCCGCGTGCTCACCGACTACCATGGCCGGATGGCCTTTCCGTTCGTCAGCGTCATCATGGTGCTGGTCGGCATCGCGCTCAGCCTCCGCAAAATGGGCACGAGGGGCACTGGCCTCGCGATGGGGATCGGCCAGGCCATGGTCGTGGGATTCTTTTACTGGATGACCCATTCGGTCGCGATTGCGTTGGGTCGAAGCGGCGTCCTCCTGCCCGTGCTGGCCGCCTGGATGGCCAATATCATGTTCCTGAGCGTGGCGCTATATCTGCTGCTCCGGGTTCGGTATTAACCTTGGTGTTCGTCCACGACCTCCGCAAAAACGTTGACTGCTTACCACCCTTCAGGTACAAGCAAGCGATTTGATTCCGGTATAATGTGAAACCCATGGCATCTCGCGTCGTCGTCACAGGTCTGGGGATGGTCTCGCCGATCGGCATCGGGGTCGGCGAGTTCTGGAAGGCCGCCCTGGAAGGTCGAGCTGGCATCACGGCCATCGAATCCTTCGATCCCTTTCCGATGGATCTCTATCGCTGTCGCGTGGCCGGCCAGGTCCGCGAGTTCAACCCCGCGCAGTACCTCGAAGGACCGATGGTCGAACGGGTGGACCGCTATGCGCAGTTTGCGCTGGTGGCGGCTAAAGAGGCGCTGGCGGATGCCGGGTTGCGCATGGACCAGGTCCGCGCCCACCGGGTCGGCGTCATCATGGGAGCCGGCATGGGCGGGATGGTGATGGGCGAGCGGGAAATCACCCAGTTGTACCAGACGCAGCGGCCCAATCGCGTGCATCCTAATTTCATTCCGACCATTACCCTCAACTCCGCTTCCGGCATCGTCGCCATGGTCTATGGGGCCAAGGGGCCGAACCTCACGATTTCAACCGCCTGTTCGTCGAGCGCGCACGCGGTCGGCCAGGCGCTGAACGCGATTCGCACCGGTCAGGCCGATGTCGTGATCACGGTCGGAGCCGATGCCAGCATCACCCCGCTGGTCTTCGCCGGATTTTGTTCGCTGCGGGCGCTCTCGACCGGGTTCAATGATCGGCCCGAGGCCGCCTCGCGTCCGTTCGAACGGCAGCGGGACGGGTTCGTGATGGGCGAAGGCGCGGCCGCGCTCATCTTGGAATCGCTCCCGCATGCAAGAAAAAGGAAGGCCCGGATCTACGCGGAAGTCGCCGGCTATGCCGCGACCAGCGAGGCCTACCATATGGTCATCCCCCGCGAGGACGGGGTCGAGGTGGCCACCACCATGAAATTGGCGCTGGATGACGCCGGGGTCACACCGGCTCAGGTGGACTACATCAACGCCCATGCGACGTCGACCGTGGTGGGCGACGCCGTGGAGGTGAAGGCGATCCGCCAGTTGTTCAAATCCAGGGCCGATCGATTGGCGGTGAACGCCACCAAGTCTCTGGTCGGCCACACGCTGGGGGCGGCCGGCGCCATTGGGTCCGTGGCCTGCGCTCTCGCGATCGACACCGGGATGGTGCATCCCACCCGCAATTATGACGATCCGGATCCGGCCTGCGCGCTGGCCGGCATTTCCACCCAGGTCCAGCAGCGGCGGGTGCGGGTTGCGATGATGAACGCCTTTGGCTTCGGCAGCAACAACGCGGCAGTCGTCTTCAAGAAATTCGCCGCCTGAGGGGGACGCATCTCATGGTCGAGGCATCCGTCCAGACACGCATCCTCCAAGCGCTGGCAGCCTATCTGAAACGCGATCCCGGCGGGATTCCGTCCGACGCCCATCTTCGCGACGATTTGGGATTGGATTCCATGGCCACGATCGAGCTGCTCTATCGGGTGGAGGAGGCGTTCGATATCCAGATTCCCGATCAGGACCTGCAAGGCCTCGTCACGGTGGCGGACGTCGTCCACTACGTGGACCGGCGGCTCGCCCCGCCGGCGTCGGTCGAGCCCCGTGCCGCGAAAGCCAAACTGAAGCCCAAACCGAAATCCCGGCCGACCCGAGTCGCAGCGAAGAGGAAACGAGGCTAGCGCGTCGTGGCGATTCCCTCCCCTGCCATTTCACTCGCGGACATTGCCGAGTTTGTTCAGGGGCGGATCGAAGGCGATCCTGCCCGGGTCATTCGTGGCGTCGCGAGCTTGCAAGAGGCCGGACCGACGGACCTCAGTTATATCGCGCAGGATCGGTTCCTCTCACAGACCCGGGAAAGCCGGGCGGCGGCCTTCATCGTGGCCCATCGGTTTGCGGAGGTCCCGCAGCCGCAAATCGTGGTGCAGAATCCCGCCTATGCCTTTGCCCGCGTCGTGCAACAGTGGTTTGTGCCCGCCTACCGGGCGCGCGGCATTGCATCGGACCTGGTCAAGGGCTCGGAAGTCCGCATCGGCGCCGATGCATCGATCTGGTCCTCGGTGACATTGGGCGATCGGGTGACGATCGGGGCCAGAGTGACCCTGTACCCGGGCGTGTTCATTGGCGAGGAGACCGAGATCGGCGACGACTGCGTCCTCTATCCGAACGTGGTCGTGCGCGAGCGCTGTACCATCGGGCGCCGGGTGGTGATCCACAGCGGGACCGTGATCGGCAGCGACGGGTTCGGGTATGTGCAGCACGACGGGCGCCATCACAAGGTCCCACAAATCGGCGGGGTCGTACTCGAAGATGACGTTGAACTCGGCGCCAACGTCACGGTCGACCGGGCGACCTTCGGCATGACGCGGATTCGCCGCGGGACCAAGGTGGATAATCTGGTGCAGATCGCGCACAACGTCGAGATCGGCGAGGATACGATTGTCGTGGCGCAGGTCGGGATCGCCGGCAGCACGCGCGTGGGGAGCCACGTCATGATTGGCGGCCAGGCCGGGTTGGCCGACCATCTTCAGATCGCGGACCGGGTGTTGATCGCGGCGCGCTCCGGCGTGAACCGCAGCGTGACCTCGGACCAGATCGTTTCGGGAGCCCCCGCCATGCCGCATGAACAGGCCCTCAAGGCGCAGGCGCTGATCCCCCACCTGCCTGAGATGCGGCAACGGTTGCGCGAATTGCAGAAGCGAGTCGAAACTCTCGAGCGGGCAGGAGTGGTTCGCACCGGACGGGCCAAGAAGGTCCGCTGACTGGTTTCTTCAGCTTATCGTAGCGCGGCCCGCGCCGGTCCCCAAAGTTCCCTCCAGGCGTAAATCCGCGAGCAAAAAAATCCAGACCAGGGCAGTAGGTAGGCGGCGACGGCATACACATGCCCGCTGGCGGTGGCAAGAGACGAAGCCCCCACAAGGACGGCGGTCGCCAGGCCATACCACAGCGGCACCCATTTTCTACCCGGATGGTCGACGGCGACCATCACAGGCTCCTTTCGCTTGAACCGCCGGTCATGACTGGCAAAGGCCCGGAGTCGCCCTGCGAAATATTCCGGCGCCTCTTTGAGCAGGTACCGGTGATACCGGGATTGCCCCCATCCGGCGAGCGCGCCGAGCAAAAACAGGGCCGTGCTGTAGATGAACGTCCCGCCTCCGTAAATATCGGCAAGGTACTGGTAACCCAGCGCCATGGTGCCGGCGATCAGCAGAATGAGCCCGAGCAGGGCCGAAGGGAACAGCAGGTGCACCCGGATATATTCCTGGGCCCGTTCCGTGAGGTTTTCTTCCCGTCGTGGCGTAATGAGTTTGGCCATCGCCTTCGCTCCCTATGAGGAGGTGGGTTCGGCCGATCGGCCGCCCCCTTTCCTCCCCGACTGCTTTGAAACGGGCTCGGGCGATTATACGAAGATCCCGTTCAGGAATCACGGACGCTGATTGCTCCATCACAGATCGACCACGCGCACCTGCGCTTTCCACAGAAATTGTGCAAGCCCTGTGGGTAACCATGTGGAGATGATCCCGGCGATCAGACGGCGCGGCCTCTTCATGCAAACTGCCCAAGATTTAGGCGGATGGCGTCTCGACAGTTCAAGGACATCCTCGGACATACACGACGGCCCTGGTTGGTGCGTGGCAGGAAATCGACAGGCTGTCTTGGCAAGGGGGAACAGAGGTTGCGGTGGCAACAGGGGGATGTTATGGGACAGACGAAGAGCCGGATTCCGGGGATTCTCCTTGAGACTCCACCACCTGTTGAATAGTGGAGGCGATCTCATCAAGCCCTTCCAGCAGAGCCGAGAAGCGATCGGAAAAGGATTGGGGTTCCTCTTCGGAAAGAATCGGTGAAGGTTTGTCCGGCGAACGCGACAGGTAGTGAGGTTCCGGCGGGGCGACGGCATCCAGAATACACAGGTCCGGCGTTGAGCTTAGGTCGATCACGGTCGTGAGCTCGCTTCCCGAGTCTTCATCGCCGATCTGGACGACGGGTCTCATGGGAAACCGTGGATTGAGGCGGATGACGAACCCCTCATCCCCTGAACTCAGGCGGACCTTGGTTCCCAGGGGATAGACGGACAGTTGTTCGACGAGCGCCTTGAGGACCGTCCGCGAGAAGGCGCCTCGCTCGTGCCGCAACAGTTCACGCATGGCTTCGTGCGGAAGCATGCGGCGGCGATAGGGTCGCGGGCTGACCAACGCTTCAAACACGTCCGCCAACCCGATCACCTGGGCGAAGGGATGAATCTGGCTGCCTTTGAGCCGCTGCGGATACCCCTGGCCGGACCATCGTTCATGCGCCTGGCGCACCACGGTCGCCAACCAGTCATAGTCCGGCCCCAGTCGCGTGATCGTCTTGAAGCCGGCCTCGGGATGCTGTTCCAGGACGGCTCGTTCCTGCGGCGTCAGTTTGCCGGGTTTTTGAATCAGCGACGGCGGCACCGAAAAGATGCCGATGTCGTGCAGAAGGCCCGCGAGGGTGAGTTGCTCCAATTGGCGGCCGTTGTAGCCGAGACCTAAACCGATTCGTGCGGCCAGGATGCCCACGTGCACGAGATTGGCGATCAACCGGTCTCCCAACGGGGCCGACAGCGCCTGGACGACGAGAGCCTCCGATCGGTCGAGCGATGTGGTCATGCCTTTCGCGATGTCCGCCAACTTGGTGAGATCCAGCGGGTCCTGCAATCGGACTGTCCGGCTGAGGCGGGACAGTTCCCGTGTCGCCGCTTGATACCAGCCGTCTGCGTCGGCCTGTTGATTGATCATCGCCTGATGGTCTGCCATCGGCTTGCCTTTACAATACCTTCAGCGCCTGCTCGACCAGGAGCGGTGTGATGCAATCCACCGCGTCCAGAGATCCGAGCAACAAACAGAGATCGCAGATGGAATTGATCACGCGGCACACGCCGCCGGACTGCCGGTGAATCTCGGACTGGGCATCCTTGGAAAACAGGTCGCGGGACGTTCCCGCAGATCGGAGTCTGGCGGTGATATAGGCCCGCGTCTCCTCTTCGTCGAACGGCAGCAGGTGGCAGCGCAGCGCAATGCGTTGATCCAGTTGCAGGATGCCGCGCACCCGGTCGGCCAATTCCGGTTGGCCCATCAGCAGCAGCGTCACGAGACATTGATGGTTCAACTGAAAGTTCAGGAGGAGCCGCAGTTCTTCGAAAATGCGGTCTTCCGTGATGCTTTGGGCTTCGTCGACGATCAACACCGTGGTCATACCTTGTTGATGGTTCTGGAGGAACCGGTCATGCAGTCGGTGCATCAGTTCCCGCTTGCTGCCTTCAGGACTCAGGCCGAACTGATACGCAATCTCCGCCAGAAATTCCACGACGGGCAGCGCCGGGTTGGTCACGAGCGCCATGTCGTAGCGGGACGGATGAAGGGCGAGGACGAGCGCCCGGCTCAGCAGGGTTTTTCCCGATCCGATGGCGCCCGTCAACAACAGGGCTCCCTTTCGCGCCTCGATTCCATAGAGCATGCGCTGGCGGGCGGTCTCGTGCTTCGCGGATGGAAAGTAAAACCTCGGATCGGGAACATTGTCGAACGGTCGAGTCTGCAAGCCCCAGAACTGCTCATAGGCCATCGGGTTGCCTCAATGTCCGACGGTCGCCGCTTGTCTTGTCCACATGGTTCGGTGCGGTCCGACAGGACGGAAGGCCGAGAATTTCATAAGAGAAAGGCCGTTGATCAGGCCGCTAGGAGTTCGACGATCGCCGTTCGTTCCTCTCGCTCGGCTTCGAGCCATGCCTGGGCGGTTGCTCCCAGGGCGGCCAAGCGAGTCTCCACCGCTCCGAACCGCTGGGCAGATATCGCCAACCGGCGCTCGGTTGCAATCTTGATGAACGAGGACAGGCCCTGAAAGAAATGCAGCAATGGCACGGCGTCGCGTTGCCGTGCTTGATCCACAAGCTGATCCACCGTCTGGAGACATTCCGTAGTCCGATCAACAGGACGGTTCGAGGCCGGCTGGCGGGACATGGATTTCAAGGCCGCCACGGCTGCACTCAGGAATGGAAGCGCGGACTGTACCCGGCGGACAAAATCGTCATGATCGCGACAGACCTCGTCCACTTGCGCGACGAGGGTCGGCGGATCCACTTGGGAGTATCCCCGCTCCAGGTCCTGCTGCACCAGTCGGATCACGCTGTCTATCACGGAACGGGGAGCAGGCGCTGTGCGCATCTGCGTCCGGCGCAGCGTATGGAGCGCGTGCAGCAACTCTTTGGCGTGGCGCAGGCCCGGCTGCTGCGCTTCAAAGGTGACGGTCGCGGGGATGCCGGTATTGGACGCCACCAGTTCCGTGATGTTGGCGAGCGAGTCGCGTAGCTTGGCGAGCGTCTCGCTGGCGCCCATCGAGTCCGCTCCGCGGAGCTGCTCCAGCAATGGCAGAAGACTGAACACCAGTTCCTGGATGGCCGGAAGATCGATTGTGGCTGCGGACCCTCCCAGGCTGGTAATTCCGCGGGCGATGACGTCCAAGGCGTCGGACCTCACGGAGGGATCCAGGGAAGCTTGGAAGCGGGCGAGCGCCTGTTGAATCTGCGCGAGCCACTCGTAGGCTTCGGCGGCGAAAAGTTCAAGGAGTTCGCGCTGAAACTCATCGCCTGCGACCGCCGGTTCTGCCATGGTTAGAGAGGGGATGTCACAGGGTTGCCGGTTATCGACCGGGGCCGCTTCCCAGTTTTGATGCGAGCCCCGCAATTTCTCCGAGCTTTCTGGCCATGTCTTCCAAGCGCTTGGCGGATTGCTCGGCGGCATGTTCTGCCTCACCGATACGGCGGATGAGCGCATCGTTGCGTTCCCGCTCCGCGGCAAGGGCGCGTTCGAGGTCGGGAAGACGATCCGCCTTGGGCTTGGCTTCCGCAAGTTCCGCGGCCAATTGCTCCGCGCGTTCCTGGACCGTCGCCAGCGTCTGTTCCAACTCCGGCACGCGGGAGGCCTGAGGTTTCGCATTGGCGAGATCGGCGTCCACCTGCTCGATGTGCTGGCGGGCGTCCGCCAAGGCGGCGTGGGCGGCGCGCAGTTGATCTCGGAGTTGCGTCGCTTCGTTCGTCCGCATGCCGAGTTCGGCTTCGGCTGCGGCGCACTGTTTGCGCAGGCCGTCGCGTTCGGCGCTGGCCTCCTGGAGGTCGGATTCAACTTCCGCCAGACGTGTCGCTTTCTGTTCAAGCTCGGTCATCTGCTTGACCAACTCAGCCTGTGCCGCCCGCTCGGCCACCAGTGTTGCTTCGAGCTCCTGTACTTTTTGTGCGGTCTCTCGCGCTCCGGCGAGGGCCTGGGTCAGTTCCGCCACCCGGACCCGGTGTTCTTCGAGGGCCTGTGCGATCTCCTGAGCGTGCTGCGCTTCCGATTGAGCCGCTGCTTGCGCTTCCGACAACGCGGTCGTCAGTTGGGCGATTCGTTCGCGTTCGGCCGCCAGCGCCACCTCGGCTTCCTGCCCTCGCTTGGCCTCCAATTCTAAATCGGAGGCGCGTTGCATCAATTGCGCGACATGGTCACGCTCGGCGCGCAACTGATCTTCCAGAGAGCCGGCTTGCGCCTGTTGACGTGTGGCCTCCTCCAGTTCGTGGGCCAATGTGGAGGAACGCGCTCGTTCTTGAGCGAGTTCGTGTTCGATTTCTTTCAGGCGGCTGGCCGCCAGACGGTAAGAATCCAGCTCATGGTCCGCAATGTGCTGGGCCGGTGCGGCGGAAGCAGCTCGTGCCGATTCCGTCGGTTTGAGATCGGCGGGCGCAGAAGGCGGCGCCGGAGCCGGAGCAGGCGGGGCGGCTGGTTGGCGTTTGTGCAGGAGCGCGGAGACACGGTCCTGGAGCGAAGTCCCTTGAAACGGCTTCTTGAGCACGCCGTCCGCGCGACAGGATTCCGCCTGCTTCGTGACGTCATCATTGACGATGCCGGAAATCAGAAGGACGGGAATAGCCGCAAACTTTGAGTGCGAGCGGACATAGCCGCAGACTTCGTAGCCGCTCTTATCGGGCATGATGACGTCGGACACCACGATGTCCGGCGGGTCATGCTCCAGCAAGGTGATGGCCTCTTCGGCGTTGGCAGCCAGGGTGACATTCAGCCCCGCCTCCTTCAACAGGCGTTCCGCCACCTTGCGTACCGCGATGCTGTCGTCTGCAACTAAAACACGCGGCATAGGGTTCTCCCTGGTGAGGTCATGCGGTCACACTCTCCTGTGTCGTCCCAAGCGTCCGAAGCGACAGCATCGGGACCTCGAGGTGGGTCAGTCGACAAACCTGCCTCACCCCGGGATAGAGTCCGGACGCAGGCCGAATCATATCAGCCCCGACCGTTTCCAGCGAAGGAATTTCAGAATCAATTCGTACGATCAGCGGACCCAGTGCATGTTTAACCAAAAGGGCCAAGGGAGCTGAGTCCCGAATTGAAAGGGAAAGCTGTCCGGCCAAGTCGTAGACGGGCAGGACTTCATCGTGCCGGCGGGCGATGGCGGTGAGGAATCGCGAGGAACTGGGAACCGGCATCGTCATCGGCCAAGGTTGGACCCCGCCGACCTCCTCCGCTCGGGCGGCGAAGGTGTGTCCTCCGATCCGGAACACCAGAAGTTGGATGGTGGCGGCGACCGGAACGGGCTTGCCCGATGGCTGGGTATGTTTGAGCATGTTTTGATCGCTCCGTCAACGGTCTCGGATGCCGGCGCAGGAGCACGCACGGCTTCATCATCCATGGCATCGCGCCCAACAACGCCCGCCCTACGATCCGACCGCATTGGCAAGCCGCCGGCCTGTCTGGTCCTCTTGAACAAGCCAGTCGGGGTTGACCAGAAGGGCGACCGCCTCCTGAAACAAGAACAGTCCTCGGAACCACATCCGTTCCTCGCCGCTGAATAGACGGGGCAGCGGCAGAATGTGCTCCCGACGGATATCGGTCAATCCGATGACCTGATCCACCGGGCTGGCACAACGCCAGCGATCCCGACTACAGAGCACGATTCGGGTCTCCGGGGTCGGTCGTGGATCGGGCAACCGGAATCGTGCAGCCAAATTCATCGGCGTGTAGTGCTCCCCGAGCAAGACGATATCCCGTTTGGGATCACACTCCCGTTCGGTGAACACGCCACGAACGCTTTCCGCCCAAATGGCCAGATACGTGCGGTGAAGACGAACGACCAAGAAGCGCGCGGTGTGGGAATCGGCGGTCGGAGTGGTCACACGTTGGCGAAAGGCCATGCGGTTTGCGAGCGCGCCGGGCGCCGCCTCCGGGTTTCACGTTCGCATCGACTGGGGCAGTTGCAACCAGCGCTCTACTTCAGCGATCAGCGCCCGTTCTTCAACGGGCTTGGCGATATACCCGCTGGCGCCGATGTTCAGCGCCAGTTGGCGATGCTTGTCGCCGGCTCTGGTCGTCATCACCACGATCGGGAGCGTCTGGGATTGAGCCCGACCTCGAAGCGCTTGGATCACTTCGTATCCGTTGAGTTTCGGCATCTCCAAATCCGTAATAACCAGGCGATAGCGGTTGGCGGCGGCCTTGCGCAGGCCGTCCTCCCCGTCCACCGCGGTATCGACGGCATACCCGGCATTCTCCAACATGCGGGCGACGAACTTGCGGATGCTGAGCGAATCGTCGATCAAGAGAATGGCAGGACCGGTAGGGGCCTCTTCCTGGGCAGCCGCACCGGAGAGCGATCCCTGGTCGCTGAGTTGAGGCGGGTCGGCCGCTTCTACGGCGGAGAGCGCTGCGACTCGGTCCCCTTGCCCAAGTCTGGTGACATCGACGACCAAGATCACGCGGCCTTCGGGGTCGATCGAGGCGCCTCCAAAACTGGATCGTTCGAGAACCTTGAGCGAGCCGAGTGATTTGACGACGATTTCCTGCCGGCCCAACAACTCATCGACGGCCAGACCGAGCGAGCCGGTGGGCGCCCGGACAATGACGATCGGCGACAGCTCCGGCACCTCCGCGGGAATGCCGCTTAAGGCGTGCGTCAGCGACTGGACAGGAATCGCTTCATTGCCGGCGTGCAAGACCCAATCCGACGCAATCCGTTGCAGTGTGTTGTCGGTGGGGATGGTGACCTCTCGGACGCTCGGCAGTGGGATGGCGTACCGTTGGGTGCCGGCCCGCACAATCAAGGCTGTGGCGATCAGCAACGTGAGCGGAAGGCTCAGGGTGAACTTGGTGCCGACTCCTTTCGCCGTTTCAATCTCAACGAAGCCGTTCATGCTTTCAATGACTTTCTTGACGGCATCGAGGCCGACGCCCCGTCCGGCCTGGTCTCCCACCTCGTCGGCCGTCGAGAAGCCGGGCAGAAAAATCAGCTTCATGGCCTCTGAATCCGGCATGGTCTTCGCCAGCGCGGCAGAAACGAGTCCTTTGGCAACGGCCTTGGCCTTGACCTTGTCCGTGTCAATCCCCGCTCCGTCGTCTTCGACTTCGATAACCACGGCGTTGCCGCGATGGGCGGCGTGCAGATAGACGGTTCCGACCGCGGGCTTGCACTGGGCCACGCGGACTCCTGCCGGCTCGATGCCGTGGTAAACCGCGTTGCGGACGAGGTGCACGAGCGGTTCGACCAAACGTTCGACGATGCCGGTATCCACCTCCGTATGCTCGCCCGACGTGACCAACGTCACTTCTTTTCCGGTGGCGCGGGCCATCTCCCGAACGGCTCGGCGGAAGCGGGTGAACGGGGTTCCGATCGCCACCATCCTGGCCCGGGCGATTTCGTCCCGCATGCCGAGCGTCAGATGTTGAAGCTGGCTCATGTCCTCGCGCGCTTGGCGGATGGACCCCGAGAGTTGTGCCATCGCCTCTGTAACATCGGCGGTCACTTCAGAAATGCGCCGCGCCAGGATGTTGAAGTCGTCATATTTATCGAATTCCAACGCGCCAAAGTCCTGCAGGCCGGGGACGTGAGCGGGACTTGACGGAGGGCCGGCAGAAGGGGTGGCGGTCGGAAGGGTGAAGGAGTGCTTTTCCTCGAAGCTCCTGACCGTTTCGAGCATCTTGCCTTTGAACGACTGGACCTGATTCGACAGATGCTCGAGGACGAGCAACCGCTGTTCAAGGCGTCCCCGTCCAATCACCAACTCACCAACCAGGTTCAGCAGCCGCTCCAACCGTTCGCGATTGACGCGAATGACGTCGTGTCCCTGTGATCCGGAGGACTCTTCCGACTGCGGCGCCTCGCGCGCCTCCTGAGCCGCTGGCGAGGCCCGCTCGGCCGGAGGCGAGGCCTGCGCCGGTGCCACCGCTCCCGCAGCGCTAGGGCTCGCAAACGCCTGCAGTTCTTTGGCGACGGCGCGGAAGCGTTCGCGGACTTGCGGCAACGTCGAAGGATCGCGACGCATGAGGAGCCGGACGACGTCAATGGATCGCAGAATGAGGTCCGTCATCCCGGCGAGGAGCTTCATGCGCCCCTCGCGCAACGCGCCCATGAGATCTTCCACATAATGGACAAGATCGCCAATGCAGGTAAAGCCCACCGTGAGTGCCGACCCCTTGAGGGTGTGGGCGCTTCGGAACAACTGATGGATCAAGTCCATGCTGTGCGGCGCCTTCTCAAGCTTCAACAGCAAGGCTTCGAGCGCATCGAGATGTTCCTGGGCTTCGGGAACAAAATAGGAAAGCACCTCTGGGTCGAGTACAGGACAGAGGTATTCGGCCGTGAGCTCATCCGGATGGTGGGCCGGCTCGACAACAGTGCCGGTCTCAAGCGGGGCGACCGTGGTGCTGGGAACCGATATGGGCGTCGAAGACGGGACCTGCCGTCCTCCGTCGGGCTGCAGGACGCTTGCCGGTCGGGACGCCTGAAGTCTCGACAGGAGCGCCGGCACGTCCCGTTGGAGTGAATCAAGCTGTGCGGTGTCTCTGGCGAGCAGCCGGCGGACCACGCGCATGGTTTCCGCGGTCAATTCCAACAAGGACGCGGAAATCGCGCTGCGATCGTCTCGGGTTTCGCCCAACCGCTCTTCAAGTGGAAGGGCGACATCTCCAATGACCGTGAATCCGACCGTGTGTGCGGACCCTTTGACGGTGTGGACCGACCGGAACAACTGATGCATACGATCAGGGTCGTCGGGGTTGGCGGACAGATGCTCCAGATGCGCCTGAATTCTACCCAAGTGTTCTTCCATCTCGGGAAGAAAGTAGGACATGACCTCATCGTCAATGGCCGGCATGAGATACGAGGCGTCTGGTAACTCAGCCTGCTGAGGCTCCTGAGCCGCTTTCAGCAACATCAGGGCTTCGGCGTACTCGGCCTTGACGGCCGTCAACGAATCATCCTGCTCCTGGTGGCTATGGGCGATGGCGTTGATCTGCACCTGCGCGGCATCCACCAACGCACGAAGCGTCCCCACGACGCGCGGCCAGTCCGAACTGGAGAACTCGGTGGCCCGCTCAAAGAGGTGCTCCAGCATGTCGCACAGCTTGCCGAGTGTGGGAAACTCATAGAGGAGCGCCGCCCCCTTCGTACGGTGAGCCAGGGCCTTCTGTTCCTGGGCCACCTGAGGGCTGGGCAGCGACTGGTCGGCGGGATTCAGCGCCGCCTGCATGCTGGAGACGGCATCGCTGGATTCGGCGACAAAGATGTCGACGAGTTGATTTTTATCGAACTCGTTGCCCATGTTGCACGGTCCTTTTATCCGCGCCTGATCGCCTGCTCATGCCGTATCGGTCACACGAGCTTGAACTGACTGACTTGCGCGGTCAGACCTTCGGCGAGTTTCGCCATCTCTTCGATGGTTTGCCTGGTCGTATCGGTCGCTTTCTGCGTCGCCACGGCGCCGCCGGTAAAGTCCTTCAGCGACCGGCCCACGCGCTCCGTTGATTGAGTCTGCTCGGTGGCGGATGTTGCGATGGCGACGGCCAGCTCGGCCGACCGCTTGGCGATATCCGAAATTTCCGAGAACACTTCACCCGTTTTCAAGGCCGATTGCGAGCCGGCTTCCACAGCCTGGGTCTCGTGCTCCATGGCGACCACGGCGTCCTGCGTTTCGGATTGGATGCCCTTGACCAGCTCCGTGATTTCACGGGTGGCCTGCGTCGAGCTTTCCGCCAGTTTGCGGACCTGGTCGGCGACGACCGCGAATCGGGCTCCTGCTTCGCCCGCGCCCGCCGCCTCGATCGCGGCGTTCAAGGCGAGCAGGTTGGTCTGGGACGCGATGTCCCGAATGGTGGACACGATCTGGGAAATCTCCAACGACCGGTCACCCAGCGCTTTGACCTGTTTGGACATCCGTTGCACGGCGGCGCGGATGTTCTGCATGTCTTGTACCGTCTCCTGCACGGCTTGCCGGCCTTTCTCAGTGGCGGACAGCACTTGTTTGGCGCTTTCGGATGAGGCGGTTGCCGTATCCGCGACCTGCCGCATCGACGACGTCAGGAGCTCGACCGCACCCAACGTGCGGACGGACTCTTCCGCCTGGTGTTTGGCCGTTCCCGACATTTGAGAAGCTGTCTCCCGCAGCGAGCCGGCTGAACGGTTGACTCGTTCGGCCGCATCACGCACCTGACCGAGCAATTTGCCGAACCTGGCCAACATCAGGTTCAACCCGTCGGCCAGGTTTCCGAACATGTCGGCCGTCACCTCGCCCCGTTTAGTCAAGTCGCCTTTCCCCACCTCGGAGACCATGACGAGGAAGGCCATGAGGCGCTTTTGCATGGTGTCGCGCTCCTCCTCCGTTTGCAGGAGGGTGGTCAAACGGTCCAACATGGCGTTGAACGCCTTGGCCATCTGACCGAACTCGTCGTGGCTTTCGACCTTGGCGCGGGCTTGGAAATTTCCGCCCGCAGCCTGGGTGGCGACTTCCGCGATGTGGATGACGTTTCGCGAAAAGAATCTGGCCAGGCGGTATCCAAACCACAAGCCGAGGGCGACGGCCACCACACCGCCGATGAGGAGCAGCTTCTCTCCGTTATTCGCGATGGCTTTGGCCTCTTCGTTCAGATCATTGGCAATGTCCTTCATGGTGGTGACCTGTTCGCTGTGCCGAAGGACCGCCTGCTCGAAGATGGGTGTCAGGTTGACCGTGAGGGCCAAGATGCCGAGATCGCGGAGTTGTTGAGACTGCTCGGGCGACAAGGTCCGGTCGAAACTATCGAGGTACGCGTGCGTGGAATTCTTGGCTTCGGTGAAATAGCGCAGGATAGCCGGCTTGAGCAGCGCCAGATCCGCGGCTTCATCGCGCCCGGCCCGCGACACCCGCAGGGTCGTCGATTCGTATTCGCGCAGCACCCTCATCACGGTGTCTTCATGCTTCGCGAGTTTCGGGGTTTCCGCTTCCACATCGCTCTTGCGCGATGCCGAGGCCATCTGAAGCAGGATCTGGTGATGATCGGTCAACGCGGTGCCCATTTCCGAGAACTCGGCCAACGGCACGACGTAATCCACATAGGTCACCTGTGATTGGCCTGCGAGTTGGCGGAGTTTGAAGAAACCCAGTCCCGCGACGAACATGATGATGAAACTGACCAGGCCGAATCCCACGATCAATTTCGCTTCCGTGCGCAGGTCGCGAAACCAGCTCATGGATTCCAGGCCGACGCCCTTGCTCTTTTTCATGACTGCCTCCTCTTGCGACGACACGGCTTGTCTGGGGAAACCCGTTTCCGGAGATCACCGGAGTGAATGGAATCGATGACCATAGAGGTAAGGCCTAACCTCGCTCGACGATGGAGAGCAGCGCAGGGACTTCGATGAGTCCGCCCATCTTGCCATCGATCGGGAGCAGCGCGGCAATGAACGGCTGTGCGCTCCGGTCTGCTTGTGACGGTGGCGTGAGCAAGGCGTCTGCCGACACGGTGCGAATCTCGGGCACGTCGTCGATCAAGAGACCGGCTTGTTGAGGGCCATGCTTGATCACCACGGCGAGTTTTTGGGGAACAGGCGCGGGCGGCAACCCCAACGCCGGCCGTATATCCACCAGCGGCATGACGGTGCCCCGCAGGTTCGCCACGCCGACGAGGACGGACGGCATTTTCGGGACGGGGGTTACGGACTCGACGGGGAACACCTCCCGTACATATCGCAGATCAATCGCGAGCCATTCACCCGCGATGACGAAGAGACAGGCGCGGAAGGTGTGCGCGGCCGCGGCCGCCGTGGAGAGAACGGGGACGTCAATCTGTGCCATGGCTGTTCAAAACCGCTCCTGCGCTGTCAGTACACTGCTGGTTGGCGCCGGTCAATGCATCGCTCGTTTCACGGCGGCCAAGAGATCTTCCGCTTTGAACGGTTTCACGACGTAGCCGTTGGCCCCCTGTTGTTCACCCCAAAACTTGTCGCTGTCCTGTCCTTTGGAGGTGCAGAGGACGACGGGAATGTGTTTGAACCGGTCGTCGTTCTTTAGGTCGCGGCAGGCTTGGAAGCCGTTTCGGCCCGGCATGACCACATCGAGGATGACCAGATCCGGCTTCTCCGCCGCCAGCTTGTCCTCGAGCTTATCGGTATTGGGATACGTAACGACGGTGTGGTTGGCGGCTTTCAGATACCCCTCGATGATTTGCAGTTCGGAGTAGGAATCATCGCAGACCACGATCTTGCTCATGAATGCCTCCTTCGTGAATACACGTGGTTAGAAAATCATGCGCACAACGGCTATCAGATGGCGGTTCACGCTTATCTCATGGGATAGACGATACTCAGGGCGCCTGCCAGTTCTCCTTCCTTCCAGCCTTCCTTTCGCATGCCGGTGATGTCCCGTTCGCCCTTTGGATTGCCGTGACAAGACAGGCACGATGGGCCGGCATATTCCGGGTCCATCAGCCGATAAACCGGTTTGCCGTTCAACATCGTCGCCTTGGCATAGGGTTGTCCCTTCGGATGCCGGCTGTCGGAAAACAGTTTGAGCACCTCCGACTCGAACTCATCGGGACGGTTGTTCGGATTGCGATAGTCGATGCCGGTCAATTTGATGCGGATGCCGGTCTTCCGATAGAACCGTTCTCCGGTCTTGCGCGCAAAGACGGCGGGCAGGAAGCCCTTGAATCCGACGCCCTGCTTGTTGATGACGATCTGTGCTTCGTCCACGACCTCTCGTTCGGCTTCAAGCAGACTCAGCAGCACATTGGCCTGGGGCAGATTGGTGGGGCGCGTCAGGTCGATCTTGGTTTGGTTCCGGAAGCGGGTGATGACCTGTTCCGCCAGAAAATCTCCTGTAAATCCCTTGTTGCCCTTGGAGGCGTCGTTGATCAATTCCTGATGTTCGGAGACGGTCGCCCGGCCAGCTTTGACCATCTTGATAAGCAGTTCGCTCGTTTCGGCTTCGTCAGTGGCCCATGCCGGTGAGCCGGCTCCAACGACGGCGGCCCAGACGATCAGACAGGCACAGAGCATTGCGCGCGGGGTGATCATGGAATCCTCCATACAGGCCTTCGGTTGAACCGGCCGCCCTTCAGATTGCTCTTGGCGGCCGGAGGCCACGCCTCAAGAGATTCTTTTTATTTGCCCCCTTCACAGGACGACGATGGCCACGATAGGCACCAAAGCGGTCAGGAGCGGCGGTAATGGGGTTCAACGCACAACGACGTCACTAGACTTGATTATCAGATAATCCGTATCTGTCAAATACGTGGACGGCGTTCGCTCACGGCTCGATGAGCCGTCCGCCTATCCGGTCACGCGCCGGACGTGGCCCGGACTGAGCGGATAGAGCACCGAAGAGGTGACTCAGAATCGGGACAGGAGCGGCTGGGGATCTACGGAGTCCGGGTTGGTGGATGGCGATCCCAGAGGACCTCGGGTTCGCGGCGGCGGTGGGCGACCCACCGGGCCAGCACAAAGAACGTGTCGCTCAGCCGGTTGAGAAAGATGATGGCCATGCCGTCGGCGGGCTCCTCGCGGGAGAGCCGAACACAGTGACGTTCGGCCCGTCGGCAAATCGTCCGCGCCAAATGCAGCAGGCTTGGCACGAGACTGCCACCCGGAAGGAGAAACTCTTTGAGCGGCGGCAAGTCCTTTTGGCAGGTATCGATGAGCCGCTCGAGACGAGTGACATCCTGTTGCGCAATCTGAGGCATGTTCGGAAAGGTCTGGCCCGGTGCCGTCGCGAGCAGGGCACCGAGGTCGAACAGTTTGTGTTGGACCCACCCAAGTTCCTGATCCAGCCGCACAGGGTCAGGATTGGGCCCCTGCCCGGATGGCATACAGGAACGGACCACGCCGATGGCCGCATTGAGTTCGTCCACCGTCCCGTAGGCCTCCACCCGCGCGCTGTCCTTCCACACCTGCTGCCCGCCGGCCAACCTGGTCCGCCCCTTATCGCCGGTGCGGGTATAGACCTTGGTGATCCGCATGCCCCCTTTTCTCGTCTTCATCGGTCTCCCCCTTGGTTGGACCTCAGCCACTGGGAAAAGATCGCTCGAAGCCTTCTATGATGGATGCGAGATTCATATGGCGCTCGAGGTGATCGGCCCATCGGTCTAAGGCGCTGTCGAGAGAGGCGGAAGCGGAAAGATGGGTGGCAAGGCCAATCGCCGGGAGGCCCTTTCTGGTTCTGGCGCGGTTCATCCATCCCAACCGAAACGACGCATGGTCGAACAGGCCGTGGATGCTCGTGCCCCAGACCCGGCCTCCGAAGGCCCAGGTCCCTTCTTCCTCGGACAGGCTGGGATCGCACGAGCGAAATGCTTCATCGGTTGCGGGACGGTGGAGCGTAAAACAGGACGACCTCGTACGTCCGGTGATCCGACCCATGTGGATTTCATAGCCCTCGATCACGCAATCGTCTAGTCCTTCGAGAGCCGATACCCGTCCCCGGACACGCCGGCAGATCTTGGGCGATTTCAGTTCTGTCTGGATGTCCAGGAAGCCGAAGCCTGGCGAGGAACCGCCTGCTTCGAGGCCGTCCGGATCGTGAATGTGCCGGCCCATCATTTGATAGCCGCCGCAAATGCCGATCAACTCCCCTCCCCGGTCCACGTGGGCCTTCAAAGCGGGCCCGAATCCCCGCTCAACGAGATATCGAAGGTCGTCGAGGGTGTTTTTCGTGCCCGGAAGGATGATGACATCGGCGTGGCTCAGGTCCTCTGGGGTGGCGACATACCGGAGGCTCAGACCCTCCTCGCGGGCGAGCGCATTGAAGTCGGTGAAGTTGCTCAGGCGGGGCAGCAGCACCACGGCGACATTCACAGAGGAATCCAAGAATGCTCGCTGAGCGGAGGCGGCCAGGTCCAGGCGGTCTTCCTGGTCGAGATGCGCATCCGGGAGAAAGGGCACGAGCCAAACGGGAAGCCCGGTGCGCGCTTCAAGATACTGTTGGCCATCGGCAAACAGTCTGGGGTCGCCGCGAAACTTGTTGACGACAAGCGCGATGACGCGGCGGCGTTCGTCTGGCGCCAAGAGGTCCAAGGTGCCCAGCATTTGCGCGAATACGCCGCCGCGATCGATGTCCGCGACGAGCAGGACCTTGGCATCGGCCCAGCGGGCCGTCCGCCAGTTGACCACGTCATGCTCGCGAAGGTTCACCTCCGCGGCGCTGCCCGCTCCTTCGATAACAATCGCCTCGTAGGCGCCCGCAAGGCGATCGTAGCTCTCGCGCACGATGGCCCAGATCTCCTCCCGCCGGTCAAAATATGCCTGAGCCTCCAGTGACTGGATTGCCTGACCTCGAACAATAACCTGGGAACGCCTGTCGGATTCCGGTTTCAGCAGAATGGGATTCATATCCACGTGAGGGTCCAATCCACAGGCCCGCGCCTGCAACGCTTGGGCGCGCCCGATTTCCCCGCCCTCCGGCGTGACGAACGAGTTCAGCGCCATGTTCTGGGCTTTGAAGGGAGCGACGCGGATGCCGTGACGAACCAGAATCCGGCACAAGCCCGCCGAGACAGCGGTCTTTCCGACATCGGAGGCCGTTCCCAGCACGGCGATGGCCCTGGCGCGAGGTTGTATGGACTTCATGGTTCCGTTGCAACGATGTGACGTTGATCGGGCCAGGCCGTCAATAGGTGAACTTGATGCCTCCGAAGACGGAGCGGATCGGCGTCCCAAAGGTTAAAATCTCTTCATAGTCTTGGCCGAGCAGATTGTCGATGCGACCATAAATCTGCCAGCGTTTGGTGAGGTCATAGCTCGCGGCGACGTTCACCACGCCGAAGGAGCCGAGGCGCTGTCCCGGCGAGTTGGCAATGTCATTGTTCCGTGCGCCGACAAACCGGTAGTCGATAAACACGTGAAGCGGCGCGATCGGTTGATAAGCCAGCCCGACGCTGGCCTGGTCAACCGGCCAGCGGGCCAGGCGTTTGCCGGTCGTCAGGTCCCGCGCATGGGTGTTCGTGTATTGCGCTTTCAACTCCAGGCCGTCCATCAGGCTGATCTTGCCGGAAAACTCCCACCCCTGCGTTCTGGCTGCGGCGATGTTCACGGGGCAGAAGCCAAACGTCTCGGGCGGGCACAGGGAGGGCGCGCCTAATAATGGGAATTGGATCAAGTCGCGGAAGTGATTCCAGAAGTATCCGCCGCTCAGCAGAACGCGCCCTTTCCATAAGCTTTGATCGAGACCCGCATCCAAGCTTTGGCTGCGTTCCGGTTTTAGATTCGGGTTGCTGACCGGAAAGCCGCCCGATTGAAAGAACAAATCGTTCAGGGTGGGAGCCTTGAACCCTGTGGCATAACTGCCGCGGAGCTTCGTCCCGGTTTCATGGATGTGATATCCGGCAGTCACCCGGTAGGTGGTGGCGTCGCCGAAGGTGTTATAGCTGTCGTATCGGATGCCGGCGGTCAGCAACAATCGGTCCTGGAGATTGACCTGCGCCTGCGCGAATCCGGCATTGGAGGCGATCCGCCGTTTGGCCGAATCGGCGCCGAAATCCTGCGCGTTGTCTCCGAATTCCTCGCGGAACTGGTATCCGGCGGTTAGGAGGAGCGGTTTGCCGATCTGAACATTGTGTTGCCATTCCAACCGGCGATTGATGGTTTTGAAGTCGGCGGCGAAGGGGAAAAAACAGGATCCGGCCGGAGCGGGAAAGCCACAGAAGGGATCCGGGACAATCGGCTGGCCGGTCGTGACGTTGAATCCGGCCGGGCCGCTCTGCGACATGAACCGTTCGGTCCCTTGGGCCAAGGTCAGCTTCTGACTCCACCAGTCCGTGATCGGTTGCTCATAGACACCGCTGAGAAGCAGGTTCCTGGTCGTCTGGCGGCTTCCGAACATGTCCGCCGGCTCGCTGTTGCCTGTCTGTCCGTCGAAATCGACATCGGCATTCCACCAGCGCACGGTGAGGTCCAGCCGGCCGTGGTGCGGCAACGCCGCCCCGATCCTGGCCGAGGTATTCCAATTATGGAAGCCGTCCCGTTCGTAGGCCCCACGCTGGTAGTTGGTCGAGGAGAAGCTGCTGGTGTCCCAGCGGGTCAATGTAAAGGAAAAATCGAAGGGTCCCCTGGCTCCCGATGCCGATAGCCCCTCCCGCAACGTGGCGAAGGAACCATATTCCAGAAAAGCATTGGCCGTGGGAGCGCCGCTTCCCTTCTTGGTAATGATATGGATCACTCCGCCCATCGCGTCGGAGCCCCATAACATGCTCTGGGCGCCGCGGAGGATCTCGATCCGTTCAATGTTATCTGCCGACAGGTTGCCGAAGTTGAACAGGCCGGAGTTGGGGCTGTTGGCGATGACCCCGTCGATCACCACCATGGTGTGAGCGCTCTTCGTCCCTCGCATTTGCACGGTAGCAATGTTGCCGGGACCGCCGGATTGGAAGGCCGTGATGCCTTGGGCCAGGCGCAAGGCATCCAGGACGGATCTGAATTTCTTCCGCTCCATCTCCTCGCCGCGAATCACCTCGACGGCGCTCGTGGCCTTGCTGGCATCAATTTCGGTTTTCGTCGCGCTGATGATGACATCCCGCACCGGCACCGGCTCCTCTTCTGTGTCGGCTGCGGAGGCCTCCGGTGCTCCCCAGCCCATGACGCACATCCCGATCATCAGGGCCATTGGGCCCCAACGATGATCCTGCATGGTCCGCCTCCCTTTACCTCGAAGGGTGTTGTGGCATTCAGCAGCAGCCGGATCTCCTGACTCGCGGATCCCTGCTCCCTTCCGCCTTCCCATGTACGTGTCGTACACAGTGGCCTGTCTGGAAGGTCACTCCCCGCATACAGTGGCGGTACCGTGATGGTGTCTCACCATCTTCCCCGTGCTGCTCTTCTGGTCCCTGACTCACTTCCTCCTGTTAAATTGAATCTGCACCAATCGGCTTCGGGGGACCGGACGCGGTGCAGGCGTTCAGGTCGCCGCATTGTCTATGGCGGCGACTGACTCCCTGTTTCCATCCGCAGATCGGGATAGGCGGTGACCATCGGACGAGAGGTCAGGGGATGGGGCTCGACAAGGACCCGAACCCGACAGTGGAACACCGATTCGAGGCGGTCGGCCTGAAGCACCTCATGCGGCGGTCCCAGCGCCGCCGTCAATCCATGGCTCAACAACAGGATGCGATCACAGAGATGGCCGGCGAGATGCAGGTCATGGGTGACGATCACAATCGTCTGTTTCCGCGCGAGCTGCAGGCGGTGCAAGATCCGGAAGCAGGCGACCTGGTGATGGACATCAAGATAGGCCGTCGGTTCGTCCAGAATCAGCACCGGTGTCCGCTGCGCCAGGGCTCTGGCGAGATAGGCCCGCTGTCGTTCCCCGGCCGATATTGAATGGAGGGGGCGATCCGCCAGGTGGGCAATTTCGACCTCGTCCATCGACTGCCGAACGATCTCATGATCCTGCACCGATTCCCATCCCCAACCGGAAAACAGCCCGGTCTCGGAACGATGGGGGTAGCGCCCCCTCAGGACGAGTTCCCGGATGGTCATTGGAAAGGTGATAGGCGCATCCTGGAACACGACGGCGATGCGCCGAGCCCGATCCCGGGGAGTAAGCTGGCTGAGATCCGCTCCGAACATCTGTATCGCGCCGCGTTGCGGGCGGAGCAGGCCCGCCAGGATTTTGACGAGAGAGCTCTTCCCGGATCCGTTTGGACCAAGGACGCCCAGGATTTCTCCTGACCGGACGTCAAGCGACAGATCCTGGATGACCCAGGGAACGGCACGATGAAGCGCGGGATGTGAGGCTGGGTAGTGAAACCAGAGATTCCGGATGGTGTAGGGGCAGGATCGTGGTTGTTCGCTCACCGCAGTCGCGGCGGGCAATGGGCTTGGCATGGAGGTCACCGGCCGAAGAAATGCTCGTGGTGTGCGGATAACAGGAGCCAGACGAAGATCGGCCCGCCGATCAGTGCCGTCACCACTCCGACCGGCAACTCAGAGGGGGCGATCACGGTGCGCGCAATCGTATCGGCGATCATGAGAAACAAGCCTCCTGCGAGGGCCGTGGCTGGCAACAGCCTGCGGTGGTCCGGTCCGATGATGAAGCGGAGGGCATGCGGGATCATCATGCCGACAAAGCCGATCATTCCGCTGACGGCCACGACGATACCCGTTACCACGGCGGTCAACACAAAGAGGCGCCGCTTGGTCCGCTCGATGTCGAGTCCCAGGCTCTGGGCGGTCTCCTCTCCAAGCAAGAGGCAATTGAGGGGCTCGGCATGGAGTGTCAACACGACGGTGCCGAATAGTCCGACGAGGATGGTCAGCCCCATTTGCAACGACCCGGCCGGATGCAAGGACCCCATCAGCCAGGCCATCACGCGGGACAGATGGTCGGGACTGAGCAGCGAGGTCAGAAACATCGTCAAGGCCGAACAGATCGCGTTCACGATCACCCCGGCGAGCAACAGGGTCTGCACCGGCAAGCCTGATCCGGATGAGGAGAGACGATAGACGACGATGATGGACATGACGGCGCCGGCCAATGCCGCGGCCGAAATGCCGGTTCCATCCAGGGCGGTCGTGAGCCAGTCGGACGTCATCGCCAGCGTGGCTCCCAAGGTGGCGCCGCTGGAGACGCCGAGCACGTAGGGGTCGGCGAGCGGATTCCGTACCAGCGCCTGAAGGGTGGCGCCCACGATGGCTAAGGTGCTCCCGACGCAAAAGGCCAGCAGCAGGCGTGGAGCCCGCAAATGGAGCAGGATGGCGGCCTCGGCATCAAATTGACCCTCTCCCTGATGAGTCGGAAACCAGGCGGCGAGCAGCACCTGAACGGATTTGGCGAAAGGAATTGCCTCGGCGCCGAATTGTAGGCAGAGCAGAAAGCCCAGAACGGTGCAGAGGGCCAAACTCCCGATCGTGATCCAAGCACGGTATGGCGAGGAAATGACTGGTTCCTGGTTGGCGGCGGCCAAGTCTTGTTCGCCCAGCGGCGGCGCCATCGGACGATCTGTGGCGTGATCGGACGGTGTCGTGACCACGTTCATGGTCCGGGATTGGAAGAAACGGGATCGGAGTGGAATATTTGAGCCAGGTGTTCCAACCCTTCGACGATGCGCGGACCAGGACGGTCCAGGAGGTCGCTGGCCACTGGCACAAGCCGGTTGTGCCTGACCGCTGACAAGGCGGACCAGGTTCGCCACTGGACCAACTGAGATTCGGAAACCGCTTCCGACTCGCCTGCAGGAAAGAGCAGAACGTCCGGGTTTCTCTTCAGCACCGTCTCCATTGAAAGCCGTGGATAAGCAGTCCCTGTGTCCGCGGCGATGTTGGCGCCGCCCGCAAGTTCGATGACGTGGTGGATAAAGCTGCCGGGTCCGACGGTGATCAGGGGGTCGCTGTTCAGTACGTAGAGCACTGTTGGTCGGGGGCGGCCGGCGGAGGGTGTACTTACCCGCTTAATCCGTTCGCGCAGACGCCCCACCAACGCATCCGCCGTCTTGCCGCGATCAAGAAGCCGGCCCAGCGTCGAGAGATGTCTGAGCACGTCATCCAGGGTGTGGGTCTCGAATGTGAAGACGGGAATTCTTAGTTGTTCCAGCTCTCGAACGGCATCGGCATTCAAGAACCCGCGCGGCGTCAGTAGAAGGTCCGGATTGAGGCGAATTACACGTTCTAGATTCGGCGTTGCCCCGCCGACCTTGGGCAGGGCTGCGGCCTCCGGCGGAAAATTGCAGAACGAGGTCACCCCGACCAGGCGGCTGCCTGCATCCAGCGCAAACAACATTTCCGTGATATTGGGAGCCAGCGAGACGATCCGCCGCGGCGGGTCAGCGAAAAAGACCTTGCGTCCGGCGTCATCCACAAAGGTCCGCGAGCTGACGTTGGCCATGAACGGCATGCCAGTCAAAATGCCGGGTTGGCGGCGTTTCATGTCGAGTGCTCCGGGAGAATCCGCGTATCCAGGCGGCAACACGGACTGGATCGCAAGCCACCACAGGATGGTCGCCGAGAGGGATGAGAACGGACGGGACCGGCTCACAAACAAAAAATCCCCAAGGCCACATCTGACCCTGAGGATTGCACCCGCGTCTTCACCCTCACCGTTCCCCACCCCACGAGGGAACGACAGTCAGTGTCCTGGGTAGGTCTTCTGGCTTCTGGGCTGCCTCCTATGCTCCGCGCCTTCCCGCCGATCGGCAGTGGTCTGTGCGGAGTTCGTTCCCAGTTACAGCGGCGGGACCACGAGGGATTTTCACCCTCTTCCCTTTCCCCAGGCGGCCGTAGTTGTGGCCCGCACTCTAGGAGACAAGTCGAAACGATGTCAAGTTCAATTTTGTTCCGTTTGCTTCGGTCGCGGGCAGTTATGTCATGAGCGCAAAACGGCTTCCTGAGCCGATTCTGGTCAAGCCTGCATTCGGCCAAGCGTTTCCTACGGCGGGCCCAAGTGACCTATGATGGAAAGAATGGCACATCGCTTGCTCCTTCTATCCAACCGGCATCGTGCGCGTCACAGCGATGGGTCGATTGTCGAACATGGCATTGGGCCGACACCAAGTTGGCAGGAGATGGGATCCAAACCGATGAGAAATATGTTGATTACGATTTGCCTCCTGGCGGTGTTCCTGGAGGTGTCCGGTCTGATTTTTTCCGTGAAGCGCGAGGGGCCGAGCGAGGTCTTCCGCCGGCTTGCTCAAATGCCGGACGTTCGTTTGGAAAGCCCTTTGCAGAACGGTTATTTTCTTCTGGTCGGGTTTACGGCCGATACCGCCATGGATCCGGTCCAGGTCGGCTATGAAATCTGGTTGGAGGCGGAAGCGCATCGCGGCCTTCGGCATTTCGACCTGGAGAAAGGCGCGCGATCCGCCCTCCACATCACGATCGGCCCGGATGACGTCGTGCCGGAGTGGTTCGCAGCCGATCCGGTTCGGTCGTTTCAGGAACAGGGCGTGACGATGCGCACGTCCATGACACGATATGCGGTCTTGGTCGATCGATACCGGCAATGGTTGAGCATGCCGTTCGAGGATTGGGGGTTCGGCCATCCGGCCAGCCCGCGGTTCACGGAAATCATGGCGGCCCACCGGCTGTTTATTGGAGAAGGATTCGCGCATAGTGCGGCGAAGGGGTCCTCCCGCCTGCAACAGGATACGATCGCCTGGCGGCGTGTGCTGGCTGACGCCAAGACCATTCCCATGAAAATTATGGCCGCGACGATGGTGGACGACAATGTGAGCCTCCTTTCCAAGGCGCTCGCCAAGCCGGACCCCGATTCCGCGGTCCTGGCCACGGCCAAACAAATCAGCCATGCGCTGACCCGCGAAGAAGGCGCGATGCGCTGGCCGATCCAGAATGAATTCGTGCTGGGACTGGCCCGGCGGGATGAACTCTTATCGGTCGAGAATTTTATCGGGGCCGACGATGCCGATCACAATCGGCGGTGGTTGGCGCAGGCGGCCGGCCTGCACGCCGACGCGTTCACGAGGGTCCAGCACCCTGCCTCCAAGACCTTGTTCGGCATGACGTTGGAAACCCAACGGACCTGGGACGCCTATGCGACCTATTATGACGCGCTCATCACGTCGTCGGCAGTCCTGCATAGTCCCCTCCCCCGTTTGCACGACGTGACCAAGGGGTCGAATCGCACGTTGTTCGAGCACTTGCTCAACCCAATCGAGTTTGATCCCTCTTGGGAGTCGTTCACGCAGAGATTGTTGGCGACCGATGCCAAGCTGCGGCTGACGGCGCTTCAAGTGCTTATGCGAAGCGTGCGCGGCACGGAGAAGATTGCTGAACGGATCAGTCAGGCCGGACCGGAATACTTCGACCCCTTTTCGGGACTCCCGATGTTATGGAGTCCTTCCCATCGCCGGTTGTACAGTGTCGGGAAAGACGGGCTGGACGACGGCGGAGACAGCACCTTCGATATCGTCACCCCCGCGCTTCCTGAGCCGACACAAGCGTCCGGCGGTCCAGATCGCAGTCGTCCTCGTGGTGTGCGGCACGGTTGAATTGACCTCGCGCCGTCCGGCCACTCGATCTTCCTGACCAGAGGACCAACCGAACCGCTGAGAACCGTTGGGACTTGTCCGTCAGCCTGGCCGCGTGATAACATGTCACAATTTCAGACCGGCGAAACCAAGGAGTCTGCCGTGGCCTATCGTTGTGATGTGTGCGGAAAGGGGCATCGGACCGGCAACAATGTCAGCCATGCCAACAATAAGACGAGGCGGGTGTTTAACCCCAATCTGCAGCGCGTTCACGCGATCGTGAATGGATCTCGCACGCACCTCCGTGTCTGTACCCGTTGTTTGCGATCCGGCGTCGTGAAGAAAGCCGGGTGAAGGCCGTCGCCGTTCCTTCCTCACTGCCCTCCGACTGCTGATCCGTTGTTATCCGCCGGGTTGATCGATCCGGCGGATGTCCGCTGTTCCAGCCGTTTCACTGCCTGTTGGAGTCGAACCCATTCTTCCGGTTGGAGGGAAACAAACTCGACGCCGAAGAACTTTCCCCTGGTCCAGCGGACAATGGCCTGGTCGATGCCGAGGGGCGCCTCGTGATCGGAGACGTAGATACGGAGTTCCAGCACCGTTCCCGCCAAGGCATGGGTGGAAGACTCGATCCGGCATCCGCGCACGGACAAATCGACCACGCTGCCTTCTCCTCCCGTGACATTGGTCGAGGTAAACGAGCTTCTGAATTGAACGGGAAAGCGGGGGACTGCTCTGGCGTCATTCATATGAGATCGGTGGGCGCGGGTGTTGCGCTTGGTATTCTGCCGAGGCGGAGATCGATTCTCCAATCTTTTTTGTGATTCGTGCGTCCTGCCCGACGATTCCTGCCCGTGATGAGGAAGCCTCGACATTGACGGCCGGGTGGCGTAGCCTGTCCGAAGCACCGTCTCTCAACTCGATCCTTTGAGCTGGTGAACATGACCCTTTCACGGTCCAGACCAACCGCGCCGGCTGAAGCCAACCATTCCAGGCCGTTATGGGAGCATTTCCCCCATCAAGCCGATATGGGCGTGCGCGGAATCGGTCCGACCAAAGAGGCGGCATTCGAAGCCGCGGCGATGGCGCTCACCGCCGTCACGACCGACCCTCAAGGGGTGAGCCCCGTGGAGGCCGTCACCGTCCGCTGTGAGGCGCCCGACGACGAGTTGTTGCTGGTGGATTGGCTGAACGCGCTGGTGTACGAAATGGCCACGCGCAGGATGCTGTTCAGCCGCTTTGAAGTCCGTCTGTCGGATCATCGGTTGGAGGCCACTCTATGGGGAGAGCCGGTCGACCCGGCACGGCACAGTCCGGCCGTCGAAGTGAAGGGCGCGACCTATACGAGCCTCGCCGTGGCCCAGGATCGCCAGGGGCTGTGGACGGCGCAATGTGTGGTGGATGTCTGACGATGAAGTCTCTGCGAGAGGAACATGGATCTCAATTGGCTGACGCGCCAATCGGCGTGTGAGTGGCAGATTCGTCCGTTCGGGGCCATGCGCGTGCCGGGCATCATCTATGGAACCGAGGCGCTGGTACGGGAGATGGATGACAAGGTCTATGAGCAGGTGACGAATGTCGCCACGCTCCCCGGCATCGTCAAGGCGTCCCATGCCATGCCGGACGCCCATTGGGGCTACGGATTTCCCATCGGCGGCGTCGCCGCGTTCGATCCGGATGAAGGAGGGATCATTTCAGCCGGCGGGGTCGGGTTCGACATTTCGTGCGGGGTCCGCACGCTCATCACCGGGCTCACAACCGGGGAGGTCGAACCGGTCAAGGAGCGGTTGGCAGACAGGCTCTTTCAACACGTGCCGGCCGGTGTCGGCAGCACCGGCCTGTTACGCCTGAAGCCGGCGGAGATGGACGCGATGTTGACGGGCGGCGCACGATGGGCCGTCAGGCAGGGCTATGGCCGCACCGCCGACCTGGAACGGACGGAAGAGCAAGGCTGCATCGCGGGAGCCGTCCCGGCCGCCGTGTCGGATCGTGCCAAGAAACGACAGCAGGACGAAATGGGCACGCTCGGGTCCGGAAACCATTACCTGGAAGTTCAACGGGTCGCGCGGCTGTTCAATCATCAGATCGCCGCAGCCTTCGGGCTTCGGGAGGGCGATGTGGTCGTCAGCATTCACTGCGGCTCCCGCGGACTCGGCCATCAGATCGGGACAGAATTTCTCAAGACCATGGCGGTCAGCGCCGCCCGGTACAAGATTCACGTGCCGGACCGGGAGCTGGCCTGCGCGCCGATCCATTCTGAGGTGGGACAGGAGTATCTGGGGGCGATGCGCGCGGCCATGAATTGCGCGCTGGCCAATCGACAGATCATCACCCATTTGGTCAGGCAGGCGTTCGCCGAGGTGTTGCCGCAAGCCGACCTGAACCTCCTGTATGACGTATCGCACAACACCTGCAAAATTGAGGACCATGTTGTCGACGGGGTCGCCAAGCGTGTGTTTGTCCATCGGAAGGGAGCGACGCGAGCATTCGGTCCCGGCCATCCGGACCTGCCTCCGCCATTCAGAGACATCGGACAACCGGTGTTGATCGGGGGAACCATGGGCACCGCCTCGTATGTGCTGGTGGGGACGCGGGAAGGGATGGCGTTGGCCTTTGGCTCCGCCTGTCACGGGGCGGGCCGCAACATGAGCCGGCATCAGGCCCTTCGCCAATGGCAGGGCCGCGATGTCGTCAAGGAACTGGGCCTGCGTGGGATCGTGATCCGCAGTCCGTCGCTCCGAGGGGTCGCCGAAGAAGCCCCTGGCGCCTATAAAGATGTGACTGAGGTCGTGCAAGCAGCCGATGCGGCGCGTCTGGCTGGTACCGTTGCGCGTCTGGAACCGATGGTCTGTATCAAGGGGTAGCAGCGAGTCAGGTTGCAGAGGCCGCCCTGGGTGATGGTCTTGTCGGCTGTGAAACCCGCTGCCGCTGTCCGACCGTTCGGAAAATGGCGCGCACCTGTTCGATGCCGGGGATCGCATGGCCGAACGGGCTGGGCACCTTCCCTCGCACGAGCATCCGCAAGCCCAACGGGCCGACTTGAACCAGCCGGTTGATGTCGAAGCCGACGACCTTTAACGGCATCAGAGCTTCGTTGAGGCGTCCGTCCCGTTCGATAAGCTGCCGGAATCCGACGATGTGCCTCGCGCCGCCGGTCTCTGTGGCGCCCTGCTGCAGCGATGCGCGACGAAGCCGGATGATCGCCTCCATCGGTTTCACGTCCTTCGGGCAAACCTGCACGCAGAAATTGCATCGGGTGCAGTCCCAGATGCCGTCGGTATCCTGAAGCTGTTCAATCCGAAACCGTTTGACGTGCAGCGGCTCTCGGGGGTCCGCAAGGAACCGCTCCGCCTTCGCCAAGGCCGCCGGACCTAGAAATCCTCGTGAGACCTCATGAGTGGTGCAGGCGGCCACACAGGCTCCGCACATGATGCAGGCGTCCACATTGTGGAACTGAGCCTGGCTGGGGAAGATAATCATTTGCCCGCTTGGACCAGACGCCACCGCGCTCTTCGAGGACAGCCAGGGCGCCACCGATCGGATCTTGTTCCAGAACGGCGACATGTCCACGACCAGATCCTTGATGACCGGCATGTTGCGGAGCGGTCCGACCGCCACCTGTCCGTGGCGCTCAAACTCCTGACGCACGGACGTGCGACAGGCGAGCTTCTCGGACCCGTTGATGTCCATGGCGCAGGAGCCGCAAATCGCGGACCGGCAGGAATAGCGCAAGCTCAACGTGCCGTCGACTTCATTCTTGATGCGGATCAGGGCTTCCAACACGGTCATGCCGCGGTGGATGTCGAGGCGAACGTCCTGCCAGGAAGCACGGTCGCCGGTTTCAGGGTTGAACCGGAGGAGGCGGAAGGTCAGGCGCATAGAAGGGAGTTACCCGATCTCAAACACTTTGGGATACTGCGTGAGGTTGCGGCAGCCGTCGGAGGTCACGAGGACCATGTCTTCGATCCGCACGGCGCCGAGTCCGGGATAATAGAGCCCCGGCTCCACCGTGACCACATGGCCTTCCTGGAGCCTGGATCCGTTGCGGCTGATCCGGGGCGCTTCATGGATGTCCAATCCGACCCCATGGCCCGTGCCGTGGAAATAGCCTTGCATGCGTCCGTTGACGAGGCCGGTGCGGTAGCCCGCCGCTTCGAACCGTTCGCAGATCCGCTGGTGGATCTTGACGCCATCGGCTCCATCCCGGATGGTGTCGATCGCTTCCTCCTGCGCATCCAGGACGGTTTGGTACAATCGCCGCAGCTCCGGCGAAACCGTGCCTCGCACGACGGTTCGCGACATATCGGCGAAATAGCGGCTGGTGGCGGACCGCGGGAACACGTCGAAGATGATGCTCCGATCGGCCGGCAACGGCCCGCTGCCCTCGTCGTGCGGATCGCAGGCCTGCTCACCGCCCGCCACGATCGTATGTTGCGCGACACAGTCGTGCTCCATGAGCCGCACATTGATCAGTTTTTTTACCCGCTCGGACGTGAGCGGGTCGCCGTCAATCCAGAGCATCCCGTCCCGCGGAGTCGCCCGGCGGAGCAGGTCATGGGCGGCGGCGACCGCCTGTTCCGTGGCGCGTTGAGAGGCCTCGATGTGGAGGACTTCCTCCGCCGTCTTGATCACCCGCTGTTCAAAAAACGGCTCTTTCTTGCTCTCCAGGCGATATCCCAACTCCTGCAGCCGCACGGCATGACCGAAGGGGAAGTTTGACGGCACGAGGACCTGATCCACTCCCCGCTCCCGAAGCAGCACGTGGGCGACGTCCATCGGGCCCGGCTGGTGAGAGGCCTCGGCCTTGGCTCGTCGCTCGAATTCCGAGTAAGACAGGACCTGGTCCACCTTGGCTTGGTGGCGCGCCCGATCCATTTCCAGATCGCTCATGACGAGCAGGCGCTCACCCTTGATGTCAACGTATAAGAACGGATCCGGGGCGATGAACCGGGTGGCATAATAGAGGTTGGAATCGGCTTCGCTGGCTGCGTAGAAGAGGGTCGCCCTGGTGCTCATCTGGGCTGTCCGTTCGTGAGACATGTGTACGCCTGTCTGAAAATCACGACCAATTCGATGCTAGCATGCAGGGGGGGTCAATACAAGTTGCCGCCGGGAACGCGGCTCGGCGCGTCGATCTCTGACGACGGGGCGGGAGCCGCTTCGTCGGAGCCGGTGATGAACTCTTTCGGCATTTTGAACGTATTGCGCAGAACATCGTAGGCCAGAGATGCGAGGCTGGAGAGGCCTTCTCCCAGGGACTTCATCGGCAGATAGGTGACCTCCGGATCGTCCATGGATCCTTTGGCTTCAAAGAAGGCCGTGGCGATGCCCGTCCGGTCTCCCGCAAAAAGACGCCCGAACAACGGAATGTTTTTGACGAACTTGGAGTAGGAGCCGAAGGGGCTGACGGCGTACACCATCTCGAGTTGATCCGTCGGAAGGTCGTAATGCCCCGCGCCGCTGATCTTGACCACGGGACTGTCCAGCACAAGCCGATCGCTGTCGCAGCGGCCGTTCTGCATGACGATGGACGCGGTGAGCTTGTCGAACGGCAAGCCGTCCTTTTCAAGATCGATCTGGCCCTGGAGGACGGCGGGCAGATTGAGGATGCTCAGAATTTTCCACAGAGCCCGCTTCTGGGATTTGAAGATGCGGCCGCCGGTGACGAGCACCTCGGCGTCTCCGGACAAAGTCGGAAGCATGCCGTGCGGGTTGCGTCCATGGCCGCGGAGGGTGCCGGTCAGGCGGACTTCCCCGGTCATGAAATGTTCGCGCACGCCGACCAGGTGCGAGAGCTCTTCGAGCGGGACGCCGGCCACGCGAAACGAGGCTTCGGCGTCGGCCGGCTCCTCCTTGGGAAGGTGGACGACCAGGCGTCCCGTGATATGCCCGCCCTCCGACCGGGCATTCACGCGATCGATGTCGAGAACGCCGTTCTCGATGTTGATGCGGCCCGAGAGGCCGCCGACGCGAAACTGCTTGTAGACCCCCCGTTCGATCAAGGCGGTGGCCGTCACTTGGCTGGTGGCCGCCAGATACTCCAGCAGATCGCGAACCGGCGAGCGGCCCTCCTTGGGGATGATCAAGTCGATGTCCAGGTGGGACGACTCGATCTTGGCCATGATCGTCGGTTTCGTGCTCCAGTTGCGCAACGTGCCGGAAAGCGACAGGTCGCTGTCCAAAACCTTGAAACTGAGTTGCTTGAGTTCCGCACCGTCGCGGACCAGCCTGACGCGGGCGTAGAGATCTTGGATCGGCCCCTCCACGCCCTTCAGGCTCATTAGACCGTTGGTCAAGGCGATCCAACCGGTTGTGCGCCAGGTGGACCAGTCGGGCTGGGATCCTTTCACGTCGAGGGACACTTCCACCTGTCCCGCTTCGAGGCCGCCCCGATTCAACCATTCCGGCAGACCGGAGACGGCGACCGTTCCCGTCGCCAGCGACGCATCGATGCTGAAGCGGCGGCCGAACACCAGTTTACCTTTCAAACCGATCCGCGCCGGCGGGACTACCGCGTCGACCTGCGTGATCGTGAATCCTTCTGGGGCGATGGCTCCCTCCAGCTCCAGCGAGGCAGGAATGCCGGCCGGTTTTTCGCCGACCCAGGGCAGGCGGAGCAGGGCTTCTGCCAGATGGACCTGTGTCCGGAGGCGCGGTCTCTCGGACGGACCGGACAGGATGACCGACAGCGACACTGGCCCCTGCATAAGCCTGGTGGTCATGGCCATGGCCTGGCTGGGCAAGAGCACAGCCAACTCCGCCACCTCGCCCTTGGCCTGGATCGCAACATCCTGAAAGGCGCCGGATGCTCCGGCCGTCACGGTTCCGTGGATGCTGAAGCGGGTCGAGCCCACTTGGCCGGTCACGCTGTCAAATTCGGTCCCGCTCTGGGAATAACGGACACGACCGGTGACATGGTGTACGCGCTGTGGCAATGCCGGCGTGTCGAAGCTGAGGTCGTCGGCCTTCACTTCTCCGCCAACGAACGTAATCCCGCCTGGCTGGTTGAGCGCGCCGACCAGTCGAAACGTCGGGACCGCCACGCCTTGGATATTGCGGATCGAGGTGAGAAACTGCGAGACGCTCGGAGCGCGAAGCGAGTTGGCCAGATAGCTGACGAGATTGGCCGCCGTCATGTCGCCGGTCAGATCCATTTCCAGCCACGGTCCTGCGTCCAGAAACGAAATCAGGGCCTTCCCCTGGCTGATATGGAGAGCCCCGTAGTCTCCGGAGAACGAGGGGATACGGATCCGTCCTGCATCGACAAAGACCGTCCCCGTCAAATGTTGCGTGAGGACCCGGTCGGCGCCGAGGAGCGCCCTTCCATCGGTAATGCGAAACTCTCCGGTGATGCCGAACTGCGGGGTGGGATCGGGAGAACCGATCACGGTGGCATTGGCAATTTCCACCGTGCCGTCGATCTCACGCTCCTCCAGGACCGTTTGGATCACGGGATGGATCCAACGCAGCGGCACATAAGTCAAGAGATCATGGAGCTTGATGGGAGAGGAGCTGAACGTGATGGACACGGTTGGCTGAGGGGACAAGATCCCGGCGAGGCTCGCGCGCGCGGTCAGGGCAAGCTTATCCAACCGCACTGCGACCTCGTGGAACAGCACATCATATCCATTCACCCCCGGCACGACCCGCAGGTGCCCTTGGAGGTCGAGCGTCCCGGTGAGTTCTTGCGGCAGCGGCCTGGGGCCCAGCAGATCGGCCAGTTGCCGAACCTGGAGCTTGGTGGCCTGCATCCGGCCTTCGAATTGATACAAGGGGCCGGCCCGGCCTGCGTCGTCGGACCCAAATCCCGCGGAAGGCGCGCTTTGCCCGACGGTTCCGGTCAAGGACAGGGCGGCCAGACCAGGATCGTTGGGCCAGCGCGCCGTCATCGCGACGTCGGCCTGCTGAAATTCCGGACGGACCATGAACGACCCGTTCACCTCGTGCAACTGTACCGTGCGGGTCCCGTCCGGACGCCCGTCGTCGATCAGCTTGAGCGTCCCCTGTCGAATCGTCGTCTCCTTGACGAACATCAGCCAATCCGTGGGCTTGTGGCCGCCTGAGGGTGCGCCGGACGCCGAGGCGATGGCGGCGATGTTCCATGAGCCCGGGGCCGTCCGGTGCAGGGTGATCTCCGGCCCTTCGATGGCGAGGCGTTTGCCGATGACCTGGCGGCGAAGCAGCGGAAGCAATCGAAGCACGGTATCGATCCGCTGGGCCTTGACGAACACCCGCTGGCCGTCCGGCTCATAGATCGTGACATCGCGCAGGTCGAGATGGAGGCCTGGGAACAGCACGATGCGGACCATCCCCACTTCCAGCTTGCGGCCGATGTTCTGTTCGATTTGATGGACGAAGAAATCCTTGACGTAGTCGCGCCCGGTCGCGGAACGGATCAGGAAGAGGCCCGCGACGGCGAGCAGCATCACTGCCACCACGGACAGCACGGCGATTCGAATGAGACGGCGCATCGGGGCGTGGTAAGGGCAATCCCCCCTTCATTCTCATAGTACTGAAAGGGTGATCGGAAATCCAATTCTCTTGCCGGAATCGCGGCGTTCGCCTGTCGAGCTGTCCAAACAAGCCGGCTTTCCTCTGGAGCATCCCATCCGCGATCACTATAATGCGCCTCACCCTGAGCGCCGATGAATGGTCCCGTGACTCCCGCGTCTTCCGAGTCAGATCCTGTCGAGCCTCCTACGACGGTGCGCCGGCGCCTCCTCGCCCTGCTGTTCGCGATCAGCGTGGTCACCTACGTGGATCGGGTCAATATCTCCATCACGGCCAGGCAGATGATGCCGGCTCTTGGCTTGACGGACCAGCAGATGGGCTACGTCTTCTCGGCCTTCGTCGTCGGCTATGCGCTCTGTCAGGTTCCCGGCGGCTGGCTGGGAGACCGTTGGGGCTCGAGGCGCGTGTTGGCCGGGGCGATCCTCTGGTGGTCGGTGTGGACGGCGCTCACGGCGACGGCTCCCGCCATCGGGGTTGCGGCCGGGGTCGGAGTCTTGAGCGCGCTGATTGCGGTCCGGTTCCTGCTCGGCGTGGGGGAATCGGTGGCGCTGCCGAATTTCAACCGCACGGTGGCCGACTGGCTCCCTCAGAAGGAGCAGGCGCTGGGGATCGGCGTGGCGATCGGCGGGATCGGCGTCGGCGCCGCCGTGACGCCGCCGGTGACCGCTTGGATCATGGTGAACTGGGGATGGCAGACGGCCTTCTACCTCGCGGCCGGGATCGGCGTGCTGGTCGCCTGGCTCTGGTACTGGTACGCGCGCGACCGCCCAAGCGATCACCCGGGAATCAACCAGGCCGAAGTCAGGCTCATTCTCGACGGCAGACCGGCCGCCGCATCGGATGGCGTCACGCCCTGGCCTCGGATCGCGCGCACGCCGACGGTCTGGTGGCTTGTCCTCAGTTATACCTGTCTCGGCTATGTGGCCTATGTTTATATGAGCTGGTTTTATCTCTACCTGGTCAACGTCCGTGGGTTCGGCGAGCTGCGCGGCGCGGCGTTCGCGATGGCTCCATTCCTGGCGATGCTGGTCGGTTGTCCGGTCGGCGGCTGGCTGACGGATCGGCTGACTCTGCGCCTCGGTGTCACGAAGGCCCGATGCCTGACCGGCATGGGCGGAATGGGACTGTCGGGCGCATCCATTGCGCTGGGGGCCTGGGTGGACCATCCCGTGCCGGCCGTGCTCTGGCTGTCCTTCGGCGCCGGGTGCCTGTACTTCACGGTGGGGGCCTATTGGTCCTCGACCGTCCATCTGTCCCGGCCCTTTGCCGGCACCCTGTCGGGGCTGATGAATACGGGGGCCAACCTCGGCGGAAGCCTCTCCCCGACCTTGACCCCCTGGCTCGCCGATCAGTTCGGCTGGGCTGTGGCGCTCGGCGCCGCGGCCGGCGCCGCCGGATTCGGCGGCCTGTTATGGTGGTGGATCAGGCCGGGCGACGGGCTGGCGAAGTGAATCAGGCTCGCACCGGTTGCAGAGTGGCTCGCGACTTCGCTAAAGTCTGCGCATGGCGACGTTAGGATTCGAGAAAAAGGACCCGCGGGTCACGATCACGACCAAGTTCGGCGAGATCAGGATCCGATTCTATCCCGATGAGGCGCCGCGTCACGTCGAAAACTTCATCAATCTGGCGAAGATGGGGTTCTACAACGGCACGACCTTTCATCGCGTGGTGCCGGGATTCATCATCCAAGGCGGCGACCCGCTGAGCAAGAGTCCCGACCGGACGAAGCATGGAATGGGAGGCCCGGGCTATTTTCTGCCCCCTGAGCCGAACGATCGCCCCCATAAGCGAGGCGCCGTCGCCATGGCCAAGATGCCGAGGGAGAGCAACAGCACGCGGGATTTCAACGACAGCGGATCGCAGTTCTACATTTCTGTGGCGGACAACAGCGGGCTGGATCGGACCTACACGGTCTTCGGCGAGGTGTTTCGCGGGATGGAGATCGTGGACAAGATCGCGGCTCTGGCCCGCGATCAGGCCGACAATCCGCTCGAACCGGTTCCGATGACCATCACCGTGAAGGAGTAGCGAGCGGGCGTCATTCGTCACTCGTCATTGGTCAATCGAGAAAAATCGGAGCCTTCGTCCATACGATTGACGCATGACGATTAACGATTGACGGTTTCAAAAGAAGACCATGCTGGCGTACGTCACCGTGCTGTTGTATTGGTCGGTGATCCCCCGGTCGTACCGCAAGACCTGTCCCGCCTCCGCCGTGATCAACCGCAGCAGGGTATAGATAGAGGCAAACCCCGTGATGCGGCGGCTGTCACCTTCCTTCCGAATGAATGACGCGAACTCCTCCGGCTTCAGCTCTTCCACAAACTTCAGCATGGCCAGATCCTGCTGCATGCAGCGGTGAAACGAAAAGTCCGTCGGAGGGGCCGAATCGCCATACCGCATCCCGATGTGCGCGAGGTCGCCGCTGGCAATCAGGCAGGGCTCGACCCCGGCTGCGGCGAAGGCTTGCCGGAGCAGGTCGAGCAATCGGTCGATGCCGGTCCTGACCGTCTGCTCTCCCAGATCCTGGGCTGAGAAGCCGCAGAGGATCGGCACCATCGTGCAGGGCTTCTGTTTGCCGACCGCGTCCAGCAAGAACGGAAGCTGGAACTCCAGCGCATGTTCCTGTTCATGGGCCACGTCGTCGGCAAAGAATTCGCCGCCTTGCCGCTTGAGATAATCGAGAATCGGCTTGTTGACGGAAACGGTTCCGAGCGGGGTCTCGAAATCCTTGTCGGTGAGGGCGAACAGCGAGTCCATGCCGGCGTGGCAGGGGGCGAGCAGCACGAACAGGTCCGGGCTCTCCGCCTCGTTGAGTTCCTTATAGGCCCAGGCGTAGATTGGGCCGGCCTGCTTCACCTCATAGGCCGGAGCCACCAGCCCCTTGATGCGCTTCCCTTTGTTGGGAGAAGGTTTCTGCTCGGGGCCTTCCTTCGACTGATAGAAGCTTTCGATCTGCCGGCGGAGTTTGAAGCCCTCCGCTTCATAGCTCTTGCCCGCGAACGCGGCGGGACGGACCGGGGATTGCCGGAACGCCGTTCGCCGGGCTTCCTTGGCAGCTTCCACCGCGGGGCCTTCCAGAAACAGTTTAGCCTCGAGGTCGGCGACCAGCCGTTCAAGCTTGTCCGGAAGCAGGAACTCGCCAAATCGGTTCAGATACAGGGCCCCGATTTGTTCCAGCGAATGGTGCCCGTCCAGGTGTTGCACGACGAAGAAATAGTTCAGCGGGAGCACGAGCTTTTCTCGGCTGAGCCCGGACGGATCCCAGAGCACGATATAGTGCTCGTCCTGCTCCTTGATCGGAGAGTACTGTAGGTTCCGGAGAACCGGATGGGCCTGTCCTCTTTCTGATTCTGTCGAGGAGGTCATATCCATACAGGTGGAATGTTAGTCGAAAGAACCGCCGGCGCATTCTACCGGAGGTCTGCGCGAGCCCGCAACCGAGACAGGGCGCTCAATGGGAAGGCGGAACGTCTTTCCGTCTGGTCGCCCACAGCGCGAGCGTGGCGATGGTCGCCGCCGCGAACCAGAGGCTCGCATAGTGATAGGAGGGAGAGGCGAATTCGATCAAATCGGTCAGGCGGCCGATCAGGAGGGACATGCGAGCCATGACCGTGTAGCCGAATGCCGCACCGAACGAGATCATCAGGAACAGGATCCCCATGCGGGCCACCGAGCGGCCCAAGCCCGCATGTTCGACGGTGAACAGAAAGTAGTACAGGACGCTTGCGACCCCGATCAGGATGATCACGGCATTAAGATTGCTCGCCGGATTCAGCAGGCTCAAGGAGAAGCTCGCGCCTTCCACGGCATCGAGGGTCAGGAGCGGACGAACGGTGTCCTCAATCTGCTTGAGAATGAACGAGGAGATCGTACGCGGGATCGCCAGCCCCGCTCCAACCCCCACGATGAAGGCGAAGGCATAGCGGGACAGCCAGGAGACCTTCGGCACGTACCGGGTCAGCATCAACAGCCCAATCCCGACCGGGATCAAAAGCGACCATTCGCCGTTTTCCGCAATCGGTTTGATGATCAAGCGCAGCAGGACCGTATCCGTCGCCTTGACGATCTCGTACCCCACCGACACCCCGACGTAGAGATGTTCGGCCGCCTTGAACAGCGGGTTATCCTGATAGAGGAAGGTCATGATGAACAGGGTCAACCCTGTCGCGACCCAGGCCCCGAACAGCATCTCGACCGGCACGCCAGGCTCCTTTCGGTTGATCAGCGCCGCTCGCTCTGGCTGCGCTGGTGCCGCAGCGAAAAATAGAACAGGTTGCACATGATCACGAGCACGATGATGGCGAGATGGGTGGCCGACTGTGCGTCCATCCCGGCCACGGCCCGCCCCTTCTGCCCGATCAAGCTCTCGTACTCCGCCGCTCCCCGGAGGCCGCCGATCAACCCGTTGATCTGGCCGCTCCGCAGCAAGGGATAGAGGCCCGGCGCGATGACGCCGGTCGATCCCCCTCCCAGCTCGAACTTGTACTTGTCCTTGCCGAAGACATACCAGGCATCAACCCCTGGATTGCCGGCGCCGAGGCAGACGGCATAGTCCACGTCGCGGAGATTGCGGACTCCGGCGAGCACCGGCAACCCCTCTGTGGGGCGGCCGCTGTAGTCGGTCGGAAACGTCGTGTAGAGATCCTGTCCCAGATTGATGATGACGGCGGTGCCGCCCGGACTCCACCCGAGAAAGACATAGTCCTTGCCGCTCGTCTTCCCCGCTTCGTTGGCCATCTGGGTGACCACCTGGTCCGCCATGCCGGTGCCAGTCACCCAGAGGGTCATCGCCACTACGCGCAGGTTCTTCTTGAAGGCATGGCGCAAAATGGCGACCGCCTGGGGGTATAGTTCCGGCTTCGAGGCCGGATCAAAGTCCAGCGACAGGAGGAACACGGAACCTTCCGGCAGTGCTTCGATATAGTCATAGATGCCCTTGACCTCCGGGGAAATCCTGATCGGGAGCCCAACCGGATAGAGCAGCGGCAGCAGGGTGCAAAGGCCGATCACGATAAAAATGATCCGCCGGTCGATCGCCAACATCCGTTCCGCGAAAGTCATCGGGAGACCGCGATTCATGAGACGTGAAACGTGAGACGGCCTGCTTCTTCGTTGAACGAATAACGGTGAACGGTGAACCCACAATATTCATGACGGTTCGTGACGAAACCGCCAAGACGCAACGCGAGACGGGCATGCGGAGGCGCGAGGAAGGAAGGCATACTTGAAACAGTATGTCGACCGACCGAGCGGCGAGCCTGCCCGCTTGGCTGCGGGAGCCTGGCAGCCATGCTTGTCGCAGCCGGGGCACCTGTTGCTCTTTGACCGCAACGGGTCGCACGGCGGTTGCAGTAGAACCGGTCATGAATAATGTGGGTTGACGTCATTCCTTCCCGCCACCCAGATATGACCGTTCGATGCCGAAGATGATCTTGAAGGACAGGGCCACGGCTCCTAAGCTCACTCCGATGAGAATCGCCCGGCGCACGGACGCGTTCAGCACGTTCAAGATCCATTGCGACAGATCGCCGCTGACCGGAATCAAGTATTCGCCCAGCGGGACCCGCCCCATCATGACGATCACGGCCGCCGTCAGGAGCACGGCCGCCTCGCGGCTGCGGGCGCGGAACGACCGATAGGCGGCAGAGGCGATGAAAAAGGCCAGCAGCGAGAACATCGTGCCCTGCAGCGGCACCATCATGTAGCTGTAGACCCATCCGAACGCGGTCGTCGCTCCGTCCACGGCTTCCTTGCCCTCCGACCAGAGTCCCATCGCCACCGTGCCCAGCATTCCCGCGTAGAGAATGACGCTATAGCCCCAGCCGGCCTCCTTGCGGCGGATCTTGGCCGCGTGGACCGTGAACAGGCTCGTGATGCCGAGGACCAGGGCGAAGCCGCCGATGATTTGCATCCACTTCGTCACGGAGGTGAGCATCTCCTCCGAGGCCGGATGGGGGACGTAATATTGCCCGGCGAAGAGGAGGCCGGTGACCATCGCGACCATGAGCGGCAGTTGGCGGCGGAGCAGGTTCATTTCACGTCGCGCAGGGTGTCGAGCAACAGTTGCGCCCATTCAATCCCGAACCCCAATTTAAGGGTGGCGGCGATGCTGCCGAGCGCAATCAAGCTCAGCACCGTGAGCTTCCCGATATCCTGTCCCAACAGGGTGCCGACCTGTACCGGTTCCCGGGACAGGTAGGCGCTGGCGGCGTACAGTTCCTCGCCGATCAACGTGTAGTCGCAGGTGGTCACGAAGAACGGCAACTGGTGATCCGAATCGGTTCCGGCAATCTGGATTGCGCCGGTGCTGGCGCCGGTTTCCGTCAGCAGCAGGGCCTCGGCAAAGTAGGCGCCCATGAAAAAGTTGGCGGCCGGCTTGGTCCGAAGCATGATGCCGTCCACGGAGGCGGTGTAGCTGAACTGGTCGGCCGTGATGAAGAAATTCGCGTCTTCGCGGAACAGGTCCGGCTTGCCCGCTTCGAAATAGGCCTGGCGCGTAATCTCCTGGCAGACCGCCATCGTGATCGGGTTGCGATGGGGGACCATGAGGTCGGTCTCGTAGGCCGCGGTGCGGGTCGCCACTCGTCCGAGTATCACGGCCGCCGCGACGGTGGAGGGATCGCTCATGTCATGCGCGCCGGTCAGATACATCACCGGCTTTCCGAGTTCGGTGGCCCGTCCGATCGCCTCATCGACCGCGTCCAGGCCCGGAATATAACGAAGAAAGATCGGTCCCCGATGGGCTCGTCGGATGGCGTAGAGCACGAGGAGGCCGAACGAGAGCGCGATGACGAGATTGTTCAGCGCATTCCAGTTGAACCAGTTGGGCGACGCGACGGCCTGGACGGGCGGCGCAAACACCCGGTGCCCGCCCTGCGCCGACGCGACCGTAATCGAATAAGACACTCCGTTCTTGACCTCGACGCCCCTGCCGCTTCGGATCTGATACAGATGAGAACCGGCTCCATCGCGCCTGGTCCACCAAGGCTCTTTGGAGTCTTTGACATAATGGGTGTTCGAGGGAAATTCCGCGAGCACCTTCATGTGCGACGGGTCCGTAGGTGGCGGCCCCTCCTGGATCAACACCTGATAGTGGAGGTCCGGGCCGTCCAATGGGGAGGGAGCCCAGAGCACCGTGATGCGGCCACCCCCGTCGCTGGGCGTGTCCAAGGCCTGGAGCTGCTGCGGAATCGGCAGAACCGGTTCCATAGCGGCAGACCCATTTGCCGCCGCAAACGGGACCGTGGATAGGAGTATGGCCAAGGCCAGCCTGTCGCCGGAAGAAAACCTCATGTTATCCTTCAATCACCTCGATGTTGGCCCGCGGAATCAAAATCTCCTTCCCATCTGGAAATCGGACGCCGAGCACCCGGACCAGGCTTTCCGTGGCGATCCGGTAAGGCTCGGAGGGCAAGGTCGAGACCTCGCCGATACGGCCGAACAACGGATCGCGGATGATCCGGACATGGTCGCCGATCTGAATCCCTTCCTTCGAGCCGGGGCCGGGAACCCCGTTGCGGACCCCGTCGCCGATCGCCTGGGCGATGATGATCTCCGGCCTGATCACGCCGGCGCGAATTTGCGTGGCGCCGGACACGGAGGCCTGCCGGCCGGCATATTTGGATAACAGGTCGAAGGTGCGGGCGGCCATCGGAATGGTTCCGAATCCTTCGGTGAGGATGAGCGTAAACCCGATTCGCTCGGTTCCCGTGATCGCGACGCCAAGGTCGTACCCGAGCAGGGTCCGGATATCCTTATCGTGCACGCCCCCGACCACCAATCCAATAATCCCCAGCTCCTTCGCGCGCTTCATCGTGTCGTAGGACAGGAACGATCCGCCGACGACCACGCAACCCTTCATGGAAGGCGTCAGCCGATCCGGAGACAGAGGTTCTTCGGGAGAGGACACGCCCATGACGATCGGCCCCCAGGTTTCGCCGCCGACCCCGAAGATGCCCTGCACCAGCGTGCAGGTGGCTTCAATCGTGACGCCTTCACGACCGTGGACTTCGGCGACGACCCCATCCAGATAGGCCAGCAAATCGAGCACCAGCGGAGGCTCCCGCAAGAGGATCTGTCCGGTGATGGGAGAGGCCGCATCGACCGTTCCACGGATCGGTGAGGGAATCTCCGTCCTGAGCCATTTCAAGAGCGGCTTGTTTTCGGCGATGATCTCGTCCTTCTCCACCGGATCGCCGACCTGTTTGGTCAGGTACTGCAGGATCTCATCGGGCGCGATGCCGAGCTGGTTGGCGACGTTGACCGGATAGACCTTGCCCGGAAGACTGGTCCGCGCGACGACCTGTTTGGCCGCCACCTGTTGTCCAGCCTGGACAATGACTGTTCCGGCGAGCGGCAGGAGGCGGCGCCGGCGCACCCTCGCCTGCTCGGTGACGGTCAGGCCTGGTGTGTAAGCATGTGCCATGATGCGGCGGGGTAGAGATCCAAGGTTTGATACCACCGTTCCAACTGTGTTTGTCTGATCGACGGGTCCAACGGCAACTGTAACGGCCGCCCCCGCCCGTCGAGCAACAGCCCCACGACGCCGCCCCGCACCTCTCTGGTGACCGGCTCGCCCTTCCCCGCTCCGACATCGACCGAGGGAGCGGGCGTCAGCGAGATTGCCGCCGGCTGCTCGTGCTCCAAGGGAATCAAGGTCAGGTCGCCGAAGGCCAAACGTCCGGTCTCGGGCGGACGGCCGTCGGAAAACGTGATGTGATACTCGGCGCAGGGCTCTCCCGGTTTTCCCTGGCCGATGGGAGCCACGCAAGTGCCGAGATAGATCAGGCAGTCGCGCAAAAACACGTCGGTCGCGGCCTGCTCGTTGACCGTGGAGAGGACGCCCAAATGCGGCATCATGAAGATGCTGTCCACGGACAGCAGCGTGAACCCCAGCGGTTCGTAGGCATCCACCATCATGAGCATAGACTGCACGCGACGCGGGGCGTGGGACAGGATGCCGCCGCTGCCGACGATCAGGTCGAGCCGCAGCATATCGATCAGCGACCTGCCGGTCTGCCGCTGTTCGAAGATATCCGAAATCGTGCGTTGCTGGCGAATGCCCTTGAGGCCGGTCGCCAGGGACTTGTGATGGGCCAGGGCCAGGCGCAGCGCCTCCCGCGCGATCGCATGCTCGATCATCAGTTCATCGAGCGTCTGTGGGATCGTGGTCGGACGGATCATTTTGTTCTTGATCCGGTTCCGGAGGGTCTGCTCGTCGATCGTGAAGGGCACCCAGCGCATGATGTTCGGGATGCCGGATTCGACCAGCACATTCGACACGCTGTAGGACATGCCCAGGTTGGCGCTCACCGTGCGGTTGAAGACGCCGTCGAAGACGGAAAACACGTCCGTGGTGGCGCCGCCGATATCGACGCCCAGCAGATTGATCTGTTGGCGCTTGGCGATCTTTTCCATGATGAGGCCGACGGCGGCCGGCGTCGGCATGATGGGCGCCCCAGCCATGTCGATCAACTTGCGGTAGCCCGGCGCCTCCTTCATGACGTGGTCGAGGAACAGCTCGTGGATCTTGTCCCGAGCCGGCGCGAGGTGCTCTTCTTCAAGCCTCGGCCTGATGTTCGGCGCGAGCACGAGGGCGGTCTTGTCGCCGAGCAGTTCCTGCACCTGCGGACGGACGTCCTGATTGCCCGCATAGACGACCGGGAGCGTAAAGCCGCTGCCGAACCGGGGGCGCGGCTCGGCGGCGGAGACGTATTGGGCCATCGCGACGACGTGCTTGACCGTGCCGCCGTCGGTGCCGCCTGCCATCAGGATCATGTCGGGCCGCAGCGAGCGGATGCGCTCGATCTTTTCGTGGGGCAATCGCCCGTCGTTCGAGGCCAGGACGTCGATCACGATCGCGCCGGCCCCGAGCGCGCAACGTTGCGCGCTTTCCCCGGTCATGTTGCGGACGACGCCGGTCACGACCATCTGCAAGCCGCCTCCCGCGCTGCTGGTCGAGACATAGATGTCCACGCCGGCCGGCCGTCCGTCCGGTTCGAACCGGCTCGGGATGATGAGACGGTCGCCGTCCAGAATCTTTCGGCCGGAGAGTTCTTCGATCTCGGCGAACGAATTGAGGACTCCCCTGGTGACGTCCTCGAACGGAGCCTCGACGGTGGTCGGAGCCTCGCCCCGGAACGTCTGTCGATACTCCCCGCCGATTTTTTCGATGAGGATGGCTTTGGTGGTCGTGCTGCCGCAATCGGTGGCGATGATGACGGACAGCGGCTGGTCCGCGGCGAGGTGAGTGGACGGCTGCTCCGTCATCGGGTCGCGACGACCGAAGCCTTGGCCTCGATGAGGGCGATCAAGCGGGGGATGGTGTCGCGGCGCTCCAACAGGCGGGCGGCGCGGTCGAACTCCGTGGCACGGCAGGTCAGGTTGAGCAGGGGCGTGAGGAAATGGAGGACTTGACTGCCGAGAAAATTCATCGGGCCCACCGACTCAAAAAACAGGAGCGCCGGCGTGGCCATGCGGCGGTCGATGATGGTCTCGGCCAACCGTTCGAGCAGAGCCTGGTCTTCCTGAGGCAGCGGCCGATTCTCCTGATGAACGGCAAAGGCATGCGCCAACTGAGGACGGAGTTTCCGAAGCCGTTCTGCGAAGGAAGCTTTCGGGCGCGGAATCATCGGCGTCAATCGCAACGTTGGGGCGTCACGCTGGGGCGAAGTCTGACAACAGGCAAGGACGATGATGGGTGATTATAGTGACGGCTCAAGGGAGAGTCAATTTTAGGCGAGATCAGGAACGAATGTCGCCGAGGTTGTACCGGACATGGGCTGACGATCGACCCGTCGCTCAGGCGGTCTCGCCGGCATCGGATGCGAAGCCCTCGACCTGCTCAGCGGCATGGTAGGAGCTGCGCACCAGCGGCCCCGATTCCACATGCGCGAAGCCCATGGCATAGCCGTCGGCTCGGAACGTGGCAAAGTCGTCCGGATGGTAGAAATGGGCGACCGGCAGGTGCTGCGCGCTCGGCTGGAGGTATTGCCCGATCGTGAGGATCTCGCAACCGACTGCCCGGAGATCGCGCATGACCTCGCGGATTTCATCGGCAGTCTCGCCCATCCCCGCAATCACGCCGGACTTGGTCCTGGCGCCCAGCCGCTTGGCGCGGTCGAGCAGTTGGATGGACCGGTCGTATTTGCCCTGCGGCCTGATGGAGGGAAACAGACGCCGGACCGTTTCGATATTGTGGTTGAGGATGTCCGGGCGCTCGTCGAGCACGGTCTCGAGCGCCGCCTCGCTGCCTTCGAAGTCCGGAATCAGCACTTCGACCGCGCAGGAGGGCGTGAGTTGTCGAATCAACCGGATCGTCTCGGCGAAGATCGAGGCGCCTCCGTCCGGAAGCTCATCCCGGTTTACCGAGGTAATCACCGCATGCCGGAGCCCCATCGCCTGCACCGCCTGCGCCACGCGGCGCGGCTCGTCTCGATCGATCGGGAGGGGCCTGCCGGTGCTGACGGAACAGTAGTGGCAGCGCCTCGTGCAGATGTCGCCCAGAATAAGGAAGGTGGCGGTGCGGTGGTTCCAACATTCCCAACGGTTCGGGCAGCGGGCTTCTTCACAGATCGTGTGCAGCCCCAGCCGGTCCACGATCCGCCGGACCTCCTGATACTCGGCCCCGGTCGTCAAGCGCACTTTGAACCAGTCCGGGAGGCGCCGGCTGGATTTCGTCAACTCTGTGGCGGGAATCAGCCTCATCGACCCTCGTGCGCACCGCGGAAGCTCAGCCGGCCGAGCAGCCGCGAGAACCAATGGCCCCGTTCGGCTGGCTGCGGCGGGTCCGGGTACTCGATCCAGGGATCCTGGCTTCCCAAATAGGCCGCGCCACGAAAGCTTGCGCGGCTCTTGAGCTGACGATAGCCGCGATCCTGTAGCAATTGTATCAAGTCGCCGATGGTTCCGTCATGCGCGGGATGCCAGGCGGTAGACAGGACAAGCCGCTCGTATCGAAGGAGCGCGCGGTATCGGCCCTGTTCGCAGCGGACTTCGACCGTCCGATTGAAGCCCCGTTCCCGCTCGTCCAGGCCGGCCACTTGATACCGGGCCACGACCTCTTCAGCCATGGGTCACACGGCGCGAAAGACGGCCAACAGATCGCTCAGCGCGATCACCTTGTTCTTCAACATGGCCCGGGAGGTCTGCACCTGCTCGCCGGCGTTGGGTTTGGTCTTGCCCTCCCGAAGGCAGACCTCGCCCAAGCGGAGGATCTCTTCGCATTCGGCCTCGACCTTTTGACGAACGACCGGATTGATGGAGATGATGTCACGCAGGTGCGAGCGCGTGTCGGCGAGATGTTTCTGCAGTTCCTCTTCCGGGTAACTCCGCCTGAGTCCTTCGTCCAGACAGCGATCGAGGTATTGGCTCAAGAAGACGTACAGCCGGACGAACGTTTCGGTCAGGTCGATGTGCGTGGGCGACTGGGAATTGTGACTCATGACGTCGATGGTCCTCTCGTTAAGGATAAAGATGGATGATCATGGTGAGGAGGCGACGAGGCTACAGCAGGACTTTGATGTCCGTTCCTTCCACCTTCACCTGATAGGTGTCGATCTTGGCCGCGGGATTGTTCACGCACCCTCCGGTCTTCACGTTGAACTGCCATCCATGCCAGGGGCAGGTCACGACCTCGCCTTCCAAGTCGCCCTCCCCCAGCGGGCCGCCCCGATGCACGCAGGTGTTGTCGATGGCATAGATGGTGCCGTCGAGATTGAACAGGGCCAGGGCCTTGCCGTTCGTTTCCGCGACGATGCCAGTGCCCGGTTTGACATCATCAGTACTCGCGACTCTCACGAACTCCGCCATGTCATCCTCTCTTTGGGTTGGTTGCTGCCGGTGCGATGCCGACTACCCCTTGCCGAACGGCGCCTTGATCTTTTTCAACAGGCTTTCGAGCGGCGGGGCCGTCGTTGGTTTCGCCTCCTCGACTTCCTCCCGGATCTTCCTGGCGATGTCCAGAAATGCCTGCGATTGGGGAGAGTCCGGGTGTCCGACGACGATCGGCAGCCCGCTGTCGCCTCCGGTGCGGATCGCGGGATCGATCGGGATGCGGCCGAGAAACGGGATGCCCATGGCCTGGGCGGCGCGCTCTCCTCCTCCATAGGAAAAGATTTCCGTCTTCTCGCCGCAATGGCCGCAGACGAAGTGGCTCATGTTCTCGATCAGCCCGAGCAGTGGCACATTCACTTTCTGGAACATCATGATGCCTTTCCGGACGTCATAAAGGGCGACGTTCTGCGGCGTGGTCACCGTGATGGCGCCCCGGAGCGGAACCAGTTGGGTCAGGGTCAATTGCGCGTCTCCGGTGCCGGGCGGCAGGTCGATGAGCAGGTAATCCAGGTCTCCCCACAGCACGTCGCGGAAAAACTGTTGAATGGCCGTATGCACCATCGGACCCCGCCACACGACCGCCGTTTCCTCCGGCACAAAGAACCCCATCGAGATCAGTTTCACACCGTGGTTTTCGGCCGGGATGATTTTCCCGTCCCGCTGCTCCGGCGGCTTGGTCACGCCCATCATCATCGGGATGTTGGGCCCATAGATGTCGGCATCCAGCAGCCCCACCGCCGCGCCGGACTGCCGGAGCGCAACCGCCAGGTTGACGGCCACCGTGGACTTGCCGACCCCGCCCTTCCCGCTGCTGACGGCCAGGGCATACTTCACGCCGGGGATCAGGCTGGATCGGGCCGGCCCGTCGCCCGCTCCGGGCTGTTCTGTGTGTTCTTGTGCCATCAGAGATCCTCCACAATCTATGCTGATCCGACGTGGACCCTTGGCCTACAACTCGGGCGGCAGAGCCACACGATTGGCCCCATGAACTATCAGGCATCGACGAGTCCCATCATAAGCGATCTCCAGATGGAATTGAAATGGTGCGGGCGCCCCAGTGACCGGCCCGATGGACCCACGGCGTCTCCGCGATCTCGTCCCGGAAAACGCAGCGTCCGAGTTCGGCCCGTTGCCCGGCTCGGTGTATACTGAAATCAGCACCTCATCCCACGCGCGGGGCTGCGATGCCGATCGATCCCCTCTCGCTCGAACCGCTGATTCATCAAATCGGAACCGCTATGACGCAGGAGTCGGCCGGCGCGGCGCCGGCGCTCTTCGACCGCCAGCGCTGGTCGCACCGGCTGCTGGATTGGGCGATGAGCGACCCCGAGTTTAAGGTCCAACTGTTCCGGTTCGTGGATGTGTTGCCGGTGTTGCGCCATGACGAGCAGGTTGCCCGTTTACTGGATGAATATTTCAGCGATCAGGAACGGCTGGGCCGCCTGCTCCAATGGGGCATGAAAGCCATGGCCGGCTCGACCTTGGGGGCCAAGCTCGTCGCGCGGTCGCTTCGCAAGCAGGTGGAACAGATGGCCGGGCTGTTCATTGCCGGGGAGACCGTCGCGCAGGCCGCTTCGATCCTGACGCGACTCTGGAACGACGGCCGCGCCTCTTCAGTCGATCTGCTCGGAGAAGCGACTGTCTCGGAAGTGGAAGCCGACCGGTATCGGGACCGGTGTCTCTCCGCCTTGCGCGAGCTGGCGGAGACCGCCGCCGGTTGGCCCGCCTCTCCCTTGCTGGAGCGGGACCAGATGGGACCCATTCCCCGCGTTCAACTCTCCATCAAGATTTCCGCGCTCTATTCGCAACTCGACGCCATTGATCCCGAGGGCAGCTATCGGGCGGTCGCTGATCGATTGCGGCCCTTGCTGGACCTGGCCCAATCCATTCCGGCCGGCATCATCTTCGATATGGAACAGGCTGAGCTCAAGGACCTCACCCTGTCCATCTTCACGCGACTCCTGTCGGAGCCGGCCTATCGTACGTTTCCCCATGCCGGCCTTGCGATCCAGGCCTACCACCGGGAAACGGCCCGGGATGTGGAGAGGCTGATCGGTTGGACTCAACAGCGAGGAGCGCCGATCACGATCCGGCTCGTCAAGGGCGCCTATTGGGATTCCGATTCGATCCGCTACCGCCAGCGGGGATGGCCGGTCCCCCTGTTCGTTCACAAGGCCGAAACCGATGTCGCCTACGAATCCTTGAGCAGGGTGCTGCTGGACCATCACCAGGTGATTCGACCGGCCTTCGGCACGCACAACCTGCGCACACTGGCCCATGCTGAAGCCTGCGCAAGCCGGCTGAATCTGCCGGCCCATGCATGGGAATACCAAATGATCTACGGCATGGCCGAGCCCCTTCAAGCGGCCGTCGTTCAGCGGGGGCGGCGGCTCAGACTCTATGCGCCCGTGGGCGAATTGCTGCCGGGCATGGCCTATCTGGTCCGGCGGCTGCTCGAAAATACCTCGAACGAATCTTTCTTACGGAAGGAATATGTCGAATCCCAGCCGCTCGACCAGCTCTTGGCCAAGCCGGAGCCGTCTGGCTCTCTTGCGTCGGAACAACCGGAGACACAGGCTGAGCCGGCCGATTTTCGGAACGAACCCCATTCCGATTTCTCGCTGGCGTCGGTCCGTGCCTCGATGGCGGAGGCGATTCAGTCGGTCCGCGGCAGGCTCGGACAATCAGTTTCCGTTCCATTCGCTGCCAATAGGCCGCCCTCCGGTCTGCCCCTGGTCGTAAGAAATCCCAGCCGGCCCGATGAAATTCTGGGAACCGTGTCGACGGTGTTGCCGGCCGACCTTCCTGCGGTGATGGAAGGCGCGAAGCAGCGCATCGGACCATGGAAAGACAGGCCAGCTGCCGAGCGGGTCGAGATTATGAGACGGGCGGCGGCCCTGATGAAGCAGCGGCGGTACGAGCTGGCAGCCTGGGAAGTGTTGGAGGAAGGAAAGCCCTGGCGAGAGGCGGATGCGGACGTGGCGGAGGCCATCGACTTCTTGCTGTTTTATGCGCGCCGGATGGAACAGTTGGGAGCGCCTCGCCGGCTAGGCGGTGAACCGGGAGAGGCCAATCATCTCAGTTATACGGCCCGAGGGATCGCGGCAGTGATCGCGCCCTGGAATTTTCCGTTGGCGATTCCGACCGGGATGGTCTCCGCGGCGTTGGTCACCGGCAATGTGGTCCTGTTCAAACCCTCCGAACGGGCGCCGATCGTCGGCTGTCTCCTGGGACAGATCCTTGCGGAGGCCGGCTTGCCGGCGGGGGTCTTACAGGTGTTGCCGGGCGGTCCGGATCTCGGCCGGGCCCTGGTGCAACATCCGGACAGTGGGATCATTGCCTTCACCGGCTCGAAGAATGCGGGATTGTGGATTCTCGGGCAAGCGGCGCAAGTGGGAAAGGGACAGCGGCATGTCAAGCGCGTGATCGCCGAAATGGGCGGGAAGAACGCGATCATCGTCGATGAGACGGCGGACCTCGACGAAGCGGTCTCGGGCGTCGTGGCCTCGTTCACCGGCTATCAAGGGCAAAAGTGCTCGGCCTGTTCGCGCGTAATCGTGCATGAGGCCGTGCACGATCTGTTTGTGCAGCGATTGACCGACGCCGTCCAGGCCGTCACGATCGGTCCCCCCGAAGATCCCGGCTCGCGGATGGGGCCGATGATCGACGAGCGGGCGCTGAAGACCGTCCGCGAGTATGTGGAGATCGGCCGGCGCGAAGGCCGCGTGATCGTCGACCGGATCATGTCCGGCCCCGGTTATTTCCAAGGACCGGTGATCGTGGCCGAGATCCGCCCCGGGCATCGGCTCGCGCAGGAAGAGATCTTCGGTCCTGTCCTGGCCGTGATGCGGGCGTCGGATTTTGTGCAGGCGTTGGATCTGGCCAACGAGACGGACTATGCGCTCACCGGCGGGGTCTATTCGCGAAGTCCCAAGAATCTCCAGCTTGCGAGGGAGCGGTTCGACGTGGGGAATCTTTACATCAACCGTCCGATCACCGGGGCGCTGGTCGGCCGGCAACCATTCGGAGGACACAGACTGTCCGGCGTCGGCGCCAAGGCGGGCGGCGACGACTACCTACTCCAGTTCATGACGGCGCGCGTCGTGAGCGAGAACACCCTTCGGCGGGGATTCGCGCCGCTCGAATGAGTGGGCCGGCGGCTTCACCTTGTATTCCACCAGCTCCTCCTGAATCTCACTGACCAGCCCTCGGTCCCGCCGCAGAGGCGGCAGTTCCTGGCGCTCGATATACTTCACCATCCCGACGCCCTTCGCGAACCAGGCATTCATTACGTCCGTGCCGACCACGGCATGGTTGTCGGCGGACAGCGTGATCCGCAGCATCATGCGGGCTTCGAGATGGACCGAGTCCGGGAACTGTCCGGCCGGCACGGTCACATGGTCCCGTCCCACCACCGACACCGTGCCCAACACGTCCACCCGCTCATTGACGCCGTCGCCGTCCAAGTCGTTTCCGAAATCCAACTGTTTCCGGTCGAACTGTTGAAAGCTCGACGGGTACCGAAGCGGAAACTGCACGATCTGATAGGGAACCAATTGCCGTTCGAGCGGCGTGCCAGGCTCGGAGCCGTGGTAGACGATGCCCACGGCATCCCGCCGGTAGAAACTGTCGGACGGACCATGGTTGCCCGCATTCGAGTCATGGAACACCGTCACCTGCACACCCTTCCGCTTCTCGGTGCGGAGGACCTTCGACTCGTTGACGAACACCTTATGGTCGATCGATTGGACGGGGCCTTCAGTCACTTCGCCCCGGTATGACCAACGGTTGCCGATGTCGTCGGGAAAATAGGCCGGCGAATCCTCGACGGTCTGCATCGGATCGGCCCAACCGGGCCCGGCAGAGAGCGTCAGTAGAGTGAAGCCGAACGACAACCAGATGCGAGGGACTGAACAAGCCATAGGGATTCCTTTCGACAATCGTCGGACGGTATCACAGGGGCCGACAGGCGGGCAAGGCAATCGACGGCCGCGCGATGAAACGCTGAGGTGACGGCGCGATAGAGTAGGACGTTCAGGCCCCGCACGTTGCCTTTCGTCCGCCGGCTACCCATAATCCTCCAGCCTGACAAAAGGATCAAAGGATCAGCCGTGAAGCGACAGGGATCACAAGGGCGTAGCCCTGAGTCCGCCGGGTCTCCCTGCCTCTGGGTGACGGGCGGTTCGCGGGGCATCGGCCGCGCGGTTGCCCGACGATTCGGCGAAGCGGGCTGGCGGGTGGCGGTGCAGTATTGCCGGCGCGAGCCGGAGGCGAAGCGCACCGCGGATCTGGTCAAGGCCGCGGGAGGCGAGGCCTTCATCGTCCAGGCCGATGTGCGCGACGCCGGACAGGTGGCCAAGGCCGCACGATCCATCGAGGAGCGGTGGCATCGGTTGGACGCGCTGATCTGCTGCGCCGGCGTGGCCGAGGACGGACTCATCGTCCGGACCGCTCTCGATCGATGGAACACGGTGATCGACACGAACTTGACCGGGGTCTTCCACTGTCTGCGAGAGGCTGCGAAGCTCCTGGAGAAACATGGCGGCAACATCGTGGTCGTCGGGTCCTTCGCGGGATTCCACGGAGCCGGCGGGCAGGCTGCGTATTCCGCCTCCAAGGCCGGTCTCCTGGCCCTGGCCCGGTCCGCTGCCTGGGAATGGGGGCCGAACAACATCAGGGTGAATGTCGTGCTGCCCGGCTGGCAGAGGACCGATCTGGCAGGACAGGCGATGCCGGAAGGGCCTTGGCTGGCCGACCATGCGTTGGGGCGGACGCCCGATCTCGATGAAGTGGTTGGGTCGATCTACCGCCTGGCCACTGTGGAAGATACCTCCGGGCAGGTCTGGAATCTCGACAGTCGTCTCCTCTGACTATGCGAGATGCGCCTCCGTCATCGACCGACGAGCGTTCCATGTCCAATGGAGCCGCCACCCTCTTTGTCACTGGGACCGACACGGGAGTCGGCAAGACGGTCGTGACCGCTGCGCTGGCCCGCTGCTTGAGACAACGCGGTTATCAAGTCGGCGTGATGAAGCCGATCGAGACGGGCGTGCCGGCACACCGGCCGGCCGAACCGGATCGGAGCGATGCAAACCGCCTAAGGCGGGCCGCCGCCAGCTCGGACGACTGGGCCCTCATCAACCCCTATCGGTTCGCGGCCCCCTTGGCGCCTGTGGATGCGGCCAGAATGGAAGGCCAAGTGGTGACCTTGCAGCCCATCCGCGAGGCGTTTCAGACCTTGAAGCAGCGCCATCAGATTCTGCTCGTGGAAGGGGCCGGCGGCCTGCTCGTGCCGATTTCGGAAGATCGCGACATGAGCGACCTCATCCGCGAGCTGGCCTGTGCAGTGCTTGTCGTGGGGCGTGTCTCTCTGGGCGGTTTTAACCATGCCCGTTTGACGCTGGAATCGCTGGCACGGAGGACACTGCCGGTCCTGGCCTTGGTGCTCAATCAGATTCGGGAGGCCAGCAATGAAGAGGAAGAGGGGCAACAACGTTCGACAGCCCGGCTTCTGCGGGAGCGGAGTCGAGTACCGGTGCTGGGGCCCCTTCCCGTCGAGCGACGACTCAACGCAGACTGGGATGCGGGGATCGAACAGCTCTCGGCCCATCCGGTCATCGAGGAGTTGGCCCGCCTGCTTGCGCCGCCGCCTGCATGAATGTCTCGATCGCGCGGCCGATGTCGGGAGCGTTGAGAAGGGCCGACATGACTGCGGCTCCGTTCGCTCCCGCCGAGAGAATCGCGCCATAGGTGCTCGGCTGAATGCCTCCAATCGCGAAGATGGGCAGCGGCGTCAGCGGACGGATTGCCTTTAGCCCTTCCACTCCCACCACCGGTTCATGGTCCGGCTTGCTCGAGGTGGCGAAGATCGGACCGAAGCCCAGATAATCAGCCCCCTCCCCTGCTGCCGTTCTAACCTGCTCAGGGTTGTGCGTAGAGATGCCGATCAGCCTGTCAGGTCCCAGCAGCGCCCGCGCATCAAGAAGAGCCAGGTCTTCCTGGCCGAGATGCACCCCGTCCGCCTCCAGGGCCAATGCCAGATCGCATCTGTCGTTCACGATAAAGCAGGCCTGCGCCTGTCGCGCGGCCTCCCGCAGCCTGACGCCTTCCTCGTAAGCTTCCCCCATGGAGGCCTGTTTGTTCCGATACTGAAACAGCCGGACGCCGCAGGCCGCCGACTCCCGTAACACCGCGAGCAGGTCGCGGGCGGGATTGATCGAGGGGTCCAGAATCAAATAGAGGCCGGAGAGCGGGGGGCGGGGGCTTGTCACGGAACGTCGTCGTCGGGAGATTCGATCGGCCGGGCCGGCCGATGGGTTACGGCGATTGTTGCGCCAGAAAGCGCTCCAGGAAGCTCGTGGATACGTAGCCCTTTTCGAAATCGGGATTGCTCAGGATGCGCAAGTGCAGCGGAATCGTGGTCCTGATCCCCTCGATGACGAATTCACTCAATGCCCGGCGCATGCGGGCCAGCGCCTCCTGGCGGTCGCGTCCGTGGACGATGAGTTTGGCGATCATCGAGTCGTAATGCGGCACGACCATCGTGTTGGATTCCATGGCGGAATCAACCCGCACTCCGAACCCGCCGGGCGGCCGGTACCTGGTGATCAGTCCGGGCGAGGGGGTGAAGCGCTCCGGGTCTTCCGCGTTGATGCGGCATTCGATGCTGTGGCCGGAAATCTGAATGTCCTGCTGCTTGAGCGTCAGCGGAAGCCCCGCCGCGATCCGGATCTGTTCCTTGATCAGGTCGATGCCGGTGACCATCTCCGTGATCGGATGCTCGACCTGGATGCGGGTATTCACTTCCATGAAAAAGAAGTTCTGGTCCTTGTCCAGCAGAAACTCCACGGTCCCCGCGTTCCGGTACTGGATCGCCCTCATCGCCTCGACCGCGACCCGCCCGATCTCGCGGCGCAGCCGGTCGTCCACCGCGGGCGAAGGCGTCTCCTCAACCAGCTTTTGGTGGCGTCGCTGGATGGAACAGTCCCGCTCTCCCAAGTGGACGATCCGTCCCTTCTGGTCGGCCAGAATTTGGACTTCGATGTGCCGGGGCTCGATGAAGTACCGTTCGAGGTAGACGCCGTCGTTGCCGAACGTCGCCTTCGCTTCCGCCTGCGCGGCCTGAAAGGCCCGTTCAAGTTCGTCGGTTTTGTTGACAACGCGCATGCCCCGCCCGCCCCCGCCGGCTGCCGCCTTGATGATGACGGGGAACCCGATCTTCTTCGCGGCCTCTAGGGCGTCCTGCTCGTTGTTCAGCACCCCCGGGCTGCCCGGCGTGACGGGAAGCCCGCGCTTGGCCACGATTTCGCGCGCCTTGGCCTTGTCGCCCATCAGCGCGATGTTTTCCGAGGTCGGCCCGATGAACTTGATGCCGATCGATTCGCAGACCTCGGCGAAGTGGGCGTTCTCGGAGAGAAATCCATACCCGGGGTGGATGGCGTCGACGCCGGTGACCTCGGCCGCGCTCAACACATTGGGGATGTTGCGGTAGCTGAGCGAGTCTTCCGGCGGGCCGACGCAGATATGCTCGTCGGCGAGCCGCGTATGGAGCGCGCCCGTGTCGGCTTCAGAATGGATGGCGACGGTCTTGATGCCGAGTTCCTTGCACGCGCGGACGACCCGCACCGCGATCTCTCCCCGGTTGGCGATCAGGATTTTCTTGAACACGGCTGCCTCCGAAATTCGTGGATGGGCGCGTCAGGCAGCAGGCGTGGGTTCGATCAGGAACAAGGGTTGCCCATATTCGACCGGCTTGGCGCTCTCCACAAGAATCTTGACGACGCGGCCGTCGACTTCCGATTCGATTTCGTTCATCAGCTTCATGGCTTCGACGATGCAGAGCACCTGCCCCTTCTTGACCGTGTCCCCCTCCTCGACGTAGGGATCGGCATCGGGCGAAGGCGAGCGGTAAAACGTCCCGACGATCGGCGAGGTGATCGTGACCAACCCGCCCGTGTCGGCCGGCGGCGCCGCGGCATAGGAGGGAATCGCCGGCGCTTGGCCGGCGACCGGCTCTTGCGCGACCGGGCCGGCCGGTTTCGCGGTCAGTTCCTGGCGGAGGCGCACCCGCAGGCCCTCGCGCTCGAACTCCAACTCGCTGAGGTTGTTCTTCCTGAGCAGGTCGGCCAGGTCCTGGATCAGCTTCGCCCGGTCCTCTGTCGGCTGGGAACGGCCAGATTCCAGGAACCGGTCCGGCACCAGAATCGGCGCCTTGCGGCCGGAGGCCGCTCCTGTCGAAGAAGGTTTCTTCTTGCTCACCGCACACGCTCCACATAAGCGCGGGTTCGCGTGTCGATCTTGATCGTTTCGCCGACTTCCAGATAGAGCGGCACCTTGATCGTGGCGCCGGTTTCGACCTTGGCCGGTTTGCTGCCGCCGGAGGCCGTGTCGCCTCTGATGCCGGGATCGGCATCGACGACCTTCAGTTCGATGAAGATCGGCAACTCGACGGCCAGGGGCGCATGGTGATAGACGAGGATTTTGACCTGCATGTCTTCTTTCAGCAAATCCGCGTTTTCACCCAGGTGGGCCTTGTCGTAGGTGAACTGCTCGTAGGTGTCCGTATCCATGAAGGTATACTGGTCCCCCGAGGCATAGAGGAACTGCATCTCGCGCTCTTCCAATTCGGGCTCGTCGAATTTCTCCCCGGAGCGGAAGGTCCGATCGAGCACGTTCCCGGTCTTGTAACTCTTGAGCTTGGTCCGGACGAAGGCGCCGCCCTTGCCCGGCTTCACGTGCTGGAATTCCACGATGTAAAAGGGCTCTCCGTCAATCTCCAGCCGGACCCCGTTGCGAAAATCTGCGGTCGAAATCACGATGGATACTCCTCATGCGTTCAGCAGCGGACTTGGTTCCCGCGTTTATGCGATGCGGGTCCGCTTGGCTGCAGGTTTGCGTTTGGCGTGACGGGTTGCGGAGCCTGTCGCTCGAGCTCCGTTTCGCCCGCTCAGTCCGTTCAGCCCGTTCAGATGGTCCAGCAGGCCGCGCAGCCCCAGGAGGTAGCTGCCCGGGCCGAAACCGGCGATCTGGCCCACCGCCACCCCGGCGATATACGAATGACGCCGGAACTCTTCCCGCTGATGAATGTTGGAGAGGTGCACCTCGACCGTCGGGACCTGGACGGCCGCGATCGCGTCACGGATGGCGACGCTCGTATGGGTGTAGGCCGCGGGATTGATCACGATGCCGTCGAACCGACCCCGGGCTTCCTGAATCCAGGTCACCAACTCCCCTTCCACGTTGGACTGCCGGCATTCGAGCCCGATCCCCTCCTGCGTTGCCAGCCGGCGGAGGGCCTGGTTGATGGCGGCCAAATCCGCCATTCCGTACAGGGACGGCTCGCGGGTTCCCAGCAGGTTCAGGTTCGGCCCGTGCAAGACCAGCACTCGAAGCATGCGCACTCCACTGGTTGTAGCCGGGGTTAACGGGCTAAGCGACGAAGTATCCCTGTGTGGCGATCTGAAGGCGGCGGTATTGTAACAATCCATTGGCGGGGGGTCAAACAAGGAACCGGATCCCGGCCGGTGAGCGTGGGCTGGCGGACGATTTGTCCGCGAGACGCCGTTCAATCGGCCTGTGACCTGTTCGTTCCCGGCGGTGGTGGACTCCTACGTCTTTGTCTTTGTATTGAACACGGTCGCGTCGCAGGAGACGTACTTGATCGAAAAAACGCCGATTTCCTTGATATTTGATTGAGTGGGATTAAATGCTACTGAGAGGGCTTAACTTACTGACTTGTCGGCAGTTTTCCCCTCTTTTGCCATGTGCAGGAGTGGGATTGAGTATGATTTTGAACCGGGAGTAAAACCGGGATCAGGGTTTTTCCCTGGTTCCGTGAAGGCCAGACCGCCGCATTTCGAATATGAGCCACGATCTCGGAGCGGGACAGGGGGCAGGTAGGGTCCGGCGTTGATTGTGGCGAGCCGTGGCGGACAGCACGGCGGGCGAACGGGTTCCGTGAACGGGGCGCACGATGAACCGGCAGGATGAACAGGTCTCTCCCGCGCTGAGCCGCCTGGTCGAGCAGTATCCGGTCCTGTTCCGCAAGCTCGTCGGCTGGCTCAATGAACCGGACCTCTACGGCCGGTTCACCCTTTCCCGTCACGGGACGGCGAAAGTCACCTTCGAAGTCACCCGCAGCTCGCAAGAAACGGCATCGGGATCTGACAACGCTCCCCGATCGCGGTAAGAGCCCCGGCCTTCATTCCTCGCGAAGCAGCCTGTGTCGTGTCATCCGCTGCAACAGCATGGCAAACAGGGGGAAGGCCAGGCTTCCCCCCGATCGTAGGCCACGGCCTCAGTCCTGAAACGCCAGCGTCCCCAGGATCCTCGCCACCGCCTCCCGCTCTTTGGCCGTCGCGCGTTCAATCCGATACCCGCAGCCGACCCAGGACATGAGATCCAGGACTCCGCCATCGGGCAGGACCATGACGGGTTGGCCGTAGCTCGATTGACTGTGCTCCGTCGATAGTGTGACTGTGACCCTCTTGCGCGCTGGGGACTCTCCAAATGGGTCCACTCGGTATGAGCATGTCATGATTCCCCCTCCTTGGTTACGGCCACCAGGCCGGCAGTGAGTATTCAATCCCTCCGGTCTCTCGGTTCCGGTCCCGCGTCAGTGGGGCTTTCAACAGGCGAAGCGCCTGGAGGTAGCGATAGAATTCCCGATGCGGGATCCCTAAGACCTGCTCCACGTGCGCCCGGCTGCTCGGGCGCCGTTGGAGGAGCCAGATCAGTTCCAGCCCTTCCGCCAGGATGCGCTTTTTGATCTCAACCCCGTTCGGTAGTCTCGGGCGTGGCCGGCGCCGTCGCATGGCTCCCTCACGCGCGCGAGCGTGCGGCCGCAAGCAAGAATTCCAGCCGCCGTAAGGAAATGGTCTTGCCAAGTTTCGATTGCAGCCGGTAGCCCCGGCCCTGGCTTCGTCTGTGCCCGTTGGCCGGGCTTCTGAATTGCTTCAGATTCATCGGCTCCCCCCTTCCGTCCGGCCGGCGGTCAGCGTCGGGATACCTTCGATCACGTAGACGCTATTCCCATCCATCGAATTCTGGAGTTCGCACAAGACTTCACGGTCGCATGTGAGGATGAAGTCTTCCAGCACGGCGAGCGCCTCGGCCCTACTGGGAAATGGACCGACCCGCCGGGGATAGAGCCCGGTGATACACAGTCGCAGGAACCAGCCCTCACAGCCCCGCTCATCCGTGGCCTGGAAGAGCCAGTCTTCCGAAAGGGGCTGCTCGCGCCAGATGCGCGCGGGCTTCTCATCAGTCCGAACCGGATTGTCTGCGACGACCTGAAGCGTATTCATGGCGTCCCCCTGGTTGTTGGTTAGGTGACCTTGCGGCTGTTGAAATGCTGCTCCAGCAAGTGGCGAATCAGGCCCGCCGCCGTGGTCCCGCGTTTGCGTTCGGCGTCGAGCTTGGCTTTGAGGTTCTTCGGCAATTGGACAACGAGGCGAGTCATTTTCATTGTCGTCCCTCCTGATGACAGCAGGCTATCAAATAACAGCATAGCATGTCAATTGTCATATCCTTGAGATGCCGGGCTGTGATACCTTTGGGCACTATGTCAAAAGGAAAAGCCGAGAAGGGCTCTTGGGTCTTCCGGGATATTCCCCGGGATCTGATGCATCGAATGAAGATCGCCGCCGCCGTTCAGCGAAAGTCGGTCAAACAGCTCCTTATGGACCTTTCAGCCGCGCACCTTGAGGAGATGGAGAAGAAGGGGATGTTGCCGAAAGGGAAGGGCTAATCGAGATTCTTCCGGTGTTTGACGATGGCCGCGAGGAGCCGGCGCCTGAACATCCGGGAAAAAGTGGGGGCTCTTGGCGCGGCGAGAGTGTCCCGCGGGCTCCGCGCCAAGTTTGTGCCGCCGTGGCCGCCCCCAAGCCGCCGGTGGAGGCCCGCGAGCCGCTTACGCCATCTGCAAGGCTTTGACCGCCCCGCCGCCGCCGTCCACCAGGTCGCCATCCGCGCGGATGAACGCCAGGAAGCCCAGTTGCAAGTAATCGGCATACCGTTCTTCCAGCCGCAAGACCCGCGGTTCCTTCACCAGGCGGACGTAATAGGCAGACAGATCACCGAACAGAATCGCCTTGTTCCCTGTGGCCATGCTCGGCATGTTCGGATCAATGACGACCGGCTTGCCGAGGAGCGAATCCGGCGTGCCGGCGGCCAAGTCGCCGTACAAGGGACGATTCTGGCTATCTTTCAATTTTCGCAGTGCCCCGAACGTGGTGTCGTTCATGAGCCACTTGCCGTTCTGGCGATACAGCGGATCGACACTGTGCATGTGGTCCACCAGCTCGTCATAGGTGACCGCCGTGGCACTGGCCGCCGTCTTGCCCACCGTGGCCGCGGTGACAATCCCGCGCGGTTTGGAGCTGCCGTCCCCCGTCACCCAGTGCTTCGCCGTGATCCGCCCCAAGCGCTCCCCGAGCTTCTTCATGACGTAGGCCGCGAAGTCAAAGCCGGCATCGTCCATGAGTTGGATCGAGACACGCACGATTTTCGAGGAATAGAGGAAGCTCTGCAACACGACTTGCGAGAGCACGACATCGCCTTCGTTGTGCGTCGTGTTCTCTGAGATGATCTCGCCCTCAACCGCCGTTTCGTTGTCCGTGGGAATGGGAAGATCGGCCCCGGTCTGAGACTGTACGATCGTGCAGTTCGGCAACACCCCGCCGATCTGTTTCAACGCTTCCACCAGGGGGGCCATCCCGGCATCCGGCACGGCATACCCGCCTGCCGACCCCGGCGACGTGCCTTGCGCCATCCGAATGTCCGGATCGTGACGCAGCCGCTTCGTCATGATCGCCCGCTCATCTGGATCGAGCCCGTTGATCCCGAATTTCAGGAAGTTCGAAAAGGCCCGGACCTCCGGTTCCCCCTCATCCTCCGACAGTCCCGGCCGTGAGGACA